>Ga0164290_1000061_pt1 | contig 384376 bp, 361 predicted proteins | sample Micstemetagenome_FD_108782 | JGI IMG/M metagenome (GOLD analysis project Ga0164290, IMG submission 108782) | Contaminated culture microbial community from soil near Moab, Utah, USA - Microcoleus steenstrupii SON62 (Illumina Assembly) | ecosystem: Environmental > Terrestrial > Soil > Soil crust...
GGAAAGCCCGCAAAGGTGGCTCTCACAGCCTGCATGCGCAAGCTCCTGGTCATCCTCAACGCCATCGCCCGCGACCAACGGCCTTGGCAAGCTGCTTGACACACAACACAGTCGCTCTCCCCCACTTCGTGGCGGAGAGGGGCAATCAGGTCTAACCCCACACCAGACGCGCCACCTCGACCATGCGCTCGAGCTTGCGCTTCTGGTCGTCCTCGCTGATCAGGTTGCCCACGGCGTCGGAGCCGAAGCCGCATTGCGGACTGATGGCCAGCTGCTCCAGCGGCAGATACTTCGCCGCCTCGTCGATGCGCCGGCGCAGATCGTCGACTGGCTCGAGCGGCGCCACCTTGCTGCTGATCAGGCCGAGCACCACGACCTTGCCTTTCGGCACGTGACGGAGCGGCTCGAAACCGCCGGCGCGCGGGCTGTCGTATTCGAGAAGAAAACGCTGGTGCGGCGCCTCGTTGAACAGGCGCTCGGCGATGGCGTCGTAGGTGCCTTCGCGGTGCCACATGCTGCGCTGGTTGCCGCGGCAGAGATGCAGGCCGAAGGTGACGCCCGGGAAGCCTTTGGCCACGGCGGCCTCGGCCCTGATCGAGCGGGCGAGGTTCTCGTCCGGATTCTCGCCGCGCTGTTTCATCTCCTCCAGCGAGGGCTCGTCGACATAGGCGGTGAAGCCGGGCGCGTCGATATGCACGTAGCGGCAGCCGGCCTCGACTAACTCGCGCACCATCTGGCGCTGGATGGCCACCACGTCGGCCAGGAATTCGTCCATGTCCCTGTAGACGTCGCGCGAGCGCTCATAGGCGAAGCGCTGCGAGATGCGGTCGGGCCCGATCAGGCTGACCTTGACCGGCGTGCGGGCCATCGGCGCCACGCGCCGGTATTCCTCCAGCGGCACGTTGCGCACCAGCTTGAGCTTCGCGTAGACCGGCCGCCGGTGAGCGACGGCGGTGCCCGGCATGTGCAGGTCGGGAATGTCCCAGCGGCGCAAAGCGCTGCCGCCCTTGGCCCGGTCTTCCTGGATCTTCACCGTGTCGGCCTTGCTCTGCACGTCGTAGCCCGAGACGGCGAGGCCGAAACTATCCTGGAAGTTGAGCCGGCTGATCTCGCCGTCGGTGATGACGTCGAGACCGATCGACTCCTGCAGCGTCACGAAGTCGCGGACGCATTCTTCTTCGATTTTGGCGAAGGCGGCCTTGTCGAGCGTGCCCGCGTCGAGCTGCTTGCGGGCGTCCTTCCAGCGTGCCGGCCGGAGAAGGCTGCCGACGTTGTCGGTGCGGATGGTGTCGAGGCCGGACGCGCGCGTGGCGACGTCACTCATTCTTGACCCCGGCCAGCTTGATGGCCTCGGCGTAGCGCCGCAGGTCGGCGGCGATGTGACGCTCGTAATCGGCGGTGCCGTTCTCGCGCAGCACCATGGCGAGGCGCTCCATGCGCTCGCTGACGTCGGGCTCGCGCAGCGCCTTGGCCGCGGCGGCCTGCAGGCGCTGGACGATCGCCGGCGACATGCCCGCCGGCCCCTGCATGCCGATGACCGTGGCGATGTCGAAATCGGCGATCCCGAGTTCGATGGCGGTGGGGACGTTGGGCAGGGTCTTGGAGCGCTGCGCCGTGCTGATGGCGATGACCTTGAGCGTGCCGGCCTCGATCTGCTGCGTGACGTTCGGGATGCCCGACCAGCCGGCCTGGATCTCGCCGCTCATCAGCGCCGCGACCATCGCCGAGCCGCCGCGATAGGGCACGTGCACCAGCTCGATGCCGGTCTTGCCGGCGAAGGATGCCCAGGTGAGATGATGGATCGAGCCGTTGCCGGCCGAGCCGTGGCTCCACTTGCCGGGCTGTGCCTTGGCGGCGGCGACGAAGGCCTGGAGGTTGTTGGGCACTGCGGTGTGCACGACCAGCACCGTCGGCACGGCAGCAAGCGCCGTGACCAGGGTGAAGTCCCTGGGCACGCTGTAGCTGGCCCGGGGATTGAGGGCGGGGATGATGCTCAGGGCGCCGGAATCGCCAAGCATCAGCGTATGGCCGTCAGGCGCCTGCTTGACCAGGATCTCGGCGCCGACCTGACCGCCGGCTCCGGGCACGTTCTCGACAAGGAACGGCTTGCCGAGTGCGGCGGTGAGCTTGTCAGCGAGCAGGCGCCCGAGCACGTCGGGATTGCCGCCGGGCGCGGCACCGACCAGCAGGCGCACGGGGCGCGAGGGGTAGCTGTCCGTGCCCTGCGCCTGGGCAGCGGTGGGAACCATCAGCGCCAGCGCCAGGGCGCCGGCCGCAAGCCGATAAAGCATCGTGTCCTCCCGATCGGGTTTCTTGGGAGGACTTTAGGAAAGGCGGGGGTTTTGCGCAAACCCGCTTGTGGGACGGCGGATCAGACGAAGATGTTGAGGCGTCCGCTGCCACCGAACATGGCGAGGGCGATATTGCCGGAGCTGAAGTTGGTCGCGCTTTCCTGGGCCTGCTGGCGATCGCTCGCCGCGACGAAGCGCTTGAGGAAGTTGTCGACGTAGAGCTTGTCCTTGACCTTGTCGAGCTTGAAGCCCTTTTTCACCAGGTCGGCCTGCTTCTCCACCGACTGGTTGGCGACCTCGGCCGGAACGCCGAGCGTGCTGAAGACCACGCCGCGCAGCACCTTGTCGCCGAGGATCTGGTAGACGTCCGTAACGTTGCCGATCGTGCGCTTGAAATAGGCCGCCTCACGCAAAGCCGGGTTCTGCTCGCCGAGCTTCTTCTCGTATTCGTTGGTGACGTACTTCTCGACGACCTTGTCGACGAACTTGGTCAGCTTGAGATTGGCGGTGCCCGTCTGGCCGAAGGCGAAGTCCTTGTTGATGTCGCGGTAGCGCGGATCGGCCATCCGGTTGGCCAGCGCCTTCGGATCCTTGGGATCCGACGTCATGACCTGCTTGATGCGCGCGGGGAATTGCTGCTCGGCCTCGAGCGAGTAGGCCGAGAGCGCGAACTTCATCAGCCGCTGATCCTTGAAGAACTCCTCGGGCGTCTTGATCGTGGCGGCCTTCTGGCGGAAATACTCGATCTCTTTCTTTACCGCCGGATTTTGGGCGAACTGCGCCGCCTGCTTTGCCGGATCGCCCTTGGCGAGGCGCTGGTAAAGCCCGGATGCCGGAATCTGGAAGCTACCGATACTGTCGACCATGGAAGCCCTTGGAGTACCAAGGGCTTAGGATCGCACCAAAGCAATTAAAATTTTATCAACATGGGAATCATGTTGGAATATCAGCTCTTTATCCGCAGCAACGCGCGGTAGATCGGCCCGCCGACCGAGGGGATGAGGTAGAGCGGGAACTGGTTGCAGGCCAGGTAGAGGAAAAGGTCCGGTCCGGCGGATTCGCCCAGCGCCGCCACAAGGGTGGCGAGGTTTCGGTTGCCGCTGGTGAGGGCCGCCGTGAGACCTTCGCGGCCGGTCAGGCCCCAGGCACCCGAAAAGGTCCAGAAGATCAGGGCGCCAGCCGCCTGCAGTCCGAAATTGGCGATGAACACCGCGGCGAGGAACATCAGCACGCGCCGCGGTTCGGCGAGGAGCTGGGCGGTGATGCCGTCCATGACGCCGATGCCGAAGACGATGAGCATCAGCACGGCAACGCCGCCGATGGCCGGGGCGCGCCGGCGGATGCGCGCCTCGCCGGCCACCCAGCGGACGATCCCCGCGACGACGAAGGAGCCGCCGATCAGCAGGGCGAGCCGCAGCATCAGCTCGGCCACGCTGACATCGAGCTGCACGCCGACCAAAGCGAGAGCGAGCGGCGGCTGGATCAGCGGCTGCAGCAGCGAAGTCGCCACCATGACGACGAGGGCCAGCGGACCGTCGAGCCCCATCATCAGGGCGAAGGCGGGTACGGAGATCAGCACCGGCGAGGAGGCGGCCAGCAGCAGCGGGCCCTTGAGCACGGCGGGGGGCTCGACAACAGCCATGGCCGCCCACAGCACCAGCGGCGCGCCGATCAGCAGCCAGACCACGATGATCAGCGGATGCAGGGGTGAGCGCAGGCGCTGGAAGACCTGTGTCCAGTCGAGGCGCAGGACGGTCGAGATCAGCAGCACCGCGACGGCCGGCGTCACCAGCGGCTTGAACAGGGCGGCCAGCGGCTGCACGAGCACGCCGACGGCGAGGCCGACGATCAGCAGCACGCCGCCGTGGCGCTCCAGCCATTCGAACGTACGGATGATCACGCGCGTTTCCCCGATTCCGCGCACAGCCTAACACGCGCGCCGCGGCGCGCGTCAGGCGCGACGCCGGATCAGAGCGACGATTTCAGCTTCAGATGGTCGAGGCGGTTCATCGACTTGACGGGAACACGCCGCGTCTCGCTGCCCTGCAGGATGTCGAGCGGGATGTCGGTGCCCGCCGGGCCGACCGCCCAGACCTTGCGGTAGAAATCGGCAAGCCCGCTGGGTGCCGCACCCCGGACGCCGACGATGACGTCGCCGGCGCGGATGCCGGCCTTCTCGCCCGGCCCGCCGGGCGTCACCCGCGTGACGAACAGCCGGCCGCGTGCCTCGTCGGTGGTGATGCCGAGCCACGGTTTGGCCGGGCCCGAGACGCGGCCGTCGGCAATCAGGTCGCCGAGGATCGGCGGCAGCCGGTCGATGGGCACGAACATGTTGCCTGGGAAATGCACGGACTTTCCCGGCGCGTCGCCGACCACCAGAGAGCCGACGCCCACCAGCCTGCCCTCGCGGCTGATCAGGGCGGCGCCGCTCCACGCGGGATGCGGCGGGGCGGTGAAGATCGCCTCGTCGAGCATGTACTCCCAGTTGCCGGCGAATTCGCGCTTGGCGACGACGAAGGCCGGGGCCGCCATCTCCGCCCCGCCAAAGCTGGCGATGAGGACCGGGTCGCGGTCATTGAGATCGGCCGATTTGCCGAACTGCAGCGGCCGCACCTTGAGCGGCTCGTTGGTGCGCAGCAGGCCGAAGCCGGTTTCGTGGTCGTAGCCAATAACCTGCGCCGGCACCGTGCGGTTGCCGCTGGTCACCTCGGCGGCATAGGCCTCGACCATCAGGTAGCCGATGGTCAGCACCAGGCCGTTCTGGTCGATGACGATGCCGGAGCCCGAGCGCTCCTTGCCCAGGCCCTGCACCGTGCGCCCCTCGGGCGCTATGTAGGTCTTGATCTGGACGACCGCCGAGAGAAGCTCGTCGAGCGAAGGGGCTTGCGCGGCGGCCGGGCCGGCGAGCAGCGCCCAGAGCGCGGCGATGGGGACGGCCAGGGGCTTGAGCAGGGAGTCGACGCGATGACCATTCTTCATCAGACGCTCCGTCAGCAGGATGACGCAGTCTAGCATGCCGGCCCCGAGTCGCGGGCCTGTCCCTCTATAAACAGCGTGACCGTGACCCGCATTCCACCGGCTCGCGAATAGTGCTTCAGGCCATCCAGTCGGGTGGCGGAATGTGCTTGTGGGCCTCGCGCAGGGCGGTCGACCATTGCTCGCGCAATCCCCGGAAATACGGATCATCCTCGGTGATGCGGCGGCGCAGCGCGATCTTCAGCGCGTCGCGGCGGTAAATGGCGAGATCGAGGGGCAAGCCGACCGTCAGGTTGGAGCGCAGGGTCGAATCCATGGACACCAGGGCCAGCTTGACCGCATCGCCCAGCTCGATGTCGTGGCGGGCGGCTCGGTCGAGGATCGGCTTGCCGTATTTGTGCTCGCCGATCTGCAGGAAGGGTGTGTCCTCCGTCGCCTCGATGAAGTTGCCGGCGGAGTAGACCTGGAAGAGCCGCAGCTCGCGGCCCTTGATCTGGCCGCCGAGCAGCATGGCCACCTCGAAACCCACGCTCTGCGCCTTCATCGCCTCGCCGTCGGTGGTGTAGACGCGGCGGATCGCCTCGCCGACCAGCTGGGCGGCGCGGAACATGCTCTGCACGGTGTAGAGGCTCTCGACCTTGCCGCTGGTGGCACTCTCGAAGCCGTCGCTGACCAGGTTGAAGACCGACTGGGTGATGGCGAGGTTGCCCGAGGCGGCCAGCATGATGACCCGCTCGCCGGTGGCCTCGAAGAGATGCAGCTTGCCGAAGGTGGCGATGTTGTCGACGCCCGCGTTGGTGCGCGTATCGGCCAGCATCACCAGCCCGGTCTTGAGGCGCAGCCCCACGCAATAGGTCATCGGGAATCCATCAGCAAAGATTGGCTCGGGCTATTGTTGCGCCTGGGCCGGCTGTACGTCCACCGCGACGGAGAGCTCCTCCCCGGCCTCGCCCCGGCGGATACCCCGGACCGGCGCGGCCTCGCCATAGTCGAGGCCGACGGCGACGCGCACGTAGCTCTCGGTCGGACAGATGTTGTTGGCGGCGTCGAAGCCGATCCAGCCGAAGCCCGCGACATGAGCCTCGGCCCAGGCGTGACTGGCGGTCGCCGTTCCGCCGCCCTGCATCAGGTAGCCGCTGACATAGCGCGCCGGCATGCCGAGCAGCCGGGCCGCCGCAATGAAGACATGGGCGTGGTCCTGGCAGACACCGCTGCCCTTGGCCAGCGCCTCGGCGGCCGTGGTCATCACCGTGGTGGCGCCCAGCACGTAGTCGACGCGCGAGCGCACCAGCTCCATCAGCCGGTGCAGCCGCACGATCGGGTCGGCGAAGAACTCGACCTCGGCGGCGAGTGCGCGCAGCGCCGCGTCGGGCGTGGTCGGCGGCGTGCTGCGCAGCCAATAGGAGGCGGGCAGACGCTCGGGGGTATCGCGCAGCACGCCCTGGGTGTCGGTCGTATCGACCTCGCCTTCGGCGACGATGGTGGCGCCGCGATGCGGCCGGGCGACGGTGAACAGGTGCAGCGTGTTGCCGTAGCCGTCGTCGCTGCGGGCGAGCGGCTTGCCGTCGGCCGTCACCCGCCAGCTGCGCACGCGCTGGCCAGCATGCTCGCAGGGCGTCAGGCGCATGAGCTGCGCCGAATAGTCGACCGGCCGGTCGTAGCTGTAGCTCGTGACGTGGCGGATATGGAGGCGCATGGGTTCAGGTCAGGTACTGGCGCCGGATCTCGGTGCCCAGGACGAGGCTGGAGTCGATGAACTCGGTGAGGAACTCGTGCAGCCCCTCCTGGAAGATGCGCTCGATGCGGCCGTAGCGCAGCTGGGCGTGCATCTCGCCGGCCAGGCGGTGGCACTCGCCGCGGCTGCCATAGGCATCGCCGAGGAGATCGAGGTAGCGCACGAGCTCGCCCAGGGCGCTAACCAGCGAGCGCGGCATCTCGGGCCGCAGGATGAGGAGCTCCGCAACATGCCAGGGCTGCAGGCGGTCGCGATAGATCCAGTGATAGGCGCGCAGCGCCGAGACCGAGCGCAGGATGGCGGTCCACTGGTAATAGTCGAGCATGCCGCCGACCGGCTCCGTGCGCGGCAGGAGGACGTTGTATTTGACGTCGAGAATGCGCGCGGTGTTGTCGGCGCGCTCGACGAACGTGCCAAGCCGCACGAACCAGTAGGCGTCGCTGCGCAACATGGTGTTGGCCACCGCTCCACCGAAGCGCTGCGAGCGCTCCTTGACCCATTCGAGCAGCGGCCGGATCTGCTCGATCGAGAAGTTCCGTTCGTCGAGGGCGCGGGCCTCGATCCAGGTCGAGTTGACGCCTTCCCACATATCCGTGGTCAATGCCGTCCGCACGGCGCGCGCGTTCTGCCGCACCGTGGCGAGGCAGGAGAGGATAGAGGACGGGTTTTCCCTGTCGCGCACCAGGTGGGCGATGACGCTCGCCGCATTCGGCTCCTTGTGCTGGGCGTAGAAGGTCTCCTCGCAGCCGGCCGCGGCGATCGTCGAATGCCATTCGCTGGCGTCGGTCTTCGGATCGCTGGACAGGCTCGCCATGCGCAGGCCGACATCGAGCAGGCGCGCGACGTTCTCCGCGCGCTCCATGTAGCGCGCCAGCCAGAACAGGCTGTCTGCAGTCCGGCTCAGCATGGCAGGAGCTCAGCCATCGACCACCCAGGTGTCCTTGGTGCCGCCGCCCTGGCTCGAATTGACGACGAGGGAGCCCTTGCGCAGCGCCACGCGCGTGAGGCCGCCCGGCACGATGCGCACGTCCTTGCCGTAGAGCACGAAGGGCCGCAAGTCGACGTGCCGCGGCGCCACGCCGGACTCGACGAAGGTCGGACAGGTCGACAGGCTCAGCGTCGGCTGGGCGATGTAGCGCTCGGGTGTTGCGCGGATTTTCTGCGCGAAAGCCTCGCGCTCGGCCCTGGAGGCGTGCGGGCCGACCAGCATGCCGTAGCCACCCGAGCCGTGGACATCCTTGACCACGACTTCGTGCAGATGCTCGAGCACGTAGGTGTAGTCGTCGTGCTCGGCGCATTTCCAGGTCGGCACGTTGGCCAGCAGCGGCTCCTCGCCGAGGAAGAAGCGCACCATGTCCGGCACGTAGCAGTAGACCGCCTTGTCGTCAGCGACACCCGCGCCGACGGCGTTGGCGATGGTCACCGTGCCGGCGCGGTAGGCGGCCATCAGCCCGGGCACGCCGAGCATTGAATCGGGCCGGAAGGCCAGCGGATCGAGGAACGGGTCGTCGAGCCGGCGGTAGATGACGTCGACGCGCTGCGGCCCGCGCGTCGTGCGCATGTAGACGACGAGATCGTCGACGATCAGGTCCGGCCCCTCGACCAGCTCGATGCCCATCTCGTCGGCGAGGAAGGAATGCTCGTAATAGGCGCTGTTGTAGGAGCCGGGCGTCAGCAGCACGACGGTCGGCTCGCCCATGCAGGCCGGCGGCGCCACCGAGCGCAGGGTCTGCAGCAGCTCCTCGGGATAGTGCTGGACCGGGCGTACCCGGTGGCGGGCGAACAGCTCGGGGAAGAGCCGCATCATCACCTCGCGGTTCTCCAGCATGTAGGAGACGCCCGACGGAGTCCGGCAATTGTCCTCCAGGACGTAGAACTCGCCGGGCCCCGTGCGCACGACGTCGATGCCGGAGACATGGGTGTAGACGCCGCCGGCGACGGCCAGTCCCTGCATCGCCGCCTCGAAGCAGGGATTGTGCAGCACCAGCGCTTCGGGAATCTTGCCGGCGCGCACGAACTCGCGCGAGCCGTAGACGTCGCGCAGGAACGCGTTGAGGGCGCGCACCCGCTGCTCGAGGCCGCGGGTGAGCAGCGCCCATTCATCGGCGTCGAGCAGCCGCGGGATGATGTCAAAGGGGATCAGGCGGTCCGGGTCGCCGCCTTCGGTGTAGACAGCGAAGGTGATGCCGGTGCGGCGGAAGACGAACTCGGCCTCGTGACGCTTCTGGGCCAACAGATCGACGGGGGTGGCGCTCAGCCAGTCGCGAATCCGGGCGTATTGCGATCGCGCCTGCGGCCCTTCGCCCATTTCGTCAAACCCAACGCCCGCCATCCCCTCCCCCCGTGTGCTGGGTCCAGTATACGCAACAACCATACCAGAGGACGCCCCCGGTGAACCGGGCTCCCTGTAGCGGCGTCCCTACTTCCATATGGGGATCGCAGACATTTCGTCCCAGAGGGGCCGGCCAAAATTTTTCGCCGGTATTGGACAGAGATCGTTAGCCATCTTGCACACGCTGACAAAAAAAGTGCTCAATCGAATCAAGGTTTTGTGCGACCAAAAACGCGCTGCCACCGGAAAGACACAATTGCCGATACCGCACAACCCAGGGTGCGCGGGCGACGTGGACGCCATGCTATAGAGGCGCCGGCATGAATGCTCTGCCGCGAGTCGCACTGGGTCTGACGCTGGCGCTCGGCCTGGCGACCGCCAGCACGGCGCAAGCTCAGGTCCCCGCGAGTGCTTCACCGCTCTGCCTCCGGACGGTCCATGACGGGCGCTATTGTTTGCTGAGCGTCCACGGGTGGCAGGTCAACCTGAACACCGGCCTGGCCGCGCGGCACGCAGCCTTTGCGGGCCGGGTCATGGATCTCCTGACTCTGCGCCTGGAGGAAGCGGCGCGCGCCCTGCCGCCGGCACGCCTGCGGGAGCTTCGGCGCGTGCCGATCTGGATCGAGGACAAGGAGACCGGCGCGACCTCGTTTTATCATCTGGCCGGAAGCCCGTGGCCGCGCGCCAACGGGTATCCCGAGGCGAAGATGGGATCGTTCGAGATTCCAGACCCGGGCTTCTTCCTGCGCATCCAGACAACCCAGCCCTCGATCATCATTCACGAACTGGCGCACGCCTATCACGATCAGGTTCTGGGCTACGAACACGCCGGGCTTCTTGCGGCTTTTCGCCAGGCGTCAGAAAAGGGGCTGTATGGGTCGGTGAGGCGCAATGACGGTACAACGGGGCGAGCCTACGCGCTGACCAATCATCACGAGTACGTCGCTGAGCTCACAGAGGCGTACTTCGGCACCAACGACTTCTTTCCATTTCGTCGTCAGGAGCTGCAGGCTCATGACCCGGCCGGCTTCGAGGCCCTTCGCGTCGTGTGGGAAACCCAAGCGGAAATGATCGAAGAACCTATAGCGCTGGCGCCAGGCTCGGCAACCGGCGCCGCCGCCAAGTCGGACTGTGCGGCAGAGGCAGGGCTCAAGTCCCGTAGTTCCGCGGAAGCCGCAAGAATGGTGTTCCGCAACGGTACCGCTGAAGCGGTCCGAATGTTCTGGCTGGATTTTCAAGGCAATCGGCGAGCTTACCAACTTGTGCCGGGCGGCGGACTGCACATTCAGAGGACATTTGTCTCTCACCCATGGCTGCTCGCCGATTCGACAGGGAAATGCCTGGCCGTCGTGATGCCAAAAAGGGATGGCTCTTACGTCGTTCTTGGCCCATAGCATTTCCATGACCGCCGAATCGGCGTTGCCGCTCGCCACACCCGCCTATCTGCAGAACCTCAACCCGCCGCAGCGCCAGGCGGTCGAGCATCTCGACGGCCCGCTGCTCGTGCTGGCGGGTGCCGGGACGGGCAAGACGCGCGTGCTGACCTCGCGCCTCGTCCATATCCTCGCCACCCGCCGGGCGTGGCCATCGCAGATCCTCGCGGTCACCTTCACCAACAAGGCGGCGGCCCAGATGAAGGACCGCATCGGCTCGATGATCGGCCGCGATGTCGGCGGCGAGGGACAGGGCGGCGGCTGGTGGCTCGGGACCTTCCACTCGCTGGCGGCGCGCATCCTGCGCCGGCACGCCGAGCACGCCGGGCTCAAGACCAATTTCACCATTCTCGACGCCGACGATCAGGTGCGGCTGGTCAAGCAGCTCCTGCAGGCCGAGCGCATCGACGACAAGCGCTGGCCGGCGCGCGTCGTCAGCATGATGATCGAGCGCTGGAAGGATCGCGGCCTGACGCCCGACAAGGTGCCGGCGGGCGAGGGCGGCGAGGTGGCCAACGGCAAGGCGATCGAGATCTACACCCAGTACCAGGAGCGGCTGAAAACCCTCAACGCCGCCGATTTCGGCGACCTGCTGCTGCACAACCTGACCATTTTCCAGACCCGGCCGGACGTGCTGGCCGAGTATCACGAGCGCTTCAAGTACATCCTGGTCGACGAATATCAGGACACCAACGTCGCCCAGTATCTCTGGCTGCGGCTGCTGGCGCAGGCGCGCAAGAATTTGTGCTGTGTGGGCGACGACGACCAGTCGATCTACGGCTGGCGCGGCGCCGAGGTCGGCAACATCCTGCGCTTCGAGAAGGACTTCCCCGGCGCGCAGGTCATCCGCCTGGAGGAGAACTACCGCTCCACCGGGCACATCCTGGGTGCGGCCGCCGGGCTGATCGCGCACAACCGCGGCCGTCTCGGCAAGACGCTGTGGACCTCGGCGGGTGGCGGCGACAAGGTCCATATCCGGGCGTTGTGGGACGGCGAGGCCGAGGCACGCTGGGTCGGCGAGGAGATCGAGACGCTGCAGCGCGCCGGCCAGTCTCTCGGCCAGATGGCCGTGCTGGTACGCGCCGGCTTCCAGACCCGCGAGTTCGAGGACCGTTTCATCACCCTGGGCCTGAAGTACCGGGTGATCGGCGGCCCGCGCTTCTACGAGCGCGAGGAGATCCGCGACGCAGTGGCTTATCTGCGGGTGACGGCGCAGCCCGACGACGACCTGGCTTTCGAGCGCATCGTCAACAAGCCGAAGCGCGGCCTGGGCGATGCGACGCTGCAGACCCTGCACCGGCTGGCGCGGGCGGAGAACATCTCGCTCTTCGCCGCCGGCCAGCGCCTGGTGGAGAGCGACGAGCTCAAGCCGCAGGCGCGCTCATCCCTGCGCCGGCTGCTCGACGATTTCTCGCGCTGGCAGATGGCCCATGCGGGTGCGCTCGGTTCTGCCGGATCGGGCGAGGAGGCGCATATCGCCGATCTCACCAAGACCATCCTCGATGAATCCGGTTACACCGCGATGTGGCAGGCCGAGCGCACGCCCGACGCGCCGGGGCGGCTGGAGAACCTCAAGGAGCTGATCAGCGCGCTGGAGGAGTTCGGCACGCTGCAGGCCTTCCTCGAACACATCAGTCTGGTGATGGAGAACGCCGAGGGCGCGCCCGGCGACATGGTCAGCCTGATGACCCTGCACAGCGCCAAGGGCCTCGAGTTCGACACCGTGTTCCTGCCCGGCTGGGAGGAAGGCCTGCTGCCGCACCCGCGTGCGGTGGAAGAGAAGGGCGATGCCGGCCTCGAGGAGGAGCGGCGGCTGGCGCATGTCGGCCTGACCCGTGCCCGCAGCCGGGCCTATCTCTCCTTTGCGGCCAACAGGCGCATCCACAATCTCTGGCAGTCGAGCATCCCCTCGCGCTTCGTCAGCGAATTGCCGAAGGAACATGTCGAGATCCATTCGGATGCCGGATTGTGGGGCGGCAGCACCACCGGCTTCGCCGAGGACGTCTTAACCTACACGCCGCAGCAGAACCGGGTGCGCAGCACCGACATCGTGCGGGGCGTGGCGCATCCCTTCACCTCGACGGGGCGCAAGGGACCGGATCGGCCCTATGATGTCGGGACGCGGGTCTTCCACCAGAAATTCGGCTACGGCCGGGTGGTCTCGGTTGAGGCGGGCAAGCTCGACATCGACTTCGACAAGGCCGGACGCAAGAAGGTCATGGACAGCTTCGTGAGTCCGGCGTGAAAGAGGGTAAGCCCGTCTGGAAGATCGAGGTGATGACCACGGGGGCGGCGCAGCCGGCCCTGTCGCAGGCCATCGAGGGCGATTGCGATGCCCTGATGGCCTTCGAGATGACCCCGGGCGGGCCGTGGCAGATCCAGGGCCTGACCATGGACCAGCCGGACGAAGCCGCGATGCGCGCAAAGCTGGCGGAGGCCGCCAAAGCCCTCGGTCTGCCGGCGCCCGAGGCGGTCATCGAGCGGCTGCCCGATGTCGACTGGCTCGCCCGCAACCGCCGCTCGTTCCCGCCGATCCGGGCCGGGCGCTATTTCGTCTACGGCTCGCACTACGAAGGCACGGTGCCGCCGGGCGCCCTTGGCATTCGTCTCGATGCCAGCCTCGCCTTCGGCTCGGGCGAGCACGCGACCACCCGCGGCTGCCTCCTGGCCATCGACCGGCTGGCCCGCCGCGGCCGGCGCGGGGCTCGCCACGTGCTCGATCTCGGCTGCGGCTCGGGCATCCTCAGCCTGGCGGTGGCGAAGGCCTGGCCCATCCAGGTGCTGGCGGCGGATATCGACCGGGATTCGGTGCGCCTGGCGCGCGAGAACGCCCGCGACAACGGGGTCTCGCCGCGGCGGATGCACGTGCGCTGGAGCGACGGGCTGAAACGCCTCGGGCGCCGGCGCTGCGATCTGGTGCTGGCCAACATCCTGGCGAAGCCGCTGCGCCGCCTGTCCTGCGATCTGGCGCGCCGGGTGGGGTGCGGCGGGACGCTGGTCCTCTCCGGCCTGCTGGCTGCGCAGGCTGGCGACGTCATCGCCGCCTATCGCTGTCAGGGCCTGAAGCTGGCCCGGCGGACGATCATTGACGGCTGGGCGACCCTGGAGTTCCGGCGGGGCTAACCTTTAACCCTCTCCGCCCGTCTTCGGGGGGAGAGGGTGCGAGCTCCGCGAAACGCGAAGCGTTTGCGCGGGAGCGAGCGGGTGAGGTGGGTCCTGCGGCAGCACACCTCACCCTCCCAATCGCTTCCGCGATTGGGCGCCTCCTTCTCCCCGCTTCGCGCGGAGAGGGGCTAGGCTCGAAAACCACCCCCAAAAAGCAAAACGGCGGCCTTGCGGCCGCCGTCTGCACAGATCGCTGCCTCGGGGGGAGGAATCAGGCGGCGATCTGCGGCTTGTTGAAGTTGCTGGGCATCACCGGCGCGGTGAAGGCGATCTGGGCCGAGCGGTTCTCGGGCATCCAGAGGCCGGCCGCGACGCGGCGGATGTCGCCGCGGGTCAGGCCGATATCGGCCAGCGCGCGGTCGTCGAGCGAGTCGAGCTCCTCGCGGGTCCGCAGCTGGGTCCGCCACGCCTTGACCGGGGCGTAGATCGCCGCGACGGCCTTGGTGACGAAGGTCGAAACTGCGATCACCGCGTCGGCGATCGCCTCGGCCTGGGCCAGGCGGGCCTTGTCCTGCTCATTCATCTTGAACGTGTTCACTTCCGAATTCTCCGGTCGGGTGGCGAAGAAGCCCTTCACCACGTTGATTGCCTTGGTCGTGTTCTGCGCGATCGTCTCGGCTTGGGCCAGACGGGCCTGCTCCTGCGGTGTCAGCTTGTAGCCGGTGACGACCGTGGGGGCCGGGCGGGCGGCGATGAACGCCTTCACCGCTTTGGCGGCCTTGCGGGCGAGGGCGCCGAGCGCCTCGGCGCGCATGCGGCGCGCGGCAAACTCCGCCTCGTGGGCCGGGACAAACGCAAACCCGTTGCGGGCGGCGACCATCCGGTCGAAATCCTGGGTTCCGTAATAAGCCATCGTCTTCATCCATCCTGTCGGCCACCCGCTGAGCCCCCTTGGTTTTGAGAACCGTGGCGGCATCGGGACGGGGCGGGCCGGGTCGGGGCGGGCGGCGCGACAATTCGCGTGCTCCAGCTCCGACACGGCAAACATAGTCTTCTTTTGGAAATGCGGCATAGCTGATGTTGCCGTGCAGCAATGCGGAAAGCGCATGGATTAATGTTGGTTTAATCAATGTGTTAGGTAAATTTTAAGCGTCCCGGCGCGGCCACGCTCAAGCCGCCTTTCAGCCCCGAAAAAGCCTCAAATCAGGCCGGTTAGCGGGTCTCCCGAGGGGCCCCGAAGGCCCTTCCAGGCCCGTTAACGGTGCCCCGGCTGCGGACGGTTGCGATGCCCGGCCGGGGGGCCTAGCCTGAGCCCCATGAACGACACTCCCGTAACCCAGAGCGCCGGGCGGGTGGCGCTGCTGCGCGCCGAACTGGCCCGGCGCGGCCTTGCCGGCTTTATCCAGCCCCGCGGCGACGAGCATCAGGGCGAGTACGTGCCGCCGCACGCCGAGCGCCTGGCCTGGCTGACCGGCTTCACCGCCTCGGCCGGCCTGGTCATCGTGCTCAAGGAGCGGGCCGTGGTCTTCGCCGACGGCCGCTACACGCTGCAGGTCCGGGCCCAGGTCGACACGACGCTGTTCGAGACACGCCACCTGGTCGACGAGCCACCGGGCGAGTGGCTGGCCGCCAACGCCGCCAAGGGTGACCGTATCGGCTTCGACCCGCGCCTGCACACGCCCGATGGCATCGCGCGTCTGCGCCAGGGCGCCGAGCGCGCCGGCGCCGAGCTCGTCGCCGTCGACGGCAACCTGATCGACGCCGTCTGGCCGGACCAGCCCGAGCCGCCGGTGACTCCGACGGTGCCGCACTCGACCTACTTCGCCGGTCGTACGCATCCCGAGAAACGCGCCGAGCTTGCCGATCAGCTGACCAAACAGGGCTACAAGGCGGCGGTCCTGACCGATCCGTCCTCCACGGCCTGGCTGCTCAATATTCGCGGCGGCGACGTGCCGCACACGCCGCTGGCATTGTCCTTCTCGATCCTCAACGAGGACGGGACCGTCGATCTGTTCATCGATCCTCGCAAGCCGAACGAGCGCCTGGCCGGGCATTTCGGCAACGGCGTGCGTATCCTGCCGCCCGACGCTTTCGGTCCGGCACTGGAGGCGCTCGGCCGGCGCGGCAATGGCGAGCGGCCGAAGGTGCTGACCGACTCATCGACCGTCTCGGTCTGGGTCGTGTCGCGGCTTGAGGCGGGCGGCGCGGCCGTGTCGCGCGGCAACTGCATCTGTGCTCTGCCCAAGGCCCGCAAGAATGACGGTGAGCTGGCCGGAACCCGCGCCGCCCACCAGCGCGACGGTGTCGCGCTCACGCGCTATCTCCATTGGCTGGCGGGTGAGGCGCCCAAAGGCACGCTGACCGAGATCGCCTCGTCCGACAAGCTGCTCGAGTTCCGCCGCGGCGGCGAGCATTTCCGCGACACGAGCTTCGACACCATTTCCGGTGCCGGTTCGAACGGCGCCATCGTCCACTATCGCGCCACCCCGGCGACCGAGAAGCGTATCGAACCGGGCATGCTCTATCTGGTCGATTCCGGTGCCCAGTATCTCGACGGCACGACCGACGTGACGCGCACCATCGCCGTCGGCACGCCGACCGCCGAGCAGCGCGACCGCTTCACCCGCGTTCTCAAGGGCCATATCGCGGTGGCGCTGGCGCGCTTCCCCAGAGGCACGTCGGGCTCGCAGCTCGACTCCCTGGCCCGCTCGTCGCTCTGGGATGTCGGCCTCGACTACGACCACGGCACGGGCCACGGCGTCGGCAGCTACCTCTCGGTGCACGAGGGGCCGCATCGCATCTCCAAGGTGCCCAACACCGTGGCGCTGGAGCCCGGGATGATCGTCTCCAACGAGCCCGGCTACTACAAGACGGGCGAGTACGGCATCCGTATCGAGAACCTGGTGGCGGTGCGCGAGATCGATCTCGGCGGCGAGCGGCCCATGCTCGGCTTCGAGACGCTGACCCACGCGCCCATTGACCGGGCGCTGGTGGAGGTCGGCCTGCTGACCGCGCGCGAGATGAACTGGCTCGACGCCTATCACCTGCGCGTACGCGAGACCCTGGGGCCGCTGCTCGATGCCGAGACGGCGTCCTGGCTGGAACGCGCCACGCGGCCGATCCAGGACGGGCCCGACTACTAAAGCGTTTCGGTGAAGACCAGCGTGTCGCCTGCCGCTTCGGACGCGAAGCGGTGGATGTCCATGCACATCTCGATGAAGCCTTCGTCGTAGTCGAAGGAGAAGGCATTGGCCAGGTTCTGCAGGTCGGTGATCTCCTTGCGCGAGAGCGTGAGGGTCAGGGCCTCACCCTCCTCGCCCAGCCGGCCGAGCTGCAGCAGCTCGCTGACATCACCGAGCCCGTAATTCTCGTTCAGGTACTCGTGAACCAGGACCGGCCGGCCGTCGCGCCCGGCCGCGTAGACGCCTTCGACGGCGTCGCTCATGCGGAGCCGCCGGCGAGCTTCACCCACTCGTCCTCGTCGATCATTTTCACGCCCAGCTCCGTGGCCTTCTTCGCCTTGGAGCCGGCATCGGCGCCGACGATCACCAGGTCCGTCTTCTTCGATACGGAGCTGGCGACCTTGGCGCCCATGGCCTCGGCGCGGGCCTTGGCCTCGTCGCGGGTCATCTGCAGCAGACTGCCGGTGAAGACCACCGTCTTGCCGGAGATCGGCGAGTTGCGCGCCGGCGCGGCCGGGGCCTCCAGGGTCAGCTCCCTGTCGAGATCGTCCAGGATCCGGTTGTTGTGGGGCTCGGCGAAGAAGCCGACGATGTCGTCGGCCATGGTCATGCCGATGCCCTGGATGTTGCAGAGATCGGCATAGGCCTCGCCGATGACGTCAGGTTTCTTGCGCTCGTCGGGATGTTTGGCGCGCTCCTTCACCGCGATGCGCATCTGGGCGCGCCACTGGTCGAGCGTCTGGTAGTGGCGGGCGATCCAGCCCGCAGTCGTCTGGCCGACCTGAGGGATGCCGAGCGCGTAGATGAAGCGGGCAAAGGCGAGGGTGCGCCGGGCCTCGATGGCCTTGAGCAGGTTGTCGACCGAGAGCTCGCCCCAGCCTTCGCGCTCCGCCAGCTTCGCCTTGTGCTTGCCGAGCCTGAAGATATCGACCGGCGAGCGGATCAGCTCTTCCTTCCAGAACTCCTCGACGCGCTTTTCGCCCATGCCCTCGATGTCGAGGGCGTCGCGCGAGCAGAAATGCACGAGCCGTTGCACGGCCTGCTTGGGGCAGACGAGGCCGCCGGTGCAGCGCCAGGCCGCTTCTCCCGCCTCCCGGACCGCCAGCGAGCCGCATTCCGGGCAGCGATCGGGCATGACGAAGGGCTTTCGTCCGCGTGGCTTGTTGAGGACCGGGCCGACCACCTGCGGGATGACGTCTCCTGCCCGCTGCACGATCACCGTGTCGCCGGCGCGGATGTCCTTGCGCTTGATGTCGTCCTCGTTGTGCAGGGTGGCCATGCCGACGGTGACACCGCCGACGAAGACCGGCTCGAGCACGGCAAACGGCGTCATCACGCCGGTGCGGCCGACCGAGACCTGGATTTCCCGGAGCAGCGTCTGGGCCTGCTCGGCGGCGTATTTATGGGCGATGGCCCAGCGCGGCGCCCGGCTGACGAAGCCCAACCGCTCCTGCCAGTCGATGCGGTTCACCTTGTAGACGACGCCGTCGATGTCGTAGCCGAGCTTCTGCCGCTTCTCTCCGATTTTCCTGTGATAGGCGAGAAGCTCGTCCACACCGCGGCAGATCTCGATCTCGCGGTTGACGTTGAAGCCCCAGGCGCGGAGCTTGTTGCTGAACTCATTCTGCGTTTTGGCGGGCGGCGCCGAGGCCTCGCCCCAGGCATAGGCGAAGCAGTGGAGGCGGCGCTTCGCCGTGATGCGGGAATCGAGCTGGCGCAGCGAACCGGCGGCGGCGTTGCGCGGGTTGGCGAACAGGGACTCACCCTCCGCCTCGCGGCTCTTGTTGAGCGCGGCGAAGGCGTCGTGCGTCATGTAGATCTCCCCGCGCACGTCGATGACGTCCGGAACCTTGCCCTTCAGGTATTGCGGGATGTCCTCGATGGTCTTGAGGTTGGCGGTGACGTCCTCGCCGACGAAGCCGTCGCCGCGGGTGGCACCGCGCACGAACCTGCCCTTCTCGTAGCGCAGGGTGATCGACAGGCCGTCGATCTTCGGCTCGGCGTTGAACTCGACAGCCTCGTCGTCCTTGAGCGACAGGAACCGCTTTATCCGGTCGACGAACTCCGTCACGTCCTCGGGCTCGAAGGCGTTGCCCAGGGAGAGCATCGGCACCCCGTGCGTAACCTTGCCGAACTTCTCTTGTGGCGCTGCGCCGACGCGCTCGCTCGGGCTGTCCTTGCGCTTGAGATCGGGAAAGCGCTTCTCGATGGCCTCATTGCGCTGACGCAGCGCGTCGTAGTCCGCGTCGGAGATGACCGGCTGATCGGTGTAGTAGAGCTTGTCGTGCCTGGCGATCTCGGCGGCCAGGAACTTGAGCTCGGCCTTGGCCTGGGCCGGCGTCATGTCATCGACATCGGCGCCGAACCCGCCCTTCTTCGTCACGCGCCGGCCCCCGCCAGCAGGTCATCGGCCGCGGCGCGGGCGGCCTCGGTCACCGAGGTGCCGGAGAGCATGCGGGCGATCTCCTCGCGTCTGGCCTTGGCGTCGAGCGCCTCGACCCGCGTGGCCACGCTGCGGCCGCTGGTCTTCTTCTGCACGCGCCAGTGATGCTGGGCCTTGGCGGCCACCTGCGGGCTGTGGGTCACCACCAGGATCTGGGCCGTCTCGGCCAAGACCGCAAGCCGGTCGCCGACAGCGGCGGCGACGGCGCCGCCGATGCCGCTATCCACCTCGTCAAAGATCAGGGTCGGGACGCCGGCCTGCTTCTTTGAAGGGGCGCGCAACGCCACCTTGAGGGCCAGCATGAAGCGGGCGAGTTCGCCGCCCGAGGCGATACGGTCGATCGGCCCGAGATCGGCGCCGGGGTTGGTGGACACCTCGAAGGCGACGCGATCGATGCCGGCGGCGGTCCAGGACGTATCGGGCAGCTCCTCGACCCGGGTGCGGAACTTCGCCTTGTCCAACTTGAGCGGCGGCAGCTCCTTGGCGATTGCCTTATCGAGCTTCTGAGCCGCGGTGCGGCGGGCAGCGGCCAGGGTCTTTGCCGCTTCCAGATAGGCGGCACGCGACTTGGCCGTAGTAGCGGCCAGCCGCTTCAGCCCGTCCTCGCCGTCGTCGAGGGCGGCGAGGCGCGCCTGGAATTCCGCCTTCAGGTCGGCGAGACGGTCGACCTCCACGCGGTGCTTGCGGGCGACGGCCCGCAGGGCAAACAGGCGCTCCTCGGCGCTCTCGAGATCGCTGGTATCGAGATCGAGGGCGCTCTCGAGGGCATCAACCTCAGCCACGGCGTCGGCGGCCTCCACGGCCGCGCGCTCCAGCGCCGCCAGGGCCCGGTCGATCTTGCCCATGGCCTGGGCGGAAACGCGCTGCAACTGCCGCCCGGCGCCGCGCAGGGCGCCCTCCACGCCCTTGCCGGCGGCGAGATCGGTGCGCGCGGCGCTCAGCGCCTCGATCAGCTTTTCGCGGGCCGCCAGCAGGGCGCGGCGTTGCGCCAGCTCGGTCTCCTCGCCCGGCTTGGGATCGAGCCGTTCCAGCTCCTCGACGGCGTGACGCAGGAAACCTTCATCGGCCGCGGCGCGGGAGGCGCGCTCGCGTGCCTCGCCTTCGGCTGATTCGGCGTCTCGCCAGGCCGCGTGACGGGTCGCGACACCATCGACGTCGCCGCCAAGCCCACCGAAGGCATCGAGAGCTCCCCGATGGGTCGAGACATCAAGAAGGCCGTGGGTGTCGAACTGGCCGTGCACTTCCACGAGGCTGTTGCCGAGCTCGCGCAGCGTGCCCACAGGCACGGGCTGGTCGTTGACGAAGGCGCGGCTGCGCCCGTCCGCACCGACGACCCGGCGCAGGATGAGCATATCGTCTTCGCCCGCGAGGCCACGCTCAGCGAGCAGGGCGCGCGCAGGATGCTTCGGGTCGAGCGTGAAGCTGGCGGCGACCGTCGCCTGGCTGGCTCCCTTGGCGACGAGGCCGGCATCGGCCCGCGCGCCCAGCGCCAGGCCGAGGGCGTCGAGCAGGATCGACTTGCCTGCCCCCGTCTCGCCGGTCAGCGCCGAGAGACCGTCCTCGAAGCCGAGATCGAGACGGTCGATAAGGACCACGTCGTGGATCGACAGGCCCTGCAGCATGATGGCGAATCCTGTGGAGTCGGGATGAACGCCCGGTAGCTTGTCAAAACCGCCCGCCGCCCGGCAAGCGCCGTGTCAGCCGGCCGGCCGCTCCACCGGCACCACCGCCAGCTCGCGCAAGGCACCGCTGTCCACGACCGTGACGGGCGTGGAGATGCCGATCCGCGAACCGCCGAGCAGCCGCAGCAGGTCATCCGAGCCGGTGACCGGCTGGCCGTCGAGGGAAACGATGATCATTCCGGTCTTGAGGCCACCGCGGGAAGCGGGGCTGTCGGGCTCGACGCTCGACACGGCCACGCCGCGCGGGCCTTTGAGGCCCAGCGACAGAACCAGGCGGCGCGGCAGAGGGATGGTCTGGACGGCGATGCCGATGAAGGCCCGGCGCACGCGGCCGTGCCGGATGATCTCGCTGACCACGTGGTTCGCGGTGTTGCTGGCCACGGCGAAGCAGATGCCCTGTACGCCGGCAATCATCGCAGTATTGATCCCCACCACCTCGCCGCGCGAGGAGACCAGCGGGCCGCCGGAGTTGCCGGGATTGAGGGATGCGTCTGTCTGAATAACGTCATCGATCAGCCGCCCGCTGGAGGAGCGCAAGCTCCGCCCCAGCGCCGAGACGATCCCGGCGGTGACGGTGGATTCGAAGCCCAGGGGATTGCCGATGGCCACGACCAGCTGCCCGCGCCTCAGGACCTTCGAATCCCCCAGCCGCGCGGCCGGCAGGGTGACGTTGTCGGTCACCCGCAGCAGGGCCAGGTCGGAATCGGGATCGTCGCCGGCGACGCGGGCCTCGACGCTGCGGGTATCCGGCAAGGCCAGGCGCACCGCACGGGCCCCCTGCACGACGTGGCTGTTGGTCAGGACGAGGCCGTCGGGCGAGATGACGACGCCCGAGCCCATGCCCCCGCGCCGGCGCTGCCCGCTGCCGCCGGGGGTCTCGACCCGCACCACCGCGGGGCCGACCGTGTCGACGACGCGGGTGAGGGCCGCGGAGTAGGCGTCGAGGAGTGGCTGATCGTCGCCGGGTGAGGGGTGAGGGGCGGCGCTATCAACCGTCGGGGAATCGTCGAGGAGAAAGCGGACGCGATCGTCGAGCATGGGGCCGTTATATGGGTACGGCCTGTCCGCCCGGCTAGACGACGGTTACAACGGCGAGCCCCGGTTACCGGCCGTGGGTGCTAGTACGGCTTGATTTGGTTCCAGGCGCGGCGCAGCAGGCCGGGCTTTTCGCTCTCGCTGGCCGGCTTGCCGGTCTCGACCAGGGAGTAGGAATCCGCGTACCAGTCGCTGCCCGGGTAGTTGTAGCCAAGCACGGCCGCGATGCGCTGGGCCTCTTCCTTCAGGCCAAGCGCCAGATAGCACTCGATCATCCGGTGCAGGGCTTCGGGCACGTGGCTGGTCGTCTGGTACTTGTCGACGACGTAGCGGAAACGGTTGATGGATGCGAGATACTGGCCGCGCTGCAGGTAGAAGCGGCCGACCTCCATCTCCTTGCCGGCGAGATGGTCGTAGGTCAGGTCGATCTTCAGCCGGGAATCGCGGGCGTAGGTCGAATCCGGGAAGCGACGGACCACCTCGTCGAGCGCGTTCAGTGCCAGCTCGGTGAGCTTGGCGTCGCGCTGCACGTCCGTGATCTGCTCGTAGTAGCTCAGGGCCTTGAGGTAGTAGGCGTATGCCACGTCACGGTTCGACGGGTTGAGCTGAATGAAGCGGTCGAGGCCGACGATGGCCTCGTCGTACTTGTTGGCCTGGTAGTAGGCGTAGGCGGCCATGATCTGCGCCTTGGTCGCCCACACCGAATAGGGGTGCTGGCGTTCGACCTCGTCGAACTCCTTCGCCGCGGCCTGATAGCGCTCGGCGGTCAGGAGGTCGACGGCGGTGTTGTAGATGTTGTCGACCGGCCGCTCGATGTACTCCTCCTTGTCTTTCGAACAGGCGGCGAGCACGAGCGTCACGGCAAGGCCAGCGGCGGCCAGACGGAGAGGGCGGGAAGGCTTCATAGGCCCCGATTATACGTGACGATTCGCCTGTGATTCCAGCGCCGGATAGGCGCCGGCCGGGGAGTCAGTCGGCAGCGCCGAGCCCCACCGCCAGGCGGCCGGGGACCATGGCGGAGTCCGTCAGGTCGACGTAGCGATAGGCCGTCGGATCGGCGAACACGGCGCTCAGCAGGCTGTGATTGTGGCGGTGGCCCGAGCGCACGGCCGTCACGTGGCCGATGAGCGGGGCGCCGGCCAGATAAAGGTCGCCGACGCAGTCGAGCATCTTGTGGCGCACGAATTCGTCGTCGTAGCGCAGGCCGTCGTCGTTGAGGATGCGGTTGCCGCTGATCACGACCGCGTTGTCGAGCGAGCCGCCCCGGGCCAGGCCCGCGGCCTGCAGGCGGTCGATATCCTGGACGAAGCCGAAGGTGCGGGCGCGCGCCAGGTCGGCCTTGAACGCGCCTTCGGCGAAAGCGACTTCGCAGCTCTGGCGGGCGATGGCGTTGTCGCCGAAATCGATCTCGAAGCTGACCGAGAAGCCCGCGGCCGGCGCGATCGACACGTGGCAATCGTCCTCGACCACCGAGATCTCGCGGCAGATTTCGATGCCCTGGCGGATGGCGGCCTGTTCGAGCGTGCCGGCGCATTCGATGAGGAAGACGAAGGGGGCGGCGCTGCCATCCATCACCGGGACTTCCGGGCCGTCGATCTCGACGACGGCGTTGTCGATGCCGCAGCCGTAGAGCGCGGCCATTAGGTGTTCGATGGTGCCGACACGGGCACCGTGGGGGTTGCCCAGCGCGGTGCACAGGCGGGTATCGACGACCTGGCGCCAGGAGGCCGGGATGAGGGCCCCGTCGCCGTGGAGGTCGGTACGATGAAAGACGATGCCGCTGCCGGGAGCCGCCGGACGCAGGGTCATGGAGACACGTGCGCCGGTATGGAGGCCCACGCCGCTGCAACCGATGGCGGTCTTCAGCGTCTTCTGGGCGGCAGGCTTGTAGGGGCGAGGAGGCATCCGACTCGGAAAAAGATGAGGAGCTTCAAAGGGGAAGTAACAGACCCCCTCTGAAGCTCCAAGTCACTCTTTGTTACACGATGTTACGCGGTACTGGCTTCTTAAGTGGTTGATTTAATTGGCCTGACGGCGAAGGAAGGCCGGGATGTCGAGGAGGTCGTCCTCGGCCTTCGTGGCCATCAGCCGGTCAGCCGGGTCCAGGCCGCCGAGCTTTTGCTGCACCGCAGGAGTTGCCGCCACCGGTGCCGGAGCGGGCATCGGGGCTGCAACGGGGGCCGGTGCTGCCGGTGCCGCGGCCACGGGGGCCGGAGCCGGAGCGGCGACGGGTGCGGGAGCGGCCGGTGTCTCGGCCGCCCGGGCGCGGCCGGTACCGGTCACGCGCTCGAACAGGCTCGGCAGACGACGCCGCGGCGGGGCCTCGCGCGGGGCGGACTGGGCGTTCGCCATGTCGGCGGCGTTGAACGCGTTCAGCGGCGCCATGCGGGCCGGGTTGGCAACGCGCGGTTCGAGGGCCGGCTCCATCGCCCGCGGGGCGATAAAGGCCGGCTCGACGCGCGGTGCCGGAGCGGGCATCGCCGCCGCCGGCGCCACCGCGGCCACCGTGTCGACGACCGGTGCGGTCGCCGGCATCGGCACGGCCACAGCCGCGGCCAGAGCCGCCACCGGTGCCGGAACGGGCATCGGAGCCGGCATCGGCGCGGGCGCTGCCGCCACGGGAGCCGGCGCCGCCTGGGCCATCACCGGCTGGGGTGCCGCCTGGGCGACGATCGGAGCCGGAGCCTGGAAGGTCGGCTCCATCTTGCGGGCCGTAGCTTCGGCCGTGCGCGGCAGGCTGGCCGGCCGCGGTGCGCGGTTGACCAGCGAGACGATGGTCGGCTTCGGCTCGGCAACCGCCTCGGCGTCGATGCCCGTGGCCACCACCGACACGCGGATGCGGCCGTTCAGGGTCTCATCCAGCGCCGAACCGAAGATGATGCGGGCATCCGCATCAACCTGGTCGCGGATCAGGTTGGCCGCTTCGTCGACCTCGAACAGGGTCATGTCGAGGCCGCCGGTGATGTTGATGAGCACGCCCTTGGCGCCCTTCATCGAGACATCGTCGAGCAGCGGGTTGGAGATGGCCTTCTGGGCCGCCTCGCGGGCCCGGTCGTCGCCTTCGGCTTCGCCGGTCCCCATCATCGCCTTGCCCATCTCGGCCATCACCGAGCGCACGTCGGCGAAGTCGAGGTTGATCAGGCCGGGATTGACCATCAGGTCCGTCACGCCGCGCACGCCCGAGTAGAGCACGTCATCCGCCATCTTGAAGGCGTCGGCGAAAGTCGTGCGCTCGTTGGCCACGCGGAAGAGGTTCTGGTTCGGAATGATGATCAGCGTATCGACCACCGCGGCCAGCTCTTCCATGCCGGCATCGGCGAGACGCATGCGCTGCGAGCCCTCGAAGTGGAAGGGCTTGGTCACCACGCCGACCGTCAGGATGCCCTGCTCGCGGCAGGCCCGCGCGATCACCGGCGCCGCGCCGGTGCCCGTGCCGCCGCCCATGCCGGCGGCGATGAAGGCCATGTGCGAGCCTTCGACGTGCTCGAGGATGTCGGCCAGGGCTTCTTCCGCCGCCGCGCGGCCGATCTCCGGCCGCGAGCCGGCGCCGAGGCCCTGGGTGATGCCGATTCCGAGCTGCACGCGCCGCTCGGCGAGCGAGCCGGTCAGCGCCTGGGCGTCGGTGTTGCACACCACGAAATCCACGCCTTCGAGCTTGGCGCGGATCATGTTGTTGACGGCGTTGCCACCCGCCCCGCCGCAACCGATGACGGTGATGCGGGGCTTAAGCTCGTGGTCCGGTGCAGGCATTGAAAGATTGATTGTCATTGTAGCCTCCAGTTTCTTGCTCTCTCAAATTGTCCGCCGGGGATCCGCCCGGCGCGGGTTCAGTTGAAGAAGGAAGGGCCCGGGGGAATCGCGGGGCCCGCGGCTGATCGTCATTTCGCGCATCACAGATTCTCCCGGAGCCAGAGTCCGACCCGGGCAAACCAGCCTCCGGCCGACGCGTCGGACGCGGTCGTGGGCCGGAGGGTTTCGCTGTGCTGGTGCAGTGAGAAGGCAACGAGGCCGGCGCAGGTGGCGAAGGCCGGGCCGGCCGTCTGGTCGGCCAGGCCGGGCAGGCGCACCGGGCGCCCCAGCCGCACCTGCTTGTCGAGGACCATGCCGGCGAGATCGCGTACGCCCTGCAGCTGCGAGGCGCCTCCGGTCAGCACCACGCGCCGGCCGACGGCACGGTCGACACCGGCGGTCGCCAGGCGGGCGCGCACCAGCTCGAAGGTTTCTTCCATGCGCGGCTGGATGATGCTGGTCAGGATGGATTTGGGGACGTGGTTCGCCTGGGCGTGCTCGTCCTCGCCGATCAGCGGTACGTCGATGATCTCGCGCTCGTCCGCCGGCGAGGCGAGGGCGCTGCCGTAGAGCGTCTTCATCCGCTCGGCATGGATCAGCGGCGTGTTGAGACCCTGGACGATGTCGTTGGTGACGTGGCTGCCGCCGAGGCGGATCATGTCGGTGTGGATGCAGTCGCCGCCGAGGAAGACGGCGACGGTGGTCGTGCCGCCGCCCATGTCGATGAGCGTGGCGCCGAGCTCCAGCTCGTCCTCGACCAGCACGCCGAGGCCGGCGGCGTAGGCGCTGACCACGACATCGTCGACGTCGAGGCGGCAGCGGCCGATGGCGGCGGCGAGGTTGCGTACGGCGCCGGTATCGGCCGTGACCAGGTGCATGTTGACGCCCAGCCGGTCGCCGAACATGCCGCGCGGGTCCTTGATGCCGCGGCTGCCGTCGATGGTGAAGCCGGCGGGGATGGCGTGGAGCAGGTGGCGCTCGGTGTGCTGGGCCTGGGCGCGCCCTTGCGTGAGCACGCGCCGCAGATCGGCGTCACCGATCTCGTGACCAGCCAGCGCCACCTCCACCTTCACGGTGCGCGATTCCGGCGCGCCGCCGGAGGTATTGACGATCACCGCTTCCAGCGACTCACCGGCCATCTGCTCGGCGGCGCTGACCGCGTTGAGGATCGAGGCTTCCGCGCTTTCGAGGTCGACGATGGCGCCGTTGCGCACGCCGCGCGACACCTGGTGGCCGATGCCGATCACCCGGGGGCCCTGCGGCTCCAGTCTGGCGATGAAGCAGGCGATCTTGGTCGAGCCGACGTCGAGAGCGGCGATCAACCCGTTGCGGGATTTCTTCTTGGTCAGCATCACGCGCTCTCGTGGTTGCGGGGGGTCATGTCGATTTCTTCTCGGTCTTGCCGCGCTTGGTCGGCGGGGCGGGCGCCGGCTCCGGTATGACGCGCACCACCAGCCGGTCGGGCAGGCGCAGATCGACCTGGGTGACGTTCTTGTCGAACAGGTTGCTGGCGTGGACCGCCTCGGAGAGGCGCGCCCAGGCGGCGGCGGCGTTGATCTCGGGCAGCTGCACCTCGATGGTGCGGTCGGCGCCGGCGTCGATGCGCAGGTTCCAGCGGCGGTCGCCGACCCGAACGGCGGCCACGACCCGGCGCTGCAATTCCGGCTCCGTCTGCAGCAGGGCAAGGAGGGAGGCGGCGTGCTGCGGCGCGTCGTCGCCCACGACCATGGGGAGCTGGGCGAAGCGCTGGATGTCGGCGCCGGCGATTTCCTTGCCGTCATCGCCGAGCAGGGCCAGGCGGCCGTGACGCTGCCACAGGGCCAGCGGCCGGCGCTCCTCGATCCGCACGTAGACCGTGTCGGGCAGGCGCCGTTCGACGGCGGCCGTCTTGATCCAGGGCAGTTTCTCGAGCTCGGCGCGCGCTTCCTGCGGATCGAAGGTCAGGATCGGCGTGCCACGGCTGAGGTCGAGCACGTCGAGCACTTCGGCGCCCGCGGTCTCGACGCGGCCGACGACAAAGATCTCCTGCACCGAGAGCCCGGCCTCGACGCTAAAGGCCACGGCCCTGGTCACCACGCCCTGAGAGGCCTCGCGCACGGGAGCGGGCACGCCGGTCCGCGCGAGATAGACGATCGGCGACACGGCCACGACCACGGCCAGCGCGAGGCCGCCGAGCTTCAGGGCGCGCGGCGACGGGCGGGCGAAGCGCGGCCAGCGGCGCGGGCGGCGGGCGGGTTTCGGCCGGCTTCTCATGCCTGTCTCCGGTCGCAGGTGGCAGTGTCGACCAGCCAGGTCACCAGCTCGGCGAAGGAGATGCCGGCGCGCTGCGCCTGCTCGGGCACGAGCGAGATCGGCGTGAAGCCGGGCTGGCTGTTGATCTCGAGGAAGTAGAGGCCGCTCGTCCCCGGCTTCTTGTCGTCGTAGCGGAAATCGCTGCGGCTGATGCCGCGGCAGCCCAACGTCTGATGGGCGAGCAGCGCCATGCGCATCGCCTCGTCGTAGACGGGCTTGGGGACCGGAGCCGGGATGATGTGCTGGGCGTGTCCGGGCGTGTACTTCGAGGTGTAGTCGAACAGCGTGCCGCCGAAACGGATCTCGGTGACGTCGAGGGCGCGGTCGCCCATGACGCCGACAGTCAGCTCGTGGCCGGCGATGAATTCCTCGACCAGCAGGCGCTCGCCGAAGGCCCAGCCGGCATCGAGGGAAGGCAGGTTCTCGCCCGGGCGCACGATATGCACGCCGACGGTGGAGCCCTCGGCCACCGGCTTGACGATGTAGGGAGCCGGCATCGGATGGCCGCTGCGCACCTCCGGCAGGGTGACGACGCGGCCTTTGGGTGTGCGGATGCCGACCGCCTCGACGATGCGCTTGGCCGTCGGCTTGTCCATCGCCGCGGCCGAGGCCAGCACCCCGGAATGCGTGTAGGGAATGTCCAGCAGCTCGAGCAGGCCCTGCATCGTGCCGTCCTCACCGCCGCTGCCGTGCAGCGCGTTGAAGACCACGTCGGGTTTCGGCGTCAGGGCTCTGATCAGCGCCGGTACGTCGTCGTTGACGTCGTAGGGCACGGCCTGGAAGCCGGATTCCGTGAGCGCCTTGACCACGGCAGCGCCGCTGACCAGCGACACCTCGCGCTCGCTCGATGTTCCACCCAGGAGGACGACCACGCGCTTGCTCATGCGCCGCCTACCGCAATGCCGATGCGCCGGATTTCCCATTCGAGCGTGACGCCGAACTGCCCGAACACCCGCCGGCGGACTTCTTCGCCCAACGTCTCGATATCCGCCGCCGTGGCGGTGCCGGTGTTGATCAGGAAGTTGGTGTGCTTCTCCGAGACCATGGCGCCGCCCTGGCGCAGGCCGCGGCAGCCGGCCTTGTCGATCAGCTCCCAGGCCTTGTGGCCGGGCGGATTGGCGAAGGTGGACCCGCCGGTGCGCGTGCGCACGGGCTGGCTGGCCTCGCGCCGGCCGGTGATGTCGTCCATGCGGGCCTGGATCGCGGCGGGATCGTCGGCCTGGCCGCGCAGCTCGGCACCGACGAAGATCCAGTCCTCGGCCACGCCGCAATGGCGGTAGGTGAAGCCCAGCCGCTCGAGATCCAGCCGGTGGCGGCCGCCGCGCGCGTCGAGGGCGCTGGCCGCAATCGTCACGTCCTTCATCTCGCTGCCGTAGGCGCCGGCGTTCATGCGCAGGGCGCCGCCGATCGTGCCGGGCACGCCGGAGAGGAATTCGAGGCCGGCAATGCCGGCGTTGCGCGCCACCAGCGCGACGTTGCCGTCGAGGGCGCCGGCGCCGGCAAAGACGCGGTTGCCCTCGGCGGTGATCTCGACGAAGCCGCGGCCCAGCCGCACGACCACGCCCGGCACGCCGCCGTCGCGCACTAGCAAGTTGGAGGCGACGCCGATCACCGTGACAGGCACGTCCTCGGGCCTGGCGGCGAGGAAGCTGGCGAGATCGTCGACATCGGCCGGCCGGAAGAGCACTTCGGCCGGGCCGCCGACGCGGAACCACGTCACCTGGGCCAGGGGCGCGTCGGCGCTGTAGCGGCCGCGCACCGCCGGCAGGCGGTCGACGAGATGGGGAGTGTGCTTGAGGGCGGCCATCATTCGCCCGCCCCCTTTGACGCGAGAGCTTCCAACTCCTGCGGCAGGGCGTAGGCCCAGTTGGTGATGCTGCCCGCACCCAGGCAGACCACGAGGTCGCCGCGCTTGGCGAGATCGAGCACGGTCGCGGCCAGCGCGCCGGGATCGCTGAGCGCCACCACCTTGCGGTGGCCGCGCGCGCGCAAACCCGCGACCAGCGCATCCTTGTCGGCGCCGTCGATGGGTGTTTCGCCTGCCGCGTAGACGTCGGCGACGATCACCGCGTCGGCGTCGTTGAAGCAGGTGCAGAAATCCTCGAACAGGTTCTTGAGACGGGTGTAGCGGTGCGGCTGCACCACCGCGACCACACCGGCCACCGTGGCGCTGCGCGCGGCGCGCAGCACGGCAGCGATCTCGACCGGGTGATGGCCGTAGTCGTCGATGACGGTGAGGCCGGCACCCTCGCCGGTCTTGGTGAAGCGGCGCTTGACGCCCTTGATGCCGGAGAGCGCCTTGCGGATATCGGCCTCGGACAAGCCCATCTCGTGCGCCACGGCGATGGCGGCGAGCGCGTTCTGCACGTTGTGCGCACCGACCAGCGGCAGGTGGAGCTGCAGGAAGACCTGCGAGCTGCCGCCGCGATCGGCGAGCACCGCATCGAAGCGCCCGCCATCGGCGGAGAGCTTCAGGTTGGTGGCGCGCACATCGGCCTGCGGGTTGCTGATGCCGTAGGTGACCAGACGCCGGTCGGAGACCTGCGGGATCAGCGCCTGCACCTCGGGATGGTCCACGCACAGCGCCGCGAAGCCGTAGAACGGGATGTTGGCGACGAAGTTGCGGAAGGCCTGACGCAACGTGTCGAAATTGCCCCAGTAGTCGAGATGCTCGGGGTCGATGTTGGTGACCACGGCGATGGTCGAGGGCAGCTTGATGAAGGTGCCGTCGCTCTCGTCGGCCTCGGCCACCAGCCAGTCGCCGGAACCCAGACGCGCGTTGGTGCCGTAGGCGTTGATGATGCCGCCGTTGATCACCGTCGGGTCGAGGCCGGCCGATTCGAGCATCGCCGCGACCAGCGAGGTCGTGGTCGTCTTGCCGTGCGTGCCGGCGACGGCGATCGACCATTTGAGCCGCATGAGCTCGGCCAGCATCTCGGCGCGGCGCACGACGGGGATCAGGCGCTGGCGCGCGGCCAGCACTTCGGGGTTGTCGGGTTTGACGGCGGTCGAGACGACGACGACCTGGGCTGGCCCCAGATTCTCCTCGCGGTGGCCGACCGAGACGGTGATGCCGAGATCGCGCAGCCGCTTGACGTTGCCGCTCTCGGCCTGGTCGGAGCCCTGCACCTTGTAGCCGAGGTTGTGCAGGATCTCGGCGATGCCGGACATGCCGATGCCGCCGATGCCGACGAAGTGGATGATGCCGATGTCGAGCGGCAGCGCTCTCATGCGGCCTTCTCCTTGGTGGGCTGGTTTCCGTTGGCGGGTGCGAGGCGCTGCACCAGATCGGCGAGGCGTTCGGCGGCGTCGGGGCGGCCGAGATTCCAGGCCGCGGCGGCGGCGCGATCGAGCGGGGCGGAATCGGCAAGCAGCGCCGAAAGCCGCTCGGCCAGGGCCACCGGCGTGAACGCCGCGTTGTCGATCAGCCAGCCCGCCCCGGCATCGGCCACCGCGCCGGCATTGGCGGTCTGGTGGTCGTCGGTGGCGTGCGGATAGGGCACGAGGATGGAGGGACGGCCGATCACCGTCAGCTCGGCCACCGTGGAGGCGCCGGACCGGCAGATCGCCAGATTGGCCGCGGCGAGGCGCGCGGGCAGGTCCTCGAAGAAGCTGTCGAGTTCCGCGGACACGCCGAGCTCGGCGTAGGCCGCGCGGACCCGCTCGAGGTCGTCGGGACGGCATTGCTGGACGATGGCGATCCGCTGGCGCTGGGCCGGGGTGAGTCTGGCGATCGCCTCGGGCACCACGCGGCCGAAGATTGAGGCGCCCTGGCTGCCGCCCGTGACGAGGATGCGCAGGCGGCCCTGGCCGTTGGCGGACTGGTAGCCGTCGCGGCGCAGCCCGAGCACCGCGGGGCGCACCGGGTTGCCGGTCAGGGTGATGCGTGTCTCGGCGCCTTCGGGCACGAAGGTCACTTCGGGGAAGGAGGTGGCGATGGCGCCGACACGGCGCGCTAGCAGGCGGTTGGCGCGGCCGAGCACGGCGTTCTGCTCGTGGAGCGCGGTCGGCAGGCGGCACTGGATCGCCGCGAACATGGTGGGTAGCGACGGGTAGCCGCCGAAGCCGACCACCGCGGCCGGCTGCATCCGGCGCAGCAGGCGCCGCGCCCGGTACAGGCTGAGTGCGAGATCGACGCCACCGCGCAGTTTCTGCTTCAGGCCGCCGGTCAGGGTGCTTACCGGCAGCCGGTGGGTCTCGATCTGGGCGAGCGCGCCGCGATAGCCGGTGCCGCGCGCGTCGGTGATCAGGGCCAGGCGATAGCCGCGGGCGGAGAGCGAGCGCGCCAGCGCCTCGGCGGGGAAGACATGGCCTCCCGTGCCGCCGGCGGCGAGGACGACGAGCGGGGCCGTCACGGCGCCTCCCCCGGGCCGAAGCGCTTGCGCGTCAGCGCCAGCACGAAGCCCATGCCGAGCGAGAGGGCGAGCAGCGAGGAGCCGCCGTAACTGACGAAGGGCAGTGTCATCCCCTTGGTGGGGATGAGATGCAGGGTCGAGCCCATGTTGATCAGGGCCTGCAGCCCGAACTGGACGAGCAGCCCGGCCACGGCCAGCAGCACGAACAGGTTCGATTCCTGAAGCACGCGGGCGAAGCCGCGCAGCACGATGAAGCCGAACAGCCCCACCAGCAGCAGGCACACGACGAGGCCGAACTCCTCGCCGGCGACGGCGAAGATGAAATCGCTGTGGGCGTCGGGCAGTACCGACTTGACGGTGCCTTCGCCGGGGCCGCGGCCCCACAGGCCGCCGTTGAGGAAGGCCTCGAGCGCGGTCGAGATCTGGTAGGTGTCGCCCGATTTCGGGTCGAGGAAGCGGTTGATGCGGCTGGCGACGTGCGGGAAGACGAAATAGGCGCCGGCGATGCTGCCGAGGCCGGCACCGCCGAGCAGCAGCACCCAGAACATGCGCAATCCCGCCAGGAAGAACTGGCTGAACCACACGCACGACACGACGACGGCCATGCCGACATCGGGCTGCAGCAGCAGGAGCGAGAGCACCAGCCCGTAGAAGCCGATCGACAGCAGGTCGCCGGGGAAACGCTCGTGCTTGCGTTGCATGGCGAAGAGCCAGGCGGCGACCACGGCGAAGGTCGGCTTGACGAACTCCGAAGGCTGCAGCGACAGGCCCGGCAGATGGATCCAGCGCCGCGCCCCCTTGATCTCCGTGCCGATGACGAAGGTCAGGGCGAGCAGGGCGAGCGAGGCGAGGAAGCCGGCCATGGCGAGCAGCCGCACCTGCCGCGGCTCGAGCATCGAGACGCTGAGCAGGATGACCATCGCCGGCAGCAGAATGATCATCTGCCGGCGTACGAAGAAGAACGGGTCGAGGCCGATGCGCGTCGCCACAGCCGGTGTCGCGGCCATGGCCAGCACGGCGCCGATGCTGACCAGCGTGGCCAGGGCCGCCAGGGTCCAGTGGTCGACCGTCCACCACCAGCGGCCAAGGACCGATGTGTCGGCGCGCGGGCTCATGCGCGGCCTCCGGCGGCGGTAGCGGTGGGCCGGGCAGCGCCCGGCAGCGACAGGGTGAGCGAGCGGAACGCGTCGCCGCGCGCTTCGAAATTGGCGAACTGGTCGAACGAGGCCGCGGCGGGCGACAGCAGCACGACCGCGCCCGTAGCACCATCCTTTAGCGCGTCGCGATGCGCGGCCTTCACCGCTGCCTCCAGCGTTCCGCTGACCTCATGCAGCAGCGAGGCGGGCAGCGCCTGGGCAAAGGATGTCGCCGATTCACCGATCAGGTAGGCACGGCGGATGCGGCCGAAGAGCGGCGCCAGCGAAGCGATACCGCCTTCCTTGGCCCGGCCACCGGCGATCCAGTAGATGGCGTCGTAGCAGCCGAGCGCCTTGGCGGCGGCATCGGCGTTCGTCGCCTTGCTGTCGTTGACGAAGGTGAGGCCGCCAGCCACGGCCACCGTCTCCTGGCGGTGCGGCAGGCCGGGATAGCCGGCCATCGCCTCGACGATCGCCTTGCCCTCAAGGCCGACCGCGCGGCAGGCGGCGTAGGCTGCGGCGGCGTTCTGCCAGTTGTGGGCGCCGGGCAACGTCGGGATGGGCCGCAGATCGCCGATCGCCTTCGCCGGGCCGTCGATGGCGTCATGAAGGACGCCGTCCTCGACATAGACGCCGCGATCGATGCGGCGCTGCGCGGAGATGGCGACGATGCGCTGGTCGGCGACGCGCACGAGCTCGTCATGCAGGGCCAGCGAATGCGGGTCGTCGATGCCGACCACCGCCGTGCGCGGCGTGGTCTGGCGGTGGAAAATCTGCTTTTTCGCCGCGATGTAGCCGTCCATTCCGCCGTGGCGGTCGAGATGGTCCGGGCTGACGTTGATCAGCACCGCCACGTCGAAGGTCAGCGAGACGGTGAGCTCGAGCTGATACGACGACATCTCCAGCACGTAGGTGCCGTCGTTGATCGGGTTGAGGGCGAGGACCGGCGTGCCGATGTTGCCGCCGACCGCGACCCGCCGGCCGCAGGCCTTGAGGACGTGGCCGATCAGCGCCGTGGTCGTCGATTTGCCGTTGGTGCCGGTGACGCCGATGTAGCTCGCGTGGCGCTCGCAGCGCGCCAGCAGCTCGATGTCGCCGATGATCTCGACCTTATGCTGCTTCGCCAGCGCGGCGACCGGGTGCGGCTTGGGATGGGTGTGCGGGATGCCCGGCGAGAGCACGAGGGTGGTCAGCTCCTTCCAGTCGCAGGTCATCAGGTCGACCGGCTCGAAGCCCTTGGCCTTCGCCTCGGCGCGACGCGCCTCGCTGTCGTCCCAGGCCCAGACCTCGGCGCCGGCCGCGCGCAGGGCCTCGGCCGTGGCCAGCCCGGACTTGCCCAGGCCCATGACCGCGACCGGATAGCTGGCGAAGGGGTAAACTTCGATCACGGTCCTCTCAACGCAGTTTCAGGGTGGAGAGGCCGGCCAGCGCCAGGATCATGGCGATGATCCAGAAGCGGATGACGATGGTCGGCTCCTTCCAGCCCTTCTTCTCGAAATGGTGGTGCAGCGGCGCCATCATGAAGACGCGCTTGCCGGTGAGCTTGAACGAGGCGACCTGGACGATGACCGACACCGTCTCCAGCACGAACAGGCCGCCGACGATGGCCAGCACGATCTCGTTCTTGGTCACGACGCTGACACCGCCGAGCGCGCCGCCCATCGACAGCGAGCCGGTATCGCCCATGAACACCGAGGCGGGAGGAGCGTTGAACCAGAGGAAGCCGAGCGCGGCACCGACCAGCGCGCCGCAGAGCACGGCGAGCTCGCCCGTACCCGGCACATAGTTGATCAGCAGGTAGTTCGAGAAGATCGCGTGGCCGGTGAAGTAGGCGAAGACCGCGAAGCAGGCGGCCGCGATCATCACCGGCACGATGGCGAGGCCGTCGAGCCCGTCGGTCAGGTTGACCGCGTTCGAGGCGCCGATCATCACGAACATGGCGAAGGGGAAGAAGAGCAGGCCCAGGTCGATGAGCAGCGACTTGAAGAACGGCACGGCCAGCGACGTCGAGAGCGGCTCGCGTGTCAGCCAGACGATCCAGGCGACGGCGGCGAAGGAGATGCAGGCCTGGCAGAACAGCTTGATCTTGCCGCTCAGGCCGCGCGTGTTGCGCTTGGTCACCTTGAGGTAGTCGTCGACGAAGCCGACCGCGCCGAAGCCCAGCGTCACCAGCAGCACGGCCCAGACATAACCGTTGCGCAGATCGGCCCAGAGCACCGTCGACACGGTGAGGGCGAGCAGGATCAGCACGCCGCCCATGGTCGGCGTGCCCTTCTTGGTGATCAGGTGGCTTTCCGGGCCGTCGGTGCGGATCGGCTGGCCCTCGCGCTGCTTGCGGCGCAGCCAGTCGATGATCGGCTGGCCGAGGACGAAGCAGATGATCAGCGCCGTCAGCACCGCGGCGCCGGTGCGGAAGGTCAGGTACCGGAACAGGTTGAACGGTGTGAAGACGTCGGAGAACGGCACGAGGAGGTTCGGGAGCATGCTGGGCCTCTATCCGTTCGCCACGCGGCGGGGGTGATTGCCGTTCCCGTTCAGGGAAGGACCGGTGAGCAGGGCATCGACGATGCGGCCCATGCGCGAGCCCAGCGAGCCTTTGACCACGACGACGTCGCCGGGCTTGAGCGCGCCGCGCAGCAGCGGCAGCAGCTCGGTCGACGCCGGCGCGTGGCCGCCGCGGCGGTTGGCCGGCAGGGCGTCGTGCAGATGGCGCATGTTGGGGCCGCAGGTGAAGACCAGGTCGACACCGGCAGCGAGCAGAGGCTCGCTGAGGCCGGCGTGCAGGTCGGGCGCCTGGACGCCGAGCTCCAGCATGTCGCCCAGGATGGCGATGCGCCGGCCGCCCGGACCTGTCACCGCCGCCTTGAGCACCTCGAAGGATGCGCGCATGGAAGCGGGGCTCGCGTTGTAGCTGTCGTCGATCAGCTCGTAGGTGCCACCGGCGAGGGTCAGGCGGTGGCGCTGACCGCGGCCCTTGGGTGCGGCGATACCGGCAAAGGCGGTGGCGGCTTTCTCGATGTTGGCGCCCAGCGCTTCGACGGCGGCGAGCACGGCAAGGCTGTTGAGCGCCCAGTGCTTCCCGGCGGTGCCGATGCGATAGCGCATCGTCTTGCCGCGGGCGCTGATCGTGACCATCGATGCCGTCGCTTCGGCCTGGAGATCGACTAGGCGGAAATCCGCGGTCTCTTCGGTACCGAAGCTGGTGACGTGCGCGGCGCCCTGGCGGCGGGCGCGCTGCACCAGGAAATCGAAGAACAGGTTGTCGCGGTTGAGCACGGCGGTCGCGTCGCGCACGCCGTCGAAGCCCTCGAAGATCTCGGCCTTGGCGGCGGCGACGCCCGACAGGCCGTCGGGGAAGTTCTGCGTGTGCACGCCTTCGACGTTGGTAACGACGGCGACCGACGGCCGCACCATGCGCGTCAGCGGTGCGATCTCGCCGGCATGGTTCATGCCGATCTCGAACACGGCATAGGCCGCCTCGGCTGGCAGGCGGGCGAGGGTCAGCGGCACGCCGATATGGTTGTTGAAGCTGGCGGCGCTGGCGTGCGTGCGCGAGCCGCTGGCCGCGTCGAGCGCCAGGCGCAGCGCTTCCTTGGTCGAGGTCTTGCCGACACTGCCGGTCACCGCGGAAACGCGGGCCTGTGCGCGGGCGCGGCCGAAGCGGCCCAGAGCCTCGAGCGCGGCCTGCGTGTCGCCCACCACGAGCAGCGGCGCATCATCGGGCAGTCCGTCCGGCACGTGACTGACAAGGGCCGCGGCGGCACCGCGCGCCAGCGCCTTCGCCACATGGTCGTGCCCGTCATGGGTCGGACCCTTGAGAGCGACGAAGAGATCGCCGAGCTCGATGGTGCGGCTGTCGATCGACACGCCCGAGGCGGTGAAGGGCGCCGTGGCGCGCCCCTGCGTCGCACGCACCGCGTCGCTCGACGTCCACAGGCTGATCATGCCCCCCTCCTGTGATCGGAAGGGGCGTCCGCGGCAGCGACCGCTTCGCGTGCCACCGTGACGTCGTCGAAAGGCAGCACCGTGCCGCCGACGATCTGGCCCTGCTCGTGGCCCTTGCCGGCGACAACCAGCAGGTCGCCCTGCTGGATTTCGGCCGCGGCGGCAAAGATCGCCGCCCGGCGGTCGCCGATCTCGACGGCGCCGGGGCTCGCTTCGAGGATGGCGCGGCGGATGGTCTGCGGATTTTCCGAACGCGGGTTGTCGTCGGTGACGATCACCCGGTCGGCCAGATTCGTGGCGATGGCGCCCATCTGCGGCCGCTTGCCGGCGTCGCGGTCGCCGCCGCAGCCGAACACGACGACGAGACGGCGCGTGGTGTGCGGGCGCAGGGCCTTGAGTATGGTCTCCAGCGCATCGGGCGTGTGCGCGTAGTCGACATAGACGGCGGCGCCATTGGCGCGAACCGCGGCGCGCTGCAACCGGCCGGGCACGCCGTCGAGGCGCTCGAGGATGCCCAGAGCCTGAATGGCGTCGGCGCCGCTGCCGATGACAAGACCAAGCGCGGCCAGCGCGTTCATCGCCTGGAACTCGCCGACCAGCGGCAGGTCGATGGTGACATCGCGGCCGAAGACCGAAAGTGACAGGCGCTGGCCGTGCGGTTCGCGGGCCACGCTCTTGAGGATGATCTCGCGGCCAGCGTGGCCATAGCCGATCACCCGGTGACCGGCAGCGCGCGACAGACGCTCCAGACCGGCGAATTCCGGTGTGTCGGCGTTGAGCACGGCGGCTCCGCCCGGCGCCATGACTTCGGCGAACAGGCGCTTCTTGGCGGCGAAATACGCCGCCATGGTGCCGTGATAGTCGAGGTGATCGCGGGTCAGGTTGGTGAAGGCGGCGGCGCTGAGGCGCATCCCGTCCAGGCGGTACTGGGCGAGGCCGTGGCTCGAGGCCTCGATGGCCAGATAGTCGACGCCTTCGGCAGCCAGGGCGGCCAGATCTTGATGCAGGGCGACCGGATCGGGCGTGGTCAGCGAGCCGGGCCGTTCGCGGCCGGGGGCGACGAGGCCGAGCGTGCCAAGGCTCGCCGCCTTATGGCCAAGCCTGGACCAGATCTGGCGGGCAAAGGCGGCGACCGAAGTCTTGCCGTTGGTGCCGGTGACTGCGGCGATGATTCGCGGCTGGCCGGCGTGGAAGAGTGCGGCCAAGCGGGCGAGATCGAGACGCGGATTGCGGGAAGGGACGAGCGCGATGCCAGCCGGCAGGTTCAGCCCCGGCTCGCCGAGCACGGCAACGGCGCCGCGCGTCACGGCGTCGGCCACAAAACTCCGCCCATCCGCCTTCGCCCCGGGCAGGGCGGCGAACAGCCAACCCGGCTTCACGGCGCGCGAATCCGCCGTGATCCCGACGATCTCGGGATCCGGCGCGGCCGGTACGGGTCCAAGCTCCAATAGTCGGGTCAAGCGCACGTCCTCAAACCACTCTTCCGCTCCTCCGATCAGCGGACAGCCACGTTGATCAGCATCTGGTCGCGAAATTCGGGGGCGTTCTCATCCACGGGCGGGATGCCGTAGATGGCCGCAATCTGGTTGACGAGCTTGCCGACGAGCGGGGCCACGACCCAGCCGGCGGTAGCGTAGCCGTGGGTCGATTTGTTGCCCTTGGGCTCGTCGAGCATGGCGTAGACCACGAAGCGCGGCGCGTGCATGGGAAACGCGCCAACGAAGGAAGAAATCCGCATGTCCTTGTGGTAGCGGCCCTTGACGATCTTCTCGGCCGTGCCGGTCTTGCCGCCGACGGCGTAGCCGGGAACGTTGGCGGCCTTGCCGCTGCCACGCTCGACGACCAGACGCATCATCGCGCGCATCTGCTCGGAGGTGCGCTGGGTCATCACGCGTTCGCCGGGCGTCGGCGTCTCGCGCCGAACCAGCGTGGCCGGACGCAGGATGCCGCCATTGACCACCGCGCTGACACCGACCGCGAGGTTGAGCGGGGTCACCGAGATGCCGTGGCCGAAGGCGACGGTCATCACGTTGATGTCGCGCCAGGGGTTGGGAATCTGGGGCGCCGCAACTTCCGGCAGGTCGAAGGGGGCTGCCTTGAGCACGCCCACGCGCGACAGGAACTGGCGCTGCCGTTCGCGGCCGAGATCCATGCCCATGCGCGCCGAGCCGATGTTCGACGAGTACATCATGATCTCCGGCAGCGAGAGCCAGCGCTTCTGGCCCTTGTAGTCGGAGATGGTGAAGCGCGAGATCTGGATCGGCTTGGCGGCGTCGTAGCCGTCGCGCATGGTGGCGACGCCGAAATCGAGCACGGCGGCGGTGTTGAAGATCTTGAAGGTCGATCCGGGTTCGTAGGTGCCGAGTGTGATGCGGTTGAAGCGGGTGTCGCTTTCCGCCGCACCCGGCGCGTTGGGATCGAAATCGGGCAGCGAGACGAGGGCCAGGACTTCGCCGGTCGTGACATCGAGCACCAGGGCGGCGCCGCCGATGGCACGGAACTCATCGATGGAGGCCGCGAGCTCCTGCCGGACGACGTGCTGCAGCCGGATGTCGATGGTCAGCTGCAGCGGGTTCTCGGCGTGACGCAGGCGTTCGTCGTAGGACTGCTCGAGCCCCGCGAGGCCGCGATTGTCGATATCGGTGAAGCCGAGGATGTGCGCGGTCAGCGCGCCATGCGGGTACACGCGGCGCTCGTCGCGCTGGAAGAACAGGCCGGGGATTCCCAGCCGGTTCACCGCAAACTGCTGGCGCGGGCTGAGATTGCGCTGGACCCAGACGAAGCTGCGGTCGGTGGCGAGACGGCGGGCCAGCTCCTTCTCGCTGGTCCCCGGCAGGGCCTTGGCGAGCTTCGCCGCGGCGTCGCCGGCATCGAGGATCAGCTTCGGATTGGCGTAGAGCGAGGCGGTGCTGAGCGAGGTCGCCAGCAGCTCGCCGTTGCGGTCGAGGATGTCGGCGCGGTCACGCTCGGATCCCGCCGGCCGATGCTGGTTGGCGACGCGAGGCTCGTGGCCTTCCTTGAGCATGGTGACGTCGACCACGCGCAGGCCGACCACGGCGAAGGCGACGGCGAACAGCACGCCGCCGACCATCAGGCGGTGATGCGCGGTCTCGATCGCCTGCTTGCCCGTACCTTCGAGGCGCAGCCGGGCGGGCAGCGAGCGCAGGACGTCGGAAAGACGCGTCGCCATCAGCGCACCCCTGGCGTGTCGCGACCGGTCGAGGCCAGCACGGCGGGCTTCTGCGGTGTCGCCTGCGGCTTGGCTTGCGTGGTCGAGGTCACCCGCGTCTTGGGAGCGGGTGCCTCCGGCGCCGGGACCGCCGGGGAGGAAGCGGCGATCGCCGGCGCCGGGGCTTCGGCAGGCCGCGCAGGGAGAGTCGCGAGCGTGCCGATTTGGGCCGGTTTGGTCGGCTGCAAGTCGAGATGGCGCTGGGTAAGCGACTGAAGGCGTTGCGGCTGGTTGATGTAGCTCCACTCCGCGCGCAGGACGTGGATGGCCTGCTGCTCGGCGAGGATCTGGCGGTTGAGGCGGAAGAGCTCGTCCTCGAGCGCCTTCACCTCGTGCTTGAGGTGATAGAGCCCGTAGCCGAGCGTGAAGGCCAGACCGACCCAGAAGAGGTTGCCGGGGCGGATCATGCGTGCACCTCGGCGCCCCAGGCCGGGGCGTCGGTGCGCTGGGCGGCGCGCAGGCGGGCGGAGCGGGCGCGCGGGTTGAGGCGGATCTCGCTGTCGCCGGGCTTGAGCGCCTTGCGCGAGGTGAGACGGAAGCTCGGGGCGCGGTGCGTGCCGATATCGGGGCGATGGCGCGAGCCGCGGTCGCCTTCGCCGGCGCGGCTGCGCAGGAAGGTCTTCACCTCGCGGTCCTCGAGCGAGTGGAACGAGACCACCGCCAGCCAGCCGCCGGGATTGAGCAGGCGCTCGGCGGCCAGCAGGCCGCGCTGCAGCTCGCCGAGCTCGTCGTTCACCTTGATGCGCAGCGCCTGGAAGGTGCGCGTCGCCGGATCGATGCCGTCGGGCGATTTGCGCACGACCTGGCGCACGATGGCGGCGAGCTCGAGCGTGCGCGCGATCGGCGCCTCTTCCCGCGCCTTGACGATGGCGCGGGCGATGCGCCGGGCGTGACGCTCCTCGCCGTACTGGAAGATGACGTCGGCGAGCTCGGCCTCGGGCAGTCGGTTGACCAGATCGGCGGCCGAGGCGCCGTCGTTCCCCATGCGCATGTCGAGGGGACCGTCGGCCCGGAAGGAAAATCCGCGCGCGGGTTCATCGATCTGGGGGGAGGAGAGACCCAGGTCGAACACGATGCCATCAACGCCGGCAATCCCGCGCGCGGTGAGCAGCCGCTCCATGTCGCCGAAGCGGCCCTCGATGAGTTCCAGTCGCCCCGCGAAACGCCTGATGAGGTCCCGGCCGCGTTCCATCGCGTGCGGATCGCGATCGATCGCGTAGACCTTGCAGGCGGCAACATCGAGCAGCGCGCCCGTATAGCCGCCGGCACCGAAGGTGCCGTCGACATAGAGTGCGCCGTCGCGGGGCTGAAGCACGTGCAGCACCTCGTCGAGCATCACGGGGACGTGGACAGCCGTGCCGGAGGCGGGCTTGTCGGCGGGGGGCATGTCGACCGCCGCGGGCATGGCGTCAGCTCCCGGATGCGGGCGTGCGGAGCGCCCGTCTCGCCGCCTGGTGCTGCTTGAAGGCGGCGGGATTCCAGATCTCGAAGTAATTCACCTGGCCGACGAAGGTGGCGCTGTCGGCGATGCCGGCATGCTCGGCCAGGTCGCGCGGCAGCACGATGCGGCCTTCACCGTCGAAGGGCAGCTGCACCATGTCGGCGACCGAGACGAGGGCGTTGTCGACCGGCTGGTTCTCGAAGACCGCGGTCGGACTGCGGTTGGTGGCGATCGCCTCCATCAGCTCGACGCCGCAGCCGCGCACGGCGCGATAGTCGAACCAGGGGAAGGCGAGGATACCGGAGAAGTCGGAGCCGGCGGATTGCGCGGCCAGGACGACGCGAAACTCCGCCGGGACGGAAATCCGCCCTTTCTTGTCCACCTTGAAGGTGAAACTGCCGGCAAAAGCCTTCATCGACGTCCCGCCAGCCGCGTGTGACCGGGTCCAACCTGTTGGTTGGGCTGGACAATCCGCACTGCCCAGCGTCCCTCAGCGCCACGCGGCCGCAAAAGCGCCTATGTGGGACGATATGGGATATCATGGGTATTAATGGGCGTCAATGGTGAAGGTCAGAAAAGGCTTATCTCTTATGGGATTAGAGGACTTGGTTAACGAGCGCGCGGGGACGTCGCCGGGAGAATTTCATCGGCTTTTGTGGCCGGCCTATGTTCTTTTTATGTTCCGGCGTGGCGAATTCTTGTCATGGGCCGGTAACCGCCACACAGCGCCTTGAAATCGCTTAAATATTAGGCGGACAGTAAAACGCCAGGCGGCCTGTAAGCCGGGTTCTGTCCCGCCTTGCGGCGGTGATGACCATTCCTCTGGGACGCCTGTCGCCAGGCGCCTCGCGCGACCGACCCGGACGACGACGCGGAAACACGCTGCCGGCTTGCGCCGGCGTGTCGTCCCTATTTGGTCTTGCTCCGGGTGGGGTTTGCCATGCCACCCCTGTTACCAGGGGCGCGGTGCGCTCTTACCGCACCCTTTCACCCTTACCGGCCGGGCCGAAGCCAGACCGGCGGTTTGCTCTCTGTTGCACTGTCCCTGGGGTCGCCCCCGCCGGGCGTTACCCGGCACCCTTGTCTCCGTGGAGCCCGGACTTTCCTCGACCCCGCCAGCTTTTGAGGACTGGCGAGACCGCGGTCATCCGGCCGCCTGGCAGGGTCTAGGTAAGCGCCACGCTCTCAGCCGTCAACCGCGTGGAGCAGGGCGTCGAGCAGGGCCACGGTCTCGGCATCGAGACGTCCGTCGAAGCGCTGCTGGCGGAAGTGGCGCTGGAAGGCGACCAGCACGCGCTCGGTCTTCTTGTCGAGCTCGCCGTTTGTCGGCACATCGTAGCCCCAGCGCGCCAGCTTGCCTTGCGCATCGGCGATGGCCGGATCGCGCGCGCCTGGCTCGAAGGCACGTGCTGCCGTCACGCGCGGCGGCTTCGGCCAGAGCCCCACGCCCTTGCTGGCGAGAAACGCCCAGTCGAAGAGCTCGCCGGGATCCTCCTTGCGCTCGGGCGCGGCGTCGGAATGCGCGATGACGTTGCGTGCCGGGATCGGGTGCCGGCCCATGATGTCGCGCGCGAGGTCGCGCACTGCCGCCATCTGCTTCGCCGGGAAGGCGCGATAGCCGAACTCGTGGCCGGGATTGACGATCTCGATGCCGATCGAGCGCGCGTTGACGTCGCGATGGCCGCGCCACGAGCCGATGCCGGCGTGCCAGGCCCGCCGCTTCTCATCGACGAGGTGGAAGACGCGCCCGTCCTCCTCGACGACGTAATGCGCGCTGACCTTGGCCGAGGCGTCACACAACTGGCCCAGCGCAGCGGCGCCGGTCGGCATGCCGGTGTAATGCAGCACCAGCGTATCGATCGGCGTCCCGGCGGGTCGGGCGTCGTGGTTGGGCGAAGGTTGCTTGATCAGGCTCATGTATCTGGTTTTGCCGGCGATGCGGGGCGCCAAAGTGTGATGAGTCCCACGCCGGCCACGGTGACGGCGCCGCCGATCACCACCGGCCAGGTCAGGATCTCGCCGCGCAGCACGATGCCGGAGACAACGCCCAGGACGGGAACGAGAAGCGTCAGCGGCATCACCTGGTACACTGGGTAGAGTCGCAAGAGACGATACCAGATCGCGTAGGAGACGATCTGCACCATCACGCCCAGATAGAAGACGGCGAACAGCGCCGCTCCCCAATCGGCCTGCGCCAGCGCCTCGCGGTGGTCGGATTCGAGCAGCAGCGAGGTGCCGAGCAGCTGCGGGGCGGCGAACAGGCCGAGATAGGCGTTGAGCGAGAAGCCGTCGACCGGTCCCAGTGCCTTGATCTGGATATTCGCCACCGCCCACATGAAGGCGGCGAAGATGACGAAGCCGGCCGCCAGGAGATTGCCGGTGAGCCGCGGCTCGCCGAGCATGATCGCGACACCGGCGAAGGCCAGTCCCATGCCGGCGGCGCGCACCCAGCCGAGCCGCTCGCCGAAGACCAGCGCCGCCAGCAGGGTGGAAAACGGCACCTGGATCTGGGTGAGGATCGCCGCGGTGCCGGCGTCGAGAGTCTTCATGGCGGTGAACATGAAGGAGAAATGCACCGTCCCCAGCGAGAAGGAGAGAATGGCGATGCCTTTCATGCGTCCGCGCGGCAGGCGCACGAAGGGCAGCAGGAGCACGGCCACGACGCCGAAGCGCATGGACATGAGCAGGATCGGCGGAATCTCCGCCACGCCGATCTTGGCGACGACGAAGTTGACGCCCCAGATCAGCACGACGACCACACCGAGCAACAGGTCGAGCGGCTTCATGATCGCCCGAGCATAGGGGCGGTCCCGGCCTCACGCCACGCGCGATGGTGCATCCGGCGCGCGCGCCGGACGCATGGCAGAAGCGGTTCTAGTGATCCGTCAGTGCCTGACGCAGCCGCGCTTCCTTGTCGTCGTGAGCTGCCTCGCCGACCTCGACCACGACCCGCTCGATCTTGCCGGTGAAGCGGAACGGCGCCTTGTAGTCGGGCGTCACCGGCAGGCCGCTGTCGTAGCCGCAGCACAGGCCCTCGCCCGCCGTCTCGATCACCGCCGGCACGGTGCGCGGGATCTCGCCCTCGCCGATACGGCGGCTGTCCAGAAACAGGGTGGCGGTGCCGCGATGCTCGCCGGTGCGGGTGAAGCGGAAACCCAGCGTGTGCTTTCCGGTGGGGATCGTCTCGCCCGAGCTCACCTTGTACTCGGCGAGACCGAGATAGTTGTGCACGTAGTGCAGCCGGCGCTCCTTCAGATAGAGCGAGTACCCGGCGAACCAGCTGCCGTGGGCGAGCAGCACGCCTTCGGCGCCCGTGTCCGGGATTTCCACCTCGGCCGTGATGCTGTGCGAGCGGTTCTTGAGGTTGATCGCCGTGTATTCGAGCTGCGGCGCGGCGCCCGGATAGTAGACGCGGCGCGTGTCGGCGCCCGCGGCCCCCGGCTTGCGCTCGCCCATGCGCGCCTGCATGCGCGCATCCAGCGGCAGCACGTTGTACTTCTCGGCCTCCGCCCACCACAGCATCACCAGCGCGTCGAGCTTCTCCGGATGTTTCGCCGCGAGGTCCTCGCTTTCCGAGAAATCCTCGGCGACGTGGTAGAGCTCCCAGCGTTGCGCGGCCAGCATCTCCTCGGTCAGCTCGACGCCCTGCGGCTGCTCGACCACGGCCTTCCAGCCGTCGCACCACAGCGCGCGCGAGCCGATCATCTCGTAGTACTGGATCTTCTTGCGGGTCGGTACGCTGGCATCGCCGAAGCTGTGGGCGAAGCTCACGCCCTCGAGCGGGCGCTGCTTCGTGCCGTTCAGCAGGGCAGGCGCCTCGAGGCCCAGCGCCTCGAGCACCGTCGGTGTCACGTCGACCACGTGGACGTACTGGCCACGTACCTCGCCGCGCGCCTGGATGCCCTTGGGCCAGTGGACAATCAGCGGATCGCTCATGCCGCCCTGGTGGAGAAAGCGCTTCCAGCGCCGCAGCGGCGTGTTGCCGGCCCAGGCCCAGCCCCAAGCGTAATTCGGGTACGAGGTGACGTCGCCCCAGGAATCGAGATGGGCGAGGTTCTGCTCGACCGTGGCCTCAATCTTGTTGGGGAATTGCAGTTCGTTGAACGAGCCGTGCACACCGCCTTCGGAGCTGGCGCCATTGTCGGAGGCCGCGAGGAGCAACGTGTTGTCGAGTTCGCCGATGCGCGCGAGGAAGTCGACGACGCGGCCGATATGGTGGTCGGTCTGCTCGAGGAACGCGGCGTAGACTTCCATCTGACGCGCGTAGAGGCGCCGGGCGTCGCCGCTCAGGGAATCCCAGGCGGGCACGTAAGGCGGGCGCGGCGGCAGGCGCGTGCCCGGCGGCACGATGCCGCTGGCGAGCTGGCGCGCGAACACTTCTTCGCGCCAGTGGTCCCAGCCCTTGTCAAACTTGCCGCGATAGCGCTCGATCCATTCGCGCTCGACGTGATGCGGCGCGTGGCCTGCACCCGGGCAGTAGTAGAGGAAGAACGGCTTGTTGGGCGCCACAGCGCGCAGGTCGGTGATGTACTCGATCGCCCGGTCCGCCATGTCGGCATTGAAGTGATAGCCTTCCTCCGGCGTGCGCGGCGGATCGATGTAGTGATTGTCATGCACCAGGGCCGGGGCCCACTGGCTGCTCTTGCCGCCGAGGAAGCCGTAGAAGCGCTCGAAGCCGCGCGACAGCGGCCAGCGCGCCTTGGAGGCGCCGGCGGCGTACTCGCTGGCCAGCGTCAGATGCCATTTGCCGATGGCGAAAGTGGCGTAGCCGGCATCGAGCAGCATCTCCGAGAGGAAGCCGTTCTCGCGCGGGATCATGCCGTTGTAGCCGGGGTAGCCGGTGGCCATCTCCTGGATGATGCCGACCCCGTTGGAGTGATGGTTGCGGCCGGTGAGCAGGCAGGCGCGCGTCGGCGAGCAGATGGCGGTGGTGTGGAAGTCACGATAGCGCAGGCCGCCCGCGGCGAGGCGGTCGAAGGTCGGGGTGCGTATATCGGCGCCGAAGCAGCCGATCTGGGCAAAGCCGACATCGTCGAGCAGGATGACGAAGACGTTGGGGGCTCCCGGCTTCGCCTGCTTTCCGGCCGGCCAGGCGGGAGTCGAATCGCGCGCCGTGCGGCGAATCGATCCGGTGAACGGGGTGCCCTGCGGATAGGTCTTGGGATCGGACGTCATGAATTTCCTTGAGTCGAACTGACGGAGAGTACATCGCCCGTTTCGGCTGGAGAAATAGTGGCGATGGGCTGGGGAAGGCGAGGCGGTTCGGCGTAGAGTAGGCAGAACGAGAATGCCGGGAGCGCCCATGCCCAGTCCGTTGCCGTCCAGACCCCATTACAGCGATTTCCGCCGCCGCCTGAAGGCGCGCGAGTACGTGCTCGGGACCTTCATCAAGACGCCGACCACCCACGCCACTGAGATGCTCGGCTATCTCGGCTTCGATTTCGTGGTCATCGACCAGGAGCACGCGCCCCTCGATCTCGGTGTCATCGACATGATGGTGCTGGGTGCCCGGGCCTCAAACATCGCCGGCATCGTCCGGGTCAACGAGCCCAGCGACGGCAACATCCTCTCGGTGCTCGACTGCGGGGCGAGCGGCATCCTCGTGCCGCATGTCGACAGTCCGGAGAAGGCGCGGCACATCGCCGCCGCCTGCCGCTATCGCGGCGGCAAGCGCGGCTTCGCCAACACCACGCGCGCCGGCGATTTCGGCGAGAAGTCCTTCGCCGACCACATGGCGGCCTCGGACTCGCAGGTCGCCTGCATTGCCATGATCGAGGATCTGTCGGCGCTCGAGCGCATCGACGAGATCGCGCGCGTGGAAGGGATCGACGCTTTCTTCATCGGCCGCGGCGACCTGACGGCGGCGCTGGAGGCGCCCTCGATGACCTCGCCGGAGACGCACAAGGTCGTCGCCCCGATCATGGCGGCGGCGAAGAAGGCCGGCATGCCGGTGATCATGCTCTCGCCCGACCGCGCCGACGCGCTGGCCATGGCGAAGCTCGGGGCCACGGCCTTCATGGTGTCGAGCGACCACGGCTTCATGCGCCAGGCGGCCAAGCAGGCGCTCAAGGATTTCGCGCCGCCGATTGGCTGATCTGCTCACTATCGTCATGCCGGCGAAGGCCGGCACCCAGACTCCAGGAGATGTGCGCGAAGCGCGCAACCTCATGCTGGACCCCAGGCGCCAACGCCCAAGGGGCGTTGCGCGTAGATCGGCGCTCACTACGTTCGCTGGTCCAGGGTGACAGCTACGCTGTCAATTTCAACTGGAGAAAATGCGGCGGAACAACGTCCCGTGGCCGTTCTGCGGCCGTTAGGGTTGGCCGGAGCCGAAGGGGAGCGTCATGAAGATTTCACGCGAGCGTATCGAGCTGACCCAGCAACTGCATGCGCTGGTGATCGACTACTGGTGGGATATCGACACCAACTGGGGCCGCAACGCGACGCAGTACTACACCGAGGATGGCGTCTTCAAAGGGATGGCGAACTCGTACGAAGGACGCGACAAGATCCGCGCCTTCTACAAGTGGCGCGAGGACCGCGGCGCGCGCACGGTCGTGCACGCCGTGCATAATTTCCAGTGCCTGCCGGACGGCGACGATCCCAAGAAATGGGAGACGGCGACCTGCCACTGGTTCCTGATGCTGTATGCCGCCGACGGCAAGCCGGTGCTGCCGGTGGCCCCACCGATCCAGATCGCCTACATCACCGACAAGATGGTGAAGATCGGCGACGGCTGGTTCGTCAAGCACCGGACTTTCGACGACTGGTTCACGGGCGGCATCCCGACCACGAACCCGAAGCTCTGACTGAGACCGTCAGGCCGGCATGACGATCTGAAGGTATCGACAACCTGTCAGAAGCTGAGCTCCAGCGCCGCCGACGCGTCATCGCGGGTCGGCTTGCTGGCACTCATTGCGGCGATGGCCTTCTCGATGACCGTCGTGGTGGCGCGCAGCGGCTGGATGATCTTCTCCTGCAGTTCGTGCGGTGGGATCGCCGTGGTGAAGAAGCTGATGTTGATCACCGCGTGCACCGTCTCGCCTTCACGGATCGGCATGGCGAAAGTCGTGGTGCGATAGGGCTGCGTCTTGGGGTCGCGTATGGCGTAGCCGTCGACGCGGACCTGCTCGATGAGGGCGCGCAGGCGACGCTCGTCCTCGGCGGTGAAGACGCGGTTGGTGTCGGCGCGCAGCCGGCGGAAATGGCGCTCGCGCTCCTCGTGCGGACAGAAGGCGAGATAGGCGCGGCCCATGGAGGTCGTCACCAGATCGGGCCGCTGGCCGAGCACCGTGTTGGTGTGCGCCCAGGGGCTGATGGCGCCGGTCCAGAACTTGATGGAGATGGCGTCGCCGTCAATCACGCCGATGCCGATCGGCCACTTCAGCCGCCGCGTCAGCTCGACCGCCGGCGGACGCGAGGCTTCGATGACATGCGGGATGCCCTGGTAGCCGGAGGTCAGCTCGTGCACCCGGCTGGTGACCCAGTAGCCGCCGCAGAGATTGTCGCGCGTCACATAGCCTTCGGCCGACAGCGTCTCGAGCATGCGCACGATGGTCGGCTTGGGAAAGCCGGTCGCCTGGTGGATGCTGTTGATCGAGGCGATGCCGAGCCGGTTGACCGCGCGCAGCACGTCGAGCGCGCGGCACACCGCCTCGACCGGCGGGTAGGAGCGCTGCTCGGGTTCAGTGCTGCCGCGCCGCGAGTTGGTGCGGCAACGGGTGCGCGCCTTGGGCTTGCCGAGCCAGCGATCGAGAGAGGGTTCGCTGTCCACCGGCGGCAGCGCACCACCGCGTCGGCGCTTCGGGACGATAGCCGCGGCTTCGGTGGTCACGCTCATGGCATCTCTCTCCCAGCTCGCGCCCAGGCTGGTCCGCCCGGTTTTATGGAGCACAATTCTAGGAGCCTCCCCGACGCTGCCGAGAGGCCCCGCACTCAATTTCAGCCAGCGAAATTATACCCAAATCGGGTCGCCGCTCAAAATCGGCAGTCTCATAATTCCGCGGAAATCATGGCTTTTTGGCCTGTTCCAAGCGCTTATCGAGGGAGAGAACGATGACCGCCAAAGGTGTGCGTCCGGCGTCCAAGGCCGAGTTTCACAAGATGCAAGCGCAGGTCGTCGAGACCGACGGCAAGAGCAAGACCTGGATCACGCGCGGCGGGAATTTCGCCGTTGCCGTCTCGGAGGTCGAGCCGGGCGTCGTGCTGAAGCGCGACGACAACCCCGAGGAGTACATGGTGATCACGCCGCCCGCTCCCGAAGGTGCGGCAATGAAGATCGAGGCCGGTGGCAAGACGATCGAGGCGCAGCCGGACTCGCTCACCATCGTGCCGCCGGGCAAGAGCACGATCACCGCGATGTCGAAGGGCATCTTCGCGCGCGTCTTCTCCAAGGCTTCGTCCGACATCATGGCCAAGGCCTGGAACAACGACGTCTACGCAGATGGCGCGCCGGAGCTGGCGCCGCCCGACCTCTGGCCCGCACCCTATGACGGTTACAAGCTCCGCCACTATCCGCTGGCGCAGTACGCCAAGCCGAACGGCGACCGCATCCAGCCGCGCGTCTTCCGCTCGACCAACATGCTGGTCAACCTCTTCGTCCATTACAAGACGCGGCGCGACACGACCCAGCTCAGCCCGCACTGGCACGACGATTTCGAGCAGATGTCGCTGACTCTCAACGGCAAGTGGGTCCACCACATGCGCTACAACTGGGGAGCCGATCTCAGCACCTGGCGCCCGGACGATCACGGCGAGATGACGACCCCGTCGGTCATCGTCATCCCGGCGACCGCCGTGCACACCAGCCGTGACGTCGGCGAGGGCGACACCTCGCTCTACGACATTTTCTGCCCGCCGCGCATGGATTTCGCCCGCAAGAAGGGTTTCGTCATCAACGAAGCCGAGTATCCGCTGCCCGAGATGCCGGCCGAGGACAAGACCAAGACGGGCGGCACCTTGCTGGCCTGGCAGAAGCCCGGCTGACGCCTCATCGAATCCCGCTGGACGCGGGCGCCGCTTTGACGGCGCCCTAGCGGCATGTCACCCCGAGCCCCGTCATGATCCTGAACCGCCGCGACCTGGCGGCTGGAATCGTGTTCGTCATCATCGGGATGGCTTTCACCGGAAATGCGTGGCTGACCCTGCGCCTGGGCGAGGCCAACTCCATGGGCCCGGGCTATTTTCCCGTGCTGCTCGGCCTCGTTCTCATCGGGTTTGGCGGGGCCATTGCCTTCTCGGCGATCGGCAAGTCGGGCGAGGCGTTCGGTGCCGTGCCCTGGCGCGGCGTCACGCTGATCACTGCGGCCATCGTCTTCTTCGCCCTGACGGTGCGCGGCCTCGGCATGGCGCCGGCTCTCGGCATCGCCACGTTCGTGGCGTCCATGGCCTCAGGCAGGCTGTCGCCGCGCGGCGCGCTGCTGCTCGCTATCGGCCTGACGACGTTCTGCATCGTCGTCTTCCTCTACGCGCTGCGGCTGCCCTATCCCGTGATCGGCGTCTGGCTAAGGTTCTGAGGCGCCATGGAGCTTCTCGATCATCTTGCTCTCGGTTTCAGCACCGCCGCCTCGGCCAACAATCTCCTCTACTGCTTTCTCGGCGTGCTGATCGGCACCTTCGTCGGCGTGCTGCCGGGCATCGGGCCGACGGCGACGATCGCCATGCTGCTGCCGATCACCTATTACCTGACGCCGACCGCCTCGCTGATCATGCTGGCCGGCATCTACTACGGTTCGATGTACGGCGGCTCGACCTCGGCCATCCTCGTCAACCTGCCCGGGGAGGTGTCGTCGTCGGTCACGGCCATCGACGGTTACCAGATGGCGCGGCAGGGAAAGGCGGGGAAGGCGCTGGCCATCGCCGCCATCGGCTCGTTCATCGCCGGCACGCTGGCGACTTTCCTGATCGCGGTGGTCGCGGTGCCGATGACCAGCATCGCGCTCAGGTTCGGCTCGACCGAGTATTTCGCGCTGATCCTGCTGGGCCTCGCAACCTCGACGGCGCTGGCCCACGGCTCGGTGCTCAAGGCCATTGCCATGATCATCACAGGCATGCTGTTCGGCATCGTCGGCACCGACGTGGACAGCGGCACATTCCGCTTCACGCTCGGTGTCATCGAGCTCTCGGACGGCCTCGGCATCGTCGCCGTGGCGCTCGGTATCTTCGGCATCGCCGAGGTGCTGCGGAACCTCGAGAACATGCCGGAGAACACCTCGGGCACGGCGACCATCACCGGCCTGCTGCCGGATCGCGAGGATCTGCGCGCCTGCGCCGGCCCGATCCTGCGCGGTTCGATCCTCGGCTCGATCCTTGGTGCACTTCCCGGGGGCGGTTCCATACTCTCGGCATTCTCGGCCTACGTGCTTGAGAAGCGTCTGTCCAAGCACCCCGAGCGCTTCGGCAAGGGCGCCATCGAAGGTGTCGCCGGTCCGGAATCAGCCAACAACGCGGGTGCCCAGACCTCGTTCATCCCGATGCTGACCCTGGGCATCCCCTCGCATCCGCTGATGGCGCTGATGATCGGGGCGCTGATGATCCAGGGCATCACGCCGGGACCGAACGTGGTCACCGCCCGGCCGGACCTCTTCTGGGGCATCATCGCCTCGATGTGGATCGGCAACGCGATGCTCATCATCCTCAACCTGCCGCTGGTCGGGCTGTGGGTGAAGATGCTGCAGATTCCCTATCGCGTCCTGCTGCCGATGATTGTCTCGTTCTCGATGGTCGGCGTGTTCACGGTCGGCAACAGCGGCTTCGATGTCCTGCTGCTCGGCCTGTTCGGGCTCTTCGGCTATTTCTTCTCGAAGCTGGGCTGCGAGCCGGCACCGTTCCTCATGGGCTTCGTGCTGGGCGCCCTGCTCGAGGAGCATCTGCGCCGTGCCCTCGTCTTCTCGGGCGGCGATCCGAGCGTGTTCGTGACCGAACCGATTAGCGCGGGGCTGCTGGCCGCGACGGCCGTGATCCTGGTGCTGATCGCGTTGCCGCTGATCGCGCGGCGCCGCAAGCAGATCTTTACCGAAGAAGCGGACTGACGCTGCTTACTGCGTCATGTCCGCCGTCTTGATGAACTCCAGGATGTCGGCGATCTCGGCCGACAGCGTCTGGGTGAGCTGCGCCGGCGCGCCGGGCGTCGGGGTGGCACCGGACTTCGCCAGCAGGGCGACGAATTCCGGGTCCTTCAGCGCGTCGTTGACCGCCTCGTTCATCTTCATCTGAATGTCGGCGGGCAGCTTCGCCGGTCCGTAGAACGACCACCAGGTCTGGGCCTTCTGCATGTTGGGCACGCCGGCTTCGGCCAGCGTCGGTGCCGCCGGGCTGCCGGCGGGATAGTTGCTGTCGGCATAGGCGAGAAGACGCAGCTGCCCGCCCTGGATCTGGCCGATCGTGCTGGCTACCGTGACGAACATCGCCTGCAGGCGGCCGGCCACGAGGTCGGTCTGCGCGTCGGCCGAGCTCTTGTAGTTGACGCCCTTGAGCTTGAGGCCGGTGGAGCGCTTGAACATCTCGCCATGCTGATGCTGGGCGGTGCCCACACCGGCGTAACCGAAGAACACGCGATCCGGCCGCGTCTTGGCGTAGTCGAGGAATTCCTGCACCGACTTCACCGGCAGGCTGGCGGGCACGACCATCGCCGCGGGCGAGCGCGCCAGGAGCGCGATGGGTACGAGATCGGTCAGCGGATCGAACTTCACCTTCATCACCGGCGCGAAACCGGCGATGCCGCTCGGCATCTCGAGGAAGGTGTAGCCGTCGGGTGCGGCCTGCACGACACCGTTGGTGCCGGTATAGCCGCCGGCACCCGGCCGGTTCTCGACCACGAAAGGCACGCCGAAGCGCTTGCTCCAGATATTGGCCAGCGCGCGGGTGAAGATGTCGTTGCTTGCCCCCGGACCGTAGGGAACGACGAGCGTTACCGGCCGGTTCGGCCAGGCGGCCTGGGCGAAGCTGCCGGACGGCAGCACGCTTGCCGCGGCAGCGGCGGCGGTGAGTGTCAGGACTTGGCGGCGTGACGGACGCAGGTCGATCGACATGAGCGCCTCCCACTTGGCAGCCCGGCTTATGGCGGGCGGTTGATTGCCGATGACGTTAGGCCTGCCCCGGACCCGCTGCAGCACGGGGCGGCGTCAATTTCGTTGCGTGAAATTCACTTGAGGCCGAACAGCCGCGCGGGATTGTCGGCAAGGATGCGGTTGCGGACCGCCTCGTCGGGAGCCCAATCGAGCAGCAGGTCGAGGAGGTCGCCGTCGTTGGGCATGGTGCGGCCGTTCATGTTGAGATGCGGCCAGTCGGAGCCCCAGATCAGGCGGTCCGGCCGGTGTGTGATCAGTGCCCGCGCCATCGGCGTGACGCTGGGATAGAGCGGCTCTTCGAGCGTGCAGCGCATCGGCCCCGAGAGCTTCACCCAGACGCGGCCGGTATCGAGCAAGCGCAGCAGGGCAGCGAAGGCGGGCTGGCTCACGCCGCCGGCTGACGGGATATGGGCGAGGTGGTCGAGCACGATCTCGCCGGGCAGCTCGAGGATGCGTGCGCTGTTCTCGGCGAGCTCGGTGCGGAACGGGTAGTACTGGATATGCCAGCCGGCATCGGCGACGCGTCGTGCGACCTCGAGCGAGAACTCGGGCAGATGGCCGCCGTGCAACTTGCTGACGAAGCGCGCGGCGCGCACGCCGAGACGACCGAGGCGGCGGATGTCGGCCGGCGTCGCGCCCTCCGGCAGGAGAGCGACGCCGATGAAGCGCTGGGGATATGCCGCCAGCGTGTGCTCGAGATGCGTCGTGCTCGGCCCGTAGCCACCGCCGCTGACGATCACCGCGCGGGAAATGCCCAGCGTGTCCTGCAGCGCGATCTGCTCCTCGGGCAGGCGGTCGTCGGAGATGTATTTGCTGCCCGGATCGAAGGCGTAGACCGTCTTCGGGCCGAAGACATGGACATGCGTGTCGATGGCGCCCGGCGGACAGCGCAGGCGCGGCGTCCTGGGGTTGGGATCGGGCGGCTGGGCGAGGACCGGCACGCGGTGACGGTATCGCGCGGCTGGCGTGGGTCAATGACAAGCCGGGCGACGCGGGCCGCAATTCCGGTCCGTGAAATTATGATGCCGTCGGTTGGCGGGGATGGGGCATTACCGGTAGCTTTCAGAGATGACAGCCGTGACCTGCCGCTTCGCCCCGCCCGTTCGCGTCCGCGATGCCGAACACAGCATCGTCTACCGCAACGACAAGGAGTTCGCCGGCTGGCCGTTCATCAGCGGCTTCTGGACCAATGCGGCGGGCGAGCATCTCGTCGCCTTCAAGAAGAAGCCGAGCACCTACGCCAGCCCCGATCAGGTCCACCACGACGAGGTGGCCAAGGTCGGACCGCTCATGGTGACGATGCGCTCGCGCGACAACGGCAAAAGCTGGGGCGACCTGCAGCCGCTCTACGATCTCGGCGCGGATCAGGAGACGATGTTCGCTGGACGCGCGCAGGACTACTCCGCCGAGCCGCGTCTCGATTTCACCAGCCGCGATGTCCTCGTGGCCTCGGGCGCCACGCCGGATTATTTCCGGCCGCACAGCAAGGCCTGGATCCGCGTCTCGCCGGATGGCGGGAAAAGCTGGCGTGCGCCGATCCTGGCGCCGCAAGTCGGTCTGCCGTCGCTCTCGGGCCATGCCTCGTCGCTGGTGCGGCCCGACGGGGTGAGTCTGATCTTCATGACCACGGTTAGCGCCGATGGCTGGAAGCGGCGGCCTGTGGTCTACGCCAGCGTCGACGGCGGTGCGTACTGGACCTTCGTCTCGATGATGACGCCGGCCACCGATGACGGCTCGGCCGAACCCGACCGCACCGTGGGGCTGCGCTTCGGCGCGCATCGCTATTTCTATCCGCGCGGCATCTGGCTGCCCGAAGGCCGCATCATTGCCTCGATCCGCTGCCAGCGCGACCCGACCAGCCTGCTTTGGACGGAGATGTTCTGCAGCGACGACGGCGGCCGCACCTGGGGCTTCCTCTCGCGGGTCAACGATTGGGGGGCGCCCGGCGACATCGTGCGCATGGCGGACGGGCGTATCGCTTGCGTCTACGGCTACCGCCTGCCGCCCTTCGGTCTTCGCGCCCGCCTGAGCGAGGATGGCGGCAGGACCTGGGGGCGGGAACTGATCCTTCGCGAGGACGGCGGCAGCTGGGATCTCGGCTATCCGCGGGTGACCGAATGCGCGCCGGGCCGGCTGCTCACCGTCTACTACATGAACCGCAAGGACGACCCGATCCAGCAGAATGGCGGCGTGCGTCACATCGCCCAGACGGTGTTCACCCCCGAATAACGCGTGAAACCTCCCGCGCGCGTGAGCTAAGCGCACGGAATCGCCGGGAAAATTGGCGCTTTCGGCCGCGAAAACCCCTGTGTTAGGGTCGCCTGACAATAGGGAGGGAGGAATCACCGCCTGCGCCGCACGCGCGGGACGGTGACTTATTAATTCTTGCTCGATTCCGCGACGTCATCCGCGTCTGGCCGCGCGCCGGCACCGACGCCTTCGGGCGACGACACATTGCTGTCGGTCGAGGATCTGCATACCCATTTCCGCACCTCGGCTGGCATCGTGCGCGCCGTCGAGGGTGTCAGCTTCACGGTCAAGCGCGGTGAAGTGGTCGCCATTGTCGGCGAGTCCGGCTCCGGCAAGTCCGTCACCGCCCTCTCGGTGATGCGCCTGCTGCCTCGGCGCAGCGCTCTGGTGCCGCAGGGCCGCGTGCTTTTCGAGGGCCGCGACCTTCTGCAACTCGACGACGAGTCGATGCGCGAGATCCGCGGCCGCCACATCTCGATGATCTTCCAGGAGCCGATGACCTCGCTCAACCCGGTCCTCTCGATCGGCCTGCAGATCACCGAGCCCTTGCAGATTCACCTTGGCATGGACGAAGCCGCCGCGCGGGCTCGCGCGGTCGAGCTGATGAAGCTGGTCGGCATCCCCGATGCCGAACGCCGCCTCGACCAGTATCCCCACCAGTTCTCCGGCGGCATGCGCCAGCGCGTCATGATCGCCATCGGTCTCGCCTGCAATCCCAAGCTGATCATCGCCGACGAGCCGACCACGGCGCTCGACGTCACCATCCAGGCGCAGATCCTGGAGCTGATGAAGGATCTCTCGCGTCGGCTCAACATCGCCCTCATCATCATCACCCACAATCTCGGCGTGGTCGCGCGCTACGCGGACCGGGTGATCGTCATGTACGGCGGGCGTCTGGTGGAGCAGGGCGCCGCCGAGGCGGTCTTCCACCGTCCGCGTCACCCCTACACGATGGGCCTGTTGCGCTCGGTGCCGCGTCTCGACCGGCCGCGTGGCATGAAGCTCGAGACCATCGAAGGCCTGCCGCCGAACCTGGCCAACGCGCCGCCGGGCTGCCGGTTTGCGCCCCGCTGCCCCTACAAGATCGCCGCCTGCGAGGTCGAGCCGCCTCTCAATCCGACCGACACCGGTGGCCTGTCGCGCTGCGTGCGCGTGCAGGAGATCGCCGAGGGCCGTATCACCTGGACGGCGGTCGCTTCGGCCGGGAGGATTGCCGCCGAGAATCAGGCGTCACCCCTTCTCTCGGTGCGTGGCCTGACCAAGCATTTCCCGGTCAAGGTCGGCCTGCGCGGCAAGAAGGCCTTCGTGCGGGCGGTCGAGGATGTCAGCTTCGACATCTACCCCGGCGAGACGTTGGGCCTGGTCGGCGAGTCAGGTTGCGGCAAGACCACGGTCGGGCGGCTGATCCTGCGTCTTGAGGACGCGACCTCAGGCGAAATCCAGTTCGAGGGCCGGGACCTCGCCGCCGCGTCGCAGGGCGACCTGCAGGCGGTGCGGCGCAAGGTCCAGGTGATCTTCCAGGATCCCTATAGCTCTCTCAATCCGCGCATGACCGTGGGGCAGATCATCGCCGAGCCGCTGCATGTCCACCGCATCATGGACGACAGCGCGAAGCAGAAGGCCCGGGTGAGCCAGCTGCTGAACCAGGTGGGCCTGCGGTCCGAGCTGGCCGAGCGCTACCCGCACCAGCTCTCCGGCGGCCAGCGCCAGCGCGTCGGCATCGCCCGTGCGCTGGCCATGGAGCCGTCCTTCATCGTCTGCGACGAGGCCGTCTCGGCGCTCGACGTGTCGATCCAGGGACAGATCATCAACCTGCTCGAGGACCTGCAGCGCGAGCTCGGCGTCGCCTACCTGTTCATCGCCCACGACCTCGCGGTGGTGCGCCACATCTCCATGCGCGTGGTGGTCATGTATCTCGGCCGGGTGATGGAGATCGCCGACCGCGACACGATCTACCGCGAGCCGCTGCACCCCTACACCAAGCTGCTGCTCGACGCGGCGCCGGTCCCCGATCCGACGATCGAGAAATCGCGGGCCCCGCGCCTGATCCAGGGCGAGCTGCCCAGCCCGCTTGCGCCGCCCTCGGGCTGCGTGTTCCATACCCGCTGCCCGATGGCCAGCGCCGAATGCAAGGCGGCGATTCCGGCGGTGCGTGAGATAAAGCCCGGCCACTTTGCCGCGTGCATCAAGGTCTGAGCGACGAGAAACGAAGAGGAGGAGGAAACGATGATCTGGAAAGGCACGATAGCCCTGGCGTTCACCGCCGCGCTGGCATTCGCCGGCGATGCGGTTGCCCAGACGCCCAAGAAGGGCGGCAGCCTGACCTTCGCGATCAGCGCGGAGACGCCGCACTACGACTGCCACGGCAGCGACACCTACGCGACGCTGCATTTCGCAGCACCGTTCTATTCGACCCTGCTGCAGTTCGACCTGCCGAAGTACCCGGCGGTCAAGGGTGACCTCGCCACATCGTGGACCGTGGCACCAGACCTGATGAGCTACACGTTCAAGCTCACGCCGAACGTGAAGTTCGCCGATGGCCAGCCGCTGACCTCGGAAGACGTCAAAGCGACCTACGACCGCCTGCGCAATCCGCCGGCGGGCGTGGTCTCGACCCGCCGGGCGACGTTCTCGGACATCGGCTCGATCGAGACGCCGGACCCGACGACCGTCGTCTTCAAGATGAAGGCGGTCAACGCGGCGATGCTCGAGCACTTCGCCAGCCCGTGGAACTGCATCTACTCGGCCAAGGACCTGGCGGCCGACCCGAACTCGCCGAAGGTCAAGATCAACGGCACCGGCCCGTTCGTCTTCGGTGAGCACGTCAAGGGCAGCCATGTCAGCGGCAAGAAGAACCCTAACTACTTCAAGCCGGGCCTGCCGTACCTCGACGAGTGGAAGGGCGTGTTCATGCTGCAGCCTGCGGGGATGATGAATGCCCTGCAGGGCGGCCAGGTACTGGCGGAGTTCCGTTCTGTCGTACCCGCGGAGCGCGACCGTCTCCTTCAGGCGATGAGCGACAAAATCCGCATCGAGGAATCGAGCTGGACGCTGAATCTGCTCGTCGTGTTCAACACGGAGAGGAAGCCGTTCGACGACGTGCGGGTGCGCCAGGCGCTGAGCATGGCGATCGATCGCTGGGGCGCCAGTCAGAATCTGTCGAAAATCTCCACCCTGAACGCGGTCGGCGGCGTGATCCGCCCCGGCTCACCGATGGCGACGGCGGAGGCGGAACTGGTCAAGCTGCCCGGCTTCTCCAAGGACATCCGTGCGTCACGTGAGGAGGCTCGTAAGCTCCTGCGCGAGGCTGGGGTGCCGAATCTGACCTTCACATTGTTCAACAGGAATCTCGATCGGCCTTATACACCGGCGGGTATTTTCCTTGCCAACGAATGGAGGCAGATCGGAGTCAATGTCGAGCACAAGCAGTTCGAGACGGCGCCGTATCTCGCCGGCATGAACAGCGGCAACTTCGACGTGGCGATCGACTTCTCCAACCTGTTCATGGACGATTCGAGCCTTGGACTGTCCAAGTTCCTGTCCATCGACCGGTCGTCGGAGAACCGCTCGCGCTCGAAGGATCCCGAGCTTGATTCTCTGTTCGACCGCCACATGCGCGAAACCGACGTGGCCAAGCGCAAGGCGCTGATCGGCCAGTTCGAGAAGCGGTTGTTTGAGCAGTCCTATCAGGTGCCGTTCCTGTGGTGGCACCGGATTGTGGCGACTCACAAGACCGTGATGGGTTGGGAGATGTCGCCGAGCCATAACCTGGGCCAGGATCTCGCCCACGTCTGGCTGAACCAGTAAGAGAAAAAGGCGCCGGTCTGGAGCGATCCAGGCCGGCGCCGCTTTTTCTGCGCTCATGCTGCGTTACGCCGTCAACCGACTGCTCCTCGCCATCCCCACGCTGATCGGCGTGGCGATCCTCGCCTTTTTCATGCTGCGCGTCGTGCCGGGCGACGTGGTCGAGGTCAAGCTGCGCGGCGATGGCGGCTCCGTCACGCAGGAGACCATCGATATGGAGCGCAGGCGTCTCGGCCTCGACAAGCCGCTCATGGTTCAGTTCAAGGACTGGATGGTCGGCCTGGCGACGCTCGATCTCGGCAAATCGATGTGGACCGACCGCCCGGTGGTCGAGGAGATCGCCATCCGCCTCGAGCTCTCGCTGCAGGTCGCGATCATGGCCTCGATCGTGGCCATCCTCATAGCCATACCGCTCGGCACGATCGCAGCACTGATGCGCGGCACCTGGGTGGACTACGTGGTGCGCATCGTCACTATCGCCGGCCTGTCGATCCCGTCCTTCTGGCTCGGCATGCTTCTGATGCTTGCCCTGCTGACCTTATTCAACTGGCTGCCGCCCATCACTTTCACCCCACTCTACGTCGATCCCAAGGCGAACCTGACCCAACTCATCTGGCCGGCCATGGCGGTCGGCTACCGCTATTCGGCGGTCACGGCGCGCATGGTGCGCTCGCAGCTGCTCGAGGTGATGAACGAGGATTACATCCGCACCGCGCGCGCCAAGGGCGTCTACGAGAAACTGGTGATCTCGCGCCACGCCCTGCGCAATGCGCTGCTGCCGGCGATCACCGTGCTCGGCCTCGAATTTGCCTTCCTGATCGGCGGCCTGGTGGTCACCGAGCAGGTCTTCAACCTCAACGGCATCGGCAAGCTCTTCGTGCAGAGCGTGTCGCGCAACGATTTCACCCTGATCCAGGGCATGGTGATGATGATCGCCGGCTTCTATATCATCGTGAACCTGACCATCGACATGCTCTACGCGGTCTTCGATCCGCGCATCCGCTACCGGTGAGGCCATGACCAGCATCGCCACGCCCGCCGCTGCCCCGCAGCGCCGCCCGCGCCCCGTCGTGCTGGAGTTCATGCGCCAGCAGCCGCTGGGCGCGGTGAGCTTCGTGGTCATTGTGGCGATGATGTTCGCCGGGATCTTCGCAGAGTGGGTGGCGCCTTACGACCCGCTCAATATCGACTTCGGCGCCATGCTTGCGGGGCCGAGTTGGGAACATTGGACCGGCACCGACGCCTTCGGCCGCGACACCTTCTCGCGCATCATCTATGGCGCGCGCACGGCGCTGGTCATCGGCTTCTCCTCATCGCTTCTCGGCTCGACCCTTGGTCTTCTATTGGGCGCCTCCTGCGCCTATTTCGGCGGCCGGGTCGACATCGTCATCCAGCGCTTCGTCGACATCATGCTGTCCTTCCCGATCATCGTGCTGGCGCTGGTCGTGGTTGCCGTGCTGGGCAAATGGAAGGTCCTGGGCATCGACGTGAACCTGGTCTTCGCCATCGCCATCCCGATCACGCCCAATGTGACGCGAATCGTGCGCGCAGCGGCGCTGTCGGTGCGCGCCATGCCCTATATCGATGCGGCGAAGGCGGCCGGCTACTCGCATGTGCGCATCATCGGCCGGCACATGCTGCCCAACCTGATGGCGCCCTACCTGATCATGCTGACCGCCTATATCGCGCAGGCCATCCTGCTCGAGGCGTCGCTGTCGTTCCTGGGGCTGGGCGTGGCCGAGCCGACGCCGGCCTGGGGCCTGATGCTCTCGGGCAACGCCTCGGACTTCTTCCGCGAGGCGCCGTGGATGGTCATCTTCCCTGGCCTGGCGATCAGCCTCGCCGTGTTCGCCTTCAGCCTGTTCGGCGACGCGCTGCGCGACTGGCTCGACCCGAAATTCAAGACCTGAAGTAGTCAGCCCTTCGGCGGCTGCTCCGGGCTGCGCATCGGCAGGCGCACGGTCATCATCGTGCCCACACCTTCGCGGCTCTGGATCTCCAGCGTGCCGCCGAGGAGCTCGGTCAGCCGCTTGGTGATCGGCAGGCCGAGGCCTGCACCCTGCTGCTTGGCCACGGCGGGCGGCGCCTTGATCTGACGCACGCGGCCGAAAGGCTTTAGCACTTCGAGCATCTGCTCGGTCGAGATGCCGACGCCCGTGTCGGAGATCGCCAGGATCATCACGCCGCTCGTCGGATCGGGCTTCGCCTTGACGGTGACGCGACCGCCGGACGGTGTAAACTTGATGGCGTTCGAGGCGAGGTTGATGACGATCTGCTTGAGGCGCGTCTCGTCGGTCTCGATGATCGGCAGGTCGGGCGAGATGTCGATCTGCAGATCGACGCCGGCTCGCCTTGCGTCTTCGGCCAGCAGGGTCACGCTGTTACGCACCGTGGCGCCGACATCGACGGGCGCGAGGGTGAGGCGGAAATCGCTGGACTCGGTCGAGGCGAGATTGAGCAGGTCGTTGACCAGGCGCAGCAGGTGCGCCGCCCCGTCGTGGATGAAGCCGACCGCTTCCTTGTAGCGCTCGCCGACGGGGCCCATCTTCTCGTTCTTCATCAGCTCGGCGAAGCCGAGGATGGCGTTGATCGGCGTGCGCAGCTCGTGATTGATCGTGGCAAGGAAGGCCATGCGGTCGCGGCCCTCGGCCTCGCTGCGCTTGAGGTTCTCGCTCATCTGCATCTCGGCGCGCTTCAGCACGTCGATCGCCTGCTGTAGCCGCGCCGTGCGCTCGGCGACGGTCTGGGCGAGGCGCTCGTTGTGCTCGCGTAGCGCGCGCTCGAAGGCGATCATGCGGGCCTGGTTGCGCACGCGCAGCCGGATCTCGGTCTCGTCGATGGGCTTGAGCAGAAATTCGCTGGCGCCGCGCTCGTAGGCCTCGGCGCGGATGGCCCGGTCCTCGGCCGCAGAGAGGAAGATGGCGGCGAAATGCCGGCCGGCGGCGACCTTCTTCAGCTGCTCGAAGACCTTGAAGCCGTCGAGACGCGGCTGCGTCAGATCCATCACCACGATGTCGGGCTGGAGTTCGGCGAAGAGCTTGGGCGCTTCGGCGATGTCGGATGTGCCGTTCACCAGGGCGTAGCCGTCCTTGGCGAGCAGGCTTTCGACGATGTGCAACGTAAGGGCGTGATAGTCCACGACCAGGATGCGGACATCCTGGGGGCGTATATCGGCCGTCTGGACATTGCCGGTGGCCGGGCTTGGCATGGTTATCGTCGGAAGGCTCACGAGGCGAACCGTGGACGTGATGTGGTTAACTCTAGGGCCGCCGGGTAAAAGCTGTCTTAAGGACAGGGTGCCCGGCCGGCCCGTGCAACCCGGGCTGGCTCTTGCTATACTGCATACCCGTAAGTCCCTGAGATTCGGCGAAAAATTCTGTAAAAATTAATCGGTTTCGCGCGGCCGGAGGCACAGGGACGGCAGCGAGGCGTCGGGGGAGACGGCTTTGCGTCCACGGGCGAGTGTTAAAGCTCCGGCTCTTGGCGTGTTCGTCACGGCAGCGGCCGTGAACACGCCGGCTCCCGCATGGGCGCAGGCCGGCGGATCGCTGCCCGATCTCGTCTATACCGGGATGATCGTTCTGGTCGTGCTCTTCGCCGCGGGCCTGGCGACCGCCTGGCACTACGAGCGCCGGCGGCGGATGCGTGTCGAGGAGCGGCTCAACGACTACGCCGCGACCGCCTCGGACTGGTACTGGGAAACCGACGGCGCGCATCGTTTCTCCTTCCTCTCGGAACGGCGGCGGCCGATTGGCGTCGACATCCGCACGCGCATCGGCAAGACGCGGCGCGAACTGGCGCTCGACACCGTCACCGAGCCGGAGAAATGGACGACCCACTACGCGTTGCTTGAGCTGCATGAGCCGTTCCGCAGCTTCGTCTACTGCGTCGGCGCCGATGACGGCAGCGTGCGCTACGTCTCGGTCAGCGGCCGGCCCCATTTCGACCGGCATGGCCGCTTCCTCGGCTATCGCGGCACGGGCACCGACATCACCGAGCGTCAGCGCACCGCCGACAATCTGCGGCGCAGCAACGAGCGCTACGACATTGCCGTGCGCCAGGCCGGCATCTGGGATTGGGATCTGATCGGCAACGCGGTTTATTACTCGCCGCGCTTCAAGGAACTTCTCGGCTATGGCGACAAGGAGTTCGACGAGCTGACCGCCGGCTCGATCAAGTGGCTGGTCGACCCCGACGACTGGCATCGCTGTCTCGAGCAGCTGCGCGGGCATCTGCGCAATCCCTCGCAGCCCTACAATGTCGAGCACCGGCTGCTGACCAAGAATCGCGGTTATCGCTGGTTCCACATTCGCGGCCAGGCGATCTGCGAGGCCGATGGTCGTCCGATCCGCATGGCCGGTATCCTTACTGACATCGATGACCGCAAGCGGGCGGAGGAGCGGCTGCGCGACGCCGTCGAAAGCCTTGCCGACGGCTTCATCCTCTGGGACGCCGACGACCGCCTGATCATGCGCAACGAGGCTGTTGGCCGCATGGACCCCGAGATGGGCGAGATGCTGACGCCCGGAATCAGCTTCCGGGAATTCATCGAGCGCCGCGTGCAGCTCGGCCGCGTCGCCCTGGCCATGGGCCGCGAGGGCGACTATATCGACGAGCGCGTGGCGCATCACCGCAACCCGACCGGCGAGCCCTTCGAGCAGCGCCTGTCCTCGGGGCGCTGGATCCGCATGCGCGAGCGCCGCACGCGCGAAGGCGGCATCGTCAGCGTGCGCACCGACATCACGCCGCTCAAGGAGCGCGAGGCGGAGCTGCTTACCGCCAAGGCGGAGGCCGAGAGCGCCAACCGCGCCAAGAGCGAGTTCCTGGCCAGCATGAGCCATGAGCTGCGTACCCCGCTCAACGCCATCATCGGCTTCTCGGACCTGCTGCGCTCGGGGCATTTCGGGCCGCTGGCAAGCAAGCAGAGCGAATACCTCGACAACATCCATTCGTCAGGCACGCATCTGCTCGAGCTGATCAACGACATCCTCGACGTCTCCAAGGTCGAAGCGGGCCGCTATGAGCTTCACGAGGAGACGTTCGATCCGATCGAGGTGGTCGGCGTCTGCGTTACCCTGGTCGAGGTCCGCGCCGTCGAGCATCGCGTGACCATCGACTGCATCCACGCCGGTCCGCGCGTCCACCTCCATGCCGACCAGCGGGCGCTCAAGCAGGTGGCCCTGAACCTGCTGACCAACGCGGTGAAGTTCAACAAGGCAGGCGGCCGGGTCACCGTGCACACCCGGGTCGACCGTGACGGGTCCTTCATCCTCGCGGTGGCCGATACCGGCATCGGCATCAGCGCCGAGGCGCGGCTGCGCATCTTCGCGCCTTTCCAGCAGGCCGACCCCACCGTCAGCCGCCGCTTCGAGGGCACCGGTCTCGGTCTGTGGATCTGCAAGGCGCTGGTCGAGATGCACGACGGCAGCATCGAGGTCGAGAGCGAGGAGCAGATCGGTACGACCGTGACCACGCGCTGGCCAGCGCGCCGCGTCATGCCCGGCGTCGCCACCGCCGCGGATTGAACCCGGCAGTGGGACGGCAGCCCACGGTGTGGGACGTCCCGCGATTGCGCCGGCCCGATCGCTTCGCCACTATCGCGGCCAACCAATAGCCGGGAGAACGCCATGACCGCATCCATTCTGCTGCGCCGCGTCTGCGCGGCCGCGACGCTGACTCTGCTGGCGGGCTGCGCCAGCAACGCGCCGATTGCCCTCAAGGACATGGGCTCGTTCCATGTCGGCGGTCGCGACGTGACCGTCTCCGGAAAGCCCGTCAAGGAGGTCGTATTCACACCTGGCGGTGTGCCGGCCAAGGTCGATCCCAACGGGGTCTACCAGGTCGAGCAGATGTACGTGCAGTACTTCATCCCGGCCAACCAGCGCGGCAGCCTGCCGCTGCTCATGTGGCATGGCGGCGGGCTCACCGGGGTGACCTACGAGAGCACGCCCGACGGGCGCGAGGGCTGGCTCAACTATTTCGTCAAGAAGGGCTGGGCCGTCTACAACTCCGATGCCGTCGAGCGTGGCCGCTCCGGCTGGGCGCAGTTCCCCGACATCTGGCCCACCGAGCCGGTGTTCCTGACCAAGGAGAATCCGTTCGAGCGTTTCCGCATCGGGGCTGCGGGCACGGGGGCCTATAGCCCCGATCCCGCGAAGATGAAAGTGCTGCCGGGCAACCAGTTCCCGGTCGAGGGCTACGACAATTTCACCAAGCAAGTGGTGCCGCGCTGGACGACGACCGATGGTGCGACCATCGCCGCCTACACGGCGCTGGTCGACAAGGTCTGCCCCTGCGTCGTGCTGGTGCACAGCCAGGCCGGCCAGTTCGGCCTCAAGGTGGCGCAGGCGCGTCCCGACAAGGTCAAGGCGCTGGTGCTGGTCGAGCCGGCGGGTGTCGGCGACGCGCCGACCGCGGGCAACCTGAAGAACATGCCGATCCTCACCGTCTACGGTGACTTCATCGAGCAGGATTCGCGCTGGCCGCAGATCAGGGCCAACGGCATCCGCTTTCTCGACCTGGTGAAGAATGCCGGCGGCGCGCCGGAGGTGGTCGATCTGCCGAAGATCGGCATCCGCGGCAACTCGCACATGATGATGAATGACCGCAACAATCTCGAGGTGGCGGCGGTCATCCAGAAATGGCTGGAGACGAAGGGCCTGTATCGCTGATCGCAGCCGTATTGCCCTGGGGCGGATGTCCGTTCGGCGCCGCGCGGCGGGCCGGAGGCATGTCATTGCTTCTTGCCTGCCGCTTCGCCAATATCCGGCCTTCCGTAAAACGAACCCTGAGGGGGAAAGCTCGATGAAACTGGTGCGTTATGGGGCGGCCGGCAAGGAAAAGCCCGGGATCGTGGATGCCAATGGCCGCATCCGGGCCCTGCCCCGGAAATTCAAGGACATCACGCCGGATGTGCTGTCCTCGTCCGGTCTCGCGGCCCTGCGCAAGCTCAAGCCCGAGAAGCTGCCGCTGGTCCCTGGCAAGCCGCGCCTGGGCGTACCGTTCACCGGCTGCGCCAAGATCGTCGCGGTGGGCCTGAACTATTCTGACCACGCGAAGGAAGCCGGCATGCCGATCCCGCCGGAGCCGATCCTGTTCATGAAGGCGATCACCAGCCTCAGCGGCCCCAACGACAAGGTCCGTCTGTTGCGCGATTCGAAGAAGGGCGACTGGGAAGTCGAGCTCGGCGTGGTCATCGGTCGCAAGGCGCAGTACGTCAGCGAGGCCGATGCCCTCAAATACGTCGCCGGCTACTGCGTGGCGAACGACGTCTCGGAGCGCGAATTCCAGATCGAGCGCGCCGGCCAATGGGTGAAGGGCAAGAGCGGCGACACGTTCTGCCCGACCGGCCCGTGGCTCGTCACCACCGACGAGATCAAGGACCCCCAGACCCTCAAGATGTCCCTTAAGGTCAACGGCGAGGTGAAGCAGCATGGCTCGACCTCGACCATGATCTTCGGCGTCAAGCATCTGGTCAGCTACATCAGCAAGTTCATGACCCTGATGCCAGGCGATCTCATCGTCACCGGCACGCCGCCGGGCGTGGGCCTGGGCATCAAGCCGGTGCCGCAGTTCCTCAAGGCCGGCGACACGATGGAGGTCTATATCGAAGGCCTCGGCACGCAGACCCAGCAGGTCGTGGCCGGCTGAGCGTCACCGATCCGAGACAGGCAACGGGCCGGCGCCGCAAGGGCCGGCCCGTTTTCGTTGGGGGAGAAGCTTCATGAACGGTAGCGTGCCATCCTCCGAAGCGCCTGCACTGGTGATCCGGTCGGCCAGCATTGCCGATCTCGAGGCCGTGCTGGCGCTCTATCGCCATCTTCACCCCCTTGAGCCGGCGGCCCCGCACGCCGGCAGCGCGTGGCGGGAGATCGTCAGCCATCCCGGCACGACCGTGCTGCTTGGCGCCATGCCTTCGGGCGAACTCGTGACCTCCTGTACGGTCGTGGTGGTTCCCAATCTGACGCGCAACGCCGCCCCCTACGCCCTGATCGAGAACGTGGTGACGCACGCCGATCATCGCGGAAAGGGCTATGGCAAGGCCATCCTGCGCGCTGCCGTCGCCGAGGCGGACCGGCACGGCTGCTACAAGGTCATGCTGATGACAGGCTCGAAGCGCGAATCGACGCTGCGCTTCTATCAGAGCGCCGGCTTCAGCCAGGACAAGACGGGATTTTCGATCCGGCGCGACCGGCCGCAGCCCGTATGAGGGTCAGTGCAGGCGGGCGCCTTCGTGCGGGGCCGCAGCCTGCAGGGCGGTGATCGCCTTGACGATCAGGGCATAGCGCGCGAAACCCTCGGCATCGCCGATCTTCTTGAGCTCGGCGGCGCGTTCGGCCGCCCGGTCGCCGGCGTCCTTGCCGAAATGCTCGATCAGCTGATTGGCCGCCAGATAGATTTCACGCTCGAGCACGGGAACCTGTTTGTGCGTTTCGAATCCTTGACGCGGCCGATGATAACGGAGAAGCGGGAGGCCGGCAAACTACCCGGTTAATCAGCGGCGAGGCGTCCGACCGAAACCAGTTCGTCTGAAATTCTGGTCGCGCAAATTCCCCCGCATCTGAAATTTATCTAATTGATAATACCATATTATTTATGTGTCTGGAATGTCTTTATATATCCATAATGTCTATTATCTGTTCAGGGTCGGCCGGAAGCCCTATAAGCAGGCGCTTCGAGCAGCGAGGCGACGTTTCATGGCGGATGGCGCGCAGGGTTCCGGCTGGCAGTTCTGGATCGACCGTGGCGGGACGTTCACGGACATCGTGGCGCGGAGGCCCGATGGCGAGCTGATCACCCACAAGCTGCTGTCTGAGAACCCGGAGCGCTACCGCGACGCCGCGCTGCAGGGCATTCGCGAGTTGCTGGCAATGCCGGGCGACGCGTCGCTGGCCGGAAAGCCCATCGAAGCGGTGAAGATGGGCACCACCGTCGCCACCAACGCGCTGCTCGAGCGCAAGGGCGAGCGGGTAGCCCTGGCCATCACCAAAGGCTTCGCCGACCAGCTGCGCATCGCCTACCAGAACCGGCCGCGGCTCTTTACGCGGCGCATCGTCCTGCCCGAACTGCTCTACGAGCGCGTCGTCGAGATCGACGAGCGTCTGGACGCGCACGGCAAGGTGCTGAAGCCGCTCGAAGAGAAAGCGGCGCGCGCGTCCCTGCAGGCTGTCTTCGATGCCGGCATCCGGGCCCTGGCCATCGTGTTGATGCACGGCTATCGCTATCCCGATCACGAGCGGCGGCTCGGCGCCATCGCCCGCGAGATCGGCTTCACCCAGATCTCGATCTCGCACGAGGTCAGTCCCCTGATGAAGATCGTCGGGCGCGGCGACACCACCGTGGTCGACGCCTATGTCTCGCCGATCCTCCGGCGCTACGTCGACCGCGTGGCCGGCGATCTCGGCGGCACTCGGCTCATGTTCATGCAGTCGAATGGCGGCCTGGTCGACGCGCGTTTCTTCCAGGGCAAGGATTCGATCCTCTCCGGGCCCGCCGGCGGAATCGTCGGCGCCGTGCGCACCGCCACCATGGCGGGGTTCGACCGGATCATCAGCTTCGACATGGGCGGCACCTCGACCGACGTGGCGCTCTACAACGGCGAGTACGAGCGAGCCTTCGAGACTCTGGTCGCCGGCGTGCGCATGCGCGCGCCCATGATGAAGATCCACACCGTTGCCGCCGGCGGCGGTTCGATCCTGTTCTTCGAGAACGGCCGCTTCCGCGTCGGTCCGGACAGTGCCGGCGCCAATCCGGGGCCGGCCTGCTACCGCCGTGGCGGACCGCTCTGCGTTACCGACGCCAACGTCATGGTCGGCAAGATCCAGCCGGCGTTCTTCCCCAAGGTCTTCGGGCCCAAGGGCAACGAGGCGCTCGACGCCGCCGTGGTGCGTGAGAAGTTCGCCGTGCTGGCGCAGACCATCGAGAAGGCCACGGGCGAGAAGCGCTCGCTGGAGGAGATCGCCGACGGGTATCTGCGCATCGCCGTCGAGAACATGGCCAACGCTATCAAGCAGATCTCGGTGCAGCGCGGCTTCGACGTCACCGGCTACGCCCTCAACTGCTTCGGCGGCGCCGGGGGCCAGCATGCCTGCCGGGTGGCCGACGCGCTCGGCATGACCACGGTCTTCGTGCATCCGCTGGCGGGCGTGCTCTCGGCCTACGGCATGGGTCTCGCCGATCTGCGCGTCATGCGCGAGAAAGCGGTCGAGGCGCGTCTTGAGGACAAACTCATGCACGCGCTGGCCACGACGCTCGAGGCGCTGGCGGCGGACGGCATGGCGGAGATGCGCCGACAGGGCATTCCCGACGCCAAGATCGAGATTCTGCGCAAGCTGCACGTGAAATACGAAGGCACGGATTCGACGATGATCGTCGACTTCGGCACGCGCGAAGCGGTGGCCGATGCCTTCGCCGAGACGCACCGTCAGCGCTACGGCTTCATGATGCCGGGCAAGGCGATGGTGGTTGAGGCGGCGGCGGTCGAGGTCGTCGGCCATACCGAGAGCGCCGACGACGCCGTGCAGTCGGCCGGCACTCCGCCGGCGGCCAGACCGGCGGCGCGCACGCCGATGTACGCGGCGGGCGAGAGCCACGACACGCCGGTCTATATCCGTGAAGACCTGAAGCCGGGCATGAAAGTCGCCGGCCCGGCGATCATCGCCGAGAAGAACGCGACGACCATCGTCGAGCCCGGCTGGACCGCAGAGGTGACGCCGCGCGACCACGTGGTCATCCGCCGCACCACGGTGCTCCGGCGCGAGGCCGCCGTTGGCACCCAGGTCGATCCGGTGATGCTCGAGGTGTTCAACAACCTCTTCATGTCGATCGCCGAGCAGATGGGTGTGGCGCTGCAGAACACCGCTTATTCGGTGAACATCAAGGAGCGGCTGGACTTCTCCTGCGCGCTTTTCGACCGTGACGGCTCGCTGATCGCCAACGCGCCGCACATGCCGGTCCATCTCGGCTCGATGGGCGAGAGTGTCGCGGCGGTGAAGCGCGCGCGCGGCAATTCGATGCGCCCTGGCGATGTGTTCATGCTCAACGCGCCGTACAACGGCGGCACGCATCTGCCGGACGTCACCGTGGTGACGCCGGTCTTCGACGAGCCGGGCCGTGAGATCCTGTTCTTCGTCGCCTCGCGCGGCCACCAGGCCGATATCGGCGGCATCACGCCGGGCTCGATGCCGCCGGATTCGACCACGGTCGAGGAAGAGGGCGTGCTGATCGACAATTTCGTGCTGGTCGAGCAGGGCCGCTTCCGCGAGAAGGAGACGGTCGACCTGCTGAGCTCGGGCAAGTATCCGTCTCGCAACCCGGCGCAGAACATCGGCGACCTCAAGGCGCAGATCGCCGCCTGCGAGAAGGGCGTTCAGGAGCTGCGCAAGATGGTGGCGCAGTTCGGGCTCGAGGTCGTCCAGGCCTATATGGGCCATGTGCAGGACAACGCCGAGGAGCAGGTGCGCCGGGTGCTCGGCGTGCTCAGGGACGGCGCGTTCCGCTACGAGATGGACGACGGTTCGGTGATCGCGGTGAAGGTCTCGTTCGACCGCATCAACCGCACCGGCGTCATCGACTTCACCGGCACCTCGCCGCAGCGCCCGACCAATTTCAACGCCCCCTCAGCCGTGTGCATGGCGGCGGTACTCTATGTCTTTCGGACGCTGATCGACGAGGACATCCCGATGAATGCCGGGGTGCTCAAGCCGCTCAAGGTGATCATTCCCGAGGGCTGTATGCTCGCCCCCCGCTATCCGGCGGCGGTCGTCGCCGGCAATGTCGAGACCTCGCAATGTGTCACCGACACGCTCTACGGCGCGCTGGGCGTGCTGACGGGGGCGCAGGGCACGATGAACAACGTCACCTTCGGTAACGCACGCCATCAGTACTACGAGACGATCTGCGGCGGCTCGGGGGCGGCGGCGGAGTTCGACGGCTGCGACGCCGTGCATACTCACATGACCAACTCGCGCCTCACCGATCCCGAGGTGCTGGAATGGCGTTTCCCGGTGCTGGTCGATTCCTTCGGCATCCGCCGCGGGTCCGGGGGCAGGGGACAGCATCGCGGCGGCGATGGCGTGGTGCGCCGCCTGCGCTTCCTCGAGGAGATGACCTGCGCCATCCTCGCCAACCGGAGGAAGGTGGCGCCGTTCGGTCTCGCCGGCGGCGAGCCCGGAAAGCTCGGTCGCAACTGGGTCGAACGCACGGACGGCCGCATCGAAGAGAAGGGCGCCACGGCGCGCTGGGATGTCCGCCCGGGCGACATGCTGGTCATCGAAACTCCGGGTGGAGGCGGTTACGGCCGCGTCTAGGCGATAGTCGATGCCGATGCGTCTCAAGGTCTGCTGCATTGCCTCGCGTGAGGAGGCGGCGCTGGCCATCCGCTACGGCGCTTCGGCCGTTGGTCTCGTCTCGGCGATGCCCAGCGGTCCCGGGCCGATCGACGAAGCGTTGATCGCCGAGATCGCGGCCGCCGTACCGCCACCCGTCGCGACCTTTCTTCTGACCTGCGCAACGAGCGCGGCGGCCATCATCGATCAGGTCCAGCGCTGCCGCCCGTCCACCGTCCAACTCGTCGACGCGGTTGCGCCCGGCGTCTACGCCGAACTGCGGCTTGCCATCCCGGCTACCAGGCTGGTGCAGGTCATTCATGTCCAGGATGAGAGCTCGGTGGCGGAAGCCGTGGAAGCGTCGCGCCATGCGGATGCGCTGCTGCTCGATAGCGGCAATCCGAAGCTGGCGGTGAAGGAGCTCGGTGGAACGGGTCGCGCCCATGACTGGCGGCTGAGCCGTTGCATCGTCGAGGCGGTGGGCGTGCCGGTGTTCCTCGCCGGCGGCCTCAATCCCGGCAATGTGCGCGAGGCGATGGCGACGGTACGGCCCTTCGGTATCGATGTGTGCTCGGGCCTGCGCAGCGAGGGCCGGCTCGACGAGGCGAAGCTCGCCGCCTTTTCGGCGCAGGTTTTAGCCGCCTGAAAACAGAACGGGCGCCGCAACGGGCGCCCGTGGCTGCAGCCGCAAGAAACGCAGAATTACTTCTGCGAGTTCTCCTGCTCCTGGATCAGGCTGTCCATCAGGCTGCTGACGACCTGCGGCCGGTTGTTGACCAGCGGCAGGGTCTCTTGTCCCAGAAGCTTCTCGACCTGGCGTGCGGTGGCCTGGGCGGCTTCGCTGCTTAGCTCGGTGTTGACCAGCGGGCCGAGGCTGCCGAAGGAGATGCTGGGACGCGCGGCAACACTGTCGCCCTCGTTAATGCCGGGGACGGTGAAGACGGCGCCGCTCTGATTGGATTTGGAACGTGTTTCCGTCGCTGGTGTGCGGGGAGCAGGTGCACCAACGCCCGGATTTATGGGATTGGTCATCGCAAGAGGGTCCTTTCGGGTCCGTATTCTGCCGGTTTTTTCCGGTCCGTTCTGGCCGGTCAGCGCGAATAATTAACCTTATTCGCGCCAAGTATTGGAGAATCCTAGTACAAATCCCTCCGCACTGCAAATATTGCCGGCTGCATGTCACCCCACCTCCCCGGAATAGTCGGCACTGTCGATAACCCCTTGCGCGGCATTGGTTATGCCGTCCTGGCGATCATTCTCTATTCGTTCCTCGACGGCACGGCCAAGTGGCTGGTCGCCGTGGCTCCCATCCTCCAGATTGTGGCCATCCGCAGTGTATTCGTGCTGGTTGCGCTCTCGCCCGCCGTCGTCCGGGCCGGCGGAGTGCGGGCGCTGGCCACGACGCGGCCCTGGGGCCATCTCGCCCGCATCGGCACGTCGTTTTTCGCGCTCCTGATGTTCTTCGAGTCGCTGCGCCACCTGCCGCTCGCCACCTGCATCGCCATCAGCTTCGCCGCCCCGCTTTTCATGACCGCCGCTTCGGTCGTGCTGCTGCGCGAGCGCGTCGGCATCCATCGCTGGAGCGCGGTCGGCATCGGCTTCGTCGGTGTCCTGATCATTGCCCGGCCGGACGGCGAGGGGCTCTACTCCTGGCCGGCGTTGCTGGTGGTGGCGTCGAGCCTGTGCTTCGCGCTGTCGCAGATCTGTGTGCGCTGGCTGGCCGCCACGGAGACCGACCTGCGCATCCTCGTCTCCCAGAATCTCGGCCTGCTGGTGCTGAGCAGCGTCGCGCTGCCCTTTGTCTGGCAGCCGATCCCCTGGACCACCCTGGCCGGGATTGCGGCGATGGCGGTCTTCCTGATTCTCGGTCAGCTCTTCACGGTGAAGGCCTTCCGGTCGGCACCGGTCGGGGTGGTGGCGCCGTTCCAGTACACGGAGCTGCTCTGGGCGACCCTGATCGGGGCCGCGCTCGGCGATCCCTGGCCGGAGTTCCATGTCTGGATCGGCGCTGCGATCGTGGTTGCCAGCGGCCTCTACATGCTGTGGCGCGAGACGCTGGTGCGCCGGCAGGCGGCGCCCACAGCCTGAAATCCGGCCCGCCGATGTCGGTTGCGGCGGTCTATAGGGGGCGATAACGTCGCCTTTTCCTTTCGGAGATCCTCGCAATGGCCCTGCCGCTAGCCAACAGCCGTGTCGCTCCGGCGGTCCGCGATGCCGCGATTGCCGAGCTCAAGACCCTGCTCGGCGACCGGTTGTCGACCGCGGCGGCGGTACGCGAGCAGCATGGGCGCGACGAATCCTATCATCCGTCGGCGCCGCCGGACGCCGTGGCCTTCGCGCGCTCGACCGAGGAGGTCAGCGACATCGTCAAAATCTGCGCGCGGCACAAGGTGCCGGTGATCCCCTACGCGGCGGGGACCTCGCTGGAGGGGCATGTCGCGGCGCTGAGCGGCGGCGTCTCCATCGACCTCATGCAGATGAACCAGGTCCTGGAGGTCAACGCCGAGGATCTCGACTGCAAGGTCCAGCCGGGCGTCACCCGCAAACAGCTCAACGAGTATTTGCGCGACACCGGCCTGTTCTTCCCCATCGATCCGGGCGCCAACGCATCGATCGGCGGCATGACGGCGACCCGCGCCTCGGGCACCAACGCCGTGCGCTACGGCACGATGCGCGAGAACGTGCTGGCCCTCACCGTGGTGCTGGCCGACGGCCGGGTCATCCGCACGTCGAAGCGCGCGCGCAAATCCTCGGCGGGCTACGACCTCACGCGGCTCTTCGTCGGCTCGGAGGGCACGCTCGGCATCATCACCGAGATCACGGTGCGTCTCTACGGCATCCCGGCGGCCACGTCGTCGGCGATGTGCTCGTTCCCGAGCGTGAAGGATGCGGTCGATACCGTGATCCAGACCATCCAGTCGGGCATCCCGGTGGCGCGCATCGAGCTCGCCGATGCGCTGCAGATGGACGCCATCAACAAGTATTCGAAGCTCAGCCAGCCCGTGGCGCCCACGCTCTGGCTGGAATTCCACGGCACCGAGGCTAGCGTGGCCGAACAGGCCGAGATGGTGCAGGCGCTGGCCGGGGAGCACGGCGGTGCCAATTTCTCGTGGACGACCAGCCCCGAGGAACGCAAGAAGCTGTGGCAGGCGCGCCACGACGCCGCCTGGGCCAACAAGGCCCTGCGTGCCGGCGCCCAGGTCTGGGCGACCGACGTGTGCGTGCCGATCTCCCGGCTCGCCGAGTGCATCGTCGAGACCCAGAAGGATATCGAGAAGTCCTTCCTGCCCGCACCCATCGTCGGCCATGTCGGCGACGGCAATTTCCATCTCACCCTGGTGCTCAAGCCCGAGGACCCGAAGGAAGTGGCCGAGGCCGAGCGGCTCAACGACCGCCTGGTCAAGCGCGCCCTGGCCATGGAGGGTACCTGCACCGGCGAGCACGGCGTAGGCTACGGCAAGCTCGATTTCCTCATCGCCGAGCATGGCGAGGCGGTGAGCGTCATGCGCGCGATAAAGCAGGCGCTTGATCCCGACAACATCCTCAATCCGGGGAAGATCGTCCGCGTCTGAACCGCGTACGCACGGGCCTAGCGGCCGGAGCGTGCCGAGACGGTGAGCGCGGGGGTCGGCTTGCCGCCCGGCATGGTCGTGAGATTGACCACCATGCGTGCCGTTACCAGGCCGAGGCAGTGGTAGCTGGCGTCGGTGAGGTGCAGGCCGTCGGGATCGATCATCTCCTGCGCCGTCATCTGGCCGTTGTCGAGCCAGTGCTTCATCATCTCGTAGCGGCGCAGAACCGGCGTGCCGTTGACCGCACCGATGGTGGCGAGATTGTGCAGATAGGCGGTCTTGTTCCGCACCTTCTCGAAGCGTGGCGAGAATTGCGGCGTCATCAGCAGGACGTCGATGCCGGCCTCGCGGGCGCGATCAAGACCCCAGTCGACGTCGGCGACGAAGCGCTCGATGTCGCCGTGATGCAGCGCGCTGTTGGTGCCAGTCTGCCAGATCAGGAGGTCGGGCTTCTCGGCGAGCACGTCGCGCTCGAAGCGGCTGATCATCTGCTGGGCCTGCTCACCCGACACGCCCTTGTTCAAGACCGTGATGCGGTTCTTCGGCCACAGGCGCTGCAGCTCGGCATGGAACTGGCTCGGATAGCTGGCCAGGGCGGAGGAGGCGCCGACACCCTCGGTCGATGAGGAGCCAAGGGCGACAATCTTGATCGGTTCGCCCAGGCGAAGCTTGGCACCGACATGCGGCAGTGAATGGGGGCTGCGCAGCAGGTTCGCGGGTACGGCGCAGGTCTTGCTGTCGTCAGCTTGAGCGGAGCCGGAGAAGGGGAGGACCGTGGTGAGTGCCAGCGCCACGGCCATGACCGTGGCGCGAAACCGGTGATCCTGGGCAATTCCGTCCATCACGCGCGCAGCTTATCCAGCAAGAATTACTAAGTGCTTAGCGTAGCAATAGGAATAATGACGAACTTATATCAAATACCGGGCCCTGTCTTCACGCATCAATTTTCAGGCTCATTTCAACGTCTTGGCAATTGCGCGGGCGAGAAGGCGACCGAGGCAGTCATAAATCTGGTCGGCCACTTTCCGAGTCTCGGCCGGTGACTTGTCGGCAAAGCTGAAGCGATCCTCGTCGACCCAGGTGCGCATCACGAGGTAGCGCGGGAACAGCACCAGGTCGCGCATGCCGGCCACCTGGCCGATGGCATCGACATACGGCTGGAAATTAATGATGCGCGCGGTGCTGCGCGAATACTGGGTGTCCATCAGCAGGACATCGATTCCCGCCTCGGCCATCTTGTCGACGCCCGCCAGCAAGGCGCTGACGTAGTCATCGACTTCGGCGCCGCGCACGGCCTCGGCCGTGCCCGTTTCCCACACCACCAGCCCGGGTCTTTCCCTCAGCACATCGCCGGTCAGGCGGTCGAGCATCTGGCGTGCCGACTGGCGCGACACGCCCTTGTTCACCACCTGGATGGTGGCGGCGGGGAAATGGGCCTTGAGGGCCGCCTCGAGACGCGCCGGGTAGGCTGATTCGGGGCCGCTGGCTCCCATCCCGAGCGTGCTGGAGGAGCCCAGCGCCACGACCTTCAGCCGGCGCTCGGCGCGCATCTGCTTGGCGCTGTTGCTGAGAGGGGAGGAGTCGGTGAGGAGGTCATCGGGAATCTGGCAGACGGTAGGCAGAGCCACCCGAGTCGTCTGGCCCTTGGCCGGCGGCGCCGCGGCCAGCGCGATCAGCGCCAGCGTCGCGACAGCCGCCGCGCGACAATATCTGACCATTACTCCCCCCCTTGCGGCGCCGTCTGCGGCGACCGTCCTGTTATTTTCGCGCCTTCGCCGGCGGGCCGGCGGCGCTGTTTGGACCACGTCAAGAAGTAAGCCGTACCGAACATAGTCAAGATGCCCGCCGCGGACACGGCGATGTGCATCGGGATCGCCTGGCTGATCTCGACCAGCGTGAAGTGCCCGAGGAACGACAGGAAGATACCGAGGCAGAAGATGTTGAGCGAATGCTGGCCGCAGAGGATCACCGGTTCCGCGAAGGGCGAGCGGAACAGCGGGTGATCCTTGCGCAGCAGCGTCACCGTCACATGCGCGAGGGCGAGGAAGTTCAGCAGCCGCAGAGGTCCGAGCGTGATCTTGTCGCCGATCAGCCAGACCAGCTCTACCGCCCAGGCTGGCGTTGCTTCGAAGAAATCGGCAACCGTCATCGCCGTCCGCGCAACGGCGCAGAGAGCAAGGAAGCTGGCCGACAGCCAGATCAGACCCGGCCATTCGCGCAGGCGTCGGCGCCCGTCGCCGTCGGCCAGAGCCAGCGCGGCGCCGATCAGGAACAGGATCTGCCAGGCGAACGGGTTGAAGTACCAGACGCCCTCCGGATAGGTGCGCAGATTGAAGTGGAAAACGGTCGCCGCAAGATAAACCGCCGCCGACACGCCAAGCACCGGCCACGGCCAGCGGCGCAGCAGCGGCAGGAGAAGCGCGAAGGCGAGCAGCAGCACGATGTAAAGCGGCAGGATGTCGAGGAAGTGCGGCTGGAAGCGCAGCGCCAGCGCCTGGAGGATCGCGATGTGGGGTTCCTGGAGGAAATCCCAGACCTTCATCTCGTCGAGGAACATCGGGTTGTCGAACTTCGCCGCCGTGTAGGAGACCTGTGCGACGAAGACCACGAACAGGAAGATGTGTGCGACGTAGAGCGTCCAGCAGCGCTTCAGCACCTGGGCGATGGCGAACATGGCGCCCTGCTGCGCCAGGATGGCACCGAAGACCAGGGCGGCGGTGTACCCGGAGAGGAAGACGAAGATCTCCGCCGCGTCGGAGAAGACGATGTTCGCCAGGGTGAAATAGGCGACCAGGTTGTCGGGTATATGGTCGATGAAGATGAAGAGCAGCGCCAATCCGCGGAAGAAATCGAGGCGAAGGTCGCGGCCGGTGGCTGCCATGGCCTGCCTAGTCCGCGGCCGTCGATCGCCGCGTCAGCGTGGCGAGCAGGGCGGCGGCGTACTGGTCGGCATCCTTGAGAGGGGTGGAGTCCATTGCGCCGATCTGGCGATAGACATCGGCCACCGCCTCGAACAGGTCCGGCGAGAACCCGGCGGCGGCGAACGTCTTGCCGATCTCCTCCATCTCGGCGATCCAGCGATACGCCTTGGGCGGGACTTTCGGCAGACCCTTGTCGGCTTCGTCGAGCACCCAGGCCCGGCTGATGGCCAACTCGGCGCGCAGGACATCGGCCACGCCGAGCTGGCTGGCCGAGGTAAAGGCCTGGCTGGCGAGAGCCATCAATCCCTTGGTCAGCGCCGCGTAACACATCTTGACCGCTGACGCGGCGCCGATGCCTCCCTCGACCACGCGGATGTCGAGTCCGTATTTCCCCAGCCGGGCGAACGCGTCCGCGTGCGGCCCCGAGGCGTAGAGGCGCGTCTTGCTTTCGCCTTCACGCGGCGGCGGCCCGATGATCCCGGCATCGACATAGGAAAAACCGGCGGGAGTGACGACGGCCCCGATGGCATGGGCAGTGGCCGGCGATACCGCGTTGCAGTCGACGTAGACCAGGGGCGTGCCACGGTGGGCTGCCGCCGCAGCGAGGCGGCGGGCGATCCCCATCGCTTCACCGGGCGGCGCTATCGACAGGAAGATGTCGCTGTCGCGCGCGAGCGCCGCGTCATCGGTGACCGGCTCGATCCCCGCCTTTCGTGCGCGGGCGGCGGTCTGCTCGCCGCGGCCTGCCAGATTGGTGATCACCCGCACGCCGCCGCGCTGCAGGATCGCTGCAACAGCATGCCCCATCTCGCCGGGTGCCAGGAGCCCGACTGTCGGGCGGCTCACGTCAGTCTCTCGTTCACAGGTGGCCCTCGGACCGGGCTTCTCGATCGTTTCCACTCTGATTTTGCCGGGTTTTCCGGCTGTCGTCCACGGTCGCGGACGGGCCATGGCCTCGCCGGAAGACTGGCCTATACTTGCCGCACGGGACAACCAATGAGACGACTTCCTGCACTTGCCGTGGCGCTGGGCGCGCTGGCGGCGACCGCCGTCGCAGCCGCGATCGTTGTGCCCTTCGCGCTAGCCGATCTCCTGTGGGCGACGATCGCGCAGCGTGCAGCGACCGCGACGGGGATACGGATCGAGGCCGAGGGTACGGTCCGGCTCAAGCTGTTTCCGTCACCCCGTCTCCTGGTGTCCAGCGTCGAGGTTGCCAACGCCGCCGATGTCGCTCTGGTCCACATCGATCGTGTCAGGCTCGAGCTTGCCTGGCCTGATCTGCTGACCGGCAGGGTCGATGCCCGGCGCGCCGAACTGCGCCACACGCGCTTCCTGACCTTGCCGCCGCATCCGCCGGTCGATGTCGAGCTTCAGCGGCAGGGTGAGGCCGGCAATGTCGCGGCCTCCTTCGAAGGCGGCACGCTGCGCAGCCGCATCCGTCCGAATGCCGGCGGGCTGGCGATCGAGACGCTGACGCTGACCGCGGGCGCGTACAAGGCCGATGGCGCCGGGACCCTGACCTCGGGTGACGAGCCGCGTGTCGTATTGACGCTGGACCGGCTCGACAGCGGGGCCACGCCGCTGGGTCGAGGCGCGCTCGCCGCCGTCTGGGGAAGCGACGGGCTGGTGATCGAGCGCCTGTCGTTCCAGCACGGCAACGGAGCCGAGGTCTCCTTCTTCGGGCTGGCGACGACCGATCATGGCGCGATCCGCCTCGAGGGCGGGTTTGAAGGGCGGGCTCCGGCAACGGCAGGCGTGGCAGAGGGTACGGCCCGGCTGGCGATGACTCTCGGCGGCGGTGTTGGACGGGCCGAACTGACCGACATTGAACTCCGCATGCCGGATGGCCGCCTCAGCGGCAGCGTGCGTGCCGATCTGGCCGGAGAGCCGAATGTCATCGCGGATTTTCGTCTCGATACGCTCCGCCTGGATGGGGCATCGACGATGCCGCCCGAGCTTCTCGCGCCCTTGATGATGATGCCGAAGGCTGAGCTGCGCCTGCGCGTCGGCCGAGTCAGTTGGACGGGCGGGGCGGCTGACGGAGTTATCCTCGACGCCGCCGGCGAAGGGAACCAGTTCACGCTACGGGAACTGGCCGCGCGCAACCTTGCGGGCGCCCCGTTCCATGCCCGGGGGCGGTTCGCACTCGATCCTGCAGGAGCCGCGGCGACTTTCGAGGAGCTGGAGTTTCGCTACGCCACGCTCTCCGGGACGGCTCGCGGCAGCGTGGATCTGGCGGCGCCCCGGCCTCGTATGCGTCTCGATGCCGCCTTGAACGGCCCGCTGGCGCTGGATGCCATCGTCCCGCCCCTGCCGCCCCTGCCGCCGGAGCCGATGACTCGGCGGGCGGCGGCGGCCGCGGCAACGGCGGCGTCACGACCGGTAGCGTCACCGGGCTGGTCGCGCGAGCGCCTGTCCCTTCCGCCGCTTCCGCCGATCGACGCCGATATCCATCTGACGGCACCGCGGCTTCTGTGGCGCGGGTTCTCCCTGGATCAGGCCGAACTGGACGCTCGCCTGGCCGAGGAGGCCCTGATCGTCGATACGCTCGCGGGCCAGCTCTATGGCGGCCGTTTTGAGCTCCGGGGCCGGGCGGCCGCGACCGGTGGCGTTCCGGTGGTCTCGGGTGACGCCTCGCTGGCCGGCAGCAATCTCAAGGCCATCCTGCGTGAGCATGCCGGGCTCAAGGAGATTGCCGGCAGCCTCGACGGCAGCGCCCGGTTCACGACGACGGGTGGTTCGCCGGCCGAGCTGATCGCGGGGCTGAAGGGTGGCGTACAGATCCGCTGCCGCGACGGTGCCATCGACGGCTTTAACCTGCCGGGCATGAGCGACGGGCTCAAACGGCTGCAGCGCCCGACGGATCTGGCCGAAGTATTCCGGATGGGGCTGGGCGGCGGCCGAACCCCGTTCTCGACTCTCGAAGGGACATTCCGTGTCGAGCAGGGAGTGGCCCGCACGGAGGACCTTCGCCTGAGCGCCCGCGGCGGTGAGGTCCGTACCACGGGCAGCATCAGCCTGCCGGCCTGGTCAGTCGACATGATCAACCAGTTCCGGTTGAGCGAGCATCCGGACCTGCCGCCATTCAGCCTGAAACTGAGCGGCCCGATCGACGCGCCGCGGCGCATCTTCGATCTCCAGGCGCTTCAGTCGCAGCTGGTGCGGCGCGGCCGGCCGCCGGCGCGTTAGCAGCTAGCGGATCGGCGCGGCGCCGATGCGGATCAGCGCCTCGCGGGCGCGCTCCAGGCGCTGCTCGGCGGCGCGCGTGTACCAGCGACGGGCGACCGCGAGATCGCGCGGCGCGCCCGTGCCGGTCTCGTGCATCAGGGCCAGGTTGAACTGGGCCGGAGCGTAGCCGGCTTCGGCCGCGGTTTCGTACAGGGCGCGCGCGGCCTGCAGGTCCACGGGCCCGCCGAGGCCGAGATGGTAGTACTGGCCGAGAGAGAAGATCGCCGCAGAATGGCCCTGTCTCGCGGAGGCTTCGAGCCAGCGGCGGGACTGGCCGAGATCCGCCTCGACCCCGTGGCCGAAATGGTAGAGCCGCGACAGGTTGAACTGCGCGGCGGCATCGCCGCGCTGGGCAAGCGACCAGAAGCTGAACCACGCTGCCGCGTAGTCTTCGCGCTCGTAGGCGGCGACGCCCGCGTCGAAGATCTTGCCGGGCTCCTGGGCCGAAACGGGCCCGGCGAGACTGGCGATGAGGAGCGCGCTGCCGACCCAGCGCACCGTCCCGATCACACGCCTGGCTCGCGCCCGATGCCCGCGCCGACGGGGGTCGGCGGCGGTCCGCCCGGCGGCCCGCTATGCGTCAGGCGCCTCTCGAGCTCGGCCAGCACGTGCAGGCGCAGGGCACTCGACAGGTTGCCCGGCCGGCCGGTGGCGGTCTCGGAGGCATCAATCTCCGTCACAAGATCGTTGATCGACATGTTGCGCTGTCGAGCAATCTCCTTGAGCCGAGACCAGAAGGGCTCCTCAAGCGAGACGCTGGTCCGATGACCAGCAACGATGACGGAACGTTTCGGAATGGCTTCCGACATGGCGACTTCTCCCGTCACAAATCCCTGGGTCCGAGCATGTCCTGAGGCCGGACCCAACGCTCAAAATCCTCTTCGCTGACCAGGCCGAGTTCGGCGGCCGCCTGCTTCAGAGTCAGATTGTTGCTCAAGGCATGCTTTGCAATACGTGCGGCATTGTCATACCCGATATGGGGGTTCAGCGCTGTGACCAGCATCAGCGACCGATCGACGTGGGCCGTGAGCTGGCCCTCGTTGGCGGTGATGCCGCTGACGCAGTGATCGGCAAAGCTGGCCGTGGCATCGCCCAGCAGGCGGATCGACTGCAGCAGGTTGTAGATCAGCACCGGCTTGTAGGCGTTGAGCTCAAGATGGCCCGAAGCCCCGGCGATGGTGATCGTGACGTGGTTGCCCATGACCTGGGCGCAGACCATGGTCAGCGCCTCAGCCTGGGTGGGATTCGACTTGCCCGGCATGATCGAGGAGCCCGGCTCGTTGGCCGGCAGCTCGATCTCCTGCAGGCCGGAGCGGGGGCCCGAGGCTAGGAGGCGGATGTCGTTGCCGATCTTGGTGAGGGAGACGGAGACGGTGTTGAGCGCGCCCGAGCATTCGACGATCGCGTCGTGAGCGGCGATGGTCTCGAACTTGTCGGTCGCCGGCATGAAGGGCAGGGAGGTCAGGCGCGCCAGCTCCTGGGCGAAGCGCGCGGCAAACCCCTTGTGGGCGTTGAGGCCGGTGCCCACCGCCGTGCCGCCCTGGGCGACGGAGAAGAGGCGCGGCATCGTCGCCTCAATGCGGGCAATGCCCAGCTCCACCTGACGGCGCCAGGCGCCGAACTCCTGACCCAGGGTCAGCGGGACTGCATCCTGCAGATGGGTGCGGCCGATCTTGACTACTTCGGCATAGCGGCTGGCCAGGGTGTCGAGCGCGTCGTAGAGGCGCTTGAGGCCCGGCAGCAGGACATCGTTTAGCTCGGCCACCGCGGCGATGTGCATCGCCGTGGGGAAGCTGTCGTTGGATGACTGGCCGAGATTGACGTGGTCGTTGGGATGCACCGGGGAGCGCGAGCCCAGCGGGCTGCCCAGGAGCTGGTTCGCCCGGTTGGCCAGCACCTCGTTCATGTTCATGTTCGTCTGGGTGCCCGATCCGGTCTGCCAGACATGCAGCGGGAAATGATCCGACAGGCGGCCGTCGATGACCTCGTCGGCGGCGCGCACGATGGCATCGCCCAGCCGCGTGTCGAGGATGCCGAGCGCCATGTTGGCCATGGCGGCCGCCTTCTTCTGCACGGCCAGCGCGCGGACCAGCGGGACCGGCATACGCTCTTCGCCGATGCGGAACAGCTCCAGGCTGCGCTGGGTCTGCGCACCCCAGTAGCGATCGGCGGCCACGCTGACGGAGCCGAACGAGTCGGTTTCGGTGCGGACGCGTGGCTTCGTGCTGTCAGGCATTCCAAGCCTCCGGTGCCGGTCCGTGCCGCGTCTAGGGTAGTCCTTTGTAACGGGGCTGGGTACCGCAACCATAGAACGGCATGTGTGGTCGCGCGGTGTCAGGATCAAGGTTAACCATTTGATCGATTTTGGGGGGATACCTCCTTTGGTGCCCCCTACTCCTGACCTATGAACGCCGCCCCCAAGGCTGCGCTCCCCACAGTTCAATACGGTGTCGGGGTCCGCAACACTAGCCGCCGAGGTCCCTCATGGCGACCAGCTCGATTGTGTTCGCCGTCGAACAAAGCCGGTCGGCCGCGCCGAGGATGACGGTATCGATACGGCACAGGACATCGCCGTGAGGCAGAACCACCGGCACCCAGACCGAGCGGCTGGGTAGCGTTGCCTCGCCCGACAGCAGCCGCAACGGCGCGACGACCGTCACAGAGGCCACTTCTCCTTCGAAGAATCCCCTCTCCACCGCGTACCACCACGCGCGTTCCAGCTCGTCGCTGAATGCCCCGGCCATAGACAGGTTTTTCGGTGGCGGGATGTCGAGGCCGTGGCGGGCGAGGAAGGTGGCGGAGGCGGCGACCAAGGTACGGGCGGCGTCGAGCAGCGCTGTCTCGCCCACCGCGGTCTCGACCCAGTGGCGGAGCAGGGCTTCGTCCTGTGTGCCCGTCCCCTGCATCAGAGCACGCAGGCGCTTTTGCATGCCGAGGTCCGGCGCCTGGCGGTTGCCCTCCCAGCGCGACACCGTGGCCTGATCGACCCCCAGCATCTCGGCGAGCGCCGCCTGCTTGACGGCGCGCAGGCGCCGGAAGCGCCGGATCTCGGCACCCCAGTCGATCTCGGCGCCCAGGTTTATGCGCATATATGCGTCATCGATAGCCGCAGCATGGTCCGCCTATCCTTGCCAGACAAGCGGGTGGGGAGGTGTAAGACCATGCGTGAGGATAACGGCAACACGGCAGAGGCCCTGAAGACGGGAGCCCAGTGGGCCAGCGAAGTGGGCGGAACGGCCTCGGCCATCCACCACTGCCTCAACTACCTGGCGCGTGACGCGCGCGATCTGGGCATGGCGCAGACCGCCAATCTGCTGGAAATGGTGGCCCAGCTGGCGCTCGACGAAGCCAAGGCGTTGTCCGCCCGTCACTGATCCGGCGCGGCGCCGACGCGGCCTATTCGATCTTGATGCTGGCGGCCTTCACGACCTCGGCCCATTTGGCGAGGTCGGCGCGGATCAGGGCCGCCACGTCGGCTGGCGTGCCGCCCATCGGTTCGGCCCCCAGCGTGTCCAGCCGCTCGCGCACATCGGTCAATTGCAGGATGGCGTTGACCTCGGCATTGAGCCGGGTGATCGCCTCCGCCGGCGTGCCGGTCGGCGCCATCACCGAGAACCAGGTCGACGCTTCGTAGCCCGGCACGCCCGCTTCGGCGACGGTCGGCAACTCGGGCACCTGGGGCGAGCGCTTGGTGCCGGTCACCGCCAGCGGCCGGAGCTTGCCGGCCTTTACGTGCGGCAGCGAGGTGATCATGAAATCGAACATCATGGCGACCTGGCCGTTGAGAACGTCAATGACGGCGAGCGGGTTACCGCGATAGGGGATATGGACGATCTGGGTATCGGTCATGCGCTTGAACAGTTCGCCCGCGAGATGGTTGGTGGCACCGTTGCCGCCCGAGGCGTAATTGAGCTGTCCCGGCTTCGACTTGGCGAGCGCGACGAGCTCCCGAACGGAGTTGGCGGGTATCGACGGGTGCACCACGAGAATGTTCGGTGTCGAAGCGACGAGGGCCACCGGCGCGAAATCCTTCACCGGATCCCAGGAGAGATTGGGATAGAGGCTGGGCGCGATGGCCAGCGAGCTCGGCGTCACCAGGATCGTGTAGCCGTCGGCCGGCGCCTTGGCGACGACATCGGTGCCGATATTGCCGCCAGCGCCGGGCCGGTTATCGACCACGAAAGGCTGACCGAGCCGCTCCGTCAGCTTCTGGCCGAGCAGCCGGGCGAGCGTGTCGGCCGAGCCGCCGGCCGGGAAGGGGATGACCACCCGGACCGACTTGTTGGGCCAGGCTTGGGCCGAGGCGTCCGGCACCGTGCCCAGAACTCCGAACACGGCCAGCGCGATAGCCGCGGCCCGGTGAAGCGACCCCATAGTTTCCTCCCTGAAAGCTTGGCCACAAGTTTCAGGTGCGGCCTGCAACCAGTCAAGGCCGGGGGACCGCCGGGAAGGTGAGGGTGACTCGCATGCCGGGGTTGTTGGAGCCGAGCTCGAGCCGGGCGTCATGGAGCTTGGCGACCGCGGCGACCAGTGAGAGGCCAAGGCCGCTGCCGGGTGTCGAGCGGCTGGTGTCCAAGCGATAGAAGCGCCCGGTCAGCTTGTCGCGCGCCTCCTCCGGCACGCCGGGGCCGCTATCGGCGACCGAGAGTTCGATGCCGGTACCGTTGGTGCGCAGACCGAGCGCGATGCGTGCCCCTTCGGGGCTATACTTGATCGCGTTGTCCAGCAGGTTGGCCAGGGCCTGAGCCAGCAGGTGCCGGTCGCCGCTGACCTTGGCGTTGCCCTCCAGATTGGTCCACAGCGTCTGACGCTTCTCCTGCGCCACCGGCTCGTAGAGCTCGACGGCATCGCGTGCCACGGCCGTGAGGTCGACGGTGGTGAAGCCGGTGCGGCCGCGGCCCGATTCCGCCTCGGCGATGCGCAGCAGGGCGTTGAAGGTGGCGAGGAGCTGGTCGGCCTCCGCCGTGCATTCTGCGGCAAGCCGCCGCACCTCGTCGCTGTCGCCGCTGCGCTGACGGATGGTGTCAAGGCGTGTGCGCAGGCGGGTGAGCGGGCTGCGCAGGTCGTGCGCGATGCCGTCGGTGACGTGTCGGATCTCCGCCATCAGCGCCTCGATGCGGTCGAGCATGGCGTTGAGGTTCTGGGCCAGCTGGTCGAAATCATCGTCGGTGCCGCGCGGCGGAATGCGGCGCGACAGGTCGCCGGCCATGATCTCGCGGCTGGTGCGGTTGATGGCTTCGAGGCGCCGCAGCGTGCCACGGCTGAGCAACAGGCCGCCGACGATGCCGAGGCCAAGCGTGATGGCCACGCCCCAGCCCAGTGCGCGCAGGATGAGGCGCTGCGCCTCGTAGATGACGCGGGAATCCTTACCGACGAGCAGATGGAAGCCGCCGGTCAGGCGGAAATGCCGGGCGCGCGCCACATAGACGTCGCCGCGCGGCGTCGTGCGGTCGCGCAGTTCGAATGCGAGCCAGCCATCCTCGCTCTCCGTGGCGCTCGGCCAGCGGTCGAGATTGCCGACCAGCGGCCGGAAATCGGGGGTAGCGAGGAGATAGACCTCGCTGCCGCCAGGATCGCGCGCGATGCGCTGGCGGATCGAGACTGCGAGCCCTTCCACGTCGCGCTCGCGATACTGCTCCGCCAGACCGATGATCTCGCTGTCGATGGCATCGTCGAGCTGGGCGCCCATGTAGCCGACGGTCGTCCAGTAGATGAAGCCGAAGATCAGCAGCACCGATCCGGCAAAGAGGGCGAGATAGCCGAGCGCCAGCCGGAATGTGGTGGTTCGGAGGAGGCGCGTGTTCAACGGGACAGCCGGCGAGGATCAGTCGGCGCGCAGGCTGTAGCCGGCGCCGCGCACCGTATGGATCAGCGGCTTGGGGAATCCCTTGTCGACCTTCTGGCGCAGGCGGCTGATATGGACGTCGATGACATTGGTCTGCGGGTCAAAATGATAATCCCAGACCCCTTCGAGCAGCATGGTGCGCGTGACCACGTGGCCGGCGTGCCGCATCAGGTATTCGAGGAGCCGGAACTCGCGCGGCTGGAGATCAATAGGCGCGCCGCCGCGTTTCACCGTGCGCGACAGGAGATCGAGCTCCAGGTCGCCGATCTTCAGGACGGTCTGCGGCGTCTTGGAGGCCGTGCCGCGGCGGAGCACGGCTTCCAGCCGGGCCAGCAACTCGGTAAAGGCAAAGGGCTTGGCCAGGTAGTCGTCGCCGCCGGCGCGCAGGCCGCGCACACGCTGGTCGACATCGCCCAGCGCCGAAAGGATCAGTACGGGCGTCGTCTTGCCTGTCTTGCGCAGGGCTTCGATCAGCGAGAGACCGTCGAGCCCCGGCAGCATGCGGTCGACGATCAGCGCGTCGTAGCCCTCGCCGCTGGCCATCGCCAGGCCCTCGTTGCCGGTCGGCGCATGATCGGCCGTGTAGCCGCTCTCGCGCAGGCCTTTCACCAGATAGCGCGCGACCTCCGGGTCGTCTTCGACGATGAGAATACGCATGGGCGAAGCCAGAGACTCCCGATCCAACAGGGCGGATGGTGCGGATGTGGCGTCCGGAATGCAATCACTCATCGCGGGGGCTCCTCGCGTAAGGGCTGGGTGGAAAAGAAAGGGAGCGGCGGATGGTCGCCGCTCCCGGATCGCGATCCATTCGCGATCAGCCGACGTTCTTCGCCAGGGGCACGGCGACGAAGCGATCGCTGCCCTGACGCTTGACCAGCATGAGCACCGATTTGCGGTTCTCCTTGCCGGCGGCGTTCAGCGTCTCGATCACGTCGCCCGGTCCGGTGACGGTCTTGTCGCCGATACGGGCGATGACGTCGCCGGGCCGCAGGCCTGCCTGGGCGGCGGCGCCCTCGCGCTTGACGTCGACCACCACCGCGCCCTTGGCGTCCTCGGGCAACTGCAGCCGCTCGCGGGCTTCGCGGGTCAGCGGCGCCAGACTGGCGCCGAGGCGCGCCGCCGTGCGGGCGTTGGGCACGCCGCGTGCGGGCTCCTCGGCCGAGGCGGTCTGGTCCGTCGGCATGCGGGCCAGCGACACCGAGGTCGAGACGTCGCGCCCGTCGCGCCAGACGTTGAGCGTGACCGATCTGTCGGGGCCGGCCCCGGCGACGAGCCTCGCCAGGTCGCGGAACTCCTTGACCGGCTTGCCGTCGACGCTGCGCACCACGTCGCCCTGCTTCATGCCGGCCTTGGCGGCCGGGCTGCCGGGGGTGACGTTGAGGACCAGCGCGCCCTCGGGCTCCATCAGGCCGAGCGACTGGGCGATCTCGGGCGTCATCGGCTGAATGCCCACGCCGAGCCAGCCGCGGTCGACATGGCCTTTGGTCTTGAGGTCCTCGACGATCGGCCTGGCGACCGACGCCGGGATTGCGAAGCCGATGCCGATCGAGCCGCCGTTGGGCGAGTAGATGGCCGTGTTGATGCCGATGACCTCGCCGTTCATGTTGAAGGTCGGGCCGCCCGAGTTGCCGCGGTTGATCGGCGCGTCGATCTGCAGGAAGTCGTCGAACGGGCCGGACTGGATGTCGCGTCCGCGCGCCGAGACGATGCCCGCCGTCACCGTGCCGCCGAGGCCGAACGGGTTGCCGACCGCCATGATCCAGTCGCCGACCTTGGCCTTGTCCGAATCGCCCCAGGGGACGAAGGGCAGCGGCTTGTCGCTCTCGACCTTGACCAGGGCCACGTCGGTCTTGTCGTCGCGGCCGATGACCTTGGCGTCGAATTTGCGGCCGTCAGACAGGGTGACCTCGACCTTGTCGGCGCCTTTGATCACGTGGTTGTTGGTCACCACGTAGCCGCCGGCGTCGATGAGGAAGCCGGAGCCGAGCGCCTGACCGGGCCCGCTGGGCTCGCCGTCCTCGTCCGAATCCGGGCCGGGCTGGCCGAAGCGCTTGAGGAATTCCTCGAAGGGCGAGCCGCGCAGCCCGGGCGGCAGCTGGAACTGCGAGGGCGTGCCCTGGGTCGGCGCGCGTCGCGTCGTGGCGATGTTGACCACGGCCGGTTTCACCTTCTCGACGAGATCGGAGAAGCCGTCCGGCCCCGGCCGCGCCGAGGCTCCGGGAATGGTGAAGACGAGGGTCGCTGCGACCGCAAGCGCGGAAGCGGCCAGAGCGCGGCGCCGGCGCGGGGTGGGGTGGGCGGCCGTCTCGGGGTAAGCCAGAATCGCGTGCATGGGGGAATGCTCCTGCTGTTGCTCGGCATCGTGGATGCCGCCTTGGCAGGAGAATTAGGGAAGCCACCATGACGGTGGCCTTTCCGCGGGATTAATTCTTGGTAATACCGCGCCCGCCCGAGAGGGGTTCGCTGCCGGGGCTCCACTTGGCGGAGGTGAGATCGGCGCGGTCGAAACAGGCTTTGTGAATCTTGGCCTCGACCAGGACGGCGCTGCGCAGCAGCGCGTCGCTGAGATCGGCGTGAATCAGGTTGGCGCCGCGCAGATTGGCGCCGCTGAGATCGGCGCCGGCAAGATTCGCCGCCACCAGGTTGGCGGGCCAGACCGAGCCCGGTTTGGACCCGCGCCCGGGGATGGGCATGCGATCCAGCGAGGCGCGGCGCAACACCGCCTTGCGCAGATCGGCGCGCAGCAGGCTGGCGCCGTTGAGGATGGCTTCCTCCAGATGCGCGGCCGTCAGCACCGATTCGGACAGGTCCGCCATCTGCAGCTGGGCGCGCGTCAGCTGCGCGCCCGAGAGATCGACGCGCCGCAGGATGGCGGCGCAGAGCAGCGCCTCGCTGAGATCGACGTTGCGCAGGTCGCCGCCGTAGAGCTCGAGACGCGTGCCCTCGCGTCCGGAGGATTGCATCCACACGCGATGCGCCGCGACCTGGGCGCCGAAGGTCGCGGTGACATCGGTGCTCAGCGCCAGGGTCGCCATGTCGGCGCGGGCGAGGCGGCTTTCGTCGATCTGCGCGCCGTTGAGGGAAGCGCCGGCGAGATGGGCCCCGTCGATGCGGACGTCCACGAGATTGGCGCCGCTGAGATCGGCATCGCGCAGATCGGCTTCGGTCAGGTCGGCGCCGCTGAGATCGGCCACCGACAGATCGGCATTGCGCAGATCGGCTCGGTGCAGGTTCACGCCACGCAGCCGGCATTTGCGCATCCTGGCGCCGCGGCCGTCGATGCCGGTCATCTCCGAGCCGCTGAAATCGACCCCCTGGCTGCTGCCCAGCGCGCGGGACGCCATGGAGCCGGTGAGCAGATGGCCATCGCGGCAATCGGCGTTGCGCAGCGCCGCCCCGTTGAGACGCGCGTCGCGCATATTGGCGCCGCGCAGATCGCTCGAGCCCAGATCGGCGTTGGCGAGGTCCGCACCGTCGAGATTGGCCGCGTAGAGATCGGCGTCGTGGAGCAGGGCGCCGCTGAAGATCGAGGAGACGAGGTGGGCGCCGCTGAACTTGGCCCGGCGCAGATCGGCGCCGCTGAGATCGGCCCCCTCGAGGCGGCGCAGGGAGAGATCGAGGCGCTGCCCGCCGGGTTTCGCCGCCAGCCAGGCGGAATGCATATCAATCAGACGATAGAGCTGCTGCGGCGACAGGACACCGCCCGCCTTCGGCGACGCTCCACTGCCCTTCTGGCCCGTGATCATGCCGTCCTCGTGTCTTGCTACGAGACCGGCTCAGGATATTTTGCATCTAATAAAAAGTTTTCTAAAACTATTGGTAAAAGGGGATTCAGGTTAACTGCCAACGCGTTGATCCCGTTGACTCGGCGTTTTCCTGTTGTTGTTTTTCGGGACACTTTTGCCGAAGCCTCGGGCATTCTAGGCCACGGAAGCGCTGCGGCGCGCGGCGCCGCAAGGGACACGTGAATGAAGCAGAGCGCACGGCGCTGGCGCACGAGCGCCATGGTCGGCACCACGATCGCGGTGCTGGTCCTGCTGCTCTGGGGAAGCCTGGCCTACGGGTTGTGGCGCAGCCGTGTCGACACGCTCGCCAACGCCACCGAGAACACGCAGCGCCTGACCCAGCTGCTGGAGACGCACGCGGCACGGCTCTATGAGAGCGCCAGCCTCGTCCTGACCGCCGCCGAGAACTGGGGCCGCACCAATCCCGACGCGGACCTGCGGACCGACCAGGCCTTCCACCTGTTCGCCGAGCTGCTGATCTCGCAGACGCGGCCGATCCGCTCGCTGATCGTTGTCGATTCCAGCGACCGCGCCAAGGTCGTGGCCGGCCGGCGCATCGACACGGTCGTGTCGTTGCCCGACCGTGACTATGTCCGCGTCTGGTCGGCGCCGCGCGTGCACGAGCCCTATGTCGGAACCCCGGTCCGCAGCCGTTTCGACGGCGAATGGGTTCTTCCGGTGTCGCTCGCCATTGGCACGAGCCCGACCCCCGCGATCCTGCTGGTGGTCGAACTGAGTCTCGCCGAGATCAACGCGCTCTATCGCTCGATCCTTGTAGGGCGCACCGATGCCGCCAGCCTGATGCGCACCGACGGCACCCTGCTGACCCGCGTGCCGTTTTCGGACGCCAATGTCGGTCGGGTGCTCGGCAACGGTCGCATTTTCGTGCGGCATCTGCCCGAGAGCCCGCGCGGCGTATTCGATGAGGTGGTGGTCATCGACGGGATGCGCCGGATCGTCGGCTATTCGCGAGTCGGCACGACGGACCTGGTTGTCGTCTTCTCGCAGCAGACGGAAGCGGCGCTGGTGGATTGGTGGCGCAGCCTTCAGCTCTATATCGCCGTCTTCGTGCTGGTCAGCGCTGTGGTCATCGGACTCGGGGTTTATGTCGTGCGCCTCATCCGCCGCGACGAGGGGCTGGCCCGCGTCCAGCACGAGGCGCTGCTGGCCGCCGAGGCCGGCAGCCGCGCCAAATCGACCTTCCTCGCGACGATCAGCCACGAGTTGCGCACACCGCTCAACGCCATCCTCGGCTTCTCGAGCCTGCTCGCCGACCAGGCACACGGACCGCTGGGCGCGCCGCAGTACCGGGACTACGCCAACGACATCCGGCACAGCGGCGCCTATCTCATGGACCTGATCGAGGACATGCTGGATGCCGTGCGGCTGGAAGCCGGGGCGTTGAAGCTCGTGCCCGAGCCCGCGGATGTGCAGGCCGAAGTGCAGACAATCTTTGCCGCGCTGCGGCCGGAGGCCGAGCGCAAGAAGCTCTCGCTGACGGTCGAGATAGCGCCGGAGGTCCCGGCCCTCGAGCTCGACCTGCGGGCCTTACGCCGCATCCTGATGAACCTTGTCGGCAACGCGGTGAAGTTCACCGATGCGGGTGGCGCCGTCACCGTGAAGGCCGCGCTCGACGCCGGGCAGGTCGTCATTGCGGTCAGCGACACCGGCATCGGCATCGCGCCCGAAAAGATCGGCCTGCTCGGCCGGCCCTTCGTGCAGGTCGACGACAGCCTGACGCGGCGCCACGCGGGCTCAGGTCTCGGCCTCGCCATCTGCAAAGGACTGGCGGAGGCGATGGGCGGGCGCCTCGAGATCGTCAGCCGCGTGGGGCAGGGGACAACGGTGACGGTCCGCCTGCCCGCCTCGCCGGCACTGGGCGCGACCGGGCGACCGCTGGTCCGGCGGCCGGCGGCCTGAGCGCGGGGTTCAGCCCCGCCACTTCTCGAAGAAGTCGTTCCCCTTGTCGTCGACCACCAGGAAGGCGGCGAAATCGACGACGTCGATCTTCCACACGGCTTCCATACCGAGCTCCGGGAAGGCGAGGCATTCGACCTTCTTGATGTGCTTCTCGGCCAGCAGCGCGCCCTCGCCGCCGATCGAGCACAGATAGAAGCCGCCGTGCTTCTTGCAGGCGTCGGTCACGACCTTTGAGCGGTTACCCTTGGCGAGCGTGACGAAGCTGCCGCCCGCCGCCATGAACGGATCGACGAAGGAATCCATGCGGCCTGCCGTGGTCGGACCGAAGGCGCCCGAGGCGTAGCCGTCCGGCCGTTTGGCCGGGCCGGCGTAGTAGATGACGAAGTTCTTGAAGTAGTCGGGAAGCGGCTCGCCTTTGTCGAGCGCCGCCTTGATCTTGGCGTGAGCGAGGTCGCGGGCCACGACGATCGGCCCGCTGAGCGAGACGCGCGTGGTGATCTTGAGGCCGGAGAGGGTCTTGCGGATCTCGCTCATCGGCTTGTTGAGGTCGATCCTGACCACGTCGCCGCCGAGCAGCGCCAGGTCGATCTCCGGCAGGTACTGCGCGGGATTGGTCTCGAGCTGCTCGAGGAACACGCCGTCCCTGGTGATGCGGCCCTTGGCCTGGCGGTCGGCGGCGCAGGAGACGCCGATGCCGATCGGCAGGCTGGCGCCATGGCGCGGCAGTCGCACGACGCGCACGTCGTGGCAGAAATACTTGCCGCCGAACTGGGCGCCGATGCCGCTGCTCTGGGTCAGCTTGTGCACGCGCTCTTCCATGGCGCGGTCGCGGAAGGCCTGGCCGAACTTGTTACCCTGCTCCGGCAGGCCGTCGAGATAGCGGGTCGAGGCGAGCTTCACCGTCTTGAGGACGTACTCGGCCGAGGGGCCGCCGATGACGATGGCGAGGTGGTAGGGCGGGCAGGCCGCGGTGCCGAGCGACTTGATCTTGTCGTCGAGCAGCTTGATCAGGTCCTTGTCGTTGAGCTTCGATGGCGCTTCCTGGAAGAGGAAGGTCTTGTTGGCCGAGCCGCCGCCCTTGGCGACGAAGAGGAAATCGTACTCGTCGCCGTCGGTGGCGTAGACCTCGATCTGGGCCGGCAGGTTGTCGCCGCTGTTCACTTCCTTGAACATCTCGAGCGGGGCGAGCTGGCTGTAGCGCAGATTGCGCTCGGTGAAAGTCTTGTGCACGCCGCGCGCCAGCGCCTCGTCGTCGTTGCCGCCGGTCCAGACCTGCTGGCCCTTCTTGCCCATGACGATGGCGGTGCCGGTGTCCTGGCACATCGGCAGGATGCCGCCAGCGGAGATGCAGGCATTCTTCAGCAGGTCGTGGACGACGAACTTGTCGTTGGCCGAGGCCTCGGGGTCTTCGAGGATCGTGCGCATCTGCTTGAGATGGCTCGGCCGCAGCAGATGGGAGATGTCGCGGAAGGCTTCCGAGGCCAGCAGGGTGAGTGCTGCCGGGTCGACCTTGAGTACCGGCTCGCCGCCGAAACTCTCCTGCGAGACGAGCTCGTCGGTGACCTTGCGGTAGGTGGTCGTGTCCTCGCCAAGGTCGAACATGTCGCGGAAGGCGAACTCGGGCATCGGAGACTCTCTCTCTGCTGAAGCGTGAAGGACGCGCGGCTATTTCTTGCGCGCGTCGGACTTGCGGAAGGCGTCGAGCGTCACGACACGCGCGCCGGCGTCGGGGGGCGGCGCTCCGACGGGGGCGCTCGCGGCCGGGAGGGGCGTCGGCAGCGCGGCGGGCGCGCTCGCCGGCTGCGGCTCCGGGACCGAGAACTGCAGCCCGAACTGCACCGAGGGATCGACGAACGCGCTGATCGAGGCCCAGGGAACCACCAGCCGCTCGTGCTGGCCGTTGAAGCTGAGCGTGACCGCGAAATGGCTGTCACCGACCTCAAGGCCCCAGAACTGGTGCTGGAGCACGATGGTCATTTCTTTGGCGTGCTTCTGGCGCAGGTGGTCGGCGAGCTCGGCACCGGGGTAGTCGGTGCGGAAGGTGATGTAGAAATGATGCTGGCCGTTGAGCCCGCGCTCGGCGGCGATGTTGAGCGCCTTGCGCACGACGCTGCGTAGCGCGTCCTCCGTCAGGAGCTGGTAGTTCAGCGGATCGTCCGACACCTTGACCTCAACTCCCACCCGCGGCGGCCTGTCGGCCGCGCTCATTCAGTGGGGGGCTTCTGTTGCCCGGCGCCCCCCGAGCCGCGCTACTTTAGATGCTATTTATCCCTGTGAGGGGATATCAAGCAGCCTTGGCAGCGAGAGCAACGTTGTCGTTGGCATCTCTAAAGTGACCCGATAACGGCGGTATCATGCCGGGCAAACTTCGCACCTTTCCCCGTACGTCGATCCTAAGTCGCCCCCATAAGGCCGCCGCGTCCAGCCAGGCTTGGCTTTGGGCGGCGGCGAATTGGTGGAGGCGCCGGGCTCTGCCCCCGGGTCCGTAGCGGCTATTACATGCGCTATTTATCGCCATAGTCGGTTTCCCGACCCCGTAAATATAGGCGCTTTACCCCCCTCTTGGAAGGGACGGGGCCGGCCCGGCTGTGAGTAAAACCTTGAGTTAAAAGAAAAAGGGCCGCACCGGAGGTGCGGCCCTAAGTCAACAGGGAGGCGTCAATGACCCGGGTCAGGGACCCGGGGACCGGCGGCCAGGGGGAGGAAGAGGCCGCCTATCCAGTGTGCAGGATACGCCCTGGAGGGTTAAGCCATCGCTAAGAGAAGTGACGATTTTCGCGGCCAATTTCAGTGGTATACGCGGCGGGAGCGAAACGCCAGAATGCTTCCATGGATCAGACGACCGCCCTCATCGTGGTGCTGGTGTTCTACGTGGCACCGCTGCTGCACGTTCTCCTGTCACCCGCCGCCGGCAGCTTCCGGCCGCCGCCCGGCTCGCGCTGCCCGATGGGCCCGCGCGTCGGCTGGCTGGTGATGGTCCTGCTGCTCGGGCCGATCGGCTGGCTGATGTTCGTGACGCGCAAGCGGCGCCAGCAGCCTACCGTCTAGCTACTTCTTGAAAAACGCGTCCGCCGCCGAGCGGTGGCCCTGCTTGCTGTTGATCATCGCCCGGGCGCGCTCGATCTCGGCCGTCAGGTTGGCGATGTACTCGTTGAGCTCGGCCACACCCCAGCTCGACAGGTCGCGCGGCTTGGGCGGCTGCTTGCGCGGCTCCAGATCCTCGAATTCCATGGGCGCCTCCCGCTCTTGTCAGGGTCTCGCCTGACGGTTAGACCTGCAGCCGATTTTACCAAAACACCGCTGGAGTGCCGATGACCTCCGTGCCTGCCACCATGACCTGCGTCGAGATCTCCACGCCCGGCGCGCCCGAGGTGCTGAAACCGGCCACGCGGCCGACACCCAAGCCCGAAGCGGGTGAGGTGCTGATCAAGGTGGCAGCCGCCGGAGTCAACCGGCCCGACGTGCTGCAGCGTTACGGCAAGTATCCGGCGCCTCCGGGCGCGTCCGATCTGCCGGGACTTGAGATTGCCGGCACCGTGGCCGCACTGGGCGAGGGCGTGTCCCAGTACAAGGTCGGCGACACGGTGTGCGCGCTGGTTTCGGGCGGCGGCTACGCCGAGTACTGCACGGCGCCCGTACCTCAGTGCCTGCCCGTGCCGAAGGGACTGTCGATGGTCGAGGCCGCGGCGGTGCCGGAAACCTTCTTCACCGTGTGGACCAACGTCTTCGATCGCGGTCGTCTCAAGGCGGGCGAGATTTTCCTCTGCCACGGCGGGGCGAGCGGTATCGGCACCACGGCGGTGCAGTTGGCCAAGGCGTTCGGGTCGCGCGTCTTTGCCACGGCCGGCACCGACGAGAAATGCGCAGCGGTGACCAGGCTCGGCGCCGAGCGCTGCATCAACTACAAGACCGAGGATTATGTCGCGGTGGTCAAGGAGCTGACCAAGGGCGACGCGAAGGGCGAGGGCACCGACGTCATCCTCGACATGGTCGGCGGCGAATACGTCGGCCGCAACCTGCAGCTTGCGCGCCTCGAAGGGCGCATCGTGCAGATCGCCTTCCTCAAGGGCGCGAAGACCGAGGTCAATCTCGACCCGCTGATGAGGAAGCGCCTGACCCTCACGGGCTCCACCCTGCGCGCGCGTTCCGTCGCCGAGAAGGGCGCGGTCGCGGCGGCGGTAAAGCAGCATTGCTGGCCGCTGCTCGAGGCGGGCAAGGTGAAGCCGGTGATCCACGCCACCTTCCCGCTGGCCCAGGCCTCCGAGGCGCACCGCACCATGGAGGCCGACACTCATATCGGCAAGCTGGTGCTGAGCGTCGCCTGAGCCCGGCCAAGCTAAAGCCCTTTGACCCGGGAAAGGCGCGCCTATATAAGAAGCGCCTATCCCGAAATCATGCGGTTCTGGTTGTTTCCCTAACGGGAATCAAAGGCTTGGAACCTGTCCGGAGGCTTCGATGACTCTCCCGCTCATGCCCAAGGCGACAGCGGTCTGGCTGGTGGAAAACACGTCCCTGTCGTTCGAGCAGATCGCCGAGTTCTGCGGCATGCACGCCCTCGAGGTGCAGGGTATTGCCGACGGCGAAGTGGCCATCGGCATCGTCGGGCTCGACCCGATCGCCAGCGGCCAGCTCACCCGCGAGGAGATCGTGCGCGTCGAGGGCGACAAGCAGTCCCGCCTGCAGCTCGCCAAGTCGGAGCTGCCGGAGCTTCAGGCCCGCGCCGCCAAGGGCGCCAACTACACGCCGGTGTCGAAGCGTCAGGACCGGCCGCACGCCATCGCCTGGCTGCTGCGCCATCATCCCGAACTGACCGACGCCCAGATCCGCCACCTCGTCGGCACCACCAACACGACGATCCAGAAGATCCGCGATCGCTCGCATCCCGAGACGCCGAACCTCAAGCCGCGCGACCCGGTGGCGCTGGGCCTCGCCACGCAGGCGCAGCTCGACGACGCCATCGAGAAGGCGCATCGCAGCGCGCTGCGTGCCAAGAAGGAAGCCGAACGCCAGGCCCGCCGCGCCGCCAAGGCGCTGGCCGCGGCGGAAGCCGCCAAGGAGGCCGATGCCGCGCGCGAAGCCGCGGCGGAACTCGACGCGGCGACCGATGAAGTGACCGGCACCGACGCGGCTGCAGAGCCCGCGACCGCCGGCGACAAGCCGCCTGAGAATCAGGGCCAGTCGTAACGAGAGAAAATGTCACCCCCGCGAACGCGGGGGTCCAGAGTCCAACAGCACGCACTTACCTTGGATGCCCGCTTTCGCGGGCATGACGGACAAGATCAGCCCACCGGCACCACGTAGTTGAGCGCCAGCCGGCCGCCGTCCGGATAGACGGTCTGGCCGGTCATGTATGAGGCGTCGTCGCTGGCCAGGAACACGGCGACCGAGGCGATCTCCCCGACCTCGCCCAAGCGCCCGAGCGGCGTGCGCATGAAGATGCGCTTCTTGGCCTCCTCATTCGACATCACCGCCTTGCGCGCCAGCTCGGTGCCGATCGTGCCCGGGCCGATGGCGTTGACCCGCACGCCGTGCGGTGCGAGCGCCAGCGCCATGACCTTGGTCAGCTGGTTCACGCCGCCCTTGGAGACGACGTAGGGAATCTGGTTGGGGATGGCCAGCACCGCGTTGACCGAGGACATGTTGACGATGGCGTAGCTGCTTTTCTTGGGCTTGCCCTGTTTCTTCATCTGCCGGGCTACGGCCTGGCCGACGAGGAAGCATCCCTTCAGGTTCACCCGCAGCACGCGGTCGAAATCCTTCTCGCTGATGTCGAGGAATTCGGCGGTGTGGATGATGCCGGCGTTGTTGATCAGGATGTCGACCCGGCCCCATTTACGGACCGTCGCCTGGACCAGGGCCTGTGCCTGGGTGGCGTCACCGACGTCGCAGACCGTAAACGCCGCGCTCTTGCCGAGTTTCTTTGCTTCCGCCGCGCCGCGTTTGGCGTCGACGTCGGAGAGCATGACCCGGGCACCCTCGGCGGCCAGCGCCCTGGCGCAGGCGAGGCCGATGCCGCCGGCCGAGCCCGTGACGATGGCGATCCTTTTCCTGAGACGCATGGCGCCCTCGATTCCTGACACTCGTTAACGGCGGTCAGCGCCCTGAATAGCGTTGATGTCCCTTCAACGCAATTGACGGGGCCGGGCTGCTGATCGCGGACTCCGCTTGACTTAAGTCAAGGACAAATCTTCCATAACGCAATACGCATAACCCCTTAATGGGCGCCTGCTGGCCTCTCCGGCAGGTTCATGCCGTCGATAGCCCTTCGGGCAACGCGGGAATGGTCATGGTGGATGCGCGCTCCAAGATATCCGAAGCCCCCGGGCAAACCGTTCGCCGTCGCGAGCGGACGATCTTTGTGTTTCTGGCGATCTTTCTGATGCCGGTTCTGGCCGTCGCCATCGTCGGCGGCTACGGCCTTGCCGTCTGGATGTATCAGCTCCTTGCCGGTCCGCCGACGGGTTGAGCCGATGCGACCTGGCGATCATCCTGCGGGTTTCGATCCGGCGCGACGGGCCTTCTTGCGCGGTCAGGTGCCTGTCCGCGAGGTGGCCATTTCCTCCCGCTGCCTTGCCGCGAACGGCGTGATCTGCCGGAGCTGCGAGGAAGTCTGCGAGCCGCGCGCCGTGTCGTTCATTCAACGGGCCGGCGCCGTAGCGCGCCCTCACATCGATCTTTCGCGATGCACCCGCTGCGGCGAGTGCGTGCCGATCTGCCCGACCACCGCCATCGCCATCACGACAGCCGGAGGCCTCGCTCATGGCGGCTGAAATTCATATCTCGAGCCTGCTGGTGCACGCGCGGCCCGACCAGGCGGCGGCCATCGACGCTGCCATTCGCGCCATGGACGGCGCTGAAGTCCATGCCGTCTCGCCTGAAGGCAAGCTGATCGTGACGCTGGAGACCAGCGGCACGGGCGCCATTTCAGAGAGGCTGTCGGCCATCAATTCCCTCAGCGGCGTCCTGTCGGCCGCCCTTGTCTATCACCAGTTCGAACCTGAGAAAGGCTCGGAGTAAAGCCATGGATATTTCCCGTCGCGACGTCATCAAGGCGCAAGCCGTTGCCGCAGCCGCCGCGGCCGCCGGCGTCGCCACTCCCGCCGCCGCGGCTAACGTCGTCCTGCCCGGCGACGAAGCACGACTGAAATGGTCCAAGGCGCCCTGTCGCTTCTGCGGCACCGGCTGCAGCGTGATGGTCGCCACGCGCGACAACCAGGTCGTGGCCACCCACGGCGATGCCAAGGCCGAGGTCAACAAGGGCCTCAACTGCATTAAGGGCTACTTCCTCTCCAAGATCATGTATGGCTCCGACCGGCTGACCAAGCCGCTGCTGCGCATGCGCAACGGCCAGTACGCCAAGGACGGCGAGTTCCAGGAAGTCAGCTGGGACCAGGCCTTCGACACCATGGCGGCGCAGTTCAAGCGCGTGCTGCGCGAGAAGGGCCCGACGGGCGTCGGCATGTTCGGCTCCGGCCAGTGGACGATCTGGGAGGGCTATGCCGCAAGCAAGCTGATGCGCGCCGGCTTCCGTTCCAACAACCTCGATCCCAATGCACGCCACTGCATGGCCTCTGCCGCGTACACCTTCATCCGCGCCTTCGGCATCGACGAGCCCATGGGCTGCTACGAGGACATCGAGGCGGCGGACGCGTTCGTGCTCTGGGGCTCGAACATGGCCGAGATGCATCCGATCCTGTGGACGCGCGTCACCGACCGGCGGCTGATGAACCCCCATGTCAAGGTCGCCGTGCTCTCGACCTTCGAGCATCGCAGCTTCGACCTCGCCGACGTGCCGATCGTCTTCAAGCCGCAGACCGATCTGGCGATCCTCAACTTCATCGCCCGCTACATCATCACGAACAACCGCTACGACAAGGCCTTCATCGAGAAGCACGCCATCTTCCGCCGCGGCAACGTGGATATCGGTTACGGCCTGCGCGATGAGCATCCGCTCGAGGTCAAGGCCAAAAACCGCGCCGAGGCGCCCGGCTCCTCGCCCATGACCTTCGAGGAATACGCCGCCTTCGTGCAGCCTTACACGGCTGAGATGGTCTCGCGTCTGTCCGGTGTCCCGGTCGACCGCCTCAACGCGCTGGCCGAGCTCTACGCCGATCCCAAGACCAAGGTCATGTCGTTCTGGACCATGGGCTTCAACCAGCACACCCGCGGCGTCTGGTGCAATCACCTCGTCTATAACATCCATCTGCTGACCGGCAAGATCTCGTCGCCCGGCAACAGCCCGTTCTCGCTCACCGGCCAGCCTTCGGCCTGCGGCACGGCGCGCGAGGTCGGCACCTTTGCCCACCGCCTGCCGGCCGACATGGTGGTGATGAACCCGGAGCACCGGGCGCGCACCGAGGAAATCTGGAAGCTGCCGAAGGGCACCATTCCCGCACAGCCGGGCTATCACGCGGTGGAGCAGAACCGCATGCTGCGCGACGGCAAGCTCAGTGCCTACTGGGTGCAGGTGAACAACAACATGCAGGCCGCGCCCAACATGATGGAGGAAGGTCTGCCGGGCTATCGCAACCCGGAGAATTTCATCGTCGTCTCGGAGGCCTATCCCACGGTCACCGCGCGCGCCGCCGACCTCATCCTGCCCGTCGCGATGTGGGTGGAGAAGGAAGGGGCCTACGGCAATGCCGAGCGCCGCACCAATTTCTGGCACCAGCTCGTCAAGCCGCCCGGCGAGGGCCGCTCCGACCTCTGGCAGCTGATGGAGTTCTCCAAGCGCTTCACCACCGACGAGGTCTGGCCGAAGGAACTCCTGGACGCCAACCCGTCGTACAAGGGCAAGACGCTGTTCCAGGTGCTGTTCGCCAACGGCACGGTCGACCGTTTCCCGGTGAGCGATATCGAAGAGGGCTACGACAACGACGAATCGAAGGCCTTCGGCTTCTACGTCCAGAAGGGACTGTTCGAGGAATATGCCGCCTTCGGCCGCGGCAAGGCTCACGACCTGGCGCCGTTCGACACCTATCACCAGGTGCGTGGCCTGCGCTGGCCGGTGGTCGACGGCAAGGAGACGCGCTGGCGCTTCCGCGAAGGCTACGACCCCTACGTCAAAACCGGCGAAGGCCTGGCCTTCTACGGCTTCCCCGACAAGAAGGCGCGCATCTTCGCCTTCCCCTACGAGCCTGCGGCCGAGGAGCCGGATGCCGAGTACGACACCTGGCTGGTTACGGGCCGCGTGCTTGAGCACTGGCATTCCGGCTCGATGACCCGGCGGGTGCCGGAGCTCCACAAGGCCATGCCGTCGGCGCTGTGCTTCATGCATCCCGACGACGCGCAGAAGCGCGGCCTGCGGCGCGGCGACGAGGTCAGCGTCAAGTCGCGGCGCGGCGAGGTCCGCATCCGCGTTGAGACGCGCGGGCGCTGCCGGCCGCCTGTCGGGGTCGTCTACGTGCCCTGGTTCGACGAAAGCATCCTGATCAACAAGGTGACGCTCGACGCCACCGACCCGATCTCCAAGCAGACGGACTTCAAGAAATGCGCCGTGAAGATCGAAAAGGTCGCCATGGCCGGAGGCCGGCCATGATTCGCGCCCGCACGCTCATCGCCCTCCTCGTCGCGGTGGTGGCCGCCGCGGCGCTGCCGGCCATTGGCGCGGAGGTTCTCGGGCTGCGCGGCCCGGCGCCGCTCAACGAGGCCAAGCCGGCGGCGCCGATTGCCAACGACGTCAACAATGACCGCCGGATGGTGCGGAACTATCCCGAGCAGCCGCCGGTCATTCCGCACGCGATCCGCGGGTACGAGGTCACGCTCAACGCCAATCGTTGCCTCACCTGCCACGGCCGTCAGTTCACCGAGCAGAGCCAGGCGCCGATGATCAGCATCACGCATTTCATGGATCGCGACGACCAGATCCTCGCGACCGTGTCGGCACGTCGCTACTTCTGCACCCAGTGTCACGCCCCGCAGACGGACGCAAAGCCCCTGGTCGAGAACCGCTTCCAGGACATCGACACCCTGGTGCAGCGCGAGCGCGCGGGGGCACCCCCGAGGTCGGCCCGATGATTGCCCGCGTCCTCTCCTGGATCGAGCCCTACTGGACGACGCTGGTCCGGCCGGCGACGACGCTCAGCCTGGGCGCCCTGACACTCGGCGGCTTCATCGGCGGCGTGCTCTTCTGGGGCGGGTTCAACACGGCGCTCGAGGCGACCAATACCGAACGGTTCTGTGTCAGCTGCCACGAGATGCGCGACAACGTCTTCGCCGAGCTCAAGGACACGATCCACTACACCAACCGGTCGGGAGTCAGGGCCACCTGCCCGGACTGCCATGTGCCTCACGAATGGACCAACAAGATCGCCCGCAAGATGCAGGCTTCGAAGGAGGTCTGGGGCAAGATCTTCGGCACGATCGACACGCGCGAGAAGTTCGTCGAGATGCGCCTGGAGTTGGCGCAGCATGAATGGGCGCGTCTCAAGGCCAACAACTCGCTGGAGTGCCGGAACTGTCACGGCACGGACTACATGGATCTGACCAAGCAGTCCGTGCGCGCGCAGCAGGCTCACGGCACGTTCCTTCTCACCGGCCAGCGCACCTGCATCGACTGCCACAAGGGTATCGCCCACCGCCTGCCCGACATGTCCCGCGTGCCCGGCTGGAACTAAGCCTGATAGAGCGGCCAATGAAGATTGCCTGTCCCATCCAGACTCTGGTCGCCGGAGGCATCCCGCGCTACCGGCGAAGCGGCGGTCCCGCCTTTCTCTCGGCCGGGTTCCGCCCCTTCTTTTTGCTGGCGGCTCTGTGGTCGGCGCTCGCGGTGCCGATCTGGCTGGCAGTCCTGGAAGGCCATGTGACCCTTCCATCGGTGCTGGCGCCGGGATTGTGGCACGCGCACGAGATGGTCTTCGGCTTTGCCGCCGCGGCCGTGGCCGGGTTTCTGCTCACGGCGATCCCCAACTGGACCGGGCGGATGCCGCTGCAAAGCGCGCCCCTTGCCGCCCTCGTCGCGCTGTGGCTGGCCGGACGCCTGGCCATGCTTCTGTCGGATACAGTCGGCGCTGGATGGACGGCCATCCTCGATCTCGCTTTTCCTGTGGTCTTCCTTGCAGTCATTGCCCGCGAGATCATCGCCGGTCGCAATTGGCGCAATCTGCCGATGCTGGTAGCGCTCGGTCTGCTGTTCGGCGGCAACATGCTCACGCACCTGGAGATGCTCAGTCTGGCCGTGACGGCCGCGCTTGGTATCCGGCTCGGGATTGCCACCCTGCTGCTGCTCATCGGCCTGGTTGGCGGGCGTATCATCCCGAGCTTTACCGGCAACTGGCTGGCGCGCCTGCGGCGCGACCTGTCGCCGCCCAAGCCATTCGACCGCTTTGACCGCGTCGTCATGGCGGTCACTCTCGTGACCCTGGTCGTCTGGGTCGGTGATCCGGACAGCGCCGTGCTGTCCTGGCTGGCGCTGCCGGCCGGAGCCGCTCATCTCATGCGGCTGGCGCGCTGGCGCGGAGCGGTGGTCTGGCGCGAGCCGCTGCTGCTCGTCCTCCACGTCGGCTACGCCTGGGTGGGGATCGGCTTCCTGCTGTTGGGGACAAGCGTCGTGTTGTCGATGCCAACGACGGCTGCCTTGCATGCGTTCACTGCAGGGGCCATCGGCACCATGATTCTGGCGGTGATGACCCGGGCCTCGCTCGGCCATACCGGCCACACGCTGGTGGCGGGGCCTCTGACCGTGGCGATCTATGCGCTGGTCACGCTGGCGGCTTCATTGCGGGTCGCGGCGCCGCTGCTGATCGACGACTACATGCCGGTCCTCGCCGTGGCCGGCCTCGCCTGGAGCGCGGCCTTCGGCCTGTTCGTGCTGGGCTATGCACCGGTTCTGCTGGCTCCGCGCGTCCGGGGCGACTAGTCGGCGGGCGGCCTGGATTCTCTGCTAGTATCGACGACGGAGGACAAGCCATGGTCGACAGTCTCGCTCGCGAACGCACGGCGCGCACCAGGCGCCGCTCGGTCTCCCTCTATCAGCCGACCCAGGACGGCCGGATCTTCCCGGTCGAGCCCGAGTTCTCGAACCTCGCGGAAGAGCGGCTGCATCTCAAGCAGCGGCTCGCCGCCGCTTGCCGGGCCTTCGCGCTGGAAGGGTTCGACTACGGCTTTGCCGGGCACCTGACGATCCGCGATCCGGAATTCCCGGAGCTCTACTGGACCAACCCGATGTGCGTCCATTTCGCCAATGTGAAGGTGTCGAACCTCATCCTGGTGAATCACGCCGGCGAGGTGGTCGAGGGCGACTACGCCGTCAACCGCGCCGGCTTCGTGCTGCACGCCGCCGTGCACCAGGCGCATCCCGACATCCTCGCCATGTGCCACGCCCATACGGTCTACGGCACGGCGTTCGCGTCTCTCGGCCGGCCGCTGGAGCCCATCTCGCAGGACGCCGCCGCCTTCTTCGAGGATCACGTGGTGATCAAGGATGAAGCCGGGCAGGTGGCCGTGGAAGAAGACGCCGGCCCCAAGGTCGCTGACTGGTTCAAGGGCGTGAAAGCCGCCATCCACCAGAACCACGGCCTGCTCACCGCCAGCCGGCACAGCATCGAGGCCGCCGCCTTCTGGTTCATCGCGCTGGAGCGCTGCTGCCAGCAGCAGCTGATGGTCGAGGCGACAGGCACCAAGCCAGTGCTGGTCAGCCCGGAGAAGTCACGCTACAGCCGCGAGCACGTGGGCAGCGAGTACATCGGCTGGCTGCACTTCCAGACCATCTGGGACGGCCTGATGAAGACGCAGCCGGACATGCTCGACTAGCGCGCTGCGTTAGTCGAACCCGCTGCAGCGCTTAAGAAGCAAGCGCCGAGCAACAATCGTTCTATTTTTGCGGCGATTCATCTCGTCGCTGCTCAGCCGAAGGGTGTTCCCACGGCTGACGCGAGGGTAGTTGACGTAGTTTCGCCTTCAGGTAGGCGCCGACGCCAAGGATAGCCAGAATGCCAGCGCCTCCGGCAAGAGCCTCCTTGTTCGAGATTGGCGCTAGTGCGAGGCCAACGAAGGCTGCAAAGAGGAGCCCGCCGATTGAGGCCGTGATCAGGATGACTTTGACGGACGATTTCGCAACGTCGGCAAGCCATGATCCCCGCTCCTCATTTCCTAGAGGAGAGGGGCGCATCGAGTCATTCAATCGCTGCATGCCGGTGACCGCTGCGACCAGGGCCACGACAATTCCGAGAAGACTCAGAATGCCGATCAAGGCATCCATTAGCCGGCTACTTTCAGTCCGTCTTTCGCGTAACCCGCACCCTGCAAGGACTCCGCGACCTCGCCGAGAATGGCGGGGTCGTCGATGGTCGCGGGCTGCTTGAACTCCTGGTTCTCGGCGATCTTCTGCATGGTGGCGCGCAGGATCTTGCCCGAGCGCGTCTTGGGCAGGCGCTTGATGACGATGGCCTGTTTGAAGAAGGCGACGGGACCGATGCGTTCGCGCACCAGGGCGACGACCTCCCTGACGATCTCCTCGTGCGGCTTGTTCGTGCCGGCCTTGAGAACGATGAAGCCGAGCGGCACCTGGCCCTTCATCTCGTCGGCGATGCCGATGACCGCGCATTCGGCGACATCGGGGTGCGCGGCGAGAACTTCCTCCATGGCGCCGGTCGACAGGCGGTGGCCGGCGACGTTGATCACGTCGTCGACGCGGGTCATGACGTAGACATAGCCCTCGGCGTCGATGTAGCCGGCGTCGCCGGTCTTGTAGTAGCCGGGGAAGTCGTCGAGATAGGCCTTGCGGTAGCGGTCGTCGGCGTTCCACAGCGTGGGCAGCGTGCCGGGCGGTAGCGGCAGCTTGCAGCACAGCGCGCCGATGTCGCCGCGTTTGACTTCCGTGCCGTCGGCGGCCAGCGCCCGCACGTCCCAGCCCATCGCCGCCTTGGTCGGCGAGCCCGGCTTGACCGGGAAGGGCTTGCCGTCGTCGCCGTCGAGACCCATGCAGTTGGCGACGATCGACCAGCCGGTCTCGGTCTGCCACCAATGGTCGATCACCGGCACCTTGAGCATCTCCTGCGCCCATTCGAGCGTGGGCGGGTCGCAGCGCTCGCCGGCCAGGAACAGCATCTTGAAGTTCGACAGGTCGTATTTGCCGATGAACTCGCCCTTGGGGTCGTCGCGGCGGATGGCGCGGAAGGCCGTGGGCGCGGTGAACATCGCCTTGACCTTGTGCTGCGCGATGATGCGCCAGAAGGTGCCGGCATCGGGCGTGCCCACCGGCTTGCCCTCGAACAGGATCGTGGTGCAGCCGGCGAGCAGCGGCGCGTAGACGATGTAGGAATGGCCCACCACCCAGCCGACATCGGAGGCGGCCCAGTACACGTCGCCGGCCTCGACGTCGTAGATGGTCTTCATCGAATCGCAGAGCGCCACGGCATGGCCGCCGTTGTCGCGGATCACGCCCTTGGGCTGGCCGGTGGTGCCGCTGGTGTAGAGGATATAGAGCGGATCGGTCGCCGCGACGGTGACGCAGTCGGCCGGCTTCGCCCTGGCGATCTCGTCCTCCCAGTCGCGGTCGCGGCCGGCCACCATCTCGGCCTTGAGCTGCGGCCGCTGCAGGATGACGCAGGCGGACGGCTTGTGCTTCGCCAGGCTGACCGCGCCGTCGAGCAGCGGCTTGTAGGCGATGACCCGGTTGACCTCGATGCCGCAGGAGGCGGAGACGATGACCTTTGGCTGGCAGTCGTCGATGCGCACGGCGAGCTCGTTGGCGGCGAAGCCGCCGAAGACCACGGAATGAACGGCGCCGAGGCGTGCGCAAGCCAGCATGGCCACCACCGCTTCGGGCACCATCGGCATGTAGAGGATGACCCGGTCGCCCTTGGCGACACCGAGCCTGGCGAGCACGCCGGCGAAACGCGCGACCCAGTCGCGCAGCTCGCTGTAGGTCCAGCTCTTTACGGTGTTGGTGACGGGTGAGTCGTAGATCAGCGCCTTCTGCGCGCCGCGTCCGGCCTCGATGTGGCGATCGACGGCGTTGTAGCAGGTGTTGAGCTCACCGCCGACGAACCAGCGGTAGAAGGGCGGGTTTGAGGCATCCAGCACTTTGGTCCAGGGCCTGGACCAGGTGATCTTTTTAGCCACCTCGCCCCAGTAACCCTCGGGGTCCCTGAGCGAGCGGGCGTGCTGGTCGGCGTAGCGCGGCTTCATGACGTTTCCCCAGGTTTCTTGTGGCGACTCTGCCCGCAAAGCGGGGGCTTGCCAAGCCGAGGGGACAGGCGATCCGGCCGCACCGCTTGATCTGCGTCAAGGCCGCGCTGCCGGCGGCACTATAAGTTCTCATAGCTATGCGTTTACTCGCTGTTTGTGGGATTCCTCCATGCTCCGGTTGAATAACGGACAGCCTCAAACAGCTCATCCGGTCCTGGACTCGATGGCCGGTGTTGTCTTCGTACGGTTAGGGCAAGGCAATGCGTGCATTGGTGATCGACGACGACGAGGTCTACCGTCTGCTCGTCCGATCCGCGCTGGAGGGAATGGGCTGGAAGGTCGATGAGGCGTGGGATGGACAGATTGGCTGGCAAATGTACCAGCTCGCCGGCTACGATCTCGTCGTCTCCGATATCATCATGCCCCACCAGGAAGGTTTGGAGACCATCCGGCTGATGCGCGCCGCCCGGCCGGACGTCCCGATCCTGGCCATCTCCGGGGGCGGCACGTTTTCGGCCGGTTATCTGCGTGCAGCCCGCTGGTTCGGGGCCAATGGCGTGCTGGCGAAGCCTTTCTCCGCTTCCGTCCTGCAGAGCGCTGTCAATAGCGTGATGACCCCGGCCGTTGGTGAGACAGATGCCATCCACTGAAACCCGGGCCACCACCATTGCCGTCCTTGTTGTCGATGACAGCCCGGTCAACCGGCTGGTCGCCGAGGCCATGCTCAAGGACCGTGGGTTGAGCGTTGAGACGGCGTCGTCGGCTGAAGAGGCCGTAAGCAAGGCGCGCTCCGCAGCCTATGCGCTGATCCTGCTGGATATCCGGATGGCGGGAGCGGACGGGATCGCAGCGGCAAGGCAGATCCGCTCGCTGGGCGGGCACAATCTGTCGGTGCCGATTGTCGCTCTGACGGCCAACGCGGAGACAGGCTGCAGGAAAGCCTGTCTTGCCGCCGGCATGAACGACTTTGTCGCCAAGCCGCTCGAACTGCCGACCCTTGACGACGTCCTGCACCGCTGGTGCGGTCTTCCGCCGGCTTCGATAGCGGATGCCCGCCGTAGCGCACCGGAGGATACTTCCGGTCCGATCGATCCCGCGGTGTTTGCCGAGCTTCGAGCCGGAATCACGCCGGAGAGCTTCCGCCAGCTGGTCGGCCGGTTCTCCACGGACACGCCCCATCGGATCGTGCGCATGCGTGCGGCGGCGGCCCTTGGAGACCATGAACTGATCGGCCGGGAAGCGCATACGCTCAAGAGCACAGCGGCGCTCTTTGGCGCCCGCCGGCTGATGGCGGCAGCCGCCGCGATCGAGACCATGGCGCGTCATCGCGAAGACTGCGCCAGTCCGGTCGTCGATCTTGCCCCGCTGGCGGATGCGGTCGGCGCGTGGCTCGACCGCGAGCTGTCGCAGGCGGCAAGTGACCCGGAAATCGGCGGGAAAGCATGAACGTTTCCCGGCCGTTGGCGCAAGCGAGAGAATTTCCAAGGGATGATCCGTCCTTGCGGATATCTCGTATGATAGACTTGTTTCTTCGTTCTCTGTTCTCACGCTTCCTGTCTCACGGCCTATGACTTCCGCCCCTTCCACGCCAGAGTCCCGGGCTACAGGCGACGGTGGCGCGCCTCCGGCAGGGCCGAACGTGCTGATGGTCGACGACCATGTTCTCCTGGTCGATCTTCTCGAGGCCTATCTGCGCGGTCTCTCACCGCCGATTAACGTGATCAAGGCAACCAGCATGCCGCAGGCCCTGGCCATCGTGCAGGGGGGCGGCGACATTGCGCTGGCGGTCCTCGACCGGCACATGCCCGACATGGACGGCCTGACGGGTCTGAGGCATCTGCGCCGGCTCAAGCCGGATTTGCCGGTTGCCATCCTGACCGGATCTCCCGGCGTCAGCGGCATCGAGGCCGCGCGTCAGGCCGGCGCCGTGGCGTATATTCACAAGACCATCGGCGCTCCGGGGATCGGGCAGCTTCTGCTTCGGGTTCTGGCCGGCGAGCGATGCTTTCCGGCTCCGGCGAGCGACCGTTCCCCATCACCCCCGGCGGCGGCCGGTGACACGGATGCCGGGCCGGGCCTGTCGGCTCGCGAACAGGACGTCCTGTCGCAGCTGGTCGCCGGGCGGCCGAACAAGGATATTGCGCGAGCGCTGGCCATTGCTCCGGTGACCGTTTCGTTTCACCTGACGCAGATCTACCGAAAACTGGGCGCGAGTTCCCGCACGGAGGCCGTCCGCATTGCCTTCGAGCGCGGCCTTGTGCGCGACCGCCGCAGCTAGACGATCTCGCCGGAGATGGCTGGCGAGCCGAGAGCCATACTTTGGTCGTGGATGCGATCGAAGTCCCGCGGCATATGCGTCAGCGGGGTGCGGCCCTTGTTTTTCCCGTTCGATTTTCGGTTTCTAGGAATTCTCCTAGGTCCAAATTAGACAATCATTGATGCTGCGGCTTCAGTATCCGCGCCTGTATCAACGCCCGTTCCCAGGGCGGCATCAGGCGAAAGGATAGTCGAGATGAACACACGGAATCTGGTTCTTGGAATGGCGCGGGCGGTGCTGCTCGCGGCCGTGGTCCTGCTGGCTCCTGCGGCGCACGCCAACGAGACGCCGATGACACTGCCGGGGGCCAAGACGGTCACGGCGGACGAAGTCAAGGGACTGCTCGGCAAGGCGGTGATCCTCGACGTACGCCGCAAGGCTGCCTTCCAGGAAGGCCATCTGCAGGGCGCGCGCTCGATCACCCATGCTCACAACAAGGACGCAAAGTCCTTCGACGTCAGCGTTTACGGCACTGACAAGTCGGCGACCATCGTCATCCACGGCCATGGCTCGGACGGATGGTCGGCGGTCGACGCGGTGAACACCGCCGTCAAGGCCGGGTTCACCAACGTGCTCTGGCTGCGCGGCGGCTTCAAGGAGTGGTCCGACAAGGGCCTTCCGCTGGTCAACTAAGTCGCTCGACGTCTGGGGGGCCGCTTCGGCGGCCCCCGCGCTTTCCGGAGAACACGCTATGCAGCCGCCGACAGGGGCCTCGACACGCCTGGGCATGATCCGCACCAGCGCCGCACGGAGGGGAGTTGCCGTCCGGTCGATTTCGTCGGTCGCCATCCTCACGCTCGTGATCATCGGTTTCGGCTCCTTAATCGGCTATGTGACCCATCGCAGCGCCTCGGACTTTGCCGTCCTGGCGGAGGAGCACGAACCGGCGCGCGAAGCGCTCGGCCTGGTGACCGACAACCTGACGGCGCTCAATAATCGTCTGCTCGGCGTAATGGCCGATGTGTACAGCGCATCCGGTTCGGTTGATCGCGTCAACCGCATGGTGGCCGGCATAACAGAGGGCTGGACGCGCTTCGAGACGCTGGACGGCGCGCGCCTGGCGGGCCCGGCGATGGAGCCGGCTCGAGAGGCCATGAGCAAGCTGCCGCAGTTCGCCGGCCGCCTGACAGAGGCGCTGCGCGGCAACCGCAAGATCACGGCTCTCTACGACGAGTGGCTCGACCTCTCACTGCCGCTGACCAAGGCGTCGCAGCAGGTGAGTACGCGGCTCGGAGCCGACGTGCGGGCGCTATTCTCGGAGATGCAGCGAACCGCGACATTTGTGACCTATGCCGCCGGGGCCGCGCTGACCGTGGCGTTCCTCGTGCTTGCCTGGACGGCCGTGTCGCTCGTCTGGGGCATCGTACGACCGGTGTCCCGGCTGACCCACAGCATGACGGTGCTCGCTGACGGGGACTTGGGTGTGACGATACCCGCGACCACCCGGCGCGACGAGATCGGAGCAATGGCCCGTGCGGTGGAGGTGTTCAAGGCGGGGCTTGTCCGCGCACGCGAGCTGGCAGATGCCGAACGCGCCGAGACCCAGGCCCGGGAACGGCGGGCCGCGGCGGTCGATGAAGCGATCCGGGATTTCGAGGCTGGAATCTCGGCGCTCCTGCAGCAGCTGTCCGGCTCGGCCGGAGAGACGCATGACGCCGCCAAAGCCCTGCATCGGACGGCCGGAATGGTGACCACGAAGTCCACCGCCGTGAAGTCCGCGGCTGTCAACGCCGCGGAGAACGTGCAGAGCATCGCGGCGGCGTCGGAGGAGATTTCTGCTTCCATCGGCGAGATCGGCCGGCAGGCCGCTGAATCGGAACAGATCGCCGGCCGGGCGGTCGAGCAGGCGGGGCAGACCAATCAGACCGTGCTCGGGCTGACCAGCGCCGCACGGAAGATTGGCGACGTGATCAAGATCATCAGCGAGATCGCCGCGCAGACGAATCTGCTGGCGCTGAACGCGACCATCGAGGCGGCGCGTGCCGGTGAAGCCGGCAAGGGCTTCGCCGTCGTGGCGTCCGAGGTCAAGAGCCTGGCCAATCAGACGACGCGTGCCACCGAAGATATCGCCAGGCAGGTGGCCGAGATCCAGACGGCAACCGAGGCCTCGGCGTCGGCGATCGAAGAGATCGCCTCGACCATTGGCCAGATCAGCGTCAACACCTCGACCGTCGTGTCCGCCGTGGAGCAGCAGCGAGCGGCCTCACAGGAGATCGGCCAGAACGCGCAGCGCGCCGCAAGCCGCACGCAGGACGTCTCGGGCAACATCGCCGAGGTCGCCGGCGGAGCGGAGGAGAGCAGTGCAGCCTCGAACCGTCTCCTTGACGCATCGAAGGAGCTGATGGCGCAGGGCGACCGTCTGCGGCGCCAGGTCGATGGCTTTGTGGCGCGGATCCGCGCCGCCTGACGGCGAACCTAGTCGTTCTTCTAGAGAAGATTTAGAGCTTCATTCACGCCACGCCGGCACTATCAGCACCGATCGATCACTCGATTCAGTGGGATCAGACTGGCATGTGCTCTGTGGTGACGATCCACCCCCGGATGGTGGAGCGGCTTGAAAAGACGCTGGCGGACCGGCTGCGGGCGTTCGAGAGCGAACGCGACAGGACGAGGCAGATCGTCGGCGGCATCCTCCGCCGCATCCGCAGTCTCGAGAGCGAGTTCGGCCTGTCGATGGCCGAGTGCCACGGCGAATGCCATCAGGCGCTGAGCGACATCGAGGCGCTGGACCCGTACGCGAAGGATTCGGCCGCGGAGATCGAGCCCGTGTTGCGGCGCTTCGCCCGCATCGCCGCCCTGCTGGAGGGGCTGGACGTGCCGGCGCTTCTGGCGGCGGCCGAGGACAGAGCCTAGTCCGGTTGCCGCGTACGCCAGGCGGGCGGCAGTCGATCCATCCGGCTACATGCCGAAGGCACGCCTGAAGAATGCCACCATGACAGTGCGTGACTCCTCGGCCACGGCGCGGTTGGGGATCAGGCGGAACGTTCCGCCCTTTCCCTGGTGCGCCGCGGGGTCCGGATAGCTGCGCGGCTGGGTCAGGGGCGAGTCCCAGCCATGCGTGGCGTCGGGATAGTATTTGAGGCTGAAGAGCGGCCGGCTGGCCTCGGGCAGGGCGGCGATCATCCGCTCGCAGGAATCCGGAGCGTCATAATCGTCCTGGCCGCCGGCCTGCACCAGCACCGGCGCGCCGGTGCGCGGCTCGAGCAGTTCGTTGCCGCGCGGGCCGCCGGGCAGGGCGGCCCAGTACACCGGATAGAAGGCGACATGCGCCGCGAATTTCGCCGTGCCGCCGGCGTAGCGCTGTGTGGCACCGGCGTTCGAAGTCAGCTGCGCCTGGACGCCGCCGAGCGAGAAGCCGGTGATGCCGATACGCGCCGGATCGATCTTCGGATGCCCGGCGAGGAAGAGCAGGGCGCCGTAGGAATCCGGCAGCATCTGCGGGGCGGACGGACGCCGGTCCGGGCCCGGGCGGATGCCGCGGGCGGTGAAATAGTCGACCTCCAGGGTGGCGATGCCGGCGGCGTTGAGCGCCTGGATGTGGAAGGCGCCGCGGCCGTCGACTCCGCCCGTGCCGTGGACCACCACCACGGCCGGGACTCTGCCGCCGGAGGCCGGGAGGCGCAGGGTCGCCGGGATGGCGCGGGCCTGCTCGGGGGACGCCGCCGGATAGCTGAGTCTGGTTTCGGCGATCTGGGCCCCGGCGGGATGCGCGGCGAGCAGCGCGAGGGCAAAAACGCCAAAGGCAGCGCGCATGATTTCTCCCCCTGTGACGGGCGGCGGATTGTGGCAGAGTCCGCCGCGATTCCAGCGGAGATTCGTCGATGAAGCGCAGCAAGAAGAAAGTGACGGCCGTCACACGCCGCCGCCCCACCAGGGTCCAGGCCCATCAATTCGAGCGCGATCTCGGCCAGACGCCCGCCAACTACGTGCCGCTGACGCCGCTGTCGTTCCTGCCGCGTGCCGCGCATGTCTTCCCGCGCCATATCGCGCTCGTCCACGGCACGCTGCGCCAGAATTGGGCGCAGACCTACACCCGCTGCCGGCGCCTCGCTTCGGCGCTTAGGAAGAAGGGTATCCGCAAGGGCGACACGGTGGCGCTGATGGCGCCCAACATCCCGGCCGCCTACGAGGCGGCCTTCGGCGTGCCCATGGCCGGCGCCGTGCTCAACGCCATGAACATCAGGCTCGACGCGCCGACCATCGCCTTCATGCTCGAGCACGGCGAAACGAAAGTCCTGCTCACCGACACCGAGTTCGCGCCGGTGATCCGGGCGGCGCTCAGGCAGGTGAAGCGCAGGATCACCGTCATCGACATCGTCGACCCGGTGCGCCGCGAGCAGGGCGGGGCGGAAGACGAACTGGTCGGCAGCATGGACTACGAGGCGTTCCTCGCCACCGGCAATGCCGACGACGAGTGGCAGATGCCGAAGAACGAGTGGGATGCCATCGCCCTCAACTACACCTCGGGCACCACCGGCAATCCCAAGGGTGTCGTCTATCACCACCGTGGCGCCTACCTGAACGCGGTGGGCAACGTGCTGGTCTGGAACCTGCCCAGCCATCCCGTGTATCTGTGGACGCTGCCGATGTTCCACTGCAACGGCTGGTGCTTCCCCTGGACATTAGCCGCCATGGCCGGCACGAGTGTGTGCCTGCGCCGCGTGGAATCGAAGGCGATCTTCGACTCCATCCGCGAGCACGGCGTCACGCATTTCTGCGGCGCGCCGATCGTGCTCAACCTGCTGATCAACGCGCCGGAGAGCGAGAGCGCCGGCTTCGACAAAAAGGTCGAGGTGATGACCGCGGCCTCGGCGCCGCCGGCGGCGGTGCTGGAGAAGATCGAGCGCATGGGGTTCCACATCACCCATGTCTACGGCCTGACCGAAGTCTACGGTCCGGCGGTGGTCTGCGAGTGGCACGACGAGTGGAATGCGCTGCCGGTCGGCGAACAGGCCACGATGAAGGCGCGCCAGGGTGTCGCCTATCCGGTGCTCGAAGGGCTGATGGTGGCCGACGAGAAGACGCTGAAGCCCGTGCCCTCGGACGGCCAGACCATCGGCGAGGTCTTCATGCGCGGCAACATCGTGATGAAGGGCTATCTCAAGAACCCCAGGGCGACGAAGGCCGCCTTCCGGGGCGGCTGGTTCCACACCGGCGATCTCGGCGTCATGCACGCCAACGGCTATGTCGAGCTCAAGGACCGCTCGAAGGACATCATCATCTCCGGCGGCGAGAACATCTCGACCATCGAGGTCGAGGGCGTGCTCTACCGCCACCCGGCGGTGCTCGAGGCCGCGGTGGTCGCACGGCCCGACGAGAAATGGGGCGAGACGCCTTGCGCCTTCGTCACCCTCAAGACCGGCGCCTCGGCCAGTGCGGAGGAGATCATCGCCTTCTGCCGCGAGAACCTCGCGCATTACAAGGCGCCGCGCACCGTGGTCTTCGGCCCGCTGCCCAAGACCTCGACCGGCAAGATCCAGAAATTCGTGCTGCGCGGCCAGGCCCAGGCGCTGCCCGGCGGGGACTAAAGCCGGCGGTTTTCCGGTACACGACCGGGCTACTCGAGTAAAAGCCGGGGCCCACCACCGACTTTTGTTCGATAGCGGACGGTTTTAACTTTGTTAACCGGGATTCTTCTACTTTTATCCCCTTGATTCAGGCCTCAAACAGGCCTCTTTTAGCCTCAAGGAAACGGGGGAGCGTTTGCCACAGCCGCTTGCGGGTCCGGCGCCTTTGCGCTGGCGTCAGCGTCTTGCGCAGATCCGTCCGAGCCAGGCGATCGCCGGCTTCGGCGCGGTGATGGCTGTGGCCATTCTCGCCTTCACCGCCTTCACGCTCTGGTATCTGCGCGAGGAGGCGCTCGACGATGCCGAGCTGCAGGTCGGCAAGCTGAGCCTGGTGCTGGGCGAGCAGACCTCGCGCGCCATCGAGGCGGTCGACGTGGTGCTGCAGGCGACGGTGGAGAAGCTGCGCGCGGCCGACGCGCAGGCGGCGAGCGACGGCCGCTGGCAGACGGCCGAAGCCCTCCACGCGGTGCTCCAGGCACAGTTCGCCGGCATGCCGCAGATCCGCGCCGTCTTCGTCACGGACTATGCCGGGCGCATGCTGCATGATTCGCGGGCGTATCCCGCCCCGGCGCTCGATCTCGCCGACCGCAAATACTTCTCCGTCCATCGCGACGGCCAGGCCAGCGGTCTCTATATCGGCGAGCCGGTGACCGGGCGTATCGACGGCCTGACCGGCTTCCAGGTCTCGCGCCGCTACGACGATCCCTTCGGCAGCTTCGCCGGCGTCGTCGCCGCGACCGTGGAGCCGCGCTACTTCATCGACCTCTACAAGTCGATCGATCTCGGGCCGGGCAGCGTCATCACCCTGCAGCGCCGCGACGGCATCGTTCTCACCCGCCACCCGTACGACGAGAACCTGATCGGCACGTCCATGGCGGGCACGACCGGACACCGCACCGTTCTGGCGCGCAGCGATTTCGGCACCTTCCGCCAGGTCGGCCGGCACGGGCAGATCGACCGCATCTCGGCGAGCCGGGCGCTGCCGCGCTTTCCGCTGGTGCTCTATCTCTCGATGTCGCAGGGCGTGGCCCTGGCCCACTGGCAGCGCCACGCCTATGTCTTCGGCGGCGGCGCCATGGGCGGCCTTGCCACCTTCCTGGTTCTGCTCACCCTGCTGGCCCGCACCTTCACCCGGCAGGAGAAGCTGACCCAGCGCCTCGCCGCCAGCGAGCAGCGTTTCCGCGACGTCATCGAATCCGCCTCCGACTGGATGTGGGAGATGGGGCCGGATCTGCGATTCACCTGGTTCTCCGACCGGCTGATCACCTCGACCGGCATCCGCCCGCAGGACGTGCTCGGCCGCTCGCGGCTCGACGTCACGCCGATGCAGGCCGACGACCCGGCCTGGAAGACGCATCTGCAGATGCTGCGGGACCGGCTGCCCTTCCGCGGCTTTGTCTACGCCCACCGCCGCTTCGACGGCGCCATCCGCTGGCTCAAGGTCAGCGGCGTGCCGGTCTACGCTGCCGACGGGACCTTCCAGGGCTATCGCGGCACGGGCACCGACGTCACGGCCGAGGTCCAGGCCGAGGAGCGCGCGAAGCTGGCGCAGGAGCGGCTGCAGGCCGCGGTCGAGTTCCTGCCCGACGGTTTCGTGCTCTACGATGCGAACGACCGCCTGGTGCTGTGCAACGAGCGCTATCGCCGCATGCACGCCCAGACCGCGGCGGCCATCCAGCCCGGCATGCGCTTCGAGGACATCATCCGCGCCTCGCATGAATCGGGCGAGCAGGACGCCAATGGCGGCGACGTGGAGGCGGCGATCCTGCAGCGGCTGGAGCTGCACCGCCAGGCCGGCGTGCCCTTCGAGCTGATCAGCCGCAACCGCGTCATCCGCGTCGCCGAACGGCGCACCCGCGACGGCTCCACCGTGGCGCTGCACAGCGACATCACCGAGCTCAAGCGGCGCGAGGCGGCGCTGCTCCAGGCCAAGCAGCAGGCTGACGGCGCCAACCGCGCCAAGTCGGAGTTCCTGGCCAACATGAGCCACGAGCTGCGCACGCCGCTCAATGCCATCATCGGCTTTGCCGAATCGATCGAGCGCAAGCTCTTCGGCGAGTCCTCACCGCGTTATCACGACTACGCCGTCGACATCCGCCGCTCGGGCGAGCACCTGCTCTCGGTGATCTCCGACATCCTCGACATGTCGAAGATCGAGAGCGGCAAGTACGAGTTCCACGAGGAGATCGTCAGCCTGCCCGACACCGTCGCCGCCTGCATGCTGATGGTCCGCCAGCTGGCGGAGGAGCGCGGCGTGATCCTCGGGCTGCCCAGCTTCGGTCTCGACATCTGGCTGCGCGCCGACCGCCGCGCGGTCACCCAGGTGACCCTGAACCTGCTGTCGAACGCGGTGAAGTTCACCGAGCGCGGCGGCAGGGTCGGCGTCGAGCTGGCGCTGGACCGGGACCGCGTGCGCCTGGCCATCAAGGACACCGGCATCGGCATCGAGCCCGAGGCGATGAAGACCCTGTTCGAGCCGTTCAGCCGCGGCTCGGCCGCCACCGCGCATCGCACCGACGGTACGGGCCTCGGCCTCGCCATCTCCAGGAAGCTGATGGAGCGCCACGGCGGCACCATCGAGATCGCCTCCGAGCCCGGCAAGGGCACCACCGCCACCGCGATCTTCCCGGCGTCACGCCTGGCGCCGCGTCCCGCGCTCGCGGCAAGTTGACGCGCGCCATCGCGCGCGCCTCGTTCTCCCATAGTGCTGGACCCCGGCCTTCGCCGGGGTGACGGTAGCGCAACGCGAAGCGTTGTCGCGTCAGCGCCGCAGCGCTTGCGGAGCAAGCGCGTGAGGCGCTCCGGGCTCCAGAAAAATAAAAAACCGCCGCGCGGTGAGCATCGACCCCTCGAGCTTCCTTGGAAGCGGGATGGGACGCTCGCAAGACGGCGGTTGCCTGGCTCGACCCCGCGCTAGCGCACGGGTCGGGAGATCATCGCATTCGCGCGATCTCTTCCTTGATCTTCAGTTTTTGTCGTTTGAGTTCGGTGACGTGGACCTGGTCGGGGAGCGGTCGGTGGGCTTCGTCGTCGATTTCCCGTTCGAGCAGCGCGTGACGCGCCTTCAGACTTTCGACACGATCTTCCATCGTCATCGGCAATTCTCCTCGTTGGAAAACGGCCCCTCTTACCCGGAAAGCGTACGCCCCTGTTTTGGGTTTGCCAAGCGGCAAGGCGGAGCGTGGCCGCCATTGTCACGCGCGACGGCGGCTCGTCCGGGGGATAAAATCGCCGGCTCGGGCGGGCCCCCGATTCGGGGCCCAGTCCTGGCCTCTGGCAAAAGAGGTTAAGCAATCGCGGCGCGATGGTACGGGAGTAGATGGATGGCCGACGGCGACCGGAAAAGTGCTGGAGCTTCAATGGGCAAAACCGTGCCGCGCAAGAATATAACCGCCGATCAGCAGGCCGAGATCGACGCCCAGCGCGCCGAGGTTAACCAGACCCGCCGGCCGACGGTGAAGGCGCTGGAGGATGTGCTCTACCAGGCCATCCCGCTGCTCGATCATGGTTTCGTCCGGGTGATCGATTATTTCGGCGATGACGGGGCGATCGTCCAGGCGGCGCGGGTGTCCTACGGCAAGGGCACGAAGAAGGTGCAGGACGACCGCAACCTGATCCGCTACCTGATGCGCCACCGCCACTCGACGCCGTTCGAGATGTGCGAGATCAAGCTGCACGTGAAGCTGCCGATCTTCGTGGCCCGCCAGTGGATCCTCCACCGCACGGCCAACGTCAACGAATACTCGGCCCGCTACTCGATCCTCGATCGCGAGTTCTACGTGCCCGTGCCGGCGCAGCTGGCGAAGCAGAGCAAGACCAATAGGCAGGGACGGGGCGACACGTTCGAGGGCTCGGCCGCCGAGGAGGCGCTGGCCACGATCGAGAACCTGAGTGCGGAGGCCTACTCCGCCTACACCAGGCTGCTCAACGAGGACCAGCAGGGCAACACCATCGATGAGAGCCGCGACGGTTTGGCGAGAGAGCTCGCCCGCATGGTGATCCCCACGAATTTCTACACCCAGTGGTACTGGAAGATAGACCTGCAGAACCTCTTCCACTTCCTCAGCCTGCGCGCCGACCCGCACGCCCAGTACGAGATCCGCGTCTACGCCGACGCGATCGCGGCACTGGTGGAGAAATGGTGCCCGCTGGCCTTCGAGGCGTTCCGCGACTACCGGATGACCGGGGCGGCGGTCTCCGGCCCGGGGATGGAGGTGATCAAGCGCCTGCTCTCCGGCGAGGCGGTGACACAGGAGAGCTCCGGGCTGTCGAAGCGGGAGTGGGGGGAGTTAATGGCGGTGTTGGGTGGCGAAGCGACCTAGAACCAGAGCGCCGCAGCGCTTGCTTGGCGTTTCGCGAAGCGAAAGCGCCGTGCAAGCGCGGGAGGCGCTTACTGTTCGGGAGCGGGCGGAGGGCACGCGATGAAGAAGGGCGGCACTATCGTGCGGCGTTCGGCCAAGCAGATCGAAGCACTGCGCCGCCGCGGCGCATCGCGCACGGATTGGAAGAGGGTAGCCGCGATGAGCGAGGCCGAGCTCGAGGCATCGATCGCCGCTGATCCCGATGACGTCCACGAGCCCCTGGACTGGACGAAGGCCGTCAAGACCCTGCCGCTGCCCAAATAGGCCGTGAAGCTGCGCGTCGACGCCGACCTGCTGGACCGGTTCCGCCGCACGGGCAAGGGCATCAGCCGCGGATGAAGAACGTGCGCGCCTTTGTCCAGAGCCGCAAATGCGGGACACGTTAGTCCATCAACCAAGCTTTACAACTTCGACCTGCCGATAAAGAGTCGGGATCACAGCGGCCTTCGTGCGGAACTGTGAGCGCGCTTTTACGCGCGGCTTGGTTGATGCGTTTTCGATCTTGGCCGCGGGATCCAAATAGACGCGCCCCTCAGCCATTGCGGCAATGAAGGCCAACGGGTTGGGGCCCTCTGCGAGGGTAACTTCCGGTCCATATTGATACTGACGGCGTGGCTCCAGCCGACACATGGACATGACGAAGCAGGCTCGATCATGCTTTCTTCGCCAGTGAGCGAGCAACGCTTCAAATGGCCAGGCCGCGGCGACATTTTGACGATCGTCGAGCAGGGCAATCTGCCCGGTGACGTCAGTCATTTTTTTCGTTTTCGGATCCCAGCCGTGTACTTCCAGCGTAAGTCCAGTTGATGTAACTCTGCGGCCCGCGATGTAGATGCCCCCGAAATTCAGCCGGTCTTCCCGGCCGCGCCGATCTGCATATCCATATTTTCTGATAAAGCGCTCAACGCCATGCTTTGCGTAATAGCCCGCGCGAGGCTCGGGAGTGAGGAGCGTGACGGCGACATTTGGCGGCCGATCAAAGCGGAGCACGTTGTGCTGTTTGATTTCCCAGCCATGAAAGTCGGGTTCTGCACGACCGTTGTTGATCACTCCCAGTTCCGCTTCGAGCGTGAAGCCGCCGCAGTTCTGGGCTTCACACGGGCGCAGCTGGTTCTGGGCAACCAGGCGTTTGGAATCGATCCAGCCCAGCGCCCGGATGCGACGAAGAGCATTGAGCACGATCAGGCGGGTGCCGGCCGCTGTCTCGCCAGCAGGCAGCTCCTCAAAGACACCAAACCGGGGATAGGTGCCTTCCCGATCAAGCGACCGTGCAAGACGGCTTCCGGGTTCGCTGGCATAGGCAATAACGGTTCCGTCTGACGAGAGCCCGACAACGAGAATGCGACCCGGTCGACGGCCGTCAAAGACACGGTTCCAGTATCCTTTGGTGCCGCGAATAAAACCTGACAGCCGCACTTCAGGGTAATCGGGATACAGGATCAGTTGGGCACCTGGAGCGCGCACCAACGAGCCATCTTCCTGAAGCCACGCCCATTTGAGAGCGGCTTTAAAATTCTGTCGCTTGGCTCCAGGTCTGAATTCGGCCTTCGGACCATCGTTCGGAATGAAATTCAGAACGTCAAAATCCCCACCGAGATACGGCTGGTTCTTGCTGTTGTCATTCTCGGCGAGGCGCTTGAGAAGCAGCCGCTTTGCTCCAGCGGCCAGCATCATGCGTGCGAGCGTCTTTACGTCCGGATCGAACATGGCCCGCAATCACCCCCCGCTTTCTCTTTCCGGCAATCCACCTGGCAATGCTTGCTAGAAGCGTCTCCGGTTCGCGACGCAACCGTCCCCTTAAGGAGCACTCCCAGATAATCAGCGTTCTGACTCCCTGTCCCGACAGTGCCTCCAAAACCTCCAAGTCTCGTTCCTGGTTGCGTCCGATCTTGTTGCGCCAGAAGTCAGGGCGCGTTGTGGGCATTTTCGATAGATGACAGCCATGACCATGCCAGAAACAGCCGTGGACAAAAACGGCTGTGTTGTGTCGTGGCAGCCAGATATCCGGCCGTCCAAAAATCTTCGTAGGACAGACACGGAAACGGAACCCTAGAGCATGGAGGCCGCGACGGATTGCCGTTTCCGGCTTGGTGTTCTTCCCCCGTATGCCTGCCATCATCCGGCTGCGAACAGCCGGAGAAACGATATCCGCCACGTTATCCCGCGGCAGCCAGCTTCTGTCCGGCCGATACATCTGCCACGAGGCGCGAAATAGACTCTTTCATCGCCTCTGCTACGGCTTTGACGACGGGAACCACCACGGCGTTTCCGAACTGCTTGTAAGCCTGGGTATCAGAGACTGGAATGATCCACTCTCGAGTGCGATCCTCAAATCCCATTAGCCGGGCGCATTCCTTCGGCATAAGGCGGCGTGGCTGTGCGGCCCGCGTCTGCCGTATCAGGATTTCCGAGCCATCCTTGAAATAGCGTGCGGAAAGCGTTCGGGAGATATCGTCTGGGCCGACGAGGCCGAAGCCAAAGCCGTTGCCTTTCGCCGCGTGCTTCCGGGCATAGTCCTGCAGATAGCCCCAGAGATGCTTTGTAAGCGTGTACTTTTCGGGCACACGGTGCTCCGGCTCAAGAATGTCTTTCAGCGTCGGCTTGGTTTCCTTTGCGGGAATGCGGATTCTCCCAAGATCAAAACCTGCATCTTCACGGAAGCCGATAATGAAAACTCTCTCGCGATGCTGCGGCACCCAACGCTGCGCATCGAGCACGATGTGCCTGATCCTGTAATTCAGTTTGTTTTCGAGCGTGTCGCGGATGACGGCAAACGTACGGCCTTTGTCGTGGCGCTCCAGGTTCTTCACGTTCTCAAGCAGGAACGCGGCCGGGCGATGATGGGCAAGAATGTCGCGGATCTTGAAAAAGAGATTGCCCTGCTCGTGGCAGTCAAAGCCATGTGGCCTGCCGAGCGCATTCTTTTTAGAGACGCCCGCGATGGAAAAAGGCTGGCAGGGAAATCCGGCGACCAGAACGTCATGCCGCGGAATATCCGCTGGCTGCACGGGTTGAATGTCGCCGATGAAAACGTGCCCGGGCGGATTCTCGCCTCTGAAGTTCTCCTCGTACGTCATACGCGCGTACTTGTTCCACTCGGCGGTCGCGACGCATCGGCCGCCGATTGAGTCAAACGCAAGTCGCATTCCCCCAATGCCGGCGAACAGGTCGACAAAGTCAAACCACTTGCCATCCGTCTCGGAGAACCCGCGAGACTTGGTTGCGCGAACGTTCTCGCCATAGATGACTTTGAGGGCCGGCATTTTAGCTGCGACCGGCCGTTTCGATTTTGGAGTTGCAGCTCGGCTCTTGGTCTTTAACCTCCGCTGCACTTTGGGGGCGGCCTTTCGGGAAACCCTGGATTTCGTACCTTTGATTTTCATTGAAGCTTTCGCCACGACTCGGCCCCCGCGTTGAGGTTCAGGGAAGTGTGACTTGCACCCTTGAACAGCGCAAATGTTCATGTTGTGTTCCATATGGCCCTGGGACAAGTAAAGATTGATTTTATTATGTACTTTACCACCTAAATTAACAGCGACCTTTGCCTGCAACTCTTATAGATGCGTCGAAGGTGCTTGGCTGAATCCTTCAGAGTTCGAAGGTACGACACAGTCCCACGCTTTTTTCTCGGCTCGATCGGATAGCCGGCAATTGGTTACAATCCTCGGCCGCCGTAGCACTGGCGCTGCTGGATCTTCAAAAACAACTTGTAACGATCGGTAGCGCCAAATACTGAATTGAGCGGATCGGGTTAACGAAAACATCTACAACTTTGCGATGGTGAGTCGTCAGTCACCGGTTGCAGGGGGGGCGCAATGCCAGAGGGATCAACGTTACGATTTAATCCCCGAGCCCGGTTGATTCGTACAGTTGGCGACAAGCTAATCAGCGGACCCGAAGCCGCGATCATCGAACTCGTCAAGAACGCTCATGACGCGGATGCTTCGTTTGCACGGGTTCGAATTGAGCCCGGTATTGGTGCGAATACCGGTTTGATCGTTGTGGAAGATGACGGTCATGGAATGTCGTTGGATGACATCCAAGAAAAATGGATGGAGCCGGCCACTACGGACAAGTCCGAGCGACGCAGAAGCCCGAAGGGGCGACCACTGCTCGGTTCAAAGGGAATTGGTCGGTTTGCCGCTGCAAAGTTGGGCCGGAGACTCGAGCTTAAATCAACCGCGGAGCTTCCCCACGACGTGGGAAAGCAGACCACTATTTTGCCGGAAGTAGATTGGGACCTTTTCGAAACGAAAAAGTATCTGTCGGAGATAGCCTTTGAGTACCAGCTTGTAGAGCCCGAAGAGAAAACCGGCACTCAGCTTCGGATCACTGAACTTCGGAACAGATGGTCCAAAGATAGTCTCGATCGCCTTCATCGTGAAATGAGGCGGCTCGTATCGCCATTGGAAGAGACAGAAAGAGGCTTTGGGATCTATTTGGACCTCAGCGCTTTTCATGCGCAGAACTACGGGTTTGACGGCGCATCGATTGTAAATGGCGTGCTTCCCGACGCCGAAACGACTGCTAATCCGCATCGTGTTCAGCCATTTCCGTTGATGACTGCCTGCGACTATGAGGTGGCAGGCAGTTTTGCAGCGGATGGTACGTTTGAGGGTACTTTAACGGTGCACAGAGCAGGTCAGCAGCCGACGCCTATAGAACTGCGGGCTCCTGTGCTTGAGGAGTTGGATGAGGCGTCGTGTGGAGAGGTTCTGGTCCAGCTATACATTTTCGATCGCGAAGACGTCGCTCTTGCAGAAATGGCGAAACGGGCAGGGTGGGGATCGTTGAAGGCAAAAGAGGCGCGCCAAATCCTCGATCAAGTGACCGGTATTTCTATCTACCGTGATGGGTTCCGGATTCGGCCTTACGGTGACAATGATGCGGACTGGCTTACCCTTGATAAACGAAGAGTTCAAAATCCGTCGCTTTGTATAGGCCACAACCAGATTTCGGGAATTCTAGTGGTCGACAATGAAGCGCGGTCTGGTTTGGTTGAGCGCAGCAGCAGAGAGGGCCTAGAGGAAACCGGTAGCTTCCGGCGTTTGCAGCGGCTCATGCTTGAATTGCTCGCTCGAGTTGTCGAGCCGACAAGAGCCAAATTTCGTGAAGATGCCGGCTTAAGCAGGCGCCGCAAGGACACGTTTATAGATGCATTTAAGTCTGCCCAGCTGCGGCGGGTCCAGTTGTTTGTTAAGTCGCTCCCCGATGAGCAGCGCAAAGAAGGCGAGAAGGTTTTGGCCGACGAGATTCTTAGCCTTGATGCAACCTTACAATCGCTGCAGGCAAAGCAGGCAGATTTGGAGGCTAAAGTCACTCTGGGCTTAATCGTTGCTGAGGTGCTCCACGAAGGACGCAATCCAGTTTATTTTATCCAGACTGAATCGGCACGACTTGCCAAGTATTGGCCGACTCTTCGGAACGATACAGCCGAAGCACATAAAAATTGGAACGACATTCCAAGGATTACCCGGGGTCTGCATACAGGCGCGGACAAGCTTCGAGCTCTATTCGCGTCGTTGGAACCGCTCGCGGGCGCAAGGGGGCGCCGGCCGACAATGTTCAATCCTAACCAAGTCGTAATCGACACGCTGCACCTGCTGGAATCTCGAGCGAAAGATGCGAAGACCGAGCTGATTCACCGGGCAGATCCTGACATAAAAGACGCCCACGGGTTTCGGGAGGACCTTGCAACTGCGCTCACGAATTTGGTTGAGAATGGGATTTATTGGCTCGGGCACCATAAGGTGCAGCAAGCAGAGATTCTTGTTAAGGTTGCGACCGGTAAGGACAGTTGCGTGATTGACGTGATGGATAATGGCCCTGGTATTCCGGATGAATTCAGGGACCGAATATTTGACGTCGGTTTTACGCTGAAACCAAATGGGACTGGCCTAGGCCTCAGCATCGCAAAGGAAGCAATCGGTCGAAGTGGCGGAAGTATAGGTTTGATCGACAGTGAACGAGGGGCGCACTTCCGTATCACGATGTCGCTGGGGGGATAGATGCCGAGACCAGTTAGGAACGTTCTGCTGGTGGAAGATCAAGAAGCCACCGTTGGAACTTGGCACGCTGATATCCAAGAGTTCAACGTAGAAGAGGGGCGGCCGTTTGAGATTCGTTTGCACGTAGCAACACATTTCGAGGGAGCTCGCGAGCTGGTTCGTGATCAGCATATCGATGCGGCCATAGTCGACCTCAGAGTTCCTGATCACGCAGGTGGACCGCCGTCGCAACAGGCGGGCAACGACACGTTGAAGTCACTGCTCGAAACTATGCCTGGGCCGATTGCCGTATTCAGCGGCCTTCCCGGCGAAGCTAATGAGATCGTCGCAGATACTCCGATAAAGGTGTGTCCAAAGGAGGCCGGGCGTCAGTATGAGATCTTGGATTGGTTGTGTGATCATGCTGATCTCATGTCAGCCCTTACGGAGGCGTTACGTGACATTCGACGTGAAACGTCGCGCGTCTTTGTATCGTTAATTTGGCGGCGGTGGGAACGCGTACAGCAGCAGCATCTCGATGGAGAAGTTCTTCGTCAGATTGTGCGGCGACAGATCGCGGCGCACATTGCAGAACAGCTTTCTGTAAATAGTGCGCCCGCCTACCACGCCTATGAGTTCTACTGGGATCCTCCTCTTCGAGGACGTTTACACACTGGCGATCTGTTGTCCCTGAACGATCAGGTATTCGTCATTCTGACGCCGCAATGCGACATGGTTCGCGAGTATCCAGATCAGATCTTGCTAGCCCAATGCGATCTGATCCCTAGGTGGCCAGAAATGCGCGTGGAGGAGCGGACGCGCTATGCACGGCAAAATCTGGCGCAGAGCGCACATTTTCTGCCGCCCTGCGGAGTGCGGGGCCCTTGGATCGTCAATTTCAAGTTTCTGCGAACTCTAGGCGGCGCTGATGCCGAAGCTATTGTGCGAAGCCGATTTGCCAGTATCACACCTCAGTTTATGCCCCATTTGACGCAGAGGTTTTCGGCTTTCATCGGGAGAGTTGGTCAGCCTGAACTCGACACAGTTACACTTGCGCCTCCTCCTCCAGCTGGTCCGGCTGCGCCAGCTGCACTGCGCTGATCTGGGCTATTGCCGCACAACAATCAGTGGTGCGTGCTCCCTGTGCGTCCACGCACATCCTGACCCACCGCCCGCTGCCACCCTCGCCAGGTGGCGAATCGGCACATCCCTCGCAGGCCCTGGAACGCGGCGCGCGCGGTCCCGTTTCTGTTCGCGCTCGGCCTGTGGCTCGCCTACGGGGCGGCGGTCGAGAGATTTCCCGCGCTCAGCCTCGCGCCCGCGCTCTCCGCCGCCTTCCGCCTTGACCCCTGGTCCCCGGCCTATCGCTTCGTGGCGGTCGACGGCGATACGTTCACCACGCCCGAGGGCGGCCGCATCCGCCTGCTGGGCGTCGACACGCCGGAGCTTCACCCCTGCCACTGCCCGCGCGAGTGCGAGCTGGGCACGCGCGCCCGGCTCCGCACCCAGGCGCTGCTCGACCAGGGCCCGGTGTCGCTGCAGGAATCCGGCCGCGACTGGTACGGCCGGACACTGGCCCGGGTCAGTGTCGGCGGCCGCGACCTCAGCAAGATCCTGATCGCCGAAGGGCTGGGGCGGCCGTATGACGGCGGGCAACGAAAAAAGTGGTGTGACGCGTAACCCGCGAAAGGCAAAGCTCCGCGCTAAGCCACCGGGGCCGGCAAAGAGATCAATACCGGGATCGTCAGAGATCCGGATCTGGCGCGGCGAGAATGATGCTGGGAGGGCTTCTTCGAAGGCACTGGTGGGGTCTTACGCTGAATCCTCGAGCCTTCGCGTTTCGCTGACTTGAATTATCCAATTCGTCCACCATATCCCGGGGTTGGTTCTTTGACATGGTGGAGATCGATGATGAAGCCTCGACGGATGCGGACCGTTGAGGCGATAAAAATCGTATTTTAAATATCGCGGAAAACTGCGAAATTTTGCCACCACAGAAAAGTTAACGGCGAAAAATCAAGTGCCTGATCGGGCGAGGGGATTCGGCGCGAGTCCCAATGTACCCATACAATTTTGTCTAGCGACGTTTGTCTACTCGCGACAGCATTGTCGAGGTGGGGCCTGGGGTTAGGCTGTGGACGAAAATCCGCTCACCCACCGGAGCATCTGAGCGAGGAAAAACGGGGGTTCGCGTGAAAAAGTGAGGAGTCACGCGGGGCGCGGAACGCAGGAGTGAAGACAAAGAGCGCAAACGCTGAGGCGTTTCGCTGCTTATTGAATGACGATCTTGGGGGCCTGCCGTCCACCCGCACCCAGCGCCGCTTCGACTTTCTCCCACACCCGGTCGGCAATCCTGCGATAGGCCTTGGAGTGCTCGCTGTCGGGCTGGCTGACCACGATCGGGGTGCCGCCGTCGGAGGTCTCGCGGATGGAGATGTGCAGCGGCAGCTCGCCGAGGAACTCGGCGCCCAGGCGCTCGGCCTCCTTCTTCGCCCCGCCATGGCTGAAGATGTGCTCGACATGCCCGCAATTGGAGCACACGTGATAGCTCATGTTCTCGATGATGCCGAAGACCGGCACGTCGACCTTGCGGAACATGTTGAGGCCCTTGCGCGCGTCGAGCAGGGCGATGTCCTGCGGGGTCGAGACGATGACGGCGCCCGTTACCGGCACGCGCTGGCTGATGGTGAGCTGCGCGTCGCCCGTCCCCGGCGGCAGGTCGATGACCATCGCATCGAGCTCGCCCCACGCCACGTCCCTGAGCATCTGCTCGAGCGCGCCCATTACCATGGGTCCACGCCAGATCATCGGCGTGTCCTCCGGCACGAGGAAGCCCATCGACATTACCTTGACGCCGTAATTCTCCATCGGCGTGAGCGTCTTGCCATCCGGGCTGTGCGGCCGTCCGGAGATGCCCATCATCCTCGGCTGGCTCGGCCCGTAGATGTCCGCGTCGAGGATGCCCACTTTCAGCCCCTTCGCCGCCAATGCCATGGCGAGGTTGGTGGCGGTCGTGGATTTGCCCACACCGCCCTTGCCCGAGGCGACGGCGATGACGCTCTTCACGCCGGGGATCAGCATCTTCCCGCCAGGCCCGGTGGGATGACCCGCGGGTCCTGCCGCGGGATTCCTCTGCGGGGCCCCACCGTGGGAGTGGCCGCCGTGAGAGTGTCCGCCATGCGAATGCGCCGGCTGCGGCGGTTGGGCACTCGCGCCGGGCGCCTTCTCGGAGGTCAGCACCGCCGTCACCGACAGCACGCCGGGAATCGCGTCGACGGCTTTCTCGGCCGCTTTGCGCACCGGTTCCATTTGCGCGCCGCGCCGCGGATCGACCTCGATGGCGAACGCCACATGCCCGTCTTTCACGGCGAGACCCTGGACCATGCCCAGGCTGACGATGTCCTTCTGCCGGTCGGGGTCGTGGACCTTCGACAGGGCGGCGCGGATCTCGGCTTCTGAGGGGGCAGGAGGCACGGATTTGTCCTTGAAAATCTTTACGTTAGGTCATAGGTGGCAGGGCGGTGCGGGGGCGTTACATTACCCCTATGTTAGTCGCTTCACCCGGCGGGCTCTGATATAAGCCCCCCTTCATCGAAAGTCATTCCCGGCGGTTCACCGGACAAGACAGGACAGGCAACGAATATGGCGTGGAATCAGGGCGGTGGCGGTCCTTGGGGCGGCGGCGGATCCGGCGGCGGTGGCGGCGGCGGAAATTCTCCGTGGGGCCGCGGTTCCGGTGGCGGCGGTGGCGGGTTCGGCGGCAAGCCGCCCGATCTCGAGGAGATGCTGCGCCGCTCGCAGGAGAAGGTGAAGCGCATGGTGCCCGGCGGCTTCGGCACCGGGCGCGGCGCCGGCCTGATCGTCGTCGTCGCGCTGGCGCTCTGGCTGGCCTCCGGTTTCTACCGCGTGCAGCCCGACGAGCTCGGCATCGAGCTGTGGTTCGGCAAGTACACCGACCAGACCTCGCCCGGCCTGCACTGGCGCCCGCCGGCGCCGATCGCCACGGTGCTCACGCCGAAGGTCACGCGCATCAACACCATCGATGTCGGCTTCCGTTCGGGTGTCGAAGGCAGGCAGCGCAGCCGCACCGTCTCCGAGGAAGGCCTGATGCTGACCGGCGACGAGAACATCATCGACATCCAGTACACCGTGTTCTGGAAGATCGGCGATCCCTCGCTCTTCCTCTTCAACATCGTCTCGCCCGAGGCGACGGTGAAGGCGGCGGGCGAATCCGCCATGCGCGAGGTCGTCGGCCAGATGCCGGCCAACATCGCGCTGGCCGAAGGCCGCACGCGCATCGAGACCGACACGCAGAAGCTGATGCAGAAGATCCTCGACGATTACGGTGCCGGCGTGCTGGTCACGCAGGTGCAGCTGCGCGGCGTCGAGCCGCCGCAGCAGGTCATCGACGCCTTCCGTGACGTGCAGCGCGCCAAGGCCGATCGCGAACGCGATCGCAACCAGGCCGAGGCATATCGGAATGACATTGTCCCTCGTGCCCGCGGCGAGGCGCAGCGTCTGATCCAGGAGGCCGAGGCCTATCGCCAGCAGGCCATCGCCCAGGCGCAGGGCGAGGCCGCGCGCTTCGTCTCGGTCTACGAGGCCTTCCGCACCGCGCCCGACGTCACCAAGCAGCGGCTCTATCTCGAGACGATGGAGCTGATCCTGCGCGGCAACGCCAAGTTCATCATCGACCAGCCGCAGGGCGGGGCGGGCGTGCTGCCCTACCTGCCGCTGCAGGAGCTGCAGCAGCGCCGACCCGCCGCTCCGCCGGCGGCCAATGCCGCTGGCGCCGCCGCGCCGACGCCGCAACCCCAGCAGCCGGGAGCCCGCCCATGAACCGCACAGTCCTGACGGTCGCGGCCGTCCTCGTCTCCGTCGGCGTCTTCGTCGGCATGAGCGCGCTCTTCACCGTGCATCAGGCGCAGCAGGCGATCGTCCTGCAGTTCGGCAATCCCGTGCGCGTCATCCAGGAGCCGGGGCTGAAGCTCAAGGTGCCGTTCGTGCAGAACGTCGTCTATTTCGACAAGCGCCTGCTCGATTTCGACGCCGACGCGCAGGAAGTCATCATGGCCGACCAGAAGCGTCTGGTGGTCGATGCCTTCGCGCGCTATCGCATCGACGATCCCTTGCGCTTCTTCCAGGCGGCGGGCAACGAGGCCAACATGCGCGCCCGCCTCGGCGCCATCGTCAACTCGAGCCTGCGCAACGTGCTGGGCTCGGTGCCGTTCTCGGCCGTGCTCACCGCGCGCCGTGCCGAGCTGATGCGCCAGATCTCCGAGGTGGTGGTCAACGAAGCCAAGCAGTTCGGTGTCGCCGTGCTCGACGTGCGCATCATGCGCGCCGACCTGCACCCCGACAACTCGGCCGCCATCTACGCCCGCATGCAGACCGAGCGCGAGCGCGAGGCGCGGCAGGAGCGTGCCGAGGGGGCGGAGACGGCGCAGCGCATCCGCGCCGAGGCCGAGAGGGACCGCACCATCGTGCTGGCCGAGGCTCATCGCCAGTCCAACATCCTGCGCGGTCAGGGCGACGGCGAGGCCACCAAGATCTTCGCCGACGCCTTCAACCGCGATCCGGATTTCTACGGCTTCTACCGCAGTTTGCAGGCCTACCAGCGCTCGCTGGCGGACGGCACGGCCACCATGGTGCTGTCGCCCGACAGCGACTTCTTCCGCTACTTCCGCGACCAGCGTGGGACGGACAGCCAGGGCCAGCGCCCGTCCACGCCGGCCAACAACCAGCCGCGCCGCTAGGCATCGGCGGCCGGGCTTCGGCGGTGGTATGCTTGAAGCCCGGCTTCGGCCGGCTTACATCGTTGGCGGCGCGTGGTGTCGCCCAAGGAGAAGGAATCCCGTGATCCTGCGTTGGAAAGCGGCATTGGCGCTGGCCCTGGCGGCCCCGCTAGTCGCCCTGCAACCCGTTGACGTTTCAGCCCAGAATCGCGGCGTCCCGCCGGCTCAGGGCTTCGCCGACCTGGCCGAGCGGCTGCTGCCCGCCGTGGTCAACATCTCGACCACCCAGACCGTCCGCGCCGAGCGCGGCCCCCAGACTCCGGGCGAACGCCGCCGCGGCGGCCAGGGCCAGGGCCCGCAAGGCCAGGGTCCCGAGATGCCCCAATTCCCGCCGGGCTCGCCGTTCGAGGAGTTCTTCAAGGAGTTCTTCGACCGCCAGGGCCGTGGCGGCCAGGGCGGCGAGCGCCCCGAGGCGCCCTCGCGCCGCGCCCAGTCGCTGGGCTCGGGCTTCATCATCGACCCGTCCGGCATCGTGGTGACCAACAACCACGTCATCGCCGAAGCCGACGAGATCCGCGTCACGCTGCAGGACAACACGCAGCTGGTCGCCAAGGTGCTCGGCCGCGACACCAAGACCGACCTCGCCGTGCTCAAGGTCGAGCCGGCCAAGCCGCTGCCCTCGGTCAGGTTCGGCGACAGCGACAAGGCGCGCGTCGGCGACTGGGTGATGGCCATCGGCAACCCGTTCGGCCTCGGCGGCTCGGTCACCGTGGGCATCGTCTCGGCCCGTGCGCGCGACATCAACGCCGGTCCCTACGACGACTTCCTGCAGACCGATGCCTCGATCAACCGCGGCAACTCGGGCGGCCCGATGTTCAACATGGCCGGCGAGGTGGTGGGCATCAATACGGCGATTTATTCTCCGACGGGCGGTTCGGTCGGCATCGGTTTCGCCGTGCCCTCGACGCTGGCCCGCAACGTGGTCGATCAGCTGCAGAAATTCGGCAAGACCCGTCGCGGCTGGCTGGGTGTGAACATCCAGTCGGTGACCGACGAGATCGCCGAGAGCCTCGGCCTCGACAAGGCCAAGGGCGCGCTGGTCGCCCGCGTCACCGACAAGGGCCCGGCCGATGCCGGCAAGATCCTGCCGGGCGACGTGGTCATCAAGTTCGACGGCCGAGACGTCACCGAGATGCGCCGCCTGCCGCGCATGGTGGCCGAGACGGCGGTCGACAAGACGGTCGACGTCGTGGTCTGGCGCAAGGGCCGCGAGGTGCCGCTGAAGATCAAGCTCGGCGAGCTGCCGGAGGACGACCAGCTGGCTGCTGCACCGCCCAACGCGCCGGGGGCCCCCGGCCAGCGCGGCCAGAGCGCGCCGGCGACGGTCGACACGCTCGGCATGTCGCTGACCCAGCTCACCGCCGAGCTGCGCGAGCGCTACGAGATCCCGGAGAAGACCAAGGGCGTGCTGGTGACCAAGGTCGCCGAGGGCTCGACCGCCGCCGAGCGCGACCTGCGCGCCGGCGACGTCATCGTCGAGGTGGCGCAGGAAGAGGTCACCGCACCCTCGCAGGTGGTCAAGAAGGTCACCGACGCGGGTACGGCCGGCCGCAAGAGCGTGCTGGTCATGGTCGAGCGCCGCGGCGAGCAGCGCTTCGTCGGCCTGCCGGTCGAAGCGCCCAAACGCTGACGCGCTAACGCTGAAAACACCAAGGGCGGAGGCTTCGGCCTCCGCCCTTTTTGTTTGCCTAGAGACAGGCTGGCACGATCAGGGCCGGCAGGCTGACCCAGGCTACGCCCAGGCTGGACAGCGCGGTGAGCGGCAGCGCGATGGCGCGTGGTGATGAGGGTGTACGGCGCTGCGCGATCAGCAGGGCCGCGAGGGCGGCGAGCGCCACGATGCTGGCTGCACCGACCAGCAGGGCGGCGAGAGAATCGGAACCCGCGCAGATGAATCCCTGGCCGGCGTAGACCAGCAGGAAATGCGTGCTCCACACCAGCGGTCCGGTCAGGGCCAGTAGCCAGCCGCGCGAGGTTGCCTTGCTGCTCACGGGATCGCCCGCGGAAAGCCGTGGATCAGCAGCAGGCCGAGCAACCCCTGCGCGACGGTGTAGTGCCAGAGCAGGGAGAGGTTGTCGAAACTCACCCGCCAGGTGCGGCCGAGCCGCCCGGCGATGGCGCGCGCCGCGACGAACGCGGCCATGACGAGGAGGGCCAGCACCAGCTCGAGCTGGAGGGCGGCAGCCGTATAGACCAGTGCTGCGTAGCTGCTATCGGCGGGGCGCAGGCCGGAATGCCAATGACCGGCGATTTCGACTCCCAGCGACAGCACGAGGGCGGTCGCGGCCGTCGCCAGCAGCAGCGTGAACGGCAGGCGGCGATCGAGAACGCGGCCGGCGATCAGCAGGACGAGGCTGCTGGTCGCCAGCAGCAGGCCCGAAATCAGCGGCGTGCTCAAGGCGGGCAGGGAGGCGGCCGACCAGACCTGCGGCGAGACGGTCCATGTGTAGAGATAGGCGAAGACGTAGCTGAGGTAGAGCGCGCCCGCGACGAAGAGCAGCACCATCATCGCCCACCAGGAATGCGAGACGGGGCCGGTCATGTAGATCGGCAGCTTCAGCGAGTCCGCGACCGCGACGGGTGGGCCGGGTTCGGGATCGCTGCCCCACATCCAGATCATCATCGCTGCGACGGCGCCGACGCCGCAGAGGACGGCGAGGGTCACCGCCTTCACCGTCAGCAGCAGGAAGAAGGCCGCGGTGAAGATCGCGGCGAAGAACTGGGACCAGCCCGGTCCCGGCAGGCGCGCCACGTATTGCGGCTCGGCGTCGACCGGCGAGGTCATCAGTGTCTCGCGCCGTCCCGTCACCGTGCCGGGCAGGTAGTAGCGTCCCGCCTCCACCTCCTTCTCCAGCCCCTTCTGATCCCAGAGCGGCTCGCGGCTGTGAACGATGGGAATGCTGCGCGGGCCGAAGACGCCGTTGGCCAGCCATTCGAGCGTGCCCGCACCCCAGACATTGCCGGCCGGCTCGGAGAGCGTGGGCCGCAGGTTGCGCGCCAGATCGATGAGGAAGACGAGGATGCCGACCGCCAGCATGAATGCGCCGACCGTCGAGACGAGGTTGAGCGCGTCCCAGCCGAGCCCGCCCTGATAGGTGTGGACGCGGCGCGGCATGCCCATCAGCCCGGTCAGGTGCATGGGCAGGAAGGTGACGTTGAAGCCGATGAACATCAGTCCGAAGGCCCAGCGGCCCAGACGCTCGGAGAGCGGACGCCGGCTGAAGGCCGGGGCCCAGTAGTAGAAAGCCGCGAAGAGCGGGAAGACCATGCCGCCGATCAGCACATAGTGGAAATGCGCCACCACGAAATAGGTGTCGTGCACCTGCCAGTCGAACGGCACCATCGCCACCATCACGCCGGTCAGCCCACCGAGCGTGAAGATGACGAGGAAGCCGAGCACGAAGAGCGCGGGCGTGGTCAGGCGCAGCTTTCCGGCGGCGAGCGTCGCGATCCAGGCGAAGACCTGGATGCCGCTGGGGATCGACACCGCCATGCTGGCCGCCGAGAAGAAGCTCAGGGAGAGGTGCGGGATGCCGGTGGTGAACATGTGGTGCACCCACAGGCCGAAGCTGAAGAAGCCGGTGGCGATCAGGGCGACGACGATGAGCTCGTAGCCGATCAGCGAGGTGCGGGCCATGGTCGGCACGATCATCGAGACCATGCCGGCCGCCGGCAGGAAGATGATGTAGACCTCGGGATGGCCGAAGAACCAGAACAGGTGCTGCCAGAGCAGGGCGTCGCCGCCCTTCTCGGCGATGAAGAAGGGCCAGCCGAAGGCCCGCTCCAGCTCCAGCAGGATCGTGGCCAGGATCACCGCGGGAAAGGCGAAGACGATCATCCCGGCGAAGATCAGCATCGTCCAGGCGAACATCGGCAGCTTGTCCAGGGTCATGCCGGGGGCGCGGGTGCGCAGCACGCCGACGATGATCTCGATGGCCCCGGCAATGGCCGAGATCTCGATGAAGCCGATGCCCAGCAGCCAGAAATCCGCACCCGCCCCGGGCGCGTATTTGCCGCTGGTCAGCGGCGGGTACATGAACCAGCCCCCTGAGGGAGCCAGGTCGAAGAAGAGCGTGCCGAAGAAGACGAGGCCGCCGACCAGATAGGCCCAGAAGGCGAAGGCCCCGAGACGCGGGAAGGGCAGGTCGCGCGCCCCCAGCATCTGCGGCAGCAGCAGCATGCCCATGGCCTCGACCGCCGGCACGGCAAAGAGGAACATCATCACCGTGCCGTGCATGGTGAAGATCTGGTTGTAGGCCTCCGGACTGAGGAAGCTGTTGCTGGGACTGGCGAGCTGCAGGCGCATGAGCAGCGAGAGGATGCCGGCCAGCAGGAAGAACAGCACGGCGGCGGCGATGTAGAAGTAGCCGATCGCCGTGTTGTTCACGGCGGTGATCATTCGCCAGCCTTTGGGTAGCGCCCATACGGCTTCGAGCGCGGCGAGCTCGCCGCGCGGTCGCGGCAGGCGGCTGGGATAATCCCCGTCCTTCGCGGCGCGAGCCATCTAGCGCAGCTCCATGAGGTACGCGGCGAGCGCCGTCCGCTCATCGGCCGAGAAGACGCGGAAGGGCGGCATCAGATTGCCCGGCTTCAGATGCTGGCCGTCGGCGATGAAGCGCTGGAGATTGTCTGCGCTCAGCGGCAGCAGATTGGCGCCGAGCGAGCGCCGCGCGCCGAGATGCGTCAGGTCGGGTCCGATCGTGCCGCTCGCCTCGCTGCCGCGTACGGCATGGCAGCTGCCGCAGCCGGCGGCGAAGAAGATGTCGCGCCCCTGCCGGCCGTCAGCGCTGACCGGCTCGGCGGCGGGCTGCGCTTCACGAGCCAGCCAGTCCTCGAACTGCTCGGGGGCCAGCGCGACGACTTCGAGTGCCATCAGGGCGTGCGGGCCGCCGCAGTATTCGGCGCACTGGCCGCGGAACACGCCCTCGCTGTCGGCGCGGAGCTGCAGGCGCGTCGTGCGCCCGGGAATCATGTCGAGCTTGCCGCCGAGACGCGGCACCCAGAAGCTGTGGATGACGTCCGCCGATTGCAGCTCGAGCTGGATGGTCCGGCCCACGGGGATGGTGATCTCGTTGGCGGTGGCGATCTCGCTGCCGTTGCGATCGCGATAGGCGACTCGCCACCACCATTGCTCGCCGATGACCCGGATATGCACGACATCCCCGGCGGAAGCCGCCGGCATCAGGGTGCGGGTCAGCCAGACGCCGTAGGTCAGCAGGCCGCACAGCACCACGACCGGAAAGGCGATGCCGGCCGCTACGATCATGCTGTCGCGGGCAAGGTGTTTGCGGATGCTTGCCGAGCCGCGCAGCGCCAGGACGAGCGCCAGCAGCACGACGATCATCACCACGCCGACCATGCCGAGCAGGGTCCAGCTGAGTTCCGCGATGCGCTGGGCATGCGGCCCCTGCGGCGCCAGCACCGCCACATCACCGCAGGCAGCGAGCGGCAGGGCGAGCAAGAGGGATCGGCCTTTCATCGCCGGGCCACTCCTGCACCTGCACTCTCCGCCGCCAGGCTGGCGAAGTAGTCGGCGACGTCGCGGATCTGCTGCTCGCTCAGACGCCGCGCAATCGGCGTCATGATGGCGCCGGCTTCGGTGTGGCGCGGCGCGCCGTCGCGCAGGAGACGCAGCTGCCCGGCGATGTAGGGCGCCGGCTGGCCGATGAGACGCGGATAGATGTTGAGGCCGCGCCCGCCGTGGCAGGTGAGGCAGGCGGGCACGCGATCGGCCGGGGCGCCTTCGCGGGCCAGCACCTGGCCGCGTTCGAGAGCGGCAGGGTCGGGCGGTGACCGGCTTGCCAGCGGCGGCGGGCTCAGCCCGGCGTAGTAGGCGGCAACCTGCCTTATCTCCTGCGCCGTCAGGTCGCGCGCCACCGGCTGCATGATGCCGCTCTCGCGCTTGCCCTCGGCATAGGCCTGCAGCGCCGCGACGAGAAACCCGGCCGGCTGCCCGTGCAGGATGGGCACCAGGGCGCTGTCGGGGCCGCGCTCGCCGGCACCGTGACAGCGGCCGCAGGCGGCGACGGCGTCGGTGACCGTACCGATCGTGGCCAGCTCGCGGCCGCCGGGCTGCGGCGGACGCACCGGCCCGAAGGCGACGTCGCGGTAGCTCGTGGCATCGAGCGACGACAGCCGCCGCAGGAAGGCGACCACCGACCAGACCTCGTCGTCGCGCTGCTGCGACGTCCATGCCGGCATGCCGGTGTACTTGATGCCGTGCCGGACGATCCAGAAAAGCTGACGCTCGTTCCAGTGCGGCGCGGTCTCGGCGAGATCGGGCGGCGGCGGCAGCATCTGCCGGGCGACCGGGCTGATCGGGATGGTCGGCGCGCCGTGGCAATAGGCGCAGCCGCTATGGAAATGCGCCGCACCCAGCCGGATGCGGTCGGGAGAGTCGAGATCGGGTGGCGGCTCGATGGCGAGGGCGCGCCAGCGCACCGAGTTGTGCATGGCGACGCTGAGGAGCCATTCCACCACGGGCCAGTGGCCCCGGCTGGCGGCGACGCTGTAGAGACCCGAGCCGCCGATGACGACGGCCAGGGCGACGAGGACGGCCAGCGCCGCCAGCGTCGCGCCGAACCAGCGTGAGAGCTCCTGCCGCGAGGGTCGTCGCATTCGCCTACCGGAACGGTGCGGCGACCGGGCGGTGGATCACCAGCCGCGCGGCAACCGCGATACCCGCCGCCACGTAGCTCAGGGGACAGGCGGTGATCATCAACAGCCCGGCGAGCTGCTGGTCGGACAGCGCCGCGGGATCGCCGTCGTAGAGGAGACGCGGCGCGAAGATCAGCAGGGCGCCGAGCAGACAGGCGAGCTTGCCGGTGAGCAGCAGGCCGAGCACCGCCTGCCAGCCGGCGCGTTCCACCATGTTGAGCAGCAGCACCCAGAACGCCAGCGCGGCGAGGAACAGCGAGACGTGCATGACGGCCTGGACGGCAGGCGACTCAAGGTGAGCGTGAACCAGTGGCGCGTGCCAGAACCAGAGCAGGCTGATCTGCAGCATGCACGCGGCCCAGAACAGCCGGGGCCGGGCGCTGCCGGCGCGCCGCGCCACGAGCAACGCGGCCAACGGGGCGACGAGATTCATCACGGCGATGTGCGCGACCATGTGCCGCGCCACCGGGCCGAAATCGAGGAGCAGAACGGTCAGCAGCCCGAACGCGAAGGTGAACGCCACGCTCGCGGCCGCCGGTAGCGCCTTGATGGACATGATCCCGTCCGATGCCGGGGCCGCGGAAATGCTGGCCCTCAGGGCAACGGCTGGAAACGGCCACGGTTCCGGCCGAAGGCCGGGCGCGCGGAAACGCTCGCATACCCCTTCCGGGGCTGCGTTTCATCCGAACGCGATCGGGAGCTAGCTCAGCAGGCGGACGGCGCGGGCTTCGCGGCCCTTGTGCGTGGTCGCCACGGCCAGGGCCACGCGCTGGTCGGTGTCGATGCCAGGGATGCCGGCCCGGCGCAAGTAGTCCACATGGACGAAGACATCGGCCCCGCCGTCATCGGCGGTGACGAAGCCGTAGCCGCGCTCCGGGCTGAACCATTTGACCGTGCCTTCGACCTCGACCGTGTTGGCTAGGGAGGCGGTGTCGACCGGAGCCTGCCGGGGGGCGGGGCGGCCGCCGCCCATCGGAGCGGCACCGCCGCCATCGCCGACGGACAGTACGCGGGTGACCTGGGGGCCCTTCTTGCCGGCCCCGATCTCGCATTTCAGGGTCGCGCCCTCCCGGGGGGCGGGCAGGCCGGCCTGCTCGAGGGCCGAGATATGCAGGAAGGCCTCGCTGCCATCGGACACGGCGACGAAGCCGAAGCCTTTGGTTGTGTTGAACCATTTGACGACCGCGTCAGCGGTCTGGCCGGAACCGGGGGGTTGGTAGGGCATAAGCTCTTAGTGTCTCCGCAGATCGATCCCCGAACCTATAGCGAACCGGGGTAACCCGTCTCGCAAATTCCGCCGGGCCTCCTTCGGGGTATTGCTGCCAAAGAGAGGGGGGCTGAAGAGGGAACGCCTCTGGCGTCGAGAGGTTTTCCACCGAATCTCTATCGCAGACGAATTGTCAAAGCTGAGCCCTAGGAGTATCGTCCGCCGGTTTTGGCGGGTGCCCGGGCCAAGGATGCGCGATGACCGCGACCCTCGGGTGCCCTACGGGGGAGAAGATGCGACGGCGTGCCATGCGGGGCGCTGCGCTGGGATGCGCGGCGGCGATCGCTTTGATCGCTGCTGGCCTCGCCTCACCCACGCTTTTCGCCCAATCCTTAACGGAGCCGCCGCCGGCGGCCGAGCCCCGGCTCCGGCTGGTGAGCGAAGACACGATCCGTCTGGGCCTGCTGCTGGCGGGCGGTCGCCACGCCGCCGCCTCGGAGGACATCGCCGCCGGGGTCTCCCTGGCCATCGCCGAGGCGAACGAGCGGGCCGGCGGCCGGAAGATCGCCGTGCTGCGCGAGGACGCTTCCCGTCAGGCCGGCGATACCCTGGAGAAGGCCAAGCGGCTGATCGCGGCCGGTGCCGACATCCTGATCGGGCCCGCCCGTCCGGCGGACGTGCCGGCGATCCGCGACCTGGTCGATAGCGAGCGAGTTCCCCTGGTGGTGCCGGTTCCGGGGGCGCGGGCCCTGGCGGCGCTCAAATGCAGCCCCTTCGTCCTGCACCTGACGCCGGCCGAGGAGCAGATCGCCGAGCCTCTGGGCAGCTGGGCCGGTACCCGCAAGAACGCCAAGCGCATCTACCTGCTCGCCCCCGACGAGAGCCCGGCCCGCGAGACGGTGGCGGCCTTCAAGAAGAGCTTCGTGGCGGCCGGCGGCGAGATCGTGGGCGAGGAGTACGTCTCCGCCCCCAACCCCGATTTCGCGCCTTACCTCGCCAAGCTGCGGCTGATGGATGCGGATTCCGTCTATGCCCTGTTCCAGGGCGAGCCCGCCGGGCTGTTTGCAAGGCAGATCGATGCCATGGGGCTGGCGAAGCGCGTGGCCATCTTCGGGCCGGGGCTGATCGCCGGCCTCAATCCCGAGAAGGCGGCGGTGACCGGCGCCTTCGACTACACGCCGTCGCTCGACACGCCGGAGAACCGCCGCTTCCGCGAGGCGTTCTCGCGCCTCTTCGTGCGCCTGCCGACCGAGCATGCGGCGCGCGGCTACGACGCGGCGCGCGCCGCGATCGAGGCGCTGGAGGTCAGCGAGGGCCGTACCGGCGACCGCGACGCCCTGGCGGCTACCCTGGCGCGCGTCTGGTTCATGGGGCCGCGCGGGCCGATCCGTGCCGATCCCCGGCGGCCGTCGATGCCCGAGCGGCTCTACATCGTGCGCGCCGAGGAAGGCAGCAACGGCACGACCTACGAGGTGCTCGACCGCGTGAACGGCAACGGCGTCGACCTCTGCGGCGTCACCAAGAGCGGCTGAGCCTCCCTGGCTGGCGCGCAGCTTCTATTGCGCGACATCTTCGATGCGTCCTGCGGCGATTCACCGTAAGCGTTGCTTTGCCGCGGCCTCTCCTTTACCAATTTCGCCAACAAGGTCGAGGGAGGAACTCATGTCAGCCATGACCACGATGGCGCGTCGCGGCGCGCTTGCAGCTCTCTTCGCAACGGTCACCCTGGCGGGCGCGGTCGCGCAGCCCGCCGCGCAGTGGCCCGACAAGCCGGTGCGCCTGCTGGTCCCCGTGGGGCCGGGCGGTGCCGCCGACACGCTGTCGCGCAACGTCTCCAACGGCTTCCCGCAATTCGCCAACGGCCACCCGCTGGTGGTCGAGAACCGGGTGGGTGCTGGCGGCACCATCGCCGCCGCGGCAGTGGCGCGCGAGAAGCCGGACGGCTACACGCTGTTCCTCACCGAGGTCGGCCCCAACGCCGTGTCGCACACGCTGGCGGCGAACCTGCCTTACGACCCGAACACCGCCTTCAGCCACATCATCCATCTGGTCAACCTGCCGGCGGTGGTGCTGATCCGGCCGACGCTGCCCTACAACACGCTGGCCGAGTTCGTCGCCGCGGCCAAGCAGCAGCCCGGCAAGTTCACCTACGCCTCGGCGGGGCTGGGCAACTGGACGCACCTCTTCATGGCCTATCTCAACAGCCAGGCGGGAATCGACGTGACCAACGTCGTCTACCGCTCGGGCGCCGAGATGCTCACGGCGCTGCTGCGCAACGAAGCCGACACGGCGATCATCACCGTGTCGACCTCGCTGGGCCAGATCCGCGAGGGCAAGATCCGCGCCCTGGCCGGCACGCCGCCGACCCAGATCGCCCAGCTGCCCAACACGCCGCCGGCGGCCCAGACGCTGCGCGGTTTCGACGTCAATGTCTGGCACGGCATCTCGGGCCCGGCTGGCATGGATGCCGCCCTGGTTACGCGCATCAACGGCATCTTCAACCAGATCCTGCAGGTGCCGGCGGTGCGCAATGCCATCGTCGAGGCGCAGGCGGCCCAGATCGTCGGCGGCACGCCGCAGCAATTCGACACCTTCGTCAAGGGCGAGCTGCAGCGCTGGCCCGCCGTGGTCAAGGCTGCCGGCATCAAGCCGGAGTAGTCAGCATCAAACCACAGAGCCGCAGAGGACACAGAGAGTCTGCTCTGTGAACTCTGTGCCTCTGTGGTGAAGTCTCTCAGGTGTTCCTTTTCAGGAAATCGCCGACCAGGGCGTTGAAGGTCGCCGCGTCCTCGAAATAGGTCGAGTGGCCGAGGCCGGGCAGCACCTTGAGCTCGGCGCCGGGGATCATTGTCGCGAGATAGGGCAGGAGCGAGGCGGCGACGATCTGGTCGTTGCTGCCGCCCAGCACCAGGGTCGGGATCGACCAGCCCTTGAGCAGGCCGGGATCGATGCGCGTCTCGGGCGCCGTGAGGATCGGCGGACCGCCGTAATCGAACTCGGTATTGAAGGCCTGGATCTGGGCGTAGAGCGTGGCCAGCGCCGGCTGGCGCTGCGGGAAGCCCGGCTCGAGCGCCAGGGTCTTCAGGCTGCCGACCTCGGCGGCCACGCCGCGCACGTCGCCCAGCCCCTTGGCGATGGTCTCGTCGTAGAGCCCGCCAGTGGTGCCGCAGAGCACCAGGCTGGTCACCCGCTGGGGAAACTTCAGCGCAAAGCCGAGGCCGGTGCGTCCGCCCATCGACTGGCAGACCAGGGCGGCGCGTTCGATCTTCGCGTCGTCGAGGATCGCGGCGAGATCGTCGGCAAAACGCCGCGGGTCGAAATCCGCCCTCGTCTCGCAGCGCGAGCGCGCGAAGCCGCGATGGTCGAAGGTGACGACGTGCCAGTCTTTCGAGAAGAACGGCACCTGCTGCCACCAGCTCGCGGCGTTGCCGCCGCGGCCATGGGCCAGGACCAGCGCCGGCTTCGCCGGATCGCCGTGGCGCTGGTAGTGGAGAGAGGCGCCGCTGCTGCTGACACTGGGCATGATGGTTTGACCCCGGATGCGGACAGGGCCGGAAGACTAGCGTAGCAGGCGTGCTTCAGGAGGCCTTTTCTCGGGACGGCCCGAGATCGAGGGCATCGATGTAGCCGGGCCCGGGTTCCGCGGCGGCCAGCGAGTTCTCGGAGCTATTCGGCTGGTCGCCGACATAGCCGCCGACCAGGCTGCCGATCACGCTGCCGAGCGGCCCGAGCACCGAACCGAGGAGTCCGCCGAGCGTCGAGCCCGCCGCCTTGCCGACGCCGTTGCCGCCGGCCAGCTGGCCGCTGAGACCCAGCACGGCACCACCGGGTGCGCCGGCGGCGAGCTTGCCGATCAGGCTGCCGCCAAAGCCGGCGACTTCGCCCCTGGACGGGATCAGGTCTGTCGGCAGGGTTTCGTTGCCCGGCAGATACGCCAGGCGAGGCGAGGATTGTTCCAGCCCCGCGATCTGCGGGTCGGCGCAACCGGCCATCTGCACGGCTGCCGCGACAGCGATGAGCCTGACCACTCTGCGCATCGACGGTCCACCCCCGGGTGAGACGCGTACAGCGTCGATGCGGATTCTAAGTCGGGTCGCTCCAACGGCGAAGCTTATTCGCGGGATGGCCGTAAGAAAGTCAGCCCGGCGCGCGGTAGCTGAATCCGCTTCAGAGCGCCCCCGCCAAGGCCGCCTGGTACATGCGGCTGAGCTCGGCGACGCCGATCTTCACCGGGTTGCCGCCGGTGCAGGGATCGACCAGCGCCATCTCCGAGAATTTGGCGACATGGCCGTCGTTCATGCCGAGGTCCTTGAGGGTGTGCGGGATGCCGATCTGCTTGCGCAGATCCAGCACCCAGTCCATCACGCCGTTCCATGTCGCGTCCTTGAGCCCGATATAGCGGCCGAGGCGCACCATCTTCTCCTCGATGGCCGGACGATTGAAGGCGAAGACGTAGGGCATGACCACGGCGTTGGTCAGGCCATGATGGGTGTCGAGCACCGAGCCCAGCGGGTGAGAGAGCGAGTGGATGGCGCCGAGGCCCTTCTGGAAGGCGGTCGAGCCCATGCCGGCGGCGGCCATCATGTGGCTGCGCGCCTCGATGTTCTTGCCGTCTTTCACGGCCGTCGGCAGCCACGCCGCGATCAGCCGCGTGCCCTCGACCGCAACGCCGTCGGCGTAGGGGTGATAGAAGGGCGCGCAATAAGCCTCGAGGCAGTGGGCCAGCGCGTCCATGCCGGTCGCCGCGGTGATGTGCGGCGGCAGGCCGATTGTGAGCTCCGGATCGGCGATGACCACGACCGGCATCATCTTCGGATGGAAGATGATCTTCTTGGTGTGGGTGGTCTCGTCGGTGATGACGCCGGCCCGGCCGGTCTCCGAACCCGTGCCCGAGGTCGTCGGCACCGCGACCACCGGCTTGATGCCGGCGGGATCGGCCCGCGTCCACCAGTCGCCGATATCCTCGAAATCCCACATCGGCCGTGTCTGGCCGGCCATGAAGGCGATGACCTTGGCGCAGTCGAGGGCACTGCCGCCGCCAAAGGCGATGACGCCGTCATGCTTGCCGGCGCGGAAGGCCTTGAGCCCATCCTCGACGTTCCTCGCCACCGGGTTGCCGCGCACATCCGAGAACAGCGCCACGCCGAGGCCGGCATCCTTGCAGGACTTCAGGGCGGCCGCGATCATCGGCAGCTTCGCGAGGCCGGGATCGGTGACCAGCAGCGGGCTCCTGATGCCGGCGGTCTCGCAGGCCTTGGGCAGCTCGGCGATGCGGCCGGCGCCGAAGCGGATGGAGGTCGGGTAGTTCCAGTTGCCCTTGAGCGGGATAGTGTCGGTCATTGGCGCCTTTCAATTGCGTGCCATGGCGATACACCGGACATGGCAGCCCTGCAAGGGCGCGGCTTGTGACGGGTTGCTGGCGTCGTTAACGTTCGCCCGATGCTGCCCACCTCCGCCAATCTCCTCGCCTTCGCTCTCGTCTCGTTCGGCATGGTCCTCACGCCGGGGCCGAACATGATCTATCTGATCTCGCGCTCGCTCTGTCAGGGCCGGGTGGCGGGTCTGATCTCGCTGGGTGGGGTGGCGCTGGGCTTCGTCTTCTACATGCTCTGCGCCGCCTTCGGCATCACGGCGCTGCTTTTCGCCGTGCCCTACGCCTACGACGCGCTGCGTTTCGGCGGGGCGGCCTATCTGCTCTGGCTGGCCTGGCAGGCGGTGAAGCCCGGCGGCCGCTCGCCCTTCGAGGTCCAGGCCCTGCCGCAGGACAGTCCGCGCAAGCTCTTCGCCATGGGCTTCGTCACCAATCTGCTCAACCCCAAGATCGCCATGCTCTACCTGGCGCTGCTGCCGCAGTTCATCACGCCGGAGAGTGCGGGCGCCGTGCTCACCCAGTCGCTGGTGCTGGGCTTCACGCAGATCCTGATCAGCGTCTCGGTGAACGCCCTGATCGCCATCACCGCCGGCACGATCGCCGGCTTCCTGATGGGGCGGCCGGTGTGGCTGCTGGTGCAGCGCTGGCTGATGGGCACGGTGCTGGCCGGCCTCGCCCTCAAGATGGCGACGGAAGCGCGGCGCTGAGCGTTCCGCATTCTCGATCGTCACCCCGGCGAAAGCCGGGGTCCAGCTTTCCGAAATAGTGTGCGCGCAAGCGCGCAGTTCCTGCTGGATCCTAAGCGACAACGCCAAAGGCGTTGCGCGTAGAATCGGCGCTCGCTGCCGCTCGCTGGCCCGGGATGACGCTATGATGAAGCGTCAGGTCTTCGTGCGCAGGTGGAAGGATTTCGGGCGGGTCAGGTAGTCGAAGCCGAGCTTCGACAAGGTGCAGCCACGGCCTGAATCCTTGACGCCGGTCCAGGCCAGGGCCGGGTCGAGATAGTCGCAGCGGTTCATGAACCAGGTGCCGGTCTCGACCGCGTCGCCGATGCGCAGGGCCGCGTCGGCATCCTCCGTCCAGATGGCGGCGGTGAGGCCGTACTGGCTGTCGTTCATCAGCTTGATGGCTTCCTCGTCCGAGCCAACCTTCATGATGCCGATGACCGGGCCGAAACTCTCCTCGGTCATCACCCGCATCGAGTGATCGACGCCGGTCAGCACCTGCGGTGCGAGATAGGGCGAGCCCGGCTTGTCGGACGGGAAGCTCCTGGGGTCGATATGGGCCTTGGCGCCGGCCTTCACGGCATCGGCGATCTGACCGCGCACGAAATCGGCGGCCGAGGCACGCACCATCGGGCCGAGCGTGGTCTCGGGATCGAGCGGGCTGCCGAGCTTGTACTGCTTCGTTAGCGCCACGAAGCCGTCGACGAACTTGTCGTAGACATCCTTGTGAACGTAGATGCGCTCGATGCCGCAGCAGGACTGGCCGGAGTTGAAGAACGCTCCATCCACCAGGTTCTCGACCGCGTGGGCGAGATTGGCGTCGGCTCGCACATAGGCGGGGTCCTTGCCGCCGAGCTCGAGGCCGGTGCCGATGAAGCGTTCGGATGCGGCCTTCTGCACGGCATGGCCGCCCTCGACCGAGCCGGTGAAGGCGACGAAATCGACCTCCGGCGCGCGGATCACCGCCTCGGTGTCGGCGTGGGAGAGGTGCAGCACCTGGAATACACCTGATGGAAGACCAGCAGCCTTGAAGCCCTCGGCAAAGCGCTCGGCGACCAGTGGCGTCTGGGCCGAATGCTTGAGGATCACCGCGTTGCCGGCGAGCAGGGCCGGGACCACGGCGTTGACCGCCGTGAGGTAGGGGTAGTTCCAGGGAGCGACGACGAAGACCACGCCCAGCGGCTCATGCCGGATGAAGCGGGTGAAGTTCTCTTTCGGTTCCAGCGTCTCGTCGGCGAGAGCGGCTGGCGCAGCGGAGATCATGTAGCGCGAGCGCTCGGCCAGGCCACCGACCTCGCCGGGCGTGTACTTGATTGGCCTTCCCATCTGCTTCGTCAGTTCTTCGGCGATGGCGGCTTTCTTCGCCTCCATCGCTTCGACGAAGCGGGTCATCAGCGCGCAGCGCTCGGCCACCGGGGTGTTGCGCCAGACCGTGGCCGCCTTGCGCGCGGCTTTCAGGGCGTTGGCAATCTCGCCGGCGCCGGCCAGCGGGCGTTCGCAGACGACGGAGCCGTCGACGGGTGAAATTGTCTTCAGTGAAGGCATGACTCAGATGATCTCGAAATAGCGGTCCAGTTCCCAGTCGGTGATCGCCTTGCGGAACTCGCGTTCTTCCCAGTTGCGCGAGGCGGCGTAGTGGTCGACGAAGTCGTCGCCGAAGAGCGAGCGGGCGGCCTTCGAGCCTTTCAGGCGGTCCGACGCTTCCATCAGGGTGCGCGGCAGGTCGAGCTTCGCCGGGTGCTTCTTCTCATACGAGTTACCCTCGACCGGCTCGCCCAGCTTGAGCTTGTTTTCGATGCCCCACAGGCCAGAGCCGATGGCCGCGGCGCAGGCGAGGTAGGGATTACCGTCAGCGGCCGCCACGCGATACTCGACACGCTGCGATTTGGCCGAGCCGGGAATGACACGCAGCGCCGTGGTGCGGTTCTCCACGCCCCAGGTCGCCGAGGTCGGCGCCCAGAAGCCGGGGATCAGGCGGCGGAAGGAGTTCACCGTCGGCGCCACCATGGCCAGCAGCTCGGGCATCAGCGCCTGCTGTCCGGCGACGAACTGGCGCATCGTCTCGCTCATCCTGTGGGGTGCCTTCCCGTCGTGGAACGCCGAGGTGACACCCTTCTTGCCTTTCTTCTGCAGCGAGACATGAATGTGGCCGCCGCAGCCCGGCCAGTCCTTCGACCACTTGGCCATGAAGCTGGCGAGGAGATTGCGGCGCTGGCAGATGACCTTGGTGAAGGTCTTGAACAGCGCCGCCCGATCGGCACTGACAATGCCGCTGCTGACCTGAATCGCGGCTTCGAGCACGCCCGCACCCGTCTCGGTGTGCAGGCCCTCGACCGGGATATCCATGGCGCCCAGCGTATTCATCAGGTCCTGGTAGAACTCGGCATGCACCGAGTTGCGCAGCACCGAGTAGCCGAAGAAGCCGGGCGAGAGCGGCTTGAGGTCCTTGTAGCGCTTGGCGCGGATGCTGTGCGGCGTCTCGTCGAAGACGAAGAACTCGTATTCGACGGCGAAATAGACCTCGAAGCCCATCCTGTCGGCCCTGGCGAGCACGTTGCGCAGCACGCCGCGCGGGCAGATCGGCTCGGCCTTGTCGGAGAACTCACCGAGGAAGAACAGGGTGTTCTCGAAGGGCAGGTCGCGGCAGGTGTCGGGCAGGATGCGCACCGGCGCGTCGGGATAGGCGGTGTGCCAGCCGGTGTAGGTGACGTTGTCGTAGAGCTGGTCGTTCATGTCCCAGCCGAGGACGACGTCGCAGAACCCCATGCCGCCGTCGAGGGCGGAGAAGAACTTGTCCTTGTGCAGGTACTTGCCGCGCAGGATGCCGTCGGCGTCGAACACGCCGACTTTGACGTGGCTGAGATTACGTTCGCGCACGATGCGCCGCGCGTCGTCCGCGGTCTTGACCTGGCTCGGCTGCATGAAACCCCCTGATTGACGCCCTGTCCCGGGCGCTGCAACAAAAGTGTAACTAAACGAACGGGGCCGGTTTGGGAAGGCCGCCCTGTCCCACCAGACTCCCGCTAGAGTGCCGCAAATGACGACTCCGATCATCATCGACTGCGATCCCGGCCAGGACGACGCCGTGGCCGTGCTGACGGCCCTGGGTTCGCCCGAGCTGGACGTCCTGGCCATCACGGCCGTGCACGGCAACGTGCCGCTGTCCCGCACCGCGCCCAACGCACGGGCCCTGGTCGAATTCGCCGGAAGGCCGGAGGTGCCGGTCTACGCCGGCTGCGACCGGCCGCTGCGCCGCCCGGCCATCGACGCCGTGCGCATTCACGGCGAAACCGGTCTGCGCGGCTTCACCCCGCCGCCGGCCAAACGGAAGCTGGAGACGGCGCATGCCGCCGAGTTCATCGTCGACACCCTCAAGTCGCGCGACAGCGTAACCCTGGCGGCGCTGGGGCCGCTGACCAACCTGGCGGCGGCCTTCACCTGGGCGCCCGAGGTGGCGACGCGGGTGAAGCAGATCGTGCTGATGGGCGGCGGGCGCGGGGTCGGCAACATCACGCCGGTCGCCGAGTTCAACATCTACGTCGACCCCGAGGCGGCCGATATCGTGTTCCGCGCCGGGGCTCCCACCGTGATGATCGGCCTCGACACCACCTGGCAGGCGCTGACCACGCCGGTAAGGCTCAAGTCGTGGCGAGAGAGCGGCGGCAAAGCCGGGCAGGCGGCCGCGGCCATGTACGACAATCCGGCGCGCTACGACGCCAGGCGTTACGGCGAGGCCGGGCTGCCGCTGCACGATCCCTGCGTCATTGCCTATCTGCTGCGCCCCGACCTGTTCGAGGGCCGCGACTGCCACGTGGCCATCGAGACCGGCTCGCCGATCACACTCGGGCAGACCGTGGTGGATTGGTGGGGCACCACCGGCAAAAAACCAAACACCAAGGTGCTCAACCGGATCGATGCTGACGGTTACTTTCGCCTGCTGACCGAGCGTCTCGCGCGGCTCGGCTAGCGCAGGAATTCCGGGAACATGAAGCGCGTGTGACAGGCGTCGCAGTCTTTCTCCAGACGCGTCACACGCGCCCGCACTCCCGCCTCGTCGCCGGCACGGGCCAGGGTGACGATGCTCTTGGCCAGATCCTCGACGTTCCAGGCCGCTCTCTCGAAACTGTCGAAATCGGTCCAGATCGCCGGCCGCGCCCGGGTGCGACCGCCTTCCGGCCCCGTCCCCTTCTCGGCCAGGGCCGGGATCCTCTCGGAGTTGCTGCTGATCCTCTGGGCGAGGCGCTGGGCAGCTTCCGCATTCCACGGTGCTTCGCCGGAGGTCATCTTGCCGAGCTCGATCAGGGCGGCCTTGTTGGAGCGCATCAGCTCCTGCCGCGCCTGGATCCGCTCGGCCGGCGTTGCGGCGGCACAGGCGGCGACGAGCAGGGCGGCGGCGATGGCAACGCGTTTCATTCTTTCCCCAATGCAGGCCAGTTGGCGTCGGCCTGGGTGATGTTGCCCTTGGTGTTGAGCTGCCAGCGCAGCTGCACGAAGCGGCTGTAATTCAGATAGAGCTTTCCGTCGACGATCTTCCAGGCGTCGGGATCGATCGGCGCGGTGTAGTTGTTCGCCACGGCCCAGGCGCAGAACCCGCCGTATTGCGGCGCGTATTTCGCCGGATCGGCGGCGAAGGCATCGCGGTTCGCGGCGGAGGCGAAGCGCCACTCGGCGCCGTTCCACGAATGCGTGAACTCGGGCGTGCCGGCGACGGGCTTGCCTTCGGTGAAATAGGCGACGACGTCGGTGCCGCGCACCGCCGGCCCGCCCTCGGTGTTGACCTTGTCGGCCCAGGCCGGCGCCGTCAGCAGCCAGGCGGCAATCGCCATCGTGAAGAGCTTCATGGGGAAAGCTTACGTCACGCGGCCGGAAAGGTCAGTCACGAAGCGGTGAGTCACAGATCGACCAGCAGCCGGTTGATGAACCGGTGGCGCGGCGTGTCGGGGATGCGGCCCTGGCCGGCTTCGCGCGGCGCCGGGCCGGCGGGATGATCGTTGTAAGCGGTGACGTTGTTGTAGAGCCCGTAGCGCACCCAGCCGAGCAGGCGCGGCGTCTTGGGCACGTCGCCCTTATGCAGGCCGTAGGTATCCTCCAGCACGCCGTGTCCGGCGGGGCCGATCACCGGCTCCACCTCGGGGCCGAACAGGGCCGGGACGTCGCGCTCCTGATAGGAGGCGAGCATGAACAGGCGGTCGACCGGAAAGGCCGACTTGTCGGCGACGCGCTCGTTGTAGGCCTGCTCGACGAATTCCTTGCGATGCGTTCCGCGCATGAAGTAATGCGCGCCGTCGCTCATCTTGATGTCGGTGAGGAAGAGGAACAGCGTGCAGAAGCGGAAATCGTCGAAGTCGCGGTGATAGAGCTGGGTCTGCGGATACTTGGCGTCGCGCTCGGGGAAGCTCCAGAAGAAATTCACCGAGTAGATGGTCGGCGTGCAGCCGAGATACGCCTCGGCCAGTTCCAGCAGCTCCGGCCGGTTGGCGAGCTCGAGCAGGTGCGGCGCGCCGAGCACGTCCTCGCGTTGGTAGGAACCGCAATTCGCCAGTCTGGCGCATTCTTCGGGCGTGCGCGGCACGCGGTCGCCCTGCGCCGGAACGTGGCCGGTGAAGCACGGTTTGCCGCGCAGATGGGCGTGGATCTCCGCCACCTGCTCCTGTGTCAGCAGCTGACCGAGACGATAGAGCCCGTCGCGCTTCAGCCGTTCGACGCGTTCCCTGGTTTCCGGGGATGGCTGACCCTCGGAGGGCATCAGCTCGCGCGTCAGGGCGGCCAGGGATTCGGCCAGCGCCGGACGGTTCTGCCAGCCGACATTCTGCTGCACCCGGTTGAGGAGCAGCGCCAGCCGCGCAGCTTCGATCTGCGAAGGCGTCATGCCTTCATTTCGCCTCCAGGGCGCGCTGCAGGAAATCGAGCCGGTCCTGGCCCCAGAACATCTGCTCGCCGAAGATATAGGTCGGTGCGCCGAAGACGCCGCGGTCGATGGCTTCCTGGGTCAGAGCGTCGTAGCCGGCTTTCGTCTCGGGCGCCTGCGCGCGCTCGAGCAGATCGTCGGCCGACAGGCCCTTGGCCCGGACGATCGCCTTCACCGTGTCCGGATCGGCGATGTTGCGGTCCTCCGCCCAGACCGCGCGCATGAAGGAATAGGCGAGGCTGGGCGCCACCGCGCTCTGGTCCTGGGTGGCGGCGAGGATGACCAGGGCCGCCAGTGTGGAATCGACGGGAAAGAATTTCGGCTCGGGGTTGAGCTTGACGCCGAGATGGTCGCGCCAGCGGGCGAGCTCCTGCAACCGGTAGGTGAGGCGCTGCGGCGCGCGCTTGGCCAGTGGCAGGCCGCCGGAAACCGAGAAGATCCTGCCGAAATCGACCGGCTTGAGGTTGAGCGCGCCCTCGTTGGCGAAGATCAGGTCGAGGAAGCGCTGATGCCCCAGATAGGCGAAAGGCGAGGACGGCGAGAAATAGTAGTCGACGAGCTTCAGCATGCTGGTTCCTTCAGGATGCGGCTGCCGGCCGTTTCGCCGCCTCGCGGGCCCGCAGCTCCCGCCGCATGATCTTGCCGGTGGCGGTCAGGGGCAGCGACTCGACGAACTCCACCTCGCGAGGATACTCGTGCGCCGCCAGCCGAGTCTTCACATGACTCTGCAGGGCGGCCGCCAGCTCGGGTCCGCCGTTGTGCCCGTGCTTGAGGACCACGAACGCCTTCACCGCCTCGGTGCGCACGGGATCGGGCACGCCGATCGCCGCGGCCATGGCGACGGCGGGGTGGCGCAGCAGGCAGTCCTCGATCTCCGCCGGGCCGATGCGATAGCCGGCCGAGGTGATGACGTCGTCGGCCCGGCCGACATAGTGGAGATAGCCGTCCTCGTCGGTGCGTCCGAGATCGCCGGTGACCATCCAGTCGCCGATGAACTTCTCCGCCGTGGCCGCCGGATTGCGCCAGTATTCGAGGAACATCACCGGATCGGGCCGGCGCACGGCGATCTGCCCGTTCATGCCCGGCGGACAGACCTGCCCCGCCTCGTCGATCACCGCGACCGTGTGGCCGGGGATCGGTCGGCCCATCGAGCCGGCGCGCACGGGCATGCAGACGCTGCAATTGCCGACCACGAGGTTGCACTCGGTCTGGCCGTAGAACTCGTTGATGGTCACGCCGAAGACCTGGCGGCCCCAGTCGAGCAGTTCTTCGCCGAGGGTCTCGCCGCCGCTGCCGATCGAACGCAGGCGCACGCCGTGTTTCGCCGGCGCGCCGGTCTGGCGGATGAGCTTGAGCGCGGTCGGCGGAAAGAAGACGTTGCGCACGCCGTACCGCGCCATCAGGTCGAAGCTCGCCTCGGGCTCGAACTTGCGGAAGCGATGGGCGAGCACGGGCACGCCGTGATGCCAGGCCGGCAACAGGACATCGAGCAAGCCGCCGATCCAGGCCCAGTCGGCCGGCGTCCAGAACAGGTCGCCGGGTTGCGGGAAGAAATCGTGCGGGAACTCGACCCCCGGCAGGTGGCCGAGCAGCACGCGATGGGCGTGCAGCGCCCCTTTGGGCGGGCCGGTGGTGCCGGAAGTGAAGATGATCAGTGCCGGATCGCCGGCCGCCGTGTCGACGGGCGTGAAGCGGTCCGAGGCGTGCTCGAGTGTCGCCGCAAAGTCGAGCGTGCCGGCACCGCCGCCGCCGACCACGATCAGCGTGGTGAGTTCCGGCAGGCGCTCGCGGATGGCCAGCAGCTTGGGCAGGTTCTCCGTGTCGGTGATCACCGCTTTGGCGCCGGCATTGCCGAGGCGATACTCCAGCGCCTCCTCGCCGAAGAGCACGAAGAGCGGGATGGAGATCAGCCCCGCCTTGAAGCAGGCAATGTGGGTGACTGCCGTCTCCGGCGACTGGCGCAGCAGCACGCCGACCCGGTCGCCGCGCCTGAGCCCGTGAGACACCAGCGCATTGGCCAGGCGGTTGGAGAGGGCGCGGATATCGCCGAACGAGTAGCGGCGGACGGTGCCGTCCTCGTCCTCGTAGACCAGCGCCGGTGCGTCCGGCCGGGCGGCGGCGTGGCGGTCGCAGGCATCGACGCCGATGTTGTAGCGCTGGGGAATCCGCCAGCGGAATCGCCGGAGCGCCTCGTCGTAGCTGGTCGCCGGTTCGAGCATGTCCGTCCCTTGGCCAGGATCATAGCCAGCCGCGCCCGGGCTCGGGTACATATCTTTACTGCCAACCCCTTGGAGAAGCGCAGAGATGTTCCTGCCCGACCTGCTCAAAGGCAAACGCATCCTGATCACCGGCGGCGGCACCGGCCTCGGCAAGAGCATGGGGAAGCGCTTCGTCGAGCTCGGCGCCGAGCTGGTGATCTGCGGCCGCCGGGAAAAGGTGCTGGAGGAGGCGGCCTGGGAGCTGATGGCCGCTGCCCCCGGTCCGGTGACCTGGCATGCCTGCGACATCCGCGACCCGGACGCGGTCGAGGCCATGGTCGGGAAGATCTGGGCCGAGCGGCCGCTCGATGCGCTGGTCAACAACGCCGCCGGCAATTTCATTGCCCGCAGCGAGACGCTGAGTCCGCGCGCGGTCGACGCGGTGCTCGGCATCGTGCTGCACGGCTCGGCCTACTGCACGCTCGCCTGCGGCAAGCGCTGGCTGGCGGAAGGCCGCAAGGCCAATGTACTGAGCATCGTCACCACCTACGCCTGGACGGGCTCGGCCTATGTCGTGCCTTCGGCCATGGCCAAGGCCGGGGTGCTGGCGCTCACCCGCAGCCTCGCCGTCGAGTGGGGTCCGCGCGGCATCCGGCTCAACGCCATCGCCCCGGGGCCGTTTCCCACGCAAGGGGCATGGGAGCGGCTGGTACCCAGAGCCGACCTGGCGAAGGAGTTCGAGAGCCGTAACGTGCTGGGCCGGGTGGGCGACCACCGGGAGCTGGCCGACCTCGCGACCTTCCTGGTCTCCGACCGCTCCGGCTACATCACCGGCGAGGTGGTGACCATCGACGGCGGCGAATGGCTCAAGGGGGCGGGGCAATTCAGCTTCCTGGACCGGCTGTCGGACGACGACTGGGAAGCGATGCGCCCGAAAAAGGGTTAGACTCCAGGACGATGAACGAGAAAACCGGCATCACGATACCGGCCGAGGTGGCCTCGCCGCCCGAGCCCGCGCCCAAGGCGGCGGGCGGGCCGGCGCGCATGATCATCTTCGGCAACGAGAAGGGCGGCTCGGGCAAGTCGACCCTGGCCATGCACGTCATCGTCGGGCTGCTGCGCGCCGGGCACAAGGTTGGCAGCGTCGATGTCGATTCCCGCCAGGCGACACTCACGCGCTATCTCGAGAACCGCGCCACCATCGCCGAGACAAGGGGCTTCAACCTGCCGCTGCCCGAGCACCGGCTGGTCGTGCGCTCGGAGAAGAATCCCGACGAGGATGCCGAGCGTTTCAACCAGGCGGTCGACGCGCTGTCGCGGACCTGCGACGCCGTGGTGGTCGACACGCCGGGCTCCGACGCACCGCTCTCGCGTCTCGCCCATTCCTACGCCGACACGCTGGTCACGCCGATGAACGATTCGTTCGTCGATCTCGACCTGCTGGCCAAGGTCGACCCCGAGACCTTCAAGGTCATCTGCCCGAGCGCCTACGCCGAGATGGTCTGGGACCAGCGCAAGGTCCGCATGGCGCGCGACCGCGGCTCGATCGACTGGATCGTGGTGCGCAACCGCCTCTCGACCCTCGACACGCGCAACAAGCGCAACATGGAACGGGTGCTGGGCTCGCTGGCCAAGCGCATCGGCTTCCGCACTGCGCCGGGCTTCGGCGACCGGGTGATTTTCCGCGAGATGTTCCTCTCCGGCCTGACGCTGCTCGACCTGCGCGACACCGGCACCAAGCTCACCATGTCGCATCTTGCGGCGCGCCAGGAAGTGCGCGACCTGCTGAATGCCGTGGTCTCGGGTCCGGCGCCGGTCGCCGCTCCGGCTTAGCAGTTGTTGTCGTAGATCGGTGACACGGCCACCCCTCACCCCGCCGCTTCGCGGCCTCCCTCTCCCGCAAGGGGAGAGGGGGCAAGGCGACACGCCCATTTACCTCTCCCCTCGCGGGAGAGGTCGCGAGCGTCAGCGAGCGGGTGAGGGGGGCCGTCTCGCCGAATTTCGCATGTCGGTGCAAACCGCATGACCAAGGTTCCGGCGAAGCCGGCCAGTGCCGCCGTCGCAGCGTTCCTCGACAAGGTGAAGTCGACGCCGGTGGTGCGCAGCACGGGCGCTGCCGGCCGCCTGATGTTCGCCATGGACGCCACGGCCTCGCGCGAGCCGACCTGGGACCGCGCCTGCCGCCTGCAGGGCGAGATGTTCACGGCGACCCAGGGCATCGGTGCGCTGGAGATCCAGCTCGTCTGGTATCGCGGCCTGGGTGAGTTCGACACCAGCCCGTGGGTGGCGAATTCGGCCGAGCTGGTGCGGCGCATGACCGAGGTGCGGTGCCACGCCGGCGAGACGCAGATCGCCGCAGTGCTGGAGCACGCCATTGCCGAGACGCGCCGCAGGAAGGTCAACGCCGTGGTCTTCGTCGGCGATGCCGTTGAGGAAAGCGCGGACCGCCTGACCAAGCTGGCCGGCGATCTCGGGCTGCTCGGGGTGCCGGTCTTCGTCTTCCACGAAGGCGGCGAGAAGGTGGCACGCCGCGTCTTCGAGGAGATCGCGCGGCTCTCGGGCGGAGCCTACTGCCCGTTCGATGCGGGCAGCGCCGAGATGCTGCGCGACCTGCTGGTGGCCGCCGCAACCTTCGCGGTCGGTGGCCGCAAGGCGCTCGAGGACTTCAACCGCAAGCGCGGCGGGCCCGTGCTGCAGCTCACGCACCATCGGCGCTGATGTTTCTCTTCTATTTCCTGATCGGTGCTGCTTTGCTGCTGCTCGGCTGGATGGCGTTGCGCTGGTACGCCGAGGCCAATCCGGGGCAGCTCATCACGGCGGTCAAATGGGCGGGCGGAATCGCCATTGGCGCCGTGGCTCTCTGGCTGCTGGTCACCGGCCGGCTCAACCAGGCGCTGATCACGGCCACCGCGATCGCTCCGCTGTTCGTGCGCTGGCAGGCGCTGTGGAACCGCCTGAAGAACATGCAGGGGCCGAGCAGCGGCAACCGTTCCGAGGTGGCCAGCAGCTGGTTCCGCATGTCGCTCGATCACGACACGGGTGCCATGGACGGGATGGTGTTGCAAGGCCCGCGGCGCGGACGGCAGCTCAGTAGCCTGTCGCTCGCTGACCTGATGGCCATGCTGCCGGATGTCAGGGTCGACGATCCAGAGTCAGCCGCGCTGCTCGAAGCCTATCTTGACCGCACGTATCCGGACTGGCGCGCCGACGACGGTGCCGCGGCCGATGAAGCGCCGCGTGCCGCCCCCTCGGGTGCGATGACCCGCGACGAGGCCTATCGCATCCTCGGCCTCGAGCCCGGCGCGCCTGAAGATCAGGTGCGCGACGCCTACAAGCGCCTGATGAAGAAGATGCACCCCGACCAGGGCGGCTCGTCTTATCTCGCCGCCAAGATCAACCAGGCCAAGGAACTGCTGCTGGGCGGGTAGGGTGCTGGCACGCGTCGTGCTAGCTTAGAAAGCGCGGAAAAACGGGAGCGAACCATGACGGGCGGGAAAAAGCTGGGCTGGCTCGCGGGTCTGTTCGCTTTGCTGCTGCCGTCACTGGCCCAGGCCATCTGCATCCCGGTGGCCCAGGGTCCGTTGCCGATGCGGCCGACCTTCGCGAGCTACAGCCTCGCCGCCGTGCAGCCCGGCCATGTCTCTCTGACCTATATCGGTCATTCGAGCTTCATCATCGAGACGGCGGCCGGGGTCACCGCGGTCACTGACTACAACGGCTACATCAAGCCGCCGTTCATCCCCACCGTGGTGTCGATGAACAACGCCCATTCCACGCATTTCACCGACTATCCCGAGCCGCAGATCAAGCATGTGCTGAAGGGCTGGGGCACCTACGAGGAGCAGACCCGCTACAACGTGGTCGAGCAGGATCTGCGCGTGCACAACGTGCAGACCAATATCCGCGAGTACGGCGGCACTCGCTTTAACGGCAACTCGATCTTCGTCTTCGAGACGGCCGGGATCTGCATCGCCCATCTCGGGCACCTGCATCACACGCTGACCCCGCAGCATCTTGGGGTGCTGGGCAAGATCGACGTCCTGCTGGTGCCGGTCGACGGCATGTACACCATGGACCAGTTCGACATGATCGAGGTCATCCGGCAGATCCGCCCCTCGATCGTCGTCCCCATGCATTTCTTCAGCGAGGCGCGGCTGTCGCGCTTCCTCGCCCGGCTGCAGGCCGAGGCCAACTTCACCATTTCCCGCAACACGGTGCCGAGCCTGGTGCTCAACCCGGCCACCATTCCCGACCCGCGGCGGCCCGAAGTCTGGATACTGCCCGGAAACTAAAGGCGGAAATCGTTCGGGCTGGCCCGTTTGGGTAAACCCCTAAGAGCTTGATACTCCAGCGGACTGTGCCCACATCCCCGGTCTGACCCCGGGTGCGCGGTGCTTGCCTGCCGCGCGGGGGCTATGGCACAAGTCCGCGCTTTCATTCAGGGAATTGGGCATTCAGGGATCGGCATGCAGACCCGGGTTCGTAAGGCGATCTTCCCCGTGGGCGGGCTGGGTACGCGGTTTTTGCCCGCGACCAAGGCCATGCCCAAGGAAATGCTGCCGGTGGTCGACAAGCCGCTGATCCAGTACGCGCTGGAAGAGGCGCAGGCCGCTGGCATTAACGAATTCGTCTTCGTCACGGGTCGCGGCAAGGGCGCCATCGACGACCATTTCGACCGCTCGTTCGAGCTCGAGGCCACGCTGCGCGATCGCGGCAAGATGAAGGAGCTCGAGGAACTGCTGAGCTGGGTGCCCAAGCCCGGCCGCGTCGCCTACACCCGGCAGCAGGAGCCAATGGGTCTCGGCCATGCCGTGTGGTGCGCCCGGCATTTCATCAATGACGAGCCCTTTGCCGTGCTGCTGGCCGACGACCTGATCCTGTCGAAAACGCCCTGCCTCAAGCAGATGGTGGACGCGCACGAGAAGGTCGGCGGCAACCTGATCGCCGTCATGGACGTGGCGCGCGAGCACACCAAGCGCTACGGCATCCTGAGCACCGGCAAGGCGGACGGTCCGCTGGTGGAGGTCAAAGGGCTGGTCGAGAAACCGAAGCCCGAGGCGGCTCCCTCGACCCTCGCCGTCATCGGCCGCTACATCATCCAGCCGCAGGTCTTCGCCCATCTCGACAAGAAGGCGATCGGGGCCGGCGGCGAGATCCAGCTCACGGATTCGCTGATCCCGATGATCGGCCAGATGCCGTTCCACGGCTACCGGTTCGAGGGCCAGCGCTTCGATTGCGGCGACAAGGTGGGGTTCTTCGAGGCGAATCTGGCGTTCGCCCTGGCCCGGCCGGACATGGGTCCGGAGGTCCGGCGGATCGTGCAGAATTACGCCAAGGGGTAGCGCGTTGTCGCCGGGGGTCCCCACGCTTAAGGGTTGGGGAACCCTGTCTGAAAGGTCGGGGGCAATCCCCACGCAAGAGGGTTTTCGATGAATATCGCGATGATCGGAACGGGCTATGTCGGGCTCGTGACCGGTGCCTGTTTCTCGGAGTTTGGCGTCACCGTCACCTGCGTCGACAAGGACGAGTCCAAGATCGCCCGCCTGATGCGCGGCGAGATGCCGATCTTCGAGCCGGGCCTCGACACGCTGGTGGCCAACAACGTCAAGGCCGGGCGGCTGCGCTTCACCACCGACCTGAAGGCCGCGGTGAAGGGGGCGAAGGCCGTGTTCATTGCCGTCGGCACGCCCTCGCGGCGCGGCGACGGCCATGCCGACCTGTCCTACGTCTTTGCCGCCGCCGAGGAGATCGGCCGGGCGATCGACGGCTATACGGTCGTTGTCACCAAGTCGACCGTCCCGGTCGGCACGGGCCGCCAGGTGGCCGAGCGCATCCGCAAGGTGCGGCCCGACGCCGATTTCGACGTGGTCTCGAACCCCGAATTCCTGCGCGAGGGTGCGGCGATCAACGACTTCATGCGGCCCGACCGCGTGGTGATCGGCGCCGAGAGCGACCGCGCCCGCGAGGTGATGAAGAGCCTCTACCGGCCGCTCTACCTGATCGAGACGCCGATCGTCTTCACGTCGATCGAGACTTCCGAGCTCATCAAATACGCCGCCAACACCTTCCTCGCGGCCAAGATCACCTTCATCAACGAGGTCGCCGATCTCTGCGAGAAGGTCGGCGCCGACGTCCATGACGTGGCCCGCGGCATCGGCCTCGACGGCCGTATCGGCCGCAAGTTCCTCCATCCCGGCCCCGGCTACGGCGGCTCGTGCTTCCCCAAGGACACGCTGGCCCTGGTGCGCACGGCGCAGGAATACGGCGCGCCGTTGAAGATCATCGAGACGGTCGTGGCGGTGAACGACGCCCGCAAGAAGGCCATGGCGGCGAAGATCGTCACGGCCTGCGGCGGCAGCGTGAAGGGCAAGACGATCGGTGTCCTCGGCCTGACTTTCAAGCCGAACACCGACGACATGCGCGACGCGGCGAGCCTGGAAATCCTGCCCGCCCTGCAGGCGGCGGGTGCGAAGGTCCAGGCCTTCGATCCCGAGGGCATGCACGAGGCGAAGTCGATGCTGCCGGACGTCGTCATGTGCGACGACGCCTACGCGGCGATGAAGGATGCCGATGCTCTGGTGGTGCTCACCGAGTGGAACGAGTTCCGCGCCCTCGATCTTGACCGCGCGAAGAAGCTGCTGAAGCGGCCGGTCGTCGTCGATCTGCGCAACATCTACGCGCCCAAGGAAATGGTCGCGGCAGGGTTCGAATATACCGGCGTCGGCCGGCCAACCACGGCGGGGCGGGAAGCAGGAGATTGAGCATGAATGCACACCGCAACGCCCACCGTTTCGATCCCACGGTTCTGCGCGAGTACGACATCCGCGGCATCGTCGGCAAAACGCTGACTGCCGCCGATGCGCGTGCGGTCGGCCGCGGTTTCGGGAGCGAGGTGGTGGCCAGGGGCGGCAAGCGGGTGGCGGTCGGCCGCGACGGACGGCTGCATTCGCCGGAGCTCTCGGCCGCGCTGATCGAGGGGCTGATCTCCTGCGGCCTCGAGGTCACCGATGTCGGCATGGGCCCGACGCCGAAGCTCTACTTCTCGGTGCGCGAATACGGCTACGACGGCGGCGTTATGGTCACGGGCTCGCACAATCCGTCCGACTACAACGGCTTCAAGATGATGCTGGGCAAGGCGAGCTTCTGGGGCGAGCAGATCCAGGCGCTCGGCCGCCGCGTCGCCATCGGCGATTTCGCCACGGGTCAGGGCTCCGTCACCACGCGGGATGTCGATGCCGCCTATGTCGAGCGCCTGCGCCGCGACTTCCGCGGCGACAAGCCGCTCACGGTGGTCTGGGATTTCGGCAACGGCGCCGGCGGTCCCGCAACCGAGGCGCTGGTCAAGACGCTGCCGGGCCGGCACGTCGTGCTCAACGGCAAGGTCGACGGCACGTTTCCCGCTCACCATCCCGACCCGACGGTCGAGAAGAACCTGGAGCAGCTCAAGCAGGCCGTGCACGAGAACAAGGCCGATGTCGGTATCGCCTTCGACGGCGACGCCGACCGTATCGGCGTGGTCGACGGCCAGGGGCGTGTGCTCTGGGGCGACCAGATCCTCTCGATCCTGGCCAGCGACGTGCTGGCCGAGCGGCCGGGCGCCACGATAATCGCCGACGTCAAGGCGAGCCAGGTGCTGTTCGACGAGATCGCGCGCATGGGCGGCAAGCCGCTGATGTGGAAGACCGGCCATTCGATCATCAAGACGAAGATGGCGGAACTCGGCTCGCCGCTGGCCGGCGAGATGAGCGGACACATCTTTTTCGCCGACAAATGGTACGGCTTCGACGACGCGCTCTACGCCGCCGTGCGGCTGCTGTCGATCCTCGCGCGCTCCGACAAGAGCCTCGCCCGGATGCGCGATGCGCTGCCGGCAGCCGTCAATACGCCGGAGCTGCGCTTCACCTGCTCGGAAGACCGGAAGTTCAAGGTACCCGAGGAGATCAAGGCACGCCTCAAGGCGGCCGGCGCCACTTTCAGCGATATCGACGGCGTGCGTGTCTCGACGGCGGATGGCTGGTGGCTGCTGCGCGCCTCCAATACGCAGGACGTGCTCGTCGCGCGCTGCGAGGCCAGGGACGCGGCGGGTCTGGCCCGGCTCAAGAGCGGTCTGGCCGAGGCGCTGGGGCAAAGCGGCATCCAGCCGCCGCCCGGATTCTGAACCCTTGCGCTTCTTCTTCTACGGTTCGCTGATGGACGCCGATGTGCGGCGTCTGGTGATGAAAAAGGACGCGCCCGAAGCCGTCGAGCCGGCCAGCGTCAAAGGCTGGCGGCGGGTGAACCTGGCCGGCGTTACCTATCCGGGCATCATCCGGGATGCCAAGGGCTCGGTCGAAGGCGTGCTGGTGCGCGGTCTTGGCGCTGCCGCCAGGAAGCGCCTGGTCGCCTACGAAGGCCCTGAGTACGACCTGATCGAAGTCGAGGTCGTCAGCGAAAGCGGGGCGCTCCGTGAGGCCGGGATGTTCGTCCCCAACAAGGCATGCACCCCGGCGACCGGGCGCTGGGATTTCGCGCTCTGGCAGCGCCGGCACAAGCGGCGGTTCCTGGCGGAACTTCAGCGCAGCGGCAATCCGAGCTAGCCGGTCGCGATTTCCATTGACCCTCTCCGCCCGGCTTCGGGGGGAGAGGGTGCGAGCGCAAGCGAGCGGGTGAGGTGGGTCTTTTCCGAAGACACCTCACCCTCCCGATGCTTCGCATTGGGTCCCTCCCTCTCCCGCGCCTCGCGCGGAGAGGGGCTGCTATCTGTAGTCGGGCTTAGTTGACCGAGACGCGGCCGTTGCTGCGCGCTTCGGCCGTCGGCGCCATCAGCAGGCAGTCGTGCTTGCGGCGCTCGAGGATGCGGCAGGCTTCCTTGGCCTCGCTCTCGCTCAAGCCCACCAGCCGGGCGCGGTGCACGGTGTTCTTCTTGCGCTCCAGGGTCGAGATCTCGATGCCGGCGTCGCTCAGCGGGCCGGAGGCGATCTTCGCCGCGTTCTCGGCGGCGCGGCGCGCCGCGTCGATGCGGTTGAAGGCGCCGACCTGGACGGCCCAGCCGCCGGCCGGCGCATGGCTCGTGTCTTCACGCGCCGCGGCGTGGGCAGTGCCGATCAGCGACACCCCGGACGTGGCTTCCGGCTCCGCCGACTTGGCGCGCTTGACGGTCTTGGTCCGGGTCGCGCGCTCGTCGCTGGCCGCGGCGATAACGGTTTGCGGCTGGCGTGCCTTCGCGGCGCGCGACGGCGGCTCGCTGACCGACGGCGCAGCAGCAGGAGCGGGCGTCGGTGTCGCCGAAGCATGACGCATGTCGCTCGGTGTCTCCGGCATGCGGCTGAAGCCGATGTCGAGCAGCTTGCCCATGTACTGGTCGCGGGCGACGGGCGAGGGGCCGCCCATGACCACGCCGATGATGCGACGGTTCTCGCGAACGGCCGAGGCGGAGAGGTTGAAGCCGGAGGCGCGGATGAAACCGGTCTTGATGCCGTCGGCGCCCTCGTACCAGTTCATCAGGCGGTTGTGGTTGGCGTGGCGGCGGCCGGCATAGGTGAATTCCGGCGTCGAGAAGTAGCTGTAGTAATGCGGGAAGTCGCGGACCAGGGCGCGCGACAGGCGCGCCATGTCGCGGGCCGTCGTCACCTGGCCGGGATCGGGCAGGCCGGAGGCGTTCTGGAAGGTCGTGTTCGACATGCCGAGGCGGCGTGCGCGCTGCGTCATCAGCTCGCCAAAGCGGTCTTCGGTACCGCCGAGCCCTTCAGCGGCAACAGCCGCGGCATCGTTGGCGGATTTGGTGATCAGCCCGAGGATGACGTCGCGCACGCTGATGGTCTCGCCCGCGTCGAGGCCGAGCTTGGTCGGCGACATGCTCTCGGCGTGCTTCGAGACTTTCCAGGTCGTGCCGAGCGTGACCCTGTTGGCATCGAGGGCCTCGAAAATCATGTACAGCGTCATCATCTTGGTAAGCGACGCCGGATATTTCTGGGCGTCCGCGTTGTCCTCGTGCAGCACCTTGCCGGTTGCCGCGTCGATGACGATCGAGGAGTAGCCGCCGATCGAGGATTTGCGCTGCGTCTTGGCCTTGGCAGCGTCGGCGTTTCCGGCGGCCACGAGGCCGACCAGCAGAGCGAAGCAGAACAGGAAAACCGTGCTGATCGTGAGGTATGTACCGTTGTAGCGCTTGATCACGGTGACGCTTTCCCCCGCCGACTCGTTAATGGAACATGGCGACATTATGGCTAAGCCCGAAAGCCTGTCCAGTGAAAATCGTGCGATTCCATCGCTTTACCCCAGAAGTTTCGCAAACTAGGGGAGAGTGGCTGGAATGCCCGTTTGAATCGTTGTTAACTTATTCCGCAACCTCCTGAAGATTCGTTAACCATGACTGTAGCCCGCCACCATCACGCAAAATTTTCTCCGCTCAAGCTCGCGCTTGCTGCCGCGTTCACGGCCGCGCTTTCCGGGTGCGCCTACACGGGGAGCATCGGCGAGCCGGTGGGCCGCAAGTTCCAGTGGTTCTCGTACATCGCCGGCGACGACATCAAGGCGCGCTGCACAGCCGGGTCGCCGGCGCATTACCGGTTGGTCTACAACGCGAATTATCACGAGCAGGTGCGCGCCTACGATCTGCGTCGCAGCGTGCTGGTGGGCGAGGGCGCGATGCTGTGGACGCAGGTCTTCGGCGGCCCGGCACCGATCAACAACCTCACGCTCTCCGACCCGCAGGAGCCCTGGCGCGGCCAGGGCACGCAGACCCGGCTCACCGAGGACCAGTACCTGACGCTGATCCGCGCGGTCGAGGCCAACGGCTTCGGCCAGCCCTCGCCGGCCGGGCTGCGCCTCGATTCCTGGGATTTCTACTGGGTGGTCACCGCCTGCGCCGACGGGCGTTTCCACATGAATGCCTGGCGCCACCCCTCCGACCGCTTTGCCGCCCTGACCTTCGACAAGCTCCTGTTCGGGCACGATACGACCAATGTCCGGGTCAATCCGCCGCGCCGGGTCGAGCCGGCCCTGGAGAAGGCCAAGGCCGACCGCGACGGCGATTTCTACTTCCAGCTGATGGTCGGCCAGAACGGCTTCGCCGGCCGCGCCCCGACCCTGTAGCCAGCCCCGTTAACGAAAAATAATAAAGCTGATTCAGAGGCTTGTGCGTTTCATGCTGCGCCGCAGCAAAATGCCCTTGACCGGTTTCTAGGCAGCCCTATATTTGCCTATGTTGCGCTGCAGCAAAGCGGCGTGACCGGCCACACCGAGATCAGCACGCGGGTGCCACGCTCAGGAGCGCCGCCCGGTCCACCCCCCGGACCGGGACGCCCGTGACCGAGCCGATGATCCGCGTTGAAGGAGCAGTTTCAATGACCCAGACCCCCCCGAAATCGAAAGGCAAGCCCATGAAGGACACTGTCGACACCATCACCGCCGCCGGCGCCGAGTACGCCCAGAAGCACTATGACCGCTTCATCGGCGCCTCCAAGGAGCAGGTCGAGAAGGCCAGCGCCACGGCGTTCAAGAGCTACGAGGACCTCTCGAAGTTCTCCAAGGAGAACCTCGACGCCACCGTGGCCGCCACGACCATCTTCGCCAAGGGTTTCGAGACCATCGGCAAGGAGTGGATGACCTTCACCCAGGACGCGATGGAAGCCAGCGCCCAGGCCGCCAAGGCCCTCCTGGCCGCCCGCACCCTGCGCGAGGCCGTCGACGTCCAGACCGACTGGGCCAAGACCAGCTTCGACAAGGTCGTCGCCGAGAGCACCAAGCTGTCGGAGATCTCGGTCAAGGTGGCCAACGAGGCCGCCGAGCCGATCAACGCCCGCTTCAACGCGGCGATCGAGAAGCTGCTGAAGCCGATCGCGGCCTGAGAGTAGCGGCCTGGAACCAGTCCTCCGGACATTCCTCCCCCCCGGTCCGGGGTGACGGCTAGGCCAGAGAGGCCCGGCGGAGCGATCCGCCGGGCCTTTTTCGTTTCATTTACCGGAACGGGTTTAGACTGGCGGGGGCAGGACCGCCCCTTTCCCCGTGGCGCGGAAATCCCATATCATGTGTTCGGTTTTTCAAGGGATTCGAACGGGCCGGAAGCACGTACGGGCATGAGGCAGGCCACGACCATGGCCGACCGCGACAAGCGGTCGGATGACGGCAACAACGATGTCGGCTCGGTGAGCGGCGTCGCCCTGCAGACGCGCACCAAGACCAAGCGCCCGTCGATGTACAAGGTCCTGATGCTGAACGACGACTACACGCCCATGGAATTCGTCGTTCATGTGCTGGAGCGGTTCTTCAGTAAGACCCGCGAAGAGGCGACTCAGGTTATGCTCCATGTTCACCGGCGGGGCGTCGGCGTGTGCGGGGTCTATACCTACGAAGTGGCCGAGACCAAGGTGAACCAGGTGACCGAATTCGCCCGGCGCAACCAGCATCCGTTGCGCTGCACTCTGGAGAAGGAGTGAGGGGGATTCCCGGGGGGAAGAACAATCGTGCCGGGCGCGTTCTCGTGCTACGGTTGTTGTCCGGAGCAGTGAGCAAAACAGGGGAGTGACGGAACGACATGCTGTCGCGCAATCTCGAGCAGAGCCTCCACCGCGCCCTGGCCAACGCGAACGAACGGCGCCACGAATACGCCACGCTCGAGCACCTGCTTCTTGCCCTCGTCGACGATCAGGACGCGACCGCCGTCCTGCGCGCCTGTGGCGTCGATCTCGACCGCCTGCGCCGAGACATCACGCATTACCTCGACCATGACCTCGCCGGTCTGGTGACGCGCCACGGCAGCGAAGCCAAGCCGACCGCCGGTTTCCAGCGCGTGTTGCAGCGCGCCGCCATCCACGTGCAGTCGTCGGGCCGCGAGGAAGTCACCGGCGCCAACGTGCTGGTCGCCATGTTCTCCGAGCGCGAGAGCCACGCCGTCTATTTCCTGCAGGAGCAGGACATGTCGCGGCTCGACGCGGTCAACTACATCAGCCACGGCGTCGCCAAGGTTCCCGGCCGCAGCGAGACGCGCAAGGTGCGCGGCGCGGACGAGGAAGGCGAGACCACGCGCCCCAGCTCCGGCAGCGGCAACCAGGAGCGTGGCGCTGGCGGCAAGAAGGCCCAGGAGGCGCTTGCCGCCTACTGCGTCAACCTCAACAAGAAGGCCGCCGGAGGGCGTATCGATCCGCTCATCGGGCGTGAGGCCGAGGTCGACCGCACCATCCAGATCCTCTGCCGGCGCTACAAGAACAACCCGCTCTATGTCGGCGATCCGGGTGTGGGCAAGACGGCCATCGCCGAAGGTCTCGCGCGCAAGATCGTCAAGAACGAGGTGCCCGAGGTCCTGCAGAACGCCATCATCTACTCGCTCGACATGGGCTCGCTGCTCGCCGGTACGCGCTATCGCGGCGATTTCGAGGAGCGTCTCAAGGCCGTGCTGGCCGAGCTCGAGGCCCAGGAAGGCGCCATCCTGTTCATCGACGAGATTCACACCGTGATCGGTGCGGGCGCCACCTCCGGCGGCTCGATGGATGCGTCGAACCTGCTCAAGCCGGCGCTGGCCAGCGGTACGCTGCGCTGCATCGGCTCGACCACCTACAAGGAATACCGCAACTACTTCGAGAAGGACCGCGCGCTGGTGCGCCGCTTCCAGAAGATCGACGTCAACGAGCCGACGGTCGAGGACACGATCAAGATCCTCAAGGGCATCAAGCCCTACTACGAGCAGCACCACAAGGTCCGCTACACCGGCGAGGCGATCAAGGCGGCGGTCGAGCTCTCGGCTCGCTACATCAACGACCGCAAGCTGCCCGACAAGGCGATCGACGTCATCGACGAGGTGGGTGCGGCGCAGATGCTGCTCGCCCCCTCCAAGCGCAAGCGCACCATCACGGTCAAGGAAGTGGAGGCCGTGGTCTCGACCATCGCCCGCATCCCGCCGCGCACCGTGTCGAGCGACGACAAGCAGACGCTCAAGAACCTGGACGCCGACCTCAAGAAGGCGGTCTACGGCCAGGACAAGGCCATCGAGGCGATGGTCAGCGCCATCAAGCTCTCCCGCGCCGGCATGCGCGAGCCCGAGAAGCCCATCGGCTCCTACCTGTTCTCCGGCCCGACGGGTGTCGGCAAGACCGAGGTGGCGCGCCAGCTGGCGCTTACGCTGGGCGTCGAGCTCAAGCGCTTCGATATGTCCGAGTACATGGAGCGGCACACCGTCTCGCGCCTGATCGGCGCCCCGCCGGGCTATGTCGGCTTCGACCAGGGCGGCCTGCTGACCGACGCCATCGATCAGCATCCGCATTGCGTGCTGCTGCTCGACGAGATCGAGAAGGCGCACCCGGATCTGTTCAACATCCTGCTTCAGGTCATGGATCACGGGAAGCTGACCGACCACAACGGCAAGACGGTCGATTTCCGCAACGTCATCCTGATCATGACGACCAACGCCGGAGCTGCCGACATGGCCAAGCCGGCGCTGGGCTTCGGTGCCGAGATGCGTGTCGGCGAGGACCAGGACGCGATCAACAAGATGTTCACGCCGGAGTTCCGCAACCGGCTCGACGCGATCATCGGCTTCGCGCGGCTCACGCCGGACGTCATCAGCCGCGTGGTCGACAAGTTCGTCACCGCGCTGGAAATCCAGCTCGGCGAGCGCAACGTCAAGCTGGTGGTCAGCGACGAGGCGCGGACCTGGCTCGGCGAGAAGGGCTACGACGAGCTCTACGGTGCGCGCCCGCTCGGCCGCGTCATTCAGGAGAACATCAAGAAGCCGCTGGCCGACGAGCTGCTCTTCGGCCGCCTGGCCAAGGGCGGGCACGTGCGGGTCAAGGTTGAGGGCGGCAAGCTCGCCTTCGACTATTCGGGCCCGCCGCCGGCCCAGCTGCCGGAGCCCAAGGTTCCGGCGATGGTCGAATAGGACCAGCGCGCCAGCGATCGACAGTAAGGGCGGCTTCGGCCGCCCTTATTTTTTATCGGCTTGCGGTGCATCCAGCCGGGCGATTGCGTCCTCGACACTCATGATCTCGAGTGTCGGATCGAGGCGCGCCCCCCGGTCGTCGAAGACGCTGCGATACATGGAGCAGACGCGGCAATTGGCGCTGAACTGGCCGCGCATCTGCTCCTCGATCAGGCGGCGGTAGGCGGCGTTGGTCCAGGACAGGATCTCGGCCAGCGGGGTCTGACCGGTATTCCCGATGACCAGCGAGCCGTCGACGTCGCGGCAGGCGCAGGCATGAACGCTGCCGTCCGCCTTGATCTGGACCTGGCCGAAGAGCTTGGTGCAGGCTCCGCGCATGTAGAGATGCCGGCCGTCGGTCAGGGTGATGCCGAGCGGCGCCACGTCTTCCGGGGTGATGGCGCCGCCCCAGCTGTCGAATTCGTCGGATTCATCGAAGCGCGCGCCGCGTTCCGCCTGCAGTCGTTTGATCTGCGCCACCAGCGGAGTCTGCCGGTCGAGGAACCGGGTCGCGCTGCGCACCGTGCGGACGTTGAAATGAAGTCCGCCTGGTAGTGTCCAGGTGGCGGTTGCCTTGTAGAGGGCGTCGAGATTCGCCAGCAGCCGCTCGAACTGGATCGCCGGCTTGCGCGTGGTGAGCGCGAAGGATTCGGCATCGAAGCCGTAGAGGCTGATGTAGAGGGCGTCGAGCTTCGGGCGCGGCGCCAGGTCGGCGATATCCGCCGGATCGGGGAGGATGAAATTCGAATAGAAGCTGTAGCCTCGTATGCGGGGCTCGCGCTCGAGCAGGTCGAACTTCTCGAACAGCGTCGGGTCGGCAAAGGCCTCGCCGAGCATGGGTGTCAGGAAGATGAAATCGAATCCCAGATCGACGATCTGGTCGACCGTCCGGCGGAACTGGTCCAGCGGCATCAGGCTGCCCGGGCGCATCTGCTCGTAGGCGCAGAAGCGGCAGGCGAGGTTGCAGCGCCCGGACGTCTCCACGAAGATGGCGCGGCGCGGATGCGGCGCGTAGGTGCGCCCGCGCACCCGGTTGCGGGTGATCGCCAGCCAGTTGCCCAGAGAGCGCCGGACCTCGTGAAGCGCCAGCATTCGATGCCTGTGGTGAAAGCTTCTTTTACCTAAGCCAAATGCCGGGGCTTGGCGAGGGGAAAGGGCCTGGCTTCTAGCGCCGGACGGCGTCAAAGCGCCGGGCGCACTCCACCAGCCAGGCGCGGATCGTCGCCTCGGTGGTGGTGTCCACGTCGCGCAGCATCTCGCGCTCGATCTCGCCGGCTCGCTTCTGGGCCTGCGCGGCGACCCGGCGGCCTTCCGGCGTCAGCTTCAGCCAGATGATGCGGCCGTGGGTCCGCGCCTTCTCCCGGGCCACCCAGCCGGCCTTCTCCATGTTCTGCACGACGCCGCCCGCTGACTGCGCGGTCATCCTGGCGATTTTCGCGAGATCGGCGGAAGAGAGCGTTCCTTCGTGCACCAGCACGGAGAGGAGAGAGAGCTGCGCCGGCGTAACGCCGAGCGGCTGGATGGCCCGCTCGATGGCGCCGCGCACGGCGGTTTGGGCCTGGCGCAGGAGGAAGCCGATATGGCCGTCGGGCCCGCGATAGCCTTCGCCGGCTTCGGTGAGCACGCGGCGGCTGCGTTCCTGCTCGGCGAGGGCGGCGGTCATGGCCGGCTCCTTGAGAAGATATAAGGAACCTGATATCTTTGCCTCAAGGTTCGACGGGCCGCAAGGCCAGGCTTGGGAGGCCATCATGATCAGCGCCGAAACCAACGACCGCATGACGCGTGTGGGTCCCGGAACGCCGGGTGGCACGCTGCTGCGCCAGTACTGGCAGCCGGCGGCGCTGACCGACGAGATGGCGGGCGATTTCCCGGTCAAGAAGGTCCGCCTGTTGGGCGAGGACCTGGTGCTGTTCAAGGACGAGAGTGGCCGCTACGGTCTGCTCGACCGCCATTGCGCCCACCGGGGTGCGGATCTCAGCTACGGAAGGCGCGAGAACGGGGGTCTGCGCTGCCCATTTCACGGCTGGCTCTTCGACGCCGAAGGCAAGTGCCTGGAGACGCCGGCCGAGCCCGCCGCGAGCAAGCTCTGCCAGAACGTACGACAGAAGGCCTATCCGGTCACTGAGCGCAGCGGCATCCTCTGGGCGTATCTGGGGGCCGGTGAGCCGCCGGCGCTGCCTGATTTCGACTGCTTCGTCGCACCCGACGCCTACACTTTTGCCTTCAAGGGCTTCGTCGACTGCAACTGGCTGCAGATCCTCGAGGTCGGCATCGATCCGGCCCACACCTCGTTCCTGCACCGCTTCTTCGAGGACGCCGACCCGCGGGCTAATTACGGAAGGCCGTTCCGCTCGAACTCGGCCGATTCCGACATGCCCATCACCAAGGTGATGCGCGAATACGACAAGCCGACCATCGACCTGCAGCCCACCGACTGGGGCATGCGCATCTGCACCCGCCGGCGCATCAGCGACGTGCACACGCATATCCGAGTCACGCATCTGGCCTTCCCGCAGGCCTTCGTCATCCCTCTGAGCGCGGAGATGACCATCAGCCAGTGGCACGTGCCGGTCGACGACACGACCAGCTACTGGTACGCCATCTTCACCAGCTTCGGCGCGCCGGTGGACAAGAAGGAGATGCGCGACTTCCGTCTCAAGCTCTACGACCTGCCCGACTACATGCCGCGCACCAACCGGGCCAACAACTACAACTTCAATCCGGCCGAGCACGTGCAGACCTATCTCGGCATGGGCGAGGACGTGAACGTCCACGACCAGTGGGCCGTGGAATCGCAGGGCAAGATCCACGACCGCACGCGCGAGCATCTCGGCTACAGCGACCGGGCGATCATCGCCTACCGCAAGCTGCTGCTCGGCGCGATCGACCAGGCGGAGAAGGGTGAGCGGCCGATGATGGTGCTCGATCGCGAGGCGGCGCAGCGCCTCAAAGGTCCCATGACCGTCGACGGCATCGGCCCGACGGGCGACTGGGAATCGTATTGGCGCGAGACCTATGCCAAGGTGGCGGCCGGTTCGACCTGGGCGAAAGGGACCCGGGCGGCGTGAATAGTACGGCGATTTCGGAGCACCCCCACCCCAACCCTCCCCCGTCGAGGGGGAGGGGGTAGGAGGTGCGGTTCTGAAATCCCTCCCCCCTTTGAGGGGGAGAGTAGGGTGGGGGGTAAACACATCGCGTGACTAGTTTCGTCGACAAGCACGGCTGCTGGAGCGACGGCCAGCGCAAGGCCGCCATCGAGGTCGAGAGCCTCGTCCGCAAGACACCCCTGGAGGTCATCCGTCTTTCGGCGGCGGACCAGCACGGCGTGCTGCGCGGCAAGACGGTGATCGCCAGCGAGCTGCCGGGGGCGATGCGCGACGGCGTGACCTTCGTCTCGTCGCTGCTGCTCAAGGACACATCGCACCGCAGCGTCGTGCCGGTCTTCACCGCGGGGGCGGGGCTCGGCATGCGCGAGTTCGAGGGCGCGGCCGACATCCTGATGATCCCGGACCCGCTGACCTTCAAGGTCCTGCCCTGGGCGCCGCACACCGGCTGGATGCTGTGCGATCTCTATTTCGCCGACGGCCGCCCGGTGCCGTTCGCCACGCGTCAGCTCTATCGCTCGATCCTCAATCGCCTGAACGGGCAGGGCTACGATTTCGTGGCCGGGCTCGAGGTCGAGTTTCATATCTACAAGCTCGAGAACCCGCGCCTCTCGCCCGGCGATGCCGGCCAGCCGTGGCCCGCCCCCGAGGTCAGCCTTCTGACCCAGGGCTACCAGCTCCTGACCGAGCAGAATTACGACCGCTTCGATTCCATCTACGAGATCCTGCGCCGCGATCTGCAGGCGCTCGGCCTGCCGCTACGTTCGATGGAGGTCGAGATCGGCCCGAGCCAGGCCGAGTTCACCTTGCGGCCGGGCCTCAATCTCGATTCAGCGGATGCCATGATCCTGCTGCGCAGCGCAGTGAAGCAGGTCTGTCGGCGTCACGGCTACCACGCCACCTTCATGTGTCGGCCGAAGCTGCCCAATGCCTGCTCGAGCGGCTGGCACCTGCACCAGTCGCTGCGCCGCCGTGACGGCGGTACCAACGCCTTCGTGCCCGACGGCGGCGAGGCGCCGCTCTCGCCGATGGGCATGAACTATCTCGGCGGTCTTCTGGCTCACGCCGCGGCTAGCGCTGCCTTCGCCACGCCGACGATCAACGGCTATCGCCGCTACCGGCCCTACGCCCTGGCGCCGGACCGCGTCATCTGGGGCCGCGACAACCGCGGCGCCATGATCCGGGTGCTGGGGGCTGCGGGCGACCCCGCCAGCCGCATCGAGAACCGTATCGGCGAGCCGGCGGCCAATCCCTACCTTTACATGGGCTCGCAGATCCTGGCCGGGCTGGATGGCATGGCGCGCCGGCTCGACCCCGGCCCCTCGGCCGATACGCCTTATGAGACCAAAGCCGCGCCGCTGCCGCGCACCCTGGGCGAGGCGCTCGAGGCGCTGCGCGGCGATGCCTGCTTCCGCGAGGGGTTCGGCGACGCCTTCGTCGACTACTTCATCCGCATCAAGGAGGCGGAGATCGCCCGCTTCAATCTCGAAGTCAGCGAGTGGGAGCAGCGCGAGTATTTCGACCTGTTCTAGCCGGGGTGACATGAAGCCGCTCGAACGCGCCCTCAACGATCTGGTCATCGCCAACCGCATCCTCGCCAATGAGGATGTGGTCGATGCCTACGGTCATGTCAGCATCCGCCATCCCGACGACCCCCAGCGCTTTTTCCTGGCGCGCTCGCTCAGCCCGGAAGCGGTGACGCGCCGGGACATCATGGAGTTCGACCTGGAAGGCCGGGTGATCGGCAAGGATGAGCGCCAGCCCTATCTCGAGCGCTTCATCCACGGCGGCATCTACGAGGCCCGGCCGGAGGTGCAGGCGGTGGTTCATGCTCACGCCGAGGCAGTGCTGCCCTTCACCATCGCCGACGGCACGCGCCTGCAGCCGGTCATCCATTCCGGCAGCTTCATGGGGTCGCAGGTCCCGGTCTGGGACATCCGCGAGCGCTTCGGCGACACCAACCTGCTGGTGACCAACGCGGAGCAGGGGCGGGACCTGGCGATATCGCTGGGTGCGAGCAACGTCGCCCTGATGCGCGGGCATGGGTTCGCCGCCGCGGCGTTGTCGCTGATCGAGGTCGTGCGCATGGCGGTGTTCGTGCCGCGCAATGCGAGGGCGCTGCTCGGTGCCAAGGTGCTCGGCGGCTCGATCAAGCCGTTGAGCGACGGCGAGATCGCGGCACGCAACGCCGGCTACAAGCCGTACTCGCCGGAGACCTGGCGGGCCTGGGAATACTGGGCGCGCCGCGCCGGCTGTGCCGCCATGGTGACGCGCCCCGACACCAGGCCGGCCCGGCGGGCAAAGAAGAAGTCCTAGGCATGGCGCTGCCGTTTCTCGCCGGCGTGCGGGTGGTGGATGTCTCGCAATACATCCCCGGCCCCTACGCCAGCCTGATGCTGGCCGATATGGGTGCCGATGTGGTGAAGGTCGAGCCGCCGTCGGGCGACCCGATGCGCGGCCTCGGTCCGCGCGATCGCGACGGCATCTCGCCATTCTGGAAGCTGATGAACGGCGGCAAGTCGGTCGTCACGCTCGATCTCAAGGTCCCGGCACAGAGCGAAGCCTTCGCCGCGCTGCTCACCCGGGCCGACGTGCTGGTCGAATCTTACCGTCCTGGCGTCATGGAGCGGCTGGGGTTCGGCCGCGAGCGGCTCCAGGCGCTTAACCCGCGCCTGGTGCACGCGGCCCTGTCGGGCTACGGCCAGACCGGGCCGTGGCGGCTGCGCACCGGGCATGATCTCAACTACATGGCGCTCGGCGGCGGGCTCGCGGCCTCGGGCGCCCTGGGCTGGGATCGCGAGCGGCGGCCGGCGAACATGGCGCCGCCGGTCGCGGACTTCGCCAGCGGCCTGCAGACGGCCATGACCATCTGCGGCGCGCTGGTCGGCCGGGGCCGCAGCGCCAAGGGTGCCTATCTCGACCTCAGCCTGACGGAGACGGTGCTGGCCTGGCAGAGCCTCAATCTGACGGCGGCCCTGCGTCCGGGTTTCGAGCCCGCGCTGGCGGCCAACCTGCTGAACGGCGGGGCGGCCTGCTACCAGATCTACCGCTGCGCCGACGGACGGTTCGTCACCCTCGCGGCCATCGAGGAGAAGTTCTGGGCGAATTTCTGCGCGGCAGTCAGTCGGCCGGAATGGGTCGGCCGGCAATGGGAGGCGATGCCGCAGACAACGCTGGTGAAGGATCTTGCCGACCTCTTCGCGCAGGAGCCGGCTTCTGCCTGGGAGAATAGGCTGGGACCGATCGATTGCTGCTTCGGCGTGGTGGTCGATCCGGCGGAGGTCCCGGATCATCCGCAGGTCGTCGACCGTGGCATGTTGGTGCGCCAGGATTCCAGCGACTTGGCTATCGAAGCGCTGTTCCCTGTGCATGTCGACGGCGCTGCACCCGGCCGGCGGCCCGGCCCCGTGTTCGCCGATGCCGCCACGGTCCTTGGCCGCTGGCAAACGGCCTCCTAGACTGGCTCCACGAGGACAGCATGACCGGACAACCGCACGCCCTGATGCCCCGTGTGAGATTCGCGGCCGGCAAGCCGATCTTCAGTGAAGGCGATCCCGGCGATCGGGCCTATGTCGTGGAGGCGGGGGAAGTCTCCATTGTGCGGATCATCAACGGCGAGACCAAGGTTCTTGGCACGGTCGGTAAGGGCGGCATGTTTGGCGAGATGGCCCTGGTCGACGGCCAGCCGCGCATGGCGACGGCCATTCCCTCGCAGGACACCGCGTGTTTCGTAATCACGCGCGATGTGCTGCTCAAGAAGCTCGAGGGCGCCGATCCCTTCATGAAGGCGCTGACCCGGGTTCTGGTGAGCAGCGTACGCGCCATGGCGCCGAAGGTCTGAGGACGGCGAACCGACGGCGTCAGTTTTCGCCAGTCTTCTTGAACGGCGAGTAGTCGCCGAGCGAGGCGATCTCGTGGGCGATCATCTCGCCTTCGCGGCGCAGGAAATCCGCCACCGCCTTGCGGAAGCCGCGGTCGCGGATCCAGTGGGCGCTGTACGTGGGCACCGGCAGATAGCCGCGGGGCAGCTTGTGATCGCCCTGTGCGCCGGCCTCGACCTTGGCAAGGCCACGGCCGATGGCGAACTCGATCGCCTGGTAGTAGCAGGCCTCGAAATGCAGGAACGGATAGTCGCCGCGCCCGCCCCAGTTGCGGCCGTAAAGCGTGTCCTCGCCGATCAGGTTCAGGGCACCGCCGACATGACGGTCACCGTGGCGGGCGAGGACGAGAGCCACGCGTTCGGGCATGACCCGGCCGAGCTCGTGGAAGAATTCACGCGTCAGGTAGGGGCTGCCCCATTTGCGGTCGCTGGTGGCGATGTAGAGCTCGAAGAACGCGTCCCAGTGCGCGGGCGTCAGTGCTGCGCCAGTCAGCATCTCGACGCTCAGCCCCTGGGCGGCGACCTCGCGGCGCTCGCGCTTGATCGTCTTGCGCTTGGAGTGGTTCAGCCTCGCCAGGAAGTCGTCGAAACTACGGTAGCCGTCGTTGCTCCAGTGATACTGGAAGCCGCGGCGGATCAGCCAGCCGGCTTCGGCGAAGGACCGGGCCTCTTCTTCGCTGCAGAAGGTTGCGTGGGCTGACGACAGCCCGGCGCGCTCGACCAGCGTGCGCAACGCCTCGATCAGGGCAGCGCGCGCCCCGTCGGCGGTGTCGCCGGGGCGGCAGAGCAGGCGCCGCCCGGGAACGGGCGTGAAGGGCACGGCCACCTGCAGCTTGGGATAGTAGCTCCCGCCCGCCCGGCGATAGGCGTCGGCCCAGCCGTGGTCGAACACGTATTCGCCGTAGGAATGGCTCTTGAGATAGTTCGGGGCGACGCCGAGCACGCGGCCGGCGGCGTCCTGCGCCACCAGGTGATGAGGGGCCCAGCCGGTCTTCGCCGTGGCCGAGCCACTGGACTCGAGCGCCGCCAGGAAAGCGTGGCTCGTGAACGGATTGCCGGTGCCGGCGCAGGCATCCCACTCGGCGGCAGAGAGCTCGTCGATAGTCTCGATGATGCGGACGGTGAGGGCGTCGCCGCCGTCGGCCATGGCCGGATCAGGCGTTGCCGGTTCCGGCGAGGCCGCTGGCCAGCAGCTTCTGGTGCAGCTCGACCAGGCGCTGGGTCTGGGTCTGCTTGTCCGGGGCGCCGGCAAGGAAGCTGGTGGCGAAGCTTTCGTCGGCCATATAGCGCCTGATCTGCTGATGGACGGTGCGCAGATTGGCGCCAGTCATGAAGGTGCCGTCGGCGCAGAGATCGAGCAGCGTCACGGCGCGCGCCGCCGCGGTCTCGTTGTCCTTCTCCACGCTCTGGAAGAGCAGCGGCAGCAACCCGGTCTGTGCCTGCTCCAGCGGCTCGATATACTTGACGATGTGCTGTTCGGCGAGACCCGAGCCGGCGAAGGCGGCGTGCAGCGTCGTCACCCGCTTGATGGTTTCGGGCAGCGGGCCCGCTTCGGGGGTGAACTGCTGGGCGACGCGCTCGAACTCGAAGATGTTGTAGATGTACTGCCGCACCTGCTGGCGGCCGGGGCTCGTGCCCAGACGGCGGTGGATGTCCAGGGCGCGGACCAGCCGGTCCTCGGCCTTGGGGACCGAACGCAGCACCATCGACAGGGTGTCGACGCTGAGAATCTTGGGCAGGCGCTCGCTGAATATGGCGATGGTGTTCTCGCCGCCCGCCGAATCGCCCGCCTGCGTGAGCCTCTCCAGCAGCCGCAAATGGGCATGCAGATCGGCCGCCGGATTCTTGCCGCCCATGGGGTTCTTCGACTGCAGGCCACGGCGCAGCTGGCGCAACAGCGCGCCACGCGTCTCGGTCAGGGGATGGCTGCTGAGCAGGCGATGAAGCGTGCGGCCACCCTCGGCGAACTCGGATTTGGGCTCGTTGGGCGCGCCGAGCAGGTCGACCATGGCTTCGAGATGCTTGCCGAGATTCTCGCTCTCGCCAATCAGCTCGCGCAGCGCAACCTTGCTGTCGACGATATCGGCGATCAGTCCGTCGACGATGCTGAGCACTTCCGGCCCGCCGGCCGAATCGGCGAGCAGGAGCAGTTTGTCGAACTTCTCGCCCCAGGTCTTGGTGCCTGCCAGGTAGTTGGCGACCGCCGCGTTGATGGTGAAATCGGGGATTTCGCCGGTATCGGACTTCTGCGCGGAGCGTTCCGCGGCGATGTACTCGTGGAAGGTCGCGGGATCGATCGCCGCCGGCGGCTTGGCCTTGAGTCGCGCCGCGGTGTCGCGCACGGCGCCATCGACGCACCCGTAAAGCTCGCGCAGGCGCTGCTGCACATTCTGGCCGGCCGCACCCACCTGGGCCATGGCGGCCTTCTGCGCTGCCGCCTGGTAGGCGGTACCCATGTCCATGTACTGACGCTGCAACGCCACCGAGTGCAACAGCTCGGTCGGCGTCACCTTGACGTGGTCAAGGAACTCGCGGGCGAGGCGGGCAATCGAGCGCTTGGAGCGAGGCGTGTAAAGGTCGGCCGGCTCCCGGCAGATTGCGTTTCCGGAGCGCGGCGCGGGGGCCGTATCACCTTGTTGTTCTTGTGTCATCAGACTGCGCTTGCGGCCCCTGAACGAGAGGTCGGACGGGCCTTAAACCTGCACCCCCGAGCAGGCTAAGGCATCACAAATATGGCTTGATGGGTCAATATTTCAAAACCCCCAAAAAAGCCATTTAATTTCAGTGCGTACGGGGAGAGGCACCGGGTTCCCGTGCGACCCGCAGACTATTCAACCTCGGCTACGGCCTCGACCTCGACGGCGACCCCCCGCGGCAGCGAGGCCACGCCGACCGCCGCGCGGGCATGCTTGCCGGCATCTCCGAAGATCTGCACCAGCGCGTCCGAGGCGCCGTTGACCACTTGGGGATGATCGATGAAATCGGCGGTCGCGGCGACGAAGCCGCCGACCCGCACGATGCGCCGCACACGATCGAGATTGCCGTCGAGGGCGTTGCGCAGCTGGGCGACGATGTTGAGGGCGCAGAGCCGTGCGGCCTTCTGGCCGTCGGCGATCTGGAATTCGCCGCCGAGCTTGCCGAGAAATTGCGCCTTGCCGCCCTCCATCGGCAGCTGGCCGGCGACGAAGATCAGGTTTCCGGAGCGTGCCCAAGGCACGTAGTTGGCTGCCGGGGCGGGGGCGTCGGGGAGGGTGATGCCGAGTTCCTTGAGACGCGCATCGATCTTGCCGGTCATGCGGTTCGTTCCCTGGGAGAGAGTGGGGTGCGCGAGAATAGCGGCCCGGCCGGCGCGCCACAATCTTGCCGCGATGCTCGGCGACAAGCTCGTTCTACCCTGTCACGGTTCCCTCATGCGCTGGTCGATTCGCCTCCTGCTGTTGATCGCTCTGCTCGCTCCCGTTGAGACACGGGCGGCGGGGCCGCTCGACCTCACGGTCGAGTACAGCGCCGACGCCGTCGTGGGCACGGGCGAGCAGGCCAAGCCGGGCAAGCTCTGGCGCACGCCCAAGGCGCTGCGCCTGGAGACACAGGAGGGCGGGCGACGGCAGACGGTGATCGTCCGGGTCGATCGCAGCGTCGCGGTCCTGCTGGTGCCGGAGATGCGGCTTGCCGTCGAAACGGACCTCAGCGGCCTGTCGCTGACCCAGGCGCTCCTCGGCGCCAGCGACCGCCTTAAATCGACGTCGATGGGACCCGACAGCATCGAAGGGACGCGCACCACCCGCTGGCGGGTCGAGACCGCCGATCCCAAGGCCGGCTGGTTCCGGGGCTTCGTCTGGAGCACCGACCGCGGCGTGGTGATGAAGATCGACGGTGAGGGCGAGCATCGCGGCCGGCGCGGTTACGTCCATCTGCTCTTTCGCAACGTCAAGGTGGGGCCGCAGGACGCCACCCTGTTCGAGCCGCCGGCCGAGTTTCGCCGCCTGCCGGTGACGGACACCATGCTCGACTCCCTTCTCAAGGGCATGGAGCAGCTCGAACGGATGCGCGGCGGCGCGCCGCGCCAATAGCGGCCGGCGAAACGAGGTTTCTTCCGGGTAATCCGATTCTGGCGGCGGGGAGTGTGCCCCGTCTTCGCCAGGCCTGTCCCGCGTGTTAGCGTCCGCCTCGTCTCAACCCGCAGGAAGGCAGTCCATGCGCCTCTATTTCTTTCCCGGAGCCTGTTCGATGTCGCCGCATATCTCGCTGCGCGAGGCCGGCCTCCCCTTCGATCTCGAGCGGGTCGATCCCAAGACCAAGAAAACGGCGGGTGGCGTCGACTTCTTCACGATCAATCCGAAGGGCATGGTGCCGGTCCTGGAGCTCGACAACGGCGAACGGCTCACCGAGGGGCCGGCCATCGTGCAGTACATCGCCGATCGCAATCCGGCCTCCGGGCTGGCCCCGGCGAACGGCACGGTCCCGCGCTATCGCCTGCAGGAGTGGCTCAACTACATCACCTCGGAGCTGCACAAGAATTTCACGCCGATGTTCAAGCCGGACACGCCCGACGCCTACAAGGCGATTGCCCGGAGCAACCTCGAGGCGCGCTTCAAGTACGTGGACGGGCAGCTCGCCGGCAAGCAATACCTGCTGGGCGATGCCTTCACGGTGGCTGATGCGTACCTGTTCACGGTGGTGAACTGGTCGCGGTTGCATAAATTCGACCTCGCGACATGGCCCAATCTCGCCGCTTACATGGAGCGGGTGCGGGCGCGGCCGAAGGTGCAGGAGGCGATGAAGGCCGAGGGCCTGATCAAGGCCTAGGACGTCAGCGCGCGATCCCGGCCTCGCGCAGGTAGCGCATCACGCCGGGATGGATCAGTTCCGGCCGCGGGGCGGCGGCCGCCGTGTTGGCGGCGGTCGTCTCCCGGGCCTGCTCCAGCTTCCCGCCCAGCGCCGCCTCGCCACGATGCAGGGCGCGGGCCAGCCGGTAGGCGACGTCGTCGGAGAGTGTCGGCCGGGCAAGGACGAAGCTCCACGAGCCCAGTGACGCGATGGGCCGATGCTGGCCGGGATAGCTGTCCGGCGCCACGGTGAGAGGCTTGAGGAAGGCGTGCTTGGCACGGATACGTGCGGCTTCGTCGGCGGACGGTGCAATGAAGCGGGCGCCTGCCGGACCTTCGGCCACTGCCTTGAAGCCCGGCCAGCCGATGCCGCCGCCCCAGAGCGCAGCCACCCTTCCGTCCATCACCATGGCCGGGCCGTCACCGGCGCGGTCGAGATAGACCGCCTGGAAATCTCTGTCCGGATCGAGGCCGAGCCCGTCGAGCACGTAGCGCGCCAGGATGACCAGGCCCGAGCCCTTGGCCCCGAAGGCGACGGGCTTGCCCTTCAGGTCCTGAATGGCGCGGTGCGTGCTGTCGGCGCGAACCACGAACATGCCGGGCGTGGAGTACATGGCGGCGACGATCTTGAGATCGGCCGGCTGCTTCCGGCCGATGCCGGAGAGAGCCTCGTACGCCACCTCGCCCTGGACCAGCGCAATATCGAGTTGCCCGGCTTCGAGCAGCGGCACGTTTTCGGTGCTGCCCTTGGTGTTGCGCGGCTCGACGCTCAGCGTGGGATCGGTGGCGTTGATCGTGTCGGCGAAAGCACCGCCGTAGAGCGGAAAGCCGCCGCCAGGCGTCGCCGTGCCGAGACTGACCGATGTCTTCTGCTGCGCTGTGGCGCTGCCGCTCATGCCGAAATCCTCCCGTAAGGCCGACGGTCTTAGCCGGTCAGCCGGAAGGCGTCCAGCGCGTGCGAGCGGGCAAGGAAAAAGGGTAGGCCTTGCGGCCTACCCTAGTGTTCGCAACGAGCGAGGCGGAGACGGCTTCGCTCTTGTGCGTCTCAGCGGCTGCTCAGCGACGGCCCGCGGGCCTGCAGCCATTTCGTGTAGTCGAGGATGTGAGCCTGCGTGTAGGTGAAGCAGTTCACGTACATCTCGCGGCCGTCGGGCAGGCGCACCATCGTGCTGTGCTCGCGGCAGTACTGGGCGCGGGCGTCCGCCGAATCACCCGGCGGCGTGGCGACGGGCACCGTGCCGAAGCGCGGCTGCGGCAGGACGATCGACACGACCTCGAAGGCCGGGCGCGGGCGGCCGGCGCGGTTCACCTGCTCGGTGAACTTGACGACCGTGCCGACGCTGGGCGCGTACCAGTAGGTTGCCTTGTTGTCCGGGCCCTGCGAAAGGTCACGGTCGGTCCGTTCGATCACGTAGGTGAAGAAGTTGCCGGCCGGGACCTTGATCGTCTCGGTGCGGACGACGCGCGCGGTGATGGCGCGCGTGCCTTCGACGTTGAAGGTCGTGCTCTTGCCGATCTCCAGCGGCCACAGCGCGTCGACGTTGCGCACCGGGTAAATCTTCGGCTGGTCGAGGCCATCGGTGATGAAGCCACGCGTCGGCACCCAGCGACCGTCGATGTCGTAGGACATGTCGAAGCCGTTGAGATAGCGCACCGTGCGCTTGTCGGCCGTGGTCTCGATGAAGGTGCCGAGAGGGGCCGGATTGAAGACCCCCGGCTGCGCCGCGCTGGTGTCGGCGGCAGTGGCGGTGAGAATGCCCTCGGGAGCGAGGGCGACGACCGTGCCTTGCGGCACGACGGCAGGGGTAAGCTGCTGGGCGCTGAGGCCGCTCGCGGTGGCAGCCAGGATAATGCCCGCGAGGGCGACGATGCGGTTCATGGGTACCTCCCGAAATGGTCTCCATGATTTGGGACGCGCCAAGCCTGCATCAACGCGCAGGCTCTTTTTTGTCTATCCCGCCTCCTTTTTGTCACAGGCCGCGGAAAGGCTCGGCCGTACGAGGTTTCTTAAAGAATTCAGCGTACAAGGCTGAGCCAATGCTTCCCGATAATCCGATTCTTCAGGATCTCTGGTCGTATTGGGCTGCTCGTCGCGGTACCCGGCGGATGCCGTGTCGGGCCGATATCGATCCCATGGCCATCCCACACCTGCTGCCGCATCTGCTGCTCATCGAGATGATGGAAGACAGCCGGTTTCGTGTCCGGCTGGCCGGCACGGCTATCGTCGAGAGTTACGGCGAGGAGCTGACGGGCCGGTTCGTTGACGAGCTGTTTACGCCGGCGCGCCGTGCCGTGGCCTTGCGCCACTACGTGTTGGCGTTCGACTCCGCCCGCCCGATTGCTGCGTGCAACCGTTACACCAATGTACGCGGCACTGAACTCGCCGCCTCACGCGTCATCCTGCCGCTCTCGGAAGACGGCGAGAGTGTCAACATGCTGCTGATCGGGCAGACCTGCGCCTACGCAGCGCGTACCCCGGAAGGCCTGGGGCCGGATACGGTCATGACCGACGACGAGGTCGAATTCCTCGACGTGGAAGAGCTCATGCCGGTCGGCTGATCCGATCGATCTCCACCAGTTCCTCGGCCGTCATTTTCCAGCCAACCGCTTGGACGTTGGCATCGATCTGCTCGGGCTTGGTCGCCCCGGCGATGACGCTGCTGACCACGGGCTGGCAGGCGAGCCAGCTGAAAGCCAGCTCCAGCATCGTGTGGCCACGCGACGTGGCGAAAGCTGTCAGCTCCTCGACAATCTTCCAGTTCTTTTCGGTTGCGTAGCGGTCCTGGAAGCGCGGCGTCGTCTGCAGGCGCGAACCTTCCGGCATCGGCGCGCCACGCTTGTACTTGCCGGTGAGAAATCCGCTGGCCAGCGGGAAGAAAGGCAGAAGCCCCATGTTGTAAGCAGTCATCGCCGGCACGAGCTCGCGCTCGATGTCCCGCATCACCAGACTGTACTCATCCTGGCAGGAGACGAAGCTGTTGAGGTTGCAGGCCTTCGATGTCCATTTGGCCTCGACGACCTGCCAGGACGGCAGGTTGGAGCAGCCGATGTAGCGCACCTTGCCTTGGCGGATCAGGTCGTCGAGGGCGCGCAGCGTCTCCTCGATCGGCGTGCCCGGGTCCGGGTAGTGCAGCTGATAGAGATCGATCCAGTCGGTGCGCAGGCGGCGCAGACTGGCCTCCACGGCGCTCATGATGTAGCGCCGGGACGCACCCTTGAGGGTCTCGGCCTTGTCCATCGGCAAGGCGAATTTTGTCGCCAGCACGATGTCCTTGCGGCGCTCGCCCAGGACCTGACCCATGAAATCCTCGGAGCCGCCCTGATTGCCGTAGGCGTCCGCGGTGTCGAAGAGCGTAATGCCGGCGTCGAGCGCCTTGTGGATCACCCGCCGTGTCGCTTCGAGGTCGATGCGCCCGGCGAAATTGTTGCAGCCGAGGCCGACCGTCGAGACGCGCAGACCCGATCGGCCGAGATAACGATGTTCCACGGAAGGCTCCCCCTTGTGACAGCCCGCTCAGGCCGAATATCGGCGGCAGGCGCGCCCATAGCTATCCGCCCTTGCGGGAGCGATCAAGGGGATGAGCAGATGGGCCGGGGAAGAGTGGGCTAAGGTTCGTTGGCGACCCGCATCGATGGCGGCAGCTTGTCCGGCCTCACCGTGGGCGTTCCAGCCTCTCCGTTGCTGACCCGCGTCAGCACGAACTCGACACGGCTGCCGTTATCCTCGGTTCCGAAGACCACTGCGACATCGCGTTCGTCGAGCACGACGAATTCCTGCTTGTCGCTCTGGATGTCGAAGCGCCGCAGCTTGCGGGGCGTGCCGTTGAACAGGACGATGTCCTCGCTGCTGCTCTTTACGCGGGCGGGCATGACCTTGCCCGTCGTCGTGGACATCATGGTCTGGGCATTGAGCAGCTTGACGGACCAGGGGTTGGAAGGGCGCACGTCCCGCGGTGCCTCGGCGACCCCGGCCGGCCCCTTGACTACGAATGCGTCATCGCGGGCCTCGCCCGAGACCTCGAGCTTCTCGCCGTTCTTGTGGGTGACGCTACGGAATTCGACGAGCCGGTCGCCGTGCCAGCGTTCCAGGCGCTCGCCGGCCTCGCGATAGACAGGAATGCCGAGGAAGCGGACGGCGATATCGAGAGTCGAGCGCACCGCGACCGTGTCGCCGCGACGTTCGATGACGTTCTTGTAGGTGCCGATTTCGCCGTAGAGCGCGTGATTGATCTTGTACTCGAAAATCTGCGGCGTGCCGGCCGGCGGTGCGGCAGCCGTTTCGGTGTCGGCAAAGGCCGTCGAGGCAAGCAGCGCGGATGCCGCGACGGCTATGATCAGACAGGAAGCGGCACCTAGCGATCTGGTCATGCACACCTACGCGAATGCGGCGGTGACACAAGGTCTCGCGAATCGGCTCAGCAAGAAGGCGAACCGGGCGAGTCGGCCTGGACCCGCCACCAAAGGAGTATAGCCAAGATCAAGGCCGCGCTGAAGGGGCCTGTTCTGTACGTGCGGGAACTCCGGTAGTCAGCGCGGGACGCAGTCGTAGATGCCGAACTGGTCCATGGTCACGGGCTGGTCGTGACGATAGCGCAGCCGCGCCCGCCGGTCGTATTCAGCGCAGGTGACGGCCGCCAATCGGTCGGCCTTCTGCCGCTCCTCGGGTGTGTGCCGGATCGTGAGCTCCTGGCTGGTTGACGTCACCTTGATCACCTTGTCGGAGCAGGCCCCGAGAACCAGCGACGCAGCCCCGAAAGCGAGCGCAACCATCCGTGTGCCGGGCATTGAGCCTCCAAGGGTACCGCCTGGCAGAAATGGTTCCGTTTCCAGTCTTGGGCGAGCAGCCCTTTTGGGTCGGTACCGATCCCGCATTTGTCACGCGAACGGCTGAGCCCGCAGCCTAGTTTATCTTCGGCATGAATCGCTTGTTCACCGTGACTGTCGCGCTGGGGCTGGCCGCCGGGCTTGCGGCCTGCGGAGGCCGTTCGTCCAAGACGCCCCCGGAAGCTGTCGCACCGGCAGTGGAGACGCGGGCGCCCATCACGCCACCGCCGATGGCCGTCACTCGGCCGGTCGATATCCCCCTGCCGCCCTATCACACGCTGGATCTCGAGCGCACCGTCATGGTCGGCAACGACACGGAGTGGCTGGGCCGCGCCTCGATGACGGCCCTCATCGAGCCGATCGGTGTTTGGGAGTTCTATCGCCGGGAGATGCCGCGCCAGGGTTGGACGGAGATTTCGGTCTCGGAGTCGCCGAACCGGGTGCTGTTTTACCAGCGTGGCGCCCGCGTCGCGGTCGTCGAGGTCTGGCCGGGCACCAATGGCAGCCGCGTCGATGTCTGGATGAATCCGCGTCCGGTCTCGGTCGCACCGGTGCCGGCACCGATGCCCCAGCCGGCGCCGCCGTCAGCGGCAGAGGCCGCTCCACCCGCGGCCAACGAGAGTGTGCCGGAGAGCGGGACCGCGCCGGCGCCAAGCGACAACGCGCCGGCGATCGAGAACGCGCCGCTACCCGCGCCCTGATGCGGGCCGAACGTGCGTTTCGCCTGGCGTTGCCGACCCGCCAACAGTCCCGGCGCTCACGCTTCGGCCGCGGGTTCGCCATCCTTCTGGCGCTCCTGGTCCTCGCTCCGGTGGCGGTGATCGCGCTCTACGGTTTTGTTTCGCCGCCGGTAACCCCGCTCATGCTGATCCGCGCTGTCGAAGGCGAGACGACGCGTCAGGAATGGATGAAGCTGGAACGGATCGCGCCGACCCTCGGCCGGGCTGTAATCGCCGCCGAGGATCAGAAGTTCTGCGGGCATTGGGGCTTCGATCGGCAGGCGCTGATCGAAGCCTGGCAGGACTGGCGGGCGGGCCGTCGGGCGCGTGGGGCCAGCACGATCTCGATGCAGACGGCCAAGAACATCCTGCTCTGGCCAGGCCGGAGTTTCGTTCGTAAGGCAGCGGAGGCCTATCTCACGCTGTGGATCGAGCTGCTCTGGTCGAAGGCCCGCATTCTCGAGGTCTATCTGAACGTGGCCGAGTGGGGCCCCGGCATCTACGGCGCAGAAGCGGCTGCCCGTCAGTTCTTTGCCAAGCCGGCCTCTGCCCTGACAGCGGAGGAATCTGCGCGCCTGGCGGCCGTGCTGCCCAATCCGCGACGGTTCTCGGCGGGAAATCCCAGCGCCTACACGCTGGAGCGTGCGGCGATCATCCGTGTGAAGATGGGTGCAATTCCCTCGGCGGAGGGGCATGGCTGCCGCTGACGCGCGGGTTTACAGCGCGAAGATCCCGGCAAAGACCCCGGCGTCGTCGAGAAGGGCCATCGCCGCCGGCACGCCGCCGAAGCCGACGACGGCGGCGGTGGTGTAGGCCATCGCGCGCAAGGCCAGTCGCGTGACGGAACGCAGCAGGGAGCGCGGCGCGTAAACGATAGGCTTGATCGCCGGTGGACCCGGCTGGCGCGGCGGGCGGCCCGAAGCGCGAGTGGTGATGACCGTAGCGACGGCGGTGGCCGACATGGGCATCTCCCGAGGAGGGAATTGAGCCGTGAAACTGACAGTCAAGGTAACGCTTGAGTCGGGATTCCGGTTATCAGGACGAGTCCCCAGACTCCCGCTGGAATCTACGTACGCCGTTGCGGTAGTGGTCTGGTTGCGTCATCACGTGGTGCTCCACGCAAGGCCTAGATAACACTTACGGCGCACTGCGCTGCAGCAGTACGCCGTCCAGTGTCCACCGGCCGCAAAGGCGGTTGCGTTAGCGCGGGACGCAGTCGTAGATGACCTGGCGTTCGCCGCCCTGTTCGTGGCCGGAGCGGAAACGGGCCTTCTTGCCGTACTGGCCGCAGAGCTCGTCGGCGCGGTTATCGAGGTTGTTGCCTGGAAAGGATTGCAGCATCACGCCGTCGCTGGACTGGGCCAGGGTCTTGACCTCGCCGGCGCAGGCAGTCAGGCCGATGGCGATCAGCATGACGCTGACCATGAGGAAAATGAAGCGCATGGAAACCTCCCGGGAAGGCGCGGGCCGGGATTCCGGCCGCGCTCAAGTCGTCGGCTGTGGATATGGTCTCCCGGCGGGCCTGCGGCCCATGGGAAAACACCTGAGGCAGCGGTCGGAGAATACCGTCGACGCGTCAAAACCATTGCTGGCGGTTACGCTCGCTCCCTCTTTTTGTCACATTCCCCAGCCATTCTGCTCCGCCATGCTTGGCGGGAGTTGTTGCAGCGAGGTGCTTTATGACTGAACGGATGTCCAATACGCCCGCGCCCACGATGACACGGCGCGCCGTCCTGAGCCTGACAGCGGGCGCAGCGCTGGCCCCACATGCCCTTCTGGCGCAGCCGGCAGGTGCGGAAGGTGCGCGGAGCTTCATCAGCAAGCTCGCCGAGGAGGCCCTGGTCATCATCCGTGCCTCGGGCGACGGCTCGGAGCAACGGCGCAAGCAGTTCAACGAACTGTTCCTGCGCTCGTTCGATGTGCCGGGAATCGGCCGCTTCGTGCTGGGCCGGCATTGGGGGCGGACCAAGCCGGAGGAGCAGCAGCAGTTTCTGCAGGTGATGGGCGAGTACGTCGCCGGCATCTACGCGGCGCAGTTCGCCGACTACAAGGGATACAATTTCCGCACCACCGGCTCGCGCGCCACGGGCGAGGGCGAGGCGCTGGTGCCGGCTCAGATCGACCGCGAGGGCCAGCAGCCCATCCGCATGGAGTTCCGGGTGAAGCAGACCGAGGGTGGCTACCGGATCCTCGATGTGGCGGTGGAGAATGTCAGCCTGATCCTGACCAAGCGCGACGAGTTTTCTCCGACCCTCAACAGCGAGGGCGTGCAGGGCGTGATCAAGCGCATGCAGGCGGTGATCGCCAACACCGCGCGCGGCTAGTTCATTTTTACTGAGGAAGGCCTGGTCCTCTCCGCCCGGTCAAAGGACCGGGGCGGAGAGGTGAGGCAGAGGGCAAGCAGGTCGCATCCCGGAAGGGACGCGCGTCTTCTTCCCTTTGCGGCGGCCCGTCGCCCGGTTGGCCGGCGCCGGACCGCGACGGCTTGCAACCGTTACGGCCGCACGATGATGTTGTTGCGCACGTCCTTGACGCCCGGCGTCGCGCGGGCGATCTGGCCGGCCTTGGCCGCCTTCGCCTGCGAGTTGGTGAAGCCGGAGAGCTGGACGGTGCCGTTCATCGTCTCGACGTTGAGCTCGTTCAGGCTGAGATCGGCATCGCGCACGATCTCGGTGCGCACGCGCGTCGAGATGGTGGCGTCGTCGACATAGGCGCCGGCGGACTGGCGGCCGTCGGTGACCGAGCAGGCGCCGAGCGCGCCGGCGAGCAGCCCGATGGCGGCGAGTTTGCGAAACTGGAACATGCGAAACCTCCTGGGAGCGTGAGCGGGGCAGATCACGCGTAGAACGGCCACGCCGTCCCACGGGTTCCGTCATGTGGGGCCGGCCAAGCCTCTTTCCAGAGGGAGAAATAAAGGGGGAGGGACGGTGGTTTAGAGGCTGCAGCGGATGCCGTTGGCGGTGGCCGCGCAGGCCAGCTCCTTCGGCGGTTCCTCGTCGGGCGCCTTCGCGAGGAGAACGGGTTTGGGCTCGGGCGCCGGTAGTGCTGCCGGCAGTTTTGCTGGATTGGCGGCCGGTGCGATCTCGGCGAGTTGCGCAACCAAGGTGGCTGGTACGGGCGGCGGCGCTGGCCGTGTGCCTGTCGGCAGGGTACCTGGGGTATAGCGGCCGTCGAGCATGGCGACGGCCCGCGCCGCCGTCATCGGTTTGCCGCCTTCGGAGAGTGTCGCGCGGTTATGCGCGAAGGCCTTGGGCAGCAGCGCCTTCACCGAGGCCTCGGGGGTATCGACAGCGGCCTGTATCAACTTGGTTGCACCGCCGAGCCCGAGGAAATGCGCGAGACGCACCTCGGATTCACTGGGCGAACGCCCCAGCCGGCGCGCCAGCCCGGCCCGGTTCTCGTCGCAGAGCCTGGCGGTGAGCCGCGCGCTGAGCTCGAGATCCTGCCGCGCATCCATCACACGGGCACGGTTCTCGGCGCTGACCACGGGCCGGCCTTCGCCGTCGCGGGTCACGAGGGTGGCCAGGTCGTCGCGCCCGGCGCCGGTGGCATAACGCTTCACCAGTTCCAGCCAGGTGGATTCGGTGATCTGAAAGGGCCCGGTGGCCGAGGAGCGGGCGTTGCGCGCGTCCGGCCGGAAGCTGCTTTCCGCCGCGGCGATGCCGACCAGGGTGGTGAAGGGGGTGTGCGAGGCCTTGGCCGCCTGACGCAGGGCCGGCAGCGCTTCGCGGGCCGCGGGACTGGCGGGCGCGGCAGCGGGGGCCGAGGGACCGGGGGGCAGCGACATAGACGGATTTTATCGCTAATTTTACGAATCTAAGGTTAAGGCGCCCCCTTACTTGTGGATAAGTCCGCCCGGTGCGCCGTACCGAAGACGAGGGCGCTTCCTGTTGCCGACCGTGAAGGGGCAACTATAGATTGAGCTCGTTCGGATTCGCGCAACAGGGGGGCAGTATGCGCAAGGCAGGGGCGGCGGTCGTCGTCGGCTTGGCAATCATTGCGGTGGGATGTGTGAGCGACGCGGGGAGCAACCGCTTCCTGCGCCTTGAGACAGCGGACGACAGCTACACCCGCACCGAGTTCGGTTTTCGCAGTGACATCATGGGCGCCTATAAAGTGCCGGTGTTCACCAAGGTTCTTGAACATGAAGGCAAGGTTGCGGTCTGCGGCTACTTCATCAATACCGGTACGAGTTGCGATGCCACGCTGACCGAGGAGTGGTTCAAGCAGGCGTCGGTGACCTTCGACAAGAAGCCGATCGGGACCGGTCGTTACATGCAGATGTCGAAGCCGCAGCCGGATAACAGGTACCAGGCGCGCTGCGTGGTCACCGATGTGTCCTGGGACGGCAAATATGGCCGCGGCCAGTGGCTGGACATCAAGGGCAATCAGATTCGCGCCTTCTGCTGAGACTGATGAAAAACGACATTCTGAACCGGCTGCGTGCCGCCTATCAGGCCTGGCACGACAGCAAGGGCGGCAGCATTGACACCTGGCTGGCGCTGATCGCCGACGAGATCGACTTCCGCTCGCTGGCCGATGGCGGGCACAACGCGCCCTGGTCGAAGCGGCGGCGCACCCGCGAGGATGTCCGGCACTATCTCACCGGCCTGACGGCCGAGTTCGAGATGATCCATTTCAACGTCGACCGCTTTGTCTGCGAGGATGACACGGTCGTCATGATCGGCCAGACCGCCTGGACCTCGCGGCGCACCGGGCGGAAGGTCTATACGCCCAAGGTCGATATCTGGCGCTTCCGCAACGGCCTGGCGGTCGAGTACTCGGAGTATTTCGACACGGCGCGGCTTGCCGACGCCACACGGGCCTGACCACCCGGTCTCTGTTCGCTATCGGACACAGGTTGCGGAGTACCGCCCCGCCGGCCGACATCCCCCCGACTACCTAGGGGTGGATTGAAATTGCAGGGCAAAGCGCCTACTCTTTATAGGCGTTAACCAATTCGGCAGAGTCGCGGTTCGCCTCTGCGCCGGTCATCGAGAAAGCGATGCTGCCGGCACAGCCTGAACCGACAGATGCTCAAGACTGCGTTAAGGGTACGCTGGTACGTTTCTAACACGCGACGAACATTAAAATTCCGCACGGCCAAAACGGCCGGCACGACGAGGCGATCCGGATGAGTTCGATCAACACCAACAGCGGTGCGTTGCTCGCGTTGCGCAATCTCAGCGCCACGAACAACCAGGTCGACCGTTCGCTGAACTCGCAGGCGACCGGCCAGGCCGTGACGCCGGTGTCCGATGCCTCCACGTTCTCGCTCGCCGACAATACGAATTCCAACCTGCGCGCCTTCGACGCCGTGCAGCAGGGCCTCTCCAACGCCACCGGCATCAACTCCGCCGCCATCGCCGGCGCCACGACCGTGTCCGAGCTGCTCGGCACGCTGAAGGAGAAGGCGATCGCCGCCTCCAACCCGGCCAACACGCCGGCCCAGCAGGCGACGCTTGCCGCCGATTTCCAGGCCCAGGTGCAGCAGATCGCCACGGCGATCGGTAACGCCAATTACAACGGCCGCAACCTCATCTCCGCCGGCTCGCAGAGCGTGGCACTGACCACCTCGGTGAGCGGCGGTCAGCAGACTCTCGCTAACGCCTCCTCGATCGGCGGCATCCCGTCGGCGCTGGGCGGCGGCGTCGCCACCACGGCGGCGGCGGCCAGCATCCTCACCTCCATCGACGCGGCCGCGGTGATCGTGGGCGAGGCCCTCGGCACGCTGGGCGCCAACCAGAAGGCCGTCGAGTTCCAGAGCACCTTCTCGCAGACCCTGGCCAACGCGGTCACCGAAGGCCTGGGCGGCATGGTCGACACCAACCTCGCCGCCGAGGCGGCAAGGCTTCAGGCGCTGCAGATCAAGCAGTCGCTGGCCGGCGGCACGCTGAACATCGCCAACCAGCGGCCGCAGACCCTGCTCTCGCTGTTCAACACCTGATCCGTTTCCATCGCCGCTGAGTCTGGACCGCGGGCTCTCCCGGGGTGACAATCGCGCGCGCTCATTTTCCGGGAGCCCGCGATGACCGAGCCCGCCACCGCCCGTCTGCTCGCCCGCTACAATCTCTGGGCCAACGATCGCCTGTTCGACGCCGTCGCGGCGTTGCCGGCGGGCGAGGCGGAGAAGCAGCGCCCCAGCCTGTTCAAGACCATCATCGGCACGCTCAACCATAACCTGGTCGTGGCCCTGATCTGGCAGGCGCATCTCGAGCGGCGCGAGCACGGCTTCAAGGCGCGCAACCTGGTGCTGCACGCGGATCTCGCGGCGCTGCACCGGGCGCAGCAGGACGTCGACGCCTGGTATGTGGACCTGGCGGAGACCCGGCCCGAGACGCTCGACGAGCCGCTCGATTTCAGGTTCATCTCCGGCAAGGCCGGCCGCATGACGCGCGGCGAGATGCTGCTGCACGTCGTCACGCATAATTCCTATCACCGCGGCTGGGTGGTCGAGCGTTTCGCCGAGGTGCCGATGAAGACCCCGGATCTCGATCTGCCGATCTACTGCGGCGAGATGAGAGCGGCTTGAAGCAACCCGCAGGGTTGCGCCACGCGCCGGCAGCTTATTCGTCTGCGAATACGCGAGAGGCGCTCCGGAGGAAAAACTAACGCCGTGCCGGTCCCAGTGTCGCCAGACGCTGGCGGATCGACTCGCTGTCGGACCCCTCGGGGTTGAGCATCAGCGCCCGGCGCAGGTAGCGCCGCGCGCTTTCCGTATCGCCGGCCCTCTCCGACGCGAGCCCGGCGTTGTGCCAGAGTTCGGGCAGCCATGGCGCGTGGTAGAGCGCGTCGACGAAGGCGGCGCGGGCGCGCTCGTGGTCGGCGGCCTGCGCCATGGCTATGGCGCGGTTACGATGGCGCCGGGCCTCGTCGGGCACGCGCAGCTCCGGCGGCCGCACCAGCACCATGCGCGTCAGCAGGCTGTTGCCGCGGCTTTCGGTGTCGCTGCGCGGGGGGCTGTAATAGAGCAGCTGCAAAGCGCGCACGTAATGCGAGAAGGCGGTGACGCGCTGGCCGGCGGCGGCGAGGCTGTCGCCCAGGCTCTCCTCCTCGGCGATGCGCGCGTTGATGTGGTCGTCGCGGATCCGGTCGGCCGAGGCCCCGCGCAGGCGCGGCATCAGGCTGGCCTCGCGCCGCTGGCCGTCGCGCAGGAACACCCAGGTGATCGGCTTGCCCGTGCCATTGGCCTGCACCGTGTCGGCCAGCGCCTCGCCGGTGGTCACGGCCCGGCCGCCGCTCGACAGCACGATGTCGCCCTCGCGGATACCCGCTTCCTCGCTGGCCCCGCCGGGCGGCACGAGATCGATCTGCACGCCGGCCGTCGCCCCGCCACTGGCGGCCGAAGGCGGGAACTCGACGCTGCGCATCATTACGTTGAGGTAGGGACGGGAGGCGGGAGCACCCGGCGGCGGGCTGGTGGTCTCCCCGGCGCAGCCCGCGAGCAGGCTCACCGCCAGCGCGCCCAAGGCGCTTAGAGCCCAACGACCGCCAGTGACCATGACCATCCCCATCCCCCGCCAAAGACCCGCCGGACGCCCGTCCCTCGCAAGGCCCGCGCCAGACCAGGGGCGGGTCCCGGCGCCGTCAAAATGCCGGCCGCTTAAGCAATCCACGGCCTTGGCAGCGATCCCCTGCGCCTTGCCTCCGCCTGTGGAAAACTCCGCGGGGGCCCGTGGGATGGGGATAACCCCGCGATTAACCACGTTCCGCCTCCTCTCCCGGTTGTGCTATCGAAAGAGGTATGGAGAGCGACCGTCTGTTCGCCCGCTTCCAGGACGCCCTGCAGGAGGCCGACCGCCTGCGCGCCAGGCGTGCCAAGGAGCGGCCGCGGGCGCGGCGTTTCGCGCTTCACCGCGTGCCCATCGGCCGCGACATCCCCGAGATCGCCGCCGCCACCTTCCGCCGCCGCCAGGACGCCTCGGCCTCGGCCGCCCGGCTCGACGATCACGTGACCGCCCATCTGCGCGCGGTCACCGTGCTGCAGCACCGGCTGGTCTACGGCAGCGGCACGATCGAGCTCGGGCCTTACCTCCGGCAGGTCTGCCAGGAGCTGCCCTCGCCGGATTACCAGGACCCCAACGTGCGGCTGGAGATCGACGCCGAGACCATCGAGCTCGACGCCGACCGGGCGATGCGCCTCGGCCTGATCACCGCGGAGCTGGTGATGAACGCCCACCAGCATGCCTTCTCCGACGATCGCGTCGGCGCCGTGCGCATCTCCGCGCGGGGCTACGGCTCGGTCATCGCCTCGTTCGCCGTGGCGGATACCGGCAAGGGCTTCCCCGCCCAGATGCAGCGCGGCTACGGCCTGCTGAGCGTCGAGGCGCTGGCCGACGCCATCGGCGGCGAGATCGCGTACAGCGAGGGCCCGGCCGCCGCCGTCCTCGTCACCTTCGCCGGCGATTACACGCCGCCGGAGGAGTTCTACCAGCGTAACGCGCAGCGTTAGCGCGACAGCGCCGCAGCCAATCCGCAGGATTGGCGGGAGGCGCTCCGAAGAAAAATCTCACCATGAGAAAGATCAGCCCGGGATATGGGGTGATCGAGACATCCTGTCCAGAGGGGTTTAACGATTAAGGCACGGAATCGCCCGTGTTGCACACGATTGGACACGGCATGTGCAATGTTGAGACGAATCGTCCAATAGAATCAAGGCCCCGGTCTCCGCGGAACCCGCCCGCCTTATTTTTGACAAATAGGGCAGAGCAATCACTTAGCAGCGAAACGCGAAGCGTTTGCGCGAACAAGCGCCGCAGAGTTTGCCCGGCGTTTCGCGAAGCGAAAGCGCCTAAGCAAACGCGGGAGGCGCTCCGGACAAGGGCGGACGGCCGCCGCGCGGCCGGCTATTCTCCCCGGAGTGCTGGATTCCCGCTTTCGCGGGAATGACAGGAAAGACGACGTGTCCGACATCCCCGCCTCCGAACTCCTCACCCTCGTCATCGTCATGGCTGCCGGCGGGGCGCTCACCGGGTTGCTGGCCGGGCTGTTCGGCATTGGCGGCGGGGCGGTGACCGTGCCCGTACTCTACGAGGCCTTCAGGGTGCTCGGCGTTGACGAGAGCGTGCGCATGCAGCTCTGCGTGGGCACCTCGCTGGCCATCATCGTGCCTACGTCCATTCGCTCGGCACTCGCCCACCGCCAGCGCGGGGCGTTGCGTCTCGACGCGGTCAAACGCTGGACCATCCCCATCCTCATCGGCGTGGCGGCCGGCGCGGTGCTGGCCGCGCAGGCGCCCGAGCGGGTGTTCAAGCTCGCGTTCGTGCTGTTCTCCGTGCTTATCGCCACCAAGTTCCTGCTCGGCGACCGCGCCTGGCGGCTGGGCAACGAGCTGCCCGGGGCTGTGGCGATGGCCGGGTACGGCTTCATCATCGGCTTCTATTCGTCGGTCATGGGCGTGGGCGGCGGCTCGGTCTCCACGTTGATCCTCAGCCTGTACGGCACTCCCATTCACACGGCCATAGGCACGGGAGCGGCGGTGGGCGTGGTGATCTCCCTGGCCGGCACAATGGGGTTCATGGTGGCGGGATGGCCGGTGCAAGCGTTGATGCCCGCTCTGTCCATCGGCTACGTCTCGTTGATCGGCATGGCCTTGATGGCGCCGTTGAGCGTGCTCACCGCGCCATGGGGGGCTCGTATCGCCCACTCACTCAATAAACGCCAGCTCGAGGTGGCGTTGGGGTTGTTCCTGCTCGCGGTCGCCCTGAGGTTCGTCGTCAGCTTGATCTGATCCGAAGCGCCGGCCGCGCATCTTCCGAGATGCGCGAGAAGGCGCTCCGTAAAATCACTGCGCGCTTCGCGCCCCTTACTTACGGAACGCCTCACGCGTTTGCTCCGCAAACGCTGCGGCGTTACGCGCAAACGCTTCGCGTTTCGCTTAGAACTGTACCCCCCATCTAACACCCGCCGGCGTATGCAACAACGTGGCTATGGAAGTCCGCCGTCCGTCCTCCCTCTCCGCGAAGCCGTTGTACACGCCCTGCATGGCCGGCCGGCTGCACATAGACCCGGGCTCGATGGTGCAGAACACCCCGGGCAGCTCGTGCAGGTAGACCCGCACGCGCTCTGTGCCGGTGTTGCGGATCTCTATGCAGCCGATCAGCGTGGGATCGGAGGGCGCGCAGCTGCCCACGGGATCTCCCGCGGCGGCGGCCATGACGTTGCCTCGCGGCAGGGCGGGTGCCGGCGGCGTCGCGGGCGAGGGTGACGGCGTGCTGGCGGCGGTGGCTGGCTCCGCCGCAGCGAATTGCTGGGCCAGCCTGGCGATCATCCCCTTGAGCGCGGTCTCCTCGCGCTCGTAGCCGTCGGCGTCGATCTCGTTGCGCTGCCGGCGCTGGCGCAGCTGGTCGAGCTGGCCCTGCGCCTTGCGTCCCTCCGCGATCAGCAGGCGCTGCTGCAGGCTCATCGGCCGCAAATTCGGATCGGGGGCGGCGCTCTGGGTTGGCGCCGGTGGCGGCTGCGGCACGCCTCTCACCTGCATCAACGGACCCGTCGCGCTACCGGCCGCTTGCGGCGTGTCGAAACCCCGGCCTGCTGCATCGCGGGCCTGCTCGGGCGAGCCGCCCAGCATCTCCCGTCGGTTGGCGTCGACAGCCTGCGCCTGGGGCAGGGCTGGGGCGGAGAGATCGAGCTGGCGCACGCCCAGCGCTGCAGGCGCGGCCGATCCGGGCGAAGCCAATCCGGGCGAAGCCAATCCGGGTGAAGAAGGAGAGCTGATCACCGGACCGAGCGGGCGGATCTGCCCGAGCAACTCGCGCTGGCCGTCCTGGAATTGCTGCTGGCGGCCGAGCTCATGCCGGCGCCAGCGGTCCTGCGTGTCCTGGTGGACGGCCTGCTCCCGCTGGATGTCCTGCTGCCGCTGCTGCTCCTGCCTGGCCAGCGCGGCGTAGTCGGTGTCGTCGACCATCAGGCTGCGCAGGAAGGTGCCGATGGCGTAGCCCATGCCGTAGGCCGCGGCGCCCATCGCGCCCGCACCGGGCATCGTCCCGCCATAGCTGCCGCCGCCATCGCTCCCTCCACCACCCGAAGCGCAGGCGACGATCTGCATGTTGCGGTCGCGGCAGGCGACCACCGCCTGCGCCGCCGCATCGCCGGCCATCGGCAGCGGCAGCAGCAGGGCGGTGAGGCCCACACCCGCGAGAAGAGACCCGCGCCGGGAACATCTGCTCATGGCGAGGCCCCGTAGCGCCGCTGGGCGACCGGGTTCCTCTGGGTGATCTCGCAGGTGCTGCCGATGAACATCCTTTGGGTCACGATGATGGACAGCACGCGCTCCTCGATGCGGAACTCCGCGTCCTTGTCGTTGACCGCGCCGAAGCAGCGGATCTCGTTCGGGTTGGACGGCCGGTCGGTCCACTTGCCGATGCCGCTGCTCCGCCCGTTGATCGTGCCGCGGGCCAGGATGTCGCCGGCCTTGTCCCTTCGTCCGTTGCCCTCGGTGGCACCGGTGACGGAAATCACGGAGAGCTCGCGCCCGCGCAGCTCCACGCGCTCCTGCGTCTTGTCGGCCCGGGTGTAGGTGCCGGTATAGGCGAGCCAGGGCCGGCGCTCCTCGATCAGAAGGTCGAGCGCCGCGATCTTCTGGCGGATGGCCGGACCGTCGGCGCCTTCGGGGTCGAGCAGCAGGGCGCGGCGCAGGTAGCTCCGCGCGCCCTCGGGATAGCCGGCCTTCTCCGCCACCAGCCCGGCATTGAGCCAGAGATCGGGAATCCACGGCGCATCGAAGAGCGCGTCGTTGAAGGCGTGGTAGGCGCGGTCGTTGTCCTCCGCGGTCCTCGCCTGCTGCAGCAGGAGGATGGCCCGGCGGTTGTGGCGGTCGGCCTCGGCGGGGACGCGCACCCGCACCTGCGGGCGCAGGGCGGCGAGCTTCACCAGGATGCCGTTGATCTTCAGCTCCTCTTCCTCCGCGTTGTTCTTCTCGTGCAGGAACTGCAGGGCACGCACGTAATGGCCGAAGGCCTCGGCAAGCTGGCCGGCACCGGAGGCCGTATCGCCGGCCCGGGTCTCCTCGGCGATGCGCCGGTCGATGTTCTCGTAGAACTCGCGGTTGCTCTGGGCCCGGCGTTCGCCCGGCACCAGGGTTATCTCCTCCATCCGCCCGTCGCGCAGGAGGGTGAGCGCCAGCGGCTTGCCGATGCCGGTGGCCGCGATGGCGTCGACGAAGGCCTTGCTGTCCCGCAGCGGCCTGCCGTTGCCGGCGACGACGATGTCGTCCTCCTTCAGTCCGGCCTGCGCGGCCGGGGCGCGGGGCGTGACCGCCACCAGCCGCGCGCCGGCGCTGTGGCCGCCGGTGGCGAGGCTGGGGTCGAACTCGACGCTGCGCAGCTGCACCCCGGCATAGGGCGTGGGCCTCTGGGCCTGCGGGCCCGGTGGCGAGCCCGGCGGTGGATGGCCCATCTGCTCGGGATCGCAGGCCGTGAGCGTCACGGTGAGGAGAGCGGCCAGAGCGGCCGCGACACAGAAGCCCAAACGCCGGAACGCCATGCGGTTTCCCCCGAAACGCAGGAACGGCACTCTACGAAAGGCGTGTGCTGTGCGGTGTTAACGGACTCCGCCGAAGAACGGCGGAGAGCGGCAGATTATTCGAGCGGGAAGGCGGACGTCAAAGCGCAAGGAGCACAGCTCGCGCGCGAGAGTGAGTCAGTGCTTTGTCGTAGGGCAGCGACGGCGAGGACAGCATCGCTAAGGCCGCCAAGGCACGAGATGAGTCCAACCGCTCCATGGCGCCTAATACGATGCCGACGGGAGTAACGCGTGTGCTCTACTTAGACCGTCGTGCTACCCAGCGATGGGCGTCGACAACGTGCTTCGGGCCATAGGTCTAATATCTACTGCTCGAACAATTTTTCCGCCGCCATTTGGCAATTGGTCCAAATCAAAGCGCCTTCCAGGGGACTCCGCTGTGCTGCGAAGTCTGCGAGCTAGTAGGTCAGCAAGAGCGGTATCCTCGACCGCAACGATAATTTGTTTTGCGCTCCCACGAAGTGCGGAGAGCAGCTCGACGAGATTGAGCGCTCGATAGTCGTCAACGTGCTGCACGGGATCATCGAGGACAAGAGTATTTAGACGACACCAGGGACGTGAAAGATGGACGGCGAGCAAAAACGCCAGTCCTGCGGCTCTGCGCTGGCCACTGCTGAACACAAACTGAGGATTCAGGTCGTCGCCAACCGTCAAGTTCAAGGCGCGTCGGAGGTCGCCTGTAAGTCTGTAATCAATTGTGCGCCAATCGGCATGTGGCCGCAGCCTCTGATAGAGCTCCACGAGCAAGGGGCTTATCATAGACAGACGCTCATTAACTATCTGGCCAAGTATCGAAGTAATCGTGCGGCGAATCATCTCGGCTCGTTCGGCAGCAATTTCGCAAGACACCGTTCGTTGGCTAGCCTCGTCAGCCGCGCGCCGGATTTGAGTAACCTTCGCTTCCTCGGCAGCTAAACGTTCAATTGACGACGACGCTTGCAGACGTCGAACCGCACGCTCCGTCTCGATAAGCTCCTCTTTGCGCCGCTCTATTTCTTTGGAAATGACGGGGATGTTGTTCAAGTCGCTCGCGATTCCATTGTCTGAGAAAATGATCGACGCATTTGCCCAAACGCGTTGAAGCTCCTGCATGCGCTGGTCTACCGTACGAAAGCGCGCTGCGTTCTCTTCAACGTGCAGCGCCAATTCTCTTTGGCGCTGCTCGGTCGATGTTAATGTCTCATGTGCTTTGGAGGCGCGTGCGCCGGCAACGGACAAGCGTGCTCGGGCGCGCTCGACACTGCGGTGGAAGTCTTCCTCAGTTTGGCGAGCAGCGCATAGAGGGCAGTGGCCATCTTGTAGGCCGATAGCATGGCCGTGCTCCAGCAAGGAGGCATATCGGGTGGCGAATTCGTTTGCGTCACGCTCCGCCTCCAGTTGGCGCCGCGCCGCTGCTACGAGTTCGGCGTTCTGAGTCAGGGCTTGTTGACTGCTCTCCAGATTAGATTTTTCCCTTTCATAGCGGTCCCTATAGCCCTCAAAATTTTGGAGCTCCGAATAATGAGATTGGACAATGTCCATTATTGTGCTGAGCGAAAGAGCGCTCGCTCGGCGCTGCTCGAGAAGCTTGGTTGCATCGGCTAGAAGGTCCGACTTGTTGGGCCATCTCTTTGAGAGAGCGGTCTCAAAGAAATTTATGGTCGCTGTTAAGTCGCTATCTTGCTCCGCGTGAGACTGTGCGTTTGAAAGAGATGCAAGTGCTTGCTCTAACGCGTCTCGCGTCGTCGCCTCAGATAGCCTGGCGCGCTCTAATTCCTTCTCCGCCGCAGTCACCACCGCCGCGGCGCGTGTGGAATAGTTTGGTCCTTCGACCGCTCCAATTGCTCCGCGCACGAAACGGAATCTGTCGTGTCCCCCAAGATCTAAGCTCCACGCCGTAATCGATTCGTCGCGGATGATAGTGGTGCGCGTTAACTGATCGAGGGGTTCATCGGGGCATGCTGTCTTCACGCAGAGGGCGTCCACAATGTCATCTGGTGAATGTGAGACGCTGCCTTCGCGAGTGCGTGCTATCACAATCTCTTTTCCGTCATCTCGCGTAAGGCCAAGTTGAACGTAGTGATCAGTTGGAGATGATCGTCCACGCCACCAAAAGTAATCGGCAGCGCTTTCGCCGCCCGATTTTTCAATCCGGTATTTGCTGATGTGGCCTGTGAGCGCAAATTCGATGGCATCACATAGCGTGCTTTTGCCGACGCCGTTCCGACCGACAACAATTGAAAAGGTGTCGGATAGATCGAATCTCGTCTTGTCGCGAAAGCCACGAAACCCGCAAACCTCTACAAAGCGGATCTTCATCGCCGCTCACTCAGCACTTTGGCAACAATTGCCGGCTCCGTATCGGACAGGAATGCCGCAATCGCTATCTCTGGCAGATCGGAGAGCCGTGAGCGAAATCGGTGAAGAAAATCTCCGCCGGGCAAGGCTGAGGTCTTCGATAGCGGGAGCAACGGCAGAAGTGCGTTAGCTAAATGGCTGGTTGTAGCTATGCCGGCACGCGCAATCTTCCGAGTTCGAGCGAGATCTTCGTCGATCCGCAGAATAAGACTGTCGAGCGCGGGGGGCGCCACTTCAGGCGTTAAGAACACGGAATATACGTTCCATGCCTTCTCGCCAGAGCCTCTGAGGGCAGCGGCATGAGCCGCCAAGACTGCATGCTCGGCGTCTTTCCATCGGTCTGTTAATTCAAGAGCGGTCGGGAATATGTAGATAAACCCAAGCACCGCGCTGTCTTCGAAGGCAACTATAGGCCATTGGCCTAGTTTGGTCGGCCATGTGTTAAAGCCAGCGTCACGTAGAGTGGCCTGACTTTGTGATTCGATGTCGATCATATGTGCAGCTCCGCGCGTGCTCTCCGCAAGTCCATCCAACTGGAGCCGGAAGCTGGACGTATGATGCTTCCTGGTTCGCCGGTTCTTACTACGTCTGCTGGAAGGCCAAAATCTTCGGCGCCAGCAGCAACCACGATATCGGCGTGAGGTAGGGACGCGGGTTCGGCGAACTCGGTCTCAATCGTGCCAAGCATGCGCCCGCCGCCATTCACTATGCGAATTGTTTTTCCTTGCAGATCATACCAGTTGCCTGTGTGGGTCGCGCCTGCTCGCCGCAATAAGAGGTGAGCAAAAGAAGCTTGTTGGGCTGTGTTCGCGGGTGCCCTTGAGCGTGCCGGGCGCGTTGAAGCCACACCCTCAGCATCTTTACGGAACTCATAATAACTCTGGGAATTGCCCACAAAGCATGCTGTCAACGTGGGGTCACATGCTTGCCCGAGTTCAGTTTCGAGCGCCGTCTTACCCAGTTCTAAGAAGCGTTGTATCCAGACTTGTGAGAAGTGCTGCCGTAGTTCATCTAGTGCGGTGTCTGCTGACCCTTTGATGTGTGTGAACTTCGTCGTGCCGGCTTGCACAAGAGCCCAGAGCTTAGGAGCTTTGGATTGTAGTTCATCGGTATCTATCGGATTTATTACCCACACCCGAGCCGGGGTCACGTCAGCAAGAGCATCGCTCATGAGCGAGTTTAGGTAGTCCCAATCACTCCAGTAGCCGGCAAAAAGCAAATCCTTGCCGGCGAGTTTGATCTTCATCCAGTCGCTACAGCTCTTGATCCGGGCTTGTACGGCGGTATCAGACTTAAGCTGGTCTGTGGCCCAAACGGTTTGACGTCGAGCAATGTCCATACAGCCGTGAAATTTCAAAAGAGGGGAATGAGCTAAAGCCGCTTGCTCTGCAGTGGCGCTGTCTAGCGCAGCGTTGAAATTGATGCGCATCTGACGCACCCAACGCTCAATCATGGTGTCAAAGTTACCAGAGATGGCGGCGGCAACAGCCCCGCACACAAGAAAATCTCCAATTGCGGCATGTCCGAGGTTCGGGGGGCCATTGAGTTCTGACCACGGCACTAACCCGTCGATGAACGCTGTTTCGAATGCACCTGAATTGAAGAAATGGCCGGCGAGCTTATCAAGGTCTTCTCGCAAATCTGCGTGCAGCGCCGCAATCGGGTGATACTTGTCGTAACAAACTCGGGCAAGCGCGGCGGCAGATGGAAGGTTGCTTGGTGCGGCTTGTGATAAGCCTGCACCACATATGATAAATAAGCGGGCAGCTTCTATGCTGCTCAGCAATTCAATTCGATCTTCGGGCGTCAATAAGGCTGGCACCGCTTCCCCCCATGCGGATCGTGCCATCGAGCAAGGCTAAGAACAACTTCAGCGAGCGTTGACACGTAAAAAAGCCCCGCATCTTGCGATGCGGGGGTGAGTTTGACGTCTAGGGAGGAAACGCTGCGGCTCTGTGTTACGGGAGGGTGCCCGTCGAGCCGCAATCGGGGCTGCCGCTGCACCAGCCACGGCGCAGGGGGGCCGTCGATCTGCTGAAGCTCGGGTGTGCCACTGAAATCGGTCTCCTGATTCCGGTCCAACTCGGTCGTTCTTGTAGGCGTCGGCTGTAAGCGCTGAGGGCGAGGCGCCCCTTTGTGCTGGACCCCGTATCCCGGCGCAGGCTTTGCCTGGCGCCTTGGTACGGGGTGACGAGTTAGCGAACTCGTTGAAGGCGTAGGCGTGTGCTGTTCTTTGTTTAGGACCCTCACCCCGACCCTCTCCCGCAATGCGGGAGAGGGGGAGGGAGGAGAGGGCGCGCGTTAGCGCGACGACTTTCGGCGCGTCAGCTGCAACCCGACGTCGAGCCGCAGTCCAAGCACTTGGTGCAGGTGCCGTTGCGGACCATCTTGGAGCCGCCGCATTCGCCGCAATCGTCGCCGGTGAAGCCCATCTGGCGCGCGGCCTTGTACTTGTCGGCCGCACTCTGCTGGACCTGCGGCTGGTGATGGTGGTGATCGCCCATCTGGTGCTGGTGCTCCGAGTGGATCTCGGTCGCCGAGGTGTCGAAGCCGATGGTCGGCGCCTTGTCCTCGGTCTCCGCAGCGATCTCGGTGATAGGATCGGTCTCGATCACGCCCACATTGGTCACCGGCGACTGTGCGAGGCCGGGGTCGCCGGCCGGCACCGTGCCGCGGCCGGTCGCCGCGTTCTTCGGCACGCCGCCGTCCAGCACCGTGAGCGTGCGCGCGATGCGCTGCTCGTGCCGGCCGCGGGTCAGGCCCTTGGAGATCGAGCGGTTGATCTCGTCGACCACCTTCTTGGCCGCCGCCGAGCCGCCCTGGGGCAGCGCCGCAGCGCCCTCGTCCTCGCCCACCGCATCCGGCACCAGATCCTCGTCCTGGACATGCGCCAGGTCGTCGCGGCCGAGATAGGAGACGGCGAGCTCGCGGAAGATGTAGTCGAGCAGCGAGGTCGCGTTCTTGATCCGGTCGTTGCCCTGCACCGGGCCGTTGGGCTCGAACTTGGTGAAGATGTAGGCGTCGACGAACTCCTCGAGCGGCACGCCGTACTGCAGGCCGAAGGAGACGGCGATGGCGAAGTTGTTCATCAGCGAGCGGAAGGCGGCGCCCTCCTTGTGCATGTCGATGAAGATCTCGCCCAGGCTGCCGTCCTCGTACTCGCCGGTGTGCAGGTAGACCTTGTGCCCGCCGACGATCGCCTTCTGGGTGTAGCTCTTGCGCCGGTTGGGCATGCGCTCGCGGGTCTTCTTGGCGGCGACCTCGATGCGCTCGACGATGCGCTCGACCACCTTCTCCACCTTGATCGCGGTGGGGGCGGAGGCGATCTCCTCGGCCAGCTCGGCCGCCTCGTCGGCGTCGTCGATGACGGAGGCCAGCGGCTGCGAGAGCTTGGAGCCGTCGCGGTAGAGCGCGTTGGCTTTCAGCATGAGTTTCCACGACAGCATGTAGGCCGACTTGCAGTCCTCGACCGTCGCCACGTTGGGCATGTTGATGGTCTTGGAGATGGCGCCCGAGATGAAGGGCTGCGAGGCGGCCATCATGCGGATGTGGCTGTCGACCGAGAGGAAGCGCTTGCCGTTGCGGCCGCAGGGGTTGGCGCAGTCGAACACCGGCAGGTGCTCGTCCTTGAGGTGCGGCGCGCCCTCGAGCGTCATCGAGCCGCAGCACCAGGTGTTGGCGGCCTCGATCTCGTCCTTCGAGAAGCCGAGATGCTTGAGCAGGTCGAACGAGGGATCGTCGAGCTGCGCCTTGCTGATCTTCAGCGTGTCGAGGCAGAAGGCCTCGCCCAGCGTCCACTTGTTGAAGGCGAACTTGATGTCGAAGGCCGACTCAAGCGCCTTCTCGATCGCGTCGATCTGGGCGTCGCCGAAGCCGGCCATGCGCAGGGAGTTGTGGGAGAGCGCGTTGGAGCCGGCTAATGTGCCGTGGCCGACCGCGTAGCTGATGATGTCGTTGATCTGCGACTGGTTGTAGCCCAGCGTCTTGAGCGCCTCGGGCACCACGCGGTTGATGATCTTGAAGTAGCCGCCGCCGGCCAGCTTCTTGAACTTGACCAGCGCGAAGTCCGGCTCGATGCCGGTGGTGTCGCAATCCATGACCAGGCCGATCGTGCCGGTGGGCGCGATGACCGTCGCCTGGGCGTTACGGTAGCCGTTGGTCACGCCGAGTGCGAGCGCCTGGTCCCAGGCCCGCTTGGCCGCCTCGATCATCTCGGGATCGGGGCAGTCGGCGGCCTTGAGCGGCACCGGGTTGATGGTCAGATCCTCGTAACCGGACGTCTCGCCGTAGGCGGCGCGGCGGTGGTTGCGGATGACCCGGAGCATGTGCTCGGCGTTGGGGCCGTAGCCGGGGAAGGGGCCCAGCTCCTCGGCCATCTCGGCCGAGGTGGCGTAGGACACGCCGGTCATGATGGCGGAGAGAGCGCCGCCGATGGCGCGGCCCTCGTCGCTGTCATAGGACAGGCCCATGGCCATCAGCAGGCCGCCGATATTGGCGAAGCCCAGGCCGAGCGTGCGGAACTCGTAGGAGAGCTCGGCGATGCGCTTCGACGGGAACTGTGCCATCAGCACGCTGATCTCCAGCGTGATCGTCCACAGCCGGCAGGCGTGCTCGAAGCCCTTGATGTCGAACTTCGTGGTCTCCGGGTTGCGGAACTGCAGCAGGTTGATCGAGGCGAGGTTGCAGGCCGTGTCGTCGAGGAACATGTACTCGGAGCACGGGTTGGAGGCGTTGATCCGGCCGCTCTCCGGGCAGGTGTGCCACTCGTTGATCGTGGTGTCGTACTGCAGGCCGGGATCGGCGGAGGCCCAGGCGGCGTGGCCGATCTGCTCCCAGAGGTCCCGGGCCTTCAGCGTCTTGTGCACCTTGCCGTCGATGCGGCGGGTCAGCGTCCAGTCGCCGTCGGTCTCGACCGCCCTGAGGAAGTCGTTGGTGACGCGCACCGAGTTGTTGGAGTTCTGGCCGGCGACCGTCAGGTACGCCTCGGAATCCCAATCGGTGTTGTAGACCGGGAAGTCGATCTTCTCGTAGCCCTGCCTGGCGAACTCGACGACGCGCTGGATGTAGTTCTCCGGCAGCATCGCCTTGCGCGCCCCGCTGATCGCGGCCTTGAGCGCCTTGTTCTGCTTCGGATCGAAACCGGCATCGCCGGCCTTGCGGTCGACCGCGGCCATGATGGCGTTGAGGTGCTTGTTGGCCAGCTTCGAGCCCGAGACCAGGGCCGCGACCTTCTGCTCCTCCACCACCTTCCAGTTGATGTAGTTCTCGATATCCGGATGGTCGATGTCGACGGTGACCATCTTGGCGGCGCGGCGGGTGGTGCCGCCCGACTTGATGGCGCCCGCGGCGCGGTCGCCGATCTTGAGGAAGCTCATCAGGCCGGAGGACTTGCCGCCGCCCGAGAGTTTTTCATTTTCTCCACGGAGCTTGGAGAAGTTGGAGCCCGTGCCCGAGCCGTACTTGAACAGGCGGGCTTCACGGACCCAGAGGTCCATGATGCCGCCTTCGTTCACCAGGTCGTCGGCGACGGACTGGATGAAGCAGGCATGCGGCTGCGGGTGCTCGTAGGCGCTGGCCGAGGCGACCAGCTTGCCGGTCTGGAAATCGACGTAGTGATGGCCCTGCGCCGGGCCGTCGATGCCGTAGGCCCAGTGCAGACCGGTGTTGAACCATTGCGGGCTGTTGGGGGCCGCCTGCTGGGCGGCCAGCATGTAGCGCATCTCGTCGAAATAGGCGCGGGCGTCAGCTTCTGTATCGAAGTAACCCCCTTTCCAGCCCCAGTAGCACCAGGTGCCGGCGAGACGGTCGAACACTTCCTTGGCGGACTGCTCGCCGCGCGCCCTGGGCTGGTCGGAATTCTTGAGCGCCTCGTCATCGGCCTCGCAGCGCCACAGCCAGGTCGGCACGTCGCGCTCCTCGACCGGCTTGAGCTGCGTCGGCACGCCGCGCTTGCGGAAATATTTCTGTGCGAGGACGTCGCAGGCGACCTGCGACCACTGCGCGGGGACCTCGATGTCCTTCGCCTGGAAGACGACAGAGCCGTCGGGATTCTTGATCTCGGAGTTGACGCGCGTCCACTCGATGCTCGCGTACGCGTCCTGGCCCGCCTGCGTAAAGCGTCGCTCAATCCGCATGTTCTGTGCTCCCGGCCCTAGAAATCTTCCCTGAGTGGCGCCTCGGCTCCCCGCGTTCTGAGGTGAATCCGCCGCCAGCACCCATTTCGTGGGTCCTCTGCGCGGCACTGGTTCACGGACGCGGGGGGAGGGAGCCTCCCCCGTCCGGCCCGTCCCCGAGTTAGTTGGCACTAAATCTCGTGGGTTCGGCCCGGCTCGTTACCAGATGTTGGCCCCGAAGGAATCACCCCGGCAAGGGATTTTGTGTCAAAACGGTGTCGAGACACTAAATCTAGGTGTATCAACTACTTATTGTGGTATGGCCGGGCGGGAAACGCTAACGCTTTGAAAATACTGGCAAGGGAAAAGATTTTCGCTGGTTTGCCAAGGACTTGGCGTGATTAACTTTAGTGATATTGCGCTGCAGCATAGGCCCGTTTGGCGGGCCGAGAAAGACGATGATTTATACGCTTTTTCAGTGGCTTGACCGTCAGGCGCGTTCGGCGAGAGGCAGATTAACCAGCAGGTTTTGCGGCTTCAGCCGCAGGCGCTGGTTTTTGTCGTGAGCGAGGCCGAGATAGACCGGTTTGCCCTGGAGGTTCTGCGTCACCACCGAGGGCTCCTCGAACTCCAGCCGGAACAGCGAAATCACCCGCTTCAGCCGCTCCTCGTCGACCTCCTTACCGTTGTAGAGGTCGTTCATGATGGCGCTGGCCTCGGCGTCGAGGCCGACATGCCAGCTCCAGCGCTCGTCGCTGATCCGGCTCACCGGCTGGATGTTCACCTTTATCTGCAGGAAATGCGCGACCCAGGCCTCGAGCACGCGGGCCAGCGCGTCGAGCCCGTGCCGGCCGAAGGTGAGGTCGAGCACGGTGTCGTATCTGTCGTCGCGGCCCCAGTATTCCTGCGCGGTCTTCTCGGTCAGCACGTCGAGATCGATCTGGCGCAGCGGCGTGTTGGATTCGACTACTAAACGCCCTAGCGAACCCATGCCGCCGCTGGCGGCGTGCATCTCGACGACCTCCTCGTCGGCCAGCATCACGGCGCCGTCCCTGACGGTCACCTTCTGGCTGCGGAAGAACAGCTCGCCGGCGCGGGCGCGCAAGGGGTCCTCCACGCCGTCGAGCACCTGGCGCAGGATGACGTGGGCCAGCTGGTCGACGAAGAGCGGCGGCACGTTGGGCGAGTCTTCGAGGAACAGCTTGAGATAGGCGTCCTCCAGCGTGGCCGCGGCGGTCAGGCGGTCGCGGAAGCCCAGCACCACCTCGTAGTTGTCGCGGGCGTCGGCGTCTTCGATCGCCGCCAGCTCGGCCCTGGACACGGCCTTGCGCGGGTGCTCCATCAGCAGGGCGTGGAGGGCGCGCTCGCGCGGGCCCGATTCCTCGACCGGCCGCACCTCGGGGCGCATCAGGTAGGCGCGCAGGAAGTCGTCGCTCAGCCCCAGCCGGCCCTCTTGGGTCGGGCGGAGCAGGGGGTAGCCGCTGGCGCGCCAGAAATCAGGCATTGAAAACACTCAATGAAAACCGGGCGGTAATCTGGACGCCCGCGCGCCCCCGTGCAATAGTCCCGGCCGCCTGTATCGCCTTGGGAGTCGGCGGCTTCATGACCATCGCTACGCGTCTTTACACTTGGCTGCGCGGGGTCGCCGTGGGGCATGACGCCTTCGGCAACACCTATTACCGCGACAAGACGGGGGCGACGCGCTACGCCGGCAAGCGCGAGAAGCGCTGGGTGCTCTATTCGGGCGAGGCCGAGGCGACCAAGGTGCCGCCGGAGTGGCATGCCTGGCTGCACCATATCGTGCTCGATCCGCCGCCCTCGGGTGGCGTGAAGACCGCGCCCTGGCAGAAAGAGCATCAGCCGAACCTGACGGGGACGACCCAGGCTTACCGTCCGCCGGGTCATGATTTCGCGGGCGGCCAGCGGGCCAAGGCCACGGGCGACTACGAGCCCTGGGTCCCCAACTGAGCCGGCGGAGACGCTGACCATGGGCCGCAATCTGGTCGAGACGCTGATGGGCGCGGTGGTGCTGGTCGTCGCCGCCTATTTCATGGTCTTCGCCTACACCTCGACCAACGTGCGCGCGGTGCGCGGCTACGAGGTCTTCGCCAAGTTCGAGCGCGTCGACGGTGTGGCCACCGGCACCGACGTCAAGGTCTCTGGCATCAAGGTCGGCACGCTGGTCGACCAGCGCCTCGACCCGGAGACCTATCTCGCGGTGGTCCGCCTCTCCATCGACAACAGCGTCAAGCTGCCCGAGGACACGGTGGCGCAGATCTCCAGCGAGGGCCTGCTGGGGTCCAACTTCGTCGCCTTGGTGCCCGGCGGCGCCGACAAGATGATTCCGCCCGGCGGCGAGATCAAATACACCCAGGCGCCGGTCAACCTGGTGCAGATGCTCGGCAAGTTCATCTTCAACGCCGCCGACAACCAGACACCCAAGGACTCCGCGCCCAAGTAACGGCTCCTCGGCACGGTCGAGCCTGGTCCGCATCCGAGTGACCGCTTGATCGGCCGCGCCGGGGCGGGCAAGCTTGCCTCAACGGCCTGCAGCGCCGCCGGAGGAACGTAATGCCGCTGAGCTACCTTGAGCATATCCTCGTTCAGACCACGGACATGGAGGCGACGAAGCGCTGGTATGTCGAGGTGCTCGGCATGCGCGCGGGCTACACGCCCGATTTCAAGTTTCCGGTCTGCTGGCTCTATATCGGCGAGCGCGACGTGATCCACGTCACCGAAGGCGGCGCCAATGTCTCGGCCAACCGCAAGGCCTATGTCGGCCAGCAATCCACGGCGGAGAGCGGCACCGGCGTCATCGACCACATCGCGTTCCGCGCCAGCGGGCTGGGCGAGACGCTGGAGCGCCTGCGCCGGCTGAAGATCGAGTTCAACGAGCGCCAGGTCGCCGATCAGGGTCTCTACCAGGTCTTCTTCTTCGACCCCAACGGCATCAAGATCGAGCTCAACTTCGAGGCCGCCGAGGCGACGGCCTTGGGGCTCAAGCCGGGCGTCAAGGCCTCGGAGCTGGTCTGAGCGGATTCGCAGCACGAGCGATGCGCGCGTTTGCCGCCCTCGCTGTCATACTCGTTGGCATGATTGCAGCAGGCGGAACGTCCGGCGCCTCCACGCCGCTCATCGCAGCGGCCGAGCGGGGCGACGTTGCGGCGGTGCGCCAGGCGCTCGCCGCCGGCGCGCCGCTGGAGGCGCGTGATGAGCGCCAGCGCACGGCGCTGATGGCGGCGGTACAGGGCAATCATGTCGAGGTGGCACGGCTGCTGATTGCTGCGAAGGCCGACGTCAATGCCAAGGACATCATCAACGACAGCCCCTATCTGCTGGCCGGGGCGCGCGGCCATCTCGAGATCCTGCGCCTGACCCTGGCCAATGGCGCCGACCTCAGGAGTACCAACCGCTTCGGTGGTACGGCTCTCATTCCCGCCTGCGAGCGCGGCCATGTCGAGACGGTGAAGACGCTGATCGAGGCCGGTGTCGACGTTGACCACGTTAACCGGCTCGGCTGGACGGGTCTGCTCGAGGCCATCGTCCTCAGCGACGGCGGGCCGCGGCATGTGGAGATCGTTCGCCTGCTGATCGCGGCGAAGGCGAACGTCAACCTCCCCGACAAAGACGGCATCTCCCCGCTGCACCACGCGCGCCAGCGCGGCTATCGCGAGATCGAGCGGCTGCTGGTCGCCGCCGGCGCCCGTTGATGCTGGTGGCGAAGACCGCACGGCCGCAGGTGGTGATCGTGGGCGCCGGGCCGGTGGGCCTGGCGATGGCCATCGAACTCGGCCATCGCGGCATCGCCTGCCTGGTGGTCGAGCGCAACGATCGCGTCGGCTACGCACCGCGCGCCAAGACCACGCATCTGCGCACGCGCGAGCATCTGCGCCGCTGGGGCATCGCCGGCAAGCTTCGTGCCGCCTCGCCGCTGGGCGTCGACTATCCCTCGACGGTGCTGTTCGTCACCCGGCTGGGTGGCCATGCGCTGGCGCGTTTCGAGAACGCCTTCAACTGCGCGCCGGGGCGCGACCCGCGCTATTCCGAGCACGCGCAGTGGGTGCCGCAATACACGCTGGAGGAGGTGTTGCGGGCGCACGCCCAGACCCTGCCCAGCGTGAGGATCCGCTTCGGCACGGAGTTCGTCGCTTTCACGCAGGACGACCGTGAGGTCTGCGTGCAGCTGCGCGATGTCGCTTCGGGAAACCTCGAATCGGTCACCTGCGAATACCTGCTGGGCGCCGATGGCGCGCGCAGCGCCGTGCGCGAGGCAATCGGCGCGCGGCTGAGCGGCCAGCACGGTCTCTCGCGAAACTACAATCTCGTCTTCCGCGCGCCTGGCCTGGCACGGGCGCATCGCCACGAGAGGGCGATCATGTACTGGCAGGTGAACCCGGAATTTCCCGGCCTGATCGGCCCGATGGATAGCGGCGATATCTGGTTCTTCATGCCCACGGGCGTCAAGGGCGACGTGAAGCTCTCCGCGCTCGACGGCGCCGCGCTGATACGCACGGCGACCGGCATCGATCATCCCTACGAGGTGCTGAGCTCCGACGAATGGACGGCGAGCCGGCTGATCGCCGACCGCTATCGCGAGGGACGCGTCTTCCTCGCGGGCGATGCCTGTCATCTGCACCCGCCTTTCGGCGGCTACGGCATGAACATGGGCATCGCGGATTCGGTCGATCTCGGCTGGAAGATCGCTGCGGTGCTGCAGAGCTGGGGCGGCCCGGCCCTGCTCGAAAGCTACGAGCGTGAGCGCCGGCCGGTGCATAGCTGGGTGATGGATGAGGCGGTGGCCAATCACGCCGTGCTGGGCAACCAGCTCTGGCAGGACGGGCTCGAAGCGCCGGGCGCCGATGGCGACAGCCTGCGCGCGACGGTGGGAGCGCGTATCCGCGAGCTCAAGCAGCGCGAGTTCAACACCATCGGCGTGGTGCTCGGCTATCGCTACGAGGACTCGCCGGTGATCGTTCCCGACGGCAGCGCGGCGTCGCCCAACGGCTCTGTCTACGTTCCCTCAGCCCGGCCGGGCCATGTCGCGCCGCATGCCTGGCTGGAGGACGACGTGTCGCTTTACGATTGTTTCGGTCCAGGCTTTACCCTGCTGGCGACCGGCGCGGCCGAAGCCACGGACATCGAGGCGGTCCGGCGCGCCACGAACGAGGCCGGCCTGCCGCTGACCGTCATGCGCACGGACGATCCTGCCATCGCCGATCTCTACCAGGCGCGCTACGCGCTGATCCGGCCGGACCAGCACGTCGCCTGGCGCGGCAATGACGCGCCCACGCGCGCCGTGCTCGAGCGCATCGCCGGCCGCGCCTAGCGCGCGGGAACCGCCGCGCCGGGTGCTTGAGGTCGCCAGGCGATCACGCCTTCCGTTCGCGCCCGCACCTCGGGTGAGGCGAGACACGTGGCGACGGCTTCGTAGCCGGGCGCGCCCGGATAGGGTGCCACACGGCTCGGTGGGCTGTGATTGGCGGGACAGAAGATGATCGCCTCCTGCGGACCCATGGCGGTAATGTCGAGGATCGCGGAGGAGCGCGTCAGCAGGAACAGCCGGCGGCTGTCAGACCGGCTGCGTCGACGGAGATGTGAGATAAGGGCTTCCTGCGTGCCCTGATCCAGTCCTTGCTCGACCATGTCGACGACGAGGATGGCCGCGCCTTCGACCTCGAGGCCCGCGAGCAGGGCGATGAGGGCGTCCGACGCCGTTGCCCCTTCATCGACAAGCCAGGTCAGCGATCGATCGACGCGCAGGCGGAGCGCTGCGTCCTTCTGCAGGCGCCGGCGCGCCGCAGCGCCACCTTCGGCCAGGCGGTCGAGACCCAGGAAGGCTGCCTGCGGCAACGTCTCCGCGAGCCGCATCGCCAGCCTTGTCTTGCCGCTGCCCAGCGGGCCGATGATGTAGGTCAGCAGCGGGATGTCGTTCAACTCGAACGTCTCACCGCCCCACGGCCAGGGAAGCGCGAACGAGACACGAAGCGGATCGGCTGGACTGACCAGACGGGTGAGCTCCTCTGCGGCTGGCGCCTGGCCCCGGGCGAGGTCGGCGCGCACGGCGCGAATCTTGTCGACCGTACCGGCAAGCTGGCGGATTTCTCCTTCGAGAACGGCCTGATGGGAGGCGAGGGCCGGGCCAAGCTCGCCGGCATCGCCGTCCAATACACGAGCGACCTGAGCGAGGCTGAGGCCAAGCGCGCGCAGGGCGACGATCTCGCCAGCGCGGGCCATCTCGTCCGGGCCGTAGACCCGCCATCCTGCCGCACTGCGTTGCGGTGCAATCAGGCCGCGCTGCTCATAAAGCCGCAGCGCCTTGGCAGAGACGCCAAGCTGCCTTGCCGCTTCAGCCGGATTGAGAAACTGGGCGGAAGAACTCACGACTCGCCTCCTGTTCGCCGACCGCACCCTTATCGGGGCGGCCCCAGGGGCCGGGTCAACCGAATAGTGGCTATGACTTCGCCGGTTTCAGGTCGTCGCGCTCCAGCAGGTACGACGCGGCCACGCCCAGGACCAATCCCCAGAACGGCGCGCCGATGCGCAGGATCGGCACGTCGGCGACGGTCACCAGGAAGCAGATCAGCGCGCCGAAGCTGAACTTCTCGCGGAACGATGTCTGGAAGGCGGTCTGCAGCACACGCAGCATGGCCAGGCCGGCGAGCGTGGCGATGAAGGCCGGCGGGGTCGCAAGCAGCAGCCGGGTGAAGAACGGCGCCATCAATCCGAAGGCGATGGCCATGAGGCAGAGGAACAGCGCGGCGGTGTAGTGCCGCCGCGTCTCGCCGGAGCTGGCGAGGATGGCATTGGTCGGGCCGGTCAGGCAGGTCGACACCGCACCGAAGATGGCGGCGATGAGCGAGCCGATGCCGCAGCCGACGGCAATGGCGTTGACCGGCGGCTGATGGCCGCTGGCGGTGAGCACCGCGATGCCCTGGCCGTTCTGCACGACCAGCACCGTGATGGCCAGCGGGATGACCAGCTCGACCATCGCCGACCAGGAGAATTGCGGCACGTAGATGTTGGGCTGGGCGAAGGCGAAGAGCGCGCCGGCGGGTGGGTTGAAGCTGCCCAGCCACCAGATGGCGGCCGCACCGGCAATCAATGCACCGATGAGCGGTGGCAGCAAGCGGCCCAGTTTCGGCAGCGCGGCGAGAGCGAAGAACACCGCAGCCATCGGGGCGGCGATCCAGAACCCGTCGCGGAAGGCCAGCACCAGGTCGATGCCGAAGCGCAGGAACACGCCGGCCACCATCGCCATGACGATCGGCATGGGCACCGCAGCCATGGCCCGGCGCACCCAGCCCGAGAGACCGAGCACCAGCATCAGCAGACCGGTGGCGAGGAAGGTGCCGATCACCTCCGGGAAGCTCAGATGGTTCAGCGCCGGTCCGACCAGCACGGTCCCGGGGATGCTCCACAGGAACACCAGCGGCTGCCGGTAGAGCAGCGAGAAGGCGATGCCGATGAAGCCGTTGATGAAGAACGCGCCGAAGATCCACGAGGCGATGTCGGACTCCGACAGGCCGCCGCGCGCGCCGACCGAGAGGATGATGGCGACCGGCCCGGAAGCGGCGAAGAGGAAGCCCGCCACTGCGTTCCCGGCATAGAGCGGCCCGAAATCAGCAAGCGCGTTGGGCAGGGGCAGGTGCGGCTTTTCCAGGGCCATCGTCAGATCCGGAAGCTCGCGCGCTCCTGCTCGTCGAGCTGCTCGAGCAGGCCCAGCTCCCAGGCGAGATACTGACGCGCCGCGGCGGCGTTGCCCTCGTGGCGGTCGTGGGTGAAGAAGAGGTAGTCGATGCAGTCAGCATCGGCAGGCTCGCCGGCCGAGGTCTCGACAGGCAATCCGGCCTTGCGCCAGCCGGCAAAGCCGTCGGCGACTAAGGTGATGTCGGTGATGCCGAGCGATCGCAGGTCGATGGCGGCGGCACGGGTGATGCTCTCGTCGCCGAACAGAGCAACGGCGCCCGTCCAGCCAGCCAATGCCTGTGCCAGGCGCGGGCGGATGCTCCACACGGCACCGGCGGCGTGACCGCGGCGATACTCCATGCTGCTCCGCAGGTCGATAGCCCGGATCGTTCCGGCCTGCAGTCGCGCGGCAAGGTCGCGGGGCTCGATCGACGGTAGAGAAGGCAATGAGAGTGACCGCTGAGCCGGGACGGTCAGCGTCGCGTCGACGCCGTTCTCCAGCACGTGTGCGTCGTGACCCATCTGACGCAGCCAGGCGGCGGCCATGGGCGCGCGTACACCGTCATCGTCGAGCAGCACAAGACGCGCGTGGCGCACGCCAACCCACTGGTCAGTCGCCTGGACGAGCTGGCCGCCGGGCGCGTGCGTGGCACCGGGCAACGTGCGCCGGGCAAACTCCTCCGCGGTGCGCACGTCGAGCACGTAGGTCGTGCGCGTCTCATCGGCGAGCCATGCCTCGACGGTCGCCGCCGTGACAGTCTCGACTCCGTGACGTCTGGCATGGGCGGCGGCGCGGTCGGCGCGCGAGGCATCGCGCTCGTCGGGATAGCGCCTGGTGCTGCCGTTCTCCAGTTTGAAGCCGGCGAGGAACCAGCCTTGCGTGCCGTTCTCCAGCGCGAAGACCGGATTGGGCACGCCGATATCGATCAGCGTCTGGGCGCCGATGATGCTGCGTGTGCGGCCGGCGCAGTTGACCACAATGGTCGTGGCCGGATCGGGCACGATGGCGCCAACGCGCAGGGCCAGCTCGCCGTTGGGGCAGCAGCGGCTGCCGGGGATGGTCATCTTGTGATGCTCGGTGAGCGGCCGCCCGTCGAGAATCACCAGATCGTCGCCGCGCTCGACCCGCGCCTTGAGCTCCGCTGCCGTCAGGCGCGGGGTGTGCCGCGCGTGCTCGATGAGCTCGCCGAACGTCTTGCTCGGCACATTGACGCCCTTGAACAGCGTGAAGCCGGCAGCTTCCCAGACGGGGGCGCCGCCCTTGAGGATATGAAGCCGGGTGTAACCCAGGGCCGCGGCCCGTTGCGCCGCACGTTCGGCGACGCCGCTGCCATCATCGACCAGCGCCGTGCGCACGGCGCGGTTGGGCACGAGCCGTACGAGCCCGCTCTCGAAGCGGCTGTAGGGCAGGGGAATCGCGTGGAAAAGCTGGCCCTCGCCGATCTGCCCGACCTCGCGGACGTCGAGCAGGGCCAGCTCGCCGCCGTCGCTCAGCCAGGATTTGAGGGTATGGGCGTCGATGCGTGAGGTCATTGCGAATCAGATTCAGCTAGTGCGGTCGTCACCCCGGCGGAGGCCGGGGTCTAGCATCCTAAGGAAACGGACGGCCTTCGGCCGCATCTATGTGCTGGTTCCCGGATCGGCGCTCGCTGTCGCTCGCTGGTCCGGATGACGTGGAGTGCGTGTGGGGCCTAGCGCCGCGTGGCGACGCCGAGCGCCTTGCGGATGCAGGTCTGCTTGGCCGGGTCGAACTCCCAGCGGTCGTTCTGGGTCTCCAGCGCCATGCCGTAGAGATGCAGGTGACGGATCACCGTTCCGCCCTTGATCTCGACCGAGTGAATCTCGTCGGGCATCAGCGCGATGCCCGTGCCCGGCTCGACCACGACGGTGTGGTCCTCTTCAAGATGGGCGTGACCGGGCTTCGAGCCGTCATCGAGCCGGCGGTAAACATAGTTGTGCTCGGCCCCTTCGACAGCGGCGATGCAGGCCCAGGAGGTGTGGTTATGCGGCGCGATGCGTTTGCCCGGCCGCATGACGTTAAGGTACAGCGCATAGCTGCGGTCCGGGTCTTCGTGGATCAGGTAGCGGTTCTGACGGTCGGTCTCGCCGGGCGGAGCGAATTCCGGCACGGTCCACAGGTCACGGCGCGCCGCCAGTTTCTGCAGCGAGGCGAGCACGCGTTCGATGGAAGCACGCGTCACGCCGCCCTTGGCAATGGTTGCCTTCACCTCGTCGATGGTCTGCTCGACAGCTTGGGGGCGCCGTTCCGCCAGGGTCGTCATGGGGTCCTCCGCGTGTGAAGGCGCCATCGTACGTCGCAACCGCCGCTTACACCAGACGGCGTTCGGCCTCGCGGCGACCCAGTGCGTGCAGATACTGGATGAAGCTCCAGTCGTTGTTGTATTTCGAGGCCACGGCGTAGTCGCGGCTGGTCTCCGGGGGCTCGATGACCTCGCATGGGCCGAGTGTTGCGAGCTCGCGCAGCAGGCTGGCGTTGCCGGAGATCTGGTTGAGGCGGCTGGCGATGTCGCGCGCCGTGCGCGGCACACCGGCGCGGCGCGTCGGGTTGACGAGGATCAGCATCACCCGCGCGCTTCCGCTGAAGGCGCCGAGCGGTGCGGTCGGCGGGTTGGCAGTGAAGCCACCGTCCCAGTAGGGACGGCCGTCGATCTCTACCGCCTGGAAGAGATGCGGCAGACAGGCCGAGGCGAGGACCGCGTCCAGAGACAGGTCGCGGTTGTCGAAGATGCGCGCCTGGCCGGTCTCGACATCGGTTGCCGAAGCGAAGAGGCGTGGCGCATCGGCCGCGCGCAGCCGCTGGAAATCGACGAGGGCGGCGACGATCGGCCGCAGCGGGTTGTGGTTGAGCGGGTTGAGGTCGTAAGGCGAGAAGACGGAGCTGGCCATCTCGAAGGCGAGGGCTGGCAGCTCGGCGCGACCGCGTCCCTCATCGAACCAGAACGAGGAGAGCGGCGGGCGCAGCACCGAGGGCAGATGACCGACGCGGTGCCAGAACTCGCGCAAGGCGGCTTTAGCCCCCTCGGTGCCGCCGTCGAGCCAGCCGGAGGCCATGACCACGGCGTTGAGCGCGCCGGCCGAGGCGCCGGTGGCGGCGGCCAGACGGAAACCGGGAGTTTCCAGCAGCCGGTCGAGGACTCCCCAAGTGAAAGCCCCAAGCGCGCCACCGCCCTGCAGACCGAGAGCATAGGTGGATGAGAGAGGTTGGGCAGGAGGCAGGCGGCGCGGCCGGGGCCGGACCCGTCGGAAACGACGAAGGGCCGCAAAACGGGCCCTTTTGGCAGCGCGGATGAGAAATTGCTGCACTGCACAAAGATGGGCTTCGGGGACGAAGGAGGCAAGGCCTTTCTACGCCTTGCATGGGCCGCATTCCCCCGCTACCTACCGGCCATGGTTTCTTATCATCGCCTTGCCGGGGTTGGCCTTTTCCTGGGGGTTGCCCTGCTTTTAGGCAGCCCGGCGGCGGCCCAGTCAGCCCTGCCCGAGGCCGCCGGACGCTGGCTGCCGCCAGCCCGTACCGCCGTGCTGCAGACGCTCGACAAGATCACCGGCCGGGTGCGCACCATGGAGGCGCCGATCGAACAGACGGTGCGCTTCGGCACGCTCGACATCATGGCGCGCGCCTGCCGCCAGCGCCCGCCTGAGGAGGCGCCCGAAAGTGCGGCCTTCCTCGAGATCCGCGAGATCAAGCCCGGCGAGACGCCGCGCACGCTGTTCACCGGCTGGATGTTCGCCTCCTCGCCGGCGGTCTCGGCGCTGGAGCACCCGGTCTACGACGTGTGGATCATCGAGTGCAGAATGGCCGCACCTTCGGGATCCAACTCCCGATAAAACTCCGCCCGTACGGAGAGAGCCGCTTCGAGGCGCTTGCGGTAGTCGCGGCGCGGAATCTCCACCGCCCCGAAGCGCGTCAGGTGCTGGGTGACGAACTGGGTGTCGAGCAGCAGATAACCGCCGCGGCGTAGCCGCGCCACCAGGTGCACCAGCGCCGTCTTGCTGGCATCGGCGACGCGGCTGAACATGCTCTCGCCGAAGAAGGCGCCGCCGAGCGACACGCCGTAGAGGCCGCCGGCCAGCTCGCCGTCCTGCCAGCATTCGACGCTGTGCGCTGCCCCTTGCGCGTGCAGCTCGCGGTAGAGCCGGATGATCTGGGTGTTGATCCAGGTCGATTTGCGCGTCGCCGTGCGCTCGGCGCAGCCCTTCATCACGGCGGCGAAGTCGCGGTCGGCCGTCACCTCGAAGCGGCCCTGGCGCAGCGTGCGCCGGAAGCGCTTGGGCAGGTGGAGGCCGTCGAGCGGCAGCACGCCGCGCCGCTCGGGGTCGACCCAGAACAGCTCCGGGTCCTCGGCGCTCTCGGCCATGGGGAACAGCCCGGCGGCGTAGGCGCGCAGCAGCAGATCGGGCGTGAGATCGCTCATGCGTTCCCGAATATGTAGTCCGGCCGGCCGCGATTGGCGAGGGTGGGATAGGTAGCGATTGGCTCTCCGCGAGGCGGGCGATATGCTAGGGGCATGAGCAAGCCTGACATTGAATTCCCGCCGCCGGGCACGCCCAACGCGCCGGAGACGCTGAACATCCGCAGCAAGCAGATCGACTACTCGCGACCATTGCCCGGTACCTACCTGACCACCGGCGTGCGCGCGGCGCGCGGCTATCGCTTCAGCAAGTTCTGCATGAGCCTGATGGACATCCGGAAGCGCGAGGCCCTCAAGGCCGATCCCGAGACATTCATGAGCGAAGCCGGCCTGAGCGACTACGAGAAACAGCTGGTGCGCGACAAGGACTGGAACGGCATGCTGCGCTACGGCACCAGCACCTTCATGGTGCTCAAGCTGAGCAATGCGCTGGGTGTCGGCCAGAACCGCACCGGGGCCGCGATGCGCGGCCAGACCTACGAGGAGTTCATGGCCACCCGCAACGTCAAGGAGGCGAGCTGATGGGCGGCAAGGGACGGATCATCGGCGGCCTCGCCTCGTCGCACGCGCCCTCGATCGCGGTGGCGCTCAACACCGGCAAGGACCAGACGGCGCAGTGGAAGCCGCTCTTCGACGGTTATCAGCCGATGATCAAGTGGTTCGAGGAGAAGAAGCCCGACGTCATCGTGCTGATCGCCAACGATCACGCCAACACCTTCTTCTTCGACAAGTACCCGTGCTTCGCGCTCGGTGTGGCGCCGGTACACGAGATCGCCGACGAGGGCTGGGGCCGCTGGCCCTTCGAGCCCGTGCCCGGCCATCCGGAATTCGCCTGGCAGCTCGCCCATTCGCTGGTCGACGACGAGTTCGACATCGCCGTCTGCCAGGAGATGCCGCTCGATCACGGCTTCCTTACCCCGCTTGCCTGCACCTTCCCGCCGGAGCGGCGCTGGCAGGTGCCGGTGGTACCCATCGTGGTCAACGTGCTGCAGCCGCCGATTCCCAGCGCGCGACGCTGCTTCAAGCTCGGCCAGGCCATCCGCCGCGCCGTCGAGGCCTACCCGAAGGACCTGCGTGTCGCCATGTTCGGCACCGGCGGCCTGTCGCACCAGCTGAGCGGCGAGCGCTACGGCTACAACAACAACGAATGGGACCACCAGTTCCTGCAGCTGATCGAGACGGATCCGGAGCGCGTCGCCCGCATGACGCACCAGGAGCTGATGGAGATCGGTGGTGCCGACGGCGTCGAGGTCATCATGTGGCTGGTGATGCGCGGCGCGCTCTCCAACGACATCACCTGCCGGCATCGCAACTACTACCACCCGATGGTCACCGGCTTCGGCCAGATGATCCTCGAGGAGCCCAATGACGGCCTCGGCCGCCTGGCCCAAGCCGCAGAGTAAGCATCCGCCATGAAGCTCAGCACCGATCGTATCCTGACGACGCATGTCGGCAGCCTGCCGCGGTCGGCACCGGTCTGCGAGCTGCTGATCGCCAAGGAGAAGGGCAAGCCCTACGACACGGACCAGTTCGAGCGCACCATGCGCGACGAGGTGGCCGAGGTGGTGAAGCGCCAGGTCGCCACCGGCATCGACGTGGTCAGCGACGGCGAGACGGCCAAGATCGGCTATTCCACCTACATGCAGGAGCGGCTCACCGGCTTCGGCGGCCATGTCGACCGCAAGATGGCGCTCGACCTCGCCGAGTATCCCGAGCTGCGCAAGAAGCTCGCGGTGATCATGGGGCCGCAGGAGTTCAACCGCGCCTCCTGCATCGGGCCGGTGACGGTGAAGACGCTGAAGCCGCTCGAGCGCGACGTCGAGAACTTCAAGGCGGCGCTGCCGGGTTCGGGTGCCGCCGAAGGGTTTCTGAACGCGGCCTCGCCGGGCGTGGTCTCGGCTTTCCAGCTCAACCACTACTACAAGACGCACGCCGAATATGTCGGCGCCATCGCCGCGGCGATGAAGCCCGAGTACGACGCCATCGTGAACGCGGGCTTCCTGCTGCAGGTTGATTGCCCTGACCTGGCCATGGCTCGGCACACCGGTTTCCAGGACCTGAGCGAAAAGGACTTCATCGCCCGCACCGAGGAGAACGTCGCAGCGCTGAACGCCGCGCTGGCCGATATCCCGGCCGACCGGGTGCGCATCCATATCTGCTGGGGTAATTACGAAGGCCCGCACGATTTCGACATCGACCTCGCCAAGGTTCTGCCCTCGATCCTCAAGGTGAAGGCCCAGGCCATCGCCTTCGAGGCGGCCAATCCGCGCCATGACCACGAATGGGCGGTGTGGAAGGCGGCGAAGCTGCCGGCGGACACGGTGCTGATCCCGGGAGTGCTCGACACCTGCTCCAACTATGTCGAGCATCCGGAGCTGGTGGCCCAGCGCCTGGAGCGTTACGCCGACATCGTCGGGCGCGAGCGCGTGCTGGCCGGCACGGATTGCGGCTTCGGCACTTTCGCCGGTTACGGCAAGGTCGATCCGGCGGTGGCCTATAAAAAGCTCAAGGCCATGGTCGAGGGTGCCGAGATCGCGTCCAAGAGGCTGTGGAAGCGCTGAGCACGGGACTGGCCGGCATGTACGGTTTTATTCGCGCCGGCCTGATCCTGCTCGCCGGGATCGGCGGCGCCTTCGCCGCCGAGCCGACCGCCGAAACGCGGCGGCTCGCCGCCGAGATCCCCATCGCCGACATGCATCTCCATCTGATCCCCGACCTGACACCGGACGAGCTGCGCACGCGAATGGACCGCAACAAGGTGCAGTGGGGCGGAGCGGTCGGACGGATCAGTCCGCGCGCCCCCGCGGTCGAGCTCTTTCGTCAGGCGCTGGGGGATCGCTACGTGGTGATGGCGGGCCAGCCCGACTTCACGGCGATCTACTACGAGGGCGGCGCCGCCGCGCTGGCGGATCCCGCCAATGCAACGTTCAAGGCGTTGCTGGACTCGGCCGAGTATGGCCTCAAGGCCGGGCGCATCCGCGGCTTCGGCGAGCTCATCGTCAACAACCGGACCTCGCATCCCGATCAGGCGTTTCGCCGGAAGTTTGCTACGGACGCCCCGACGTTGCGCGCCCTGTTCGAGATGGCCAACCGCCACAAGGGCGTCATCCAGATTCATATGCAGCCGGACGATGACAGCATCGCCGGCCTCGAACGGATGATGGCAGCCAACCCGGATGTGTCGGTGATCCTGTCGCATTGCATGGTCGAAGCGTCACCCTCGCTGGTCCGTCAGCTGATGCAGAAGCATCCCCAGCTTTTCTGCGAGTTGTCCGCCCGCTCTCCGCCGGTGATTCCCGCCCGCAGTCCGGCGACCTACCAGAACATTTTCGACGGCTATTCGGCCAATAGCGGCTGGATCGCACTCATCGAGAGTCTGGCCGACCGCTTCATGGTCGGTAGCGATCTGACCCATGCGGGGGTGAGTTACGACGAGATCATCGGCGTCATCCGCACGGGCCTGCTGCCGCGTCTGCCGCCGGAGACGATGGCCAAGGTCGCTCACGGCAACGCCGTTCGGCTGTTCGCCCTGAAATAGACGGTCGGCTTACGGCTTGAGGCCGACGAAGCGCTCGAGCCAGTGGATGTCGTAGTTGCCGTCGATGAAATCCGGCTCGCGCACCAGCCTTCGGTGCAGCGGCAGGGTCGTGTCGATGCCGCCGATCACGTACTCGTCGAGAGCCCGGCGCAGGCGCATCAGGCATTCATTGCGCGAGGCGCCATGCACGATCAGCTTGGCCACCATGCTGTCATAGTGCGGCGGCACCATGTAGCCGCCGTAGAGGCCTGAATCGACCCGTATGCCGAGGCCGCCCGGTGCGTGATAGGTGGTGACCCGGCCCGGCGAAGGCCGGAAGGTCTCCGGGTCCTCGGCGTTGATCCGGCATTCGATGGCGTGACCGTGGAAGCGCACATGCTCCTGGCGGAAAGGCAAGGTGCCGCCGGCTGCGATCTTGATCTGCTCGCGCACCAGGTCGAGACCCGTGACCAGCTCGGTCACCGGATGTTCCACCTGCAGGCGGGTATTCATCTCGATGAAGTAGAACCTGCCGTCCTCGTAGAGGAACTCGATCGTGCCGGCGTTGCGGTAGCCGAATTTCTGAATCGCGCTGCGCGCGATCTCGCCGATCTCGGCCCGCTGCCTGTCGTTGAGTGCCGCGGAGGGGCTTTCCTCCAGCACCTTCTGGTGCTTGCGCTGCAACGAGCAGTCGCGCTCGCCCAGATGCACGACATTGCCGTGGCTGTCGGCGAGGATCTGGATTTCGATATGCCGCGGATGGCTGAGGTATTTCTCGAGGTAAACCTGATCGTTGCCGAAATTGGCCGCAGCCTCGGCCTTGGCCACACGCAGGGCTTCGAGCAGTTCAGCCTCGCTGCGCGCCACTTTCATGCCCTTGCCGCCGCCACCCGCCGCGGCCTTGATCAGCACGGGATAGCCGATCTCGCCGGCGGCCTGTCTGGCCATCTCCGGGCTGGTGACCGCGCCGTCCGATCCGGGTACGCAGGGGATGCCCAGCTTCTTCGCCGTCTGCTTGGCGACGACCTTGTCGCCCATCATTCGGATATGGTCCGCGGTGGGCCCGATGAAGGTGAAACCGTGCTCCTCGACCATTGCCGCGAAATCGGCGTTCTCGGAGAGGAAGCCGTAGCCGGGATGGATGGCGTCGGCACCGGTGATGGTCGCGGCCGAAAGGATGGCGGCCTTGTTGAGATAGCTGTCGCGCGCCGGGGGCGGGCCGATGCACACCGCCTCGTCGGCCAGGCGCACATGCATGGCCTCGGCGTCGGCGGTCGAGTGGACCGCCACCGTCTCGATGCCGAGTTCGTGGCAGGCGCGGTGGATGCGGAGCGCGATCTCTCCGCGGTTGGCGATCAGGACTTTCTCGAACATGAGCGCGCCGTCCGGTCCGGCGCGGCTATTCGATGACGAGCAGGGGCTCGCCGTATTCGACCGGCGCGCCGTTGGTCACCAGGATGCGGGTCACCGAGCCGGCGCGCGGCGCCCGGATCGGGTTCATCACCTTCATCGCCTCGATGATCAGCAGCGTCTGGCCCTCGCGCACCCGGTCGCCGACCTTGACGAAGCTGGGCGCGCCCGGCTCGCCCGCCAGATAGACGGTGCCGACCATCGGCGAGGTTACGGCGTTGGCCGGCACCCCGCCGGCTTCGGCGGCCGCGGCTGCTGCGGCGGCCGGGGCGGCGGCGGGTGTAATGACGGTCGTCGCCGCGGCTGCAACCGGCCGGGCGACACGGATGCGACGGTCACCTTCGGCGAACTCGATCTCGCCCAGCCCGGTTTCCTCGAGCAGCTTGGCCAGCGCCCGGATCAGCTCGGGATCGATCGCCAGCTTCGCCGTCATGCGGCCTCGCCGAGACGCTGGGCCAGGGCCTCAAGCGCAAAGAGATAACCCATCGGCCCGAGGCCGACGATCACGCCGGTCGCGGCGGCGCTGATATAGGAATGGTGCCGGAACTCCTCGCGGGCGTGGATGTTCGTGATGTGCACCTCGATCACCGGCAGCTCTGCCACCTTGAGGGCGTCGAGGATGGCCACCGACGTGTGGGTGTAGGCGCCGGCGTTGATCACGATGCCGTCGGCGTTGTCGCGCGCCTCCTGGATCCAGGTGACCAGCTCGCCCTCGTGATTGCTCTGGCGGAACTCGATGGAGAGGCCGAGCTCGGCGGCGCGCTCGCGGCAAGCCGTCTCGATGTCGCCCAGTGTCGTACGCCCGTAGACCTCGGGCTGGCGCACGCCGAGCATGTTCAGGTTGGGTCCGTTGAGGACCAGGATGACGGGAGCGGCCACGGCTTGAACTCTTTAGACCCCTGAAATTCCCGGCCCTTATAGCACGCTCGACTAGTGGCGCAATCCGCCTGACGCCGCCTGTCCGGGCGGCTCTGGTAACGAACTGCCGTGAAGCTTCCCTCGATTTGCCGGATTTCGGCCAATTTGGGCAGGCAGAAACGACCCCATCGCAACTGTTGGGGGTTATCCACATGACGACACGGATTGGACAGAGCCTCGTCGCTGCCGCGGCGGTGCTACTGCTGTTGGCGGGCTGCTCGACCGACAGCGGCAATACGAGCACGCTCGGAGGGACAGGCACGGGCACGTCGCTGTCCCAGCCGATGCCGCTGGGCCAGTCGACGCCGGCCCCGTCCACTACGCGTGAGCCGCCCTGGGTGTCCGGAACCGGCGACCGGGTGTTCTTCGCCTATGACCGCTCGGATCTCACGCCGGAAGGACGGCGCACGATTGAGGCCTGGGCGGTATGGCTGAGGCAGAATCCGGGCGCCTCGCTGACCATCGAGGGGCATTGCGACGAGCGCGGCACGCGCGAATACAACCTCGGCCTCGGCGAGCGCCGGGCGGATGCGGCGCGCGGATTTCTCGTCTCGTTGGGTGTCGACGCTCGCCGCGTGGCCACCGTCAGCTACGGCAAGGAGCGTCCGGCGATCGTGGGTTCGGCGGAGAGTGCGTGGAGCCAGAACCGCCGCGCCGTCGCCGTGGCCAACTGATCGCACAGCGCCAAGAATCTGGCTTTTCGGAGTCGATTTTTACTTTCAATTCAGGAGAATCGCCGTATATAGATTTTTTTAGACGCACCCGCACGTGCCTCTGGCCCCCGGCGTCGAGACTCCCCGTGTCGCAGATCGCGGCATCTCTACAAGAGCAAAGAGGGAGCACAGCAAGGGGTGGTTTACGCAACGACGTCAGGCGTCCTCACTCTGAACCGGTGCCGCAATGAAACGGCATCATCGGACTAAGGACCAACCGGACCGAAGCGGCCGCACAAAAAGGCGGCGCAGCCACCCGGAGACAAGGAGCCAGGGGATGACCCCGAAGATTGCTCGTTTCCTCGCCGAGAACAGCCCGCCGTCACCTTGCCTGGTCGTCGACCTGGATGTGATCGCGCACAACTACAAGCGGCTCGCCAAGGCGATGCCGCTGGCCAGCATCTACTACGCGGTTAAGGCGAACCCGGCGCCGGAGATCATCAAGCTCCTGGCCAAGCTGGGCTCGAGCTTCGACACCGCCTCGATCTACGAGGTCGAGGATTGCCTCAACCTCGGCATCGCCGCAGACCGCATCTCCTTCGGCAACACGATCAAGAAGGAAACGGACATCGCCCGCGCCTTCAAGCACGGGGTGAATCTCTACGCCTTCGACAGCCAGGCCGAGCTCGACAAGCTCGCCAAGGCGGCGCCCGGGGCGCGCGTTTTCTGCCGCATCTTCATGACCGGCGAAGGCGCCGACTGGCCGCTCTCCCGCAAGTTCGGCTGCGACGTCGACATGGCCCGCGACCTGCTGATCAAGGCGCGCGACATGGGTCTCGACCCGCACGGCGTGTCCTTCCATGTCGGTTCGCAGCAGCGCGACCTGACGCAGTGGGACATCGCCATCGGCAAGACCAAGATGCTGTTCACGGCGCTGAACGAGAAGGGCATCGAGCTCAAGCTGATCAACCTGGGCGGCGGCTTCCCGGCCAAGTATCGCACGCGCATTCCGACCGCCGACGCCTATGGCGAGGCAATCATGCGCGCCATGACCGAGCATTTCGGCAACAACCTGCCGCAGATGATCATCGAGCCCGGCCGCGGTATCGCGGGCGATGCCGGCGTCATCCAGGCCGAAGTCGTGCTCGTCTCGACCAAGACCTACGACGACAACCGGCGCTGGGTGTATCTCGACATCGGCAAGTTCGGCGGACTGCCGGAGACGATGGGCGAGGCGATCCAGTACCGTCTGAAGACCCCGCATGACAACGGCCCCAAGGGCCCGGTCGTGCTTGCCGGCCCGACCTGCGACGAGGTCGATGTGCTGTACGACAAGGCGGATTACAAGCTGCCGCTGGCTCTCAAGCCCGGCGACAAGATCCAGATCATGGCGGCCGGCGCCTACACCACGACCTACTCGTCGGTGGCCTTCAACGGCATTCCGCCGCTCAAGGGCTATTACATCTAATCCGGACGCAACGGCGTTCCTGCGAAACCCCGGCGAGCCTCGCCGGGGTTTTTGCATTTTCAGCTATCATGCGACCGAGCCGTGGCGCGGAGTCGGCGCGGCCGAAACGGGACGGTCGATGCGCTTCCACTTCCTCCTCACCAACCACTTCCGCTACGGCTGTTTCCGCATCGAGGATATCTGCGTGCCGATCGCCACAGGTCTGGGCGAGCTCGGTCATACCGTCACCTACGGCTTCGACGACGACGTGCCGCCCTGGCCGGCGGTCAACTTGCTGGTGGAGAATTTCAACAACCCGGCCGTGGTCGACCAGATGGAGCGGCTGAAGGCCGGACCGCAGCGCTACTGCTTCGGCGTGGTGGGCCACGAAGACATCGCCGATGCCGGGATGTTCGACAACCCGTCTTTCCCCAACCGCCGGCGTAACCTCGAACGGGCCCTGACGCTGGTCGATTTTGGCTGGACTATCGTGCCCTGCGACTATGGGGCGATGCCGGGTGGCGAGCGGGTGCGTTTTCTCGAGTACGGCTACGCACCCGGGCTGCGCGCGGATTCCAGCCTGCCGCGCGACATCGACGTGCTGTTCTACGGCGAGCTCGGGGACCGGCGCCTGCCGCTGTTCAACGCGTTGATGAGCCGCGGCCTGAAGGTCGAGGCCAGTTTCGGGCTGCTGCCGGCCTTCTTCGCCCAGGACCTGATCGACCGCGCCAAGATCGTCGCCGATATCGGGCGGACCGACGGCCTGCGCTTCCTGACGCCCACCCGCATCTGCGCCGCCCTGCAGCGCGGCGCGACGGTCATGTCCGAGCAGATCGACGGTAGCCCCCTAGCGAAGCTCTATCGCTACACGGCGCCGGTGACGATCGCCGATTTCGTTGAGACGGCGGTGGTGGTGGTGCAGTCGGGCCGTGCGCCTGAGATCGGCCAGAAGGCGCGGGAGATCTTCGCGGTCGAGACTTCGATGGCCGCGAACCTGCTGCGGGCGATGGACCTGCCGGTGTTCACCGAGCTGGCGGCGACCTGACCATGCACTTCCACTTCCAGCTCGCCAACCACTATTACGGCGGTCTCTCGCAGATCGAGGACATCGTCACGCCGGTAGTCTGGGGGCTGCGAGCGCTGGGCCATCGCGTGACCATGGGCATCCTGCCGCAGCTGCCCAACTGGCCGTCGGTCGTGCTGCTGCTCGAGTATTTCGCCTACGAACCGGCGATCAACAGCTTCCTCGCCTGGCGCATGGATTCGTCGCAGCCGCGCAGCTGCGTCGGCCTGATCTGCACCGAGGACCTGGATGACGCGTTGGTGATGAATAACCCCGACCATCCGGGCCGGCGCGAGAACCTGCTGCGCGCCTTGCCCTACTGCGATTTCGTCTGGCCCATCGTGCCCAGCGGCTACGACGCCTACATCAATCCCGAGCGCCTGGCCTTTCTCGACTACGGCTATATCGAGGCCCTGCGCCTCGAGGGCTGGCCAGTCGAGAAGCGCGACATCGACGTGCTGTTCTACGGTTCGATCAACGAGCGAAGGCGGGCAGTGATGGAGGCACTGACGGCACGCGGACTCAACGTCGCCGCGACGCGCGGCGCGATGCCGAGCTACATCGCGCGCAACCTGATGGGACGAGCGAAGATCGTGCTCGACATGAAGCGTGCCGAGCCGGTGATCTACACCTCGCCCTCACGCATCTGCGCGGCCCTGCAGCAGGGGGCGACGGTGGTCTCGGAAACCTTCGACACCAGCCGGCTCAGGTTTCTCTACGACTACACCGAGGCCTGCCGTTTCGACGAGATCATCGAGCGCTGCGCAGACCTTGCCCGCAGCCCGGACGTGGTCGAGCGCGGGCTCGCCGCGCGTGAGCGCTTCAGCCGCGAGACCTCGATGGTCGAGAATCTGCGGCGGGCGATGAAGCTGCCGATCTTCGACGAGCTGGCGGCCGCGGAACGCGCCTAGACGCGGGTCAGCCGGCGGCCTCGCCGTTCTCCGTGGAAATGCCGAATTTGCGGCGCACGGCGCCGGCAAAGCCCTGCATCCAGCGGGCGCGCTCCATCGGGACGGTGTAGGGATTGAGCGCCTCCGCCTTGTCGTGGATGGTGCGCGCGGAGATTCCAGCGTCGCAGTTCATCCCGGCCAGCCAGCCCTTGGCATAAACCCGGCTCAGTTCGAAGGGCGTCAGTTCGGATACCTGGGCGGTTTCGGCGGACTTACGGTTCATTGTGCGCTCCCTCTGACGTCACGGTCTCACCGAGCTCGCGCTCGTGCACCACACGGCGCTGGCCGTCGGCCACGCAGCCGATCTCGTACTGATTGCTGCCCAATTCGTCGGCGGGCAGAAGGCGTTCGATTGTGTAGTCCCCCGCCTTTGACGCCGGCGCAATGCCGGGCGGGGTGTAGTGGACGACCTGACCGACCTGGTAGCGATGCGCGTTCATACTGATAGTCGCCTCCGCGCTGGGCCCCCGACGGCACACGTCGATCCTCCCTAGATGGTGACGCAGTACGCTTAATGCAAGGGTAAGGACCGCGACGCCTGGAGGGTTGCGTTTCGTGCAACCCCCAAAGTCATTGTCCCGGGTGGTGCCGCAACCAGCTTCGCGGTACCTCTCCGGCGGTATGGATGATCAAGCGCACCGACTTCCCGCCTTGGCCGCCTGTCTTGCGACCGTTTTGGGCGGCTCCGCCGTTGTTGCCACGCGTTTCGCCGTGGCGGAGATCGATCCCGGGGCGCTCGCGTTTCTCCGCCATCTCGGCGCCGGACTGCTCATTCTGCTGCTGGCGGCGCTGATCCTGCGCGGGCGTCTGCTCCAGTCCATCGCCGCGGCCGATCTGCCGGCGATCCTCGGCCTTGGCGCCATCCAGTACGCGGCCTTCGGCTGGCTGTTTGCCGCCGGTCTTTCCTATGTGCCGGCAGCGCGCGGGGCGCTGGCCATCGCCACCTATCCGGTGCAGACCCTGATCCTGGCGGCCCTGCTCGGGCGCGAGCGGCTGACCGCGGCCAAGGTCGTGGGCGCGCTGATTGCCATGGCCGGCGTTGCCGTGGCGCTGGGCGACCGGGCCGGCGCGGACGGCCCGGATGTCTGGAAGGGCGATGCGCTGCTGCTCGGCGCGGCGTTCCTGGGCTCGGTTTACAACGTCTTCTCTGGACCCTATTTCCGGCGCAACTCGGCGCTCGCCGTCACGGGCGTGCAGATCGTGTTCGGGGCGCTGCTGATTCTCCTCGGCCTGTTCTGCACCGGCGTCCCGCTTCAGCTCGGCGGTTTGACGAGCAACAGCTGGCTGGCGCTCGCCTGGCTGATCACCATCGGGGGCGTTGCCTGCTTCTATCTCTGGATCTGGGCGCTGGAGCACACGGCACCCTCGCGGGTATCGATCGCGGTCACGCTCAATCCGATCGCGGCCGCGCTGTTGGGCGCCCTCGTGCTGGCGGAGCCGCTCTCCGGCCGCCTGGCCGTCGGTCTGATGGCGGTCGTGGTCGGGCTGGCGCTGGCGAACTGGCCGACCCGCGCCGCCGTGGCCGTGCCGCGCTGACTCCCCGTCGCCGGGCGATCCCAGTATCCTGAGACGAGCGGGCCGCGACTCGGGCATGCCCGCGCTCGGAAGGGCGGCGCCGGCGTGATCTTCAATTTCTTTCTCGGCAATCATGCTGCCGACTCGCTCAACAGCCTCGGCGATCTCGTCGAGCCGATCTATCGCGGCCTCGAGGCCAACGGGCACCATGTCATCGCCTTCGGCACCGGCATGCGCGATCCGCCGGCGGTCAACGTCTTCGTCGAGTTCTTCGAGGACGATGCCGTCGCCAACGCCATCCTGAGCGCCAAGGCCCAGCACGGCGCGGGCTTCCGCTTCGGCATCGTCTGCACCGAAGACATCGAGGACGCGCTGGTGATGGACCCGGCCAAGTATCCACGCCGGCGTGCCAACCTCCTGCGCCTGCTGCCGCAGGCCGACTTTGTCTGGACGCTGCTGCCGGTCGCGGCCTACGAGGAGATCGCCGGGGCGGGGAGGGTGGGGCTTCTGGAATACGGCTTCAGCGAGGCCTGCGCCGATCCGTTCCCCATCCAGGATCGCGGCCTGCGCGACGTCGACGTCATCATCTACGGCAACCGCAATCCCTACCGCGCGGCGATCGGCGACGCCCTGCAGCAGCAGGGCCTCACGGTGTTCTTCGGCCACCGCGAGACCTTTCCCACCTTCGTCTCCGACGACATCATCCGCCGCGCCAAGGTGCTGATCGACATCCGCCGCGGTCCGGGAGTGCGCTTCCTCTCGCCCACGCGCATCGTCAAGGGCCTGCATTGCGGCACGGCCGTGGTCTCGGAGCAGTTCGACACCAGCCGGATCTCCAATCTCTACCGCTACACGCTCGTCTGCCCCTACGAGCAGCTGGTCGAACGCACCGTCGAGCTGGTGCGCAGCGGCATGTTCCTCAACGTCGCCAACGCCTCGCGCCAGCGCTTCCGGGCCGAGACCTCGATGGCAACCAATATGGGGCGTCTGCTGCAGATGCCGAGCCTGGCGAGGCTGGGGGCGGCATGATCTTCAACTTCTATCTCGGCAATCACCGGGCGCTGGGCCTGCGTGGCCTGCCGGACCTTCTGCAACCGATCTTCCATGGTCTCGCCGAGGCAGGCCATCACGTCATGGGCTACGGCCTTGGCCTGCGGCCGGCTCCGGCGGTCAACGTGCTGGTCGAGTTCTTTCCTGACGACGATTTCGCCGAAGGGCTGATCAAGATGAAGCGCGAGGCCGGGGCGCGCCTGTGCTTCGGCGTGCTCTGCACCGAGGACATCGAGGACAAGCTGGTCATGGAGCAGCCGGAATTCCCGCGCCGGCGCGCCAATCTCGAGCGCATCCTGGCGGCAGCCGATTTCGTCTGGACGCTGCTACCGATCGTCCCCGCCTACGAGGCGCTGGCCGGCCCGGGCAAGGTGGCGCTGCTGCGCTACGGCTTCAGCGAGCGTTATCTGTGTCCGCGACTGATCAGTGACCCGGCGCTGCGCGATCTCGACGCCATCATGTACGGCAACCAGACGCCGCATCGCCAGGCGGTGACCGACGCGCTGGTGCGCCGCGGCCTGGGCTGCTTCATCAGCGACCGCCAGGCCTTTCCCAGCTTCGTCACTGCTGATCTGATCCGCCGTTCCAAGGTCGTGCTCGACGTGCGCCGGGGTCCGGGCGTGCGTTTCCCGTCCCCGACGCGCATCGTACGCGGCCTGCACCACGGCACCCTCGTGCTAGCCGAGGATCTGGGGCCGAGCCCGATCGCCGACCTCTACGCCTACGCCGTGCCCTGCGTCTACGAGGCGATGGCCGACCGCTGTGCCGACATCATCCGGGCCGGCACCGCGACCGAGCTCGGCCTGGCGGCGCTGCAGAAATTCCGCACCGCCACCTCGATGCGCGACAACATGGTCGCCGCCCTGCGGTTGCCCGCGCTTGCCGCCCTGGCCGGCGCATGATCTTCAATTTCTACCTCGCTCATCACAGCAAGAACGCCCTCAATGTCATCGGCGACGGGTTGGAGCCGATCTATCGCGGCCTCGAAGCCTTGGGTCACGATGTTGTCGGCTTTGCCACCGGCCTGCTGCCGGCGCCGGCGATCAACGTCTTCCCCGAGTTCTTCGAGGATGACGGCCTGGTCAACAGCCTGCTGGCCACGAAGCAGGCGCAAGGCCCCCAATTTCCCTTCGGCCTGCTCTGCACCGAAGACCTCGACGGTGGCACGCTCGCGGTGTCGGACACGGACCGCGGGCGGCGTCAGATGAATCTCCGGCGCCTGCTGCCGGCGGCGGATTTCGTCTGGACCACGTTGCCGCTGGTGGAGGCGCTCGAAGCCGCCGGCGGGGCGGGCAAGGTGGCCCGGCTCGACTACGGCTGGGCCGATGGCTGCGTGCCGGCTGCACCGCCCATCCGCGATCCGCAGCTGCGCGACCTGGACGTCTATTTCCACGGCAGCGATACGCCCTACCGCAACGCCGTCGCCGAGGCGCTGCGCGCCCAGGGGCTCGCCGTGTTCATCGGCCGGCAGGAGTTCTTTCCAAGCTATGCGGCCGACGACGTCTGCCGGCGCGCCAAGCTGATCCTCGCCATTCGTGCCGAGGTCAGCGACCGCTTCCTGAGCCCGGCCGGCCTGGTCAAAGGGCTGCATGCCGGCACGGCGGTCCTGGCCGAGCCTGCCGATACGGCGCTCTCGGCTTACACGCAGAGCGCCGACGCGGCGCAACTCGCGCCGCAGGCGCTGGCGCTCGTGCGCGGTGGCCGCTTCGTCGAGCTTGGCCTGGAGGCGCAGGCGCGGTTCCGCGCCGGGACCTCGATGCGCGACAACCTCGCCCGTGCGCTGTCGCTGCCGGCCTTCCGGGCCTGGGACCGGCCGGCATGATCTTCAATTTCTATCTCGGCAATCATGATTCCAGCGGCCTGCGGGGCATGGCCGACCTGCTGGTGCCGATTTTCAACGGCCTCGAGGAGGCCGGCCACAACGTCATGGGCTACGGGCTGGGTTTCCGCCCGGCGCCGGCCGTCAACCTCGTCGTCGAGTTCTTTCCCGACGACGCCTTCGTCGACTCCCTGATCAGGATCAAGGCCAGCTCCGGCGACAAGTTGATCCTCGGGCTGCTGTGCACCGAGGACATCGAGGATGCGCTGGTCATGCAGGATCCGGCCAATCCCCGGCGCCTCGCCAATCTGATGCGCGTGCTCAAGGCCGTCGACTTCGTCTGGACCCTGCTGCCGCAGGTCGACGTGCTGGAATCGATCTGCGGACCCGGCAAGGCGGCGCTGCTCGAATACGGGTTTTCGCCGCGCTCTCTTCATCCGCGCCTGCGCAAGGCTCCGCAATCGCGCACGCTCGACGCGGTGATGTACGGCAACACCAGTCCCTACCGGCAGCCGCTCGTCGACCAGCTCGCGGCGCGCGGCCTCTCGACCTTCGTTACGGCGCGCGACGTCCTGCCCATGTTCGTCACTGCCGACGTGCTGAGCCGGGCCAAGCTGGTGCTCGATGTGCGCCGGGGGCCCGGCGTGCGCTTCCCGTCGCCGACGCGCGTCGTACGCGCCCTTCATGTCGGCGTTGCCGTGGTGGCCGAGGATCTCGGGCCCAGCCCGATCTCCAGCCTCTACCGTTACACTCTGGCCTGTCCTTACGAGCAGCTGGTGGAGCGCAGCGAGCAGCTGGTCCGCTCGGGCCTGTTCGTCGATCTGGGGCTGGCGGCGCTGGAGCAGTTCCGCAACGAGACCTCGATGGCCCGCAACGTCGCCGCGGCCCTGCGGCTGCCGGTGTTCGAGCACCTGGCCGGCCGTGCTGTTTAATTTCGTCATCGCCGGTACTCCCACGGAGCGCCTGGCAGCACTCGACGATGCGCTGCGCCCTCTGTTCTTCGGCCTGCGCGCCGCCGGGCATCGTGTCGTGGCGGTTGGTCAGCGCTTCGAGCCGCGGCCCGCCGTCAATCTGGTGGTCGCCGAACGGGGCGGCGGCGGGCCGGCTGCGCGCGCGCGCCAGGAAGCCGGGCCGGACGCCTGTCTCGGCCTGCTCTGTGTCGAGGAGCCGGGACCGGACCTGCAGGCGGTGGCCGATACCTTTGATTTCATCTGGACCTGCGCGCCGACATCCATGTTTGCCGCCGAGCGGCACTCGGTGGTGCCGTTCGGTTTCCACCCGGCTTTGCTCGGGCCGAAGCTGGAGCCTGACCCCGCCCGGCGCGAAGCTGGAATCATCGTCTACGGCGAAGAGGGGCCGCGGCCGGCGTCGCTGACCGACAGGCTGACGCAGGCGGGTCTGCCGGCGCTCTTCGTGCGCGGCGGGCATTTTCCCGACTACATCGTCTGCGACCTGCTGAGTCGTGCGTCGCTCGCGGTCGTCGTGCGCCACGAATCCCGCGACCGGGCGTCGCCCGCCATGCGTATCGCCAAGGCGATCGGCAACGGCGCGGCTGTCCTGTCCGAATCTCCGCCGGCGGAACTGGCGCCCTATGTCGAGGCTTGCGACTACGACGCCCTGCCGGCGCGCGGCGCCGCCTTGTTGCGGGACAATCCGGTGGCACGAGGTCTCGGAGCGCTTGATCGTTTCCGGCGTGAGACCAGCATGGAAGCGGGCCTTGAGCCGGCGCTCGCCCTAGCGGCGCGAGCGTGCGGGTAGAGGCAATGGATTTCCACCTCTATCTCGCCAACCATCATCCGCACAGTTTCGTGCTGCTCGAGGACGTGGTGCGCCCGGTGATCGCCGGGCTGGAGGATGCCGGCCATCGGGTCGTGTCGTTTTCGACCGACATGGTTCTGGCGCCGCGCGTCAACCTGTTCGTCGAATTCTTTCCTGACCATGGTTTTGTCGACACGCTGATCGCGCTGAAGCAGAGAGCGGGGAATGGCTTCCTCTTTGGCGTGATCTGCACCGAGGACATGGGCGATCCGATCGTCTGGAAGCTCAGCGTGCCGTCGCGGCGGACCGGCCTTGAGCGGCTGTTGCCGCATGCCGACTTTGTCTGGACCCTGCTGGCGGCCGAATCCTACAAGCCTTACGTAGCGCCGGACCGGCTGGCGCGGATCGACTACGGCTACTCGTCCCGGCTGGTGCCGCCGTTCTACACGGACGATCCGGCGCAGCGCGATATCGACGTGCTGATCTACGGCAGTCCCTACAAGACCCGGATCCCGGTTGCCGACGAACTCAAGCGCCGGGGGCTGAGTTGCGAGTTTACCGTCAGTGCCTCAACCGGGGCGGACGGCAAGCCGAAGCTGCAGGGCCTGCCGCGCTACCTGGCGGACGAGGTGATCGCCCGCTCCAAGCTGGTGATCGACATGCGGCGCGGACCCGAGGTGCGCGGTCTCTCGGTGGCCCGCGTCTCGGCCATCGTGCACAGCGGCACGGCGATCGTCGCCGAGGAGTTTGACGTCAGCGAGACGGCGCGCTTCTACCGCTATACGACACCCGCGCCCTATGACGGGATCGTCGATACCTGCGAGCGGCTGGTGCGCGGCGGCGACTACGTCAGGCTGGGGGCGGCGATGCGTGAGCGCTTCGCCGCCGAGACCTCGATGCGCGACAACATGACCGCGGTGATGGCCCTGCCGTTCTTCCGGGGGCGGGGCTAGGTATCGCCCGGATCGGGGCTCGAGGGATCGAGCGCCGCCGGGGCGATGGCCATCGCCCGCTCAGTCAGCCGGGTCAGCAGCCGCTCGAGCGTGCGCTTTTCCGCCGCTGACAGCCCGTCCAGCAGCAGCGCTTCGGCGGCCAGCCCCATCGGCACGATGGCGTCGTGCATGCGCTGGCCGGCGGCCGAAAGCCGCAGGCGCGAGCGGCGCCGGTCCCGCGCGTCGACCGCGTGTTCGACCAGGCTCGAACGGCGCAGCTTCTCGACCGCGCGGCTGACCCGCACCTTGTCCATGGCGGTGCGCGTGCATACGTCGCTGGCGGAGAGGGGCGCAAAGCGGCCGAGCACGGCCATCACCCGCCATTCGGGGATGCTGAGGCCGAAGCGCTCGCCGTAGAGTCGGCCGAAGGTGCGGCTGACGATGTTGGTCAGGACCGAAAGACGGTAGGGGACGAAGCGCTCCAGCGCGAAGCCGCGCGCGGGCTTCTTGGCTCTGGCATTTGGTTTCATTTGAAACTATTATTCCGGGCTTGCAGGGAGCGGTCAAGGAGGAGAGGCCATGAAGGCCGCGAAAGCCAAAAGACGGGCCGGGCGCAGCGCCCCGGCGAAATCGGCGAAAGTGGTGCCGCTGCGCGCCTCGGCTGAGGCCCAGTCCCTGAACCCCATGGGCACCGACGGGTTCGAGTTCGTGGAGTACACGGCGCCGGACACCAAGGCGCTCGGGCGGCTGTTCGAATCGCTGGGCTTCGCCGCCGTGGCGAAGCACCGCTCCAAGGACGTGACGCTCTACCGTCAGGGCGACGTCAACTTCATCGTCAACGCCGAGCCCGACAGCTTCGCCCAGGCCTTCGCCAAGGTGCATGGGCCCTCGGCCTGCGCCATGGCCTTCCGGGTCAAGGACGCGGCCGCCGCCTTCAAGCGCGCCGTGGCGCTCGGCGCCCAGCCCTTTCACGGCAAGGTCGGGCCGATGGAACTCAACATCCCGGCGATCCAGGGGATTGGCGGCAGCCTGATCTATCTGGTCGACCGTTACGGCGCCGACACCAGCATCTATGACATCGATTTCCGGCCGCTGCCTGGGGTGGCGGAGCGTCCGAAGGGGGCCGGCCTCGCCTATATCGACCACCTGACCCACAACGTGCATCGCGGTCGCATGGACGAATGGGCGCGCTTCTACGAGCGGCTCTTCAATTTTCGCGAGATGCGCTATTTCGACATCGAGGGCAAGGTCACCGGCCTCAAATCGAAGGCCATGGTCTCGCCCTGCGGCAAGATCCGCATCCCGATCAACGAATCCTCCGACGACAAGTCGCAGATCGAGGAGTTCCTGCACGCCTATCGTGGCGAGGGCATCCAGCACATCGCGCTGGGCTCGACCGACATCTACAGGACCGTCACGGCGATCCGCGCCAACAAGGTCAAGTTCCTCCATACGCCGGACACCTACTACGAGCTGGTCGACAAGCGCCTGCCCGGCCATGGCGAGGACGTGAAGCGCCTGAAGAAGAACAGTATCCTCATCGATGGCAGGACCAAGGGCGGCAAGCGCCTGCTGCTGCAGATCTTCACCGAGAACCAGATCGGCCCCATCTTCTTCGAGATCATCCAGCGCAAGGGCGACGAGGGCTTCGGCGAGGGTAATTTCCGCGCGCTCTTCGAATCCATCGAGCTCGACCAGATCCGACGGGGAGTGATCAAGGCATGAAGAACTGGATTCCCTTTCAGCTCGCCCAGGGCAGGTCCGTTGGCCGCCCCGCGCACGCCGAGATTCCTGAGGGCACCTACGAGCGCGAGATCAGCAAGGACGGTTTCTTCGGGCCGGCGGCGCAGATGCTGCACGCCCATCCGCCGACCGGCTGGAGCAAATGGGACGGCGATGTCCGCCCGCGCGCCTTCGACCTGACCAAGCTCAACCGCCTGACCGCGTCACCGTGGGAGGCAGACCTCATCGTCTCGAACGGCAGCGTCAAGATGCGGCAGTGGCGTATGGAAGGAAAAATGGACTTCCTCGCTCGAAATGCCGACGGCGACGAGCTGCTGTTCATCCACGAGGGTGCCGGCGAGCTGTTCTGCGATTACGGCCATATGAGCTTCCGTGACGGCGACTACCTGATGCTGCCGCGCGGCACCTTGTGGCGCATCGAGGCGACATCGCCCGTGACGGCGCTGCTTATCGAAGCGACCGGCGATTCCTATTGTCTGCCGGAGCGCGGTCTGGTCGGCCGCCAGGCGATCTTCGATCCGGCGATTCTCGAGACTCCAAAACTCGACGAGGCTTTCGAGGCACAGAAGAGCGAGAGGGAGACCCGGGTCATCTTCAAGCGCGGCGACAGGCTCACCACCATCACCTACCCGTACAACCCGCTCGACGCTGTCGGCTGGCACGGCGATCTGGCGCCGGTGAAGCTCAACTGGCGCGACATGCGGCCGCTGATGAGTCATCGTGCCCATCTGCCGCCGTCGGCGCACACCACGTTTCTGGCCGGGCGCTTCGTCGTCTGCACCTTCGTGCCGCGGCCGGCCGAGAGCGATCCGACGGCACTCAAGCTGCCGTTCTTCCACAACAACGACGATTACGACGAGGTGATTTTCTATCACCGGGGCAAGTTCATGTCGCGCGACAACATCCACGCCGGCATGGTGACGCTGCATCCCTGCGGCTTTACCCACGGCCCGCATCCAAAGGCATTTGCGATGGCGGCCAAGGCGCCCGGCGGCCACATGCTCGACGAGGTGGCGGTGATGGTCGACACGCGCGATGCGCTGACCGTCGGGCACCTCCCGGAAGGCGTGGAGTGGACCGGCTACGTCGACAGCTGGAAACCCCGACCGGAGCAGAAGGGGCCGGCCACCGCCTGATCCTTCTCGCTTTCGTCGCCGGTTGCTATCTTCAGCGCCGCACCAGACGGGGAACCCAGTGAAGCTTGCGTCTTTGAAGGAAGGGGGCCGGGACGGCACCCTGATCGTCGTCTCCCGCGATCTCAAGCGTGCGACCAAGGTTACCCAGGTCGCGCGCACCATGCAGCAGGCGATCGAGAACTGGCACCGGGTCGAGGGCGAGCTGCACCGCGTCTACAAGCGGCTGCACCAGGTCCAGTTCGACCCGATCGGCGGCGACCGGGCCTTTGAGCTCGACCTCAATCAGCTGGCCGCTCCGTTTCCGCGCGCCGTGCAGTTCCTGGATGGCAGCGCCTACCTCAATCACGTCGAGCTGGTGCGCAAGGCGCGCGGCGCCACCATGCCGCCTTCCTATTATTCCGATCCCCTGATGTACCAGGGCCTGTCCGACGGGTTTCTCGGGCCCTTCGAGGACATTCCGGCGATCGATGAGGCGCACGGTATCGATTTCGAGGCTGAGGTTGTCGTGGTGACGGACGACGTCCCGATGGCCGTGACGCCGGAAGCGGCCCGATCGCATATCCGCCTGCTGATGCTGATCAACGATGTCAGCCTGCGCAACCTCATCCCCGAGGAGCTCGCCAAGGGCTTCGGCTTCCTCAACGGCAAGCCCGCTTCAAGCTTCTCGCCCGTGGCGGTGACGCCCGACGAGCTGGGTGACTACTGGGACGGCGGCAAGGTGAGTCTGCCGCTGGTCGTGCACCTGAACAACCGGCTGTTCGGCAATCCCAACGCCGGGCTCGATATAAATTTCGATTTTCCGCAGCTCATCGCGCACGCGGCAAAAACCCGCCAGCTCTCGGCCGGCACTATCCTTGGCAGTGGCACGGTGTCCAACAAGGATCCGCGCGTTGGGTCCTGCTGCCTGGCCGAGCGTCGCACATTGGAGACCATTCATGACGGGCGGCCGACCACCCCTTTCATGAAATTCGGCGACCGGGTGCGCATCGAGATGCTCGACGCCGACGGCAGATCGGTCTTTGGCGCCATCGATCAGCGGGTCGTCCGCTACACTCCCGCCAATCTCTGAAACAGAACAGATTTGAACGAGGAACGTCTATGAAGCTGCACGGTTATTTCCGCTCGTCCGCGGCCTTTCGCGTGCGCATCGCCCTCAATCTCAAGGGGCTGAAGCCCGACCAGGCCTTCATTCATCTGCGCAAGGGCGAGCAGTCGGCCCCCGGCTTCCTCAAGCTCAACCCGATGGGGCTGGTGCCGGCGCTGGAGGACGGGCCGCACGTGCTGACCCAGTCGCTGGCAATCATCGAGTATCTGGACGAAACGCATCCCACCCCGCCGTTCCTGCCGAAGGCCCCGGCTGAACGGGCCCGGGTTCGGGCGCTCGCCCTGACCGTCGCCTGCGAAATCCATCCACTCAACAATCTTCGGGTGCTCAACTATCTCAAGAATGAGCTCAAGGTGTCGAACGACCAGCACGATGCCTGGTACCGGCACTGGATCAAGCAGGGCTTTGTGGCTCTCGAGGCCATGCTCAAGGCGGGCGGCACGGGCACGTTCAGCCACGGCAACGCGCCGACGCTGGCCGACATCTGCCTCGTTCCCCAGGTCTTCAACGCCATGCGCTTCAACACCGAGGCGGAACTGCGACCGGCCTATCCGACGATCTTCAGGGTCTTCGACGCCTGCATGAAGCACCCGGCCTTCGATGCCGCGCGGCCGGAGAAGCAGCCCGATAACGAATAGCGGCATCGCGGCGATGGCGCCGTTCGTCGACAAGGCTACGATCGAATCTAGCCGTGGCCGCCGGCAACGTTGACTCTGCTGGGCCGACGCCTGCTCGGCGCCGGTACGTGGTGAGGGCTACTTCTTCGCCGCGCGGGCGTCGGCGACGAGGCTTTTCATCGTCTTGAGGTCGATGGCGCCGGGCACCAGCGCGTCGCCGATGATGAAGGCAGGGGTGCCGGTGATGTTGAGTGCCCGGGCCAGCGCCCGGTTGCGCTCCAGGCTCTGCTCGACTTCCGGCGACTGCATGTCGTTCTTCAGCCGGTTGGCGTCGAGGCCCTGTTCGGTGGCGGCCCTCAGGATCGAGGCTTCGTCGAGCGTGCGCAGGCGCATCAGCGCCGCGTGCATCTGGTGATACTTGTCCTGTTTGCGGGCGGCGAGGGCCGCGCGCGAGGCAAGCAGCGAGTCCGGCCCGAGGATCGGTAGTTCCTTGTGCACCAGGCGCAGCTTGCCGTCCTCCTTGAGCAGCTGGGCCAGCGGTCCCACGACCTGCTTGCAGTAAGGGCAGCGGTAGTCGAAGAACTCGACAATGGCGATGTCGCCGCGTGGGTTGCCGGCCACCGGGGCGTCGGGATCGTTGAAGATCTCGTTGCGGCGCTCGGCGATGGCCGCCTTGGCGGCGTCCTGGGCATTCTCGTTGCGCCGCTTCTCGAGCGTCTCGATCGCCTCGAGAATGACTTCGGGGTTCTTCAGCAGGTATTCGCGGATGATTCGTTCGATCGCCGGCACGTCGGTCGTGGCGGGCGGCGGCGAGGTCTGCGCTGAGCCCGGACCAGCGAGGCCGAGAGTCAGCAGTGCGGCAGCGGCAATCGGCAGGAAACGAGGGGCCACGGGGCAGGCTCCGGAATAAGGGTCTCGGGATTGTCGACGAGGGCGTGAAGCGGCGCAAGCCGCCGGGCGATGACTAACGCGTGAGCGAGAGTTCGGCGACGTAGCCCAACGGGTGAGGGGGGGTGGTGACGGGTGCCCGGCCGGGCAGACCGCCGACACCGAGAAAGACGATTCGTACCCGTTCGAGGCGGTCGCGCGGCCAGAAGGTGCCATAGAGGCGGGCGATGTCGAGGGCTTCCAGCTTCCACTCGCCGCTCTGGCCGAAAGCCGGCGGGCGCAGCTCCTGGCGAACCCCCTGGTCGCTGATGGCCGTAAGGTGCTGGGCCGCGTTCTCGCCGTACGCCTGGGCGATGCCGCCGAAGGCGATGTCGAGGCGCCGGTCATGGGCTGGCATGCCGTCAGGTCCGCCGAACCAGCGATCCGTGATCTGGGGACTGCGGGGATGCCCGCCATAGAAGCCGACGGTGATCCGCAGCCCACGATCGAGCCCGTCGCCGGCTCCGCCGGCAAAGAGGCCCGGCTCGAGATACCAGGCCCAGTGAAGATAAGGCATCGAGAGGATGGGAATGTCGATCTGCCGGCCGATCGTCCCCGTCGAGCTCTGGTTGGGCGATGCGGCGTCCACGCGCATCACGAGGCGCCCCTCGAGGTCGACCGGCACGAAGCGGTTCGTGGCGTGCTGGGGCGAGCGCCACCAGGGAGGAGCCAGGCGGGTCGGATCGAATCCGGGCTCGGGACCGAGGACGATCGCCCGGCCCCCCACCGTCGCGAGGGCAGGCGGCGGCGTATCCGCGCAGGCGCCGAGGGCGACAGCCGCGAGCAGGGCGAGGCCGGCGACGCTACTTTTTTTCTTTGGGGTCGTAGGCATTCTTGATGTCTTCGGCGCGCTGCCAGGCGGGCGAATTGGGCTGCAAGCCCCGCTGCGCGCGTTCGGCGAAGGCCCGCGCCTCGCCTTTGCGGCCGCGCAGGGTGAGATGCTCGGCCTGCGCGAGTTGCGCCATGCCGATCTGGTCGTTGCGGCCATAGGCCACGGAGAGGAGGCGCCAGGTTTCGCCGTATTGCGGATCCTGCCGCCGGGAGCGCTCAAGATTGGCGATTGCCGGCTGCAGAAGCTCGGGCTTGCCGCTTTCGACCTGGGCGTGGGCGAGGGCGGTGCGGATCAGCGGCTCGTTCGGCAGAAGCTCGGCGGCGCGGGTATAGGGCGCGATGGCGTCGAGCGGTTTTCCGGACTCGAGCAGCATCTGCCCCTTGGTTTCCAGAAAGTAGCCGTCGTTGGGCCACTCGCGAATCAGGTCGTCCATCAGGGCGAGGGCGCGGGTATAGTCCGGCCGACGGGAGAAGGCGACGGCCCGCGCGTAGCGGGCTTCGAGGCTCAGGTCGTTCTCCTTGTACGTGGTGAGAGCGCGTCCCGGCTCCATGTAGCCCAGAAGCTTCGCCCGCATGCGGCGATGCATCTCGTCGAGATTCTTGGGAGTTGGCGCATCGGTGTAGCGCGACTGGCTGGCAAAATTTCGTACGAACTCGACACGTTCCCGGGTGATCGGGTGCGTGCGCACGTAGGGGTCCTGGCGGCTGATCGACAGCAGCTCCTGATCGACCAGGACGTCGAAGAACTCCATCATGCCCTTGGCCGACTGGCCTGTGCGCTCCAGCAGGTTGACGCCCGCCTGATCGGCGGCGCTCTCCATCTCGCGGCTGTAGCGAAGGATGCCTCGCTCGGCGATCTGCAGGCCGCCGCTCATTACCGCCATCCCAGCGCCGGGGTTGCCTGAGGCCACGCCGGCGGCGGCGCCGAGCACCATGGCGACGATCGCCTCGGCCATCGCGCCGGCCATGCCCTCCCGCATCCGCGCGAGATGGCCGCCGGAGATGTGGCCGGTTTCATGGGCGATCACGCCGATCACCTGACCGGGATGCTGGGCGCGCACAAGCAGCCCGGTGTTCATGAACAGGTTCAGGCCGTTGGCGACGAAGGCATTGAGCGCCCGGTCATTGACCAGGTGAACGCCGATCGCCGACGGGTCCAGCCCCGCTGCCGTGAAAAGTGGCGTTGCGTAAACGCGGATGGTATTTTCGACTTCGGCGTCGCGGATGAAGCTGATGCGAGTCTGTGCGGCAGCCGGCGAAACCACGACCATCAGCGCCGCGAGCGCGCCGACAATGCGGGAGCTCCAGCTTCTTCGAATGATGCCTAAGACCAAGCCTCGGGCCATGGCCGGTTCTCCCGTTCGTCCCATCATAAGTAAGCACCGCACCGGCCCCCGTCAATTGCGCCTCGCTGCGCTGGCGGGGGTCCTGCTCGCCGTACTGGCGGCCTGCAGCGATCGCGAAAATGAGCAGCCCGGCGTCGTCGGCACGGCCCGCGGCTTCATCGGCGGTGCTGTTGCCGATGAGCCGCGGGCGGCTCTCGCGGCCAGGGACATCCTCTCCGCCGGCGGCTCCGCGGCCGATGCGGCTGTCGCTCTCTACTTCACCTTGGGTGCGACTTTGCCTTCAACCGCGAGCCTGGGCGGGGGCGGAGTCTGCCTGGTCTACGATTCGAAGCTTCATCGCACCGAGATGCTGGACTTCGCTTCGCGCGCGCCGGCGGGCGGCGGTCCGATCGGCTTGCCGACGGGACCACGCGGCATGTTCCTGCTGCATGCGCGGCACGGCAAGCTGCGCTGGGAGCAGCTCATCGGCAATGCCGAGGCCGTCGCGCGCTTTGGCCGCCCTGTGTCGCGGGCACTGGCGGCCGATCTTCTGGCGGCGCAGCCAATTCTCCAGCGTGACCCGGAGCTCCGGCGCACCTTTATCAAGCCCGACGGCACGACCTACCGCGAGGGCGAAGTGCTGATCCAGCATGACCTCTCCACCTTGCTTTCGGCGATCCGCTCGCGCGGCGCCGGCGAGCTCTACAACGGGCCGACGGCGCAGCGCTTCATTGAGGCTGCCGCTGCGCAGGGCGCGAATTTCACCGTGGAGGATATGCGGGCGGCCGCGGTCGCCTGGCGCCCCGCCGTGACGGTTCGCCATGACGACGTCGCGCTGATCGTGCCCTCCCCGCCTGCGGTGGCGGGGCTGGTCGAGGCGCAGATCTGGGGCGCGGCGGCGCCGGGCTGGCGCCGCGCGGCGCCTGAGGAGCGACCGCATCTCTTCGCCCAGGCCAGCCTGCGCGCCTGGCTCGACCGCGCGCGCTGGCTGACGCCTGATATGACCAGCGCCGCCTCGCCACCCGAGCTGGTCAGCGAGCGATATCTCGCCAATCTGATGGCCTCGTATCGTGCCGACCAGCGCACGCCGGTGCCGGGCCGCGCGCGCAGCGAGCCTTTGGCCGATGACGCCGCGGCTTCGGGTTTCGTGGTCGCCGATCGCGACGGCAACGCGGTTTCCTGCACGGTCTCGTCGTACGGCCTGTTCGGTGCGGGGCGCGTCGCGGTTGGGACCGGCGTTGTCCTGGCGCGCGCACCCGACGGCGTTGCCGCCGGCCCGCAATGGTTCGGGCCTATGATCGGGGTCACGACCGCGGATCGACGCCTGACCCTGCGCCCGGATGCGACGGGTCGGCAGCAGGTGATCTTTGCCGCCGCTGCCTCGGGCGGCGCGCCTGCCGCCAGCGCCCTTGCGGGGGTGGCGCTGCGCACGCTGATCGAGCGGCGGACCCTCGAGGAGGCGATGGATGCCCAGCGGCTGCACTACGAGGGCGCGCCGGCCGACATGGTGTTCGTCGATACCGGAGTGCAGGCGCGCACGCCGGGCCTGGTCGAAAGGGGGTATCGCGTCGAACCGGTGCCGGTCATTGCCCGGGTCAATGCCCTCTGGTGCCCCGACGGCCTGGTCGACGAGTCGAGCCGTTGCGAATTCCGGCCCGACCGGCGCGGCTTCGGCCTCGCCGCCGGCGGCTCCTGATCGTGCTGAAATCCTCGAGCCGCGGGCAGATCTCGCCCTTCATCGTCATGGACGTGATGCGCGCCGCCAACGCGCGCGACCTCGCGGCGCGTAACGCCGGCGAGCGCTCCGTCCATCTCGAGGTCGGTCAGCCCGGGACGCCCGCACCGCGCGCCGTGCGCGAAGCGGCCCGCCGTGCCCTCGACGATGACCGGCTCGGCTACACCGAGGCGCTGGGCATTCCGCCCCTGCGCCAGCGTATCGCCCGCCACTATCGCGATGCTTACGGTGTGGAGGTGGCGCCCGAGCGCATCATTATCACCACCGGCTCGTCCGGGGCCTTTCTCCTGTCCTTCCTCGCGGCCTTCGATGCCGGCGAGCGTGTGGCGCTGGCCGATCCCGGCTACCCGGCCTATCGCAACATCCTGATGGCGCTCGATCTCGAGCCGGTCGGTCTGCCGGCCGATCGTGAGCACAAGTTCCAGCCGACACCGGAGCTGCTGGCGGAAGGAATGAAGAGCGGGCCGCTCGCCGGGTTGATCGTCGCCAGCCCCGCCAACCCGACGGGAAGCATGCTGTCGCGTGGCGACTTGCAGGCCCTGGCGGCCTGGTGCGGCGCCAATGGCGTCCGCCTGATCTCCGACGAGATCTATCACGGCATCTGCTTTGGCGAGCGGGCGGCGACGGCCCTCGAGTTCACCAGCGACGCCATCGTGGTCAACAGCTTCTCCAAGTATTATTCGATGACCGGCTGGCGCCTGGGCTGGATGGTGATCCCGCCCGACCTCGCGCGCACCGTCGAGGTCCTGGCGCAGAACCTGTTCATCTCGCCGCCAACGCTGCCGCAGCTCGCCGCCCTTGCCGCCTTCGAGGCGACCGAAGAGCTCGATGCCAACGTGGCGCGCTACCGGCGCAACCGCGACCTGCTGCTGGCGCGCCTGCCCAAGGCGGGGTTCGAGCGTTTCGCCTCTCCCGACGGCGCCTTCTACCTCTACTGCGACGTGGCGAACCTGACCAACGACAGCGAGGAGTTCTGCCGGCGCATGCTGGCCGAAGCCGGCGTGGCGGCGACGCCGGGCACCGATTTCGATCCCCAGCGCGGCCGCGCCTATATGCGCTTCTCCTTTGCCGGCACCGAGGCCGACATGGAAGAAGCCGCGCGCCGGCTCATCGCCTGGAAGCGCTAAGCCGAACGAAACGTTGCTCGAGAGCCGTCCGGCATAAAATCAAAAGGCCATGCCGTTTCCGGCATGGCCCTTTGTTCCTCGGGCGTTCGACCTACTCGGTCAGGCGCTTCCACCAGCCCTTGCGTGGCGGGCCCTTTGGTTCTTCGGCAGGCGGTGCCGCTGCCGGAGCCTGCTCAACCGGGACCGGTGCCGGCGCCGCGGCAGCGGGGGCCTCGTTGCGCGGCACCGGGTCGGGGGTTGCCGGGAAGGGTGAGGGCGGCGTCATCGGTGCCGCAGGCGTCTCCTCGGGGAAACGTTCGTTACGCTTGTTCCACGGCCAGTCATGGTCGTCGCCCGGACCCTGGACGCGCGTCGGCGCGTCGGCACGCGGCGCCGGGCGGAACGGCGATTCGTCCGGCAGATCATGGCCCGGGCCGATGATCGCCGGGCGTGGTGCCGGCTGGCGCTGTTGGTCGTCCTGCGGCTGTCCGGATTGCGGCGCGCCCTCGGGGGCGCCGCCCTCGTAGACGCCACCTTCGCCGTGCCGGCGGCGTCCGCCGCGCCGGCCGCGGCGCCGACGGCGCCGGCTGCCGTCTTCACCGTCGCGGCCTTCGCGCGGCGCGCCAGGCTCGCCGTCGCGGCCCTGCTGCGGCCGCGGCGCCTCTCCGCCGGCGACCAGCGGTTGCGGGCCGCCTTCGCCATCCGGCATCGGTGTCGCCATGCCGGGAATCTCGCCGCCGCCCGCCTCGGGGGCCTGCGGGTTTGCCTCGTGCATTGCCGGGGCCTCGGGCCGATCCTCGCGATCGCGCCCGCCGCGCCGACGGCGCCGCCGCCGGCCGCGTCCGCCGCCCTCCTCGCCGTCGCGATTCTCGCGCGGCCGGTCGTCGCGACCGCCGCGATCGTCGCGGCCTCTATGCTCGCCACGTCCGCGATCGTCGCGCCCGCGATGCTCGCGATCCTCACGACCACGCTCGTCGCGGCGATAGTCCGGAGCCGGCATCGCCGGCATGCTGTGATCGTCGCCCGCATCCTCGCGTGGGACCGAGTGAGAGACATCGGCGCGCACCGGCGCGGCGCGGCCGGCCACGGCCAGAGCGGCGGCGTCCTCGCGCGGTCGCGTGCGGTCGAGCCGGTAGGCCGGGGTGATCAGCGCATCATCGGCCGCGACCACCACATGCAGGCCGTAGCGCTGCTCGATACGCTCGAGCGCCTCGCGCTTGTGGTTGAGCATGTAAAGGGCGACGCTGGTCGGCACCGCGACGCGCGCCTCGGCGGTGCGCAGGCGCATGCCTTCTTCCTCGACGCCGCGCAGCACGTGCAGGACGGTCGACTCGGTGGAGCGCACGCGGCCGGTACCGGCGCAGTGCACGCAGATCTCCGACGAGCTTTCCGACAGGCTCGGCCGCAGGCGCTGGCGCGACAGCTCGAGCAGGCCGAAGGCCGAGATGCGGCCGATCTGGATACGCGCCCGGTCGCTGCGCATCGCGTCCTTCACCCGGCGCTCGACCGCGTGCTGGTTGCGGTGCTCCTCCATGTCGATGAAGTCGATGACGATCAGGCCGGCGAGGTCGCGCAGCCGGACTTGGCGGGCGACCTCCTCGGCCGCCTCCATGTTGGTCTTGAACGCGGTCTCCTCGATGTGCCGCTCGCGCGTGGCGCGGCCGGAGTTCACGTCGATGGCGACCAGCGCCTCGGTCTGGTTGATGACGATGTAGCCGCCCGAGCGCAGGCGCACCGTCGGATTGTGGATCTGGTCGAGCTCGCTTTCGACCTGGAAGCGCTGGAACAGCGGCACGGCCGGGTCGTCGTAGCGCCGCACCCGGTCGACATGGTCGGGCATCAGCATGCCCATGAAGGAGCGCGCCGATTCGTGGCCGGCCTCGCCCTCGACCAGGATCTCGTCGATGTCGCTGGAGTAGATGTCGCGGATGGCGCGCTTGACCAGGCTGCCTTCCTCGTAGATCAGGCAGGGCGCCACCGAGCGCAGGGTCATCTCGCGGATGTCGTCCCACAGCCGCATCAGGTATTCGTAGTCGCGCTTGATCTCGGCGTTCGAACGCTCCATGCCGGCGGTGCGCAGGATGACGGCCATGCCGTCCGGCACCTGCAGCTCTTCCATGATCTGTTTGAGCCGCCGGCGGTCCTGGGCGCTGGTGATGCGGCGGGAGATGCCGCCGCCGCGCGCCGTGTTGGGCATCAGCACGCAGTAGCGTCCGGCCAGCGACAGGTAGGTCGTGAGCGCCGCACCCTTGGTGCCGCGCTCCTCCTTGACCACCTGGATCAGCAGGATCTGCCGGCGCTTGATGACTTCCTGGATCTTGTAGTGGCGTTGCGGCCGGTGGCGCCGCCGGCGCTCCACTTCCTCGGTCTCGTCGCCGCCGATCGATTCCGGGGCCTGCGGCGGCGGGGGCGGGATGACATCGCCGCTGATGGCCTCGCCATTCGCAGCGGCTTCGCTGCGGGCAACCGCCTCAGGCGACACGGCGTCGTACTGGGCGGTTGGCAGCTCCGATACAGGAACGTCGCTGGGCGAGCCGTAGGCCCCCTCGGCCGGCGCGGCCAGCGTCTCGGCGGGTGGGGGCGAAACGTCGCCCGACAGGGCGCCGGCCGCTGGCTGGGATTCAGGCACCAGCTCGGGCGAGATGTCGGGCGGCGGCGCGACGGGCGCCGAGACCGTCTCGACGTTGTTGGCGGAGGCTGCGAGGGAGCTCGGCTCGGACGACGTATCGGGGCCGCCGGTGTCGGGGGCGCCGTCATCCAGCGCGTCGGCGAGGCTCGCGGGGGCGTCGCCCGTGGCGGCCGGCAGCGGGGGCGTGGCGCTCGGCGCGGGCCGGAACTCCTCGTCCTCCTCCTCGCGTGCCTGCTCGGCGAGCAGCGCCTGACGGTCAGCGACAGGGATCCGGTAGTAGTCCGGATGGATTTCGCTGAAGGCGAGGAAGCCGTGGCGGTTGCCACCGTACTCGACGAAGGCAGCCTGAAGCGAGGGTTCGACCCGCGTGACACGGGCCAGGTAGATATTGCCTTTGAGCTGCTTCTTGGTCGAAGTCTCGAAGTCGAATTCTTCTACCCGGTTTCCACTGACGACAACGACCCGAGTCTCCTCCGGGTGCGTCGCGTCGACCAGCATGCGTTTGGCCATACTGACAATTCTCCAATGGACGGGGCGAGGCCCAACGGCGTGCCGCCCGCCAGCGTGTGCTGCGGGGACGTGCCAAGGCGCTCGGCCGTGAATTCAAGAGCCGCATTCCGGGTGCGCGCGACGCCGGTCCCAAGATGAACAGAAGTGTGGGAGTTCGGGTGCATGGCGCTGTTAACCGGACGCGTCCTCCGAAGAGGGGGTGAATGCCCCGTGGGGGCGCCATGGAAGGGCGCGCCGGCCGCATCTCCCAAGGGGTTCCGTGGGGGTCGCGGTTTGTTCAGGGCGCAACAAAATAGCTCCGCATTGCGAGTATTCACAATGATTTATTCGGATGCCCCGGCTTGGGCGCGGCTATTTGCGTTGAAGTTATTGAATAAGAACGATATATCTTGCGCTCAAGGTGTCCAGACGACCCCATATGTGGTGGCCCGCTACGAGGCGCTACCTTGCTACCATAACCCTTACGCTGGGGGTGGTGCTGGGCGCTATGGGCGGGGCTTGGGCTCAGGCCCGGACGGCCCCCGCGATCCAGGTGACGAGCATCGGGCTCACCGAGCTGGGGGCGACCACCCGGGTGGTGGTCGATTTCAGCCAGCGCGCCGACTACCGCGTTTTCTTCCTCAGCGAGCCGATGAGGGCGGTGATTGACCTGCCGCCGGTCGCCTGGGCCATCCCGGGCGCCATGCCCAGCCCGCGCGGCCTCGTCGCCAGCTACCGTTACGGCACGTTCGACCCGCAGACCTCGCGGCTGGTTCTCGACCTCGCGAGCCCGGCCCGCGTCCGCCAGGCGCGTTACGAGCTGCCGCAGGGCGGTCGCCACCGGCTGGTGGTGGAGTTCGATCGCATTTCGTCCGCCGAGTTCGAGCAGCAGATCCAGCCCTGGATGCACTCGGTGACCAAGACGGCGCGCGTGGTCACCGCCGTTCCCGATACGCCGCCACCGGCCCCCGCGCCGGCATCGGCGCCTGTGCCCGTTGTAGCCCCGCCGACGCCGCAAGCCGTGGTTCCGCCACCGCCACCGCCGCCGCCTCGGCCCGTCGCCGTGCTCGCCCCGCCGCCGGCCGCGACGCCAGCCGCCCCGCCGCCGTCGCCTCGCGCACCGGCGAAGATCGTGCGGCGCGTCGTCATGCTCGATCCCGGCCATGGCGGCGTCGATCCGGGCGCCGTGGGAGCGAGCGGCATCTACGAGAAGGACGTGACGCTCGCCATGGCCCGCGAGGTCAAGCGGCAACTCGAGACCACCGGCCGCTACCGGGTGGTGATGACCCGCGACGACGATGTCTTCGTGCGCCTGCGCGACCGCATCGCCAAGGCGCGCACCGTCGACGCCGAGCTCTTCGTTTCCATCCACGCCGACGCCATGCGCAACCGGGAAACCCGCGGGGCGAGCATCTACACGCTGTCGGAGACCGCCTCGGACGACGAGGCGGCGGCGCTGGCGACGCGCGAGAACCGGGCCGATATCATCGCCGGCGTCGATCTCAGCCACGAGAACAAGACGGTGATGAACATCCTCATCGACCTCGCCCAGCGCGAGACGATGAACCACTCGGCCAGCTTCGCTCATATCCTGGTGGAGGAACTCGCTCGCGAGATCCAGCTTGTGCCGCTCAAGCCGCACCGCTTCGCCGGCTTTGCCGTTCTCAAGGCGCCCGACGTGCCATCGGTGCTGGTCGAGCTCGGCTATATCTCGAACAAGGCCGACGAGCAGCTGCTGACGCGGCCCCACTACCGGACCAAGGTCGCGGCGGCCCTGGTCAAGGCGATCGAGCGCTATTTCGTCAAGCACCCGCCGTCGTAGGCGGATATCTCGACCTGGCCCCGTTCCGGTGTAAGCTGGCAAAAAACACGGGGAGGAGAACGGGATGCGCAAGCTTCTTGTCGCGGCGGCGCTGCTGGCGGGGTTCGTGGCCGGACCGGCTTCGGCCCAGGAGTATCCGAACAAGCGCATCACGCTGGTGGTGGCTTTCGCGCCCGGCGGCTTCGCCGATACTTTCGCCCGGGTCGTCGGCCAGAAGCTCGGCGAGCGCTGGCCGCAGCAGCCGGTGATCGTCGAGAACCGCGCCGGGGCCGGCGGCAACACCGCGGCCAAGGCCGTGTCCACCGCGGCACCCGACGGCTACACCATCCTGGTGACCACCACGGCGCTGGCCATCAACCAGACGCTCTACAAGAAGCTCGACTACACACCCGACAGCCTGACGGCCATCGCCATGCCGGCCTCGTCGCCGGAATCGATCGCCACCCACCCCGACAAGCTAAAGGGCGGATTGACCGAGTTCCTGGCCTGGGCCAAGGGAAAAGAGGTCACCTTCGCCACGGCGGGCGTGGGCTCGGGCTCGCACCTGGCGGCCGAGTACTTCTTCAAGGTGCTGGCCAAGACGCCAGCGGCGCATGTGCCGTTCCGCGGCGGCGCGCTGGCGGTGCAGGCGACGCTGGGCAATCAGGTCGATCTTGTATCGTCGTCCTTCGGCGTCATGCCGCACGTGGCCGAGGGCAAGCTCAATGGCCTCGCGGTGGCCAGCGCCACGCGCGTGGCCGCAATGCCCAACGTGCCGACTTTCGCCGAAGCGGGATTCCCTGGCTTCGAGGCCGCCTCGTGGGTCGGCTTCTTCGTGCCTGCCCGCACACCGGCTGCGATCGTCGCCACGCTCAACGGCGCGATCAACGGCGTCGTGAGGGAGCCGGCGACCGAGAAACAGCTGCTCGAGGTCGGCTATCAGCTTGCCATCCGTGATGCCGCCGAGTCCGGCCGCTACCTGAACTCCGAGATCGAGAAATGGGGCATCATGGTCAAGGCGATCGGCGCCACCGTCGACTGACAGCAGATTGCCGGCGCGACCCTGACCGCCTGACATGCCTGCCCTCCGCGCGCCGCGCCATCTCGTCGCCGGCCTCGCGCTCATCGCCCTTGCGGCTTTCGCTCTCTGGGCGGTGAGCGGCTTGTCGTCGGGCACGCTGCGCTCGATGGGGCCGGCCATGCTGCCGCGCGCGGTGGCGGTGGCCATCGGCGGCTGCGGCCTGATCTTCGTCGTGCTCGGCTTCACGCAGAAGGGCGAGCCGCTCGCCCCCTGGGATCTGCGCGGGCCGCTGATCGTGGCGGCGGGGATGGCGGTCTTCGCCCTCACCATCCGCACGCTGGGTTTCGCCATCGCCGCCCCGCTGGCCATGCTGATCATCGGCCGCGGCACCACGGAGGTGCGGCCGAAGGAGCTGGTGATCTTCGCCGCGGCGATGACCACGTTCTGTCTTCTGCTCTTCCGCTATCTCCTCGATCAGCCGATCCCGGTGCTGATCCTGCCCGGCACGACGATCGAATTCTGACCCGGGCATGTGGGACCTAATCGCCAATCTCGGCTTCGGCTTCTCGGTGGCGCTGTCGCCGACCAACCTGGCGCTCTGCTTCACCGGCTGCCTGCTGGGCACGCTGATCGGCGTGCTGCCCGGCATCGGGCCCATCGCCACCATCGCCATCCTGCTGCCCATCACCTTCGGCCTCACGCCGGTGAGCGCGCTCATCATGCTGGCCGGCATCTATTACGGCGCGCAGTACGGCGGCTCGACCGCCTCGATCCTGCTGCAGATCCCCGGTGAATCGAGCGCCGTGGTCACGGCCCTCGACGGCCACCAGATGGCGCGACAGGGCCGCGCCGGCATCGCGCTCGGCATCGCGGCGCTGGGCTCCTTCTTCGCCGGCACGGTGGCGACGGTGATCATCGCGGCGCTGGGCGCGCCGCTGACCGCGCTGGCCCTGGTCTTCGGACCGGCCGAGTATTTCTCGCTGATGGTCATGGGGCTCGCTTTCGCCGTGGCGCTCGCCCGCGGCTCGATCCTCAAGGCCATCACCATGGTGCTGGTCGGCATCCTGCTCTCGACCATCGGGCCCGACATCGTCACCGGCCAGAGCCGCATGACCTTCGGTTTCGACTGGCTGTCGGACGGGCTGGAGGTGGCGATCCTCGGCATGGGTCTGTTCGGCATCGCCGAGGTCTTCCGCAATCTCGAGCACAACGAGGCGCGCCGGGCAGCGCACGGCACGATCGGCCGGCTGCTGCCGGGACCCGACGAGCTGCGCCAGTCGGCGAAGCCGATCCTGCGCGGCACGGCGATTGGCGCGCTCCTCGGCATCCTGCCCGGCAACGGCGCGGTGCTCGGCCCGTATGCCTCCTACGCCATGGAGAAGAAGCTCGCCGACGATCCGGGGCGCTTCGGCCGCGGCGCCATCGAAGGCGTGGCTGGCCCGGAATCCGCCAACAACGCCGGCGCCCAGACCTCCTTCATTCCGTTGCTCACGCTGGGCATCCCGCCCAACGCGGTGATGGCCCTGATGGTCGGCGCCATGACCATCCACGGCATCGTCCCCGGCCCGCAGGTCATGACCAAGGTGCCGGACCTGTTCTGGGGCCTGATCGCCAGCATGTGGATCGGCAACCTGATGCTGCTGGTGATCAACCTGCCGCTGGTCGGGCTCTGGGTGAAACTGCTCAACGTGCCCTACCGGCTGCTGTTCGTCGGCATCGTCATCTTCTGCTGCATCGGCGTGTACTCGCTGAACCGGGAGCCGATCGACATCCTCATCCTGACTTTCCTCGCCGTGGTCGGCTACGCGCTGAGCAAGTTCGATTTCGAGCCGGCCCCCCTGACGCTCGGCTTCGTGCTCGGCCGCATGATGGAGGAGAACCTGCGCCAGGCCCTGATCATCTCGCGCGGCAACCTGCTGACCTTCGTCGAGCGGCCGATCAGCGCCTGCCTGCTCGCGGTCGGCGTGGCGCTGCTGGTCATCGCCATCCTGCCGGCGATCCGCCGCGGTCGCGAGGACGCCTTCTCGGAATAGGCTTTCGCGGATCAGGCGAGGGTCAGGTAGTCCATGGACGATAGTACGCCACGCAGGCTGTGAATGATGGCGTCGATTGCCTTGCTCTCGCCGCCGTCGCGATAAGCGGCGTAGACATGGCCGTGGCTGACCGGCGGGTCGGTCTGCAGGATCACCAGCGCGCCATCCCGGATCTGCTGCTCCACCATCTTGTGCGGCAGCACGCCGACCGCAACGCCCGAAGCGATGAGATGCGCCGAGACGGTGACGCTGCTGCACATGTCGATGCGCGCGGGCTCTATTCCCGCCGCCGCGAACCAGTCCTGTGTCTGGCGGTACATCGCCGAGGGCGGCGGGTTGGAGACGATGGGGATGTGCCGGAGATCGGCGGGCCGCACCTTGCCGCTCAGGCCCCACGAGGGCGCCGCCATGAACGAGGTCGGCTGCAGGCCAAGGGGAATCAGCCTGATGCCGTGATGACCGACCGGGTTCACCAGGATGGCGAGATCGAGCTCGTGCCTCGCCATCTCCGGCTCGAGGGCGGCGGTGGTGGCCACGGTGAATTCAGGGCGCAGTGCCGGATAGTCCTCGCGCAGTGCCCGCACCAGCGGAGCGAGGCAGACCATGGACACGCCTTCGGCGACGCCGACGCGAACCACGCCGGCCACCGGTGCCTGGCTCAGCGGCTCGCGGATGCGATCGACCTCGCGCAGCACGGTCTTGGCGCGATCGAGCAGGCCGAGACCGCTGGCGGTGGGCCGGATGCCGCGACCGGCGCGCTCGAAGACCTGCACGCCCAGCGCGTTCTCGAGATCGCGCAGGCGCAGGGAGACCGTGGGTTGGGCCAGATGCAGCTGGCGCGCCGCCGCCTGGACGGAACCGAGCTCCACCGCCCAGAAGAAGGCTTCGAGTTGGGCCAGTGTAAGACGCATTTTCTTTTCCAATATATAGACGTTTAATAATCCAATTAGATTAATTTGCCAAAAGAGATGTAGCTCTCTGGCCGAACACAGTTTTTCAAGTTCTTCGGTCCATGGCTGTCGTGCACTCCACCCGAATTACCCGTATCGACGGCTATGAAGTGTCGTGTCCGCTGCCCGAGCGGATCGGCAATTCGCGCGGCTTCTTCGACAGCCGTGGCGCCCTGCTGGTGTCGGTCACGACCGCCGATGGCGTGACCGGCTGGGGAGAGACCTGGGCGTTTCCGGCCGCCGCCGCGGCGATCATCCGCTCCACCCTGGCGCCGAAGCTGCTGGGCGAGGACGCGAGCGCACCGCGCCGGCTGCACGACCGGATGATGCGGCTGCTGCCCGAACGTCATGGCCTGCCGCTGATGGCGATCAGCGCCCTGGACATCGCGCTGTGGGACGCGGCCGCACGCACGGCGCAGCTGCCGCTGCACGCGCTGCTGGGCGGGGCGCTGCGCGAGCGCGTCTTCGCCTATGTCAGCGGCCCGTTCCTCAAGCCCGGTGCCGATCCCTACAAGGATTACTTCGCCGATCTCGACGGCTACCTGAAGGCCGGGTTCCGCGCGATCAAGCTGCGTCTGGGCACGACACCTTCACGTGATGGCGACATCGCGCGCCGGGTGCGCGAGCGCATCGGTCCCGACATGCCCCTGATGGTCGATCTCAACCAGGGCTTCGCCTTTGGACAGGCAGTCGACCTCGCCCGGCGGCTGGTTGAGTGCGACGTGCGCTGGCTCGAGGAGCCGATGCCGCACGACGACCTGCCTTCATACCGGCGGCTGGCGGAGCAGGTGCCGATCGCGCTGGCCGGCGGCGAATCCCTCTTCGGCCTGGCGGCCTTCCGCGAGGTCGTCGGCACGAACCTGCTGAACTTCGTGCAGCCCGACCTGGCGTTGTGCGGCGGCATCACCGAGGGGCTGAAGATCGCCGCCCTGGCCGAGGCCTTCGGCATCCCGTTCGTGCCGCATGTCTGGGGCACGGCGGTCAATTTCGCCGCCTCGCTGCATATGACCGCGGTGCTGCCCGGGATGAACGGCCAGGAGCTGCCGTGCCCGCTCTTCGAATACGACTACTCCCACAACCCGTTGCGCACCCTGTGCGGCGAAGCGGCCGTCGATGGTGCCGGCACGCTGGCCGTGCCGCAGGGGCCGGGGCTCGGGCTCGATCTCACACCCGACCGATTCAAGTCGATGATCGTCAACCAATGGACCGTGCAATAGCGGTCACAAACATCCAGATCGGAGGAACCCCACCATGCTCTCTCGCAGAACTCTTGCCGCCATGATCCTCTCGGCCGGCGCGCTCGTCGCCCATGATGCTGCCGCGCAGACCAAAGTGCTCAATCTCGGCTATGTCGGCCGGCCGACGGCGCCCGAAGGCATCTCGGTCACCGCCATGGCCGAGGCCGTCAAGCAGCGCACCAACGGACGGGTCGAGATCAAGCTGCATCCCGGCGGCGCGCTCGGCGGCGACCGCGAGGTGATCGAGGGCGTGACACTCGGCACGGTCGAGATGACCGTCGCCTCGACCTCGATCTTTGCCAATTTCGTGCCTGACCTGCAGGTCTTCGACATCCCCTTCCTGTTCCGCGATTTCGATCACGCGATGGGCGTGCTCGAGGGACCGGTCGGCCAGGAGATGATGGCCAAGATCAACGCCCGCGGGATGAAGGGCCTCGCTTTCGGCGGCATCGGCTTCCGCCAGCTGACCAACTCCCGGCGTCCGGTCACCGGGGTCGAGGATGTGCGGGGCCTGAAGATCCGCACCCAGGAGAACCAGATCCATCTCCAGGTCTGGCGCGCGCTGGGCGCCCTGCCCACGCCGATGGCGATCCCGGAGGTCTTCACCGCCCTGCAGCAGGGCGTGGTCGACGGCCAGGAGAACCCGGTCGGCGCCATCATCAACAACAAGTTCGGCCAGGTGCAGAAGTACCTGACCCTCAGCAACCACGCCTTCACGCCGCTCGCCCTGGTCGTCAACCCGGCGGCCTATGCAGCGCTCTCTGCCGGCGATAAGAAGGTCCTCGACGAGGAGGGCCTGAAAGCCATGCGGCGCACCAAGGATGAGGTCGCCAAAGTCGAGAAGACCGGCGTCGACGAGCTTCGCGGCATGGGGCTGCAGGTGGTGGAGAAAGTCGACACCGCCAAGTTCCAGGACATGCTCAAGCCGACCTTCGCCGAGCTGGCCAAGCGCTTCGGCGAGAGCACCATCAACCGCATCAAGGACCACAAGTGAGTGAAGCCAATGGTGCCGTTGCGGTCCTGCTCCGCGTCGAGCAGGCCGTCACCGGCGCCAGCCTCTTCGTGGCGTGCGGCCTGCTGGCCGCCGCCGCGGGGATCGGCTTCTACCAGGTCCTGACCCGCTTCATCCTGTCGGAGCCGGCGACCTGGTCGGAGACGGCCGTTCGACTGCTGCTGATCTGGATGGCCTATCTCGGCCTGTGCGGCGCCATTCGCATCGGCGCGCTGGTCTCCGTCGATATCCTCTATCGCGCCTGCCGGGGCCGCGCCCGCCGCGTCCTGCAGGCGATGATCACCCTGTCCACGCTGGTGCTGCTGGGACTGCTCTTCTGGTTCGGCACGGCGCTGGCCTATCGCGTGCGGTTCCAGGTCCTGGCCGGGCTGGAGATCCCCGTGAGCTGGGGCTACGCCGCGGTTCCCGCCGGCGCGCTGATCTCGATGCTCGCCGTTCTCGCGCATTACTTCGATCCGAAGCGCGAGGAGCTGGAGAACGCCGTCTAGGGGGCCTCCGTCATGACCGCGACCATGCTCATCACGATGTGCGCGCTGCTGATGCTGGCGGTGCCCGTCGCTGTGTCCGTCGGCCTGGCCGCGATCGCCGGCATGACGATCTTCACGCCGCTGCCCCTGATCCTGGTCGGCCAGCAGGCCTTCGCGGCGCTCGACAAGTTCCCGCTCGCCGCCGTGCCGTTCTTCATCCTCGCCGGCAACCTGATGGGCGAGGGCGGCATCTCCGCCCGGCTGGTCGACTTCGCCAAATGCCTGGTCGGCGGCGTGCAGGGCGGCCTCGCCTGCACCTGCATTCTGACCTGCATGATCTTCGCCGCCGTCTCGGGCTCGAGCGTCGCCACGACCTTCGCCATCGGCGCCATCCTGATCCCGGCGATGGTTCGCCACGGCTATCCCGTGCCCTTTGCCGCCTCGCTGCAGGCGACGGCGGCGGAGCTCGGCGTCATCATCCCGCCCTCGATCCCCATGATCCTCTACGGCGTCGCCGCGGAGGTCTCGATCGGTGAGCTGTTTATCGCCGGTTTCGGCCCCGGCCTGCTCATCGGGGCGGCGCTGATGGCATTCGTCTACGTGTGGTGCTGGTTCCGCGGCTACGGCAAGCAGGATGCCGAGGGGCGTCTGCCGCTGCTAGTTGCGACGCGCCGCGCCGGGCTGGCGCTGCTGATGCCGGTGATCATCCTCGGCGGCATCTATGGCGGCGTCTTCACGCCGACCGAAGCCTCGATCGTTGCCGTCGTCTACGCGCTGGTGGTCAGCTGCTTCGTCTACCGCGAACTCGATCTCGCCGGGGTCTACGCCGTGCTCCGCCGCTCGGTGATCTCGTCCTCGGTCATCATGTTCATCATCGCCATGGCCGGGCTGTTCAGCTTCCTGCTGACCCGCGCCGGGATCCCGGCCCAGATCGGCGCCTGGATCATCGGTACCTTCAACGAGGGCTGGGCCTTCCTGCTGGCGGTCAACCTCTTCCTCTTCATCATCGGCATGTTCATCGAGACCTCGGCCTCGATCATCGTGCTGGCGCCGATCCTGGCGCCGGTCGCGGCGCGCTTCGGCATCGACCCCGTGCATTTCGGCATGATCATGGTGGTCAACCTGGCGCTCGGCATGATCACGCCGCCGTTCGGGGTCAACCTCTTCGCGGCCTGCTCGGTGGCCAAGATCTCGCTCGACCGTATCACCCGCTCGCTGACGCATTTCGTGCTGGTCATCCTGGCCTGCCTGATGATCATCACCTACGTGCCGGCGATCTCGCTGACGCTGCGGGACTGGTTCTACTGACGGGGCCAGCCTCTCCGCGGCACGGGCTTTGCTAGTTTCGGCAGACGATGCTCGGGATCTCCCGCCGCCACGCTCACTTCGTCTTCGCCGTCATCCAGTCGGGCATGACTTCGCTGATCGCCGCCGGCATCGCGAGCTACCCATTGATGGGGAGCGGCCCGTTTTTTCGGCACTGGCTGGTCTCTTGGCTCGTCGCGTGGGCGATCATGTTGCCGATCGTCCTGCTGGCGGCACCGTTCATCCGGGCCCTGGTGAATGCCCTGACGCGCGACGGATAAGCCCCGTCGAGTCGCCTTGGTGGCGCCGATCGGCTAGTCTCCGGCGATAAGCGGCCGATAAATAAAACGGCCGATCCAGGGAGAACCACCATGACGCTCAGGCAGGTCCTGCTTTCGACGGTCGCGGCCCTCGGGGCCGCGTGTCTATCCGGTGTGCTTCTGACCGTGGCGCCAACGAGCGCGCAGCAGACAGCCGCCGCGCCGGCCATCGACGGCGACGACATCGGCGGCATGGTGCGCGGCGCGGGCGGTCCCGAGGCCGGCGTCTGGGTCATCGCCGAGACGACCGACCTGCCGACCCGCTACATCAAGAGCGTCGTCACCGACGACCAGGGCCGCTACGTCATCCCCGACCTGCCGGTGGCCAACTACAGGGTCTGGGTGCGCGGCTACGGCCTCGTCGACTCACCGAAGCTGCACGCCAAGCCGGGGCAGGTGGTCAACCACACGGCGGTCCCGGCGCCTAACGAGGCGGCGGCGGCGCATTACTACCCGGCGATCTACTGGTACACGATGATGAAGATTCCGCCGGCCTCGGAGTTCGGCGGCCACGGCGAGATCCCGAAGGACGTCACCCAGGACAGGTGGCGCCAGCGCATGAACAACGTCGACTGCGTCGGCTGTCATCAGCTCGGGCAGCTGTCGACGCGCACCGTCCCGGCGCAGTTCGGCTCGTTCGAGTCCGGTGCCGAGGCATGGCAGCGCCGATTGCAGGCCGGCCAGTCCGGCGAGAGCATGACCAACCGCATCGCCGGCGAGCTCGGCGGCGTGCCCTACAAGTATTTCGGCGAGTGGACCGACCGCGTCGCCAGGGGCGAGACGCCGAAGAACAAGCCGCCGCGCCCGCAGGGCGAGGAGCGCAACGTCGTGGTCACGGCCTGGGAGTGGTCGACGCCCGACAAGTACCTGCATGACCTGATCTCGTCGGACCGACGCAAGCCCACGGTCAACGCCTATGGGCCGCTTTTCGGCTCGCCCGAGTATTCGACCGACAACATGCCGATCCTCAATCCGAAGACGCACGAGGTGTCGTTCTTCAAGATGCCGGTGGCCGACCCGAACATGCCGCTGTCGCTCGGGCCGGGCCACGCCGGCACCGTCGAGCCGCTGCAGGCTTCGGCCTACTGGGGAGAGAAGCAGCTCTGGGACACGCGCGCCAACAACCACAACTCGATGTTCGACGGCCAGGGACGGCTGTGGCTCGCCGCCACGATCCGTGGCATGAACAATCCGGACTGGTGCAAGAAGAGCTCGTCGCATCCTTCGGCCCAGGTCTTCCCGCTCGAGCGCTCCTCGCGCCAGGTGGCGCTGCTCGATCCCAAGACGATGAAGTACTCCTTCATCGACACCTGCTTCGGCACGCACCACCCGCAGTTCGGCTACGACGCCGACAACACGCTCTGGCTCTCGGGCTCCGGCCAGGTCGCCGGCTGGGTGAACACCAGGATCTGGGACGAGACCCAGGACGCGCAGAAGGCGGTGGGCTGGGCGCCCTTCGTGCTCGACCTCAACGGCAACGGCAGGCTCGACGAATTCACCGAGCCCGGCCGGCCCGAGTCGGGCAAGGACATGCGATTCAACCCCGGCTCCGGCCCCTACGCGGTGATGCCGCATCCGGCCGACGGCTCGATCTGGTACACCGCGGGCGTGTTCGGCGGACAGCCCGGCTTCCTGCGCTACGACCCGAAGACGAAGCTCAGCGAGTTCTACCGTGTGCCGGCGGAGGCGATCGGCCTGCGCGGCGGTGACATCGATAGGCATGGCGTGCTCTGGGGCTCGGGCTCCAACGGCAGCCTGATCAGCTTCGACCGCAGCAAGTGCAAGGCGCCGCTCAGCGGGCCGCAGGCCACCGGCAACCACTGCCCGGAGGGCTTCGCCATGCACCGCTATCCCGGCCCGGGTTTCGAGGGCTTCGAGAAGGACAGCGCCGAGGCGAGCTACTACACCTGGGTCGACCACCACAACACGCTCGGCCTGGGCGAGAACGTGCCGATCTCCACGGCCAACCTGCAGGACGGCTTCGTCGGCCTGAAGAACGGCCGCATGATCCTGATGCGCGTGCCGTACCCGATGGGCTTCTACGCCAAGGGCCTCGACGGGCGCATCGACGATCCCAACGCCGGCTGGAAGGGCAGGGGCCTGTGGAGCGCCAGCGGCGACCGCACGCCCTGGCTCAACGAACTCGGCAAGGGCGCCCGGCCGTTGGCGGTGCAGATCCAGGTGCGCCCCAACCCGCTGGCGAAGTAGCGCAACTAACCCTCTCCGCCCGTCTGCGGGGGGAGAGGGTGGCGAGCGGCAGCGAGCCGGGTGAGGTGGGTCTTGTGGCAACACCTCCTCACCCTCCCAACGCTATCGCGTTGGGCCCCTCCCTCTCCCCCGCTTCGCGGCGGAGAGGGGCTTCAGTAGCGAGCGGTTGTGCCCCAGACCTGCTATCCTCTCCGAAACGCCCGGTCTCAAGGCAACGGGCAGCTGGGAGGAGCGGCATGCGTAAGGTTCTTACGGTCGTCGCGTTATTGATGGCCGCCGGGCTCGCGCCCGCGGCGGCGCAGGATTATCCCAACCGGCCGGTGCGCTTCGTCGTCGGCTACGCCGCCGGCGGCGGGCTCGACGCGCTCGCCCGCATCGTCGCCGACCGTCTCGCCAGGCCTCTCGGCCAGCGGGTCAATGTCGAGAACCGGGCGGGGGGCGGCGGCAATCTTGCCACCGAGGCCGTGGCCACGGCGGCGCCCGACGGCTACACCATGCTCTTTCACGATACGGCGATGATGATCGCACCGGCGGCCTACGCCAAGCTGGCCTGGGACCCGGTGAAGAGCTTCGCCCCGGTGTCGCAGATCTGCATCGTAACCCTGATGCTGGTCGGCGCACCCGAGCTGCCAGCGAACAACATGGCCGAGCTGATCGCGCTGCTGCGTGCCAACCCGGACAAGTACAGCTACGCCATCCCCGGCATCGGCACGGTGCACCACCTGGCCGGCGAGATGTTCGCGCGCCTTGCCCAGGTGAAGATCACCAGCGTGCCCTACCGCGGGGCAGCACCCGCGCTCACCGACCTGATGGGCGGGCACATTCCCCTCGCCATGGCCAGCGCCGCCGCGGCGCTGCCGCACGGCCGGGCGGGCAAGCTCAAGATGATCGGCGTCACCAGCGCGGGGCGCTCGCCCAGCGCGCCCGACATCCCGGCCTTCGCCGAGGTGCTGCCCGGCCTCGACGCCAGCCCGACCATCTTCGTCGTGGCGCCCGCCGGCACGCCGGCCCCGATCGTTACGCGCATGGAGCAGGCGCTCAAATCGGTGCTCGGCGAGAAAGAGGTGCAGGACCTCTACGCTGCGCAGGGCGCGGTGGTCACGCCTTCGACGCCGGCCGAGCTCGGCCGCACCATCGCCGACGGTGTCGCGAAATGGTCGCAGGTCGCGCGCGAGGCGGGCGTTAAGCTCGACTAAGCGAAATCATCCCTGACTTCGTCAGTCTGCTCTTCCGCGTCCGCGGTCGCCTTCAACTCCCCAGGATCGACAGGGATCATTTCGCTCGAGATTACGCCGTTGGCCCGGAGCGGCAGGCTGAGATACGTCGCGATCCGCCGGTAGGCTGGGAACGACAAGCCCTCCAGCAGTTCCTCGTCGGTCTCCACCAGATAGCGCCCCGCCGGCTGTACACTCTCCATCCCGCTCAGCTTGAAGGGGCGTGGGAAGGTCATCGTTCGACTCGTTGTCCGGCTGGTCATTGGAAATCCTTTGTTTCTTGGCGCTGTTACGCCCGCTCAGGGACGAAACAGGGCGTAGAGCAGTGTGGCGATGACTAGCAGCAGAGGAATCACGACGGGCGGCTCGCGCCAGGGATTGCCGGCGGGACGTTTCGTCTCTGTGGCTGTGGCAGGCTCGAGGTTCTGCATGGGGCTCTCCGGGGCGTAATCGGGTGTGCCGGCGCGAGCCGGCGGGATTTTTCTTGGTAGATCGCGTATGAGCGCAGTGGCTATGAAGATTTCATAAATTAAAACATGTCTTGTTACGATAAATGAGCGTATCAATGTAAATAATAATCCGTCCTCTTAATTTAAGACGGTTGATCGATTATTTAACTTTATTTATCAGGAGGCTTTTATGACCAGGCGGAGAAACCCGCGGACCTGCTCGGCCCAGTGGATCGAGCGCAAGCCGCAGCTGATCCAGTAAGGGGATCGGCCTGTGGTCGTGACGCTAAGCAGCGTCTCCGCGCATATCCCGATCTTGCGGAGATGACGCTCTTGTTGTCGATCCTGTCGCCGCCCTGGATCGTCAGGCCGGTGCTATCCCGGGAGGGAACCGACATGGCCAAGGGCCAGAAGAGAAGCAACCGCGAGGTCAGGAAGCCCAAGGCCGCCGAGACGAAGGCGGCTGCTACCACCGCCTTGATGTTTCAGGCAGCCAGGTCCAGGCCGCGCTGATCCCGATCGACTCCGGAACCCGACCGGTCCTAGCACGCCGGGGGAGAGCACTACCGGGTGGGACCATGTTCGTCCCACTCGGTCGAGTGACTGAAGAAAACGCCTCGCTCACCCACCCCGCGGCAATATGCCGCTAAAGGAATTGCCATGTCCGCCAAGGAACTGAGATTCGGCGCCGATGCGCGCCAGCGCATGCAGCGCGGCGTCGACACGCTGGCCAATGCCGTGCGGGTCACGCTCGGTCCCAAGGGCCGCAACGTCGTGCTCAACAAGGCCTTCGGCGCGCCGCGCATCACCAAGGACGGCGTGACCGTCGCCAGGGAGATCGATCTTTCCGACCGCTTCGAGAACATGGGTGCGCAGATGATGCGCGAAGTCGCGACACGGACCAACGATCTCGCCGGCGACGGGACAACCACGGCGATCGTGCTCGCCCAGGCGATCATCCGCGAAGGCACGAAGGCGGTGGCTGCCGGCCTCAATCCCATGGATCTGAAGCGCGGCATCGACATGGCTGTGGAGGCAGTCGTTTCGGAGATCCGGCGCCGCGCCAAGAGGATCACCACCAATGACGAGATTGCCCGAGTCGCCACGAGCTCGGCGAACGGCGACAGGGAAATCGGTCAGATGATGGCCCAGGCCATGGCCAAAGTCGGTAACGACGGGGTGATCACCGTCGAGGAGGCCAAGAGCCTCGAGACCGGGCTCGAGATTGTCGAGGGCATGCGCTTCGATCGCGGCTACCTGTCGCCCTATTTCGTGACCAATGCCGAGAAGATGACCGTCGAGCTCGAGAATCCCGCCATCCTGCTGCACGAGGACAAGCTCTCCGGCCTGCAGGGTTTCCTGCCGCTGCTCGAGGCGGTGGTCAAGGCCGGCCGGCCGCTGCTGATCATCGCCGAGGAGGTCGAGGGCGAGACGCTGACCACTCTGGTGGTCAACAAGCTGCGCGGCACGCTCAAGGTCGCGGCGGTCAAGGCCCCGGGCTTCGGCGACCGCCGCAAGGACATGCTGGCGGACATTGCGGCCCTCACCGGCGGCGAGATCATCACCAAGGAGCTGGGCACGAAGATCGAGAACGTCACCCTCGCCATGCTCGGCGGCGCCAAGCGCGTACTGATAACCCGTGAAGCTACGACCATCATCGACGGGGCCGGCAAGAAGAGCACGATCAAGGACCGCGTGGCGCTGATCCGCAAGCAGATCGAAGATGTCACCTCGGACTACGATCTGGAAAAGCTCCGCGAACGCCTGGGTCGCCTCGCTGGCGGCGTCGCGATCATCTCGGTCGGCGGCGCTACCGAGGTCGAGATCAAGGAGCGCAAGGACCGTGTCGACGATGCCCTGCACGCGACCCGTGCGGCGGTCGAGGAGGGTATCGTCCCGGGCGGCGGCGTCACCCTGCTCTATGCGGCCCGCGTGCTAGACAAGCTGCTGCCGATAGACCGCGATCGCGCGGCCGGGATCGCCATCCTGCGCAAGGCGCTGTTCGCGCCGGTGCGACAGATCGCCGACAATTCCGGGGAGGATGGCGTGGTGGTGGCCGGAAGCCTGCAGGAATCGCGCGATATCAACCGGGGCTTCGACGCCCAGGCGGGCGAGTACGTCGACATGATCGAGGCCGGCATCATCGACCCGGCCAAAGTCGTGCGCGTCGCCCTACAGGACGCCGCCTCCGTGGCGGGCCTGCTCCTGACCACCGAGACCATGGTAGCGATCCGCCAGGATGACGAGCCGGGTGGGGGCGACGCCGACGGACCCGCGGGTCAGGCCCGGGGTTGACTAGCGGGACTGGTACTCAGAATCGGTGCGACAGCCGCACGCCGATATTGTCGAGGCCTTCGTTCTTGTCGGCGAGGAAGCCGTTGGAGACATGCTCGAAGTAGAGCGAGACGCGGTTCTTCTCGGTGACCTGCCAGCCGAGCTCGATCGGCACGTGGAAGAGGACGCGCGAGCCCAGGGCCTTCTCCTTCGGGCTGCCGTTGGTGCTGCCGTCGTGGATGGCGGCGCCGAGGCCGGCGCCGACGAAGAACACCGGGCCGGACCATTCCCATTTGGCGTCGGCGTAGATGTAGCTCGTACCGTCCTGGGTCGTCAGGCTCGCCCCCACGGCCGGGCGGATCTTGCCGCTGAGCAGGTCGTAGGAGGGCGTGAACACCAGCTCGCCGTTGAAGGTCGTGCCGTCCTCCACGCCCCGCGCCGCCCAGAGATCGATGTCATGGGCCAGCACGCCGCCGCGCACCTCGTAGACGATGCCCTGCTGCTGCGCCTGGGCAGAGCCGGCAGCCAGAACGAGAAAGAGAGCGAAAGCGAGCGCGAGCGCACGACGCATGGTATGCCCCTGATTAAAAACCGGTCGTCAGGGTAGTGCATGGCGGTTGGGCTTAGCTCTACCTCTTTCGGGTAGGCTCCCTTTCGTCATGCCGGCGAAGGCCGGCATCCAGCCTCATAAGAAATGTGCGCGCGGAGCGCGCCACTTCATGCTGGACCCCGGACTATCGCCCGCTACGCGGGCTCATCCGGGGTGACGAGCTGCGCCTTAGAGGATCGACTTCCCGCGCACGTCCTGGGCGCGGTCGATGCGGATCAGCACGCCGATGCCGGTATCGGCGCCGTCATGCGTCTGCTCGCGGGGTGAGAGTTTCGCGAAGATGGCGTCGCGCACCGGGCCGCTCTCGTGCAGCTCGACCGTGCCGTAGAAGCGCAGGAAGCCGGAGTCCACCAGGCCGTCGCGCTGCGCCTTGAAGTTGGCGTACATCACCACGACGCGCTTGTCGTGGCCGACATTCTCCAGCGCCTTGCGCTTGGAGCGCTCCCAGTAGGCCAGATGCTGGTCGTCGTAGACGACCAGGCTGCCCTTGGGGCTGATGTTCGGGCCGTCGGCGCCGGCCGTGCCGACCAGGCACGGATAACCGTCCGTCCAGGCGTTGGTGATCAGCGTCTTGATCGTCTCGCTCAAGGCCATCGTGGCGTCCCCCCGCGTTGCTGGGGCGCACGCTCGCGGATTGCCGCGCCCGCGTCAACCGGTCTCTCGCTCAGAAACGCTGCCGCGAATTCTGCGAATTCGCTTTTGCGCGGCACGCGCTGCCGAAGACGGCAGCGCTGCTCACCAATGGACCATCGGCAGGCCGGCCACCGGCGAGCGGAAGTAAGGGATCCGCGTTCCCCGCAGGCTGCCAACATAGACGGTCCTGAGATCGGGCCCGCCGAAGGTCACGCTGGCGAACCACGGGGCGATGGTGCCGCCGCAGGCCAGCATGTGCTGCGGTGTCGCCTCGTCGCGGGCAAAGGCCGCCATCAGCGCCCGGCCGGCCTCGCTGCCGCGGTCGTCGTCGAGGACGATGCGCAGCTCGCCGTCCGGCGTGATGGCGAAGACGCGGTCGACCATCACATGCGTGCCCCAGAGATTGCCGTGGGCGTCGAAGGCGATGCCGTCGATGAAGGCGCCGTGATCCGACGGGCCGAAGGTCTCGCGGCCGGTCAGGCTGCCGTCCGGCTGCACCCGCAGGCGCGTGACCCGGCAGCCGCAGGTCTCGACCACGTAGAGCCACTCCTCCCTCGCGTCGAAGCGGATCTCGTTGGTGAACTGGAAGCCGTCGGCGACGATACGCAGCGTGCCCTTGTCGTAGATCGCGATGAAACCGTCGGCGATCTTGGGGCTGATCGCCTTCATCCAGTTCTTGATGCGCGTCGACACGGTGAGCCACAGCCGGTCCCGGCTGTCGCGCAGCACGAAATTGACCTTGCCGATCGGCTCGCCGTCGATCGTGTCGACCAGCACGCGCGTCTCGCCGCTGCGGGTCATCAGCTCCAGCCGGTCGGTGCCGAAATTGGAGATGACGATGTCGCCGTTGCGCGCGAAGGCGAGGCCGTTGGGCAGCGTGCCGGTGACGAAGCGCGTCTCCTCGTCGGCGGCGGTGGCGAAACCGGTCTCGGCGCGCTGGGTGATCAGCGCCTGCGTGCCGTCGGGGCGGATATGCACGACCCCGCCGCGGGCGTCGGCCGACCATAAGGACCCGTCACGCTCCGCCAGGATGCATTCCGGCCGTTGCAGGTCGTGGCCGGTATAGGAGATGTCGCCGGGCGAGACGATGAAGCCGTCGATGAGGTTCATGCCCCATTATAGGCACGACAGTCGTTGTGCATGCACCGGGGATGAAGGCGTTTCTGCGCCTAGGGCGCCCATCCGCGCTCGCGATAATATCGGGCAGCCCCCGGGTGGAGAGGGGCTCGCCCGTTGATATCGGCCATGGCATCGACCGACAGCATCGCGAACAACGGGTGGAGGCGCCGGAAATCCTCGAAATTATCGAATACGGCCCGGGTGATCGCGTAGGCCCGGGCGTCCGAAAGCCGCGTCGTGGTGACGATCACGGCGCGTACTCCCAAAGTCTGCACGTCGAGCGGATTGCTGGCATAGGTGCCGCCGCCGATCACCGTGCGTTCGTATTCCGGGTGTTGCATGAGCATCGCATCGATCGGCGGGCCGCTCACCTCCACCAGAACGCCGCGGCACATGGCGACCACGTCCTGGATCAGGCCGTAGGGATGGCCGACCGAGTAGACGATGGCGTCGAGCTCATTGGCACACAGGGCACGGTGCTGCTCGGCGGCCGAAAGCTCGCGCACCGCAGCGAAATCCTTCCGGCCTACGCCCAGAGCGGCCAGGATGCGCGCCATGCTGATCTGCTCACCCGAGCCGGGGCTGCCCATGTTGATCCGCGTGCCGCGCAGCTCGGCGGCGCTGCGGATGCCAAGCTCGCGCCGCGCCACGAGCGTGAACGCCTCGGCATGGCCCGTGAACAGGACACGCAGGCTGCCGGCCGGCCCGCTGAGGGCGAAGGGCCCCTGGCCCGCCACCGCATCGGCCAGGACGTCCGACTGCACGATGCCGATATCGGCGCGGCCATCACGCAGCGCTTCGATGTTTGCGACCGGCCCGGGGGAGGGCATGGCCACACAGCCGCGCCCGTCACGCGGCATGTCGAGATTGAAGAGCCGGCAGATCGATCCGCCCAGCGGGTAGTAGGTGCCGCTCGGGCTGCCGGTGCCGATCGTCACATCCGGCGGGTCGATGACCAGCGTGCAGGCGATCAGCGCCATGGCCAGGCCACCGCTGCAGGCACCGAGCGCGAGCCGGCGCCGCCAGGCGCTGCGGCGGTTTTCAGGTCGCGAGTGCATATTCGAGGATCTCCCCCTGTTGCTCGATCAGGCCTTTAACCCAGCGCCCATCACGGTCGTAGAACAGGCTGCCGGCATAGTGCGGCGTGATGATCCGATAGCGGCTTGCCGTCACCGCCCCCTGGGGCGTATCGACCGGCTCTTCGCCGAGAGGCTTGGCCACGAGCCCGACCTCGCCGCCATGCTGGACATCGATCAGCCGGCTTTCGTGCACCAGCCGGTGGTCCCACAGCGTGTTCGAGGTCAGGAGGTGCGCCGAAGCGAGATAGGGGCCGTCTTCGCCGAGAATGCGAAAGCCGTCTCCGGCCGCATGGCCCGAAACCCGCAGGAGCGTGCCGTTATCGTCCGTCGTGCTTGTGACCGATACCAGGCGGCCGGACTGCCACACTTCTTCGGCGTCGTGCTTGAAGCGGAAGGCGGTGAAGAACAGGACCTTGACCGTGAGATCGATGCGGGTCGCGACCGTGAGGCGGTCGTCGTCCCGCTTGAACCTGATGCTGTGGGTGCCCGCCGGCGAGCCGCGGTGCAGCGCGCGAAAATCTATGTCGGGCGAAGCCGCGCCATGGGCCGGGCCGGGACGGAAGACACCGAGCAGCGGTGTCGCGGCGGCTGCCGTAACCAGTCCGAGCAGGCGCCGGCGGTTCACTGGACGAGCGTCTCTGGCGGCGCCCGTCCGTGAATCCGCATCGGTGCTAGCTGCGCTTGCTGGAAAAGGTCAGCAGGCCGCCGCCGACCATCATGGCGATGCCGACGATGATGTACCACATGGTGTTGTCGGTGAAACGCCCGGTCAGGGTGTTGGAGATCTGATCGACCGGGGCTTGCGAGAAGTGATAGCCGAAGCCCAGAAGGACGGCGCCGAGGATCAGGACGGCGATGCCGAGAATACCTGTATTCATTTTGCTCTCCTTGCGATGGCGGTGGTTAGCGGACGACCAGGTCGTTCCTGACCGAACGCACACCCTGGACCTTGCTGGCGAGCGCCCCGGCGCGCGATGCGTTGTCATACGAGTCGACGAAGCCGCTGAGCTGGACGACGCTCTGCAGAGTCTCGACGCTGACCTGGAACTTCTTCAGCGACGGGTCCTGGACGATCTGCGCGATGACTTTGGCGGTGATCGCCGTGTCGTCGACGTACTCACCCGGCGTCTCGCGGCCCGAGATGGCGTCGCAGGCGCCGAGGGAGAGCGCCAGCAGGAGAGTGGCGGCCAGATTTCTGAAGCGATGCTCTTGTTTCATGATGGAGTTCCCTTTGTGTTTGGTTGCCGTATGGATGGCTGTGCTCACTTCCACGCCGGCTTGCCGAGATTGACCTGGTCCTCCTTGGTCAGCGCGCCCGTGGCGCCGCCGACAGCGCCGCCGATCAGCGCTCCGGTGACCGGATCGCCGAGCAGGAGGCCGCCGACGGCGCCCACGCCGGCGCCGATGCCGGCACCGGTGATGGCGCGGTCCGAGGTGCTCGAGCCGCAGGCGCTCAGGGCGAGAACCGAGACGGCGGCGGCGAGGACAAGCGGGATGAATTTCATGGTCGTATCTCCAGATGAAGCGGTGTGAGTCGCGCCGTGGCGGATGCCGGCGGCGCCGTGTTTCCGGTCGGAGCGCCGCGATTGCGGCGCCCATCGGTGATCGTATTCAAGGGTCGTGAGCGAGCAGGTCGGTTTCGTGGCACGGCGCGATCCCCTGATCTTCGCCCGGCGACCTCGCGTCCCGGAGGTCGTTGCTCGCCTGTCTTCCGATGTGGGCACGAAACCAAGCTGTGCAATAGGTGATAGTAATACTAGAAATTAATATTTCTCCGGAATCACCATTATTCTCTTTGTTTATATGGCTTAAAAGTATTCGTAGAATTTTTAAAATAAAACTTCTTGTTTTATTTACCGGCCAAGCTTACCTTCATCGGTGGGAGAGCCAGAGCATTCACGATCTCCGCTAGCGGCTTCGGCCACTACGCGCCCTCGTGCCTTCAGCTGGCGGCTTTCAATCAATCTTTCGATTGCTAGACGAAACGCCTTCACTCGGGGCGTTTTCAGCGGACGAGCCGTGCCTGCACGCGTCCGTGCGATCAAACCTCTCCGATAAAGGCGTCCAAAAATGACCAATACCCTTGCCGTCACCCTGCTGAGCAGTTGCGCCCTCCTGCTCGGCGCCTGCACCACCGATCTCGACAGGTCGCAGGCAGCGCCGCCGCCGACCGGCAGCGACTTCACCCGCGCTCTCAGCAATCACTACCGCGCGATGGGGCCCAACCAGTGGGATACCCAGCGCGACTTCTCGGGCTCCGAGCATTTTTCCCGCAAGGCTCTGGCCTCCGGCCGCGGCGAAGCGGTTCAGCCTGACAACGTGATCCATAACGATCCCGTCCGGCTCGAGACCGAACTGGTCGCGGCGCGCGCCCGTCTGGTCGCCGCCCTGAACGGCGGCGCCTCGACGCGCACGCCGAGCTCCGCCGCGCGCGCCCAGGCGGCGTTCGACTGCTGGAACGACGAGGCCTCCGACCCCTATCTGGCCGGCACGCCCGTGAACCCGGCTACCGGCGAACCGTGGGTGGCCGCCAAGGTCCAGAACTGCCGCGACAGCTACTACTCGGCGATGACCGAAGTCGATGCCCGCCCGGCGCTTGCCGCAGCCCCGGCCCCCGTCGCGCCCATGGCCGCCGCCCCGGTTCCCGCGGCTGCCCCGGCACCGCGCCAGCAGGCGTACATCACCTTCTTCGACTTCGACCAGTCGACGATCACACCCGAAGGAGAGGCCGTGCTCCGCGCTGTCAGCGACAACATCCGCCAGGGCGGCGCCGCGGATGTCACGGTGACCGGCAACACCGATCGCTCCGGCACCGACGGCTACAACGTGGCCCTCTCGCAGCGTCGGGCTGACGCGGTGAAGGCGGTCCTGGTGCGCAACGGCGTGTCTCCCAGGGTGATCGTCTCGGTCGCCCGGGGTGAAACCCAGCCGCTGGTTCCGACCGCCGACGGCATGCGTGAGCCGCAGAACCGGAACGTCGCCGTCGTCATCAAGTAACACGGCAGAACGGCGACAGAGGCGGGCGCGCTTCAAACCGGAGCGCGCCCGTTTTCCATCCATCGCACCATGAAGGGATGCAGACAATGGCTTCCAGAACGATCTACGACCTGACCCGACCCACTTCGTGGGCCGCCGCGGCGCCCCGCGTGAAGGGTTCCGGACTCTGGGCGGGCAGGCATCACGGGTGGGAGGTGGCCGGCTACATGCTCGCCGCCCTGATCGGCCTGGCTCTCGTGCCGGCGCTGTTTATCACCTTCGACCACACCGTCGTTATCCGGTGGTCCAACGAGATCTTCGACCTGGTGAGCGTCCGATAATGCGGCCACGTGGCGCCGGGTGACGCTCGACGCCGCGCGATTGTGCGACCCGGCGGGTGCCTGGCTCTTTTGATGCTGCGAGGGCTTGTCGTGCCGGGCGGCGTGATCTAAGCCAGTCGGCGGGAAGAGGGGGATTCATGGGGACGATGGCGCCACGCTGGCAGACGCCGATCTGGGACCAGCGCCTGCTGGAGCTGGCCCGGCACGTGTCGAACTGGTCGAAGGACCCCAGCACCAAGGTCGGTGCCGTGGTCGCGGGCGTGGACAAGACGCATATCGCCTTCGGCTACAACGGCTTCCCGCCCCGCATCGCCGACGATGGCCGGCTCCAGGAGCGCGACCGGAAATACAAGCTGATCATCCATGCCGAGGAGAACGCGCTGGCCAACGCCCATTTCGACGTGCGCGGCGCCACGCTCTACGCCACGCATTTCCCCTGCACCAACTGCTCGAAGACGATCATCGCCCGCGGCATCCACTACGTCGCCGCGCCGACGCCGGGCGCCGACTACCTGGCGCGCTGGGGCGCCGCCGTCGAGGAATCGAAAGCCATGTTCGCCGAGGCTCAGGTCGAGGTGATCTGGCTGTAGACGCCGCGCCTTTTGCACCCGCCCCCCAATCGGCTATTCTCTCCGCTGAGCGGCCGATAAATAAGCCGGCGCGCCACAAGATGGGGAGGCAGGCCATGCGGAACGGGATGCGGATCGCGGCGGGTGCAGCGCTCGCGCTGGGGCTCAGCCTGGGAGCGGCGACGGCCCAGGACTATCCCAACAAGCCGGTGCGCATCATGATCCCGACGGCGCCCGGCGGCATGGCCGACATCGTCGGCCGCACCTTCGGCCAGAAGCTCACCGAGAAGACGCAGCAGCCGGCCGTGGTCGAGAACCGCACCGGGGCGGGCGGCATCCTCGCCGCCGACTTCGTCGCCAAGGCGCCGCCCGACGGCTACACGCTCTATATCGGCTTCCACGCCACCAACTCGATCCTGCCGACCCTCGATCCCAAGCTGCCCTATGACGCGGCGAAGGATTTCGCCCCGGTCATCCATCTCGTCAGCCTGCCCAACGTCCTCGTGGTCAACCCGAAGGTCGAGGCGAAGACGGTGCGCGAGCTGGTGGCACTGGCCAAGGCGAAACCCGGCACGCTGAGCTTCGCCTCGCAGGGCATCGGCAGCAGCGGCCACATCGCCGGCGAGCAGTTCCGCCTGCTCACCCAGACCGATCTCGTGCACGTGCCCTATAGGGGCGCGGCGCCGGCCCTGCAGGACCTGATCGCCGGCCACGTGCCGTTGATGTTCGACATCGTTCCCTTCGCCCTGCAGCACATCAGGGAGGGCAACGCCCGCGGTCTCGCCGTCGCGGCGCCGGCGCGCCTTGCCGTGCTGCCCGAGCTGCCGACCATGGCCGAGGCCGGCTTCCCGGAGGTGCAGGGCGGGGCGTGGTTCGCGCTTTTTGCTCCGGCGAAGACGCCCCCCGCCATCGTCAGCTGGCTCAACGCCACGGCCAAGGAGGCGTTCAACGCCGCCGACGTGCGCCAGCGCCTCGAGCCGCGCGGCGTGGTTCTCGAGCTCGGCTCGCCCGAGCAGCTCGGCGCCCATGTCGCGCAGGACACCGAACGCTGGGCGAAGGTGATCAAAAGCGCGGGCATCAAGCTCGAATAGCGCGAGGCGCGCCGCCCGATTTTTTCGCCCGGCTCTTGCAGCCGGCGCCGGGCGAACCATATTACATAGTACGAAATGTCTGGAAATCAACAACCGGACAATCGTGAACGTGAAAAAATTAAACTATTGATTTATAAGTATAATGATAGGCTTCTGCCTTGCCTGACCAGACAAACTATCCGATGATTCCGGTGCGCCGAATCAGGTTTTCTCGCGCGGGTTCAAAGGCCTGGCGGCTGAATTCCGCGGCGGCAAGCCGCCACGGCATTGTTATCGCTGTGTTATGAAGGCAGACCATGAGTGAATCTCGAATCAGCGACCTGCGCAGCGTCGCCCTCAATGTCCCCGATCTGAGCAAGGCCGAGGCGTTCTACACAATCAACTGGCTGCTCGAGGTAGTGGCGCGCGAGAAGGACGCGCTCTACCTGCGGGGCACCGGTGCTGACCACCACCTGCTGACGCTGCACCGGGCTGAGACGCCGGCGCTGCGCCATGTCACCTTCCGCGCGCGCTCGGCCGCGGCGCTCAGCACGATCGCCAGCGACGCGGTTGCTGCCGGAGGCCGCGTAGTCTCGCCGCTCGCCAGTTCCGACGATCCGGCCGGCGGTCAGGCGCTCACCGTCGCCGATCCGCAGGGGCGGATCTTGCGCTTCGTCCACGGCGACAGCCTGCACAAGGATGCGGGCGAGACCCGCGACCGGCCGATCCGCCTCTCGCATGTCGTGCTCAACAGCAAGGCGGTGGACGGCGAACGCGGCTTCTTCGAGCGGGTGATGGGGCTGACGCTCTCCGACCGCACGCGCATCATGGCCTTCCTGCGCTGCAACTCCGATCATCATTGCATCGCGCTGGCCGATGGCGAGGGGCCGAGCCTCAACCACATCGCCTTCCTGATGCGCGATCTCGACGGCGTGATGCGCGGCGGTGGCCGCCTCGCCGAGGGCGGCTATCCCATCGTCTGGGGTCCCGGGCGCCACGGGCCGGGCAACAACCTGTTCAACTACTTCGTCGACCCGTTCGGCTTCGCCATCGAGTACACGGCCGAGGTGCAGCAGGTCGACGACAGCTACAGGACCGGCGGGCCCGAGGACTGGAAATGGCCGCCCGGCCGCATCGACCACTGGGGCATCTCCCAGCCGCCGTCGGCGAAGCTGAAAGAGGCGCAGAAGGCGATTTTTTTCGCGAAGGTTTAGTTGATGCCGCTTTCCTTCCGTCATGCCGGCGAAGGCCGGCATCCAGCCAGCGCGACGTGCAACGTCGCGCGATGTGCCGGCAGCACAATCGTTTCGATTGTGCGAGAGGCGTTCTAGCGAAGACTGGACCCCGGCCTTCGCCGGGGTGACGATGTGAAATGACCTTCGACGTCGCCATCATCGGGTTCGGTCCGACCGGAGCCGCCGCCGCCGGCCTGCTCGGCCTCGCCGGGCGGCGTGTCTTCGTCGCCGACAGGGCGCGCGAGGTCTACGACAAGCCGCGCGCCTTCGCGCTCGATCACGAGATCATGCGGCTCTTCCAGCAGCTCGGCCTGGCCGAGACGATCGAGCCCTTCACCGCGCCGTTCACCGCCTCCGAGTACTACGGCGTCGACCAGCAGCTGATCAAACGGCTGGACATGGTGCCGCCGCCCTATCCGCTGGGCTACACGCCCAACCTGGTGTTCCGCCAGCCGCCGGTCGAGGCGGCGCTGCGCGAGCGGGTTTCGGCGCTGCCTGGCGTCGAGGTGGCGCTGGGCGCGGAGGTCACCGATATCGCGCAGGATGCCGAGGGCGTCACGCTCACTCTCGCCGGCGGCCGTACCGTGCGCGCGAAATACGCCATCGCCGCCGACGGCGCCTCGAGCCCGACGCGCGAGCGGCTGGGCCTGGCGCTCGACGATCTGCAGTTCGACGAGCCGTGGCTGGTGGTCGACGTGCGGGTCAAGCAGCACGGGCTGGCGCGGCTGCCGGATGTCAGCATCCAGTACTGCGACCCGCGCCGGCCCTGCACCTATCTGGTGGGCGTGGGCGAGCACCGGCGCTGGGAGATCTCGCTGCTGCCGGGCGAGGACCCGCAGGCCGTGACCCGCGACGCGGCCATGTGGCGGCTGCTCTCGCGCTGGCTTTCTCCCGATGAGGCGACGCTCTGGCGCCAGGCCTCGTACCGCTTCCACGCGCTGGTGGCGAAGGAGTGGCGCAAGGGCCGTGTCTTCCTCGCCGGCGATGCGGCGCATCAGCAGCCGCCCTTCATCGGCCAGGGCATGTGCCAGGGGCTGCGGGACGCGGCCAACCTGGCGTGGAAGCTCGACACCGTGCTGGCGGGGCGCGGCGATGACTGGCTGCTCGACACCTATGGGGAGGAGCGAAGCCTGCATGTGCGCGAGCTCACCGCGCGGCTCAAGGGGATCGGCGCCATCATCGGCGAGCGCGACGAGGACAGGGCGCGGGCCCGCGACGCGAAGCTGCTGGCCGAGGCGGGGGGCGTGGTGCGCTCGACGCCGCGGCAGGACATCATCCCGAAGCTCGCGGCCGGGCTGATCGGCGACACGCCGGCCGCGGGCAGCCTGTTCCCGCAGCCCTGGATCGCGCGCGACGGCCGTCGGGTGCGCTTCGACGAGATCGCCGGGACCGGCTGGCGCCTGGTGCTCGACGCGGACAAGTCTCCCGTGGCGCCTGAAACGCCGGCGTGGCTGCGGGTGGTCAGTGTGGGAAGAGGCGGCCTGGTCGAGTGCGAGGGCGTGTTGCGCGGCTGGTTCGACCGGCACGGCGTTCGGGCGGCGATCGTGCGGCCCGATCATTACGTCTACGCCACGGCCGACGGCGAGGCGGAACTGCGCGTGGCTCTCGGCGTCCTGGCCGGGCGCCTGTAAGTCGGACGTCACCGGTTGGGTCTGGAATTAACCCGTCGACTCAAGGGTCTGGGCGGAGCGCCTTACCCCTTCGGGAGAGGGTGGCAAAGGTCGTGAATCGGCCACAATTATGGTCTAATCGCTGGGGGCCTGAACGAAGGGCCTCTTTTCCCGGATCGACATGCGTTTCCTGCTTCGACTAGTCCTGCGCATCACTCTGGTCTCCGTGATGCTGGCGGTGATCGGCGCTGCATTGGTGCTCTCGGGCCTCTGGCATTTCGGCCGCGGCCTGCCGGATTACGAGCAGCTGGCCGACTACCAGCCGCCGGTGCTGACCCGCGTCCACGCCGGCGACGGCCGGGTGCTGGCCGAGTTCGCGGCCGAGCGCCGCCTCTTCGTGCCGGTCGAGGCCATGCCGAAGCTGGTGGTGCGCGCCTTCCTCTCCGCCGAGGACAAGAGCTTCTACACCCACCCCGGCGTGTCGCTGCCCGACATCGCGCGCGCCGCCGTGCAGAACCTGATGCAGCGCGCCACCGGAGCCGCCCGCCGCCCGGTGGGCGCCTCGACAATCACCCAGCAGGTGGCCAAGAACTTCCTGCTGACCAACGAGGTGACGCTCGAGCGCAAGGCCAAGGAAGCCATCCTCGCGCTGCGCATCGAGCGCGCCCTGCCGAAGGATCGCATCCTCGAGCTCTACCTGAACGAGATTTATCTCGGCATCGGCGCCTACGGCGTCGCGGCGGCGGCTCTCAACTATTTCAACAAATCGCTCGACGAGCTCAGCATCGCCGACGCGGCGTTCCTCGCCGCTCTGCCCAAAGCACCCAACAACTATCACCCGCAGCGCTATGCCGAGGCGGCCAGGGACCGGCGCAACTGGGTGCTCGGCCGCATGCTCGAGGACGGCATCATCAACGATGCCCAGTACCAGCAGGCTCGCGCCGAGCCGTTGATCACCCGCTTCCGCGGCGAGGCCGACGCCGTGCGCGCCGACTACTTCGCCGAGGAAGTGCGCCGCGAACTGCTGGCGCGCTACGGCGAGACCGGCCTCTACCGCGGTGGCCTGTCGGTGCGCACCACCCTCGACCCGCGCCTGCAGGCGTTCGCCGACAAGGCGCTGACCCGCGGCCTCGTCGCCTACGACCGCCGCCACGGCTGGCGCGGGCCGATCAGCAAGCTCGACACCAGCGCCTCCGACTGGCCGGTGCGCCTCTCTCTCGTGCCCAAGCCTCCGGGCCTGCCCTCGGGCTGGTACGGCGCCGTGGTGCTGCAGCTCTCGCCGGCCGGTGCCGAAGTCGGCTTCGCCGATTCCTCGCGCGGCACCATCCCCTTCAGCGAGATCCAGTGGGCGCGCCAGCGCCGCGACGACCAGAAGCTCGGGCCGCCGCTCCGCAGCCCGTCCGACGCGCTCGCCGTCGGTGACGTGGTCGCGGTCGAGCCGCTCGAGAATTCACCCGAAGGACGGCGTTACTTCGCCCTGCGCCAGATCCCCAATATCGGCGGCGGGCTTGTGGCGCTCGACCCGCATACCGGCCGCGTGCTGGCGATGAGCGGCGGCTGGAGCTTCGAGCTCAGCCAGTTCAACCGCGTCACCCAGGCGCTGCGCCAGCCCGGCTCGTCGTTCAAGCCCTTCGTCTATCTCGCGGCGCTGGAGAACGGCTTCACGCCGGCGAGCCTGGTGCTCGACGCGCCCATCGTCATCGACCAGGGCCCGGGACAGGGCAAGTGGAAGCCGGCCAACTACAGCCGCAACTTCTTCGGGCCCAGCCCGTTGCGCGTCGGGATCGAGCAGTCACGCAACCTGATGACCGTGCGCCTGGCCCAGCATATTGGCGTCGACAAGGTGGTCGACGTGGCGCATCGCTTCGACATCTCCGACAACCTGCCGTCCCTGCTCTCGACGGCGCTGGGTGCTTCCGAGACCACATTGCTGCGCATGACCACGGCCTATGCCGAGCTGGTCAATGGCGGCCGCAAGATCACGCCGAGCCTGATCGACCGCGTGCAGGACCGCACCGGCAAGACGATCTACCGCCACGACCCGCGCTTCTGCGAGAGCTGCCGCAGCGAGCACTGGCACGATGAGGCGGCGGCGCGCCCGCCCGAGCTGCCCGAGACGCGCGAGCGCGTGGTCGACGCGGCCACCGCCTACCAGATGGTCTCCATGCTTCAGGGCGTGGTCGATCGCGGCACCGGGCGGCGCATCAAGGACCTCAACAAGACGCTGGCCGGCAAGACCGGCACGACCAACAACTCCAACGACACCTGGTTCGTCGGCTTCTCGCCCGACCTCGCGGTCGGCGTCTATGTCGGCTTCGACAACCCGCGCACCCTCGGCCCCAACGAGACCGGCGCCTCCGTCGCCGTGCCGATGTTCCGCGAGTTCATGGCCGACGCGCTCAGGGACAAGCCGGCGATCCCCTTCCGCCAGCCGCCGGGTGTGCGCCTGGTGCGGGTCAACGCCCAGACCGGCCTGCCGGCGCGCGCCGGTGAGCGCGATTCGATCTGGGAAGCCTTCAAGCCCGGCACCGAGAACCTCGTCGCCGGCCCGGTGCTCGACGGCGGCACCGGCCAGGCCCCGGCCATGGTCATCCCCGCGACCGAGCAGGGCGGCGGGCTGTATTGATCCGTCATGCCGGCCCAGTCCTTCTTCGCGCCCGTCGCGGGCCTTGAAGGCCCGCAACGCAGCGCAAGGACCGGCATCCAGTCTCAACGAAAACGGGCGCGAAGCGCGCCATCTTCTGCTGGACCCCGGATCTTCGCGCGCTGACGCGCACTCGTCCGGGGTGACGTAAGTGTTCTAGCCTGCGCTCTCACCGCCCCTTGAAGACGGGCTGGCGCTTGGCGAAGAAGGCGGCGGCACCCTCGTGCAGGTCGTGGCTGTCGAAGATCTGCTGCTGGGCCGTCGTCGACAGCGACAAGGCCTCGTCCAGAGGACGATCGAGCGCCGCAACCGAAAGCGCCTTGGCCAGCCGGTTGGAGAGGGGACCGTGCGTGCCGCGTCGAGCGCGGAGCGATCGCTGACCTGATTGACCAGCCCCCACGCCAGCACCTCGTCGTCGAGAAACGTGCGGCTGGTAAAGAGCATCTCGCGGCGCCAGCGCGAGCTCGGCCCGCGTGCCGACAACGGTGTGAAGCCGCTCCGTCGGGCCCATCAGGCGTGCTCGGGCTCACGCGAGCCGTGGAGGACACCCATCTGCTCGAAACGCGGTGGATGCGGTCGACATAGGCGCCGAACTCCGGCGCATCGCCCAGCACGATGCCATGGTCGAGCGCCGGTCAAAGCCCGCTGCGTTGCGGAAGATCGTCTAGCCCCGCAGCCGCAGGCGGTGGCTCTAGCCCGCGGCGGCTCGCTCGATTTCCGCGACGTCGATCTTGACCATGTTCATCATGGCCTGGAAGACGCGCGCGGCCTTCGCCTTGTCGGGGTCGGCCATCAGCCGCAGCAGGATCTCAGGGGTGATCTGCCAGCGCACGCCCCAGCGGTCCTGCAGCCAGCCGCAGGCCACGGCCTTGCCGCCGTTCTTGGTTAGCGCCTCCCACAGCCGGTCGACTTCCGCCTGGTCCTTGCACTCGACCATCAGGGACAGCGCGTCGGTGTAGACGCCGTCCGTGCCGCCGTTGAGCGCCAGGAAGCTCTGGCCGGCGAGGGTGAATTCGACGACCAGCACCGCGCCTTGCTTGCCGCCGGGGTAGTCGGTCGGGCTGTGCTGCACCCGGGTGATCTTCGAGTCCGGCAGCAGCGAGACGTAGAACCGCGCGGCTTCCTCGGCCTGGTTGTTGAACCACAGGCAGGGGGAGATCTTGGATCGGATGCTGGCCATGGGAGCCCTCCTTGTTGCGCTGTCCAGAGGACGAACGGGCGGGCGCCGTCCCGACACGGCGCTGCAGGTTTTTTCTGCGCCGGCTAAGTCACGGATGCAACGGGCAAATGATGGCGAATGACCTTGTCCTACCTCTGCCGTCATGCCGGCGAAGGCCGGCATCCAGCCTTCCGCAAACGAAGCCGCCGCCCTTTCGGGCGGCGACCGTTGTGCTGGACCCCGGCCTGCGCCGAGGTGACTTTCTAGCCTGAGCTAAAAAGTCACCTTCTCGTCTTCCGCCACGCGCTGCACGGCGGCGCGCTTGAGCATGCGGTCCTTGTGGGCGGTGTAGTTCTTCATCTCCTTGACCGGCAGCTCGCGCCGGTGGCCCCAGACGTAGAAGACGAAGGTGTAGGCATCGAGCACCGAATACTCCCCGCCCAGCCACTCCTTGCCGGCGAGCAGGCCATCGATCTGCTTGAGATAGCCGTGGAAGTTCTTGAGCCCCGTTTCCTTGATGTTGGGATAGGCGGCGGGGTCGGTGGCAAAGCGCTCCGGACGTCCGATATGCGAATGCGCCGGATGCACGGTCGAGGCGTAGAAGCCGATGATCGAGAGGGCGCGTGCCTGACCGATCTCGTCCTTGGGGAACAGGCCGAAGCGCTTGCCGAGATAGGGCAGGATGGCCGTGTTCTCGGTCAGCATGCTGCCGTCGTCGAGGCGCAGGGCCGGCACGCGGCCGAGCGGGTGGACGTCCTTGATATAGGCGTCGGCGCGCTGCTCTCCCTTGGCGAGGTCGACGGCGTGTGGCGTGTACTTCTCGCCGCTCTCCTCGAGCACGATATGGGGCGCCATCGAGCAGGCGCCGCGGCCGTAATAGAGCGTCAGCATGGTGTTCCTCCCTGGAGTGATTCGTGGCCGGACTTTGCCCCCACGACCTTCCCCTGTCCATAAGCAGGGCGGCATGGCGGCCATGCTAGTCTGGCGGCATGAGTGGGACGAGCCCAACACGGCGGTTGATTCTGAGCCTCGCCGGAGCGGCGGTGGCGCTGCTGCTGCCACGGCGCGCGGACGCTCAACCGGCGATCATTCAACCCGCCGAAACGACCCATCGCGCCTTTGCAGAGCGGGCGCTTGCCCTGCGCGACGCGGCCCTGGCGGCTGGTGACCAGGGTTACGGCGCGGTGATTGTCAAGGAGGGCCGCATCGTCGGCGAGGCGCCGAGCCGAGTGGTGGTCAACCGCGACCCCACGGCGCATGCCGAGATGGAGGCGATCCGCGACGCGGCGCACCGCCTGGACACGCGCGACCTCTCCGGGATGGTGATGTACGGCTCGTCACGCGCCTGTCCGATGTGCCGCGCGGCGGCGTACTGGGCGGGGATCGGACAGCTCTATTCGGGGGCTGGGCCGAATGATGACGGGACGCCTAGCGCGACGTTCTGACGTCGCGCGGACAGCGCCGCAGCGCAATCGTCTGCGATTGCGCGTGAGGCGCTCCGCGTTAGGACACCTCACCCTCCCGTCGCAAGTTGCGACGGGCTCCTCCCTCTCCCCGCCCAAGGGGCGCGGAGAGGGGCTCAGGACGTTACGGCCCTTTCCACACGTTCAATGAATCGCGCTTCGCCTGGCGCTTGGCGGCGGCGGGCAGTCCGTGATTGTGGTTGAACGGCGCGGTGAGAGACGAGCCGTAGGTCGGGTTGGCGATCATAATCCACTGCTTGCCCCAGAGGCCCTTATGCGCTTCCAGCACCTTCATGCGCTCGGCAATGCCACCGCGCGAGTCGTCGGTGAAGTCGGCGAAATTGTCGCCGACGTTGAGCAGGACGCGGTAGTCCTTGGTGATGTGGGCGCGGCGCGAGCTCTTGTTCGAGGTCCATTCCGGCTTCTCGCGCGTCATCAGGAAGGTGTCGACGTTGCCGCCCATGGGGAAGCCGAGCGCCTCCATGTTGCGCCTTGTGCCTGCCTCCTCCTCGGCGACGCGGCCGGTGATGTAGAAGACCTTCACGCCTTTCGATTCCGCGTATTTGGCGAATTCGAGCGCGCCGGGCATGGCCGTGCAGATCGCGTCGTTGACGAAGGCGGTCCAGGCCTTGGGGTCGAAGACCTGGTCTCGGATGGCCAGCCACGCCTGGAAGGGCGAGGTGTCGAGGGCCGTCTCGTCGATGTCGAGGATGATCGCCGGCGGCAGCGCGCCGTAATTCCCTGACTGCTCGCCCGGTGCCGCGGTCCAGCTCTTGTCGGCCAGCGCCTGGTCGAGGCGGAGCGTGGCCAGCGCATAGGCGCTCAGCGAGGCCGCCTTGAATTCGACCGAGGTCTGCGACCACACCACGGCATCGAGGCCGTCATGCGCCGGGCTTTGCGCCCAGCCGGGGGCGGGGACAGCGAGGGCGGCAACCAGGGCCAGTGCTGCCAGCGTGGCGCGCGGGCGGAAGAACAAAGAACGGGGCATAGGGGCTCTCTCCTGCGGGTAAAGGCCCTGATTCTGTAGCATTCGCCGGGGGGCGAGTCACTCCATGCGCAGCAGCAGCCAGGAGGCGCAAGCGGATGAGACGGAGGTCACCGCGGCCCCCCAGGCGATGTCGACCAGGGTCACCGAGAGCGGCCAGCCGCGCAGCGTGGCGAGGTTGGTCAGGTCGTAGGTAGCGTAGGCGACGGCCCCGAACAACGCGCCGTAGAGCAGCGCGCTCAGCCACGAGCCGCCGGAGAGTGTAGGCTGCACCACGAAGACGACAACACCCACGAGATAGAGCAGATAGAAGGCGATGGCCGCCGGCAGGTTGACATCGGCCGCCAGCAGGTCGCCGATCCGCTCGCGATAGAAGCCCTGGCCAACATATCGAAGCCAGAGGAAATCCAGCGGCAGAAGCACGGCGCCGGTCAGCAGATAGGCGAGGAGCAGCTTCTTCATGGGCATACTGCGTGTACGCAAGATGATCCCCGGCGGATCAGCTTTGCTTGGCGAGGGAGCCATACCCCCGGTGTATGGAAAACCCGAAGACGGCGTATTGGCTCTGGCGCGGCGAAAGCAGTTTAATGCCCCCATGCACGACCCGCGCCTGGAACAGTTCCTGACCGACCGCCTGCAGGGCGTGCCGCATAGCGCTGGCGACCTGCTCTCGCATTTCCGTGGCACGCATGACCTGCTGCGGCGCTGGGGTAGCCCTGAAGCCGTTTGCCTCGCCGGTCTGCTGCACGGGGTCTACGGCACCTGGCACGTCAGCCACCAGACCCTGAAGCTCAGCGAGCGCGGGACGCTGCGCACGCTGATCGGCGAGGAGGCCGAGGCGCTGGTCTACCTTTTTGCCGTCACCGAGCGCCCGAAGGATTTCATCGAGTGCCTGGACCGGCATCCGGTGCGGCTGCGCGATCATCACGCCGGCACCGACGTGGTGCTGCCGCGCGAGATGCTCGACCGGCTGCTGGAGATCGAGGCGGCCAACATCATCGAGCAGAATGAGCCGGCCGACGCGATCCTCGGCCAGTGCCTGCGGGCCCGGCTGTCGCCGGGGGCGGTGGTGGGGATTGAGGGGTATCTGGCCGGGAGGAAGGCGCGGTCCGCGTAGAGAAGGCGTCACTCCGGCGAAGGCCGGGGTCCAGACTCTCCGGAGATGAGGGGCGCGCTGGGCGCGCGCAGTTTCGTGCTGGATCCCGGCTCGGCGCTCGCCCCTGAAGGGCTCGCTGGTCCGGGATGACAGCCACACACGCGTAGCGTCGTGCGGCTGTCACTTTTTCTCCACTTCACCCGGCTGTCGTTACCGGTAAGGTGGCCGCGCCCATGAACGCTCCCCCCGGCCGCCGCCGCAACGATTTCGCCTCGCGGGTCATTCAGGCCTCGCCGCGCAAGCTCTATCGCGCCTTCCTCGACGGCGAGGCGCTGGTGCAGTGGCTGCCGCCCCGCGGCATGACCGGAAAGCTCGAAGTCTTCGAGCCGCGCGAGGGCGGCATCTATCGCATGGTCCTGACTTACGAGGGCGAGGAGCACGGCCCGGGCAAGACCACCGAGCATTCGGACGTCGTCGAGGTGCGCTTCCTCAAGCTGGAGCCGGACCGGCGCATCGTCCAGGGCATCCGGTTCGACACCACCGATCCGACCTTCGCCGGTCTCATGACCATCACCTGGACGCTGACGCCGGTGGCCGGCGGCGGCACCGAGGTGAGCGTGCTCTGCGCCAACGTGCCCGAGGGCATCGGCAAGGACGAGCACGACCGGGGCCTGCGCTCGACGCTGCACAATCTGGCGGTATTTACGGAAGAAGGCGCCTCCGGCGCTCATTGAGCCGGGGCGCGAGCAAACTCGGATCGGTACGCGGCCTCAATCGATGCGCGTGGGATCGCCCGTGAAATTGTGGGCGCACACACTGCCGCCGTGGAAGATCTTCGCGATCTCGCCGCCCGGCGTCGCCTTGCCTTCGAGCTCCGCCGCGAAGCTCTCGCCGTTGTCCTCGGGCTGGTAGCCGATGTGCTTGCGCGCCGCAGCGTCGCCGCCCCACAGGGCCCGCTTGTTGTTGGAGACGCCGTAAAGCACGAGAAAGTGGAACGGCGGCGCCTCGACGCAGCGGCGGGCGAGCTGCGCCATGTCACGATGGCTGATCCAGCCGCCGAGTTCGCGCGCGTTGCCGGGTTTCGCCCGGAAGGCGCCGATGCGCAGGGCCGCGACCTCCATGCCGTGCTTGTCGGCGTAGAGCCGCCCCATGTGCTCGCCGAACACCTTGGAGAGGCCGTAATGGCCGTCGGGCCGCAGCAGCACGTCCGGCCCCACCGGCTTCTCGGCGCGATAGAAGCCGATGACGTGGTTGGACGAGGCGAAGATGAAGCGCTTCACGCCGGCCTGGCGCGCCGCCTCGAACATGCGGTGCGTGCCGACCGTGTTGGTCATCAGGATCTGCTCGGGCGTGCCGCCGGTCTCGCGCGGGATGCCGGCGAGATGGATGACGCAGTCGACGTCCTTCATCGCCGCGTCGGCGACGCCGGGTTCGATCAGGTCGCCGGTCATCACCTCTTCATCGGGGGCCGTGTCGGGCACGGGTCGGATATCGTGCCAGCGGAGCCTGTCCGCCGCGCCGCGCAGCGCCGGGCGGAGTACCGAGCCGATCTCGCCCGCCGCCCCGGTGAGGAGGAGGCGTTTGGGTTTGTTCACTTGTGTAGACATTGAATCACCATGCCCGATGTCATGCCGGCGCAGGCCGGCATCCAGACTCTTCTCCGGAAAAGGCTGGACCCCGGCTTTCGCCGGGGTGACGACCTAACCCTGTCAGACGATGCGCGTCATCCCTCGACGGAAACCTTCGCGTCGGTGATGATCTTCTCGAACTTCGCCGCCTCGCCGGCGACGAAGGCCTTGGCCTGCGCCGGGGTCTGCGACTGCGGCAGCACGCCCATCTTTTCGAATCGGTCCTTCACCGTCGCGTCCTTGAGCGCCGCCTCGATCGCCCGGTTCAGCTTCTCCACTACCGGCGCCGGCATGCCCGCCGGCCCGAACACGCCGAAGTAATTCACGAGTTCGTAGCCCGGCAGGTGCTCGTGGATCGACGGTACGTTGGGAAGCTGCGGCATGCGCTCCTTGGAGGTGACGGCGATCGCCCGAATCCGACCCGCCTCGATGTGCGGCAGGGCTGCCGGCAGGCTGTTGTAGCCCATCGGGATTTGCCCCGCGGCGATGTCGGTGACCGCCGGCGCCGCGCCGCGATAGGGCACATGCACCGTCTGCACGCCGGCCATGGTGTTGAACAGCTCGCCCGAGAGATGCTGCAGGTTGCCGATGCCGGAAGAGGAATAGGAGAGCTTTCCGGGATTGGCTTTGGCGTAAGCGATGAGTTCCGGCACCGTCTTGAACGGCTGGTCGGTATGCGCCATGAGGACGATCGGGGCTTTCACCGCGACGTGGATGGGCAGCAGATCCTTGATCGGGTCATACGTGATCTTGCCCTTGAACAAGGCGCCATTCGCGGCGGTCTCGCCGCCCCCGCCGAGGAGCAGCGTGTAACCGTCGGCCGCTGACTTAGCCACCATGTCGGCCGCCAGCATGCCGGCAGCACCGGCGCGGTTCTCGACCACGATGTTCTGCCCCAGGGCCTGGCGCAGCGGCTCGGCCAGCAGGCGCGCCGTGGCGTCCTGGCCGCCGCCGGCGGGGTAGGGGACGAGGATGCGGATCGGCTTGTTCGGATAATCCGCCTGGGCCGAGGCCGCGCGCGGCAGGGCAAGAGTGGCGGTCAGGGCGGATGCGCCCGCGATGAAGATGCGCCGCGACGTCATGGTGATGTTTCCTCCTCAGGATTCTTCAGGCGGGGCGGGTATCGTTGAAACGATATTGTGCGGAACCGCCGCAAAAGACAATCTGCGCGGAACGAACGCCGGAGCTCCGTCCCACCATGAAGATCTTCGCCGACAGGTTGCGCGATCTCGTCGCCTCGCTCTATCGCGCCGCCGGACTGCCCGACGAGCACGCCTTTCTGATCAGCGACACGCTGGTGCGCGCCGATCTCTGGGGCCATTCCTCGCACGGGGTGATGCGCGCCCCCTGGTATCTCGACCGCGTGCATCACGGCGTCATGCAGCCGGTGACCAACGCGGTTCGCGTGCTCGATGCCGGGGCGATCGCGGTCGTCGACGGCAACGAGGGTGTCGGCCAGGTCATCGCGCGCGACTGCATGCTCGACGCGGTGGCGCGGTCGAAGAAACACGGTGTCGGCGTGGTCTCGGTGCGCAACTCCAACCATCACGGTGCGCTCGGCTACTTCACGCGCCTCGCGGCCGAGCGCGGCTGCATCGGCATGCTGGCGGCCAATGGCGGGCCGGCGATGGCGCCGTGGGGCGGGCGGCAGATGGCCGTGGGCACCAACCCCTGGTCGATCGCGGCTCCGGCCGGCCAGCATCCGCCGATGATGCTCGACATCGCCAACACCGTGGTGGCGCGCGGCAAGATTTTTCTCGCCCGCCAAAAGGGCACGACGATCCCCGAGGGCTGGGCGATCGACAAGGAAGGCAATCCGACGACCGATCCGGTGGCGGCGCTCGCCGGTGTCATCCTGCCGATGGCCGAGCACAAGGGCTACGCCATCGCCCTGATGATGGATGTGCTGTCGGGCGTGCTCTCGGGCAGCGGCATCCTCACCGAGGTCCATTCGCCCTACCAGACCGACCGGAAATCGCGCAGCGGCCATTTCTTCTTGGCGCTGAACGTCGAGGCCTTCGGGCCGCTCGCCGCCTTCGAGGCCCGGATGGAGCAGATGATCGCCGAGGTGAAGGCCGTACCGACGGCGCCCGGCTATGAGGAGATCCTCTACCCGGGCGAGCTCGAGGCGCGCAACGAAGCCCGGCACCTGAAGGACGGGCTCGACCTGCCGGAGAAGTCATGGACGGACCTTAGGGATCAGGCCAAACGCCTCGGAGTGGACTGGCCGCAAGCCTAGGAGCCTAAGGTATTCGTAAATACAGGACGTCACCCCGGCGAAAGCCGGGGTCCAGCATTTCCGGAGAAGAATCTGGATGCCGGCTCTTCGCGCCAGGTCGCCGGCCTTCAGGCCGTCGACGGCGCATGGGATTGGCGCCGGCATGACGATTGGAATCGGGGGCGCCGCCGCACGAATGCTTGCAGGACTGGACGGAAACTCTGTATCACTACGCCCTCATTTGAACGACAGGAGCTGTCATGAAGATTGCGCACAAGAAGGGCGTGGCCAAGCGCAAGAGCCGCGAGCGCGAGGAACGCCGCGCCAAGCTTACCGCCCTGGGCCTGATGAAGCCCAAGGCCAAGAAGGCCAAGTAACACCGCCTGACACATCCCTGACACGTCCCTGACACAAGGGGCCGTGTCAGGATGTCGCCGCGGCTGTGAACGCGGCTCCACGAAACACACACGTGCCCTAGCGGGGCGGTTTCGCGTCTTATCCTTGGGATGGAACGCGACGTCTTCGAATTCTATCCCCGCCAGGGCTCCGCCCCGCGCTACATCTCGGCGAGCAAGCTCTACGCCGTGCTCCGCGCCAAGCTTGGCTGCAGCGAGATGGGCTGGTGCGACCGCGGCTCCTGGTACTGGATCACCCCCAACGGCGTGCCCTTCCCGGTGGCCGACCCGAGCCAGGATCCCAACTGCAAATCCGTGGTCAGCGCCAGCGGCCGGCAGGAGCTCTACTTCTCCTACGCCTATGCGCGGGAGCTGATCGCCCGGGTGCGCAGCATCTCGCAGATGGAAGCCCCGCGGCCGCTCAAATCGCCGACCCGCGTCGGGGTCGACGCTTAAGAGCGCAAAGAGCGCCTCACGCGCTTGCTGCGCAAGCGCTGCGGCGCTGACGCGCAAACGCTAACGCGTTTCGCTGCGCTTACTGCTGCTCGATCTTCGCCTCTTTGACCAGCGCCGCCCACTTGTCGATCTCGGCAAGGGTGAAGGCGTGCAGCTCCTCGGGCGTGCTGCTTTCGATCTCGAAGCCGGTCTCGGCCATCTTCGCCTGGAATTCGGGCCGTGACAGGTTGTCGCGCGCCGCCTTGTTGAGGGCCGCGACCACCGCGGCCGGCGTGCCCTTTGGGGCGTAGAGCCCGAACCAGGTAGTGAGCTCGAAATTGGCCAGGGTGTTGGCCAGCGGCGGCACGCCCGGCAGCAGGCGGCTCGGCGCCTTCGAGCTGACGGCAATGGCGCGCACCTGGCCCCCCTTGATCTGGCCGAGCCCTGCGGACATGTCGACGAACATCATGGGTACGCGGCCGCCGATGACGTCGGTCAGCGCCTGCGGCGGGCTGCGGAAGCTGACCTGCGTCATGCCGAGCCCGAGACGCTCCGACAGGGCGGCGCTGGGGATCAGGTTGCCCGAGGAGCCTTGCGCGTAGAACGCCTTGTCCTTGTTGGCCTTCACCCAGGCGACGAACTCGGCGACGTTCTTGGCCGGCACTTCGTTGTTGATCACCATGACCTGGGCGATGGCGCCCATGCGGGTGATGGCGGCGAAGTCGCTGCGCGGATCGTAGGTCAGCTGCTTGAACAGCGAGGGATTGGCCGCCTGCGTGGTGCTCGATCCCGCAAGCAGCGTGTAGCCGTCGGCCGGCGACTTGGCCACGTTCTCGGCGGCGATGGCGCCCTGTGCGCCCGGCTTGTTGTCGATGACGACGGGCTGCTTGAGATCGGCCGCCATCAGGTCGGCGAGGGGCCGCATGAGGTTGTCGGTGGCGGTGCCCGGCGCGAAGCCGATGACCACACGGATCGGACGGCTGGGATAGCTCTGCGCCTCGGCCAGCGTGGGTGACAGCAGCAGGACGAGCGCGGCAATGGCGGCGCGAAGCATGAACGACCTCCCCTTGTTATTTATCGCCTGACCAGTCTAGCGATCAGGCGGGGGAGACACTAGAGCCGGATCCGGCTCTAAAGCCCGATCCGGCTCTAAAGAACGACCCGCGTCTCGCGCTCGAGGGCCGCGGGGTCGCTGGGCCGCTGGAAGGTCTGGCCGAAGAGCAGCAGGGTCGGTGCCTCGCCGCCCTGCGACAGCGGCAGATAGAGACGCCGCACCATCAGGAAACGTTCCTGCGACGGGCGGAAGGCGGTCTCGCTGAACACCGGCCGGCGCCGGCGCAGCATTTCGCCGCCGAGTTCCAGCAGCAGCTCGAGATGATCGCCCCGGGCGTACTCGCTCACCCGCTTGCCGGTGGGGTCGTAGCCGAGCTCTTCGACGATGGCGGTGCCGACCAGGCGCAGCCGGCTCTTGCGCAGATCGGCCGCATCGATCTCCGCCAGGCCGACATGCGGCAGCAGCTTCGGCCCGAGCCCGTGCGGGGAGATGTCGGCGCGGTCCGGGTAGGGGCGGTCGCCCCGGCGCGACAACCAGTAGTCGAAGATCGCCAGGAGGACAGGGTCCTCGCGCAATCCGACAGGCAGGGCGCTGCGACCCGCGGCGGTCGACGCGTCATAGCACGGCATGGCGAACCAGAATCCCCAACCCCCCGGCCGGAAGGCGGCGAAAATACAAAAGACCCGCCGAAAGTCGAGGGCGAATGATCAGAGAAAAGGCATAGCAGAGATAAGCGGCTGCGATTACTTAAATTTATTTTAAGGTTAACAGCCCAGCACAAGCTTGGCGCGGACTACCCCCGCAACTTCCTTTTACGAGTACTGGTTACTGGCGCGGCAGATACCCGGGACGATAGCCGGGCCAGCCGCCGGGAGAGTCGGGCACGGCGCGTGGCGGCACCTCGCGGCGCTCGGGCGGGATCGGCGCGAGGGTGGTCGGCTCGCCGCTGCGGCGGGCGCCCTCGTTCATGCTGTCCGACTGCTGGCGCAGAGCATCGAGCGCGTTCATCTGGCCGTAATCGCCCGGGTTGCCGCTGCGCCGGATCTCGTCGATGCGCTGCTGGCTGTTCGATGAGTTGAGATCGTTGGGGTGGATCGGCGCCGGACCGACCGCCGGCCGCCCGGGGTCTTGTGCGTGCGCCGGATCCGGGGCCAGAGCCGGTGCCGCGGCCAGCAGCGCGGCCACGATGACTGTACGGATCACCCCGGATACTCGATACGCACCACCTCGATGGTCGTCGGTCCCGCCGGCGTGCGCAGTTCCACCGTGTCGCCGACCCGCGCCTTGAGCAGGGCGCGGGCAATGGGCGAGATCCAGCTCACCTCGCCGCGAGACAGGTCGGCCTCGTCGACGCCAAGGATGGTGACGGTCTTCTCGTCGTCGTCCTCGTTGGCGTAGGTCACCGTGGCGCCGAAGAACACCTGGTCGCGGTTCTTCTGCGCCGCCGGATCGACGACCCGGGCGATCTCCAGCCGCTTGCCGAGGAAGCGCACGCGCCGGTCGATCTCGCGCAACCGCTTCTTGCCATAGAGATAGTCGCCGTTCTCCGAGCGGTCGCCGTTGCCCGCCGCCCAGGACACCACCTCGACGATCTTCGGCCGCTCGACGCGCAGCAGGGTCTGCAGCTCGTCCTGCAGCCGCTTGAGGCCGGCGGGTGTGATGTAGTTCGGCTGCCCGGCGGGCAGGGCGGGAGCGTCGTCCGGACCGTCATCGTCCGGGGCGTCGTCGCTTTCCTTGGTGAAGGCCTTGGACATGACGTGATTCTACCGCCGGGAAGCGGCGATTGCTGCGGCAAATTCAGGCAATGCCCGTCCACACGGCCAAGGCCCGGCTGACGCGCAGCATGGTGTCGTCGTCGAGATGCCCGACAGGCTTGGCGATGCGATCACGACGGATGCTGATGACCTTGTCGATCATGATCTGGGAAATCTCACGAAGCCCATTCGCCGGTGAAGGTTCCACCAGGATGCGGCAGACCGGCGCTGGCACGAGCTCGCTGGTGAATGGCAGGACGGTAATGGTCAAGTGCTGTTCAAGGAACAGGTCTGCCTGAAGGATCAAAACCGGCCGCGGCTTGCCGAGATGGCCCGGTAGAACCGCAACCGCGACGTCCCCACGCCTCACGCTTTCCAGTCCGGGAGATCCACGGCGACGGCCTCAAGCCAGTCCATGATCTCCTGCTCGCCGGAGCTGTTCGCGATCAGCAGGGACTGCCGGCGGCATTCGGCGGCAAATTTCGGCGAGCGCGTGTCCGGCACCCAGATCTGGACGGGGCGCAGACCCTGGGCGCGCAGCTTGGCGCGGTATCGCTTGGTCGATTCCGCCATGCCCTTTCTGCCATGATTTTTCACATGCTTCATGACATGTCATATATCATAAGGGCGGTTGACCGGCAAGGCGCCCATCCCCGATAAGCTGTATGAAATGACGACCGGCAAAACAGACAAACGCGAAACATCCGACCATGCGTGACGAAATCAAGGCCATCGCCGCCGACATCCAGCAGTCGCTCGAACTGCTGAGGAGGCATCTTTGACTGGGACAAGGCCAACCGGCGTCTCAGCGAGCTGACCGCTCTCTCCAGCGACCCCAATTTCTGGAACGACTCGCAGAAGGCGCAGGGCCTGCTGCGCGAGCGCTCGCACCTCGAGAAATCGGTCGCCGTCGTGAAGGGCATCCAGCAGGAGCTGGACGACGCCACCACCCTGATCGAGCTTGGCGAGGCCGAGGGCGACGCCGCCAGCGTCACCGAAGGCGAGGCCCTGATCCGCGCCCTCAAGCCGGCGGCCGAGGAGCGCGGCCTCGAGGCGCTGCTCTCCGGCGAAGCCGACGGCAACGACTGCTTCGTCGAGATCCATGCCGGGGCGGGCGGCACCGAATCCCAGGACTGGGCCTCGATGCTGATGCGCATGTACATGCGCTGGGCCGAGGCGCACGACTACAAGGTCGAGTTCCTCGAGGAGAGTGCGGGCGAAGAAGCCGGCATCAAGTCGGCGACGCTCAAGGTCAGTGGGCCCAACGCCTATGGCTGGCTCAAGACCGAGAGCGGCGTGCACCGGCTGGTGCGCATCTCGCCCTACGATTCCAACGCGCGGCGCCACACCTCGTTCTCGTCGGTCTGGGTCTTCCCGGTGGTCGACGACAAGATCGACATCGTCATCAACGAGGCCGAGCTTCGGATCGACGTCTACCGCGCCTCGGGTGCGGGCGGGCAGCACGTCAACAAGACCGAGTCCGCGGTGCGCATGACGCACCTGCCGACCGGCATCGTCGTCGCCTGCCAGAACGACCGTTCGCAGCACAAGAACCGGGCCGAAGCGATGCGCATGCTCAAGGCCCGGCTCTACGAGGCCGAGCTGAAGAAGCGCGAGGCTGCGTCGGCGGCGATCGAGGCGGCCAAGACCGATATCGGCTGGGGCCACCAGCTGCGCTCCTACGTCCTGCAGCCCTACCAGATGGTCAAGGACCTGCGGACCGGCGCGCAGACTTCCGATACCAAGGGCGTGCTCGACGGCGATCTCGACCTCTTTCTCAAGGCGGCCCTCGCCCAGCGCCTCAAGGGCGGAGCCGGTCAGCCGGTGCAGGATATCGAGTGAGCGAGTCCACTAACCTCTCCCCTTGCGGGAGAGGTCGGCCGCGTCAGCGGCCGGGTGAGGGGGATTCGCGAAGCGCTGTTAATATCGCTTCGCTGACACCCTCGGGGTTGCCGAGCACTTCATTGTTCCAGAAGCGCAGGATTCGAAAGCCCTCGGTTTCAAGCCAGTGAGTTCGCCGGGCATCGGCTTGTGCGCGTTCTGCATGCTGACCGCCGTCGACTTCTACAATCAGACGCTTCTCGAAACAGATCAGATCCACGACATAGAGGCCAAGCGGCTGCTGCCGACGAAACTTGAATCCTTTGAGCCGCCGGCCGCGAACGATGGCCCAAAGCTTCCGCTCTGCGTCTGTTGAATTCTGCCGAAGCGTTCGAGCTTGCGTCGATTTCATAGCTCGCCTGCCCCTCACCCGCTCGCTAAGCGACGACGCTACGCGTCGCGCGTAGCTCGCACCCTCTCCCGCAAGGGGAGAGGGTAATTCTTAGAGCACCGGGCAGCGTCCGCCGTCGACGTTGATCGAGGTGCCGGTGACGTAGGACGCGAGATCCGAAGCGAGGAAGCAGACCACGTTGGCGAACTCCTCGCCCGTGCCGATGCGGCCGAGCGGGATGGCCTTGGTCTCGCGCGTCAGGAACTCCTCATAACTGAGCTCGGGCGCGCGGACCTTGTGGTTGCGCGGCCACTGGTCGCTCTCGATCATGCCCACGCAGACCGAGTTCACCAGCACGTTGCTGGCGGCGAGCTCGTTGGCCAGGACCTTGGTGAGGGTGAAGCCGGCGGCCCGCGTCAGGGTCGTCGGCATGCTGCCGCCCGACGGCGTCTTGGCGGCGGTGCTCAGCACGTTGATGATCCGGCCCCAGCGCTGCTTCTCCATGGCCGGCGCCAGCTTCTGCGACAGGTACAGCGCCGAGTTCACCTTGAGGTCGAGATCGGCAAGCAGGCTCTCGCGGCTGAGCTTTTTGAACGGACCGCGGGCGGACGAGCCGGCGTTGTTGACCAGGATGTCGACCGTGGGAAAGTCCCGGGCGATGACGTCCAGCACCTTGTCGAGGGCTGCCTGGCTCGACACATCGCAGCTGTGGCCGACCACGCGGGCGTTGGTCGTCTTCTGGATCGTGGCAACGGTCTCGGCCAGCAGGTCCGGCCGGCGGGCCAGAAGGATGACATTGGCGCCCGAGCGGGCGAGCCGGCTGGCGATGGCGCGGCCGATGCCGCGGCTGCCGCCGGTGATGAGGGCTGTCCGGCCGCTGAGATCGATCTGCATGGGCTTACACCTCCAGGAGAGGCGGCCATTTGGCCGTGACGCGCCGTCCGTCGCCAGCCAAAAATTCAGAAGGCCACGCCTAAGGCGTCGGCGTCGCCATGTCCGACTTGCCGTAGACCAGCGAGACGCGCGCGTCGGCCGGGATGCCGGGCATGGTCGCTTCCCAGGCCGCGTAGCTCGAGCGCAGCGATTGCAGCCGGTCCGGATGGCGGGCGGCGAGGTTGGCGCGCTCGCGGGAATCCTGCGACAGGTCGTAGAGGAACTCGTCGCCGTCGAGCGCCAGGTATTTCCAGTCGCCGTGCCTTAAGGCGCGCTGGCGCCGGTGGCTCATGCGCCAGAACAGGTCGCGGTGGATCGTCGTCTCGAGGTCGGTCATGGCCAGCAGCAGGTTCATGCCGTCCGGCTTGTAGTCGGGATGCGGCGCCACGCCGGCAGCTTCCAGCATCGTCGGCATCCAGTCCATGCTGATCGCCACTTGGTCGGTGACCCCGCCCGCGGCAACGCGCGCGGGCCAGTGCGCGATCAGCGGCACGCGGATGCCGCCTTCCAGCAGGTCCATCTTCTTGCCGACGAACGGCCAGGTGTCGGAGAAGCGCTCGCCGCCGTTGTCGCTGGTGAACACGGTGAGCGTGTTCTCGGCCAGCCCGGCGGCCTTGAGCGCGCCGAGGATGCGGCCGATCCCTTCGTCCATGTGGCGGATCATCGTCTGGTAGGTCTCGACCGAGCCGCCGTCGGTGTGCTGCAGCGCGTTGCCGATGCGTTTCGATTCCGCCTGGTCGGTGCGCGTTTCCCATGGCCAGTGCGGCGCCGTGTAGTGGACGCTGAGCAGGAACGGCGCCTGGCCCTTCTGCCGTCCGATGAACTCCACGGCGTGGTCGCTGATCAGGTCGGTGAGGTAGCCGGTGCGCTCGCTCGCCGCACCGTTCTCGAACAGGTCGTGCATGCCGGCCCGGTCGCGATGGCTGAAATAATCGACGCCGCCGCCCAGCGGCCCGAAATGCTTCTGGTAGCCGCTGAGCAGCGGCCCGAAATGCGGCGGATAGCCGAGATGCCATTTGCCGGCGAGCGCCGTGGCGTAGCCGGAATCGCGCAGCAGCGAGGGCAGGGTGGGATGCGACGCGGGCAGGCCGAGATCGTCGCGGCCGCGGGCGTTGCCGGCCAGCGGCTCGTCGAGCGCGCCGCGCAGCCGGTACTGGTAGCGCCCGGTCATCAAGGCGAAGCGCGTCGGCGAGCAGACCGGGGAATTGGCGTAGCCGTCGGTGAAGCGCAGCCCCTCCGCGGCCATGCGGTCGAGCGAGGGCGAGACGTCCGCGCGCGCGCCGTAGCAGCCAAGATCGGCGTAGCCGAGATCGTCGGCGAGGATGAAGACGAAGTTGGGGCGGGACACGGGGCTGCTCTCCCGGGCTTGCTTCAGTCGGATTTGAATCCGGATGCCTTGATGACGGGACCCCAACGTTCGTAGTCGGCCTTCATGATCGCCCCGAGCTGCGTCGGGCCGAGTCCAGTCGGCTCAAGGCCGAGACCCGCGATGCGGGCCCGGATTGCGGGATCCTTGAGGGCGGCGATCATCGCGTCTGCCAACGGCCTGGAGACGGCGTCGGGCGTGCCGGCCGGCGCAAAGGTGGCGTACCACGCTGAGCCCTCGATGTCGTAGCCCACCTCCTTGAAGGTCGGAACTTCGGGGAAGGCCGGCGAGCGCTGCGCACCGGAAACCGCAAGCAGTCGGGCCTTGCCCTCCTTGGCGAGACCGCCGATATCGGCGATCGGCAGCACCGCCGCGGGGATCTCGCCGCCAATCAGCGCCGGCAGGACGGCGCCGGTGCCACGATAGGGCACATGGGTCATCTCCAGCCCCGCGGTACGGGCGAACATCACACCGAAGAAGTGCGGCAGGCTGCCGGCCGCGGCAGAGGCGTAGTTGGTGTACTCGCCGCCCTTCTTCACCAGCGCCGCATACTCCGCCACGGTCCTGGCGGGCACTTTCTCGCCAATGCCGAGGGCGAGCTGGAAGGCGGCAACATGGACCAGCGGTATGTAATCTTTAAGCGGATCGTAGCTTAACTTGGAATACGAATGGGGGAAGGCAACCATGGTTGCCAACGGTGTCAGCAGGATTGTCGTGCCGTCCGGCCGGGCGCTCTTCACCAGCTCGTTGGCCAGGATGCCGGCAGCACCCGGCCTGTTCTCGACGACCACCGGCCGCCCCAATGGCCCACGCATATAGTCTGCGATGATGCGGGTCAGCGTGTCACCGACCGAGCCTGCCGGAAAGCCGTAAACGATCCGGACGGGTGAATCCTGCGCCGCCGCGGGGGAGAGGGCGCCGATCGCCATCCCGAGGGCGAGGGATGCAAGCAGTGCTGCGCCGGTGAAGCGGCTCCGCAGGTCGTTGCTCATGGTTCCTCCCTGTTCGCTCAATGGCGTTACCGTCGAGGATATCGCCGGGTCTTCGGCCGCGAAATGCTAAGCGGCCGGCCAGTATAACAATTCTGTTATGGGGGTGGGCGGAGCTCCTGGCGCAGCGCCGCGATCAGCCGGCGCGTGGCTGCTCCCAGCGGCCTTCCCGGCACGTGCGTGAGGCCGACGGGTCCGCTCAGCTCGTCGCCGCCGAGCGGCAGCCGCACGAGAGTGCCCTCGCGCAGCTCGGCGCGCATCGTGCCCAGGGGAAAGGCGATCACCGCGTCGCTGTCGAGAACGTACGGCCGGGCGAACTCGAACGAGGTGGTCTCGACCACGTTCGAGAAGGCGGCGTGCCCGTGCGCCATCAGGAAGCGGTTGATCTCGTCGCGGATGATCGTGCCCGACGGCGGCAGGACCATGCCGTATCGCTCCAGCTCGTCCAGCGGCAGCCGCCGGCGGCGGGCCAGCGGATGGCCGGCGCGTGCCGCGAAGACCAGCGGCTCGTCGTAAAGATGATCGAAGCTGAGGCCCTTGACCTGGTCGGGCCGCAGCAGGCGGCCGACCAGCATCTCGATCTCGCCGCCGCGCAGCAGGCGCAGGAGCTCGTCGGCGCTGGCCGTCACGATCCGCACGGTGATGCTGGGATGGGCGCGCTTGAAGCGCCGGACGGCGCCCGGCATCAGCTCGCGCGTGACGTTGGGGAGGATGCCCAGGCTGACGGTCTGCGCGGCTCCCCGTCCGGCTGCCTGCTGCACGCCTTCGGAGAGCTGGGCGAGGCCGGATTCGGCGAAGAACATGAGCGCCTCGCCGGCACTCGTCAGCACCAGACCCTTGGCCCGGCGTTCGAAGAGCGGCTTGCCGACGATCTGCTCGAGATGGGCCAGCGTGCGCGAGACGGCCGGCTGGACCGTGTTCAGGGCCTCGGCGGCGCGCGTGACGTTGCGCTGGCGGGCCACCTCGACGAAGGCGCGAAGGTGGCGGAGTTGCACACGCGGGTCCATGGATCACCGGCGGTCGGCGGCGGAACGATACGCCCGATCCTGCCCCACGTCGCGCCGGTCCGGCAATCGCTCGCGTGGCGCCGGAGGAAGAGGGTTTTCCCTCCCGGTCCGGCTGACGTACAAGAAAGCCATGTCCTCTCTCCTCATCCGCAACGCGCGGCTGGTGCTGCCCGGGCGCGGCGATCTTCCGGCCGGCTCGGTGCTGATCGAAGGCGAGCGCATCGCCGGCGTGTTCACCGGCAGCGACGGGCCATCGAGCGCCGGCGAGGTGATCGACGGCGCCGGGCTCGCCGTGATGCCCGGCCTGACCAACGCGCATCATCACTCCTATTCCAACGTGCTGCGCGGCACACGCAACGACCGGCGGCTGGAGAGCTGGGCGCTCTACACCGTCGCCCACGGCTACGTGCTCGATGGCGAGGCCATCCGGCTCGCCGCCCTGCTCGGCGCCGCCGAGGCCATGCGCCACGGCGTGACCGCGCTCATCGATCACGCGCCGCACATCGCCCATGCCGAGGCGGCGCTCGAGGCGCACCGGCAGTCGGGCCTGCGCGTCGGCTTCGCGCCCTTCATGCACGACCGCTCGGACCACGATCTGCTTGGCGTGACGCTGCCCGCCGATCTGCGAACCGTGTTCGATGCGCCCAACCGCGCGCCCGAAACCATCGCCGATTTCTATCGCCGCCTGGTGAAGGAGTGGCAGGGCCGCGATGGTCGCATCCAGCTGATGCTCGGCCCCAACGCGCCGCAGCGCTGCTCGCCGGCTTTGCTCGATCTCTGGCGCACTCTTGCCGATGAGTTGTCCTTGCGCGTGCACACCCATCTCTGCGAGACGCGGCCGCAGGCGAGCTACGGCGAGCGCGAGTGGGGCGGCACGGTCCATGAGCTGGCGCGGCGCGGTCTGCTCAACGACCGCCTCTCGGTGGCGCACGGCATCTGGCTGCAGGAGAGCGAGCGCGATCTGCTGGCGAAGCATGGCGTCACCGTCTCCCACAATCCCGCCAGCAACCTGATGCTGGGCAGCGGCACCATGCCGCTGGTCGATTACCTGAAGCGCGGCGTGCGCGTGGCGCTGGGCAGCGATTCCGCCAACACCGGCGGCGCGGCCAATCTGTTCGAGGTCATGCGTCTCGCGTTGATGCTGCCCAGACCGACCACGGCCGATGAAACCGAGTGGCCAACGCCCGAAAAAGTTTTCGCGCTGGCCAGCGAAGGCGGCTCGCGCGCGCTGGGTACCGAAGCGGGTCGCATCGAGAAAGGGCGTCTCGCCGATCTCGTTCTGCTGCGGCTCGATACGCCGCTGATGGCCGCTCCCGAGCCGTCGCTGAACACTTTGGTGATGCAGGGCGGCGCGCACGCGGTCGAGGCGACGATGGTCGGCGGGCGGTTCGTCTACCGGGATGGCAAGGTGCTGGCCTTCGACGAGCCGGCGTTGATGCGCCGCTATCAGGAGGTCGCGGCGACGATCGTGGGTGCGGCTTCAGAGCGGCTGCGACTTGCCGAAAAGGCCGAGCCGTATTTCACGGCTCTATATCCGAAGTTTTAGACGTCACCCCGGCGAAGGCCGGGGCCCAGACTTTCCGGAGCTAAGGTGCGCGCAAGCGCGCAGTTTCATGCTGGATCCCGGATCGGCGCTCGCCCTTGAAGGGCTCGCTGGTCCGGGATGACGAATGGGGTGTCAGGCAATTTCGAACAGTCCGGCCGCGCCCATACCCCCGCCCACGCACATCGTCACCACCACCTTCTTCGCTTTGCGGCGGCGGCCTTCGAGCAGGGCGTGGCCGACGAGGCGCGCACCGCTCATGCCGTAGGGATGGCCGATCGAGATGGCGCCGCCGTTGACGTTGAGCCGCTCGGCGGGAATGCCCAGGCGGTCGCGGCAGTAGATCACCTGCACGGCGAAGGCCTCGTTGAGCTCCCAGAGATCGATGTCGTCGACCTTGAGGCCGTGACGCTGCAGCAACTTGGGCACGGCGAAGACCGGGCCGATGCCCATCTCGTCGGGCTCGCAGCCGGCCACCACCATGCCGCGGTAGATGGCGAGCGGACTGAGGCCGCGGCGCTCGGCGAGCCGCGAATCCATGACCACGCAGGCCGAGGCGCCATCAGAGAGCTGGCTGGCGTTGCCGGCGGTGATGCACCTGCCCTCGCCGCGCACCGGCTTGAGCTTCGCCAGGCCGTCGAGCGACGTGTCGGGCCGGTTGCCTTCGTCCCGGGTGAGCGTCACCTCTTCGGTCCAGGTCTTCGTGCCCTCCCTGTCGCTCATCTGTTTGACCGTCTTCAGCGGCACGATCTCGTCGTTGAACCGGCCTTCCTGCTGGGCGGCGGCGGTGCGGCGCTGGCTTTCGAGCGCGAACGCGTCCTGCGCCTCTCGGCCGATGCCGTAGCGCACGGCGACGTTCTCGGCGGTGTCGATCATCGGCAGGTAGATGTCCGGACGGTGCTCCAGCATCCACTCGTCCCTGTAGTGGTGCGTGTTGGTGTGGTTCTGCACGAGGCTGATCGATTCGAGCCCGCCACCCACCGCCACCGGCGCGCCGTCGACCAGCACGCGCTGCGCCGCGATGCTGATCGCCTGCAGGCCGGAGCTGCAGAAGCGGTTGAGGGTCATGGCGCTCGCCGTCACCGGCAGCCCGCCGCGCAGCGCCGCCTGCCGTGCGATGTTGTGGCCGGTGGCGCCCTCGGGGAAGCCGCAGCCGAGGATCACGTCCTCGACCTCGCCGGGCTCGATCCCGGCGCGCTCGACCGCGTGGCGGATGACATGGCCGCCCAGGGTGGCGCCGTGGGTGAGGTTGAAGGCGCCGCGGAACGCCCGGCCGATCGGCGTGCGCGCGGTGGAGACGATGACGGCGTCGGGCATGGCAAACTCCAAGCGCGAGCAACGCTCGCGCGTACTGCGCCGCAGCGTTGCGCAAGCAACGCGTGAGGCGCTCTGTAGAACGCACTCTTGTAGCGCCTACGCGTCAATTCCGCGACTTCGTCCGGCACTGAAGCGGCAGATTGACGCACTGGACGGCACCACCCCCCGCGCCAACCCTCGCTTTTTCGCGCGAAGGCCCGGTTTTCCTCGCTGACTCGCTCGGGTAGCAGACGGAATTTTCCTCCACAGGCCAAGTCCAGGTGCCGCCTCGACAATGTCGCGGTGAGTAGACGAATGTCATTAGACACTTTGACGGGGTCCGGCGGGGGGTGGGGCTGAATCCCCTTGGCGGATCAACGGCTTGAGAATCCGCCGTTAACGATTGTCTGGTGGATATTTTTCGCAGTTTTCCGCTATTTCTAAAATGCGTTCTTTCATGGCCCCGGCGACGGCTACAGCGCCGGGGCGTCTCGCAGGTCTTCACGATGTCAAAGAACCAACCTCGGCATATGGGAGACGTATTGGATAATGCAAGAGCAGAAAGCGGGCGGATCTTCTCTTGCTTTGTCATGCTCGGTAAGGCGCCGGGCTTCGCCCGCGCCGATGACCCGAGCATCCATCCGGATGGACCCTCGGATCAAGTCCGAGGGTGACAGGAGAAGAGGGAGCTCCTGTTACCCCGTCAAAAACCCCACCAGCTCCTTCGCCACCGCCTCCGCCGCCTGGCGCTGCGGGAAATGGCCGACGCCTGATAGCACCACGCGGCGATAGGGGCCGGTGAACAGCCGCTCCTTGCCCTCCGAGGTCGCGGGCTCGTTGACCGGGTCGGCGCCGCCGTGGAGGAGCAGCGTGGGCACGGCGATCTCCGGCCGTGCGGCGAGAAGCGCCTCGATCGCATCGAACGCCGGATCTCCAGGGGCGTGGCCCCAGCGCACGCGGTAGGAATCGATGGTGATCTCCGCCCAGTCGGGATTGTCGAAGGCGGCGGCGGTGCGCGCGAACTCGTCGTCGGCGACAATCCAGCCGGGATTCCAGATCGTCCAGATGTGGCGCGTCAACGCCCCGCGCTCGCGCCGCACGGTCTCGGCGCCGCGCTCCGTCGCCATGTACCAGTGGTACCAGTAGTTCTGGATCTGGCGGAGCGAGAGAACCTGGTCGGGGCTGTTGGTGCCCCAGCCGACCGAGAGGGCGGCGCAATGCGTGATGCGCCGGGGGCCGAGCAGGCAGGAGGCGATGTAGGCCGCCCGCGCGCCCCAATCGTGCCCGACCACGGCGAAGCGCTGGAGCCCGAGACCGTCGGCGAGGTCGATCAGGTCCTGCCCGAGGGCGGCGAGCTGGCCGGAGCGCCGGATGCCGGCGTTGCGGAAGCGCGTCGGCCCGTAGCCGCGCAGCCAGGGGACGATGGTCCTGAGCCCGGCACCGTGCAGCGCCGGCAGACAGCGATCCCAGGTCCGCACATCATCCGGCCAGCCATGCAGCAGGATGACGGGCGAGCCGTTATCCGGACCGGAGACCTCGTAGGCCAGCGAGAGCGACGGCGTTTCGAGGATGGAGAAGGGGTGGGGAATGGGCAATTGCGAATGCTCCTGATAGCCGTTCAGTGCGAGACCCGTCTTATCTCCGTGCCACCATGTAAAAGAGGGCTGCCGCCCAAGGCAGCATAAAAACCGATTGATCTTCTTAACGTGTCCGCAATTGCTGATAGAGTGACAGCTGTGCATTCCACAGATTGGATGTGAGGCGGGGGCCGCACAATTTATGGAGCTGAAGGGGGGAAAATCTCGGGCGGGTACTTTGGACGACTGTTTTCGGGTCGATCAGATGATTTCGGTCTGGAAGAAATACGTTCAACCTGGAATGCGAGACCAAAGAGTAGAAGACCTCCATGACTACTATGATTTTCATAGGAACAAGGCGGAGGTATTAGCAAAAGTCAGATCCGACATTTTAGCTGCGCGTCACAAGGTGAGTGCGCCATTTTTTCTAAGAGTCGAAAAGTCTTTGGGAATGTGCCGGCTCGTGCCCGTTCCCACGCCAACGGATGCGGTAGTTCTGCAGACGCTCGTTGAATCAATTTATCCGGCTGTCAAAGAGAAACAGCCATCGCAGAACGCGTTCTATAGTCGTACCCACCAGAAGTTTGTCCCGGAGATTGAGGTCGATGACGCGGGGTATTTTTGGTTCACTAACTGGAAAAAATTCTCTGATCGACTCTATGAATTTTCATCGGCCTTTCCGTATCTGATTGTCACAGACTTAGTAAATTTCTTTGACAACATTGAATTCCGAAGGCTTCGAAATACGCTTTCTGCGCTGGGTGCCTTCGACGAAAAGCTGATCGACCTCCTGTTTTTGATCCTTGAGCAACTGTTGTGGCGGCCTGACTATCTCCCGCTATCAGGAAAGGGCCTGCCCCAGTTGGATTTCGACGCGCCACGGCTCTTATCCCATGCGTTTCTATTTCCCGCAGACAAATTCCTTGAGGAGCGTAGTGGTGGGAATTTTGTTCGCTGGGTAGATGACATCGATGTCGCGATGCAACGGTTTGAAGATTGCAAATTACTGCTAAGGGATTTCGATGAGCTCCTGATGAAAAGGGGGCTGAGACTGAATACCGGAAAGACCAAGATTCTGGACGCGGCTCAAGCCAAAATCTATTTGCTCCCTGACGAGAACAGATTTCTCTCGGTTCTGCGTTCGCGCATCGATCGTCTGCTATCAGAGGGCAAGCCGATTACGAATGAGCGTCGGTTGCTCGCTAAACGCTTTCGCAAATTTCTTAAAAAGAACACCGGAGGAAGATGGGACAAAGTCTACAAGCGCTATTTTACGACGTTCGGGCACATAGGAAGCAAGCAGCTCCAGCAGTATGTGCCGCAGCTTCTGCGTGATATGCCGAGCGTTAGGGAGGCAGTGTTTCGATACTACACAACGTTGGGGCCGAGCCAAATTCGCCTTGAGCACCTGAGAGACTACATTGAAGGTGAGCATTGTCTGGATGACGTTTCGGCGTTTGCGGCATGCAGGGTGATGACAGATTGGGCGGTGCCGCCGTCCTCTGCTCTACGGAAGGAAATTTGCGATTTGGCGGTGCGCTTGCACGCGCGAGAAGGTGTTCATCTTTTGTGTGCGGTATGGCTGCTTGCCAAGTATGGCACTAGAGCACAGCTCGGCGCCATGATTCGTGCAACTCGGAACATCTGGCGCAATTCGCCATTTCACAGTCGGCAGATTGCTGCCCTAACGCCAAGACTTCGCTCTGCTGGCGGGGTTTTGCGGTCCGTCAAAGATACTCTCCTTGCCTCGGGACAACTGGATGCGGTCAACGTCATTATCAATCTCAATGGCCTGCGTTCCTCAGGAAATCTCACGAAAGCTGATCGACTGTATATTCTTCATGGCGAGAAAGAGTTCGCTATATACCCCCTTCAGAAATTTTTGATAGCTATGGACGTTCTGCGTTCTACGCAAGTAAGCGTATCTCAGAAAAAGCAATTGAAAGATAATTTGATGAAGCGCGTGAAAGACCCTTTGTATCTCCATTATTTTCGGCGTATTGCAGTTTGAGCGGGAGATCTTGCGGCTTTTTAGTCGAGGCTATCGATAGGTTGGTGGAGGGCAGGGCGGCGCCCTGATCTGGCTTGGTATAGCGTTGATGTTGCCGACCCATCTCACCCTTCCGATGCTGTTGCACCACGTCGCTAGGGTGCCTGCTGAGATACGCGCTCGTCAGGAGGTCGTGGATCTGGGCGTCGCTATGATGGTCGTCAAGCATTTCCTCGGCGAGGAATGGCCGGAACTTCATGCATCGCCTTTCAGCACCATCGACGGATATTTCCGAGTCAAGAAAGTCGTGGTTGATGGTCAGGAACAGTTGGATGCGCTGACGCTCTCCCGTCTGAGCGTTCTCGCAGAGTGCCTCTTCAATCTTCAGGACATACCAGGCTTCGATGCCTGCGCGGCTCGTATCCGCAACGGTCAAGTGAAGAGGCGAGATTCTATTGAGGGGCCGTTCGCTGAATTGCAGGCTGCCCAGAACCTATACGTGAATGGGTGGCCATTTCGGTTCGTCGAGCAAATCGGCGTCGAGAGGCGCGACTATGATTTTGAAGTTACTCTAAAGGACGGCACGGTGCTGTGCGCCGATGCGAAGTGCAAGATCGAAACCACCGCACTCAGTGCTGAAACAGTCTCCCATGCGATTAAGAAGGCGCTTTCGCAATTGCCCGAGGGGCGCCCGGGGCTGCCGATTATCAAGATGCCCGAGCGATGGGTGAGGTTGGGCTACGAAAACATTCGCCCGGTCCTGCGTGAGGGTGCGATTGAGAAGCTTCGCAATACTACCCGTGTTGTTGGCGCCTCATTCTATGCGGTCAGTCACCAATGGGATGATGGTATGATCGCGGAAACTCATCACTTCTATCACATTCACAATCCCAACAATTCGTTCGGCCCTACTCGGGATTGGGATTTGTTCCATGAACGGCGGCGAGTTCCGCCGACCACGAACACGTTGCCTCGGTGGATCAGCCTCCGGTCTTTTCCGTATGAAGCGATGAACTCCGCTGATGTATTGGCGGGCAACGCTTCCGCCCGCGCGCCTTAGCCCTCGTCAGCCGTTCGGCTTCTGCGGCGGATGCGCCGCCACCGCCGGGTGATCAATCTCCGTCGGCCCCTTGGCCATCGCGCCGCCGGGTTCGCCCCAGGCGGTGACCTCCGGCCCGAAGAATTCCGTGTTCACCGCGACGAAATCCTTGAAGCGCTCGGGGATGTCGTAATCCTCGTAGATCGCGTCGACCGGGCAGACCGAGAGGCAGAGCCCGCAATCGATGCATTCCTTCGGGTGGATGTACATCATCCGCCCGCCGATATAGATGCAGTCGACCGGGCAGGCCTTCATGCAGGCGCCGTCCTTGACGTCGATGCAGGCGGCGGTGATGACGTAGGGCATGTGCGCGTTCGGTTCGCTCAGGGTGAGCGGGTGTCTCTTGCCGTACCCCCCACCCTAACCCTCCCCCGCAAGGGGGGAGGGGATACGAGAGGGCGGGAGGGGACAGGAAGGGACAGGAGAGGGCGCTCGCTCTTATTACTCCCTCCCCCTTGAGGGGGGAGGGTTGGGGTGGGGGTGAGCCGCGGCGCGGGACTCACCGCCTCAGCGTCCCTTCCACACCGGTTTGCGCTTTTCCTGGAAGGCGCGGACGCCTTCGAGGCCGTCCTCTGACTCGAGCGCGGCGACCAGGGCGGGGAGGCGCTGGGCCTGGGCTTCGACCGGGGTGAGGTGCTTCGTGCGTCTCACGATCTGCTTGATCGCCCGCACCGAGAGCGGCGCGCAGGTGAGGATGTCGGCGACCCAGCGTTCGACCGCCTCGTCGAGCTTCGCGCGCGGCACCACCTCGTTGACGATGCCGAGCTTCGCCCACTCGGCGGCGGGCAGGCGGCGCGCCGTGAGCAGCACGCCCATGGCCAGCTTCTCCGGGATCATGCGCGACAGCAGGATCATGCCGCCGTCGAGCGGCAGGCGGCCGACGCGGGGCTCGGGCAGGCCCATCGTCGCCTCCTCGGCGGCGATGACGATGTCGCAGCCCAGGACCATCTCGAAGCCGCCACCGAGTGCATGGCCGTTCACCCGGGCGATCACCGGCACGTCGAGAGTGGTGCGCAAGGATAAGCCGCCGAAGCCGCCGGGCCGGTTGTCGGCCCAGTAGGCCACGCCTTCCTTGCCCACGTCCTTGAGGTCGGCGCCGGCGCAGAAGGCGCGGTCGCCCGCCCCGGTGAGCACGATGACGCGGATGTCTGATCGGCCCTCGATCTCGGTCCAGATGCGGCGCAGCTCCGCCTCGGTGGCGGTGTTGACGGCGTTGAGCGCCTCCGGCCGGTCGATGGTGACCTTGGCGATATGGTCGGCGACGGTGAAGTTCACCGTCATTGCACGATGCCTTCGCTCGCCAGCTTCTCGATACGGGCCTTGTCGTAGCCGAGCTCGGCCAGGATGTCCTTCGAGTGCTCACCCAGCGCCGGCGGGGCGTGGCGCACCTCGAAGCCGCCGCCCGACATATGAATAGGGGGAGCAAGAAGTCCGCCGACCACCATGTTGTTGGCCGCGGTCTGCTCGTCGTCGAGCGCCTCGGCCAGCGAGCGTACCGGCGCGCAGAGCAAATCCTGCTCCTCCAGCTTCCTGATCCAGTGGGCCGTGCTGTTGCGCGAGAAATTCTGGCGGAAGATGGTCTGCAGCTCGTCGCGCGCCTTCATCTGGGCGGCGAGGTCCTTGAGATGGTCCTTCTTCGACAGGTCTTCGATGCCCAGCGCGGTGCAGATGTCGCGCAAGGGGTTCTCCTTGAAGGCGCCGACGAGGACGAGCGCGCCGTCGGTGGTCTGGAAGACGCCCGAGAGCGGCATCGCCGCCCAGTTCAGGTCCTTCTTCCGCCCCAGCCACATCGCCGCTTCCTGCATCTGCATGGAGAGCATGGAATCGTAGAGCGAGACGTCGATCGCCTGGCCGCTTCCGGTCTTCTGCCTCTGGAGCAGCGCGAGCAGGATGCCCTGGACGAGATGCATGCCGGCGCTGAAATCGGCGAGCGCCGTGGCGTAGATGGCCAGCGGGTGGTGCGGGTCGGCCTTGCGCGCCATGACGCCGCTCAGCGCCTGGGCGAGCACGTCCTGGCCGCCCTTGTGCACGTTGGGCCCTGTAGGGCCGAAGCCCGAGCCCTGCGCGTAGATGATGCGCGGATTCAGTTTCGCGAGATCGGCGTAGCCGAAGCCCATGCGCTCCATCACGCCGGGGCGGAAATTGCTGACCACCACATCGGCTTTCGCGACGAGGTCGCGGATGATGGCCTTGCCGGGTTCACCGCGCAGGTCGAGGGCGAGCGAGCGCTTGTTGCGGTTGAGGCTCTGGAAGACCGGGTTGTTGGCGCCTTCGCCGGCCACCGACCAGCGCGACAGGTCGCCGCTCTTGGGCTTCTCGATCTTGATCACGTCGGCGCCGAAATCGCCGAGGATCTGGGTGCAGCACGGCCCGAGCATGACCTGGGTGAAGTCGATCACCCGGACGCCGGTAAGGGGCTGCCCAATCTTTGTAGAACCTGGGCCCGTCGTGTCAGGCATTGGCGACTCTCTCTTCGGTGTTGCGCAGGGTGGCGTTGGAAGCCGGGCGGTCGCCCGGATCGGCGCCTTGCGCGCGCAGCTTCTTCTGCAGGGTGGGCACGTCGACCTTGCGCACCAGGATGCCCTGGTCGACGGCCATGGCGGCGGCGAGACCGGCCGCCTCGCCCATGGCCATGCAGGGCGGAATCTCGCGCGACAGGCGCTGGGCGGCGGTGTCGGCCGAGTAGTGTCGGCCGGCGACGATGAGCTGCTCGACCTCTCTGGGCAGCAGCGCGCGGTAGGGCGTGTAGTAGTCGCGCCCGCGGGCCACCGAATCCTGGAAATGGACGCGGTCGGCGACGTCCTCCTTGGTGACGATGTACTCGCCCTCGAGCAGCCGGGTCTGGCGGATGCCGGTCTGCGGGGCGAGGTCGAGCAGGAAGCAGTTCTTGAAGCCGGGCAGGTTGGTGCGCACGTGCTCGATCAGCGCGTCGATGCGGCGGCGGCCCTCGAACTCGGCGCCGGTCAGGTCCTCGACCTTGAGCCCGTCGAGGCCGGTCATGTGCGGGCAGTTGCACCAGACGATGCCGGGCAGCGGCGTCTTCAGCCACCACTTGTCCCACGAGCCGCCGACCACGCGCTTGGCCTGGCGGTCGATGGCGGCGAACTGCTCCGGCTGCTCGTACTCGAAGCGCTCGGCCTCGTCGACGTCGACACCGCCGAGGCGGAAGACGGTGGTGACGATGTAGCTGCCGTGGAAGAACTTCGCGCCGGCCGAGGCGCCGACATCGAGATCGCCGGTGGCGTCGACGATCACGTCGCCGAGGATGGCCTCGCGGCCGGCCTTGCTCTCGCAGATCACGCCCTTGATGCGGTTGCCGTCCATGATGGCGCGCGAGAACCAGCTATGCAGGCGCAGATTGATCTTGGTCTCTCGCACCGCGTCGTCGGAGGCGCGCTTCCAGCCGTCGGGATCGAAGGCGGCGGCGTAGACGATGGGCTGCGGCTTCTGCTTCGAGGTGAAGTCGAAGGCGCCCCAGCGCGACCATTTCTTCCACATCGCCATGTCGGAGCGGCGGTCCTCCTCCGGCGGGTAGACCACGAGGCCGAGCCGGTCCATGCGCTCGATGAATTCCTGGGCGATGCCCTTCACCGAGATCTCGGTGCCGTTGCACATGTCGTCGAGCACGAGGACCATGCCGCCCGAGGCGAGGCCGCCCAGATACGGATAGCGCTCGATCATGGTGACGCTGGCCCCGGCGCGCGCCGCCGAGAGCGCGGCGGCCAGACCCGCCGGCCCGCCGCCGACCACGACCACGTCGCTTTTCGCCACGACCCTGGCGCTGCCGCCCGGCTCGTTGAGGATGTCGTTCATCGTTCCGCTCCTGATGCGCTGCGCAACGACTCACCCCCACCCCAACCCTCCCCCCTCAAGGGGGAGGGGGAAGAAAAGAGGGTCGCTCCTGAACCCTCCCCCCTTGCGGGGGAGGGTAGGGTGGGGGGTGCCGCTGTCCCGTAAGCTGACATCGACTCACACGCTCCCGTTTTCAGTGCACGGCCTGCGGTTCCCACTTCACCACCAGGCGCTCGATCAGCGTGATGACGAAGAAGAAGGTGACCGAGAAGCTCGCGCCGACGATCACCGTGGCGTAGAGCATGGGCGAGTCGAACTTGTAGGTGGCCTCGATGATCAGAGCGCCGATGCCCACCGTGGTGCCGATCCACTCGGCGACGATGGCGCCGATGACCGAGGTGCTGGCCGCGATCTTCAGCGCCGAGAACAGGTAGGGCAGCGAGTTGTAGACGCGCAGCTTCCAGAAGATCTCGCGGTCGCTGGCGGACAACACGCGCATCAGCTCGAGCGTCTGCGGGTTCACCGCCGAGAGGCCGCGCGTCATGTTGACGAGGGTGGGGAAGAAGCAGATCAGCGCCGCGATGGCGATCTTGGGCTCGATGCCGTTGCCCATCAGCAGCACGAGGATCGGCGCCTTGGCCACCACCGGGATGGTGTTGATCAGCACCACGATGGGGAAGAAGGCCTCTTCCACCGTCTTGTTGTGGACGAAGGCGGTGGCCAGCGCGATGGCGGCGAGGTTGCCGATGGCGAAGCCGAGCAGCGCCTCGATCGCGGTCGGGGCGAGGTTGGCCATCAGGATGCCGAAGCGGTCGACCAGGGTGTAGGCGACGGCCAGCGGCGAGGGCGCGATGAACGGGCGGATGCCGAAAAAGACGACGACGAACTGCCAGAGGCCGAGGAGCAGCAGGGCGGCGGCCAGCGGCAGCAGCCGGCGGCGCCACATCAGCCGGTTCTTGCGCGCCTGGAAGCGCGCATCGGCCTCGGGGTCGGCGACGAAGGCGACCGGGCGTTGCAGGGCAGAGGAGGGCGTGGCCATCAGCAGGTCTCCAGCACGGCGCGCAGATGGGCCACCAGCCTGACGAACTCGGGCGTCTCACGCAGGGCGAGGCGGCGGGGATAGGGCAGGTCGACCGGCACGATCTCGCGCACCCGGCCCGGGTTGGCGGCGAGCATCAGCACCTTCTGGCCGAGGAAGGCTGCTTCATAGAGGCTATGGGTGACAAAAAGGATGGTGGTGCGCGTCTGCTCCCAGACCCGCAGCAGCTCCTCGTTCAGCCGGTCGCGGGTGATCTCGTCGAGCGCGCCGAAGGGCTCGTCCATCAGCAGCAGGCGCGGCCGCGTGACGAGCGCGCGGGCGATGGCCACGCGCTGGCGCATGCCGCCCGAGAGCTCGTGCGGGTAGGCGTTCTCCCAGCCCTTGAGGCCGACGAGCTCGAGCAGCTCGCGCGGGCTGGCGGCGTGGCCGGCGATCGAGGCGCCGCCGCCGACTTCGAGCGGCAGCTCGACATTGGAGAGCACGCTGCGCCAGGCCATCAGCGCCGCGTCCTGGAAGACGAAGCCGATCTCGCGCTTGCTGCGCGCCTCCTGCGGCGAGCGGCCGAGCACGCGCAGGGAACCCTTGCTCGGCTCGATCAGGTCGGCGACCACCCGCAGCAGGGTCGATTTGCCGCAGCCCGAGGGCCCGAGCATGGTGAGGAAAGCCCCATCCTCGACGTCGAGCGAGAGGTCGTGGAGAGCGGTGACCGTGCCGCGTTCCGTGGTGAACCGGACATCGATACGGTCGCAGGCAACGGCGAGAGAGGTCATGCGTGGACTCCGAAGCGAAGCAACCCCTCACCCTCTCGCTGCCGCTCGCGACCTCTCCCGCAAGGGGAGAGGTTAAGTGGGTGTGGCCCGGCTAACCCTCTCCCCTTGCGGGAGAGGGTGACGCCGAAGGCGTCGGGTGAGGGGAACGGCCTCGACACTCGACCGGGTCTCAGATCTTCGGCCGCGCGTCCTTCGTCGCGTTGAGGATCTCCATCGTGGCGACGTTCTCGAGCTTGGGCGCGCCGGCGCGGAACTCCTTGAGGTCGTCGTAGAGCTTGATCTGGCTCTCCCACACGGCCATGTCCATCTGGCCCCAGCCGTTCTTCCTGGTCGCCTCGGTGAAGACGTAGGCGAGCATGACGTCGACCGCCGCGAGCTCGTCCTTCTCGACCAGGTTCGGGTATTCGCGGATCAGCAGCTTCACCGCTTCCTGCTTGTTGTTCTTCACGAACTCCCAGCCCTTGGCGCAGCCGCGGATATAGGCGGCGAGGGTCTCGCCGTGCCTTGCGATCGTCTCGCTGGTGGCGTAGTAGGGCAGGGCGTAGAGCTGCACGCCGTTGTCCCACAGGCGCAGATCCTTGTGGCGCTGGTCGCCGAGCGCGTTGAGCGCCGTGGTGTTGGTCGACCAGCCGGTGATGACGTCGACCTGGCCGGTCATCAGCGGGCCCATGTCGGCGCCGATGACCACGACCTGGACCTTCGACTCATCGACGTTGTTCTTCTTGAGGAGGGCGCTGAGCAGGATGCGCGCGGTCCCTTGCGTGCCGACCTTCTTGCCGACGAGGTCCTGCACCGAGTTGACCGGGTTCTTCTTGAGCGAGAAGTAGCTGAACGGGTGCTCCTGCGCGCCGCTGGCGAAGCACTTGATCGGGATGCCCTGCGAGGCGGCGTGCATGATCGACGGGCTCGACGAGACCTGGCCGATCTCGTAGCGGCCCGAGGCCACCACCGCGACGCCGTCGATGTTCGGGCCGCCGGCCTGGATCTGGACGTTGATGCCTTCCCTGGCGAAGAAGCCCTGGTGCTTGGCCACGACCTCGCCGATCTGGTTGCCGCCCAGGATCCAGCCGAGCTGCATGTTGATGGTGCGCGGCTGCGCCTCGGCGATCGAGATGATGCGCGGCGCGAAACCCAGCGCGCCCATCGCGGCCATCCCCTTGAGTACGGTGCGGCGGTTCCCATCCGGCTTGGCGGTGAGGCTCATGATTCTCTCTCCCTGTCATGACCGGCCACGGCGGCCGATTCTTCCCGTTATTACGATGCAAAGTCTGGGCCGGCCGGGTGCCCGCGAAAAGCAGAGATTTTCGCCCAAGGTGATGCCAAAATGGCATCGCCTGGCGGGCCACCCTCAACGCTGTCATGCCCGCGGAAGCGGGCATCCAGGGTCAGTGCGACAGCGCTTGGGGCTCTGGACCCCCGCTTTCGCGGGGGTGACGGGTTGATCTTGTGGAAGCGGGCCGCATTACGGCGGAGTCACCATGCACGCCCATGTCCTGCGCTATCTCGAGGAGGTCGTCCGCCGCGGCTCGATCCGCAAGGCGGCGGAGGCGCTGAACGTCGCCTCCTCGGCGGTGAACCGGCAGATCCTCAAGCTCGAGGCGTCTTTGGGCTCGCCGCTGTTCGAGCGCCGCGCCGGCGGCGTGCGCCTGACCCCGGCCGGCGAGATCCTGGCGCGGCACGCGCGCGAGACGCTCTACGGCTTCGCCCGGGTCAAGGCCTCGATCGACGATCTCAAGGGCCTCAAGACCGGCCATGTGAAGATCGTGGCGCTCGACTCTCTGATGGTCGATTTCCTGCCGGTGGCGCTGGAGGAGTTCCATCGCCTCTATCCCGGCGTGCATTTCTCGGTGATGGCCTCGGGCCCGTCCGATGTCGGCGAGGAGGTCGTGTCGGGCGAGGCCGATATCGGCGTCTCCTTCGCGCTGGGGAACTTGGATCATCTGCGCGTGCTGGCCCGGATCCCCACGGCGATCCAGGCGATGGTTGCCGCCGGCCATCCCCTGGCGCGCCGCCGCGTGGTGCGGCTGGTCGACTGCGCCGAGTATCCGCTGGCCCTGGTCCACGACACGCTGCCGCTGACTCCGCTGATGGAGAGCGAGCTCGTCCGCGCCGGCGCCGAGCCGACGGCGCTGCTGCGCTCCAACTCGATCGAGTTCATGCGCCAGGCGGTGAAGGCGGGGATGTGCGTCGCCTTCTTCACCCGGCTCGGCTTCGGGCACGAGATCGACAGGAAGGAGGTCGTGGCCATCCCGCTGGCCGAGACCCGGCTCAACGGCATCCCGCTCGCCGTCATGGTGCCGGCCCGCCGCCGGCTCAGCGTGGCGGCGGCGGCGGTCGCCGATCATCTCGCCCGCCGGCTGCAGCTTCTGGCCAAGCCGGGTGCGGCTGCGCGGGCGCCGCGCCGCCGCCGCGCCTCGTGATCCTCGTCACCGGGGCCGCCGGCAAGACGGGGCGGGCGATCATCCGTGCCCTGGTGCGGCGTGACACGGTGGTCGATGCCTTCGCCTATCGCGAGGCGCAGATCGCGCCGCTCCGGGCGCTCGGCACCCGCACCATCCGTATCGGCAATCTCGACGACCGGGCGGCGCTGGTGACCGCCATGCGCGGTGCCGATGCGGTCTATCACCTGGCGCCCAATGTCAGTCCCCACGAGTTCAGGTTTGGAGAAACGGTCGCCGCGGCGGCGCGCGAGGCCGGAATCGGGCGCCTGGTCTTCCACTCCGTGCTGCTGCCGCGCATCGAGGCGATGCCGCATCACTGGGAGAAGGCCCGGGTCGAGGACATGCTCGCCGCCTCGGGCCTGCGCGTCACCGTGCTGCAGCCGGCGCCCTACATGCAGAACCTGCTGCAGGCCCGGGGGACGATGGTCAAGGAGGGCGTCTACCGCGTGCCCTATTCGGTCGGGGCGCGGATCAGCCTGGTCGATCTCCGGGATCTCGCCGAGGTGGCGGCGACGGTGCTGCTCGAGCCTGGGCATGAAGGACAGACCTATGAGCTGGCCGGTACGCCGCCTCTAAGCCAGATCGAGGTCGCCGAGACGATGGGCCGTGCGCTCGGCCGCGAGGTGCGAGCGGAAAGCGAGCCGGTCGAGGCCTGGGAGGCGAGGGCCCGTGCCAGCGGCATGGGCGACTACCAGCGCGACACGCTGGCGAAGATGTTCCGCTACTACGACCGCCACGGGCTGGCGGGCGATCCCGCCGTTCTGTGGCAACTGCTCCGCCGCGCTCCGACGACGCTGGCGGAGTTCGCCGCGAAGCGTATTACGCCTTGAGCCAGAGGATCGCCTGCTCGGGCAGGGTGACGTCGACCGGGGTGCCGGGGTTGAACAGGCGCTCGCCGCCGTGGAACGGCGTCTCCACCGAGATCTCGGTCGTGCCGACGCGCACCGCGTAGCGCACATTGGCGCCGAGGAACTCGCGGTGGGAGACGACGCCGCTCACCGCCCTTCCGCCCGAGCCGGCAGCGGCGACGCCGGCGTGCTGCGGCCGGAACACGAGGCGTGCACCCGGCGGCACGGCCGCTCCCGGCGGAACCGCGATGCGCGCCCCGCCGGCGATCTCGAAGCCACGCTGTCCGTTCTCCTCGACCAGCCTGCCGTCGAGGATGTTCGCGGTGCCGAGGAAGTTGGCCACGAACAGATTGGCCGGGCGCTCGTAGAGCTCCATCGGCGTGCCGACCTGCTGCACCACGCCGTCGCTCATCACGGCGATGCGGTCGCAGATCGTGTTGGCCTCTTCCTGGTCGTGGGTGACGAAGATGGTGGTCAGGCCGAGGCGGCGCTGCAGGTCACGCAGCTCGCGCCGCACCTGCACGCGCATCTTGGCGTCGAGATTGGAGAGCGGCTCGTCGAGCAGCAGCACGCGCGGCTCGATGGCGATGGTGCGCGCCACGGCGACGCGCTGCTGCTGGCCGCCGGAAAGCTGCGACGGGCGGCGCTCGGCCAGCGCGCCAAGGCCGACGATCTCCAGCGCCGCCCTGACTCGCCGGTCGATCTCGGCGCGCGGCAGGCGCCGCTCCTCGAGGCCGAAGGCGACGTTGCGCGCCACGCTCATATGCGGCCACAGCGCGTAGGACTGGAAGACCATGCCGACATCGCGCTTCCACGGCGGCAGGCTGGAGACGTCCTGGCCGCCGATGCGCACCTCGCCGCTCTCGGCCTGGTTGAAGCCGGCGATCAGGCGCAGCAGCGTCGTCTTGCCGCAGCCCGAGGGGCCGAGGAAGGCGAAGAACTCGCCGGGCTGGATCTCCAGGCTCACGTCCTTGAGCACGCGGGTGGTGCCGTAGGAGACGTTGACCCCGCGGATGGACACTCCCTCGGCGCTCATCGCGCGGCTCCCTGTTCCTGCTGGCCGCGCTCGACGAGACGGTGCGAGGCGTAGGCGCAGATGGCGACGAACAGCACGGCGATGACGCCGAGTGCTGCACCCGGGCCGCGCCCGGCCGCCGACTGCATGAAGACGTAGAGTCCGTAGGCGAGCGGCGCGTCGGAGTTCGACTGCACCAGCATCAGCGTGGCGGAGAGCTCGACCGCCGCGGTCGAGAAGCTGGTGACGAAGCCGGCCAGCAGGCCGCCGGTCATCAGCGGCACGACGATGCGGCGCACGGTGCGCGCCTTGGTGGCGCCGAGATTCTCCGCCGCCTCCTCGACCGAGACGGAGATCTGGTGCAGCGCGGCGTGGCAGGCGCGCAGCGCGTAAGGCAGGCGGCGCACGGCCAGAGCCAGCACGATCATGATCCACAGCGCGGCGAGCGGCGTGCCGTCGGGCAGGGTGACGCCGTAGAAGGTGCGCAGGTAGCCGATGCCCAGCACCACGCCGGGGATGGCGAGGGCGGCCATGGCCGTCCAGTCGAGCCATTGCCGGCCGATCAGCTTGGTGCGCAGCACGAGATAGGCGATGGCGGTGCCGACGATCACGTCGATCGCCCCGGCGAGCGAGGCGTAGATCAGCGTGTTCTTGATGTAGATCGAGCTCTCACCGAAGACCCGCGCGTAGTGCGCGAGGGTGTAGCCGTCGGGTAGCGGGCTGAATGACCACACGGTGGCGAGCGAGAGGATCAGCAGACCGAGATGCGGCGCGAGCACCAGCAGCAGGATCAGCAGCACCACGGCGTAGGCCATGGCGGCTTCGAGCGGCTTGAGCTTGCGTCGCGCCAGCCCGCCGCCGCCGCGCTGGGTGGTGGCGTAGTCCTTGCCGCGCAGCGCCAGGTTGGAGAGCCAGACCGCGGCGATCGAGCCGACGATCAGCACGACCGAGATGACATAGCCCATGGGATCGGCGATGCCGATCGAGGTGACGCGCAGATACGCCTGCGGGGCCAGCAGGTCCTTGGCGTTGAGCAGCAGCGGCGTGGCGAGGTCGTCGAAGACCTTGACGAAGACCAGCGAGGCGCCGGCGACGTAGCCGGGCAGGGCGAGCGGGAAGACGATGCGGCGGAAGAGGCGCATTCCCGAGCTGCCGAGATTCTGCGCGGCTTCCTCCATCGCCCGGTCGATATTGGCCAGGGCCGCCGAGAGGTTGATCAGGATGAAGGGAAAGTAGTGCAGGGCCTCGACGAAGATTACCCCGTTGAGGCCCTCCATGAACGGGATCTTGACGTCGAACCACTCGTCGAGCAGCAGGTTGACGGTGCCGTTGCGGCCGAAGAAGAGCTGCATGGCCACCGCCCCCACGAAGGGCGGCATGATCAGCGGCAGGAAGCCGAGGGTCTGGATGATCGCCGACCCGCGAAAATCGAAGCGGCTGGTGAAATAGGCCAGCGGCAGGGCGATGGCCGAGGCCCAGACCACCGACATCAGCGAGACGTAGATCGAGTTCCACAGCGAGCGGACGAAGAGGTCGGTGGCGAAGAAGTCCTGGAAATTGACCAGGGTGAAGGCGCCGGTGCCCTTCTCGGTGAAGGCGACGTAGATCACCGTCGCCACCGGGATGACCAGGAACAGCGCCAGGAACAGGGCGATGGCCAGCGCCAGTGCGATCTGCCCCGGCGTGGCTCCGGCGCTGTAGCGGCGCAGGCTGAGAGCGAGTGCGGTCAACGATCCCCCGAGGCGAAATCGTCACCCCGGCGAAAGCCGGGGTCCAGTCTTCTCCGGAGTCTGGATGCCGGCCTGCGCCGGCATGACGATTCTAGCTGTTACCGCGCCAGCCGCGCCGCCTGCTCGGCCTTGCCCTTGGCCTGGGCGTAGCGGTCCTTGGCGAAGGCGGCCCATTGCTGCTCGAGCTCGGCCTGTCGCGCTCCTTTCTCCTTGGCACCGGTAAAGGCGCTGCGGGCCTCGGCGGCCTGCGTCTCGCCCAGCGGCATGGCGGCGATCAGGTCGCGCGCTTCCTTGACCAGCGTGCGGCCCTGCGCGTTGTCCTTCTTCGCCAGTGCGGCCTCGGCATCGTGGATCGCCTTGGTCGCGCCCTTCAGCCCGTCGAGCTGGAAGGAGATGATCTGGTCGAACAGCGTGTCGACCACCGCGGTGCGGCTCTCCGACTTGTCGACGTCGAACAGCATCATCTTCTGGAACTGCGGATCCTTGAACGGGTTCGGGTAGTCGGCCGGCGCCTTGGCGTAGGTGGCGGTGTTGACCGGCAGGCGGCGGATGCCCGGCTCGAGCAGCACTTCCTGGCCCTTGGGCGAGAGGATGAACTCGACGAAGGCCTCCGCGCCCGCACGGTTGGGCGCGTTGGCGATGATGCCGATATTGGCCGGCACCACCGTGGTGACGCTCGGGTAGGCGAATTTCACCGGGAAGTTGGCCGCCTGCGCCGCGAAGGCGAAGAAGTCGATGACGATACCGACACCGACCTGGCCGGAGTTCACCGCCTCCGGCACGCCGAAAGAGCGCTCGGTGACATTGCGGAAATTGCCGGCCATCTCCTTGATCGTGCGCCAGCCCTTGTCCCAGCCCTCGCCCTGGAGAATGGTCTCGATGGTCAGGTGCGTGGTGCCTGAGCGCGACGGGGCCGCGATCGACACGTGATCGAAGAACGCCGGCTTGGCCAGGTCCTGCCACTCCTTGGGATCGGGCAGCTTGTTGGCGCGGGCGTAGCGCTCGTTCCACATGATGCCGTAGCCCGAGGCGGCGAAGCCGAAATAGGCACCGTCGCGGTCGTTGATCGGGTAGGAGCCGACCTTCTCGGGGATGCCGGTGGCCTTGGGCTTGTAGGTCTGCAGCAGCTTCTTGCCCTTCAGCACCTCGAACGCATCCGGCGCCGAGGCCCACATCAGGTCGACCTGGTTGTTCGCCTTGGTCTCCTCGATGAACTTCACCGCCGCGTTGGTGTTGCGGTTCTGGACCTCCAGCGTCGCGCCGGGATGGGCCGCCTCGAAGGCCTTCTTGAAGGGATCGGTCACGTCCTTGGCGAAGGAGGTGACGATGGTCACCTTGCCGGTCTGGGCCAGCGTCGCCGTCGATGTCAGGGCAAAGGTCAAGGCAGCCGCGGTCGCGGCGAGCAGGCGAATCATCGTTGTCCTCCCGGTCTACGTTCGTACGAAAGTCGATGCTCAAGAAAAGCGGCGAAGCTGTCAACAGAATGCGGCGGTCGCACGGATGTGCTTCAGAACGTTACGATAACCACGGTGCGGTCGTCGGCGCGGATGCGGCCGACCGTGCCTTTCACCGAGGGGTAGCGCTCGATCTTCTCCGGGTCGAGGCGCTCGACTTCCTCGAAGGCGGCTTCCCAGGAAGTAACGTCCGGCGTGTCGCCCGGCCGGAAATAACCGTCGCTGAACAGCTCGATCGAACGGATCGAAGCCAGCGGCCGGTCGATCACCCGGACCAGCGGCTGCGCCACTTCGAACCCGTCGAGCACCGCGTAGCTCAGCGGGCTGTTGGTGTTGTTCTGGAAACGCGTCTGGCCGGTCATCACGCCGCCGTCGAGCAGCAGGCGGATGTCGCTCTCGGGAACGGCCGGAAAGCGTGCGCGGGACCGTTCGAGGGCGCGGGCGTAAAGGGTCCTGAGCGCCGTCTCGTCGAGCCACGGTTTCATGTCGGGATGCAGGCGCGTCGCTCCATGCCAGACGCAGGCCCGGCCGATGCGCACCCGGTCCTCCGCCGTGCCGCCGGCTTCCGCGACCAGCCGGTAGGCTTCCTGGCGCAGGCTCGAGGTGACGAGGTCGAGACCGGTGTCGTTGATCCAGACCTCGGAGCCGTTGAGCCGCAGGCCGCTGTCGCCGATCAGCACGAAGCGCAGCGTGTCGCCGCAATGGGCGGCCAGCGCCAGGGTGGCGCCGAAGCGCCGCGCCGGGTCGGCCCGCGCGATCTCGAGAACCCCGTAGCGCTCGTAAGCGGCGCGGATGGCGCCTGACGCGGCCTCGGCGAGCCGGACCGGGTCGATGGTCTCGCCGCCTTCGAGCAGAACACGCGAAACCGCCGCCTGGACCGCCAGACTGGAAATGCGCCCGGCCAGCCGGCCGTCGTAGCGATGGCCGGTGCGGTCGGTAACCCCGTCGATGACCGCGTAGCCGCGGCCGGGCAGAACCAGGAACTGGTCCTCGTTGGCCTCGGGGGCGTCGAGATTCTTGCCTTCGCTGAAGGCTTCGATGCGCATGCGACGGATCGTTGCAGATTTGTTACAGACACTCCACTATAGGCAGACAAGAGTAGTGCGTTAAGACGCCACGACTTCACGGGAGAGGGACCATGAGCTTCAAGGTTTCGGCGCTTCTCGTCGGTGCGGCAGCCATCAGCCTCGTGCTCGGCGGACCCGCCGGCGCGCAGCAGCGGGTCAGCGTCTACACGGCGCACACCGCCAATATCGTCGAGCGGCTGATCCCCGAATTCGAGAAGGCCACCGGCATGAAGGCCGACGTGGTCAAGGCCGGCTCGGGCGACATCATCAACCGGGTGCGCGCCGAGCAGGCCAACCCCAAGGCCGACGTCATCTGGAGCATCGGCGCCGAGCTGCTGGAGGCCAACGCCCAGCTGCTCGAGCCCTATCAGCCGAAGGAAGCCGCGATGATCGCGGACGCCTTCAAGACCAACGGCGCCTGGCTGCCCTACACCGGGATCCTCAACGTCTTCGTGGTCAACACGCGCAAGCTGAAGCCCGAGGACTATCCGAAGACCTGGATGGACCTGGCGCAGCCGCGCTTCCGCAACCAGATCTCGGCCGCCGATGCCGACAAATCCGGCTCGGCCTACATGCAGCTCAACACCTTCCTCACCATCTACGGCGACAACGCCGCCGGCTGGGACAAGTTCAAGACCGTGTTCCGCAACATGAACATCTCGGCCAGCTCGGGCGCGGTTCCGCGCTTCGTCAACGACGGCGAGGCGAGTGTCGGCATCACGCTGGAGGACAATGCCTATCTCTTCCTCAAGAACGGCGGGCCGGTGGCCATCGTTTACCCGGAGGACGGCACCTCGGTCATCGCCGACGGCATGGCGCTGGTGAAGCGCGCGCCCAACGCGGCCGGCGGCAAGGCCTTCATCGACTGGGCGCTGAGCGCGCCGACGCAGGACCTCGTGGTGCAGGAGCTGGGCCGCCGCCCGATCCGCAAGGACGCCAAGCCGGCCGGGGCGCTGAAGCCGCTCGAGCAGATCAAGCTGGTCAACTACGACATCAAGAACGCGGCCAACAAGCGCAAGGAGTACATCGACAAGTGGAACGACCTGCTGCAGTCGCGCTGAGCGACGCGCCGTAGTCGTCCAAGGTCGCGCCGTGGGGAGAAGGTGGCCCGCGTAGACATCCAGCACATCCGGAAGAGCTATCCCGGAGTCACCGCTCTCGACGACATCTCGCTGGCCATCCGCTCCGGCGAGTTCTTCACGCTCCTCGGCCCCTCGGGCTGCGGCAAGACCACGCTGCTGCGCACCGTCGCTGGCTTCAACACGCATGACAGCGGCGAGATCCTGGTCGACGGCCAGCGCATCGACAACGTGCCGGCGCACCGGCGCAACATCGGCATGGTCTACCAGGACTACGCCGTCTTTCCCCACATGTCCGTCGAGGACAATGTCGGCTTCGGCCTGGTGACGCGTAACGTCCCCAAGGCCGAACTCGCCGAGCGGGTCGCCCGCGCATTGACTCTAGTGCAGCTGAGCGGCCTGGGGGGCCGCATGCCGCACGAGCTCTCGGGCGGCCAGCAGCAGCGCGTCGCCCTGGCCCGCGCCATGGTCATCAGCCCGCAGATCCTGCTGATGGACGAGCCGCTGTCCAATCTCGACGCCAAGCTGCGGGTGGGCCTGCGCGACGAGATCCGGGACCTGCAGCGCTCGCTGGATATCACCACGCTCTACGTGACGCACGATCAGGAAGAAGCACTCGTTATCTCCGACCGCATCTGCATCATGGAGCGCGGCCGCGTCCACCAGGTGGGCACGCCGCAGGAGGTCTACGCCACGCCGGCGACGCTGTTCGTCGCCTCCTTCGTCGGGGCGATGAACGTCTTCCGCGACATTCCCGTGGGGCCGGCCGGCGAGGTGCGGCTGGGAAGCGCTGCCGTCACCCTGCCGGCTCTGGCTGGCCGTTCCCGGGTCACGTTGTCGATCCGGCCCGAGGACGTGATGCTCGGCGGCGCGGCGGGGGACGAGGGGCCGGCCCTGCGGCTGGACGCCGCCATACGCAAGGTCACTTACGCCGGGCGGGACGCGCTCTATCGCGTCGAAGGCACCGGCTTCACGCCGATCCTGGTTCACGTCTACCGTCCCGACGCGGCGCGGCTCGCGGGTGTCGATACGCTGACGACCATCGGACTGCCGGTGCGCTGCCTGCACGCCTTCGATGACACGGATGAGCGGCGCATCGATCTGCGGTCATGAAGGGCACCAAGCTCGACGTCTGGACGCTGGTGCTGGCCGTTTCGGTCGGTGTCATCGGCGTGCTGCTGGTCTGGCCGCTCACCAGCATCTTCGCCGCCAGCGTCATCGACAACACGACGGGTGAGTTCACCCTCGGCAACTACATCCGCGTCCTGACCCGGCCGTTCTTCCAGACGGCGATGATCAACAGCCTGATCGTCGGTGTCGGCGGCATGCTGGGGGCGATGGCGCTTGGCATTCCGCTGGCGGTCCTGACCACCCGCTACGTCATCGTCGGCCGGCAGTTCCTCTCGACCCTGGCGGTGCTCGCCCTGGTCTCGCCGCCGTTCATCGGCGCCTATGCCTGGATCATGATGCTCGGCCGCAACGGTTTCGTGCGCCTGGGGCTGGAGACGGTCGGCATCGAGATCCCCTCCATCTATGGCTTCTTCGGCATCATCCTGGTCTTCAGCCTGAAGTTCTATCCTTTCGTCTTCCTGCTGACCGCCAGCAGCCTCGGCACGATCAACCCCTCGGTCGAAGAAGCCGCGGAAGGGCTGGGCGCACGGCCGTGGCGCCGGCTGTTCCAGATCACCCTGCCGCTGGTCTTTCCGGCGATCAGTGCCGCGGCGCTGCTGACCTTCGTCCTGTCGATTGCCGATTTCGGCACGCCTTCGATCGTCGGCGGGAACGTGCGTGTGCTCGCCACCACGGCCTACAATCTGTTCAACAGCGAGATGGGCGGCAACCCGGGCCTCGCCTCGGCCACCAGCGTCGTGCTGATCGCCATGTCCCTGGTCGTCGTGGCGCTGCAGCGCTACGCGGTCCGGCGGCGCAACGTGGCCGGCGCGTTGATCCGGCGGCCGGTGCCGAAGACGCTGGGACGCGCCGCCTCGGTCGTGGCGCATATCGTCTGCTACACGATCGTGCTGGTGAGCTCGCTGCCCTCGCTGGTCGTCATCTGGATGTCCTTCCGCAAGACCAGCGGACCGGTGTTCCAGCCGGGTTTCTCTTTCGACAGCTACGCCAAGATCCTTCGCGAGGTGCCGCACGTCATCGGCAACAGCGCCAGCTACTCCTTCATCGCCGTAGCGCTGATCGTGATCGTCGGCACGGGCATCGGCTATCTGCTGGCGCGACGCGAGACCGTCCTCACCGGCGCCCTCGATGGCGCCTTCGTCATCCCCTTCGTCATGCCGGGCGTAGTCCTCGGCCTCGCCTATGTCGTGACTTTCAACGTGCCGCCGCTGGAGCTCACCGGCACGGCGACCATCATCGTGCTGATGCTGTTCATCCGCCGGCTGCCCTACACCGTACGCTCCAGCGTCTCGATCCTGAAGCAGATCAAGGGCAGCCTGGAGGAGGCGGCGATCTCGCTGGGGGCGGGACCGGCCCAGGCCTTCCGCAAGATCACCCTGCCGCTCATGCTGCCGGGCATCGTCGCCGGCGGGCTGATGAGCTTCATCACCGCGATCAACGAGCTCTCGAGCTCGCTCATCCTCTATGTCGGCCGCACCATGACCATGCCGGTGCGCATCTACCTGTCGGTGCTCGACGGGGAGTTCGGCACGGCCGCGGCGCTGGCGACCATTCTGCTTTTCGCTTCGGGAGCAGCGGTCTACATCATCTTCCGGGTCTCGGGCCGGAACGAGAGCGCTTTCGTCTAGATAGCGGCCACGCTGGGCCGCAGGCGTGACCCGGGGCCCCAAGCCCGCTAGACTTGTCCCGCGCTCAACGAAGACGGAGGACGTCCATGAAGTACATCATGCTCGGCACGCTCGGCGCCGGTTCGATGAAGAAGCAGGAAAGCCGTACGGCCAACGCCCGCGCCAAGCTGCGCGAGCTCGGCATGAAGCTCGAGAGCGTCTACTACACGCAGGGCCAGTTCGATTTCGTCGACGTGGTCGACGCGCCCAACCCCGAGGCGATGCTCGCCTTCTCCGTCTGGTACTCCGAGCAGGGCTTCGGCAAGCTCACCTCGCTGCCGGCCTTCGACGAGCGCACCATGGTCAAGGCGCTCAGCCGCGGCGGCGTGCGCGGCAAGAAGAGGGGTTGATCTCCGGCCATGAAAATCCCCGCCCGGCCGTGAGGCGCGGGCGGGGGGCTTTTCCTCGCCGCTAGTTGTACTTGAACTGCGGCAGCTGCTTCAGCGCCTCCTTGTTGGCGCCGCGCAGCACGACGCGGCTCTCCGCCATCGAAAGCTGGCTGTAGGGCACGGCGATCAGGTGATCGCCCATCCCCAGGAACCCGCCGACCGACAGCACCGCGTAGGCTTCCTTGCCGTCGCGGGTGATGATGATGTCGTCGATCGTGCCGATGCGCTCATTGGCCTCGTTGACGACCGACGCGCCGCGCACCTTCGAGGCGCGGTAGCCGCTGTCAAGCTTCACCGGGTCGATGCGCACGGCGGCCAGCGACTGCGGCTGGCCCTGGGCGAGCGCGTCGGGGGCGTAAACCGGAAGGGTGGCGGCCGCCAGAAATGCGGCGAGAGGAAGTACACGCTTCATAGCCGTTCCTTTCACTATGCGGGGCCATAGCCCCGGTTTCGTGATGAACGGCGTCGCTTGGCGGAAGTTCCCTGCTAGAGGGCGCGCGCCGCTTCCAGCACCTCTTCGACATGGCCGGGGACCTTCACCCCGCGCCAGACGCGGCGGATGACGCCCTGCTTGTCGATCAGGAAGGTGGCCCGATCCATGCCCATGTACTTGCGGCCGTAAAGGCTCTTCTCGATCCACACGCCGTAGGCCTTGGCCGCCTTGAGCTCGGTGTCGGCGGCGAGCTGGAATTTGAGGCCGTACTTGCCGCGGAACTTGGCGTGGCTCGTTTCCTTGTCCTTCGAGACGCCGACGATCTCGGCCTTGACCTTCGAGAAGTCGGGCAGGGCGTCGTTGAAGCCGCAGGCTTCCTTGGTGCAGCCGGGCGTGTCGTCGCGCGGATAGAAATAGACGACCACAGCCTTGCCGCGCAGCGCCTTGAGCGAGACGCGCCCCGTGCCGTCGGTCGGCAGGTCGAAATCGGGGGCGGCGCTGCCTTCCTTCGGACCTTTCACCGGCTTCGCCGCCGCCTTGGGCGCGGGCTTCCTGACGACGGGCTTCTTTGCTTTCTTCGCGGCCATGCTAGGTCCCCTGCTCGATCAAGGTTTTGAAAAGCTCGTGCGCACGCGTGGTGCGCGCCCGGATTGTCGCTTCCAGCCCTTCGAAGTCAACCGCGTTGGCCGCGCGGGCCAGGGCGCGCTTAAGACCCTCGGGAGCCTCGGCGGGATCGAAATCGCCGGCCAGGGTCAGGCGGATCAGGCCCTGCACGGCCTGGCTGATGTCGAGAGCCTGCCGCAGCTCAGTGCCCGCCTCGGCGGAGAGGGCGCCAGCGGACACCGCATTGGTCAGCGCCTGCGCCGTGTTGGTGGCCAGCATCTCCGGATGCTCGTGGGCGTGCCGCAGCTGCAGGTACTGGGCGAGGAACTCGATATCGACCAGGCCGCCGCGCCAGTGCTTGATGTCCCAGGGCCGCCTGGCGACATGCTCCTTCGCCATACGCTCGCGCATGTCGGCGACGTCGCGGGCCAGCTTTGCGTTGTCGCGCTTCTGCACCAGCACCTTGCGGATGGCTTCCGCGATGCGCTTCTGCAGGGCAGTGGGGCCGGTCAGCGGCCGGGCGCGGGTCAGCGCCTGATGCTCCCAGGTCCACGCTTCGTTGTGCTGGTATTTGACGAAGCCATCGAGGTTGGTGGCGATGGGCCCCTTGCTGCCGGAGGGTCGCAGGCGCAGGTCGATCTCGTAAAGCGTGCCTTCGCCGGTAGGCGCCGTGACGGCGTTGATCAGCCGCTGTGCCAGGCGTTGATAGTAGAGGCTCACCGGGAGGGGTTTGGCGCCGTCCGACTGCTCGACCTTCTCCGGCGCGTCCCAGAGCAGGATGAGGTCGAGGTCGGAGGTTACCGTCATCTCGCGCCCGCCCAGCTTGCCGAAGGCGGCGACGGCCATGGCTCCGCCGGGGACCTTGCCGTGCTGGCGCGCGAACTCGGCTTCGACCGCGGGCTGCAGGGCCGCGATGCAGGCCTCCGCAATGTCGGCCAGGGCGGCGCCGGTCGTGGCAGCCGGCACCACGCCGCGCAGCATCTGCACGCCGACCTGGAATTCGCGCTCGCCCTTCCAGCGCCGCAGCACGTCGAGCGTGTCCTGGAAGTCGCGCGCCTGGGTCAGGCCGCGCTTGAGGTCGTCATCGAGAGCGGCGCGCTCGGGGAGCGGGGAGAGGAAATGCGAACCCAGCACGCTGTCGAGCAGGTTGGGATGCCGGCTGAGCAGATCGGCGAGCCGCGGCGCGCCCCCCATGATCTCGGCCACCAGCTGCAGCAGCGCCGGGTTGGCGTGGAACAGCGAGAAGAGCTGCACGCCAGCCGGGAGCTGCGACAAGAACCCGTCGAAGCGCACGAAGGCCGTGTCCGGCTGCGCCGTCTTGGCGAGAGCTTCCAGGAGCACGGGCATCAGCTCGGTCAGCAGCTCACGCGCCCGCACGCTGCGCATGGCGCGGTAGCGGCCGTGATGCCAGCCGCGCACGGTGGCGGCCACCATCTTCACGTCGCGGAAACCCAGCCGGGAGAGGGTTTCCAGCGTCGCCGGATCGTCCTCTATGCCGGTGAACACGAGGCTGCCCTGGCTGCCAAGGTTCGGGGCCTCCTCGAACAGCTCGGCGTAGTGCTTCTCCACCCGGGTGAGATGGCCGAGAAGCACCTCGTTGAACGCCGCGACATTGTTGTAGCCAAGGAAGGTGGCGAAGGCCGGCAGGCCCGCCTCGTCCGGCAGGGTGTGGGTCTGCTGGTCGTTGACCATCTGCAGCCGGTGCTCGACCTGGCGCAGGAAGCGGTAGGCCTCGATCATCGCCGCGGCGGTCTCGGGCTTGACCCGGCCCGCGTCGCGCAGCGCTTCGATCGCCGGGCAGGTCTGGATCTGGCGCAGCTCCGGCATCCGCCCGCCCCAGATCAGCTGCTGGGTCTGGGCGAAGAACTCGATCTCGCGGATGCCGCCGCGGCCGAGCTTGATGTTGTGGCCGGCCAGCGCGACCGTGCCGCCGCCGCGGTGGGCGTTGATCTGGCGCTTGATCGAGTGGATATCCTGGATCGCCGAGAAATCCAGGTTCTTGCGCCAGACATAGGGTCGCAGGCGCTGCAGGAACCCGTCGCCGGCGGCGATATCGCCGGCAACCGGGCGCGCCTTGATCATCGCCGCCCGCTCCCAGTTCTGGCCGAGGCTCTCGTAGTAGGTCTCGGCGGCCAGCATCGAGAGGGCCGGCGGCGTCGAGGCGGGATCCGGCCGCAGCCGAAGGTCGGTACGGAACACGTACCCTTCGGGGCGACGCTCATCGAGGATCTTCACCAGCGAGCGGGTCAGACGGATGAAGACCTGGAGGAGGCCGTCCGGATTGTCGGTGACGATGGTCTCGGGATCGTAGAGGACGATGAGGTCGATATCGCTCGAGTAGTTGAGCTCACGGGCGCCAAGCTTGCCCATGCCCAGGACCACAAAGCCGGACTCCCGTTCCGGCTCCTTCGGGTGCTTCAGCTTGTAGGCACCGCCGGAAGCCCCCTGCCGCAGGAGGTGCCGCACCGCCAGCTGGAGGGCGGTATCCGCCGTTTCGCTCAGCGCCGCGGTGATGCGCTCGACGGACCAAAGTGCGGCGATGTCCGCCAGCGCGATGGCCAGGGAGGCCCGGCGCTTGGCCCGCCGCAGGCCGGCCATGAGGGCCGCTTCGTCGGTCGGGTCACCGAATTCGCGGCGGGCATCGCCCAAGATGTCTGCGAGGGCAGCGTCGGGACCGCGACGCAGCAGAGCGACGGCAAAGTCGATATCGTCTATCAGGGCGAGGGTCAGGTAGGGACTGTTGCCGAACAGGGCCGCGAGCAGGGCCTTGCCCTGCCTGTCCTTAGCCAGGCCCTCGGCGAATTTCTTCCCGGCCCCGGCCAGTTCGCCCGCCGCCTCCTGCCAGCGTTCGAGCCCGGTCGCCGCCTGCACCGGGTCAGCGGGGCGCGGCCAGCGGGCACTTGCGAAGCCGGCGTGTAATTCCTTCATTTCCCCTGACCTGAATTTGCCGCACACTGGAGCCTTACCGTAGCGGCCGGGTCAAGCGTTGTTGGGAGGGCGCTGGCAGGTCGCGTGGGGCCCCGCGCTGCCGGTAGCGCGCGACCGCATCGAGAAAGGTCTGGGCGAGTGTTCGGGCGAGTATCGCGTACAGTCGTCGACATCGTCGGGACCCTCCTTGTCCTGACCCTGGTGAGCGTCGGGATTCTCGGTTGGCTGCTGTCGCAGGGGCCGATCTCGCTCGGCTTCCTGACGCCTTTCGTCGAACGTGCCCTCAGTCGTGGTGACGGCACGCTCGATGTCGATATCGACGATACCGTGGTTGCCTGGGCGGGGTGGCGACGAACTCTCGACCTGCAGGTTCGCGGGGTTCACGTCCTCGGCCCGGGAGGGCGACTGATGCTGGAGGTGCCCGAGGCCTCCGTCAGCTTCTCTGGCCGGGCCCTGCTGCGCGGCATGGTCGCGCCTACCGCCATCGACGTGAACGGCATCAAGCTTCGCCTCGTCCGCACGCGCGATGGCGCCATCCGTTTCGGTTTCCAGGACATCGGCGCGGAGGAGGACACGACCGGCCCCGTGCTGCTCAGCGAGCTCCTGGCGCCTCCGGACCCCGACCGCAGCCTCGGCTATCTGCAGCGCCTGAGCATCCTGGAGGCCAGCGTCGATATCACGGACGAGGCGAGCGGTCGCACCTGGTCGGCGCGCGATGCCGAGATCGCGCTGCTGCGGGACCAGGTCGGCCTGCGCGCCGAGGTCATGGCCGCGGTCGACCTCGGTGCGGCCAAACCCACAAGGGTGAACGCGAGCGGTGTCTATCATACGGCCGGCGCGCGGCTCGCCGCGTCGGCTCAGCTCCTCGATCTCGAGCTTTCGACACTCGCAGCCTTCGATCCGGTGCTCAAGCCGCTATCGGGGATTCATCTGCCGATTTCCGGCGCCGTCGACGCCAATCTCGATTCCGAGTTCCGGCTGGCCAACGCCCGCTTCATCTTCAGCGGTGAGGGCGGTCACCTGAGTGCTACTTCCTTCGATCTGCCGCGTGACGTGAATGTCCGCCGCTTCACGGCTCGCGGTGCCCTGCCGCGTGGCACGCAGGACGTAGCCATCGAGGAGTTCTCGCTCGATCTCGGCGGCCCGCAGATTCATCTCCAGGGGCGTCTCAGCGGGCTGGGGGAAAAGCCGCGGGTGGAGGGGCAGGTCACGGCGCGCAGCGTCCCGACCGACGATCTGCACCGCCTGTGGCCGCGCGACGTCGCCAAGAACGCGCGCGACTGGATCGTTGAGAATCTGGCGGGGGGCCGCGTCAGCGAAGCCCGTGCCACATTCGCGGTGGGCGAAGGCGCCAAGGGCTGGGTGGTGGAGAAGGTCGGCGGCACGCTGCAGGCCACCGGTGTCGATATCACCTATCTCCGGCCGATGCCGGCCATACGCGGTGTCGAGGGCCATGCGACGTTCGACCACACACGCTTCGACATCGTCACCCGCGGTGGAACCGTCGGCCCGCTGCGGGCCAGTGAGGGCAAGGTCGCGCTTTATGATCTGCATACCGACATCGAGAAGGCGGCGATCGAGATTCCCATCGCCGGACCGGTGCGCGAGGCGCTGACACTGGTCGATGGGCCGCCGCTGGGCTTTCTCAAGAAGATCGAGCTCAAACCCGAGGATTTCGGCGGCGACGCGGCGATCCGGCTGGCGCTCAAATTCCCGCTCAAGAAGGACCTGAAGATCGACGAGCTCGATGTCCTGGCGACGGCGGACATCACCCGCTACACGCAGCGCAAGGCGGCGCTCGACCAGGACGTGCGCGACGGCGAGCTGAAGCTGCGTGTCGACCCGCGGGGCCTGGACATCAGCGGGCGTGTCCTTCTCGCCTCCGTGCCGGCGACCGTGGAGATCCGGCGCGAGTTCGCCGACAACGCGCCGATCATCGCCCGGACACGGGCAAGGGGCCGGACGAGCACGGCCGAGCGCAAGGCCTTCGGTTTCGATTTCGCCGAATATGCCGACGGGCCGGCCGACCTGGCGGTGGAGTATGTCGAGCGTCGCGGCTCGCGCGGGGAGGTCCAGGTCGAGGCCATGCTGAACGACGCGAAAATGATGCTGACGCCGTTCGAATGGGAGAAGGCGCCGGGCCAGCCGGCCACGGCGCGTGCGCGTGTCGCCATCGCGAACGGCAAGGCGGTGTCGCTGCCGGAGTTCACGGTACAGGCCGGCGACCCCAGGGCCGGGGGCCTGATCGCCACCGGCGCCATGACGTTGGCGACGGACGGCAAGACGATTTCCGGCGCCAATCTCTCCGCGTTGCGTGTCGGCCTGACCGACGTCCGCGGTTCGTTCGCGCGTCGCGGCAGCACGCTGGCATTCAGCGGCAGCGGCCCTTCCTTCGATGTCGGCCCGTTCCAGCGGGACAAGGCGCCGCGCGATCCGGACAGGCCCCCGCTCGAGCTGCATGTCGATGTCGAGAGGCTGCACTTCGACACCGACCGGCTGCTCTACGCGGTGCGCTTTGATGGCCTGCGCACAGCCGAGCGCTGGGAAACCGCGGATCTGGCCGCGCGTACCGGACCGGACATGGCGCTCAACAATCAGGTGTCGCTGAACCTGCAGTCCGACGCCGGGCGTCAGACGCTGGTTGCCCGGATGGAGGATGCCGGTGCCTTCCTGCGCATTGTCGACATCTCGCCCAACGTCGTCGGCGGTCGCATCGACATGCACGGCCTGACCGATTCTGCCAAGCCCGGCCGGCCGCTGGTCGGCAAGCTGCGGATCAGCGAATTCCGAACCGTCCGTGCGCCGATCCTGGCGCGCGTGCTGAGCGTGGCGCTGCTGACGGGAGTTCTCGACTCACTGACGGGCGAGGGCATCCGTTTCGCCGGCCTCGAGGCCGACTTTGCCTACGCCGATCCGCGGCTGGACATCACGGAGGCCAAAGCCTCCGGGCCGTCGCTCGGCGTCACGGCCCGCGGCACGATGAATCTCGACGCGGAGACCATCGATCTCGACGGCACGATCGTGCCGGCCAACGCCATCAACAGCCTGCCCGGGCGTATCCCGATCATCGGCGATTTCCTGACGGGCCGGGGCGGTGGCGTCTTCGCCGCCAGCTACAAGGTGACCGGAGCGCTGGGCGATCCCAAGGTCTCGGTCAATCCGCTGTCGGCGCTCGCCCCCGGTTTCCTGCGCAACCTGTTTGGTGTGTTCACAATGCCAGGGACATCGCCGACCGGTTCGACCCCGTCATCGGAGTTCGATCCCGGCAGCCGGAACTAGGCGTCAGACCGCCCGGACGAGGGCGTGCCGTTTCTTGCCCGCGGACAGCTTGATCGTGCCGTCGCTCCCGACATCGCTGAGGGTCAGCACCCGGCTGTCGTCGGTGAAGGCGCCGTCGTTGAGACGTGCACCGTTCTGCTTGATCAGGCGACGCGCTTCGCCGTTGCTGGCGGCAAGGCCGGCGCGGCGGAAGAGATCGATGGCCGGGATGCCTTTCTCGAGCTCGGCGCGGGGTACGTCCAGCGTCGGCAGACCGGCGGCGCTCGCCCCTTCCTCGAAGGTACGGCGCGCGGTCTCTGCCGCTTCGAGGGCTGCGGCCTCGCCGTGGCAGAGCTTCGTCGCCTCGGTGGCCAGCACCTTCTTGGCGTCGTTGATGGCGGCGCCGCCGGCACTCTCCAGCCGCTTGATCTCGTCGAGCGGCAGGTCGGTGAACAGCTTGAGGAAGCGGCCGACATCGGCGTCCTCGGTGTTGCGCCAGAACTGCCAGTAGTCGTAGGGGCTGAGTCGGTCGGCGTTGAGCCACACCGCGCCCTGGGCAGTCTTGCCCATCTTGGCGCCCGAGGCGGTGGTCATCAGCGGCGTGGTCAGGCCGAACAGCGCGGCGTCGGCGAGGCGCCGGCCGAGATCGACGCCCATGACGATGTTGCCCCATTGGTCGGAGCCGCCCATCTGCAGCGCGCATTTGTGGCGCCGGGCCAGCTCCACGAAATCGTAGGACTGCAGGACCATGTAGTTGAACTCGAGGAATGTCAGCGGCTGGTCGCGTTCGAGCCGCAGCCGCACCGAATCCATGGTCAGCATGCGGTTGACCGAGAAATGCCGGCCGACATCGCGCAGCAGTGGAATGTATCTGAGCTCGTCGAGCCAATCCGCGTTGTTGACCATGATAGCGTCGGTCGGGCCGTCGCCGAATGTCAGGTACTTGGTGAAGATCGACTTGATGCCGGCCATGTTGCGGGTGATGTCGGCATCCGACAGGAGCTGTCGCGCCTCATCCTTGCCGGAGGGATCGCCAACCTTGGTCGTACCGCCGCCCATCAGCACGATCGGCTTGTGGCCGGTGCGCTGCAGGGTGCGCAGCAGCATGATCGGGACGAGGCTGCCGACATGGAGAGAATCCGCCGTGCAGTCGAAACCGATATAGGCCGGGATCGGTCCCTGCAGGGCGCGCGCGTCGAGCCCTTCCGGATCGGTGATCTGATGCACGAAGCCGCGCTCGCTGACCGTGCGCAGGAAGTCGGATTTGAAGGCCGTCATGGGCGCGTCGTTTACCACGGCCTCTCCCTCGGCCACAATCGGGCGCCCATGAACGAGTCGAAGAGGGCCCCATGACCGGTTCGAAGATCTGGCGGGCGATCGGGCTGATGAGCGGGACGTCGCTCGATGGGGTCGATGCCGCCCTGGTCGAGACCGACGGCGAGAATCGCGTCACGCGCGGCCCGGCGCTGACGCTGGCCTACGACGCGAAGCTGCGTGAGCGGCTGCGCCGTTCGCTTGGCGGGCGGGCTCCGGTCAAGGCCGTCGAGCGCAGCCTGACCGTGGCCCATGCCGAGGCGGTGCAGGCGCTGCTGAAGCAGGCCGGCCGCAAGGCCTCGGAGATCGATGTGGTCGGCTTCCATGGCCAGACCATCGTCCATCGGCCGGCCGAGCGCATCACCTGGCAGATCGGCGACGCCAGTCTGCTCGCCGAGCGCACGGGAATCGCGGTCGTCGCCGATTTCCGCAGCGCCGACGTGGCGGCGGGCGGCGAGGGGGCGCCCTTCGTGCCGGCCTATCACCGCGCGCTGGGCACCGCGCTGGAGCGGCCGCTGGCCGTGCTCAATATCGGCGGCGTGGCCAACGTCACCTGGATCGGCGACCGGAACGCCGATGACGGCTCCGAACTGCTCGCCTTCGATACCGGCCCCGGCAATGCCCTGATCGACGACTGGATGCTCACGCATACCGGCACGCCGGTCGATGTCGACGGTGCCTGTGCGGCGCGTGGCCGGGTCGACGCCGCGGTGCTCGCGACGCTGATGGCCCACGAGTATTTCGCACGCAAGCCGCCCAAATCGCTCGACCGTAATGCCTTCGATCCGGCGCCGGTGGAGAAACTGTCGACCGAGGACGGTGCCGCGACGCTGGCCGCGTTCACGGTCGAGAGCGTGGCCGCCGCGCGGTCGCATTTCCCCACGCCGCCAAAGATGTGGGTCGTGACCGGCGGCGGGCGGCGCAACCCGGTTCTGATGGCGGCGTTGGGCAAGGCCTTGGGGGCGCCGGTGCGCGCCGCCGAGGAGGTCGGCTGGGATGGCGATGCGCTGGAAGCGCAGGCGTTCGGCTATCTTGCGGTACGGTCGCGGCGCGGCCTGCCGCTGAGCTTTCCCACCACGACGGGGGTCGGTCGTCCGATGAACGGCGGCCGGTACTTTCCCCGACCGGCCTGACACTGACGGACGGGGCGGGCTACTTCGCGCCCGCCTTTTCCTTCTCGCGAGCGCCGGCCTTGGCGGCGGACTTCTCTTTGTCCTTGTCGCGCGAGTCCTTCTCGCGGGCTTCCTTCTCGGGCGCCTTGGTGGTCATCGCCGTCTCGACGTAGTCGTCGGTCTGCGCCTCGAGCTTGTCGAGCTTGCCGGTGAAGAAGTGGTTGGCGCCCTTGATGATGCGGTAGTCGATCTCGATGTCGCGCTGCTTGCCGAGCTTCTCGGAGAGCTTCTTGACCGATTCCTCCGGCACGACCTCGTCCTTGTCACCCTGCAGGATCAGGCCCGACGAGGGGCAGGGGGCGAGGAAGGCGAAGTCGAAGATGTTGGCGGGCGGCGCCACCGAGATGAAGCGGTCGATCTCCGGCCGGCGCATCAGCAGCTGCATGCCGATCCAGGCGCCGAAGGAGAAGCCGGCGATCCAGCACTGGCTGGCGTTGGCATTGATCGACTGAAGCCAGTCGAGCGCCGAGGCGGCGTCGGTCAACTCGCCCTCGCCGCGGCCGAAGCTGCCCTGGCTGCGGCCGACGCCGCGGAAGTTGAAGCGCAGGGTGGCGAAACCCTGGCGGATGAACACCTGGTTGAGCGCGTAGATGACCTTGTTGTGCATCGTCCCGCCGTGCTGGGGGTGCGGATGCAGCAGCAGGACGACCGGGCGCCGATCCCCTTTGCCGGGGTGGTAGCGGCCTTCGAGGCGGCCTTCGGCGCCATTGATCAGGACTTCGGGCATCGGAGCGTGGCCTAGCGGTCGTCGGAGGAGGGGTAGCTAATAGCGCAGTTTGAAAGTCGGATATTATTTATATTCATACTATAGCCTTTGGCGCCAAATCTTGACCCCATTAGTCGGAAATACTATCTTGCCAAGGTCGGGTAGCGCTTTCTAACTGCAATCGCACCGTTTTGGGGCGTTGGCCCGGGGGGCGCGGCGCGCATCATAGGTAGTTGGGCCCATGATCTTCAAGAATATTAGGGACGACATTGACGCCATCCTGGCGCGCGATCCGGCGGCTCGCTCCCGGCTGGAAGTGGTATTATGTTACCCCGGCTTTCACGCCGTGGTGCTTCACCGTATGGCCCAGGCGGCTTGGAAGGCGAACCTGCGGCTGCTTGGCCGTTTCGTCGCCCACCTCGCCCGCTGGCTGACCGGCATCGAGATTCACCCCGCGGCGACCATCGGCCGGCGTCTGTTCATCGATCATGGCATGGCCGTGGTCATCGGCGAGACGGCCGAAGTCGGCGACGACGTGACGCTTTACCAGGGTGTGGTCCTGGGCGGCACGTCGCTGGCCAAGGGCAAGCGTCATCCGACGCTCGGTAGCGGCGTGATCGTTGGCGCGGGCGCCAAGCTTCTGGGGCCTCTCACGGTGGGTGACGGGGCGCGCATTGGTTCGAACGCCGTCGTGCTCAAGGACGTGACCCCCGGCATTACCATGGTCGGCGTCCCGGCCCATCCGGTAGTCCGAGCGCCTGTCAAGGCGCGGGCGGATTTCTGCGCCTATGGACAGGATCCCGATCTGCCCGATCCGGTGGCCCGCGCCCTCGACGGGTTGTGCAGCGACGTGGCGGCGATGCGGGCGCGGATTGCGGAACTCGAGAGCCAGCTGGCGGCATTGCGGGCTCAGGGAGAGCCGGACGGCGTTGCCCTGCTAGGCCGGCCTGACACGGCGCTCGAGCTGGCGAAAGGAGACAGACCGTGAAACTCAGCACCAAAGGTCGCTACGCGGTCATGGCGATGGTCGACCTCGCCAGCAACAGCAAGGGTCAGCCGGTCGCTCTCGCCGACATCGCCGAGCGGCAGGAAATCTCGCTCTCGTATCTCGAGCAGCTGTTCGCCAAGCTGCGCAAGGGCGGCCTGGTGAAGAGCGTGCGCGGGCCCGGCGGCGGCTATCTGCTGGCCCATCCGATCGAGGAATCGCGCGTCTCCGACATCATCGTGGCCGTCGACGAGCCGATCCGGGCGACGCGTTGCGCACCCGGTTCACCGGCCGGCTGCCGCAGCAACAAGAGCCGTTGTCTGACCCACGATCTGTGGGAGGAACTCGGCAACCAGATCCATCTTTACCTGAGCTCGGTTTCGCTGGCCGATATCTGCAACAAGCGCATCCTCGGCACCTCGGGCGTCATCGCCCATGCCTCGGCCAGTCCCGCCCTCGAATCCGCTTCGCGCGCCAGCGCGGCGGAATAAGGAGATTTTCGTCCGGCCATGACCCGTCCGGTCTACCTCGACTACAACGCGACCGCGCCGCTGAAGCCGGCGGTCATCGATGCGATGACCACGGCCCTGGCGGAGTGCGGCAACGCGTCGTCCGTGCATCGCTTCGGCCGGCTGGCGCGCCGCGCCGTCGAGGCTGCGCGCGACGAGGTAGCGGCGCTGGTCGGGGCCGAGGGGCGGCAGTTGGTTTTCACCAGCGGCGGCACGGAAGCCAACAATCTGGCGATCGCGGCGGCGGGGGCGGGGCGGCGGATTCTGGTGTCGGCGGTCGAGCATGATTCCGTCCGGCAGGTCGCTTCCGACGCCGAGATCATTCCGGTCGATGCGCGCGGCGAGGTCGATCTCGCGGCACTGCAGGCGATGCTGGAGCGCGACAGCCGGCCGGCCCTGGTCTGCGTCATGCTGGCCAACAACGAGACGGGCGCTACGCAGCCGCTCGCCCTGGTGACGCACCTGGCGCACGCGCATGGCGCGCTCGTGCACTGCGACGCCGTGCAGGCGGCGGGCAAGATGCCGATCGACGTCACCCGGCTGGACACCGATACGCTGTCGCTGTCGGCTCACAAATTTGGCGGGCCGCAGGGCATCGGCGCCTTGATCGTCGGGGACAAGATTGAATTGAATGCGCTGCTCAAGGGCGGCGGTCAGGAGCGCGGCTGGCGTGCCGGCACCGAGAATACCCCGGCGATCCGTGGCTTCGGCGTGGCGGCGCGCCTCGCGCGCGAGGAACTGGGCGCCATGCAGGCTCTTGCCGCGTTGCGCGATGCGCTGGAGCAGCGGCTGCTGCGCGTGGCACCCGACGTCGTGATAATGGCGCCCGGAGCGGGGCGCCTGCCCAACACCAGCTGCGTCGCGGTGCCGGGCATTCCGGCCGAGACGCAGGTGATGGCGCTAGATCTGGCGGGGATCGCGGTGAGCGCCGGCTCGGCCTGCTCGTCGGGCAAGGTGCGGCCTTCGCATGTGCTGCGCGCCATGGGTCATTCGCCGGAGATCGCCGGCAGTACCATCCGGGTAAGCCTCGGCTGGCGGACCGCGCCCGAGGATATCGAGCACTTCGTGGATGCGTGGACGACGATGGTCGCGCGCATCCGCGGCAACCGACACGCCGAGCGGGTCATTCCCGTGCCGGCGGCCTGACAGAGGGAAGAGCAATGGCGACGGTACCCCAGACGACAGCCGTGAAGAAGGCAGCGGGCAGCAATCTGCCGAAGCGGCCGGTCTATCTCGATTACCAGGCGACGACGCCGACGGACCCGCGCGTGGTCGAGGCGATGATGCCTTACTTCGTGGAGAAATTCGGCAACCCGCACTCGCGCAACCACGAGCATGGCTGGGAGGCCGAGGAGGCCGTCGAGACGGCGCGCAAGCAGGTCGCCGCCCTGATCGGTGCCGACGAGCGCGAGATCGTCTTCACCTCCGGCGCCACCGAGTCCAACAACCTCGCTATCGCGGGCGTGGCCCGCTTCTACAAGGACAAGAAAGACCACATCGTGACGCTGCAGACCGAGCACAAATGCGTGCTCGATACCTGCCGGCATCTCGAGATGGAAGGCTTCAAGGTCACCTACCTGCCGGTCAAGAAGGACGGGCTGGTCGATCTCGACGAGCTCAAGGCCGCGATCACCGACAAGACGGTTCTCGTCTCGATCATGGCCGCCAATAACGAGATCGGCGTCATCCAGCCGCTCAAGGAGATCGGTGAGCTCTGCCACTCCCGCGGCGTGTTCTTCCACACCGATTGCGCCCAGGCTTTCGGCAAGATTCCGCTCGACGTCGAGGCGATGAAGATCGACCTGATGAGCATCTCGGGACACAAGATCTACGGGCCCAAGGGCATCGGCGCCCTCTTTGTGCGGCGCAAGCCGCGCATCCGCCTTGTTCCCCTTATCCATGGCGGTGGCCAGGAACGCGGCTTCCGTTCCGGCACGCTGCCCACGCCGCTCTGCGTCGGACTGGGTGCGGCCGCCGAGATCGCCCGAACGGAGATGGCGGACGAGAACGTGAAGCTGCTCAAGCTGCGCGACCGGTTCTACAAGTCGGTGACCGACCGTCTACCGGAGGTCTATGTCAACGGCGACCTCAAGAATCGGCTGCCGGGCAACCTCAACCTCTCCTTCGCCTACGTCGAAGGCGAGGGCCTGATGATGGGAATCAAGGACCTGTCGGTCTCCTCGGGCTCGGCCTGCACCTCGGCTTCGCTCGAGCCGTCCTACGTGCTGCGCGCGCTGGGCGTGACCGAGGACCTGGCCCATACCAGCCTGCGCATCGGCTTCGGCCGTTTTACCACCGAGAGCGAGGTCGACTACGCGGCCGACCGTATCGTGGAAGCCGTACAGAAGCTGCGCCAGATGAGCCCGCTGTGGGAGATGGCGCAGGAAGGCATCGACATCACCAAGATTCAATGGGCGGCCCACTGACCCCGGTCGGCGAAGGGCATGCTATAAGCAGAATCGAACGGAGACGAACATGGCGTATAGCGAAAAGGTCATCGACCACTACGAGCACCCGCGCAACGTGGGCTCGCTCGACAAGAACGATCCCGGTGTCGGCACCGGCCTGGTCGGCGCGCCCGCCTGCGGCGACGTGATGAAGCTGCAGATCAAGGTGAGCCCGGAAGGGATCATCGAGGACGCGAAGTTCAAGACGTTCGGCTGCGGCTCGGCGATCGCCTCGAGCTCGCTGGTCACCGAATGGGTCAAGGGCAAGACGCTCGACGAGGCGGCGACGATCAAGAACACGCAGATCGCCCAGCACCTCGCCCTGCCGCCGGTCAAGATCCACTGCTCGGTGCTGGCCGAGGATGCGATCAAGGCGGCGATCAGCGACTACAAGGCCAAGCACGGCCCGGCAAAAGCGGCGGAGTAACGATGGACCTCAGCGAGCCCACGACCCCGTCTGCCCTGGCCCCGGCTCCTGCCGCGGCACCGGCCAAGCGGCCGGCCCGGCGGCGCCCGCCGCCGATGAACGTCACGCCGGCGGCGCTGGCGCGCGTCAAGGCGCTGCTCGACAAGCGCGGCAAGCCCTCGGCCGGCGTGCGCGTCGGCGTGCGCACCCGCGGCTGCTCGGGCCTCAGCTACACGCTGGAATACGCCGATGCCAAGTCGCCGGGCGACGAGGCCGTCGAGATCGACGGCGTGACCATCCTGATCGACCCGAAGGCGTCGATGTTCCTCTTCGGCACGGAGATGGACTTCACCGAGGACAAGCTGCAGTCGGGCTTCGTCTTCCGCAATCCCAACGAGAAGGGCCGCTGCGGCTGCGGCGAGTCCTTCCACGTCTGACGGCCATGCGGTGTTCCACGCGGCCGGGCCGCGCCGTCACGGCAGGGGCGCCGGCCGCAGCGTTTTAACGGCAGAAGGCAATGGCGGCTCTCGACGGAACCCTGGCGGCATCAGCGCCGGCACCCTGCTGGTCCTGCGGCGGACCGGCCGATGCCGCGTCCGCGTTTTGCGCCACCTGCCGCGCCGTGCAGCCGCCGCGACCGCTCGATCATTTCACCCGCCTCGGGTTGCCGGTCGATTTCGGCGTCAATGTCGCCGATCTCGACAAGCGTTACTTTGCTCTGCAGCGGCAGCTTCACCCCGATCGCTTCGCCACAAGGACGGCGCGCGAGCGTGCCATCTCGCAGAGTCAGGCGGTGGCGCTCAACGAGGCCTATGAGGCGCTGAAGGACCCGCTCGAGCGGGCCACCTATCTGCTGAAGCTCAAGGGCGTGGACGCCAATCCGGATGGTTGCCACACGGTCAACGATCCGACTCTCCTGATGGAGCAGATGGAGCGGCGCGAGGCGCTGATGGAGGCAGATACCCCCGCCGCTGTCGACGCGCTGGCGCGCGAGGCCAACAGTCACGTCTCGGAAAGCGAGGCCGCGATTGCCGCCGCCTTCGCGGCCGGCCAGCTCGAGAAGGCCGGAGCCGAGACCACCCGCCTCAAATACCTCGTGAAGCTGGTCGAGGAGGCGCGTGCCCGCAAGGCGCGGCTGGCTCAGGGAACGACGCCGGCCGCGCGATAGGCACCATGCAGCTTCTCCAGATCCACGAGCCGGGCGAGACGCCGCTGCCGCACGAGCAGGAGCGGGGGCTTGCCGTCGGTATCGACCTCGGCACGACCAATTCGGTCGTCGCCATCGCCCGCCAGGGCAAGGCGGAAGTGCTGCGCGACGCGGCGGGCAGCGCGCTGGTGCCGTCGGTTGTCGCCTATGGCGAGGGCGGCGTCGTGCGGGTGGGCGAGGCGGCGCTGCGTGAGCTCGAGTATGAGCCCGAGACGGTGGTTAGCTCGATCAAGCGCCTGATGGGTCGCGGCACCGATGATGTGAAGGCGCTTGGTGGGACATTGCCCTACGAGCTCGGCCCGCCCGCCGAAGGCGGCATGGTGAGGCTCAGGATCGGCGAGCGCGTGCTGTCGCCGGTCGAAATCTCGGCGGACATCCTGCGCACCCTCAAGGATCGCGCCGAAATCGCGCTGGGGCAAAGCGTCGACCGCGCCGTGATCACGGTGCCGGCCTATTTCGACGACGCAGCGCGGACTGCCACCCGCGATGCCGCGCGTCTCGCCGGGCTCGAAGTCCTGAGACTGGTCAACGAGCCGACAGCGGCTGCTCTGGCCTACGGTCTCGATAGCGGCTCCGAGGGGCTCTACGCTATCTACGATCTTGGCGGCGGGACATTCGATTTCTCGCTCCTGCGGCTGGAGAAGGGCGTGTTCCAGGTCCTCGCCACGGGCGGCGATGCGGCACTGGGTGGCGATGACTTCGACCATGCGATTGCCGAGCGCTTCCTCAAGGAGCGCGGCGGCCCGGTCAGCGCCGACGAGGCCAAGCAGATGCTGCTGGTGGCGCGCGGCGCCAAGGAAGCGCTGACCGAGAATGCCGGCTGGAAAGCCACGATCGCCATCGGGGACGTGCAGTCCAGCCATACGCTGGATCGTTCAACACTCGAATCGCTGATTGCTCCCTGGCTCGACCGCACGCTGGACATCTGTTGCGGCGTGCTCGCGGACGCTGATGTGGAGCCTACGGCTCTCAAGGGCGTCGTGCTGGTCGGCGGTTCGACGCGCACCCCGCTGGTGCGGCGCAAGGTCGCCGGGCTCTTCGGCGGTGAGCCCCTTTCCGATATCAATCCCGATGAAGTGGTCGCCGTGGGCGCGGCGCTGCAGGCCGAGGCCCTGACGGCCGGATCCGACACGCTGCTGCTCGACGTGACGCCGCTCTCGCTGGGTCTCGAGACCATGGGCGGTCTGGTCGAGAAGATCATCGAGCGCAACACGCCGATCCCGGTGGCCAAGGCCCAGGAGTTCACCACCTACCAGGACGGCCAGACGGCGATGGCCATCCACGTGGTCCAGGGCGAGCGCGAGATGGTCGATCAGAACCGCTCGCTGGCGCGCTTCGAGCTGCGCGGCATCCCGCCGATGGTGGCCGGTGCTGCGCGCATCCGTGTGAGCTTCGCCGTCGATGCAGACGGACTGCTGACGGTTAGCGCTGCGGAGAAGACCACCGGCATCGAGGCCCGGATCGAGGTCAAGCCGAGCTACGGCCTCTCGGAGGACGAGATGGCGGGGATGCTGCGGGCCAGCATCGACAACGCCCAGGAGGATATGACGCGCCGCCTTCTGGCCGAGGCGCGTGTCGAGGCGCGGCGGGCAATCAATGCCGTCGCCTCCGCCCTGGCGGTCGACGGAGACCTGCTGGAGGCTGCCGAACGCGCTGCCATCGACACGGTGGTCGGGGCCGTCGAGAAGGCCATCTCCGGCAGCGACCGCGATGCCATCAGCGCCGCGGTCGAGGGGCTGGAGCAGGGAACGCGGGGGTTTGCCGAGAAACGCATGGATCGTGGTATACGGGCGGCGCTCGCCGGCCGGCATGTCGACCAGCTTCGCTGATGACAGGTTTTAAGCCTTTGAAACGGCTCGTTTTGATTTGGATGGTTGGAGTCTGATTGATGCCCAAGATGACGTTCATCAACACCGATGGCACGCGTAAGGAGGTCGATGCCCCGGTCGGGCTGTCGGTGCTCGAGATCGCGCACCGCAACGGTATTTCGCTGGAAGGCGCCTGCGAGGGTTCGCTCGCCTGCTCGACCTGCCACGTGATCGTCAATCCGGACGACTACGAGCGCCTGTCCGAAGCGACGGAAGACGAAGAGGACATGCTCGACCTGGCGTTCGGCCTGACGCACACCTCGCGGCTCGGCTGCCAGATCATCATCACCGAGGAGCTCGACGGACTGACGGTCACCCTGCCGCAGGCGACCCGCAACATGATGGTCAGCAAGTAGGCCGACCGTGCCGCAGTCCCTGAAATGGACGGACGTGCGCGAGATCGCCATCCAGCTTTCCGAGGCGAAACCGGACGTCGACGTGGTCAATCTGCGCTTCACCGATCTGTGGAAGTGGGTGCAAGAGCTCCCGGACTTCGCCGACGATCCGCAGAAATCCAACGAGAAAATCCTTGAGGCCATCCAGACTGCCTGGCTGGAGGAGCGGGACTAGGAGCGAGTATGGGAGCGCCACATCACGAGGGTGATGACAGGTTGCGGCGCGCAGACGGAGATCGTTTTGAACCTTCCATACTTTGGCAATTCAAATATACACTTTTATTGAGCCTTCTCATCGGGCCTGCGCTCTCTTACGCATTCATCGAAGATCGTTTTTGGGGGGCGTTGGCGATCATAGGGGCGATGGTCATAGGTTTTCTGATTGATGCCCGGATATATGGGTATGCACGCCGCAAGCGACGAACTTGGGAAGTATGACTAAGTCCAAAGATTCTCTGCCCATGCTGGGCTTTGATCTGCCGAAAGGGGCGCGCGTGGTCGTCGCCATGTCCGGCGGCGTCGATTCCACGGCGACGGCGGCTCTTCTGGTCGAGCAGGGTTACGACGTCGTCGGCATCACCCTGCAGCTCTACGATCACGGCGCCGCCGTTGGCCGCAAGGGCGCCTGCTGCGCCGGCCAGGATATCCACGACGCACGTCGCGTCGCCGAGCGGCTGGGGATTGCGCATTACGTGCTCGACTACGAGCAGCGCTTCAAGGCCGACGTCATCGAAACGTTTGCCGATTCCTATGCGCGCGGCGAGACGCCGATCCCGTGCGTAGAGTGCAACCGCACCGTCAAGTTCCGCGACCTCGTGACCACGGCGCGCGATCTGGGGGCTGTGGCGCTGGCGACAGGCCACTACGTCCGGCGCGTGGCCGGCGCGAGCGGGTCGGAGCTGCACCGCGCCGTCGACCGGGCGCGCGACCAAAGCTATTTCCTCTTCGCCACGACGCGCGCGCAACTGGAGTTCCTGCGCTTCCCGCTCGGCGACCTGCCCAAGGACGAAACGCGCGCCATCGCCGCCCGCTTCGGCCTGGCGGTGGCGGACAAGCCGGACAGCCAGGATATCTGCTTCGTCCCCAGCGGCTCGTATGCGCGCGTAGTCGAGAAGCTGCGGCCCGGCGCGGCGGAGCCCGGCGACATCGTGCATGTCGACGGTTCGCTCCTTGGGCGGCATGAGGGCATCATCCACTACACGATCGGTCAGCGTCGCGGCCTTGGTCTCGGCACGGGCGAACCGCTCTATGTCGTCCGCCTGGACGCCGGCTCGCGGCGCGTGGTGGTCGGGCCGCGCGAGGCCCTGGCGCAGGCACAGCTCCGCCTGCGCCAGGTCAACTGGCTGGCCGGCATGCCCGCGGATACGGCTCTGGAGATCGAGGTCCGCCTGCGCTCGTCCAGCCGGCTGCTGCCCGCGACCCTCCGGCTGCTTGGGGATGGCGCGACGGTCGACCTGCATGAGCCGGAATACGGGGTGGCACCGGGCCAGGCGTGCGTCTTCTACGACGGCGACCGGGTTCTGGGCGGCGGCTGGATTGCTGCCGAGACGCGCCGTGAAGCGGCCTGAAACCAGGCGTTTAGGGTGTGGTTGACGCCCACCCGGCCAGCGTCTATATCGCCACGTCTTGGAGCGGCAGGGTAGCTCAGTTGGTAGAGCAAGGGACTCATAAGCCCGAGGTCGCCGGTTCAATCCCGGCCCCTGCCACCAGCTCCAAGGTCTCCCCGTGAAAAACCTGCTGAAGCGGCTCCTGCGTTATGAGCCGCAACCGGCCACCGCCGAGCTTCGGCGTATCCTCAGCACCGATCGGGCCCCCGGCCGGGCCTACTGCCCGGACAATGAGGGCGATCTGATCCACGCCCTGATCCGGACCCATGGCTACCGCCGGTGCCTGCAAACCGGCTTCGGCACCGGCAGCACGGCTCTTTACATGCTTCTGGCGACCGAACCCGGCGGCACCGTCCTGTCGCTCGACTGGGCCACGAATAACTTCAACGACGTCGGACGCCGTCATCTTGCGGGGACGCGTTTCGAATCCCGCCATACCCTGATCGAAGAGCCGTCCTTCCGGGCCCTGTCCCGGCTGCTGCAGGCCGAAACCCCGTTCGATTTCGTCTTCCTCGACGGCTGGAAGACCTTCGACTATCTCGCTCACGAGCTGTTCATCATCAACCGGCTGCTGAGCGACGGCGGCTGCGTCATGTTCGACGACACGCATATGCCCGCCGTGCATCGCGCCATCGGCCTCCTGACCCGGCACTATGGCTATCGGGAGATCTATTATGCCCGCTATGGCGAGCCGGCCGCGCTGAGGGCGTATCAGGTCCTGACCAGCCGGTCCTTCCGGCGGCCCTACCGCGCCTTTCTGAAGGCGATCCCTGTCGCCGAGCAGGCGCCAACCCACGACTACACCTTCTATCGGCGCTTCTAGGCTTTGGAGCTCGAACCCGTCCGGCCCCCTGCGATCCATGGGGCGTAGCGTGGCGGCTTGCATATCGACCGCCGCGCGCCGATTATCAGGGGATCAATAAGCGCCGGTGAACCGGCGCGCCGGGAGGAAGCGGAGGCGTGCATGCCGGTGCAGATGGTGGAGAACCGCCGGCTCTACCGACAGATTGCGGACCAGCTGGAGGGCCTGATCGGGGCGGGGGAGTTCGCGCCCGGCGACCGGCTGCCTCCGGAGCGTGACCTCGCGGCGAAGCTCGGCGTGTCGCGTGCCACCGTTCGTGAGGCCATGATCGCCCTCGAGATCGGCGGCCTCGTCGATATCCGGATCGGCTCGGGCATCTACGTCACGACGACCCGCAAGGCCGAAGCCGCCAAGGACGATCCCGGCCCGGGTCCGTTCGAGTTGATCGACGCGCGCCGGGCGATCGAGGCGGGCACGGCGGCGCTGGCGGCCGTCAACGCCACCGGCGAAGAGCTGGACGCCATCGCCGAGAATCTCGCGGCGATGCGGGTCGAGCAGAATGAGAAAGCCGGCAGCTGGGAGGCCGACCGACTCTTCCATCTCAACATCGCGCGGGCCACCCACAACGCGTTGCTCGTCCGGACGGTGAAGGAGCTGTGGGACTGGCGGGAGGGCCCGATGTGGACTCGCCTGCACGCGACGCTCTACCTGCCCGATATCCATGACCGCTGGCTGGGCGATCACGAACGCGTGCTGGCGGCACTGCAGAAACGCGATCCGGTGGCGGCTTCGGCAGCCATGGAGGCCCATCTGCTGGGCGTGAAAGAGATGCTGCTGAAGGCGATCGCCGACAACGGCTAGCAGAACGGAAGCTGGCGGCGAACGGAGCCGGAAGACGCTCCGCCGCGAAGCAGGGAGAGGGAGGAGGATTCCCCCCGCTTCGCGGCGGCGAGGCTGAGGTGGCAGTTAACGAGCGCCACTCTCGCCCCCTGACCCGACTCCAAGTCGACCCCGGGGATGGGGATAGTCTACGCCGCTTTCGTGGCGAGCGCCTTATCGTGAGCGAGCAGCTCGCGCGCCGCCTGGCCGACCCGGGCGTGGTGCTCGGCCTCCAGGTTGGACAGCAGCGGCAGCATCGGGCCCATGTTGCCGATCCCGGACAGGGTCACGGCTTCGTGCAGGACCCGGATCGGGCTCAGCCCGTCGCGGCAGTCTTCCAGAGGAATGTAGGCGGCACGGATCTTCTCGGCCGTGGCGTAGTCCTTGCGCTTCAGCGCCGCCAGCAGGGCCATAGAGCCGCGCGGGCCGACGCAGACGGAGCCCGAGGTGAAGGCGCTGAGCCCGAAGTCGCGCAGGTGCACGATGGCCGGGCGCTCGCCGATGCCGCTGATGATGCATTTGCGGTCGACCTTCTGGACCAGCTCGCTGAGGAAGGCGTCTTCCTTCGGATCCTTGCGTACGATGGCGTATTTGATGCCGCAGACGATGCCGGCCTGGACCAGGTTCGCCACGTTCTGCGGGTTCAGGTAACCCTCGGCCTTGATGTAGACGATGATCTGCCTGCCGTAGGCGTCGGCGATGCGCTTGAGGCCCGCCTCGGCGCCGGCCGGCGTCGAGGGGAAGGTCTGCGGCAGCACCATGGCGGTGGGAAAGCTGCGCTGCTTCAGGACGGCGATCTGGTCGAGCGCCTTGCCGAAATCCGGCCCGACCGACGGGATGACCCAGGTATTGGCCGCCGCCAGCTCCTGCAGCATGTCGCAGATCGCGGGGTATTCGCCCGAGCCGATGTTGTAGAAATTGGCGTTGCCGCCATACATCAGCGTGCTGACGCCGCCGTCCTGCAGGTGGCGGATGAGCGCGCGGTTGGCTTCCTTGTTCAGCGACAGGTCGGCGTTACGCGCCAGCGGCGGCACGGCCAGCACCGAGGAGGCGAGGTCGGCGGGAGTGACGGGGGTAGTCTTCATGCGAATGCCCTCACAGCTTGAGGAAACTTGGCAGCCAGAGCGAGAACTCCGGCACGTAGGTGACGATCATAAGCACAATCGTCATGACAATGTAGAACGGCCAGAGCTCCTTGGTGATCTGCTCCATCGAGACCCGTCCTATGGCGCAGCCGATGACCATGGTCGGCCCCACCGGCGGCGTCACCAGGCCGATGCCCAGGTTCAGCAGCATGATCATGCCGAAATGGATCGGGTCGATGCCGAACTTCATGATCACCGGCATAAGGATCGGCGTGCAGATCAGGAGCATCGGCGCCAGGTCCATGAACGTGCCCAGGATCAGCAGCAGGATGTTGATAAGCATCAGGAACACGTACTTGCTGTCGGAGATCGACAGGAAGAACTCCGTGGCGATCGCAGGCAGCCGGATGAGGGCCATGATGTAGGCGAAGGCAACCGAGAAGCCGACCATGATCATGACCATGCCGACGGTGCGCGAGACCCGCGCCAGTAACTGCGGCAGTTCGCTCCACTTCGCTTCCCTGTAAATGAACATGGAGACGAAGAAGGCGTAGGCGCAGGCGATCGAACCGGACTCGGTGGCGGTGAATACGCCCGAGAGAATGCCGCCGAGAATGATCACGACCGTCATCAGACCCCAGATTGACTCCGCTGCGATCTTCAAGGCCTGCCTGAAGGGCACGACCTCGCCTTTGGGATAGCCGCGCTTGTAGGAGATGACGAGACACAGCCCCATGATCGACAGGCCGAGCATCACGCCCGGCACGATGCCGGCGAGGAACAGGTGAGCGATCGAAATCGAGCCGCCGGCGGCGAGGGAGTAGATGACGGCGTTGTGCGAGGGCGGCAGCAGGATCGCCTGGAGCGAGCCGCAGATCGTCACGTTGGTGGCGAAGACGCGGGGATAGCCGGCCTTGATCATCTGCGGGATCATCACCGAACCGATCGACGCCGTGTCGGCGACGGAGGAGCCGGAGATGCAACCGAACAGCGTCTGGGCCACGACGTTGACCATCGCCAGGCCGCCGCGGATGAAACCGACGAACACCTGCGCGAGTGCGACGAGACGCCGTGCCGTGCCGCCTTCGGCCATCAGCGCGCCGGTCATGACGAAGAACGGAATGGCCAGCAGCGGAAAGTTATCCACGCCGTCTGAGGTCTTGAGCATTACCGCTTCGAGCGGAATGTCGATCCAGATTGCGGTGGCAATGGCAGAGAGCCCCAGCGCGTAGGCGACCGGTACGCCGATAGCGCAAAAGAGCGCGAAGGAGGCGATGAGAACGAAGGCGTCCATGGCGTAGCCCCTTCAATCCATCACGGAGGAGCCGAGCGTGGCTCCCGCCGGGGTGGGAAACACTTCGCCCTTCCACAGACGCTCGATGACGAAAAGAAGAGTGATGGTGCCGCCCAGGGGAATGGGCAGGTAGGTGATGCCGGCGGTAACGAGCGGGAACTCACCGATCACCTGATGCCATGTCGTGTGCACGAGCTCGGTGCCCCAGATCAGCATGAACAGGTTGATCGCCACCATGCTCGCTTCGGCGAGCAGGCCGAGGACACGGCGGGTAACCGGCGAGACCATGTCGGGCACTGCCATGACGGCGATGTGCAGTCCGTCACGGTAGCAGGCGGAGGCCGAGAAAAAGGTGAAGACGATCATCAGCAGGATCGCCATCGGCTCCGGCCAGCTCGAGCCGAAGCCTAGCACGTAGCGGGTGAAGACACCCCAGGGGATGATGATGGTCATGGTGACCAAGCATGACGCCGAGATGAAGACGCACGCCTTGTGCAGCTTATCCATCGCCGCGATGTATTGTTGTTTAGCCACCGAAGAATTCCCCCGCTGATAAAGAACGGGCCGGCGCGACCCCCGAAGGAACCGGCCGGCCCGCGATGGTCCAAGAAGACCCTTAGCTGTTGACGGCCTGGATGCGCTTCACCAGCTCGGCATACTTGCCGCCGTACTTGTCCCACACCGGCTTGACCGAATCCTGGAACTTCTGCTTCTCGGCGGCGCTCAACGTGATGACGTTGATGCCGGCGTCCCGGATCTTCTTCATCGACTGCTCGGAGCGCTCGTCCCACAGCTTGCGCTGCTCGATCTGGGCTTCCTTCGAGAGCTTCTTCAGGGTGTCCTGATCGGCCTTCGACATCGAGTCCCAGGTGCGCTTCGAGAACACCAGGATTTCGGGAATGATCAGGTGCTCGGTCAGCGAGTAGTTCTTGGCGACCGGGAAGTGGTTGAAGGAGTCGTAGCTCGGCGGGTTGTTCTCGGCACCGTCGACGACGCCCGTGGTGATGGCGTTGTAGACCTGATCCATGCCCATCGCGATGCCGTTGCCGCCCATGGCGTTCATGGTATCGACGAACAGCGGGTTGCCCATCATGCGGATCTTCAGGCCCTTGAGATCGTCGGGCGTGCGGACCGGGCGCACCTTGTTGTAGACGCTGCGCGCGCCGCCATCCATCCAGCAGAGGCCGATCAGCCGGCTCTGCGGATTGTTGGTGATCTTGGCCAGCAGCTCGTCGCCGATCGGGCCGTCGATCACGTTACGCATGTGCGGCACGTTTCGGAACACGAACGGCAGATTGAAGACGTTCAGGTCGTCGACGATCGGGCCGACCACGCCAACGCTGACTCGCGCGAAGGCCAGCGCGCCGACCTGGGCCTGCTCCAGGGCTTCCTTTTCGCCGCCGAGCTGCATCGAGGGGAACATCTGGATGCTGTAGCGGCCATTGGTCTGCGCATCGAGCTTCTTGCCCAGGCGCTCGACCGCTTCAACCGTCGGATAGCCGAGCGGGTGGACGTCCGAAGCCTTGAGCACCTGCTTAGCCTGGCCGAAGGCCGGGCCGCCGAAACCGATTCCGGTCACGCCAAGAGCCGCGGCGGCGGCGCCTGTACGTAGTACATCACGTCTTTTCATGGAGCTTCCTCCCTGTGGGTTGATTCGATTCTGGAAAAGTAGAGTCCCGACGGGCTCCGGCTGAACCGCACGGCCGTGGGGGAACGTCTGTCACCGCGTTCGTCTCTCCCTACAAGACCCCGTCGATGAAACGCGCTTTGCGTTCCGATCGCCACCTCTTTCATCATCGCCCCGCATTGACCGTGTTGAAAGGGCGTGATAATTGGTCAGGTCATACGATGACCATACAACATGGAACCGGACCCGAGTCAAGCGGCGGCGACATGCTCGCGGCACTCCGGCCCCTCAGCCCCCCACGCAATCTGACCCGCGAGCTCGTCGAGAGGCTTTCGGCGGAGATCACCAGCGGCAAGCTGGCGCCGGGTGTGAGGCTGCCCACCGAGCTGGAGATGATGGCGGCTGCCGGCGTCAGCCGCACGGTGGTGCGCGAGGCCGTGGCGGCGCTGCGTGCCGAAGGCCTCGTGGTTACCCGGCAGGGCGTGGGCGCCTTCGTCGCCGCCGACGTCCAGCGCCGCCCGTTCCGCATCGATCCCGACGGGCTGCGCTCGATCAGCGAAGTGCTCAACGTCGTCGAGTTGCGCATGGGCGTGGAGATTGAATCCGCGGGCCTGGCGGCGGAGCGCGGCACGCCCGCCGATGCCAAGCGTATCGGTGCGGCGCTCAAGGCCATCGAGGAGGCCTTCCAGCGCGGTGATTCCGCGGTAGATGAGGATGTGGCCTTCCATCGCGCCATCGCCAACGCCACGGGCAACCCGCAATTCGCTCGTTTCCTTGAGTTCCTCGGCCGTTTCATCATCCCGCGGCGCACGGTGCGCCCGGTGGCGGAACGCACCGAGGAGCAGCGCGCCTATCTCACCAGCATCCAGGACGAGCACAAGCAGATCTACGCGGCCATCCGGGAGCGCGATCCCGCCGCCGCCCGCGCGGCAATGCGCCGTCATCTCAGCAACAGCCGCGAGCGCTATCGCAAGATCGCCGGCAAATCCAAGAAATAGCGGCGCCGGAAGCCGATGCTTCCCGGGCCGCGAGAGGGAGAAACCATGCGTACAGTTCTTGTCACGGGTGCTGCCGGTGGCATCGGCACCCGCCTCCGCAAGCTGCTCAAGGGCGTCTATCCGCAGATCGTCTGGAGCGACATCAAGACTCCGGCCAACCTTGGCTCGGACGAGAAATTCGTCCAGGCCAACATCGCCGACCTCGCCGCCTGCGAGAAGCTGTGCGAGGGTGTGGATGGCATCGTCCATCTCGGTGGTGTGTCGGTGGAGCGGCCCTGGGAAGAGATCCTGCCGGCCAACATCGTCGGCTGCTACAACATGTTTGAGGCGGCGCGCCGCAAGAAGGTGAAGCGCATCGTCTTCGCCTCATCGAATCATGCCATCGGCTTCTACCCGCGCACGCGCCGCATCGGCGTCGACAACGTGGTGCGGCCGGACGGCTATTACGGCGTCAGCAAGGCTTTCGGCGAGTCGATGGGCGCGCTCTATGCCTACAAGCACGGCCTGCGCGTCACCTGCCTGCGCATCGGTAATTTCGACGACGTTCCGGTCGACCATCGCCGCATGTCGATCTGGCTGAAGCCGGAGGACCTGGTGCAGCTCATCCGCATCGGTCTGGAGCATCCGGAACTGCGCTTCGAGGTGTTCTACGGCGCTTCGGACAACGAGCGCGGCTGGTGGGACAACGACGCGGCCCTGCGCTACGGCTACAAGCCGACGGGCAAGTCCGAGGCGCATGTGAAGGAGGCGATGGAAGGGCAGGCGAAGCTCAAGCCCGACCGCGTCGCCGACTGGTACCAGGGCGGTCCTTTCTGCAGCATGGAATACGACAGCGACGCCGATCTGGCGCGGTTCTGAGGATTTCCCGACATGACCATGGACCCCCAGCGTCTCAAATCGGTGGTCGGCTCGGGCCTGCTGGCCTTTCCGGTGACCCATTTTCGTGCTGACGGCGCCTTCGACGAGGCGCCCTATCGCGCCAGCATCGCCACCAATATCGAGAACGGCGCCGTGGCGCTGTTCGCCCCCGGTGGGACCGGCGAGTTCTTCTCGCTGACGCTGGATGAGTGCCGCAACGTCGTGCGTGCCGCCGTGGGCGAGGCCAAGGGCAAGCTGCCGATCATCGCCGGTGCGGGCTACGGCACGGCCATGGCGGTCGAATTTGCCCGCGCCGCCGAGCAGGAAGGCGCCGACGGCATCCTCGTCCTGCCGCAATACCTGCTCAACGTCGAGCAGGAAGGCCTCTATCGTCATATCGATGCGATCTGCCGGGCGGTGAAGATCGGGATCATCGTCTACAACCGCGACAACTGCATCTTTGCCTCGGAGACGCTGGAGCGGCTCGCGGACAAGCATCCGAACCTGATCGGCTTCAAGGATGGGCACGGCGACGTCGAGCAGCTCGTGCGCGTGCGTCAGAAGATGGGCGAGCGCTTCGTCTATGTCGGCGGCATGCCGACGGCCGAGGTCTTCGCCGTTCCCTATCTGACGGCGGGTTTCACCACCTATTCCTCGGCGGTCTACAACTTCATCCCGAAGATGGCACAGCGCTTCTACAAGGCGGTGCGCGCCGGCGACACCAGGACTACCGACGAGCTGCTGCAAAAGTTCTTCATTCCCTATATCGCGCTGCGTAACCGCAAGCGCGGCTACGCGGTCAGCATCGTCAAGGCGGGGATGCGGGTCGTCGGCAAGCCGGCCGGCCCGGTGCGCTCGCCGCTGACCGACCTGACCGAGGACGAGACCGCGGAGCTCAAGCGCATCATGGTCGGCGTGCTGGGCGACAACATCCAGTAGACTGTCTCGCGGGGAGGAGCCATGGCCGCGAGAGTGCGCGTCTTTCTGACGCATGCGCCCGACATGCTGGCGAATTACTACGGTGACCGCGCCCTGGCCGAACTGCGGGCGGTTGCCGAGGTAATGGTCAATCCGCACGCGCGAGTCATCACCATGCCTGAGCTGGTGGCCGCCGCCGCTGACTGCCAGATCATCATCTCCGACCGGCAGACGCCAGGCGAGGCGGTTGTCTTCGACAGCCTCCCGAACCTTGTCGTCTTCGAGCGGGTGGCGGTCGACATCCGCAACATCGATGTTGCGGCCGCGAGCCGCAACGGCGTGCTGGTGACCCAGGCCAGCCCGGGCTTCGTGCCGGCGGTGGCCGAGTGGATCGTCGGCGCCACGGTCGATGCCGGGCGGCACGTGGTGCGCTACACCAGCCAGTATCGCAGGGGCGACGACCCCGAGGCGCTGATGGGCCGCCAGTTGCGTGGCGCGACGCTGGGCGTCATCGGCTACGGCGCCATCGCCGCCTACCTCTGCGACATTGCCGTGGCGCTCGGCATGCGCGTGCTGGTCCACGATCCCCACAAGACGGTTGGCCAGCCGCTGATCGCGGCAACCAAGGACCAGGTCCTGGCCGAGGCTGATTTCGTGGTGCCGCTGGCCGTGGCGATACCGGAGACCGAGAACCTGATCGACGCCGTTGCCCTGGCGAAGATGAAGCGCACGGCATGGCTGATCAACGCCTCGCGCGGCAATCTGGTGGACGAAGGCGCGCTGGAGAAAGCGCTGGATGAACGACGCATCGCCGGTGCCGCGCTGGATGTCGGCCGCGCTCCCGACCAGAAGCCGTCGCTGCATCTGGCCCGTCGCCCCGATGTCATCGCCACGCCGCATATCGCGGGACTGACCCCCGAAGCCATCGAGCACCAGGCTGTCGAGACGGCGCGCCAGGCGGCTTCCCTGATCCGCGGCGAGATCCCCAAGGGGGCCGTCAACACCGACAAGGCGACGCGCCTGGTGCGGCTCAAGGGCTGAGATGAAGCGGCCGCGTCTCAAGGCCCCGGCCGGCACCTGCGATACGGCCATGCATTTTTACAACGACCGTTATCCGTCGGCGCCGACGGCGTTGTTCACGCCGCTCAACGCCTGGATCGATGACTATGTCCGGATGCGCGAAAGGGTGGGGATCGAGCGGACGATCGTGGTTCAGCCCACAGTTTACGGTTTCGACAATCGCTGCACCATGGATGCCGTCGCCGCACTCGGGTCGTCGCGTGCCCGTGCGATCGTGGTTGTCGACACGAATGTGACGGATGCCGAGCTTGATCGTCTGACCCAAGGAGGTGCGTGCGGAGTGCGCTTCCAGATGTTCCCCGGAGGCGTACTGCCATGGGAGATCGTCGAGACCATGGCGGCTCGCATCCAGCCATTTGGCTGGCATATCCAGCTTCAGATGGACGGGCGTCTTTTGCCGGAGCGCGAAGCCCTGATACGTCGTATTCCTGGCAAGCTGGTCATCGATCACACCGGCAAATTCCTGGAGCCCGTGCCCGTCGACCATCCGGCGTTCCGTATCCTGCTCGACCTGGTGGGCAATGGCCGCACTTGGGTCAAGCTGGCAGCGCCGTATGAGACGTCGAAGATCGGTGGTCCTCTCTATAGCGACGTGGGAGCCCTGGCGAAGGCGCTGGTGAAGGCAGCGCCCGAGCGCATGCTCTGGGCCAGCAATTGGCCGCATCCCGCTCAGCCGCCGCGTGTGCCGATGCCCGACGAGGCGGATCTGCTGGACCTGCTTCTCGACTGGGCCCCTGACGACAAGACGCGGCGCAGGATCCTGGTCGACAACCCTGCCTCTGTTTACGGGTTCTGAGCCATGGTGAAGCTGCGTATTGGCGTGATCGGTCTCGGCATGGCGGTGACGCCGCATGCCAAGAGCCTCGTCGATCTCAAGGACCGCGTGGACGTCGCCTACGCCTTCAGCCCGAGCGAGGCGCGGCGCAAGGCGTTTGCCGCCAAGTTCGCCTTTCCGCTCTGCGACCAGCTGGACGCGATCCTCAATGACAAGAGCGTTGGCGCGGTGATGGTCCTCACTCCGCCCAACACTCATCTCGAGATCGTCCGGCGATGCGCGGCGGCGGGGAAGCATATCCTGCTGGAAAAGCCCCTCGACGTCTCGACGGCGAGGGCCATCGAGCTGGTCGATGCCTGCCGCAGCGCGGGCGTGACGCTCGGCGTCGTGCTGCAGCACCGGTTCCGGCCGGCGGGCCTGAAGCTCGCGTCGATGATCCAGCACGGCGAGCTGGGGCCGATCGTCGGCTGCTCGACCGTGATCCGGCTGTGGCGGCCGCAGAAATACTACGACGAGCCGGGGCGCGGCACGAAGGCGCGCGACGGCGGCGGCGTGCTGCTCACCCAGGGCATCCACACGCTCGACCTGATGCTCAGCCTTGCGGGGCCCATCGTCGAGGTGCGCGGTTTCACCACCACCACGGCGGTGCACCGGATGGAGACCGAGGACATGGCCTGCGCCGCCGTGCGCTACGCCAACGGCGCCTACGGCACCATCGATGCGACCACGGCGGCCTATCCCGGTTTCGCGGAGCGCATCGAGCTCATCGGCACGAAGGCTACGGCGTCGCTGGTCGGGACGGAGCTCAAGGTGGCCCGTCATGACGGCACGGTGTTCGAGATCCAGCCCGACAATAGTGCGGGTGGTACGGGCGCCGACCCGATGGCGTTTCCGCACGACTATCATCTGGGTGTGCTGACGAATTTCGTCGACGCGGTGGAGAAGGGGCATCAGCCCAAGGCCAGTGGCGAGGAAGCCCTGAAGGTCCATCGCCTGATCGACGCATTGCTGGAGGCCGGCGCCACGGGCCGTCCGGTGGCGGTTGCCCGCTAGACGGGGACGTCGCCGAGCACGACGGTGCGGTGGATGATGCGGCGCTCTTCGGCCGCGTCGTATTCCGTCGCGCGGTGCATGGTGCAGCGGTTGTCCCACATCACCACGTCGCCGCTCTGCCAGGTGTTGCGGTAGACGAAGCGCTCCTGGGTCGCGTGCTCCATCAACTCGTCGAGCAGGGCACGGCCCTCATCTATGGGCATGCCTTCCATGTGCGAGACGTGGTTACTGATGTAGAGCAGCTTGCGGCCGGTGCCGGGATGGGTCCGCACCAGCGGATGGTCGACCGGTGGCGCCTCGGCGCGCTGCTTCGGGGTCATCGGCGGCTCGCCGGCCCGGGTGCGCGAATAGTCGAGATCGTGGATCGCCCGTATGCCCGCGATCCGGCTCTTCATCGCCTCCGGCAGCGCGTCGTAGGCGGCGACCATGTCGGCGAACAGGGTCTCGCCGCCGCGACGCGGCACCTCCATGCCGTAGAGGATCGTGGCCAGGGCCGGCCGGCGCTGGAAGGAGAGGTCAGAATGCCAGACCAGCGTGCCACGGTCGGGATGCCGCCCGGTCGTATTGCCCGTCTTGTCCACGTTCGACAGGACATAGATTTCAGGCTGCTGTGGATGCCGGAACTGCTCCAGCACGTGAATCTGTAAGTCACCGAAGTAACGGCTGAAGGCGACCTGCTGCGCTTCTCTGAGACGTTGGCCGGGAAAGCGCAGGAGCTTGTACCGGTGGAAGGCGGCTTCGATGGCGCGCCATGTCGGTTCGTCCAGCGGGCGGGAGAGGTCGATGCCACGCACCTCGCCGCCCATGACGCTGGAAATCGGCGTCACGTGGAGCGCACCCGGCACTGTCTCGATCGAGACCATGGCCGTTAGTCTAACGCCGGCCGCGTCCCCGCTCAAAATGCCTCCTTTCAAGGGGTGAAATTCCTGCTCGCGTACCCGGTGGTTTTAGCTAAACTCAGAAATTCAACAGATCAGGGGCGGTCTAAGCCCCGATCAGTCAAAGGGAGGAGCCTATGACGCGTACTAGCCGTCGACAGATTCTGGGCGCTGCCGTGGCGCTGGTGGGATTGGCGGTGCCAGGCACAGCGCCGGCTGCCGACTTTTCAGGCAAGACCATCGAATTCACCGTTCCGTTCACCACCGGTGGCGGCTCGGATGTCTGGGCGCGCTTCTTCGCGCCGCTGATCGCGGCGGAGCTGCCGGGCAAGCCGACCATCGTGGTCAAGAACGTCGGCGGCGGCGGCTCGATCACCGGCACCAACCAGTTCGCTTCGCGTGCGAAGCCGGATGGCCTGGCCATCCTCGGCACCTCGGCGTCGACCCAGTTCCCCTTCATGCTCGACGACCCGCGCGTCCGCTATGACTACAAGAATCTCATCCCGGTGATGCTCTCGCCGACCGGCGGCGTGGTCTACATCAATCCGAGCCTCGGCGTGCAAGGCGCCAAGGACATCGGCAAGGCCAAGGGCAAGGAGATGAAGTACGGCAGCCAGGGGCCGACCTCGCTCGACCTCGTGCCGCTGCTGGCCTTCGAGATCCTCGAACTTGACGTCAAGCCGGTGTTCGGCATGCCCGGCCGAGGCGATGGCCGTCTGGCCTACGAGCGCGGTGAGGCACTGATCGACTACCAGACCTCGTCGGCCTATCTGCGCAACGTCGTGCCACTGGTCAAAGCCAACAAGGCTGTGCCGCTGTTCTCATGGGGTACGACGAACGACAAGGGCGAGATGGTGCGCGACCCGACGTTCCCCGATCTGCCGCATTTCGAAGAAGCGTACGTGATGGCCTACAACAAGAAGCCGTCCGGCCCCGCTTACGAGGCGTTCAAGTCCTTCGTTATTGCGGGCTACGCCGCGCAGAAGCCGCTGTTCCTGCCCAAGGGGACGTCCCAGGACATCGTCGACGCCTATACGGCGGCGATCCGCAAGGTCGTCAGCGCGCCTGATTTCGCGCAGCGTGCGGGTGACGAGATCGGCGAGTACACCCAGCATGTCGGCGCGGCGGCGGAGCGGACGCTCAACGTCGCCCTCAACATCGATCCGACAGCCAAGGAGTGGGTGAAGAACTGGCTGAAGACGAAGTACAACGTGAAGCTTGGCGAATAATCGGCTAGGTGCGGCGGGCGAGAGCGCCCGCCGCCGCCTTCCCCTGCGGCTGTCCCCGTGACCGACATAATCCTGAGCGCCCTGGTCAACCTGCTGACCGGGTGGCACCTCTTTTACATGATGGTCGGCGTTTTCGTCGGCCTGGTCATCGGCGTCCTGCCGGGCCTGGGCGGCATCGCCGGCGTCTCCATCCTGCTGCCGTTCATCTACGGCATGGAGCCGGTGTCGGCTCTGGGCATGCTGATCGGGCTGATCGCCGTGGTGCCGACGGGTGATACTTTTACCTCGATATTGATGGGCATTCCGGGCGGTGCGGCCTCGCAGGCGACCATCCTCGATGGCTTCCCCATGGCCAAGCGCGGCGAGGCCGCCCGCGCCCTGGCGGCCTCGTTCTTCTCCTCGATGATCGGCGGCCTGATCGGTGCGCTGGTCCTCACGGTGTTCGTCGTGGTGGCCCGGCCGATCATCCTGTCCTTCTCCTCGGCCGAGCTCTTCATGCTGACGGTGCTCGGGTTGAGCATGGTCGGCGTCCTCTCAGGCGTGAGCCTGATCAAGGGCCTGCTGGCGGCGGGGATAGGCCTGCTGCTCGGCTCGATCGGTGCAGCACCGGCCACCAGCGAGTGGCGCATGGTGCTGGGCACCGACTACCTGATCGACAGCATCCCGCTGGTCATTGTCGGCCTCGGCATCTTCGCCATTCCCGAGATCATCGATCTCCTGCGCCGGCAGGGCACGATCTCCGAGACCATGACCCTGGGATCGGGCTGGATGCAGGGCATCCGCGACACCCTGAAGAACTGGTGGCTGGTGCTGCGCTGCTCGGCCGTCGGCTGCATCATCGGCGCCATGCCGGGCCTCGGCGGCTCCGTCGCCAACTGGGTGGCCTACGGCCACGTCGTGCAGACTTCGAAGGATCGCTCGCAGTTCGGCAAGGGCGACGTGCGCGGCGTGCTGGCGCCGGAATCGGCCAACAACGCGGTGCAGGGCGGCGATCTCGTGCCCACGCTGCTCTTCGGCATTCCCGGCTCCGGCAGTACCGCCATCTTCCTCGGCGGCATGATCCTGCTCGGCCTGCAGCCGGGCATCAGCCTGATGGAGAACCGCCTCGACCTGATCTACACGATCATCTGGTCACTGGCGATCGCCAACGTCGTCGGTGCGGGCCTGTGCGTGCTGATCTCGCCCTTCGTTGCGCGCCTGACGACGCTGCCCTACGTCTACATCGCGCCGTTCATGCTGATGGCGATCTTCTTCGCTGCCTATCAGTCGACGACGAATTGGGGCGATCTGGTCGTCCTGGTGGCGCTCGGCATCCTCGGCGCCTACATGCGGCGCTTCGGCTGGCCGCGGCCGCCGCTGCTCATCGGCTTCGTGCTGGCTCGCGGCACCGAGACCTATCTCTACCAGGCGATTCAGTTCCACGAGTGGAGCTGGCTGTGGCGCCCCGGCGTCCTGATCATCGGCGCCTTCACCATCATCTCGCTGATACTGGGCATGCGCTACGGCCGGGCATCGATCGACGAGGGCGGCGCAAGCGGCAGGCCCAAGACGATCCTGCCGCAGCTGCTGTTCGGCCTGTTCGTGGCCGTGGCGTTCAGCTACGGCATCTACGACTCGCTGAAGCAGTCCTACCTGGCAAAGATCTTCCCGCTGGGCCTGTCGATCCTGGGACTGAGCGGAACCCTGTTCGTGCTGTGGCAGCTGGTCTGGGGACCGCGCGACGGCGCCGCGGTCTTCGATACGGAAGCGGCCGAAGAGGAAGGCGTGCTCTCGATGGAGCACTACATGGTGTGGCTCCTGGGCCTGATGGCCGTGAGCGCGCTGGTCGGCTTCCTCATCGGGCTCAGCATCTTCTTCGCCGTGTTCCTGCACATGAAGGCGCAGGCCTCACCGCTCCGCAACCTCATCCTCACCGGCTCGGCGTTCCTGTTCCTGGTCGCGATGTCCTATTTCTTCGTCATGGACTTCCCGGGTGGCGTTCTCCAGGAACTCGTCGACATGCCCTGGCCGTTCCGCTGAGGCGCCTCAGGCGGTCTGGAAGGCCTGGCCCTTGGTCGAGCCGCAGAAGCCGTTGAACACCTCGTACACCTTGGCGTAGTTCGGCTGCTTCTTGATCGCGGCCAGCCAGCGCGCGATGTTCGGGTAGGCGGCGAAGTCGTAGTGGATGAGCTCGCCCGCCGTGGTCAGGGCGAAGCCGAAATAGTCGGCGATGGTGATGTCGTTGCCGCAGAGATACGGCTTCGGGCCGAGCCAGTGGTCGTTGAGGATCTGCAGCCAGGCCTTGGACTTGTCGCAGCCCCAGGCCACGGTGCCGGCCTGCACCGCCGGGTCGGCGCGCTTGAGGTGAGGGAAGACCTGCGGATAGACGAGGCCGTAGCCCCAGTCGCGGTAGAAGTTGGAATTGAACCAGTCCATGACCTCGTTGATCCGGGCGCGGGCCTTGAGGTCCTTGGGATAGGCCGGGGAGCCGATCTTCTCCGCGAGGTAGCGCAGGATCGCGGCACTCTCGGTCAGGCGGAAATCGCCGTCCTCGAGCATCGGCACCATGTGGTTCGGGTTGAGCTTGCTGTAGGCCTCGCCGTACTGCTCGCCCTTGAAGATGTCGACCACCTGGAATTCGTAGTCGACGCGGTTGTCGGCCAGGAACTGCATGACCGGGCGGCTGGTGGTGGACGCAGGATGCGCATAGAGCTTCATCGGATCCTCCCTGTCCGGCCGCGTCGGCCGGCTGTTTATTCCGCGGCTGCGGCGCGTGGCTTGGTCTGTTTTCCCGCCCAGATCGAGCCCGGCACGAGGATGTGGCCCTCGAACAGGCGCCGTGCGGTGCGAATGAAGGCCGCCCGACGAATATCCGGCTTCTCGGCCGTGCCGTGGAACTCGAACTCGGTGCCCAGCTTGCCGGCGGGATGCTCGATGACGATGGTGCGGCGCGGGCCCGGCGGCAGTTCGGCGACGCCCTCCGCCACCGTACCCGGGACGACGCAGGCGGCGGCGAGGCACAGGCCGCCGGTCACCGCATGGGTGGCATGGCAGTTCTGCGGCACGAAGTAGCGCGAAGTGATCGCCCCACCGTGGCGCGGCTTGGCGATCAGGCAGAATTTCGGTACGACCTTGCCGGTGGCATCGCCCATGCCCATGAGCTTCGAGGCCTTCTGGCGCACCTCTTCCATGCGCGCCAGCATGGCCGTGTCGGCGTCGAGCTCGGCCTTGGTCTCATAGCCTGTCTTGCCGAACGCCTCGGCGCGCGCCACGACCATCGGCATGGCGACGTCGACACAGGAAACCTCGATGCCGTCGATTATGTCCTTCGGCTTGCCGGTGGGCAGCAGCTTGCCGGTCTTGGAGCCGACGGCGCTGACGAAGTTGAGCGAGATGGGGGCGGCCGTGCCCGGCACACCGTCAATCGCCGTGTCGCCGTCGTAGATCACGTGGCCGCCCGGCGTCTTCACGGCGGCGTGCACGATGGCGTTGGTGTTGACGTTGAAGATGCGCACGGTCGTCTCGCCGTCCTGCGCCTTGACCAGCCCCTGCTCGATGGCGAAGGGGCCGACACCGGAGATGATGTTGCCGCAATTCGGGCTGGTGTCGACGAAGGCCTTCTCGATGCTCACCTGGGCGAACAGATAGTCAACATCCGCGTCCGGCCGCGTCGATTTGCCGATCATGGCGACCTTGCTCGTCAGGGTGTCGGCGCCGCCGACCCCGTCGATCTGCCGTTTATCGGGCGAACCCATGGCGGCGAGCAGCACCCTGTCGCGGGTCGGCACGTCATCCGGCAGGTCGGACATCAGGAAATAGGGGCCCTTGGAGGTGCCGCCGCGCATCAGGATGCAGGGAATACGGGTCTGCATGGTGGTTGCCTTCACTTCCCGAAAAACTTGATGAAGTAGTCGTAGAGGCCGTCGGGCGCCTCCTCGGAGACGTAGTGGCCGCATTGCAACGGCCCGCCCGTCAGGTCGTCGGCGTAGTCAGCCCAGATTTTCAGCAGGTCGCCGTAGACCTGGCCGGTATGGCTGCGCGCCCCCCAGACGACCATGGTGGGCATCTTGGTCTTCACGCCGGCCTTGCGGTCGGCCGTGTCCATGTCGAGGTCGCAGGTGGCGCAGGCGCGGTAGTCGTAGCAGCTGCCGCGGATTGTCTTTTCGTTGAAGCAGCGCACGTATTCGGCGAAGGCCGCCGGATCGAAGAACCCCAGGCCGATACCGGGTTTCGACAGCTTGCGCTGCATGTACCACTCGGCCGGAACCGAGGCCATCATGCGCTCCGGCAGGTCGGGCGGCTGGGCCATGAACAGCCAGTGCCAGGACTTCATCGCCCAGTTCTTCGAGGCGTTCGTCCAGATGTGATAGTTGGGCAGGATGTCGACGATGGCGACCTTCTTCACCCGGGTCGGGTGGTCAACAGCCATGCGGTGGGCGGTGCGTGCCCCGCGGTCCTGGCCGGCGACGAAGAACTCCTTGTAGCCGAGCTTCTCCATCACCTCGACCTGGTCGAGGGCCATGGCGCGGAAGGAATAATTGATGTTGTTCTCGCCGGGTTCGGGCGCCGAGCTGTCGCCATAGCCGCGCAGATCGACCGCCACGACATGGAACTGCCTGGCCAGCCGGTCGGCCATCTTGTGCCAGATCATGTGGGTCTGCGGGTTACCGTGCATCAGCAGGAGCGGCGGGCCCTTGCCGCCGTGCCGCAGGTGGATCCGGGCGCCGCTGGTGTCGATATCGGTACGCGTAAAGCCTTCGAACATGCGCTTCCTCGCTGGTGTTGGCTGCGAATTTAACAGAATCCCGGCGGCGTGTAATATCCCAGCCCCTACAAGAGGTGCGTCGTACATGAAGCTGCTGGTGCTGCCGGGCGATGGGATCGGTCCCGAGATTTCCGCCTCCACGGTCGAGGTTCTCAAGGCCGCCGATCAGGCCTTCAAGCTCGGCCTGACGTTTGAATACGCCGATATGGGCCTCAAGACCCTGAAGAGCCACGGAACGACCCTTCGGCCGGAGGTCAAGGAGGCCTGCGCGGCCGCCGACGCGATCATTCTCGGTCCGGTCTCGCACAACGTCTACCCGACGCGCGCCGAGGGTGGGATCAACCCCTCGGGCGAGCTACGCCTGTTCTTCGACCTCTATGCCAATATCCGCCCGAGCCGGGCCCGGCCGGGCCTCGCCCGCACGCCGCACCCGATGGACCTGATCATCGTGCGCGAGAACACTGAGGGGTTCTACGCCGATCGCAACATGCACATGGGCATCGGTGAGTTCATGCCGGACGAGAACATGGCGCTGGCCGTGCGCAAGATCACGGCCAAGGCCAGCGAGCGCATCGTCCGTGCCGCCTTCGAGCTGGCCCGCGGCCGGCGCAAGCAGGTCACCGTGGTGCACAAGGCGAATGTGCTGCGTATCTCCGACGGGTTGTTCCTGCGCGAGGCCCGCAAGGTCGCGGCGCAGTTCCCGGACGTGAAGTGCGAGGAGGTGATCATCGACGCCATGGCGGCGCTGCTGATCCGCGACCCGTCGAAATTCGACGTCGTGGTCACCACCAACATGTACGGCGATATCCTGTCCGATGAGGCGGCGGAACTCTCTGGCAGCCTCGGGTTGGGCGGCAGCATCAACCGCAGCGACACAAGGGCGCTGGCCCAGGCCCAGCACGGCTCGGCGCCGGACATCGAGGGTCAGGACAAGGCGAACCCGTCGTCTCTGATTCTCTCGGCGGCCATGCTGCTGGAATGGCTTGGCGACAAGCATAAGAAGCCGGCATTCGGCCAGGCTGCGGCGATGATCACGGCGGCGGTCGACCAAGCCCTGCTCGATCCGGCTACCCGCACGATCGATATCGGCGGGCGCCTGGGAACCAAGGCGTTTACCGCCGCGTTGCTGACCGAATTCAACAAGCGTGCGGCGGCGCGCCGCGTCGCCTAGACGATGAACGCTTCAGCGCCTCGGATTGATGCAGCGCGCCAGCGTCTCGGGAGCGCGTTTCTCGCCGACGAAAGTGCCGCGGTCACGGCGCTTGCCGATGCCCTGGCGCTCGATTCACAGACACGCGCGGCCATCGCGGCCGACGCGATGCGGCTGGTGGCGGAAGTGCGAACCCGGCCCGCGCCGGCGCTGGGCATCGAAACGCTGCTGCAGGAATACGAGCTGACCACGGCCGAGGGGATCGCCCTCATGTGCCTGGCCGAGGCGCTGCTGCGCATCCCCGATGCCGACACCGCCAACCGGCTGATCCGCGACAAGCTCGCCCATGCCGACTGGGAGAAGCATTCCGGCAACAGCCCCTCGGTGCTGGTCAATGCCGCAACCTGGGGGCTGGCGCTGACCGGCCGGCTGCTGCGCGAGGAAGAGCTGGGGCAGGCGGGCCTCTCGTCGGCGCTGTTGCGTGTCGTGGCGCGACAGAGCGAGCCGCTGATGCGCGAGGCCATGGAAGCGGCGATGCGCATTATGGGCCGCCAGTTCGTCATGGGCCGGACCATCGACGAGGCATTGAAGCGCTCCGGCGAGAGCCCGGAATGGCGCTATTCCTTCGACATGCTCGGCGAGGCGGCGCGCACCGCCGCCGATGCGGCACGTTATCTCGAGGCCTATCACAAGGCGATCGAGGCCATCGGCAAGGCCTCGGGTGGTAAGGGGCCGATCGCCGCCAACGGCATCTCGATCAAGCTCTCGGCCCTGCACCCGCGTTACGAAGTGGGGCAGGCGGACCGGGTGATGAAGGAGCTGGTGCCGCGGCTGATCGGCCTGGCCGAGGCGGCGAAGCGCTGGGATATCGGCCTGACTGTCGACGCCGAGGAGGCCGATCGGCTCGACCTGTCGCTCGACGTCATGGCGGCGACGGTCGGCGATTCAGCACTCGGCGCCTGGCAGGGGTTCGGGCTGGCCATGCAGGGCTACCAGAAGCGCGCGGCGCCGCTGGTCGACTGGCTGATTGAGCTGGCCCGTTCCCGCAAGCGCCGGCTGATGGTGCGGCTGGTCAAGGGTGCCTACTGGGACGCCGAGATCAAACGCGGGCAGGAGCGGGGTCTCGCCGGCTATCCGGTGTTCACCCGCAAGGCCTGGACCGATCTGTCCTATCTCGCCTGCGCCAGGCGTCTGCTGGCGGCACCCGACGCGATCTACCCGCAATTCGCCACCCACAACGCCCATACCCTGGCGGCCGTGCACCGCATGGCCGGTGACAAGGGCGAATTCGAGTACCAGCGGCTGCACGGCATGGGTGAGTCCCTGCACCGCGTGGCGAGCGATCTTCTCAGTCCGGCTCGCCCCTGCCGGGTCTACTGCCCGGTGGGCAGTCACGAGGACCTGCTGCCCTATCTGGTGCGGCGCCTGCTGGAGAACGGCGCCAACACCTCCTTCGTGCACAAGATCTCCGATCCGCGCACGCCCATGCACAAGGTGGTCGAGGACCCGCACGACGTGTTGGCCGCGCGCGGGGCACGGCCCCATCCACGCATTCCGTTGCCACGTGACCTCTACAGCGACCGGCGCAACAGCGCCGGAATCGATTTCAGCGACGTTCGCGAGACCAACCGCCTGATGGCGGCCATCAATCGCGCTCGTGAAAAAGAATGGCGTGCCGCCCCCGTCGTTGGCGGTCGCAGTCTCGAGGGAACACCGCAGGCGAGGCACGAGCCCGCCAACCGCCAGAAGGCCATTGGCACGGTTGTCGACGCGACGCCGGCTCAGGCGGATCAGGCGCTGGCCGCGGCGAGTGCCGCGCAGCCTGGCTGGGACGCCAAAGGCGTCGAGGTCCGTGCCTCCATCCTGCGGCGCGCCGCCGACCTGTTTGAGGCCAACCAGTCATCGCTGATGGCCCGCATCGTCGCCGAAGGCGGTCGAACGGTGCCGGACGCTCTGATGGAGGTGCGCGAAGCGGTCGATTTCCTGCGCTACTACGCGGCCGAAGCAAGCCGTATCGGAAACACCGAAGAGCTGAGCGGGCCGACGGGCGAGCGCAACACGCTTGGCCTGCACGGCCGGGGTGTCTTCCTTGGCATCAGCCCGTGGAATTTTCCCCTGGCCATCTTCAGCGGCCAGATTGCCGCTGCCCTGGTCACTGGAAACACGGTGATCGCCAAGCCGGCCGAGCAGACGCCGCTGGTCGGGGCAGAGGCCGTTCGTCTTTTGCATGAGGCCGGTGTCGATCCGGGCGCGCTGCTTCTGCTGCCGGGTGACGGGAAGCTGGGCGCTCACCTGGTGCGCGACCCTCGCGTAGCCGGTGTCGCCTTCACCGGTTCGACCCAGACGGCCTGGGCGATCAACCGGGCGCTGGCGGCGCGCAACGCGCCGATCGCGGTCCTGATCGCCGAGACCGGCGGCCAGAACGCCATGATCGTCGACTCCTCGGCGCTGCCCGAGCAGATCGTGGCCGATGTGCTGGCGTCTTCGTTCAACAGCGCGGGCCAGCGCTGCTCGGCCCTGCGCGTGCTCTGTGTGCAGGAGGATATCGCCGACCGTGTCGAAACCATGCTGGCCGGCGCGCTCGACGAGTTGCGCATCGGCGAGCCGCAGTACCTGTCGACCGATGTTGGGCCGGTGATCGACGCCGAGGCGAAGGCGACGCTGGAGGCCCACGTGGCGCGGTTGCGGCGCGCGGCCCGGCCGATCCGCGAGCTGGCCCTGCCCAGGGACCTGCCTCCGGGCGAGTACGTGGCGCCGGCCGCCTTCGGCATCGACCGCATCGCCTTCCTTGAAGGCGAGGTCTTCGGTCCGGTGCTCCACATCGTGCGCTACGCCGCCGACCGGCTCGACGCTATCGTTGACGCGGTCAACGCCACCGGCTTCGGCCTGACCCTGGGCATCCACAGCCGCATCGATGAGACAATCGAGCGCGTCATCGCCCGGGCGCGAGCCGGCAACATCTACGTCAACCGCAACATGATTGGCGCGGTGGTGGGCGTGCAGCCCTTCGGCGGTGAAGGCCTTTCGGGCACCGGTCCGAAGGCTGGCGGGCCGCATTATCTGGCGCGCTTCGCCAGCGAGCGCACACTGTCGGTCAACACCACGGCCGCGGGTGGCAACGCCACGCTCGTCTCACTCGACGACGAGGGTTAGAGAACCCGGAAGTAGCGGATGTGCACTTCGGCAGGATAGCGAGCGCCGGTACCGACGAAAATCGACCGGTTGAGCCAGTCATGGCGGCCCGGCGTGACCTCGAAGCTCGGCGTGGTGCGGAAATAGTAGCTGGCCGGATCGACCGTCTCACCGCGCATCAGGCGCTGCATGATCTCCGGCGAGCTGTGCCGCAGGCCGCGGTTCACCACGTAGATCAGCGTGCCGTCGTCGATCTTCAGGGTGTAGCGGGCGACGAGATCGGTGACGCCGTCCGAGCGGATGATCTGGGCATCGGCGCCGCCGGGCAGGATGACACCCTTCAGCTTCGGCCCTTCGAAGGTGCCGCCGGTGATCGGGATAAAGCGCCGCCTGCCGGCGGGCGTCTCGCCGACCTCGTGCGGGGTGTCGACGGTGGCACGCATCTCAAAGGCGAATTCGGTCGTCAGGTTCATGAGGTGGCCAGTCGGCTGCGGACGTAATCGAGATGAAGCCGCAGCTCGAAGAGCTGCTGGGCGTATGAGGCCGGCACTTTCAGCGTGGCCAGCTGCGGGTGAATCTCGTCGAGTTCGCCTCGGATCGCGGCCAGACGCTCGCCGGACGCTGTCGCGGCCTCGGTCTCCAGCTTACGGATGCGGCCGTACCATTTGTAGATCTTGCGCTGCACCTGCCAGCGATAGGCCGGCGGGGCGAAGCGGATGATCGGCAGCAGGATGGTGATCAGCGGGATGAGCAGGACCATCATGCGCTCGATCCACACCGCCACGCCGAAGGGCAGGTAGCGGAACAGGAAGGACGGGCCGCGCTCGAGATAGCGGGCCGCGTCCTCGTGTAACGGCAGGTCGACCCGGTCCTTGGTTGGAAAGGCGCCGGCGGGCGCGAAGAGCTGGCGGTTGCCGTGCAGATCGCGCGCGATCTTGAGCAGCAGATTGACCAGCGCGGGATGGATATCCTCGCGCACCACGAGGGCGCCCGTCGGGGCGAGCAGCAGCGTATCGGTTGACGGCACGTTGCGCGCCAGACTGACGGCGCCTGCTGGCAGACGTACCACCGACAGGAAGGGCAGCCGCATGGCATAGGCCTCGGCGTGGGGGAAGGAGAGCAGGCGCGCCGTGCCGTTGGCCACGAGAGTGACCAGCGCCGCCGGGGGCTCGGCGGCCAGCGTGATGACGGCGTCGAGGTCGCCCTGGTTCAGCGCCGCGAAGGCGGCCGCGCCCCCCTGGTCGCTGAGAACGGCGCCGCCGGCGTCGATCTCGTTGGCGGCCAGCAGCTGGCGGGCGAGGACACGCGTGCCGCTGCCCTCAGGCCCGATGGCGATGCGCCGGCCGCGCAGCTCGGCAAGGCGCGTGGCCCGGAGATTGGAGCGTATGAGCACCCAGACGGGCTCGTAGAAGACACCGGCGAGGGCGACGGCGTTCGGCGCCGTTTCTTCGCTGGCAATGCCGCCCTGGATCAGGGCGGCATCGGCCTCACCCGCCGCGAGACGGCGCAGATTGTCGACGGAGCCCTGCGTGGGCAACACCTGCGCGGTGATCCTGTCACGGGCGAGCGCCGTGCCATAGCGAGTGGCCAAGGTGTGGTAGTAGCCGCCGGGCTGGCCGGCGGCGAAACGGATTTCCCTGGGAGGCGGCGGGTCGACAAAGCGCAGCGCGACGGCAATCACCGCCACCACGATCAGGACAATCGGTCCGTAGACCTTGAGAACCTCGCGCAAAGGGCCGCCCCCCGTTCCGCCAAGCCCCAGCTTAGCAGAACGGGCGGTCGGCTCTACGGGGAGCTACTGCAGGTCGCTCTCGGCGACGGCCTGGGCCTGGGCGAGCTGCTGGAAGCACTCGGCTTCGCGCTGCTGCCCGGCCGAGGCCTTGGCCGCCGTCAGCAGCGACTGCACCTGCGTGCGCTTGGCGGCACTCATCTCCGTGCCGCGGGTGGTCGGGCGCTCGGCCGTCTGCGGCGGGATGTTGGGTGTCGTCGGCATGGCGCCAGCCCCGGCCTGCGGCGGTTCGATCATCGGGGTACGGCCTCCTTGGGGCGGGGCGATGACCCCGCCGGACTCCTTCATGGCCTCCGGCGGGATGCCGCGCGATTCCGTGGTGGCGGGCACCTCGCCCTGGGTGGCCCGGGGCGGTGCCGCCTGCGGCAGGTCGACCGACACGCGGTAGCGCGTGGCGAGCTTGTCGACCTCGGCGCCGCAATCGGCGGCACTGAGTTCCGGGATGGCGATGACGCTGATCAGGCCGGCGAGCAGAATGGATGATCGCATGAAAGCCTCCTTCCGCCCCGCTTGTGCGGTGGCGAAGCCTTGCCATACGGGAACGGCCGAGCCGGGCGGCGGTTCCCGTCCCGCGCCGGTGGGACCGGAATTCGCCTATTGCCAGTCCAGCGGGATGAGGCGGGTGTTGCCGTTCAGCTTGTTGAGCTCTCCTATTTCCCGTGCGTCGAGTTCGAAGTCGAAGATGTCGAGATTGGCACGCAGATTCGCTTCGCCTGTCGCCTTGGGGATCGCGGCCACGCCGGACTGCTGCACGAGCCAGCGCAGGGCGATCTGGGCAGCGCTCTTGCCATGCTTCTCGCCCAGCCGCGTCAGCGTACGGTTGTCGGTCAGCTTGCCGCGGGCCAGCGGACAGTAGGCCGTCACGGCCATGCCGTTTCGCTGGGCGCAGTCGAGGATCGGGCGCTGGTTGAGGAGCAGATGGTATTCGACCTGATTGCAGGCGATAGGCGCCTTGTGCCTGGTGAGCGCTTCGTTCATCTGGTCGACGGAGAAATTGCTCACCCCGATCGCCTTGGCCTTGCCGGCCTCCTTGAGCTTCATCATGGCGCCCAGGGTCTCGCCCAGCGGCACCGAGGTATTCGGCCAGTGGATCAGCAGCAGGTCGACATAGTCGGTCTTGAGCTTCTTGAGGGAGGCCTCGGCGGTCGGACCGACATCCTTGGCGTGAAGGTGATTGGTCCAGATTTTCGTGGTGATAAACAGCGATTTGCGGGGCACGCCCGAGGCGGCGACGGCCCGGCCGATCTCGGCCTCGTTGCCGTACATTTCCGCCGTGTCGATGTGGCGGTAGCCCATGTCCAGGGCGCGCCGGACGGTCGTCTCACAGGTCTCGCCGGCCAGCCGCCAGGTTCCGAGCCCCAGCGCCGGCATCTTGGCGCCCTGAAGATCAATGAACAGCATCTCTCCCTCCCTGCCTGAAAGTGCAATGCGGGGCGGCCCGGTCGTGCTTGCTGCACTGCGGTGCGAACGATATCATCCGGCGATGGCTGGATTCGACGAACACGACCGCACCCTCTCGCGTCTTCTTGAGAACAATCGGGCCTGGGCCGAACGGGTCAACACCGAGCATCCGGGTTTCTTCGAGAAGCTGGCGAAGCAGCAGGCGCCCGAAGTGCTGTGGATCGGCTGTTCCGACAGCCGCGTGCCGGCCAACGAGATCATCGGCGTCATGCCGGGCGAGGTGTTCGTTCACCGCAACGTCGCCAACCAGGTGATGCACGTCGATTTCAACTGCCTGGCCGTCATGCAGTACGCGGTGGAAGCGCTGCGCGTGCGCCACATCATCGTCTGCGGCCATTACGGGTGCGGCGGCGTCAAGGCGGCGCTGAAGCGCCATGAACTCGGCCTGCTCGACAACTGGCTTTTCGGTATCGGCGCCCTGCGGCAAAAGCACAAGGCGAAGATCGATGCGGCCGGGAAGGAGGCCGGGATCGACGCGCTCTGCGAACTCAACGTCATCGAGCAGGCCTTCAACGTCTGCAGCACCTCGATCCTGCAGCAGGCCTGGCGCCGCGGTCAGGATATCGCGGTGCATGGCTGGATCTACGGTATCCACGACGGCCGCCTGAACGATCTTTCCGTCACCGTCACCGAGCCCGACAGCATGGACGAGATCTTCGGCGCGGCGTTCGAGACGGCGCGGCCCGTCGCCGGGAAAAGATAGCGCCTGTCAGGCAGCGCGCTGTCAGGGCTCTATCTTGATGTTGGCCGACTTGGCCACCGTCGTCCAACGATCGATGTCGAAGCGGATGGCCTTGGCGAAATCCTCGGCCGAGCTCGCTGACGGCACGACCGAAAGGCCGAGCAGGCGGTCATGCACCTCAGGCATGCGCAGCACGCGCCGCGCCTCGGCTTCGAGTTTGCGTACGATGGGGGCTGGCGTCCCCGCCGGCGCGAAGATGCCGCTCCACAGCCCGACATCGGCGTCCTGCACGCCTGACTCGCGCAAGGTCGGAAGGTTGGGAAAATCCGGCGAGCGTTCGGGCGAGGTCACGGCGAGGGCGCGAACCTGCCCGCCGCGGATATGGCCCGAGACCGCGGGCGCATCGACGATGCTCATCAGCACCTCGCCCTTGATCACCGCGGTGACGGACTCGCCGCTGCTTTTGTAGCCGATGTATTCCAGCGCCGTGCCGGTGCGCAGCTTGAACAGCTCGGTCGCCAGCTGGAAGGCGGGTGAGGAGCCGGCGTAGTTGGCCTTGCCCGGATTGGCCTTGGCGAAGGTGACCAGGTCCTGGATCGTGCCGACGGGCAGGGTCGGGGTCGCCACGACGAATAATGGGAACGAGGCGATCATGGTGATGGGCACGAAGTCGCGCAACGTGTCGTAGGACAGCTTGGTATAGACGGCGGGATTGATGGCCATGGCGCCACTCGCGCCGATCAGCAGCGTGTAGCCGTCAGGCGCCGCCTTGGCGACGTATTCGGTCGCGACCACGGCTCCCGCACCCGGCCGGTTCTCGACGATCACCGGCTGGCCAAGGGCCTCGCTGAGCTTGGTGTTGAACAGGCGGGCGAGGATGTCGTTGCCGCCGCCGGCGGCGAAGCCGACGACGAGGCGGATCGGCTTGTTGGGGTAGTTGTCCTGGGCCTGCGCGCCGCTGCCCAGCAGCAAGGCGACAGCAGCGACGAGCGTCGCTCCAATCCTCTTCATGGATGTCCTCCCTTGATGGCGGCGGCCCTTTCCAAGCCTTTGACCAGTCGGTAGACAGTCTTGCAGGTCGGCGTTGAAATTCCTAGCCGCTCCGCCTCGCGCAGGATGTAGCCCGTCAGCTCGTCGATCTCGGTGGGCACGCCGCGGGCGATGTCGAGCGCCATGGAGCCACCATGCCGGGACATCGGCAGGCTTCCGTCGCGGATCTTGCGCACCGGCTCCATCGGATCGAAGGCGAAGGGCGCGCCGAGCGCCCTGGCCACGGCGAGGCATTCCCCCGCCATCTCGTCGATCAGGGCGCGGACTTCCGCCACCTCGTAGCGCGCGGCGTTCACGCCGAGCAGCAGGGCGCCGACAGGGTTCATCACGCTGTTGAAGATGAACTTTGACCACACCGCGCCCATGGGATCGGCCATCAGCTCCGTCTTCATGCCGCAGCGGTTGAGCAGCTCGGCGAAACCCCGCACATCGTCAACCGTGCCGCGGCGGGGGCCCAGCCAGGTCTGGCTGCGCATCAGGTGCTCGACATGGCCCGGGCCGACATAACGCCCGGCTTCCATCATCGCGCCGCGCGCGACCGGCAGGTTGGGCAGGCGCAGCAGGATATCGTCGTTGCCCATGCCGTTCTGCAGGGTGACCAGCAGGGGGCGACCGGGTAAAACGTGCCGCAGACTATCGGCGGCGGTCGCCGTGGCCTTCGATTTGACGAGGAAGACAATGGCGTCGAAGGCGTGGCCGGTGAGCGAGGTGGCGTCATCGACGGCGGTCACGCACGCCACGCGCTCGCTGAGGCCGGTCACCCGCAGGCCGTGCTCGCGGATCGCCCGAACATGCTCCGTATTGATGTCGTAGATCGTGACCGAGGCATGGGACGAGAGAGCGGCAGCAACGATGCCACCCATGGCGCCGCAGCCCGCGACCAGGATTCTCGGATTAGAGACCGTCATAAAACTGGGCCTTGACGCCACCCGCGTCCCTTGCACCCTATAAGAGCCGTACTTCGGAGCGGGCGCAACCGCTCCCCGGCACGCGGAGGCCGATGACTGCAAGCGAATCGACGGCGCCCGACCGGCGGGCGATCAAGGCCCTGATCGACGGGTTGGCCGAGGCCTGGAACCGCCATGACGGCGTCGCCTACGCGGCGGCCTTCACCGACGATGCCGACTATATCGCCTTCGACGGCACGCATGTGCGCGGCCGGCGGGCCATCGCGCGACTGCACCGGTACCTGTTCGAGAACGCGCTCCGCGCTTCACGCCGGGTCTTCGAGGGCAACCCGCGCCTGCGCTTTCTAAGCCCGGATACGGCGGTGGCCATCATCGAGGGCGCGGTGATGATGCCCTGGCAGCGCCGCTCGATCCGGCGGCGACGTTCCATCCAGACCTACATCATGGTGAAGCGCGACGGCGAATGGCGCATCGCGGCCTTTCACACCTCGCGGGTGCGCCCCATGCCGGTCAGCGGCATTACCTTCGGCATGGCACAGCTGATGGTTAGGGTCCGCTCCGCGGTGGCGAAATCGTTCCACTAGCTGCTACAACCACGCCATGAACGACGCTTCGGGCCGGCCGTCGCCGACCATCAGCAATCTCGGTCGCCGGCTGGCCAGCGGGCGTTTTGCCGTCACCGCGGAACTGACGCCCCCGGTCGCCACGGACGCGACGGAGTTCATCGCCCGGGCGGCTCCCCTCAAGGGGCTCGCGACGGCGGTCAACGTCACCGATGGTGCTGGCGCCAAGGCGCATCTCTCCACCCTCATCGCCTCGCGCATGCTGCTCGACAGCGGCATCGAGCCGATCCTCCAGATGACCTGCCGTGACCGCAATCGCATCGCCCTGCAGGCCGATCTGCTGGGCGCGATGGCCTCCGGCCTCCACAATCTCCTGGTGCTGGGAGGCGACGATCCCAAGGCCGGCGACCAGCCGGAGACCAAGCCGGTCTTCGACCTGCGCAGTCGCGACCTGCTGGCCATGGCGCATCACATGCGCAGCACCGGCACGCTGCCGACCGGCACGCCGATCAAGGGGCCGGTGTCCCTGATGCTCGGTGGCGCCGATATCCCGACCGATCCTCCGCCCAGCTGGGATGCGGCCGCCTTGCGCGACAAGCTCGAGGCCGGTGCCGATTTCGTCCAGACCCAGTTCTGCATGGATACCGGGGTGGTGCGGCGTTATGCGGCACGGCTGATCGAGCTCGGGATTGCGCCGCGGCTCAAGATCCTGATCGGTATCGCGCCGATCCCGTCGGTCAGATCCGCGCGCTGGATGCGCGAAAAGCTCTTTGGCACGCGGATACCGGACGCGATCGTCGAGCGGCTGGAGAAGGCCGTCGATCCGAAGCAGGAAGGCCGGCAAATCGCCAGCGAGCTGCTGCAGGAGCTGGCGACAATTCCCGGCATCGCCGGCGCTCATATCATGGCGCCGCAGAACCCGTCGGCCATCCCCGAGGTCATCGAAGCCTCGGGGGTCACGAAGGGCTAGAGGCGGACCACCACGTTTCCCATCACCTTGCCGCTTTCGACGGCCTGGTGGGCGGCGATGATCTGATCGAGGGGATAGGTGGCGGCGACGTTGTGCTTGAGTGTGCCGGCCTTGAGCATGTCGCTGATACCCTTCAGTCCGGCTTCGCGCGCCGCGTCGTCGAGATCGTAGACTAGGAAGAATTTGAGCTGGATCTGGCTGGTCAGGCAGTACTGCGCCGGGATCGTCGCCTCGGCTCCGCCGATTCCATAGATCACCACCGTGCCGCGCGGGCGCAGGACCGCGGGGATGAGCTTCCCGTTGGCCGTGATGTCCATGTCGATGATCCGGTCGACACCCTTGCCGCCGGTGATCTCCTTGACCCGCGCGCCGACATCCTCGCTGCGATAGTTGATCGTGTGATCGGCGCCGCCGGCCTTGGCCAGGGCCGCCTTCTCGGGGGAGCTGATGGTGGCGATCACGGTCGCCCCGCGGGCCTTGGCGATCTGCGTGACATAGTGCCCGACCGCCCCGGCGCCGGCATGGACGAGGATCGTCTCACCCTTGACCGATCCGTCGATGGTCACGGCATGCCAGGCCGTGAGGGCAGGGATACCGAGACAGGCACCGTCGTCGAAGCTGGCTGAAGCGGGCATGGTGACGGCCTGGCGGGCGGGCAGGGTGATGAACTCCGCCGCCGTGCCGAAGGGGCGCTTCCAGGCGCCGTTCCAGATCCAGACGCGCTCGCCAACCCGGGACTTGTCCACCCCGTCGCCGACCGCGTCGATCGTGCCGGCCCCGTCGCTGTGCGGAATGACGCGCGGGAAGGCGATCTTGCGCACCGTGCCTGCCCGGGTCTTGACGTCAGAAGGATTGACGCCGGAGGTGGCCAGCTTGACCCGCACCTCGCCGGGTCCGGGTTTCGGCGTCTCGACCTCGGCGACCTTGAGGACCGAGGCGGCGGGACCGTTGGCTTCGTAGTAGGCGGCGCGCATTCAGGTCGACCTTTGTCAGAGGGGATACTCCGGTTGGAGCGAGGGCCATCCATTCGCCGGGGCTCCGAAATTGCATTCTGGCCGCGCCGCTGTCCACGATATCGTCGTGCCGTGGGAAGACTTTGCCGGTGGGACGCCCGTGGGGCGTGGACCCGGCGTGAGAAGGGCTGCGCGCATGGTTGCTCCCGGCGGTATCTATGTCTCCCGCGACGATCGGATCGCCTGGATCGACTACGCCAAGGGCATCTGCCTCATCGCCGTGGTCTGCATGTACACGGCCTTCTACGTGCGCGACGAGGTCGGCGCCGGCTGGATGCAGTACTGGGTCGACTTCGCCCGACCCTTCCGCATGCCGGACTTCTTCCTGATCGCCGGGCTGTTCCTGGCGCGGACCATCGACCGGCCATGGCGCGACTATCTCGACAAGAAGGTCATCCACTTCGCGTATTTCCTGGTGCTGTGGACGACGATCTACTTCGTCGCCGAGCTTTTCCTCACCCAGCATCTCGCCGGGAAGACGCTGTGGCTCGAATACCTGACCTGGTTCGTCGAGCCGTACCACATGCTCTGGTTCATCGCGATGCTGCCGGTGTACTTCCTGGTGACCCGCGCCCTCCGCGGGATTCCCTGGTGGCTCGTGCTGGCCGTGGCGGCAGCGCTGCAGATGTGGGCGCCGGAAAGCGGCTGGCGCCATCTCGACCGCTTCAGCGAGCGTTTCGTCTACTTCTACGCTGGCTACGCCCTGGCACCGGTGGCCTTCCAGCTCACCGACTGGGCGAGGCGCAACCGCCTGACGGCGCTCGCTGCGCTTGCGGTCTGGGCGGTGATCAACGAGGCGCTGGTGCTCGCCCAGCTGCATGAGAAGATGGGCTACAGCCTCGTCCTTGGCTTCGCTGGAGCCTCGGCGGTCATGGTCGTCGGCGCCCTGCTTCAGGGTGCACGCGGGATGAACTGGCTGGCCTATCTCGGCCGCCACTCGATCGTCGTGTTCCTAGCGTTCTACATCCCGATGGTCGCAGCGGCGAAGATCCTGTGGAAGCTCAATCTGCCACTCGACCACGGCACCCAGGCGCTGCTGATCACCATCATCGCCACCGCGGTTCCCATCGTCGTCTACTGGATCGTACGCCGCACCCCGTTGCGCCTGCTCTTCCAGCGGCCGTCCTGGGCGAAACTTCGTCCGGCAACACGGCCGGCGGTCAGCCTGCCGGCTGGGGCGAGCCCGTCGACGCCGTAGGGGCGGAAACCCCGCGCAGCCAGGCACGGGCCGGCTCGGCATCCTCGAAGTACTCGACCCGGACACGGCTCGCGTCCAGCCGCTCGACCACCGCGCCGACCGCAACACGGTTGAAGAAAAAAAGCGGCGTGACGATGGCGCATTGGCTGAGACCAGCGGCAATCGCGCGCGGCAGCCACTCGCCGTTGAGCCAGGCTTGATCCTCGGCGCCGATCAGCAGGAAGTGGCGGATATCGCAGAGGATGCGGCTCGCCCGGTGCTCGGCCAGGGCGGCCAGCACCTGCTCGTTGAGCGCCCGGAAGGCGGCGCTGGTGTGATATCCGCGCCAGACCATCACCACCGCACCCAGGTCGGGGGCGTAGCTCAGGCGGAACTCGGGAGCGATGTGGAAGAGGGACTCGCCGTCCATGTCGGGGGCCAAATGGGGCTGGTTTCAAAGTGTACTTTATAGTACAGTTTTGCTGATGCAGCGTCAAGCCGGGGGAACGATGATTCTAGCCGTCAGCGACAATCGGCCGACGCGTGGCGAGCGTCGGCGCCAGCGCCTTCTGGAAGGCGCGCGCGAGGTGTTCCTGGAGAAAGGCTTCGAGGCAACGACTCTCGATGATGTGATCGCTCGCGCGGGCGGGTCGCGCGCCACGCTCTACGATCATTTCGGCGACAAGGCGGGCCTCTTTGCGGCGATCATCGCCGCGATCTGCGACGACATCCAGGCCCCCGTCACCGGTGGCATCGGCAGCGACCGCGACCCCGGCACGACGCTGCAGGCATTCGCGCAACGCTTCATGGATCGTCTGATGGAGCCGGACAGCCTGGCGCTTTATCGCCTGGTCATTGCCGAGAGCCGGCGTTTCCCCGAGCTGGGCGCGCGGGTGTTTGCGGCGGGACCGGAACGGGCCGCCGCCAGCCTCGCGGACTATCTGCGGGCCGAGACCCGGGCAGGGCGGCTGGTGGTACGCGACCCGGACACCGCCGTGCGCATCTTCCTGGAGATGATCAAGGGCGACCTGCATACACGAGCACTGTTCGGTGCCGGCAAGCTGCCGTCGCGGCGCGAGATCGAAAATACGGTGAGGGAGGCCGTGCGCATCTTCCTCACCGGCATCCGGCCCGGTTGAGGGCTATTCGTTCGCGGCCCGGCGCCGCGAGGCTGCTTGCGCCGCATTCTCCAGCGCCCGGTGAATGGCCTCGGACAGCACGTCGATGCGATAGGGTTTCTGCAGAATGGTGAATTCGCTTTGGTCGGCGCGCCCCAGGACGCCGGCATCACCGCTGGTCAGCAGGATCTCCATCCGGGGATAACGTACGCGCAGTTCGCGCGCGAACTCGAAGCCGTTCATGCCGCCCGGCATGAGGATATCGGAGAAGACGAGGTCGGCGGCAAAGCCCCGCAGGACGTCGAAGGCTTCCGCCGGTGATGTGGCAACCTGCACCGCATAGCCCAGCTCGCGCAGCAGCGCCGCAGTCATGTCGCGCAGATCCGTGTTGTCCTCGACGATCAGCACGCAGCCTGTGCCGCGCAAGGCAGCCGCCGGCTGGTCGGTCGTGACGGCCTCAACCGGTTTCGTGGCACGCGGCAGGCGCAGGAGCACCGTGGTGCCGACACCGACCGTGCTTTCGATATCGGCTGAGCCGCCGGACTGTCCGGCGAAGCCGTGCACCATGCTGAGTCCTAGGCCGGTGCCCTCGCCGGGCGCCTTGGTGGTGAAGAAAGGATCGAAGACCTGGTTCAGGAGCTGCGGCGGGATGCCCGTGCCTGTGTCGCCAACGGCAATCTCGACCATGTCGCCCTGGCGCGGGTCGGAAGCGGAAATGTTGCGGGTGGCGATACGCAGCGTGCCGCCCTTGGGCATGGCGTCGCGGGCGTTGATGGCGAGGTTGAGCAGGGCGCTTTCCAGCTGGACGGGATCGACCTGGACCGGCCAGAGATCGTCGGGGAGATCGAAGAGGGTGGTGATGTCGCCGCGCGTGGCCCGCCGGAACATCTCGCTCATGCCGCGGATCTGGGCGTTGAGATCGATGACCTCGGGACGCAGCGGCTGGCGGCGGGCGAAGGCGAGCATCTGCTGCACCAGTTTCTCGCCGCGTTCCGCCGCCTGGGCGATATGGCCGATCTGGGGCGGCAGCTTGTCGCCGAGCCGGCGCCGCATCATCTCGATATTGCCGACGATGATGGCCAGCAGGTTGTTGAAATCGTGGGCGATGCCGCCGGTCATCTTGCCCAGCGCCTCGAGACGCTGCATCTGCTGGATGGCGGCCTCGGCGCGCCGCGCATCGGCGCGTTCGCGGATCACCAGAACGATGAGCGCGCCGCCGAAGCCCGCGGCGGCAAGCGCCGCCAGGGCGCCGAAGAGCAGGGAGCGCGAGCGCGGCGCGTCGATCAGCGCCGCATTGATGGCGATATGCGCCGACCAGCCACTGAACCGTGAGGTGTTGAACACGGTGTAGTTCTCGAAGCCTTCGTGCGTGCGGCCGAGATAGATGCCGGTGCGCCCGCCGGCAATGGCCTTGCGCACGAACTCGGTGGCGGATTTGCCGATCCAGCGCTCGGGCTCGCGGGAGCGGGCGATGAACACACCCTGCCGGTCGACGATGGCGGCGGCGCTGACGCTGTCATCGGCCGGAAGCCGGCTCATCAGGATGTCCTGGAACTCTCCTGGCAGGATGGCGGCGGTGAGGATGTAGCGCACGGCTCCGTCGCGGATCACGGGCACGCGGACCGGGATCGAAGGGCCATTGAACGCCGGGCTCGAAGGGATGATGTCGCCGATCACCGGCTTCTGCGTGTCCAGGAGAAGCTGGTACGTGTCGCTCTGCAGGAGCGGCAGCGGCAGGGTTTCGACCGGCCGCAGCAGGTTGACCAGCTGTTGGTTGGTCCGCATGTCGGCCAGGACGATCGTTATCCACGCGGGATTCTGCGCCTTCACCCGCTGCGCATACTCCCGGAACTCGTTGATACGGCCGTCATCGAGATAGAGCGATTCGGCCATCGCCTGCAGGGTGCTGATGTCGGAGCTGAGGCGGGCGTTGACCAGAGCCAGGATCTCGTTAGCGCGCTCAAGAGTCGCGGCCTCTATATCCTGCTGTTCGTCCTGGGCGAGGCGCACAAGCTGGAACAGCGTGAAGGCCGCAGTCGGGATGAGCGCTGCGAGCAGCAGGGCCACCAGGGTGCGCCGGAATGCCTTCACGCTGAATAAGTCCTTGAGTCCCCAATGACTCCCGGGTGGCGGGGGTCGTGTTCGCTGCTTAACCTACGGTGGGGTCGGCGGGTTTCGCAAGACGCCCCACAGGGAGGCCACCCGACCTACCCCGAAAGAGAGGCGGGCTGGGCGCGGCTGCGCCCGCGCTGTAGTCTCGCGCCGGGTCTCACAGAGAATCGCGGGTTGATCCATGCCTTTGTACGCGCTCGACGAGCATGTTCCGAAAACACCCGGCCCGGGCCGGTTCTGGGTCGCTCCCGGTGCCCATGTCATCGGCCGGGTGACACTGGGAGTCGATGTCGGCATCTGGTTCGGGGCCATCCTGCGCGCCGACAACGACACGATCGACATCGGTGAGGGCAGCAACATCCAGGAGAATGCGGTGCTGCACGCCGATCCGGGGTTTCCGGTGCGCGTCGGCTCGCATTGCATCGTCGGCCATCACGCCATGCTGCATGGCTGCAGCATAGGCGACGGCGCCCTGGTCGGCATGGGGGCCACCATCCTCAACGGGGCCAAGATCGGGAAGAATTGCCTGGTTGGAGCCAACGCGCTCGTGCCCGAGGGCAAGGAGTTCCCCGAGGGCACCCTGATCGTCGGCAGCCCGGCCAAGGGCATCCGCCCGGTGGACGAGAAGACCATCGAGCATATCCGTCGCGAAGCCATCGGCTATGTGACCAAGTGGCAGCGTTATGCCAAAGGGCTGAAGCCTCTTGGCTGAAACCCTCAAGATCCTGTCGACGCTGGCGATCGCCGCACCCATGCGCGAGCTGGGCCAGCGCTTCGAGCATACAACCGGAATCACGCTCGACGCCGAATACGGCCCGACCGTGCTGCTGGTGAAACGCCTCGATGCGGGCGCGCAGCCGGACGTCGTGGCCCTGACCAAGGATAAGGTCGACCAGTGCGCGTCCGAAGGAACCATCGCGGCCAACAGCGCGGTCGATCTCGTCCGCTCCTTCGTCGGCGTTGCCGTGAAAGCGGGTGCGCCCCGGCCAAAGATCGGCACGACCGCCGAATTCAGGGAGGCGCTGCTCGCCGCGCGCTCGATCGGCTATTCCCGGGCCGGGGCCAGCGGCCTGTTCTTCGTCGAGCTGCTCAAGCGCCTGGGCATCGCCGAGGCGGTCAACGCCAAGGCGACGGTGATCCCGGAGGGCTTCACCGCCGAGCTCGCGGTTTCCGGCAAGGTCGAACTCGCCATCCAGCAGGTCAGCGAGCTGATGGCCGTTCCCGGCGTGGACATCGTCGGTCCGCTGCCGCGCGAGATCGAGCCGGGTTCAGTGTTCTCCGCCGGGGTCTGGGCGTCGTCAACGCGCAAGATGCAGGCAGCGCGGCTGATCGCCTTCCTCGCCTCCGCTGAGGCGGCTCCGGTCATCGGCCGGTTCGGCCTGGAACCGCTGGGGTGGGAGGCGAAGACCGGCTAGGCCGCGCTCGACGGCGCGATGCGCGGGCGATAGGGCAGCACGCGGTTCCGGCCGGAGGCCTTGGCGTGATAGAGCGCCTGGTCGGCGGTGTTGATGACGCTGTCGACCGTCTCGCCGCTCTCGCCGCGCAGGTCGCCGAACGACGCGACGCCGAGGCTGGCCGTGACGCCGTGCTCGGTTCCCTCGTGCTCGAGCCGGATGCCGGCGATGGCGAGGCGCAGCCGGTCCGCCGCCTGGATCGCGCCGGCAAGGTCGGTCTCGGGGAAGGCGACGATGAACTCGTCGCCGCCGTAGCGGCCGAACAGGTCCTCGGCGCGCAGCACCGCCGACACGGCCTCGGCGACGGCGACCAGGAAACGGTCGCCCATGGCATGGCCCATCGTGTCGTTGACCTGCTTGAAATGGTCGACATCGATCATGGCGAGGGACAGCGTCCGCCCGTGACGACGGGCGCGCGCGGTCTCGCGCTCGAGAGCTTCACGCAAGGCCCGGCGGTTGAGGGCACCGGTCAGCGGATCGACCCGCGCCAGCCGCTCCAACTCGACCTGCAGCCGGTCGCGCTCGATCAGGCCGTCCTTGAAGACCTGTACGGCATTGGCCATGGCGCCGATCTCGTCGCGGCGTTGAGCGTCGTCGACGGGAACGGACATGTCGCGGCTCGTCAGGCGGTTCATCACCCCGGTCAGCCGGTGAATCGGGCGCGTGATCGACATCACCAGGAGGAAGCCGGACAGGCCGCTGAGGATCACGGCAAAGCCGAGCGCGGTGTAGATCCACCCCCGGGCGGAGCGGTACGCCGCCTCGCCCGCCTGGAAATTGCGGTCGCCCTCGCGCATCTGCAAGTCGATGAGCTGGACGAGGATGTCGCGCCAGTCAGCGTAGGCCCGGCGCATCTCACCGGCGTAGAAGGCAAAGATCGCACCGGGATCCTGGCGGGCGGCAATCATGGCGCGCAGCCTCGCGTCGAGCGCCATGTAGGCATCCCAGCCGGCTGCGATGCGGTCGGCCTGCGCCCGTGCTTCGGGGCTGAGACGCTCGTGGCGATAGCGGGCCCAGGCCTTCTGCGCGTCAGCGGCGATCTTGTTCATCAGCTGGAGTTCGCTTGCCGCGATGTCCGCCGGCGCGGTGATCACCACCGCCTCCATCTGCCGCACGCGCATGGTTTCGAAGGCGTAGTCACCCAGGGCACGGGCAGCGGGGAACCAGTTGTTGCGGGTGTCGGCGGCCCGCTCGTGAACGAGAGCAAGGCGCTCGACGGCGAACAAGCCCAGAGCCAGCGTTACCGCAAGTACGAGGCCAAAGGCGAGAGCCGCCTTGGCCTGGATCCTTAGATTCTGAAGCACCCGCATCGGGAGCCTCCCTCTGGTCCGCGCCGTCAGGGCGCAGCCCTAAGCCACAGGCTATGCCGGTATCGTTAGCGAGGTGTTAACGTTATCGGGTCCGCTCGTCTCGTGGCCTGAAGGCATGCGTTTGCTATACGCCCGCCTGATCTTATGCCTTGGGAAGCCTAGGGCCCAGACTCATAAAGTCCACCATACGATAGCGGCGACGAGGCAGACGGAGGCGAGGAAGTTTCTCGCCAGCCTGTCGTAGCGTGTGGCGATGCGGCGGAAGTCCTTGAGGCGGCA